>ORJL010233819.1_pt1 | contig 201741 bp, 187 predicted proteins | sample 1779941 | NCBI WGS metagenome assembly ORJL01 (sample SAMEA104232317, study PRJEB22302) | groundwater metagenome | biome: forest; feature: aquifer; material: groundwater | place: USA | collected 2011-08-07 | depth 5.8 m | reverse complement strand
CCCATAAATGGGCTGAAAAATTCATTTGGCTCATCTTGTTCTATAGATATTTCGTCCCTACGGGACTGCCCGGCTCAAAACCAATAGGACTCAAGTGCCCGGGCGTTCTCTTCCTGAGTCACTTAATCAGAGCTTCCTGAAGTTTGTCGGACTTCGCACGTCGCCGCTTCACTCTGCGGGCGCATTCAGCAATAGCGCGACGCAACAGTTGTGGTAAATTAAGGTTGAAAGGATTAATCCCTTCTTGACCGACGACCTTCTCAAATGGCGTTCTGAGTTTCCTATCCTGGAAAAAACTGTCTACTTGATCTCGCACAGTCTGGGAGCGATGCCGCGCGCGACTTACGATCGCTTGCATGAGTACGCGAACATCTGGGCGACCCGCGGAGTGCGTGCGTGGGCGGAAGGCTGGTGGGACATGCCAGTGACGATAGGCAACGAAGTCGCGCGGATCATCGGCGCCAATTCGAACACCGTCGTGATGCACCAGAACGTCTCCGTTTGTCAGTCGCTGATTCTTTCATGCTTTCTGCCGCTGCCAGAGAATTCCAAACGAAACAAGATCGTTTACTCGGAATTGAATTTTCCCTCGGTGATGTACGTCTACGAAGCGCACGCGCGCGAATACGGCTTGCGGATCGAGGCGGTAAAGTCTGACGACGGCATGACGGTGCCGCTGGAGAGAATGCTGGCGGCGATCGATGAAGAAACGCTGCTCGTGCCGATTTCGCACGTGCTGTACAAAAGCGCGTTCCTGCAAAATGCGAAAGCGATTACTGAGCGCGCACACGAAGTCGGCGCGCGCGTCATCCTCGACACGTATCAATCAGCGGGCACGGTTCCGTTCAGCGTGAGAGACTTAAGTGTGGATTTCGCCACTGGCGGTTCGGTGAAATGGCTTTGCGGTGGGCCGGGCGCGGGATATCTTTACGTGCGGCCTGACTTGATCGATCAGCTGGAACCAAAGACGACCGGATGGATGGCCCACGAACATCCGTTCGCGTTCGAAACGGAGATGCATTACGCTCCGAATATCACACGGTTTCTGCATGGCTCGCCGGCGATTCCGGCGCTGTACGCGGCGCAGAGTGGGTACCAGATCATTAACGAGATTGGCGTCGCTGCGATCCGCGAAAAGAACATGCGGCAGACCGGAGCGCTGATCGCGTTGGCAGAAGAAGCAGGCTTTCGCACCACGAGTCCGAAAGATCCCGCGCAGCGCGGCGGAACGATTACCGTCTGGGATGACAACGCCGCCGCGATTACGAAGGAATTGATTCGCCGCGAGTTCATCGTCGACTATCGCCCCGGCGCGGGCGTGCGCATCTCGCCGCACTTTTACACGAAGGACGAAGAGCTGGAACTGGTCATCAGCGAGATGAAAAAGATTCGTGACACACACGCATACGCGACGCAAGAAAAAGTAGGCGCGGCATTTTGATTTGGAGTGCGCCGGCAGAGCGTAGCGGCGACGGCGCTTTAGGATTTCGAGATAAAAGGAAAGCGGTGTCGCGCTTCGCTTGCCACCGCACTCCAAATAGGTAAACCATGTCAGACACCTACGGCAAAGACGCGCCTCTTTCTTACAACAAATACCTGCGCGTGCCGGAGCTGATCGACTTGCAGTCGTGCTTGTCGTCACCCGCGCATCACGACGAACTGCTTTTCATCACCGTCCATCAGGCGTACGAGCTCTGGTTCAAGCAAATTCTGCACGAGATTGACGCGGCCATCGTCTTGATGAAAGAAGACCATGCGGCCGAAGCCGCACAAGCTTTGCGCCGCATAGTCGAAATCGAGAAGCTTCTGGTTCAACAGATCCATATTCTGGAAACGATGAAGCCAATCAGCTTTCTCGCTTTCCGCGACGAACTTAATCCAGCCAGCGGCTTTCAATCGATGCAGTTTCGCGAGATCGAATTCTCTTCGGGCTTGAAGGATGCCGCCGTGGTGCGCGCGTTTGCGCAAGACGACTTTGCGCGGAAGCGGCTGGAGACGCGCATGACGACGCCTTCACTCAGTGAGGCCTTCTTTGCTTTACTGCGCCGGCGCGGATTCGACACTCCGGCCAGCGACGCGCCCCGCGACGAGAATGAACGCCGCAGCAATCAAGGCAAACGCCAGCGGGCGATGTGCGAAGTGCTCACGCATCCCGAACAGCTCGGCCACGAATATCAACTGGCCGAAGCTTTGCTCGAGCACGACGAATACTTCGCATTGTGGCGTTCGCATCACATCAAGATGGTCGAGCGCATGGTGGGAACAAAACGCGGGACGGGAGGCTCGGAAGGCGTCGGCTATCTGCAAAAAACTCTGGACAAGAAATTCTTTCCTGAAATTTGGGAAGCACGGACGTTCCTCGGCACGAAGCACGATGACCAGGGATGCCCGTTTGCAACAAAGTGAGTCCAGAAGCCCACTAGATGTCCTGCGACTGTTAACGTCTTTCAGGAATGTCAAGACCGCGGAGGAAAATAAGATGCGTTCAAACCTGGTGGCCATTGCGCTCGTTAGTGCCACATTAATTTGCTTGGCGCACGGTTCGGCGAAATCGGAAGGGCCGACTGCACCGGCCGCTCGTCTGAGTGCGCAGGGCGACGTGCAACAACTCAAAGATGAAGTGAAGAAACTTGAGGAGCACGTAAGGCAGCTTGAGAACAAACTGAACGGCGAAAACATCACGCTCGGATCGGGCAGCAGCAAGCTTGCGATTAATCCAAGTGAAATCTCCATCACTTCGAGCGGCCGAATATCAATCCGAGCCGCTGGCGAAGTCCGCATAAAAGGTTCGAAGGTGACGCAGAACTAGCGCCCCTTTCGACCGTCGCCAGTGATCAGATCGCAAAATATGAGACTAGAGTTTCCCGAACGCTTCAACATGGCCGATTACTTCCTCTATCACAACCTGGAGGAAGGACGCGCCGACAAAGTCTGTCTCTACTTCGAAGATAAGACGTTCACGTACGCCGAGGCCGCGCGGATGTCGAATCGCGTCGGGAATGCGCTGCGCATGTTGGGCGTCCGCGTCGAAGATCGAGTCCTAATCGTTCTGCCTGATTGCCCGGAGTTTGTTTGGACCTGGTTCGGCGCGGCGCGGATCGGCGCCGTAATCACCATGGTCAATCCGCTGCTGCCGGCGGACGACTACCGATATTATCTACAGTACACACGCGCCCGCGCGGCGATCGTGCACGAATCGTTTCTCAAGCCATTCAACGAAGCCGTCTCTGGCGCGGAACATTTGCGATCAGTCTTGGTGGTCAGTAACCAGGACGCCATTGACGTTGAATTAGTCGACTCTCAAAGCCGCCTGAAGTCGTTTTCCTTTTCTGAAGCTATTTCGTCTCAGGGCACGGCTTGCCTGGCGGCCGACACCCACCGCGACGACATCGCGATTTGGCTGTTCACCTCCGGTTCGACCGGCCATCCAAAGGGTGCGGTGCATTTGCAGCACGACCTGCCTTACAACACCGAAGCGTTTGCTAAACGTGCAATGGGCGTGAACGAATCTGATTTGACGGTTTCGGTCCCCAAACTTTTCTTTGGTTACGCCACGGGGACAAATCTGCTTTTCCCCTTCGCGGTGGGCGGGGCGACGACCCTCTTTGCGGAACGCTCGACTCCGGAAAAGGTGTTCGAAGTGATCGAACGCTATCGTCCGACGATCCTTACGACCGTACCCACGATGATCAATTCAATGCTCAGTGCCGAGGACGCGGGTAAGCGCGACATATCCAGCGTCCGCTTTTGTTATTCGGCAGGCGAGGCTCTGCCGGTCGAACTTTATCATCGCTGGAAAGAAACTTTTGGTGTAGAGATTTGCGACGGCATTGGCTCTGCCGAGATGTTCCACATCTACATCACGAACCGGCCGGCCGACGTGAAGCCGGGCAGTTTGGGCCGCATCGTCGAAGGCTATGAAGCAAAGATTGTAGACAGCGATGAAAACGAAGTCGCGACCGGCGAGATGGGTACGTTGAAGATCAAAGGCGACTCGGCGGCGCTTTGTTATTGGAACGCGCACGAGAAATCGAAGGAAACTTTTGCGGGTGATTGGTGCACAACCGGCGACCAATTTCACGTCGATGGCGAGGGGTACTTCTGGTGCCACGGCCGGACCGACGACATGCTCAAAGTTGGTGGCGTCTTTGTCGCGCCGGCGGAAATCGAGAACTGCCTGTTGCAACACGAAGCGGTCGCGGAATGCGCCGTCATAGGCCACGACTCAGGCGACGGCTTGATAAAACCGAAAGCGTTTATCGTCGGGCACCGTGATGGAACTGAAGCGCTCGCCGAAGAAATCAAAGAGTTCGTCAAATCGAGACTTGCGCTCTACAAATACCCGCGTTGGATCGAGTTCGTCGATTCGCTCCCAAAGAATGATCGAGGCAAAATCGACCGCAAGCTGCTCAAGAACTAACCGGCTTCGAACCCTCGCTCGCAAAACTTCCTGGCCGATGTCCGCCGATTCCCTCCAAAACATGGCCAAAAAGTGGGGTGCTTTGTGGAATTGTATACCCACTAACCATTTCTTTTAGACGAGGGTCGAAGAAGACCTTTACGGAGGGAAGAAATATCGTGCGAAAGCTAATTCTATTGTTTGCGGCCGCGATTCTTTTAGCGTTACCGACGGTTGCGTCAGCCAATGTGGTTACGTTTCAAGCGCCGGCCACGGGGTCGAACCAGGGTAGCGGCGGACCGAACCAATTCAATTTGGATCATCACTCGGCCTACACATGGCGCATTGGCGGCGTCAATCTGCAGGGCCAGACCATCACCGGCGCCACGCTTACCTTTAGCAATATCAGCAACTGGGACCGCAACCCAAACATGCTGTTCATTCACCTGTTGGATTCGGCAAGAAACGCAGGCGTGGCCTCGTTCCAGGACGCTCCGGCCAATCAAATTCCGGTCACTGACATCGCCGACGATTTTGCGGGTCAACGCTATCTGAATAATCCGCTGGTCAACGCCGGAACCGCTAACACATTTCTGACGCAGCAATCATTCACAACCACCGCGACGAATTTCGTCTATACGTTCACCGCGGATCAGTTGCAGATATTGAGCGCGTACTTCATGAATGGCGGCGACATCGCGTTCGGTTTCGATCCGGACTGCCACTTCTGGAACAACGGTATCACCTTCAGCTTTACGACGTGTCCCACGACTCCAACGCCAGAGCCGGCCACATTGGCGCTGCTCGGCACAGGGCTAGCGGGACTGTACTATCGTCGCCGACGTCAGCAGCAAAAGAAGCAATCAATCTAGTTCGTGGATCGCTCGGTCCAGAGAAAAGTCGCAGACAGCACACGCTGCCTGCGGCTTTTTTTCTTGGAGCGCCGACATCTCTGTCGGCGGTTCGCGGGCATCTTGCCCGCACTTTACCCGCCCGATACCGCGAGCGGTGCTGTACAAAACCCCACTAGCGCAGTCTTCCTTCCAGATTGTAATCGCGCAACCTCCGATAAAGAGTTGAGGGCGAGATGCCTAGCATCTCGGCAGCTTTTCCACGATGCCAGCCCGTTTGCTCCAGCGCGGAGATAATCTGTTGCTTCTCAACCTCGCGTAAAGAACCGCCCGCATCGCCCGTCGGTGCCGAGGCAGTGCCCAACGATTGCGGCACGGTCGAATACGGCATCGCCCCATTTGTGCTGCGCGCAACTTCCGGAGGCAACTCACTGGCGGTGATTCGGCCCTCATTTGAAAGCAGAATCGCGCGCTCCAGGCAATTGCGAAGCTGCCGCACGTTGCCCGGCCAACTATAGGCCCGCAATTTACCAATCACTTCGTCGGTAAGCTGTGGCGAATTCGCGCCCGCAAGTTGTTTCAAGATGTGCTCTGTCAACGGCGCAACATCCTCCGGACGTTCGCGCAGCGGGGCCAGGTGAATCTGAAAACTGTTGATGCGATAAAGCAGATCCGCACGAAACGATCCGTCACTGACGATGGTATCCAGACTACGATTGGTGGCCGCGACGATGCGCACGTTGACTTCGACTTTGCGCACGCCGCCGACGCGGAAGAATGCGCGCGTCTCGATCGCGCGCAGCAGCTTCGCCTGCAGCGGCGCCGGCAACTCAGATATCTCATCAAGGAATAGCGTGCCGCCATCCGCTAATTCAATCAGCCCGAGCTTGCGCGCCTTGGCGCCGGAAAATGCGCCGGCTTCATAGCCGAACAATTCCGACTCCAGCAGCGTCTCCTGGAAAGCCGCGCAGTTCAGATCGATAAACGATCCGCTGGCGCGATTGGACAGCCGGTGGATGGCTTGCGCGATCAACTCTTTACCTGTCCCTGATTCACCGGTAATCAAAACGGAGGCTTCGGAAGGTGCTACGCGCTCGACGAGGCGAATCGCTTCTTTCATCGCTTCCGACTGGCTCACGATTTCCGGCGCCGCAGACTTACGCTCGATCTGCGCTCGCAAACGCTGATTGTCGGTGCGCAGGCGGCGCTTGTCGGCAGCCTGCCGCACGCGGACGTCAAGCTCGTTGATGCTGTAAGGCTTGGTCAAATAATCGTGCGCGCCCATCTTCATGGCTTCGACGGCGGTTTCGATCGTGCCCTGCCCAGTCAACATGATCACTTCGGGCGGGTTCGGCCGCTCATGAAGCCGACGCAAAACCTCCATGCCATCCATGCGTGGCATGTTGATGTCGCACAGAAGCACATCGACATTGCTCTCTTCGAGCTGGCGCAGTGCCGCTTCGCCGTCGGGCGCCGCATGCACCCGATACCCGAGCCGTTGCAGTTCTTTTTGCAGGACCAGACGCAAGTTGGTCTCGTCCTCTGCTATTAGCAATCGCGCGTCACGTTGTTCGTTCACTTGATTGTACTCCGCACTAAATGAAGATCATTGCCGCCTGCGGTAGCAGGTGGGCGAGGGACAAATCAATTACCCACCCGCTACCGCAGGCGGTTCTGACTGGTTGGTTACCGGAAGGGTAATCGTGAATGTGGTGCCAACACCCAGGTTGGATCTCACGTCGAGCCGGCCACCGTGTTCGGACAAAATACCATAGCAGACCGCGAGCCCCAGTCCGGTGCCGCGGCCTACATCTTTCGTGGTGAAGAAGGGATCGAAGATTTTCGTCATGTTCTCAGGCGGGATGCCGATGCCGGTATCGCTAACTTCGACTAGCACGCGCGAGCCCGCCGCTTTCGCGCGCAGCGTCAACGTGCCGCCATCCGGCATCGCATCGATTCCATTAGTCGCAAGCGCAATCACTGCCTGCTGCAGTTGACCCATATCGCCGGAAACGCGGGGGAGACTTGCCACCGCCTCGACTGTGATTTGAGTATTGTCGCCGCGTTGCTGATGCGTTACCAACCGTGCCGCGGTTTTAATCACTTCCGCCATGTCCACCAGAACAAATTGCCCAGCTCGCATGCGGCTAAAATCCAACAACCCATTCGTGATCGTCTTGCAGCGAAACGCTTCGTCGCGAATCAGCCCGAGGTATTCGCGCAAGTCTTCGGCGTCAGGCGAGTCGCTGAAGGCGCCTTCTTCGATTCGTTTTCCCAGCGATTCGGCGCAGGCCGCAATCGTGGCTAGCGGATTGTTGATTTCATGCACGACTCCGGCCGCCAGGCGACCAACCGCGGCCAGCTTTTCAGAGCGGGCTACGGCCCGATCAGATTTCACACGCGTAGTGATGTTCTCGCCGACCGTGATCACATGCGACACCTCGTTGCCCGCAACGGCGCGCATTGGGATCTTGCTTATCAACCAATGGTTCGTCTCGCCTTTTTGGCTCACGGTTTCCTGTTCGACTCGATGGATTTCGCCAGTAGCAAAGACCTTACCGAACTCTCGTTGCAACAACTCGCGACTCTGCTTCGTCAGCACTTCAAAAATATTTCGACCCAGAACTTTGCCGCGCGGTAAACCCAGCTCGCCCAATTCGCGGTTTCGGTTCCACGCAACAATTCGGTAGTCACGATCGATCGCGTAGAGCGAAAGCGGCAGGCTGTCAATGATCGCTTCGGTGAAGCGCTCCTGCATTTCTGATTCAATTACACGGCGATCAACCTCTTCGGCCAGCGTCGCCGCCGACTCGCGGGCGCCCAGATAAAGCAAAGATATGTGGGTCGCCAACGCAGCCTGTTGCGCGGCGGCATCCACCAGCCGGCATCTATCCTCGCTGCAATCTTCCGCAACGGCAAAGGCGACGACGAGCGCGCCCAGGTTGCGTCCGCCGAAACGAATTGGCGTGACGTATTCGGTTTGGTGCTGCGCGTCTCGTAACAAGAACTCCTTGTGATTCGTGAGCAGAGACGGTCCGTCGGCGGTAGCCAGCCAACCGTCCAGACGATCGAGATTGATCAGCGCTGAGCTTTCCGCGCTGCCCTCCTGATCAAAAACGCAGATCGCCAAACCATGGCCGTTGTTCTTAACCGCACATGCGCATAAAGCCGCATTCGTTCCTTCGTAAGTTGCGCCGGCAACGCGTCGCGCGACTTGCTCGGGCACGAGCGTCTGCAACAAACCACGCCCCAGATCAGCAAGAAACTGTAATTCGCGATTGCTGCCAATCAGTTCCCATTCTCTTTGCGCATAGTTCAGATGAGAGTTAACGCGCGAAAGCAATTCACCGGGCGTCGATGGCTTGACGATGTAGTCATCCGCGCCGGCAGCAAAGGCTTCGACTTTTTTGTTCTCGCTGTCATCGGCAGAAAAGAATATTACCGGCAACTGCTGCGTGGCCGGCTGCGCGCGCAACAGCCGGCACAGCGCCAGTCCGTCAACTTCGGGCAGGGTCACATCGAGCATCACCAGATCGCACGACTCCCGGTGCAGCAGACGCAGCGCCGATGGCGCATCAGCAGCCGTGATCGTGCGATGGCCCGCGCCTTCAAAGACGCTGCGCAGTTCGTGCCGCGCGCTGAGATCGTCATCGACGATGAGCAGCGTGGCCGTGTTGGTCGTTAAGCTGATAGAGCCTGGCATCAATCTGGAGAGCGAGGAGCTGTGCGTCAGAATCGCCTGCAGTTGCAAGCGCGGAGTCAGGCAAGGATGGCGCGAGTTGGTAGCTTGCGCGGAGCCGCGCGGGGCGATAAAAATGCGGCTGGCGGACGGGGCAGTCCGCACCCTGCTTCCAGATTGGAAGATTGGGGGTCGGGTTGTCAAGAAGTTTAATTAATAGCGGTACTTATAAGGGCTTCCGGGCCGATCGGAGTCCCAGATTTGACGGGCCTCTCGGCCGGGCCTGACTGGTGTGAGGCAACGCGAGGTGGGCCCATTCTGTGCGCCGACTTAGCGCGGTACATCGCCTGGTCGGCGGCGATTAGGAGATGATCCAGAGTCTCGCCGTCCGTTCCATAGATCGCCGTGCCGACGCTGATGCCCACGCGCGCGTGTGTATCGGCCCGGACGTGCAGGGCAAACGCTGAGACGACCGCCTCGATGCGCTCGCTCAATTCATCTACCGGCGGACCTTCGAGGCCGGGAACGATCGCCACGAATTCATCACCGGCATACCGCGCCAGAAAATCGTATTCGCGCAGTTGACGATGAATCAGGCTCGCGACCTCGCGCAGCATGCGGTCGCCGATCTTGTGGCCGAACGTGTCGTTGACCAGCTTGAAATGATCGAGGTCCAGCATGATCACCTGGAAGGGTTTTCCGGTACGCTGTGAACGGGCAACTTCCTCTTCAAAGCGGACGTGCAAACTGCGCGCGTTCGGCAAACCAGTAAGCGAATCCGTCAGCGCATTCGACTCGGCGCGCGCATGGTGCATCGCGTTGGCCAGCGCGTCCGCAGCCAGGTGCGTCACGGTTTCCAACAAGCGAACATGATCGTCGCTATACTCCGGTAAGGTTGTGGAGTAGACCGAAAGCGCACCCAGCAACAAATCGTCTTTGCACAGCGGCAGCGAAACCATCGAGCGATACTCTGCTCCATCAGCAAGCTTCAGATTCGAGCAATCCAGATTGGGATGAAGGCGATTTACGGCGCGGCGATTCGCAAGCGCAAAGCCGGTAACGCCCTCGCCCGGAGCCACGCAGCGGCCACGCAACCCTTCGGCATTCAGACCCACGGCGTGCGCCGCGCTAGCGAATCCTTTCAATTCGTCATAGAGATAGACTACGCACGTGTCGAACGGGACGATGTGACCAACCTTGTCAACGAGCACTGAGAGCGTGCTTTCGATTTCCAGCGAAGAGCCGAAACTGCGCGCGATTTCATAGAGCGCATAGACCTCGCGATGCGCATTGCGAATCTGATCGTAGGCCGTGACTGGAGCGTTCTCTCTTGCGAGCGCGACATCATCGCTCGATGACGGGATCGTGTCCATCGGCTTGGGCTCGTCCAACCCTCGCATTGCAATCTCCTGCTCAAACTGCGGCAAGTGTTCGATAAAGCGCTCGACCACTGTCGGATCGAAGTGAGTGCCCGATCCTTTGTGTAGCAATTCAATCGCCTGCTCGCGCGTCATCCCGGATCGAAACGGCCGGTCTTCGCGCACTGAATCAAAGCAGTCCACGACCGACATGATTCGCGCCGTCAGCGGAATCAGCTCGCCCCTCAGTCCGTCCGGATAGCCGCGTCCGTCCCAGCGCTCATGATGGTGCTTGACGATGGGCACGACGGGAAACGGAAAATCTACGCGTCCAAGAATCTCAGCGCCGACAACCGTGTGCACCTTTGTTCGTTCGAACTCGGCCGGCGTCAACGGGCCCGGCTTGTTCAAAATGTGATCGGGTACCGCCAGCTTGCCGATGTCATGCAGCAGTGCGCCCGCGTCGAGCGCGGCTAATTCACACTCTGTGAGATCGAACAACTTGCCGAGGCCGGCGGCAAAAATCTGCACGCGGCGCACGTGACAGTGCGTCGTTTGATCTTTGGCGTCGATGGCAGTGGCTAGCGCTTCGACCGTCGCCAGATGCAGGCGGCTGGCCTGTTCGGCTTCGCGCGTCGCCGTCCTGGTCTTCCTGAAATGAATTCCGTAAATACAGAAGGTCGCGGCGGCGCTTGCCAATCCGAGCAGACCCGCGATAGCAAGCCACTGAAGAAACGAGAGCGCGAGATGGGATTGAACTGCGAACACTAAAGCCGCCAGGCCGACGACCCCGCCGATCCAGTAGACTGCCCGGTCATGATCAAATGTTTGCTTCATCTGGCTGCATGAGTCCGCGCCGAAAACGAAATCCGGAGCAACTCGGCTTTTCGTTTCCGGCGCTTGACTGGGCAAGTGGCGTCCACGGCCCTGCGTCCGCCATCTGGGGTGTAACTCGACCAACAATCTTTCTGTGCGAGATTGCGCGCGCATCTCGAGCTGTTACTACGCGGCTAGCGGACTCAGTGCGGTGAGCCCATTCAGCGGTTAACGCCTCCTAGCCGCGACTTTTGATTTACAAAGCCTGTGCCGCTCAGTCTACGCCGTGTGGTTTTCTGGAAAGCCCTTGCAGTTAACGAGATTTCAACGGAACTGGGGAAGGGACGCAACCGAATGCCGACCGAAGTTTTCAATGTGACAGGTCAAAGTGAAGATTCGGTCAAGCTCCAGGGAGGATTCGGTTGACAAGCGCACTTTCGACAGTGCACCTTTCAATTTTCTCCTTCTTGCGGCCTGAAACACTTGAGCAAAACGGTCAAACCTGGAGTTGAGAGACTGCGGCCGGTCGGTTACGGCGAGTTGCTGCGAAGTAATCGCCGCTTTCGTTTGCTGTGGCTGGGCCAGGTCGTGAGCCAGATGGGTGATTGGTTCGACACGATCGCCGTTTACACGATCGTCTTGCGCCTGACCGGATCAGGTCGCGCCGTGGCATTGATTATGGTTGCGCGTTTCCTGCCGAGCGTCGTCATGGGGCCACTGTCCGGCGTCGTCGCGGACAGGTTCAGCCGGCGCACGATCATGATCACGGCAGACTTGATGCGCGCGCTCGTAGTCCTCGGATTTCTGCTGGTGCGTCGGCCCGACCAGATGTGGCTGGTGTACGTTCTGACAGTCTTGCAGCTTGCGTTCTCTGCTTTCTTTGAGCCGGCCAAGACGGCCGCGATTCCTTCGATCGTTTCGGATCGCGAGCTGCTCCCGGCGAATGCGATCGCCTCGGTCACCTGGTCGGCGATGCTGACGTTGGGCGCGGCGATCGGCGGGCTGGTCGCGGGTTGGTTCGGCACGAACGCGGCCTTTGTGCTCGACTCGTTATCGTTCGTCGCGTCCGCGGCGTTGATAGCCAGTGTGACTTTTCCAAAACGTCCGGTGCGCGCGAAAGCGAAACTCACCATCGCGAAGGCGCTCGGCATCAGCGACACAATCGAAGGCGCGCGCTACGTCAAGCATCGGCCGCGCGTGTTCGCTTACCTGATGGTGAAACCGGCGTGGGGAATGGGTGGCGGCATTCTGACTCTGCTGGCCGTGTTTGGCGAACGAGTTTTCCCGGTGGGCGGCAAGACCGCGACTGGCATCGGCGTTTTGTTCACGGCGCGCGGCATCGGGACCGCCGTCGGACCAATCGTCGCGCGGCGCTGGGCGGGCGAGACGCGCAGGCAAATGCAGATCGCGATCGGGATTGCATTCTTGATCGGCGGCGCGTTCTACATTTCCTTTGGCGCGTCGCGAAGTTTTATTCTGGCGCTGCTGTTCCTGTTGATCGCCCACACGGGCGGCAGTATCCTCTGGGTCTTCTCGACGGTGCTTTTGCAGCAATCAGTCGAAGATCAATTTCGCGGGCGCGTGTTCGCGGCTGAGTTAGCGCTGCTGACACTGACGATGGCGGGATCGAATTACCTGGTCGGCGAGTTGATGGATCGGTTTGGCTTTTCACCCAGGGTTATAACCATGGGCGTCGGCGCGTTTTTTCTCCTGCCGGGCCTAATCTGGTTTGCGACGCGGAAGCGATGGGATGTGTCAGAAGCCCGACCCCGGGGTCCCCGGCCGGGCAGCCCGGCTGGGGGGGGGCGGTCAGGGAGGGCTAGTCGGGAATCAAGCCCTCGCTGACGGTCGGGCTTCTGATACGCTATGAAGACTAAAATCGGTGTCATGGGATCGGCGGGAGAGAACGCGCCGGCGGAATTGCGCGAGAAGGCCGTCGCACTCGGCCTGGCGATCGCTGCGCGTGACGCGATCCTTCTAACCGGCGCGACGACTGGGCTCGTTTACGCCGTCGGGCAGGCCGCGCACGATGCGGGAGCGCTGCACATCGGCGTCTCCCCAGCAAACGATAAGCATGAACACACCGAACGATTTCACTTGCCAACCGACGCCTGCGACGCAATTATCTACACCGGCTTTGGATTGAAAGGCCGCAACGTCGTGCTGGTGCGTTCGTGCGATGTGGTGCTCTTCATCGCCGGATCGATCGGTTCGCTAAATGAATTCACGATTGCGTACGATGAAGGAAAGATCGTCGGATGCCTGACCGGCACGGGCGGAGTCGCGGATGAGGTTGCGCGGCTCGTCAAGACTTTTCAGAAGCCGACAAACGCGCGCGTGTTTTGTGATGACGATTGTGTTCGTCTTATCAACGTGTGCCTTGCTGAAGTCCCGTAGGGACGGAATATTTATAGCCCAACGCATTCCTTGATTTTTCGGCGCCCATTTATGGGCGGCAGAAACATCTCGCTCCTTCGGAGCTTGGAGAATCATTTAGACTGGTGGGTACTATAAATATTTCGCCACTACGTGGCTCGAACTCGCACAGAACCTTGAAAGGAATCGATCATGGACTTTGGACTGAAAGATCGCGTCGCCTTAGTCGCCGCCGCCAGCCGCGGCATTGGCTTTGCTGCCGCGCGCGAATTGGCTCGTGAAGGTGCGCGAGTGTTTCTGTGTTCACGCGACGAAGCTCGAGCGTCAGAAGCCGCACAGAAGATTCACGAAGAAACCGGAGCGAACGTGGCCGGCATCGCCGCCGATGTTACGAACGAAAAGGAATCAGAGCGGTTCGTCACACTCGCGCTGGAACGCGCCGGCCGCATCGACATTTGCGTCACCAACGCCGGCGGCCCGCCTTCAACAGTCTTTGCTGATACGGACCTCGAGATGTTCCGTCAGGCGTTCGAACTCAACGGGCTTTCCGCAATCAGACTCGCGAAGCTCGTGCTGCCGGGAATGCGCGAGCGCAAGTGGGGCCGCATAATCAACGTCACTTCAATCTCGGTGAAACAGCCGGTCGATGGCTTGCTGCTTTCGAACACCATCCGCGCGGGTTTGACTGGCTGGGCCAAGACCGTCTCGAACGAAGTCGCGGCTGACGGCGTGACGGTCAACAGCGTCGCGCCGGGCTACACGATGACCGAGCGGCAGGACGAACTAGCCGAAGCGCGCAGCAAAGCAATGGGCAAAACCAAACAGGAGGTGGTCGACCTCTGGTCGGCCCAGACTCCTATGCGTCGCATGGCCGCGGCGGAGGAGATCGCGGCGGCGATCGCGTTTCTCGCTTCCGAACGCGCGTCTTACATTACGGGCGTGACGCTGCAGGTTGACGGCGGCTGGGTACGCAGCCTTTTGTAATTCAGGCTGCCAGTTTTTTGAGGTACAATGCCGCGTCAACAAAACTCTCTCGGTCACTGCAGGTAGGTTCTAGACAAATACTGACTAAGTTCGCACAGGAGGAGATTGACCAAATGAATACAAGACACTTAGCCGTGAAGATCGCGGCAGTGGTAGCTCTGATTATTGTGGCCGGGATTTCTGGCCGCTCAACCTCGGCCAACGCGATGACGCCGGAAGCTGACCGGACGTCTTCGTTCCAATTTGATGCTCTTCATCGCTACATCGGGCCCGTTGACGATCCCGTCGCCACATATGAGGGCGCGCGGATTGTTCACAACGTCACCGTGGGTGGCGAGAAAGGCATGCGAGTCCACGCTAATTTCCGCGTGCGGTATGGACTTGGCGTCCCCTGCATGATGATCGCGTATTTCTACTATGACGACGAAGACAACACGCCGCTAAAAACAGACGACCCGAAGTTTCGCGCCAAGAACGGGGTTGTGTCTACGACGGTGAATTTCACGCCGGCCTACGATCCGGCGGTTTACGAGGACTTGCAGCTCTTCATGCCTTATGACGGGCTCAACATGGAGAGTGGCCAGAAGTACAACTTGAAATTCTATCTCGCTCTCTATGACAAAGAAGGCGGCAGATTCTTTGGCAAATCGGGATGGTACAAATTCATCCTGAACATGCCCTAGGAAGAATTATTTCAGAGGGGATTCGGCGCGGCCCGCGGTCATCAATGGATGATCGCGGGCTGCGTCGGTTTATTAGGAGCAGGTCAGGGGGTGGTCTTTGCCGGCGCCGCGGGCATCTTGAACTTTGAATCGTCCACTGGCGCGTTCACTTTTATCTCAGTGAATGTTCGCGTCGAAAAAGGATTCCCAACCTCAATCGTCGAAGAGCGGGCCGTGAAGGGAAACTTGACTCCATCGGCGTCGCGGTAGTCTTCAAGGTCAACCTGATCCGGGATGATTCCAACTATGCTCGTCAGAGCAGTGATGCGTCGCAACAGCAATCCCGTCGTAGCATCGAAATAGAGTCGCATACGTTTGCCGTCGGTGGTCATCCCGTCGAGAACGAAGACGTCGCGGTCGCCAATCTTGTCTCGGCGAACTCTCGGCGGCCGCGCGTATTGTTCTTTGAAGTTGATCAGAGTAAACAGACTATTTGCGGCTTTGAAGTTCGCCAAATCCGCACCGGTAACTTCGCGCATGAATTGCGAAGTCTTCTCCCAGGCGACCTTGCCGTCAAAGCCGCGCTCAAAGGTTCCCTGCGGCGTGGTAACCATCAAATAGAACCTATCAGCCGCCGCCTGATAAAGCTCAAACTGAAATGAATTTCCGTTCGCCTGAACGATCGTGCCTTTCGCGGCGCGCGTCTTGAGTTTGTCGATCGCTGCCTGGCCACCGAGCGCCTCGATGTATTTATTCAGGATGTCGTCAGCAGACGGAACCGCGGGTCGCGGACTGGGCGAAGCCTGAGGCTGAGCCGCTGGAGGCGTCGCGCCGCCTGGTCTCGGACCGCCCGGATTTCCCGGCGGAGGAGACGGGACAGGCAAAGGCAATGTGGGAACTGACTGCGGTTGATTGCGGCCGCGATGACAAGTGTAACAACTAATATCCGTGCTGCCGTTAAAGGTCTGTTTGTGGAGTTCCAGGACCATCTTGATCATCTCGCGCGCGGTATTCTTCTCGGGTTTGGTGTCGGCGGCATAATCCCACTGTCCGTTGTTATTCACGTGACAGAAATTGCAGCGGCGGCCCATCGAAGCAGCAAAATAATTCATCACCGGAATTAATTGCGATTGGGGCATGCCGGTAAGCACCTTGATGTTCTTCTCTGCCTGCTCGACAGTCTTCTCTTGCGGCGCGGTCGCGGCCGGTGTTTGCACTGGCGTAGCGATACCGAGGTTCGCCGGCGAATTCGCAAAACCGTTTTGAAGCGTCAACGATTTCTGCGCGCGCACGTTCGCGATCACTATCAGGGCGCTGGTGCAACAAAGCGCACCGACGATCAGCCTGAGAATGTTTAGTTTCATTTTGTTCTCCGAATATTCATGAGTTGGCAAGTGTTTCAGAAGCCCGACCGTCAGGGAGGGCCACTATCGAAGGAGAGCCCTCCCTCACGGTCGGGCTTCTGACACGACCATGAAAACAGGCTTGCATAAATAACATTGCGCCGCTAAGCGGCGCAAGTTCGGGGAACAAATTGTCGAAGGATAGTTACGGTCGCCGCGCGCGCGAATGATTCTCTCTGGCCTTCATCAAGGCATCGAACGATTGGAGAATTTGCAGATAGGTTTGCGTTTCGCGCGGAATCAGAGTGCGCCAGGAGGCGCCGCCACGGCGAATGTAGCCAGGTAGTTTTGCAGCGTTTGAGTTGTACGCAGCGGCCATCAGATCAGTCGTGGTCGCTTGCTTTGAACTCAGCGCGAACTGCACATCGTCGTTGGCCACCAAATCGTTCCAGGTGTCCTGCATATAAAGCAGCATCGCCTCGAGAGCGTTTCCGTGATTGCGCATGCCCAACACAAAATCGGGATTCAGGCCGACACCCGGATGGCGTTGACGCATCAGCGCGTAGGTCCAGGGAATCATCTGCACCATGCCGCCTGCGCCGGCCGAACTAACCGAATAACGATAAGTGTCGAGTTCATTCAGCGCATAGAGTGAATAGATCTCTTCGAACAGCGCGATGCGGTTTTCGTTACGAAAGCGTTCGTGGTCGACGTGCTCGATGATGCTGAGCCGCTTGGCCATGTCGATGATGTTCGGCGCTATGGACACCCCGCGTTCGCGCAAGCGTTTCGCCGCCAGATCGATCATCGCGGACACGTAAGTCTGGCCGGCTTTCGTCACATCGGGCGACAACAACGCCGGATGCGCCGAGGTGTAATAGGCCATCTCGCGAAACACGCCGCGCTTTTCGATCGGAAACTCGACGACCAGCGGAATTAACGAACGGTTTCGGTCGTCAAAAATCGTCACCGCTGTGTTCACCCCGTTCGCGCGCACAATCCGAAGATGGATCGGTAGTCCCTGCGAAGTCGTCAACGAAAGCTCTGTGCCCTTTGTCAGAAAAGTCTGCTTCGCCAACTTGATTAGATGAAGCTGCGAGGTCTCAGGCAGCAACGCTGCGAGCGTTACATAACCGAGCGAAGGCGCAGTTATCGCGGTCGGGACGGGACGGACCTTCATCAGACGCTCAGCTTCGTTAATGCGAGAGCGAATTCGATTCGGCGAAAGGCGACGCGAACTTTCCTCGCGTTGTGAAGCCTGACGTGATTCGGTCGGATCTGCATTGCTCGAAACTGGTGCGGATGCGGGCTTTTCTGGCTTGGTTACGGTTTCGATGGGACGCGCAGGCGTTTGTGATTGCGTCGACTGGCTCTGGAACTTCGCGGAAGCCTTTGCTTTGGATCCGGTAACCACCCGCGGGCGGCGAATTGGATCCGATTCCGGCGATTGAGCTTGAACGCCGGCAGCGACGAAGAGTACGAGCGCGATGAGAAGAGAAATGGAGGGCTTGTTTATCATGACAATTTTTCGGAGGGAAAGACTTCGCGGGAGAACGAAGCCGCGACCTCAGATTCGCGCACGCTCTGCTTGGTTGTCAACCACTTTTTTTCTGGAAGATCGCGCGTTGAATTCCAAAAAGTTTTCTGGAAGATATTATCGCAACTTCCACTTTTTCTGAAGCCGCGAAAGTCGCCCGCGCATCGCTCAATTTGGCCTGAGATCCTTCCGACTTCGTGGCATGTCGCCGCGAAATTGAATCCGCTGCTCCACTCACTCCCCGTCTTGCGGTAACTCTTCCTCAAGCACCTTGACGCGCTCAGTCAACTCTTTCAAGTCTGCTCGCATCTGCGGCAATCGCCCAACGTGAGCATTCAGACGCTTGTATTCATCCAGCGGTTGGATCGGAATGCCCCACCAGACGCCGGGACGAACGATCTTGCCAGGAAGAACGCCGGCTTTTGAGCCGATGATGGCGCCGCTTTGCACGCGTATGTGATCGCCAAAGCCAACCTGGCCGCCGATGATACAGTCATCTTCGATCGTCACGCTGCCGCTGATGCCGGTCTGCGCGGCGATCACGACTCGCTCGCCGATGTCGCAGTTGTGGCCGACGTGAACCAGGTTGTCGATCTTCGTGCCCCGGCCGATGCGCGTGCGTCCCAGCGCGCCTCGATCCACGCAAGTGTGTGCGCCCAGTTCCACATCGTCTTCGATTACCACGGTGCCGATCTGCGGAAACTTGTGATGGCTGTGTTCATCGCGCACGTAACCAAAGCCATCCACGCCGATCACTACGCCGGCGTGCAGAATTACGCGATCGCCGATAGTCACGCCGTCTTCCAGAAAAACGTTCGGGTGGATTACACAATTCTTGCCTACCCTGACGTTGTCGCCAACCTTGGCGCCTGCGCGAATTTGCGTGCGGTCGCCGACCGACGAGTTTTCGCCAATACAGACAAACGCGCCAACAAAAACCTGGTCGCCCACTTTGGCGCTGGGCGCGATGACGGACGATGGGTGAATTTCCGGCGCGCGCTGCTTCGGTGGATGCAGGATTTCGGCAATCAGCGCGAAGGCGAGCTTTGGCTTCTCCACTTCAATGCGACAGGTTGCTTTCACGTCCGCTCCGGTGCGAACAATCACGCACGAGGCTTTGCTCGAACCTGCCGCAGCAAAGAACTTTTCGTCTTCAACGTAAGAGATTTCACCGTCACTGGCTGCTTCCAAACTGGCCACTCGATGGATGACCGCGCTGCCATCGCCGAACGCTCGACCGTCGACGTGCGCCGCGAGTTCAGAAACTGTCCGGGAGTTCTTGCTCATTGCCATATCTTGAAGTGTGAGGCCGATAGTACAACGCCCCCACCGCAAATGGCGAACTCAAATCTGGCCAAAGCGCGCGAAAACATTAAGGTTTTGCACTTGCTCAATCCGCGAAGGGCTTTTGTCTTGCCTTTGCATATCCGGGCAAACTATCATGACACGCGCTGCTCAAGTAGAGTAATCGATCAGGAGCGGCGATTTGCTTTTTATTTCTTAGGCTTTTGAGAATCCCGGCGCGTCTTTACCCCCGGACAAAAGCGCCAACCGAGGAGAGCTTTATTGTTTAGCGATCAATTCCGCCGCGGCGAATCAGACAAAAGTAAGTTAGCCGGAGTAACCGGCTCGAAGATTGTTTCGGCCGTGTCCGACGTCGCCTGGAAGGCCTTCCAGTCTGTTAACAAACGCCTGCCCGAAGGCGAGGCCATTCGTCCAAAGTGGGCTCCCGGCCCACTGCTGAAATCCTACGAACGCTCGGCGCCGCCGCTTGGTTTTCCCAGAGAGACAGATTCGCTTTGCCCACGCTGCGTCAAAGAAGTGCGCACCGCGGTGATCGACGGCACCACCTCGCTTGAGTCCTTGATGAATGAGCATCCGGGCGAAATCAAAGCTCAGATTGTCGAAGAGAACGGCCAGGTCGTGATGAAGAAGACCTGTCCCAAACACGGCGAGTTCGTCGATGTCATGGCCACCGATCCGGCGTTTCTTGAGCGCATCGAGTCGCTCTTCTTTGGTCGCGACTTCAAAGCCGCTGAAGATTCGCACGTTCACAAGCACGGAACTTCGAATATCAAGTTCGGCCGCGGCGCAGTGCTCACTGTCGATCTGACCAACCGATGCAACATGATGTGCAATCCGTGCTTCATGGATGCGAACCAGGTTGGGTATGTACACGAGCCGACACTCGAAGATACCAAGGCAATTCTCGACCGCGCAGTTTCATTCAAGCCGCGCCGCCAGGTCATCATTCTTTTCTCAGGCGGTGAGCCGACCATCTCGCCTTACTATCTTGAAGCAGTTGCTTACGCCAAGAAGATTGGTTTCTATCGCATCCTCGCCGCGACGAATGGAATTCGCTTTGCCGAAGATATTGAGTTTTGCAAAGCCGCGAAGGCTGCCGGCCAACACGGCGTCTATCTGCAATTCGACGGCGTCGGCGAAGAAAAGAACGCGCATCGCGGCGTCGGCAATCTGTTCGACGTGAAAGTGCGTGCGATTGAAAACCTGGCGAGCGTCGGCATCAAAGTCACGCTCGTTGTCACGATCGTCAACACCATCAACAACGACGGCATCGGCCAGATCGTCGAGTTCGCGGCCAAGAATATCGACAAGGTTCAGACGATTGCTTTCCAGCCGGTCTCGTTTACCGGACGCGATGAAGACGTGCCTGACGACGTTCGCATCAAGCAGCGTTACACGCTCTCAGGCATGACGCACGATTTGAAGGATCAGCTTGGCGGGCGCATGCAGCCTTTGCGCGATTGGTATCCGCTGTCGTCTTATTCCGCGTTCACCAGCGTGATGGACATGCTGCAGGGCGCGGACGCGCCGTGGGGTTGGTCGTCATGCAATTGCCATCCGAACTGCGGCATCTTTACGCTCGCGGTGGTGAATAAGAAGACCGGCGACTTCAGCTCGCTGTTCGAATTCTTTAACTACGAACAGTTCATGAAAGACGTCGCGGTGATCACCGACACGGCGCGCGGCAAGAAGCTTTCTTACGCCCAACTCGGCATGGCGATCATGCGCAACTTTGACGCATCGAAAGCGCCTGAGGGCTTTCCGATTTCGCAAATCATCAATCTGTTCAAGCCGTCTTCGACCAACTCAAATTCCGATCGCAACGATCGGATGACCAGCGCGGGTCAGGACACTTTGAAGGACGAGTGGCGCGTGCTGTGCGTCGAAGGCATGTGGTTTCAGGATCTTTTCAACTATGATTTCCGCCGCACAGAGATGTGCGTGATTCCTTACGGCACCCAGGAAGGCGAGATTTCATTCTGCGCTTACAACACTGGTGTCGGCTGGCGCCAGATCATTGAGAACATGCACAAGACTGCAAACCTCGCCGACTGGTACCAGGAGAACGAGCGTCACGCGGTGTACGCTGCCGGCCACAATGTCCCCGGAATTACTAAGAAGCACTCGCTGAGCCTGCCAATCATCAACGCAATTATCGAAGACAATAACGGCGGCCAGCTTGCGGCACAGACACCATACTTAATAGAAGAGCAAGAAGAAGTCGTGACCGTCTAGCTCGACTCTTCCCGCGGTTTTAGCAGCTTTCCAAGGGTAACCGTGTTAACGCTCGGCATTGGACTGCCGAGCTTGTTTCTCTCCTCGCTCTAACGAAAGGAATTACTATGAAGCTCGCGTTAATTGCGGCATTCGCAGTTTCGACTGCGGCGCTTACTTATGCCCAGGATCCGAAGCCAACTGAGTCATCTGCTCCTCAACAGAAGGAGAAGCCCCGCGTGTTCATAACCGATAGTCAGTCTTGGCAAATCTCCGGTGGATTCGGAGGCAACCAAAACGGAGCCAGCGGATCTACTTCAGGCGGTGCTCGTCCCCAAACAGCAGAAATAATTAAGACGTTTGGCGAGCGCTGCCCAGACGTGACCGTAACAATGAAGAAGGATAAGGCCGACTATGTTGTCATCCTAGAACATGAAGGCGGCAAGGGATGGGCATTGAAAGACAACAAGTTTGCGCTGTTCAATAAGGATGGAGACGCCATAAAGAGTGGTTCGACGAGAGCGCTGGGAAATGCCGTGAAGGACGCCTGCAGCGCAGTCAGAAAAGATTGGGAGTCAAATAGTGCAGGCCGGGATCAATCTAGTTTAAGACAGTCTGCAACAGAGAGTCCAAGCGCAAGCCCACAGCCATCGACTCAGACCGCACCGGCTGGGGATCTTGCAATGGTTGCGATCAAGTCTTCGCCGGATGGCGCTGACATAACGATAGACGGCAAGTTTGTCGGGACGACCCCTTCGAGTCTGCAACTGAGGACCGGAGAACACACCATTGCTATCGAGAAATCCGGTTTCAAAAAGTGGCAACGAACGATCACGGTAACTGCGGGCGGAGCGATCAACCTCGAAGCTGCGCTTGATAGGGTCCCGTAGTGAAATGGCTCCCATTGACCCATCATTGAGACTATCCGATTGGCATACGTGTCTTGCTAACATCGCAAGAAACGGCGATACTTAGGTCGCTTTGGACTGGTGTTTTGATCTGCGATTCCCCTGGTCGAGTTGGCTATGCGCGAGGTTGATATTTCCAAGATCGACATTTACCACGGGCGCGATCCGCGGGACATTCCCGCCTACACTTTCGCTGACGCCGCAGGCTACCTGAACATACCCTTGTCCACTTTGAGATCGTGGATTAGAGGCTATCAATATCAAACAAAGGGCGGAAAGAGATTATTCAGACCTGTCTTTCGTTTGCCCGAACCGAAACTTCCACGGTTGTCTTATACCAACTTAGTCGAAGCCTTCGTTCTCGGTAGTCTTAGGCGAAAGCATGAGATTGATCTGCACAAGATTCGCACTGCCATTGCTTCTCTGGAAAGTGAATTCGGTTCCCGCCACCCCCTGGCTGATCATCGGTTTGAGACTAATGGAATAGACATCTTTGTCGAAAAATATGGACAGCTAATTAACGTGGGGCGCGATGGCCAACTCGCAATGCGCGACGTCTTACAGAATTATCTGACGCGAGTCGAACATGATCCTGCGGGGAAAGCGGCGCGCCTTTATCCATTCATACGTCTTAACGGGACAGCGCAACCAAAGAACGTGGTGATCAATCCTTTTGTTTCATTTGGGAAGCCAGTAATTACCGGTACGGGCCTGCCGACCCGCGTCGTTGCCGAGCGTTATAAAGCCGGAGACTCAATCCCACTAATTGCCCGAGATTATGGCCGGAAAAAGGAAGAAATCGACGACGCGATCCGCTACGAACTTAGAATCGCTTAAGCTCTACACCTTCTTTTTAGATCGCGCATTGGAAAGCTACGTTCTGAGGGACGCTCTCACAGCCTTAGGTGCGCGCGTCCAAATGCATCGCGACCATTTTAGAGAGGACGCAGACGACGTCGATTGGCTGCCCGTGATAGCTCGGAGAGAGTGGGTCGTGTTGTCAAAGGATCAGTACAACTGGCTCGAAAGACGAGCGATCAAGAATGCCAAGGGTCGCGCCTTCATTTTAGTAAGAGGTGAGTTGTCGGGACAGGAACAAGCTTCGATTTTCTGCAAGGCGCTACCAAAGATGTTGAGATTCCTTGACTTCGAACCCAGACCCTTCATGGCCAAGATTTATCGAGACAGTACTGTCGTCAAGATGAAGCTTGATTAAATCAGTCACCTGACAAAGAACTCACGGCACTGCGATTGCCCTCTCGTGGACGACCACGGTTCATGAGGAGGCTCACTAGCATTAGACGTTTATCGGGTCTTTTTCTCGTCATCTTCGATCTTCTTCTTCAAATATTTCGCTAGCTTTTCAGCGGTGCTTCGTTCTCCGCGGTTTGCGGTTGTTCGGTGCGAGGAATCGGCATAGACGATCACCTTCGTCTTCAAATTCACGACCTGCATGCTCGCCGTCGCGGACGGCTGTGGACTTATGAAAATAGTCTTCGCCCAGCCGGCATCTTTCTTTTCGTGTGTTCCCGTAATCTCAAAGTCGGCCTGATCGCGATCCGTCACCATCGTGAGCGGCACACCCTTATTGCGAAACGCCGCCGCCAGAAAAGTTTCAAATCCGTCCATTGGCGCAATAAAGACCTTCGAATTGCGCGGAATGCGCGTGTCAGCCGGCGCGGCTGGAGTGGGTTTTGCAGGCGTCCCTTGTTCCTGAATTGTTCGGGCTGTCACCCCAGATAATCCAAAGCCAACGACAGTACATACGATCAAGCTGGCGAATCTCGAATTCATCTGCATGGTGGATCCTTTCTTAAGCGGACTATCGTGTGTTGTAGAGGAGAGTTCCATCTAAGAAAGATACTTGCGTGTCGCGTGCCAGTCAACGACACCGTCCTCCTTCAAGACTTGAGCGCCTTGCGGATGATGTTCATTGCACGGGCGCAGGATGGCTTTTCCCATATGCGCGCAACAAAGTCCATCCAACCGTCGCGAACCAGCGACAATGCATTGGGTCGCGGACATGCGCTAGTCACGCCAAACAAAAAACCGGCGCGACCATTTCTGATCGCGCCGGTTGAAGAACACCAGAAGACATTCGTTCCTTAGCGCCGGGGAACCGGTGGCTTGCACCCGCTGGGAACAATCCACAGTTCAAATGACCATTCCGCGCCCGCTAGGCCCCTCGTGATCGTAAATCGGCTCTGGTCCATGCCGCGTGTATTGGTAAGGTAATCTCTGATTCGGTCTTCACGGGCTTGAGCCGCGCGAGTGCCCAGAGTAGTCGGATAGACGATGATGTAGCCCTGTGAACCGGGCTCGTTCTGCAACTGAATGGCGTAGTTATCCAGCCGCGCTTTTTCGTCGTTAAAGCGGATGTTGCCATACTCGTCGAATTTGCGCGGTGTGCATTCTGGGGGAGGAATCGAAGTCGCGCAACTCGCCGGGCAGCGCATTCCCAAGCCACCCAGATCGAGATCGGCACGAACCGTTTGGCCCGCGAGACCAGCCGTGTCAACCGTGATGCTTGGCGTTCCCTGACCGCGGATGATGCGTCCGGCTGAGACAGTCCAATTGTAAGTTGGCGTCATGCCGGGCGTGCTACCAATGTTTGCCGTGAAGGTTACGGGTTGACCATCGGCAGTAACGTCAGGACATGACACATTCACAGTCGGACAAACGGGGCGCGGCGGCGGCGGACAATCCGTGACTACGATCGAAGCAGACGAGAACGCGGCGCAGTCGCGATCGCGGCCATCATCAACTTCGACTACTGCCTGGTAAACGCCGGGTTGCGCGCCTGAAAGATCCCAGGTCGTGTTCGCTCCCTGACCGGAAAGCTTTCCGCCATTGGTCGTCCACTTGTAACGCAGCGGCCGGCCTTCGGACGAAGATGCTCGCGCCATCAACTGGACGCGCGCGTCATCGCAGGCGCGAACAGTGGTCGGCTCAGAGGAGAGCGATAGCGTCGGCGGTCCTGAGACGCGGGCGGCGTTCTTTTTCTTCTTCGGCTTTGCTTCTACCGAAGCAATGACCAAAACGGCCATGACCATCGCCAGTGCGAGGCCAAACAAGAAACTCTTTCGAGGCATCATCATGTACCCTTTCTAATTCGCTCGTGGCCCGGGCAAAGGGTCACATCGCGCGGTTTTCGGGGAAGTTTAGACTTCCAGCACTCTTAAATCCAAAGACAAGCAAGTAAAACGGCCAATCGCGGGCAGTTTCCATTGATTGGTACATCTATGAACCGCTCGCGGCAGCGGGCGGGTAAGTTAGGCGCCTGCGACCCCTTTATCATGACCATTCGTCGATCGTCATACAGCTTGGATTACCCGCTCGCTACCGCGAGCGGTTCTGTAATAAAGTCTAGTCCATGCCGCAAGTACACGTGCGCTTGCCGGCGCGCAAACAATACTACGAGATCAAGATCGGCGGCGGAATTCTGTCGACGCTGGGAGCCGAAGCGCGCGCGGTGCTCGGTTCTGATTCGCGGCGCGTCGCAGTGATTTCGAACTCGGCAGTTTTCGATCTGTACGGCCAGCGCGTCCTGCAAAGTCTCAAAGCGGAAAATTTCAAAACCGTTCACTGGTTAATGCCAGAGGGCGAGCGCCACAAGTCTCTGCGCTCGCTCGAGCAGGCGCTCGCGTTCATGAGCGACGCGCGCCTGGAGCGCAGCGACGCAGTCGTGGCTCTCGGTGGCGGCGTCGTGGGAGATCTCGCCGGCTTTGCCGCCGCGACTTATCTGCGCGGTGTACCGCTGATTCAACTGCCGACGACTTTGCTGGCGCAAATCGATTCGTCCGTGGGCGGAAAGACCGCTGTCAATCTGCCGGCCGGCAAAAACCTGGTCGGCGCTTTTCATCAACCAAGTCTGGTCTTAATCGATACGGAAACTCTGCGCACTTTGCCATCGCGCGAATTGGCGGCGGGCTGGTGCGAAGCAGTGAAGCAAGGTGCAGTGGGAAGTCGCAAGCTGTTCGATCAGACCGTGGGCCTGCTTAGTAGCATAGACTTCAGTCTGTGTTCCGACCTCCAAAAATCACAGACTGAAGTCTATGCCACAAGACTGAATGAACTCATCGCGGCACAGTGTCGCTTCAAAGCGTCGATCGTTGCGAGCGACGAGCGCGAGGAAATCACTCGAACGGATCGCCGCTCGCGGCGGATTTTGAATTTTGGGCATACAACGGCGCACGCGCTCGAGAAAGTAACGGGTTACCGGCGTCTTCGTCACGGCGAAGCCGTGGGCTGGGGAATGCTGGTGGCTGGCGAAATATCGAAAAGTCTAGGCAGGCTCGCCTCCCGCGAGTTAGAATCGTTACGTGAGGCGGTCAGGCTTTGCGGACCGCTGCCGCGCGCCGGCGATCTTTCAATTGACGAAGTGGTCAGGGCAATCGAGCGCGATAAGAAATCCACGAATGGCACCGTCAAATGGATATTGCTTGAGCGAATCGGCAAACCACTCATCGTGGATGGACGAGAAATTGATGCGCGCGTGTTGCGTGCGTCGCTGCGCGCGGGCTTGAGGTGAATTTTGTTCAAGGCGAGGGGAAGAATGAACCAGAAATCCTTTACCACGAAGCATGACCAACAGGGCGGAGCGCGTCTGAAGTTCATCATCGTGATCGCGGTTTTCGTGGTGGTGATCTACACGGGCTACGTTTACGTTCCCGTCGCTTACGAAGGCTATCAATTCAAGGACATGATGCAGAACAAGGTGGACCTGGCGGCCACGCAAGGATATGAAACTGGCTGGGTCAAAGATCAGCTGGTGAAGATCGCGCCCGACTATCACGTGCCGGCGGACGCCACAATCACTCCCGCTGCGCGCGACAACCGGGTCGAAGTTCGCGTGCAGTTTACTCGCCCCATCTCATTCGTCGGCATCAACTACAACTACGACTTCGATTACACCGCCAAGAGCACGGCTTTCCTGGTAATTAAATAGCGAGCGCGGATGACGCAGGTTGAGGTGCGACGGTGTGTCCTTGCAACTGGACCAAAGCAGCCGGCGCATCGGCAAGCCACGTCGTCGGACACACGCCGCAGCGCGTGCATTGATTTACGGAAGGACACGGCGCGGTCGAACGCGCTTCGTGGGCGCGTTCATCTTCGCGCTGCATGAACTCGCGCGAGAGGCCGGAATTAACGATCTCCCAGGGAAGAATTTCTTCGTAGCTGCGGCGGCGACTGGTATGAAAAGCAGGATCGATTTGCGTTTCGCGCAACGCGGCATTCAGATCGCCTTTCAAGCGCGCGGCAGCTTCGATTACGCGCGCGATCCGACGATCGCCGGAAGAGAACAAAGCCTGTTCGTGAGCGATGCGCGCCGACATGGTTCGTACTTCGACATTGGGAATGCGGGCGAGGTTCTTGCTCACCCATTTCAGGCGACGTTTCAATTCCTTTTCGCCGCAAATCGCTTCCCATTGAAACGGAGTGTTCGGCTTTGGCACCAAACCATTTAGCGACGGAATGATCTTGCCCGCCCGGCCAAAGCGCTTGCCGGCTTCCAACATCCGATCCTTGATCCGCTCGACCAACGTAATCATCTCCGCCAGGTCTTCATCGGTTTCAGTCGGCAGGCCAACCATCATATAAAGCTTGACCGTCAGCATGCCGCGATCGAACACCGCGCCGCAGATGTCGACGATCTCGTCGTTGGTTAGATTCTTGTTGATGACGCGACGCAGCCGATCTGATCCCGTTTCTGGCGCCACTGCGATTTGCTGATCGCGTGATTCAACCAGCGCGTCGAGGAGTTCTTCGGAAATCTGGTCGAGACGCAGGGACGAAACCGAGATGCGATAGTCCATCGCGCGCAGACCTTGCAGGATTTCGCTTATCTCCGGGTGATCGCATACGGCCGTAGAAACCAAGCCGATCTTGTCGGTCTTGCCTCGCCACGCTGCCGCCTTGGCCAGGATGTCTCGGGCGGGCACCACGCGCGGCGGCCAGTAGTTGTAGCCCGCCCAGCAGAAGCGACAACCCTGTGAACAGCCGCGTGAAATCTCGACCAGAAAGCGATCGCCCATCTCGGCTTGCGGCGCAAAGATGACGGTTGACGGCGCGAACACTTCATCGCGTCTGAGCTGGGCGGCAATCTCAGTTTGTCCACGCCGAATTGCGCGACGCAGACTTCCTTCTTTCGGACTCTCGGCCGAAACCGCTCGACCGACGCGCGCCGGAACGCCTTCCGCCAGCGGCGTGTAGGCCGCGATTGTGCCATCGTCGTTGTAGCTCACGTCATAGAGCGACGGCACATAGAATCCCCGGCCCTGCTGCGCCAGCGCCAGGAGAATTTCATCCTTCGTTTCATGTTCCAGGATCGCATCGACGAGCTTCGGCCCTAGGATTTCTCCCTCGCCGACGCCAATCACATCGGTGAATTCGGCAATGGGTTCGGGATTTAGAAACGACGCCGCGCCGCCCATCACGATCAGAGGATCGTGAACGGTGCGATCCCTTTCCCAAACCGGCACGCCGCTCATCTGCATCATGCGCGCCATGTTCAGGTAATCAGTTTCAAACGAAATCGAAAAGGCCACCACGTCAAAATCGCGCACGCGCGTCTGCGATTCCAGGGAAAGCAAAGACGTGCGGGTGCGTTCGTACTCGGACATCTCCTGGGCGTCCGGCAAAAACACTCGCTCGCAGGAAACTTCAGGAATGCGATTGAAGAGTTCGTACATCGCCTGAAAGCCGAGATTCGCCATCCCGACCGCGTAGACGTTCGGATAGCAAAGCGCGATACGCAAGTCAGCGCCACGCTTCAACACCCAGCCTTCTTCGCCGGCGAGTTTACGTTTATAGCTTTCGACGATCTTTTTCATTCAGGACAAAGAATTAGCCGCGGATTCACGCGGATAAACGCTGATATGATTTCTAAGATTTTTATCCGTGTAATCCGCGTTCATCCGCGGCTTATTTATCTTGCTTACCCGTGCTGAACTGTTTCGAGAAACGCTTTGAGTTTGCGCGAGCGCGAGGGATGACGCAGCTTGCGCAGCGCCTTGGCTTCGATCTGACGAATGCGTTCGCGGGTCACGGCGAAATGCTGTCCGACTTCCTCAAGCGTGTGTTCTGAGCCGGTCGTGCCCAAACCAAAGCGCATCTTGATCACCTTCTCTTCGCGCGGCGTGAGCGTCGCGAGAACTTCGTCGGTGATTTCGCGGAGGTTGGAAGCGACCACCGCATCCGAAGGATTCAAAATCGATTTGTCTTCGATGAAGTCGCCGAGATGCGAATCCTCTTCTTCGCCAATTGGAGTTTCGAGCGAAATCGGCTCCTGCGCAATCTTCAGAACCTTGCGCACTTTCGAGACCGGGATGTCCATCTTCTTCGCGATCTCTTCGCTGGTCGGTTCGCGGCCCAACTCTTGCACCAGCGCGCGCGAAGTGCGAATCAGCTTATTGATCGTCTCGATCATGTGCACTGGAATTCTGATCGTTCGGGCTTGATCGGCAATCGCGCGGGTGATCGCCTGACGAATCCACCACGTCGCATAAGTCGAAAACTTGTACCCGCGGCGCCACTCGAATTTGTCCACGGCCTTCATCAAACCGATGTTGCCTTCCTGAATCAAATCCAGGAACTGCAATCCGCGATTCGTGTATTTTTTCGCGATGGAAACGACCAGACGCAGATTCGCTTCGACCAACTCGCGCTTAGCCTGGCCCGTCTGATGTTCGCCGGTGACGATCGCCTGCAGCGAACGCTTAACTTCGACCGGTGACAAGTGGTAAGCCTGTTCGACAACCTGCAGTCGCTTCTTGCCGTTCGAAACGTGCTTCTTGTACGCCTTTATGTCGTCGGCCTTGAGGCGTTTCTTCGTCAGCCGATCGCTGTAAGTGTCGACCTCGCGCTCGGCGGAGCGCACTTCCTTCTGCACGCTGCGAATCGAGTTAATCAAACGCTGGCGCGTGCGCTCCGTCATGTTCAGACGGCCGATCTCGTCGGCGATCTCGATGCGCAAACGACCTGTCTTGCGGCGCAAACGCAAAAGCTTTTTGGTTCTCTTGCCGCGAGTGATCTTCTGTTCCGCGCGCAGCTTGACCCACTCTTTCAGCGCGTTCTTGAACAGGCGGCGAATATTCTCGATCCCTTCGATCGTCCACTCGCGATACTCGTCGGCCTTGTCTTCTTCGCCGGCGAGTTCAGCTTGCTCGGAGAAAGTCACCACCTCGCGGATGTTGAGTCTTCCGGCGGCCAGCTCTTCGCCGACCTTAAGCAGTTCGCCGACGGCGATCGGCGAACGCGCGATTGTCTTCTTGGTTTTGATCTGGCCGCGTTCGATGCGTTTCGCGATCGCCACTTCGCCTTCGCGAGTGAGCAGCGGCACGACGCCCATTTCCCGCAAGTAGAGCCGCACCGGGTCGTTGGTTTTTTCCAGCGCGCCGGCCGACAGATCCAGCTCGAGTTCGTCATCACCCGATTCTTCGTCATCCGCGGCGATCGTGGCGGCCTGTTCGATCAAACGCTCGTCGGAATCCGCCACGTGAATGTTCGAAGCATCGAGCTTCTGTAGCACGTCTTCAATATCGTCCGGAGAAACCACGTTCTCTGGCAACTCGCGATTCAGATCATCGTAGGATAAAAACTTTTTGTCTCCACCTAATTGCAGCAATCGATCCATCACGTCATCCCTATCTTTTTCTTCTCTAGCCATTTTGTTTTAATTGAAAACTGCCCGCGCGTCTCGGATTAATTGATTGCGTCGCTCGCGTGCGCCTGATGCAGAAACGAGCCGCGTTGCTTTAACAGCTCTAATTTCTCCATCGCCAAACGATCGCGTCGTTCATCGTCTCCGGCGCGATCAGCTTCCGCAATCTCAGAGCCCATTTCTTCAATGCGGCGATCCAGCCTCATCAAGTGCAGCGCGTTCAAGCAACTTTCCGCCTGTGCCAACGAGTCATCAAAAGACTCGGCCTGCTCTTCCATCATCAAACGCGCCAGAAACTCGTTCGCCCGGGGGTCGTCGGCCGTCGCCTCGCTCAACGAATCAAAGCCAACTTCGCGCCTCTCGTGATCGAGCTTCACCAACGCCGTGAAGATCGATGCCGTCGCCAACCCTTCGTAATCCCCATTCTCTAAGCGCGGCAGAATGATCTTTCGCAACTCTTCGTTCGCCAACAAGAGCGCCAGCAGCTTTTCTTCGGCGACCGTAGGCTGACTGGCCGGACTGCGCTTGACTAGTTCCTGAACGGTCGCGGCGTCCGTGCTTGCGCCGCTTCTGATGCGTTGCCAGAGTTCGCGCCGCTGATCTGCTTGCACTCGCAGCGCGTCCATCGCAATGTCGAAATACTCGCGCTTCTGAATCCGGCTTCTGACCGCGCGAACAAACGGGAGCGTCTCCTCAATCGCCGCAGCCTTGTCCGCCGGGCTGTGAAGGTTACGATCCCGTACCGCTTGATCGATCACAAATTGTATATGGGGCTGTGCCTCGCCTCGGCGTCGCTGATACTCGGAAACGCCGTGTTTTCTGATGAAATCGTCCGGATCGGCATTCTCCGGGAGGACCAGAACCTTAACTTCGATGTCTTCCGCCAGAATAGTTTCAATCGCTCGCTTCGCCGCCTGCACACCCGCGCGATCACCATCATAGTTCACCACCACCTTACGCGCAAATCTAGCGATGAGTTTCACCTGGTCCGGCGTCAGCGCCGTACCCAGACTTGCGACGACGTTTCGCACCCCAAACTGATAAGGCACGATCAGATCGAGATAGCCTTCGACCAGGATCGCAAAGCCCGCGCGGCGAATCTCATCGCGTGTCAGGTTAAGCCCGAACAGGTGACGACCCTTCGTGTACGCCGAAGTTTCCGGCGAGTTTAGATACTTCGGCTCGCCCTCGGGTTCCAGCGTCCGTCCGCCAAAAGCAATCGGCCGCCCCTGCGCGTCGATCACCGGAAACATCAAACGCCCACGAAACCGATCGTACGAACCGCCTTCGTCTTTCTTAACCACGAGTCCGCTCTTTTCCAACTGCTCCTGCGTCGCACCTTTTTGCAGCAGATGCATTGAAAGCATCTCCCAACTGTCGGGCGAAAAGCCGAGTCGAAAAGTTTCGGTTGTTTCTTCGGTAATCCCGCGGCCTTTGAGGTATTCGCGGGCTGCCTTCCCGGATTTACTCTTGAGTTGATCTTCCCACCACTGAAGCGCCCACTGATTTAGTTCAATCACCTGATCCGACTCGCGCTTGTGGGATTCAAAGCGGCTATCGTCAATCAGCTTTGGTAGCGGCACGCCCGTTTTGTCGGCGACGATCTTGATAGCGTCAGGAAAAGTGACGCGTTCCATTTCCATCACGAAGTTGAAAACCGAACCCCCCTTCTGACAGCCGAAGCAATAGAAGATGTCTTTCGAGGGACTCACCGAAAACGACGCCGTCTTCTCTTTGTGAAAAGGGCAACACGCCATCCAGTTCGCGCCCTTCTTTTTCAAAGAGACATAGTCCTGGATGATGCGGACAATGTCCGCCTGACGGCGCAGGTCATCAATGAAGGTTTGCGGAAAACGCATTCGAGGCTATGTCTTCAATTCTACGATCGTCGCTCCGGTCCCGCCATGATCTTGCGATGCGGCCGCAAACCGCGCGACGTGCGGATGATCTTTGAGAAATTCTGAAATCGCTTTTCGCAGCGCGCCGGTACCGTGGCCGTGGATTATGCGCACTTCAGTCACGCCGCTCAAGAAAGCTTCGTCGAGAAACTTGTCCACTAACTCGACTGCTTCGTCGGTCTTCTTACCGATCAAGTTCAATTCGGAGGTGGTTTGGAATTTGGAATCTGATTCCTTTGAATGAAGATGAACCTCAGTGGTGGCGGCTCGATGGCGCATATCCTCAAGTGAGCCCTCCCTAACCGCCCCCACCCCAGCCGGGCTGCCCGTCTGGGGACCCCGGGTCGGGCTACTGCCCCGCCTGCTCGTGCTCGCCGTACTGACTTCATAAACCAGCTCGAGGTTCTCGATTTGTTCGCGCATGCGCAGCGAGCCGACGCGCACTTCGGCTTCGTCTTCACGGATGTGATTGATGATTCCAACTAACCCAAACGAAAGCAGCCGTACCCGATCGCCAATCTTCAGATCGCGTTGAGGACCACGGATATCGTGCCGTGTGGCGCGCTCTTGAATCGGTGCTGTTATGTCGGTTTCTGCCGGATTAGCGCCGACTACCTGGCCATCACGAATCACGCGCACGCCGCGGAGTTGCGGTGAAAGATTCTGAGAAGGCGAGCGTCGGGAGCTAGTCTTGCTTGGGATTTGCGCGACGAGTTGAGCTTCGCGTTTCAGCTCCGCCGTGCGGCGCGCAGCTTCCCGATCCAATTTCAAACGTGAGGCGCGGTCCTCCAGCTTGGCCGCAAGTTCGTGACTGTGTTCTTCAAATTCCTTTACGGCCTGGGATAGTTTTCGTTCTAACTCAGCCTGGCGGGCGGCTTCGCGCTTCGCTGCCTGCTCATCAATGGCCGCAAACTTCTCCGCCACCGCGGCGCGTTCTTCATCCAGCGCTCTGCGCAAACTTTCGGCTTCTTCGGCTTCGCGCTTGATGCGGCGCAGGTATTCGATCGATGCGCGTGAAGAACCTTTCACTTGTTCCATGGCTTTGGCGATCACCTCCGCCGGGATGCCGAAGCGCTGCGCGATTTCCAAACCCGATGATGAGCCGGCGATGCCAACCAACAGACGATAGGTGGGGCGCAAAGTCTTTTCGTCGAACTCGACGCTGGCATTCAACACGCCCGATTCGTTGCTGGCGTAAACTTTCAATCCGGCATAGTGCGTCGTCGCCAGGACGTGCGCGCCACGCTGATTGAAATGATCAACCACCGCGACACCGAGCGCTGATCCTTCTTCCGGATCAGTTCCCGTGCCGACTTCGTCCAGCAACACCAGCGCCGGACACGATGCAGACAAGATGTCTGCGCTCCCGGCGGCTTCGCATGATTCGATCATCGACGCGATGTTGCCAACGTGCGAAGTGAACGTCGAAAGATTCGCGGCCAGCGATTGGTGATCGCCGATGTCCGCCAGGACAGATCGATAGAAAGGAACCCGAGCTTGTTTCGCGGGCACCGGCAACCCTGAAAGCGCCATCAATGAAAGCAGTCCCGCGGTTTTCAGGACGACGGTCTTACCACCAGCGTTGGCGCCGGAAATCACCATAGTCGTGTTGGCGTCATCGAGCTTGAAGGAAACGGGCACGACCGTGGCTCCGTTGGCGCGCAGACTTTCTTCGAGCAAAGGGTGACGAGCGTCGATGAATTCGAGCGTGGCTGACGCTCCAACTTCCGGCACCACGCAGCCAAATCTTTCAGCAAACGCCGCTTTCGCGCCGATGAAATCAAGTTCCGTGATCGCCCCGGCGGCGCTTTCAATCGCCGGCAGTTCGCGCCGCAATTCTTCTGACAGCGCGAAAAGAATCTCGGCTATCTCGCGTTGTTCTGCTTCACGCAACGTCTGCAGTTCGTTGTTGCCGTCGATCGTTTCCAGTGGTTCGACAAAGATCGTCGCGCCTGACGAAGAAGAACCGTGGGCCACACCCTTGATGCGCGCCTGGTGATCGGCCCGCACTGGGATCACGAACCGATCGTTGCGCACCGTCACCAACTCTTCCTGAATGGCTTCACTCGACCGGCGCATCAAGGTTTCCAGCGCACGCGTGATGCGTGAGCGGGCGTTCGCAAGTTCGCGGCGAATGCGCCCGAGCTCCGGACTCGCACGATCGTCAAGCTCGCCGCTCGGCAGGATCTTTTTGGTCAAGCGCACGACCAGGCTGTTCAGCTCCGCAGGCAACGCCGCGACAATTTCAAACAGCGTCGGACACACTTCACGTTCGCCGAGAATTGTCGTGCGCGCGTTCATCGCTTGCTGGCAGAGACGCGCCAAATCAAGAATCGCCAAAGGGTCCAGCGCAGTGCCTTCGATCCGCAAACGCGTGACCGAATCCACTGGATCAGCAATTCCATCAAACGACACACGTCCGCCCCGCTGGCGTAGTTCAAGACCTTCAGCCGTCTGGCGAAGAGCGCGCAGCAGTTGATTCAAGTCGTCAATTGGCGCGAGCGCATCAATGCGCGCGCGGCCCATTTCGGTCTGCGCCCCACGAGCCAACAACGAGCGCAGCGCATCGAATTCCAGAGTCGCGAAAGCCTGATTGTTCATCCCCGTGAATCAATCTTAACATCAACGGCCTATTAGTGTTGACGAACCGAAGCCCGTGCCGCTTTGCTCGCCCCGCGCTTTTGGCTTATATTCGTCAACTTCCTAAAGCCAGAAAGAAAGGCACTCATTTCAATGCCCTCAGTTCCAATCACAGTCGCGTACGGCGACGGCATCGGTCCGGAAATTATGGAAGCGACGCTTCACATCCTGAAAGAAGCGGGCGCGAAGTTGGAAATCGAAAAAATCGACATTGGCGAGAAAGTATATTTGGCGGGAAATAGTTCCGGCATCGAGGCGAGTTCGTGGGACTCTCTTCGCGAAACCAAAGTTTTTCTCAAGGCGCCAATCACGACGCCCCAGGGCGGCGGGTTCAAGAGTCTGAACGTAACTGTGCGCAAGACCCTCGGCCTGTACGCGAACGTACGGCCGTGCGTTTCCTATCATCCGTTCATCGAGACCAAGCATCCCGGCATGGACGTCGTGATCGTCCGCGAGAACGAAGAAGATCTTTACGCCGGTATCGAATATCGCCAGACCGACCAGGTAATGCAGTGTTTGAAGTTGATCTCGCGGCCCGGCTCGGAAAAGATTTGTCGTTACGCCTTTGAATACGCCCGCGCGCACAACCGCAAGAAAGTTACCTGCTTCACGAAAGACAACATCATGAAACTGACCGACGGTCTGTTTCATCGGGTCTTTAACGAGATCGCCGCGGAGTATCCCGACATCGAAAACGAACACTGGATCGTGGACATTGGCGCGGCCAAGATGGCGGACACGCCGAATGCTTTCGACGTGATCGTGATGCCGAATCTTTACGGTGACATTTTGTCGGACGTGGCGGCGCAAATTGCCGGCTCGGTCGGTCTCGCCGGGTCAGCCAACATCGGCGAGAACATCGCGATGTTCGAAGCCATCCACGGCTCGGCCCCACGCCGCGCGGGACAAAACTTGGCGAACCCGTCAGGGCTACTCCTGGGCGCAATCATGATGCTGGTCCACATCGGGCAAACGAACAACGCTGAAAAGGTTCATAACGCGTGGCTGCGCACGATCGAAGACGGTGTTCACACCTATGACATTTACGACGAAAGCGTGAGCAAGCAAAAGGTCGGCACGAAAGAATTTGCGCAAGCGGTCGTCGATCGTCTGGGCAAGAAACCGAACACGCTGAAAGCGGTGACTTACAAAGCGAATGGCGGCGGCGAAACCTTTGGCGGCGAGACTATCGTGAAAGAGCGCTCAGACACCAAGAAAGACTTGGTTGGTGTCGATGTCTTTGTCGATTGGACGAAGGGCTCGCCGGATAATCTGGGCGACGCTCTCAGCCGCCTCGCACCCGGCGATCTCAAGCTGGTGATGATCAGCAATCGTGGCGTGAAGGTTTGGCCCGGCGGCAAGTCCGAAACTTTTTGTTCGGATCATTGGCGCTGCCGCTTCATGCCGGAAACCACCGGCGGGATCATCACGCATGAGCAGATCATAGACTTGCTTACGCGTGTGGCCGCGGCGGGTTTCGATTTCATCAAAACCGAAAACCTTTGCAACTTTGACGGCGAGCGTGGGTATTCACTGGATCAGGGAGAGTGAGACGGCGAGACACGGAGACGCGGAGATGGGGAGACGCGGAGAGAAACAGAAGAAGAGTCAAACGCGACAGCGGAATTTCCCCGCGTCCCCGCGTCTCCGCGTCTCCCCGTCGCGGCCGCTTGTCGCCGTCCTCATGGGCAGCAAGTCAGACTGGGAGACGATTCGCGCGGCTTCCGAGACGCTCGCGCAGTTTGGCGTAGCGCATGAATCACACGTCATGTCGGCGCATCGCTCCCCGGCGCTCGCTTCTGAATTCGCAGCGAAGGCCGAATCGCGAGGCGTCGAAGTGATCATTGCGGCGGCCGGAGGCGCGGCCCATCTGGCCGGAGTGATTGCGGCGCACACGACGCTGCCGGTGCTGGGAGTGCCGATGAAAAGCGATGCCCTGAACGGATTGGATTCGTTGCTTTCGACGGTACAGATGCCGGCGGGGATTCCGGTGGGGACTTTGGCGATCGGAAAGCCGGGCGCGACCAACGCGGCGCTGTTGGCGATCGCGATTCTGGCGAACAGCCGGCCTGAGCTAAAAAAGAGGTTGCGGAATTTTCGATCTGAGCAGGAAAAGAAGATTCGCGAAACGAAGCTGGACTGAGTTCAGAGTTCAACCTTCAGGTTGCTATTGATGCAGAACACAAGCTGAAGCTTGAACTCTGAACCTTTCACGCATGCGCATCGCGCGCCAACAACGCCGCGCCGATTGCCACTGCATTTGCGCCCAGTTCGGCCACGACGATCCTGGTTGATTCAAAGCACGGCTGAAAAGTGCGCCGGCCGGCTTCCTTGATGATCGGACTGAGGATCAGATCGCCGGCTTCCATCACGCCGCCACCCAAAATAATTCGCTCGACGCTCAGCAAATTGATGATGCTGGCCACCGCCGCGCCGATATATTTTCCCGTGCGTTCGATCATCATGATCGAAAAATCGTCGCCGTTCGTCGCTTCGTGAGCCAAATCGGCGGCCGTAAGATTCTCGTTTGTCGCCAAACTCGAAAGCGACGAAGTCGAGTCTCGATCCAGACGTTCGCGCGCGCGCCGCGCGATGTTCGGACCTGATGCCACCGTTTCCAAACATCCCGTATTGCCACACACGCATTCGATGCCTTCGGTGTTGATCGTAATGTGGCCGACTTCCCCGGCACAGCCCGACGCGCCTACCCAAAGCTTACCGTCGAGCAGCAGCGCGCCGCCGATCGAATCGCCAATTCCAATATAAAAAATATCGTGAGCCCCGCGACCGGCTCCGGCGATGAACTCGCCGTATGCTGCCGCGTTCGCGTCATTCTCCAACTCACAGCGCAGACCGGTCGCCTTCATCAACTCTGCGTGAAAATCGCTGTGCACGGCGGATGGCAGACCGTTTGCGATGAGCACTCGATCGGTTTCACGATTAACCAATCCAGGGATGCCCACACCGACCGACTTGATGGGACCCAGTTCGCGCAATGCGGAAACCAGATCGGCAATTTGCGGCACGAGATTGTCAGGCTGGTATGCGGCCTCTCGCTGCGCCACTACGGCCCCGTCAGGGGAAATCGTCACCGCGCGCATTGTGGTTCCAGCGATTTCGATTCCGGCAAAGTTGGCTGATGTTTCCGAAGTTTCTGGCATGACGCAAGCCTTTCGCGAGTTGGGGCAGGCAGTTCGTCGTGATCTTATTCGAGGGTCAAGGGGCTGTCAAACCCCGCTATCTCCGTGTAGAATGCGTCCGATTCAAACCATGCCCAACGCAACTGAAAAAACCCCGGCAGCATCACCCCAACTGCGCACGATTTTGCTTCCCACGGATTTCAGCGGCTGCGCGAACTACGCCTTGCCCTATGCGGCGGCGATTGCGCGCGCGACGAATGCGACGATCATCTGCGTGCACGTCGTCGAACCGATCGCCCCAGCCGTCGGCTACACCGGTTTGGCTGAGCCTCTGCCGATCGCCGACATCAGCGAACAGTTGGCAGACTCGGCTGAGCGAGAGCTGCCGAAGCTCGGCGAGTGCGAAGAGTGCGACGGCCTCAATGTCGAAGAAGTAATGGTTCACGGCGATGCCGCTGCCGAAATCGTGCGCGTGGCTGAAGAGCGCGAAGTTGATCTGATCGTCATCTCTTCGCACGGCCGCACTGGTCTGGGCCGGATTCTGTTCGGCTCGACCGCCGAAGCTGTCGTGCGTCATGCCAGGTGCCCTGTTCTTGTCGTCAAACCTCCACCAGGAGAGGAGTCAGCTTAGAATGGCAGCGAATGGGTCCGGCTTGTTGCTGCCTGCTGCTTACTGCCTTCTGCCTTCTGTTCTTTTATGAACAGCCTTCAGTTTCTTTCACACTTGATCGAGCAATACGGCCTCTACGCCGTGTTTTTTCTCGTGCTGATCGAAGGCGACGTCACGTTGCTGCTCGCGGGCGTGCTGGCGCACAGCGCATTCTTTGACGATTACAGTTTTGCGAAAGTGCTGCTATGGGGAACGCTTGGCGGCGTCGCGAGCGACAATCTTGCCTACGCCGGCGGTCGCGTCTTTGGGAAGACGGTCCGCGGCTTTCGTTTTTATCGCGTCGCGATGCCACGCATTGAGCGTTTGACGAATCGCTTCGGTACGCTCTCAATTTTTCTTTCAAAGTACATTTACGGTTTGCGCTGGGCTTCGTGCACATTCTATGGAGTCGGCGGCATGCCGTACCTGCGCTTTCTTCCGCTCTCGTTGGGAAGCTGTTTCGTTTGGGTTTTGATCCTCAGCGGCATCGGCTACTCTTTCAGCACGGCGGTCGTCAAGTTGATTGGCGACTTTCGGCATCTCGGGAAGATCCTGCTCGTGATCGTGGTCGTCGGCGTAGCCGGCGTTTACTTGGTCAAGCGCACGTGGGTTTCGAAAAAGGTCGAGGAAGCCGCGCCCGAACGTTTGCAGGAAATCGAACACGCCGCGATTGAAGGCTTGAAAGAATTGAAGGAAGAGATTATTGAGAAGATTCACTTGAAGTAGCGAATCTGACTTTGGAATCTGGAATTTGGAATCTGAAATCCCAAACTTGAAATCGTGATCATCGAATCATCGGCTCCAACACGCGTCGATCTGGCGGGCGGCACCATCGACATCTGGCCGCTCTATCTCTTTCACCCCGGCGCCAGCACGGTCAACTTCGCGCTCTCACTGCGCGCTCGCGTACGCGTCGAAACGCGCGAAGACCAACGAATCATCCTTGAGTCTCACGACCGCGGCGTGGGTCTGGAAACAACCGTCGATCGCATTGACGAACTGGCGCGCGACGAAAAGCTCGAACTGGTTTCCAAGGTCGTTCACTTCCTTCGACCCTCGACCGGGTTTCATCTCGTTGCGCACAGCGAGGCTCCCGCGGGCGCGGGCATTTCGGGTTCATCGGCGCTTGCGATTGCGCTAATCGGCGGGCTGAACCGTCTGGTTGGGAATCGTTACGACGAACGCAAGTTCATTATGCTGGCCGCAAACATCGAGACGACCGTCATCAAGGTCCCGGCCGGTTTTCAGGATTACTATCCGGCGTTCTATGGTTCAGCTTCCTGCGTACACTTTCGCGCCGACGGCATCGAGCGCGAATACCTGTCCGTCGACGAAGACGAAATTGAACGTCGCTTTGTGATTTGTTACACCGGCGAGCCGCGCCATTCGGGAATCAATAACTGGGACAGTTTCAAGCGACACATCGACGGCGACGCGGAGCTGTTCGCGATTTTCGAAAAGATCCGCGACGCGGCCGTGCACATGCGCGCAGCGCTGCTGGCAAATGATTGGAACGCGATAGCCGAAACGATGCGCGCCGCCTATCCAAATCGCAAACGGCTGGCGCCGGGAATCACGACCCCGCAGATGGACTCGCTGGTTGAGAAGGCATTAGCTAACGGCGCGGAAGCCGCAAAAATTTGCGGCGCCGGTGGCGGCGGCTGCATCGCCTTCCTCTGCGATCCAAAACGAAAACAAGACGTCGAGCGCGCGCTGGCCGCAGAAGAAGGCGCGGAGGTTTTGAAATGGAAAGTTTCGCGAGAAGGATTGATTGTGGACCAGGCGTGAATTAGCTATCCGCCCGCTTCCGCCTTCTGCTTTGCCGCGGCGGCTAGTTTGGTCAAGCGTTCGATCTTTTGTTCGTGCGTCTCCCCCGCAATCGGGCCGGTATCAACGACGCCGGCGTAAGTCGATCTCTTCATCAAAGTGCGATCAGGTTGGCCACTGGTTGCGGGCGAAGCAGTCGGCGCGGGCTCAGCCTTCGCCTCAACAACCGCCGCGGCGACCACGGTCGGCGTTTCCACTGCCGGCGCCGCGGCTGGTGATGGCTCAGTCACGGCAGTCACTACCGCAGGCTCCGATCCGCCTTCTTCCGCTCGCTGCTTCGCCCCCGCCACTACTTTCTGCAAGCGTTCGATTTTTTGCTCGCTCGTCTCGCCGGCAACTGGTCCCGTGTCGACCACTCCTGCATAGGTAGTACGTCGATTCAATTCACGATTCGGTTGCGCCGCTGGTTTCGGGCCAGCAGGTTCGGGAGCGACCGCTTTCGGCGCAGCAGTCGGAGCTTTCGCTTCGACGGGTTTTGCGGCGGCGGGTGCAGGCGCGGCCGGCTTCGCTGCAGCCGGAGCGTGACCGTGATCGCTGGAGTCGACCAAAACGTAAACGCCCTTTTCGTTTTTCTTGATCACCGGAAGCGTGCCGCCGGCAGCTTGCAGAACCGCAGACAACTCAGCTTCGACAAACCTGCGCTGTTTCTTCGGATCGCGCACGTGGCCCAGCGGCGGACCCATGTAGAGCGTTCCGCACAAGTGACACTTGTAGAGCACGTCGTCGCCACGCAGATGGACTTCGGCCAGCTCGCCGGCGGTCTTCAGTTGTTTCAAGTGTCCGTTACAGAGTTTTTTCTTTTCGTTCCGCTCGTTGCAGACCGTCTGCGCGTTCGTGATCCGCTTAGGAACCGGCAGCGATGATGGCGATTGCGTCTCAGCATTCGGAGTCGCTGGAATAGTGGCTGACATCGTGTGCGAATATTAGCGGCGAATCGTTAAGAGTTCAACCTTTAGGTTGCTGATCGGCCATAACCGCAAACTAAAGTTTGAACTCTGAACACTTCGCGTCGAACATGATATTCTCTTGTTCTGATGTTGACAGATTTTCTCGGCGCAATTTGGCGGCGACTGCCCGGCAGCGTGCGTCGTCGCCTGATGCGCATCGGTCATCGGCGTGTCACTGCCACCGTCGGAGCGATGATCTTTGATGACGACAATCGAATCCTCTTGCTCGATCACGTCTTTCGTCCCGACAGCGGCTGGGGCATCCCTGGTGGATTTCTGAACCGGGGCGAACAACCCGAAGCCGGCCTGCGGCGCGAACTGCGCGAAGAAGTCGGCTTGGAGCTTGACGCGGTTGAGCTGCTCTTTACGCGCAGCCTGCATCGCCCAAGGCAAATCGAAATTCACTTTCGGGCGAAAGCGATTGGCGAACCACACCCGCGCAGCTTTGAGATCAAGCGAGCTGAATGGTTCCCGCTCGACGCTCTGCCGGAAGAATTGTCGAAGGATCAGCGGCGGTTGATTGAGCGCGCAGCCGCAGGTCAGAACCGTGGGCGTTAGCGAGCGCGAGAGCGCCATGCTATGCTACGCGCCGCAAACACTACTCATCGCTTCTTTATGGAGGTTCTATGGCAGCACCAGGCGTGCAACTGATCCCGTCCCCGGAAGAAATCATGCTGATTCTGAAACGGACCGGCGCGTTTCGCGAAGGCCACTTTGTCTATCCAAACGGCAAACACACCGCGCATTATTTCCAGATGCCGCTCGCGTTCCGCTATTACGACACGGCGCGAGTGCTGGCCGTCGCGCTCAGTCGCAAATTCCGCGTCGATCGCGACATCGCCAGCCAGTTACCGAAAGTTTCGATCATCAGTCCTAGCTCCGGCGGCATTCCCGTCGCGTTCGGCGTACGCGACGCGTTGAGCGCGCAACAGATTTATTGGGCCGAAAAAGAAAGCGGAAAACGCATGTTTCGACAGTACGTCAATCAGGGGGATATCGCTCCCTGCATCATCGTCGATGACATTATTCGCAGGGGCCACGCCATCGAAGAGACGGTTGAGTTGGTGCGCAGTCTGGGCGCACCCATCATCGGGTGCGGCGCGATCGTACGTTTCACTTCCGCCCCTGATAACATCGACGGCGTTCCCATCAGGTCATTGGTCGAATTTGACGAAAGGTTTTACGAGACGGCCAAGGATTGCGTCGAGTGCAAGGAAGGCGCGCCGGAAGAGCACGTGCGCTTCTGAGTCAGTAGGCAGAAGGCAGAAAGCGGGAGAACCTTAGTCGTTGAATTCTTCCCAGAGTGAGAATGATGACATCGACGATGGTCACTAGAACTTTCGGAGGGGCGATGCTGCTCCTACTCGTGTCCGTCTTTGTGCCTGCCCAAACAAAGTCGAATACATGGCTCAAAGGGACGTGGGAGGGCACCGGATATCAAACTGATGATCAGAGCACGTGGAGCATGCTTTTCACGGCTCGTGGCCGCAATTTCTCGATTGACTATCCATCTCTGAAATGCGGTGGCCATTGGCAGCTAATCGCCATCAACGGGTATCGCGCGCGATTCAAAGAGCGACTCGATCGTGGCCAGGACAAATGCACCGACAACGGTAGCGTAGTGATTCAACGACTCAGCCGACGGCAGCTCCTCTTCTTATATTCGATTGCCGGTAAGCGTGAGACAACGGCGTCGGCGGTGTTGAATAGAAAGGCATCCACGACGCGTCAGTAACTCATCGCTGCCTTCTGCTTCCTGCCTACTGCCTTCTGCTGGTCTTTACATCTCGTGACGATTCGACAGCGCCTTATCCATCGTTACTTCATCGACGTATTCAAGATCGCTGCCCACCGGCATTCCCATCGCTAAACGCGTCACGCGCAAACCGAGCGGTTTTAGCAAGCGGCTGATGTAATTCGCGGTCGCCTCGCCTTCAGTGTTGGGATTCGTGGCGAGAATTACTTCACGAACCTCGACGCCATCGTTGTTCTCCGGCTTCAGCCGCAACAACAAATTCTCCAAACGCAGATCGCTGGGACGAATTCCCCGAATCGGCGAAAGACTCCCGTGCAGAATGTGATAGAGACCCTTGTAGCTGCGGGTCTTTTCTACGGCCACCAGATCGTAAGGCTGCTCGACGATGCACATCAGCGAACGGTCGCGCGACGGCGACGAACAGAAACGGCAGGGATTGATGTCGGTGAGGTTGTTACAGACGGTGCATTCGGTGATGCGCTCTTTGACTTCGTGCAGGGCCGCAATCAAACGCTCGACGTCGGCTTCGGGCGCGCGCAAAATGTGAAACGCCAGACGCTGCGCCGACTTTTGCCCAATGCTCGGCAAGCGTTTGAATTCGTCGATGAGTTTGATGACCGGTTCGGCGTAGTCTAGCATTTGCAATAGGGGTCGGGAATCAGGGGTCAGGGGCCGTTCTTGTGGGAGGCTGGCAAGCGCCCGCCTCTTACGTTTATTAGCCTCGCGATGTTTTCAGCAACGCATTTCTCAAAGCATAAAGTTGTCTCCCTAAAGACCCAACGCGTTCAGCGAATTGGTAGGAACCGTCCAGCTTTCTGGCCCTTGGCTCCCGTCCCCCCGCTAAAAAAGATTGCCTAATCCCGGCGGCAGCATCGATCCCAGCGTACTCTTCATGGCTTCGTCGCATTTGCGATTCGCTTCGTTGATGGCGGCGACGATCATGTCTTGCAGCATTTCGATGTCGTTCTCTTTGACAATTTCCGGATCGACTTTGAGCGCGATGATTTCGTGATTGCCTTTCATCTGGACGGTGACCACGCCGCCACCCGCGGAAGCTTCGACGCGCAGCTCTTCCATTTCGCGCGCCATCTTTTCCTGCATCTGCTGCGCCTGCTTCATCATTCCCTGAATGTTGAGTCCGCCGGGAAATTTCATTGGTCAACCTCGCTTCGATAGTTTGATCTCGGAATCACGAAATGCTCAATCAATGCTCGATCATCGTAACTTTCATTGGCACTGAATGCAAAGCTGTTTCGACCAGCTAAGACCTTTGTCGCGCTTTCGAGCACGTGTTAGCCTCTGACGATGAACGACGGGATCTCAGTCGAGCGCACCCTCACCGCCGAAATCAAACTTTATTACGACGTGATCGCTTCCGAGTCTCAACCGGCCCCGCTGCTGATCACGTTGCATGGCTATGGCGCGAGCAAGTGGCACGCGCTGCGTGAAGCGCAAGCGATCGCTCCCGATGGGTTTGCCATCGCTTCTCTGCAAGGTCCGCATCAGCATCTGCGAGATCCGAAAGTGAAGGGTGGGCCTTTGCGGTTTGGGTTTGGCTGGCTGACCAACTTTCGACCCGAAGAATCTGTCGCGATCCATCATCGCGCGCTGCTTGAACTCGTCGAGTCAACGGTTCGCGAAGGCATCGCCGATCGGAAACGAATCTTCCTGTTGGGCTTTTCGCAGTCGTGCGCGCTCAATTATCGCTTCGCGTTCACACACCCTAACGTGATGCGCGGCGTGATCGGAATCTGCGGCGGAATGCCCGGTGATTGGGAAACCAGCGAGCTTTACCAGCCAACCAAGGCCGGCGTTTTTCATCTAAGCGGCGAGCGCGATGAATACTATCCGACGTTAAGAGTGGTTGGTCACGAGGCGCAACTGCGGATGCGCGCCAGCGAGGTTGAATTCAAGGGCTATGATGCCGGGCATGAGATCGTTCAGCCAATGCGCGACGATATAAGTGCGTGGTTACAGAACCGCTCGCGGTAGCGAGCGGGTAATCGCTTCCCAGCGAACGCCAGGAGTCAGATGCAAGGAAAACAGTCCGCGCAGCGGACGACCGACAATAGCCCAGCGATTCATCGCTGGGTACAGTTCAGCAAAAGAAATCTCAAGCCCGCGAAGCGGGCGGCAGAAATTGTCGGCGGCATGAGGGGAACAAACGATCTTCTGTCGCCCGCTTCGCGGGCTCTTGGGTTCTTCTTTGTTCTGTTCCCCAGCGCTAAAGCGCTGGGCTATTACCGGTCGTCCGCTGCGCGGACTTTGAACTCATTCATTACGCGAGCGGTTGTTCTCGCACTGCTCATGACCTCGCTGATCGTTATCGCGTCATGTCAACAACAGATTGCGCGAACGCTTCGACCAATCAAACCACCCGAGCAACAGACAGAGATCCGCGCGCTCCCCGACCACAGCTCGCCGAATCTCAAACTCGTCATCGATGACGCGATCGATCAAGTTGGTAAGACAACCGGGTACGATCCTTCTTATCAGAAGCTCGAATACCCCAATGGCGATGTGCCGATTGAAACCGGCGTTTGCTCTGATGTGATTGTGCGCGCATTTCGCAAAGCGGGAATTGATTTGCAAAAAGACATTCATGAGGACATGAAGGACCATTTCTCCGCATATCCCACGCGCTGGGGATTGAAAGGGCCTGACACGAATATCGATCATCGCCGCGTGCCGAATCTGCAAACCTACTTCACGCGCAAAGCAAGATCGTTGGCGACGACCGGCGGCAGCGAAACCTTTCTTCCCGGCGACATAGTCACTTGGGACCTGGGCGGCGGTGTCGATCATGTCGGCATGGTCGTGAATGTCTGGTACAAGCCAACCCAACGTTATCTGGTCGTACACAACATGGGTGCAGCGAAAATGGAAGACGTTCTGTTCGCGTGGAAGGTCACCGGGCACTATCGATACTTCTAAGTGACGCCTCGTCCCGCTAGGGACGAAATGTCTATAGCCCCAACCCATCACAGATTTCCCTACCGCCTTTAGGCGCGTCGTGTTATAACGACGCGCCTAAAGGCGCTTTTTTCAAGCGGAGAACAAGCCGTCGCCATAAACATCTGGCTCCTACCGGAGCCCTACTGAAACGAGGTGGCTTCGTGAGACATAAAATGTTTCGGCTCTCCATTGTCATCGCATTGGTCATGAGCGCATGGGTGACATTGCCGACCATCGCCGGCGCTCAATCAGCCGCCGACGCAGAAGCCAAAACCGCCATCCGCGCCGTGCTCGACGCGCAAGCCGCGGCCTGGAATCGCGGCGATCTGGAAGGCTACATGGATGGTTATGATCGCTCGCCAAACACTGAGTTTGTTGGCGGCGACACTATCAATCGCGGCTGGCAGGCCGTACTCGATCGCTACAAGAAGAGTTACGACACGCGCGCGAAGATGGGCACACTCACGTTTTCAGATTTGGAAATCACTGTGTTGAGCAAAAACGCCGCGCTGGTTCTTGGTCGCTGGCGCCTGAAGCGAACGAATGACGAGCCGCACGGAACATTTACTTTGCTGTTTAGGAAGACGAAAGCCGGCTGGCGGATCGTTCACGATCATAGTTCGTCGGCGTGAGGCTGTCGTCGCAAGGGTCTGATTGCATGACTAAGATCAAGTTCGAATACCTCTCAGGTCAGGAAGGGGGCTTGCCCCCGCTTCTCACAACAGTAGGAACGGAGCGGGGGCAAGCCCCCTTCCTGACCTCAGAGATAACTATGGTTGAGTCTTAATTTCATCAGATGGATGATTCAAACCAGATAGCTCCTTCCAATCTCGCAACGATCGAACGCGACGTCGAGGCGCGCAGCACTGAGCTGAAGAAGGAACTCGGGCTCCGCGATCTTGTCCTCACGCAAGTCGTCTTCGTCTTCGGCACCGTGTGGGTCGGTTTCGCCGCGACCACGGGCCGTTCGCAGATGGCCTTCTGGCTGATCGCGATCGTCACTTTTTATTTGCCGCTGGCTGCCGTAGTCATTTATCTCAATCGCCTAGCGCCACTCGAAGGCGGCCTCTATCAATGGGCCAAAGTTGCGTTCGACGACTTCGTGGCGTTCATGGTCGCGTGGAATTTTTGGATCTTCGGCATCCTGGTGATGTCCGGCATCGCTTTGATCATCAAGAAGAACATTGCCTATGCCATCGGTCCGCGCGCCGACTGGATGCACGAAAACAAATGGATGACCACGCTGGTCTGCGTGGTCTTAATGACTTCGCTGGTCGCTGCTTCGCGAAGAGGACTGGCCCTCGGAAAGTGGGTGCAGAATTTCGGCGGGGCAATGCTGATCATAACGGTCGTTACTCTAATCCTGATGCCATTCATAACCGCGAGCCGCGGAAGTCTGGCGAATTATCATCCGTTTTCACTCGACTGGCCGCAAATCAACACTCACAACCTCAACGTGTGCAGCAAGCTCGCCGTCGGCGCGCTCTCCGGTTTCGAATACATCGCAATTCTCGCCGGCGAATGCCGCGCGCCCGCCCGCAACATCGCCCGCTCAGTTTGGATCTCAGCGCCCATCATCGCGCTGATGTTCATCCTCGGGACCGCGTCGGTGCTGGCGTTCGTGACTCCTGACAAAGTCGATCTCATCGCCCCGATTCCCCAGGCACTCAGTCTCGCTTTCGGTTCGTTCGGTTGGGTATCGATACTGATTTCGATCACCATCTTCGGCGTGGCCGCCCGGCAAATTGCTTTGATGAGCATCTATTTTGCCGGCAACACGCGCTTGCCGATGGTCGCCGGTTGGGACAATTTGCTGCCGGCGTGGTTTGCGAAACTGCACAAACGCTATCGCACGCCGGTGAATTCGATCCTTTTCGTCGGCGTGACCACGCTCGTGTTCAGCCTCGCGCCTTTGATTGGCGTGAAAGAAGCAGAGGCGTTTCAGTTTCAGGACAACGCCGCGAATATCTTTTATGCCCTGATCTATATGGTGCTGTTCGCGATTCCGATTGTCGCCATGAAACGCTTTGGCGCCAAAGCCCCGTGGTGGCTGAAAGCCGCGGCGACGCTCGGCTTTTTGATGTCCGTGGTCGGCGCCTTCTTTACTGTGTTTCCCATCATCGATGTGCAGAGCCGTTTTCTGTTCGCGGCGAAAATCATCGCGGTGGTGATCGCCGCGAATGCCATCGGTGCGGCAATTTACGTGTTCGATAAGAAACGCAGTCAGAACCGTCTGCGGTAGCGGACGGACCTTTCTTCATCAAGTATTGAGACCTCTCTCGGTTGGAAGCAGGCCCGCCCGCTACCGCAGGCGGTTCTGACAGCAGGCGGTTCTGACACTAGCCTTCGAACCGATCCTGTGGTAATCATCCTCGCGCTCTAGCTCCAGAATCATTCCCCCAGAGAAGGAGACAGACATGGGCAAGATCAATTTCGGACGCGTGCTGCTCGGCGGTATCGTGGCGGCGATCGTTTTGAACATCGGTGAGTGGGTGCTCAACGAGAAGGTTTTGGGAGCTCAAATGAAAGAGTTCTTTGCCAAACACCTCTTTCCCACTGAGCCGGGAAAGAACTTCCTCTTCATCGCGATTGGGGTCACATTTGTGCTCGGAATCGTGATGATTTGGCTCTATGCCCTGATCAGACCTCGTTTGGGTCCCGGCGTGATGACCGCGATTGTGGCTGCCTTCATCATGTGGTTCGGTGTCTACCTGTACTCCTCGGTGTTTTTTGTGTGCCTATTCGGCACGCCCCTAAACACGGCGTTGCTAACGTTGGCATGGGGGCTGGTTGAGTACATCCTGGCGGCAATTGCGGGCGCGTGGTTGTACCGGGAAGCCTAGCCCGCGCGGGTTTGGTCGGCTCGAAGACAGCAGAACCTGCGGATGAGCTTGTTCGAATCATGAGTTGGAAAAGACTTCTGGTCTCAATCCCGATCGGCTTTCTCATCATGATCGCCGACGGCGTGTCATTGATGCTGGTCAATTGGCTCTATCGGCCGGGCCATCCGCCTGCCTGGATGATTCATACATTCTATCTCTTCGACGCCTGGCCCCTTTTTCTTACGCAGCGAATCTTCCCTGGCGCGCCCGGTCACAGCGGCCCGACGTTTCTCGCGGTAGCCGCGGCCGGACTGATCGATCTTATGGTTTTCTCTTTGATCGTTTACGCCTTGTTCTCGTGGCGCGCGCGCCGGAACACCCGTGCCTGAAACTCTCGCAGTTCTGAATTGTTCGCAACTGGTGACGCTGGCCGGCGCGAAGCGTGCGCGCATCGGCGGCGATCTGCGTCAACTCTCGATCATTGAAGACGGCGCGATGCTGGTGCGCGGTGATCGAATCTTAGCTGTCGGCCGGCGACGTGAAATCGAACCGCTGATCGCTGATGACTGCGAAGTAATCGACGCCGGGCGACGCGTCCTCATGCCCGGCTTTGTCGACGCGCACACTCATCCGGTGTTTGCCGGCATCCGCGCGAACGAATTCGAACAACGAGCGAGCGGCGCCACGTATCGCGAAATCGCGGCCGGCGGCGGCGGAATTAGATCGACCGTGCGGGCCACGCGAAATGCATCGCTGAGTGACTTGGTCAAAGCTGGAAAACGCTACGCCGAATGGTTTCTGCGGAACGGAACCACGACTGTTGAAGCGAAATCCGGTTACGGCCTGACGACCGAGGATGAGCTGAAAATTCTCCGCGCGATCAAGCAACTGAATGAAGAAACGCCGCTGCGCTACGTCCCAACATTCCTCGGCGCGCACGACATCCCTTCGGAATACAAATCCCGCCGTGCGACTTACGTCAGCCTGGTAATTAACGAGATGCTGCCGCGTGTGGCCGAGGAAAAGCTCGCCGAGTATTGCGATGTCTTTTGCGAAGAAGATGTTTTCACCATAGCTGAAGCGTCGGAGATTCTGTCAGCGGCACGTCGCCATGGATTGGGCTTGCGCCTGCACGCAGATCAGCTTTCGCTTTCGGGCGGGGCGAAACTGACGGCGGAACTGAACGCGATCACTGCTGATCATCTGGAGCACACGGATGCTGCCGGTATCGCTGCCTTGAAAGCCGCGAAGGTGCAGCCGGTGCTCTTACCCGGATCGGTTTATGCGCTCGGTTCGAATCATTATCCGGCCGCGCGCGAGATGATTGGCGCCGGCCTTGCAGTCGTACTCGCCACGGATTTTAATCCCGGCTCTTCACCAACGCCGTCAATGCCGATGATTCTTTCACTTGCCTGTACGCAAATGAAGATGACTCCCGCCGAAGCGATCACTGCCGCCACCATCAACGCCGCCTACTCACTCGGCCGCGGCGATGAAATCGGAAGTCTGGAAAAGGGCAAGCGCGCCGATTTCGTGATTCAGGATGCGTCGGACTATCGCGAGCTGGCTTACTTTTTTGGGATCGAACACGCGCATTCAGTCTACGCATCCGGCCGCTTGGCGTTTACGCGCGGCGGGACGGGGCGCTAGCCCGACCGTGAGGGAGGGCTCCTTCGCGCGCGCAAACGGACGAGCCCTCCCTTACGGTCGGGCTAATGCCCCGCAACAGCGAGCCTCAGTAGCAAAATTTTTATTGACGCGCTCAATCTTCTCTTTTATTATCCCCGCAACACTGGAAAGGAGGTGATCGAAAACTTTATGAGTTCTAATCACAGTGAGGTGGCTGAGACCTAACCTCAGGATCGATAATCCCCTTCGAGGGTTAGTTGTTAGGATTGTCTTCCTGAGCGGTTTTACTGCGACACCTTCTTTGCACAGGCGTCCGCAGCCACAGGTCAATCCCAACAGTTTCACCGGAAAGCCGCCGGCGATCAGTCGCGGGCGGCTTTTCTCTGCGCACTTTGAATTGATCCCTAAAACGATAATCACAATCACCAGGCTGAAGTTGACGGAACATACTTTCCCTTCTTGACTATCAACCCGCGCTTCGCTATAGACATCAGATAGAACCCGCAACACAAAACTTCTCTCTGGTTGCCGGAACCGAGCGCTTAAGTGTCTGAAAAGCCTTTGCCTAATTCACCTGTCTTCTACGACCCGCGCGGCCGGCGTTGGCGGCACGTGAAGCGCACTTATCTGGCCCTTGGCGTGATCATCACGGCCCTCGCCGCGATTTTCATCGCCAGCGTTTTGGCGAATCCGTTGCTGCCGCGTTTGAATCTGCGGCCGCTGCCGAACCTGCCGCATGCAAAAGACCTGAAGCCACAACCGCCGGCGCCGTTGCCCAATTCGCGGGAAGCTAAGGCGAAGAAGGCCCAGGACCTGCTGAACGAAGAGTTGAAGAAGACGCGTGTGCCTCCGGGAAAACGACCAGAATTGTTGCCGCCACCGACCACCACACCGCTGCCGCCGCCGGCGCAGTTCACTTCAAAACCGCTGAGCATAGGCTTTTACGTCGACTGGGACGAGTCAAGCTTCGCGTCACTCGAACGCAATCTCAATCACCTCGACTGGGTCTTGCCCCAATGGACGCACATTGTCGACGCCAAGCCCGGCGGAGGCCCCATCGAAACAGAGCTTGAAGATCCCCAGGCCTTGAAAGCCCTGAACTTGATTCGCCAGCAGCGACCGCAGACGCGGATTCTGCCGATGGTACAGAACCTGGACGATGAAACGTGGCAGAGTGACGTACTGGCCAGAGCGGTTGCCGATGAAGGTTCGCGGCAGCGCTTGATCGCCGCGCTGACGCAGTTTGTCGAGCAGAACAAATTCGGCGGCGTGTGCGTGGACTTTGAAGAACCGACGAAGGACACTCAGCCAAACCTTTTGCGTTTCGTTCAGGAGTTACACGCCGCCTTTCAACCAAGGGGCTGGATCGTCGTGCAAGCCGTGCCGTTTGATGATCCGGATTGGAACTATCGCGACTACTCGGCCGCTTCCGACTACTTGATGCTGATGGCCTATGACGAGCACTGGTCCACGGGCAAAGAGATCGGTTCGGTCGCGTCACAGGGTTGGTACGAACGCAATCTCGCCAGCCGGATGCACGACGTCGATCCAGCTAAGACCATCATCGCGCTGGGAAACTATGGATATAACTGGACGGGCGGACCGGGACACGGCAAGGAAGTCAGTTTTCAGGAAGCCGTCATCGCGGCGAAAGACTCAGAGGCGGAAATAACTTTTGACAGTGCGACGCTCAACCCTAATTTCGAGTATGACGAAGAAGACAACGCGCATCACTGGGTCTGGTTTCTCGACGGCGTTACGGCCTTTAACCAGATCCGCGCCGCCAGTGGCTATCGCCCGGCGGGTTTTGCCCTGTGGCGGCTCGGTTCCGAGGACCCTTCGATCTGGTCAATCTTCGGCGCCGACCAACTGAATCCCACCCCCGATCTGCTGAAGCAAATCGTTTACGGATACGAAGTCGACTTTGAAGGCACCGGCGAACTGCTACGAGTGCAGGCAAGCCCGCACAACGGCGAGCGTTCGGTCCAGACTGATCCGAAGACCGGCTTTATCAACGCCGAGAAATATATCTCGACGCCATCGTCGTACGTGATCCAACGCACCGGCGATCATCCGGGCAGTATCGCGCTGACATTTGACGACGGTCCCGATCCGGCGTGGACTCCTGCCATTCTTGATATCCTGAAACAGGAAAATGTGCCGGCCACATTCTTTGTGATTGGCAAGAACGGTCAGGCTCATCCCGACCTGTTGCGGCGCATCGTCAACGAAGGTCACGAGCTAGGTAATCATACTTTCACGCATCCGAACCTGGGTCAGATTCCCGGCCGGCTGACCGATCTGGAACTCAACGCAACCCAGCGCTTGATCGAATCGATCACCGGTCGCTCCACCGTCTTGTTTCGCCCTCCATATTTCGGCGACGCCGAGGCCGACACACCGGAAGAAGTGGAACCGGCAATTCGGGCTGAGAAGCTGGGCTACATAATGGTCGGACTGCGCATTGATCCGGGCGATTGGAAACCCGGCGCCAAGCCCGAGGAGATTGTCCAGAAGACCATCGACAGGGCCATGGACAACACTCCTGAAACGCGGGGCCAGGTTGTTCTGTTGCACGACTCAGGCGGTGATCGAGCGGCCACGATCGCAGCTCTGCCGCGCTTAATTCATGAGTTGCGGGCGAAGAATTTCAAGTTCGTGCTGGTTTCTGATCTCGGCGGCTGGTCGCGTGATCAGGTCATGCCCGTGTTATCGGCGAGCCAGGGCGTTTACACGCGCACTGATGCGCTGGCGTTTCTGATTTTCTCGACCGGCGGCTGGCTTTTGCAATGGACCTTCATCATCGGCATCGTGCTGGGGTTGGGACGGCTGGTCGTGATTGGTGCGCTGGCGTTTGCACAATGGCTGCGTTCACGGCGGCGTGACCGAGTGCACGCCGGCGAAAGTTATGAACCATTCGTCTCGGTGATCGTGCCGGCGTACAACGAAGAGCAGGTGATCGAAGCGACGATTCGCAGCCTGCTGAATTCGGACTATGAACATTTCGAAATCATAGTGGTTGACGACGGCTCGCAGGATCGCACCAGCGATGTGGTGCGGGAACGGTTTGGCGATCAACCGCTGGTCCGTTTGTTCACTGAGCCGAACGCGGGTAAGGCTTCAGCACTGAATTTTGGTTTGCGCTTTGCAAAAGGAGACGTGATCGTTGCGCTTGACGCCGACACACAGTTTCCCGGCGACACCATTCGCGCGCTCGCGCGCCGTTTCGTCGATCCGCAAATGGGCGCCGTCGCTGGCAATGCAAAGGTCGGCAATCGCATTAACATCGTGACGCGCTGGCAGGCGCTGGAATACATCACTTCGCAGAATATGGATCGCCGCGCTTTTGCCAGCCTCAACTGCATCACCGTCGTGCCGGGTGCAGTCGGCGCGTGGCGGCGCGAGTTGATCGAACGTTGTGGTGGCTTTAGCTCAGACACGCTGGCCGAAGATCAGGACCTCACGCTGCAGATCCGCAAACTCGGATACAAGATCGGCTATGAAGAAAGCGCGATCGCCTGGACCGAAGCGCCCGCTACTTTGAAAATGCTCGCGCGCCAAAGGTTCCGTTGGGGCTATGGGACCTTGCAATGTCTGTGGAAACATCGCGACGTGCTCCTTCGCCCGCGTTACGGCGCGCTGGGGTTCGTAGCGATGCCCAACGTCTGGATATTTCAGATTCTGTTTCCGCTGATCTCGCCGATCATGGATTTGATGCTGGTCTATACGCTGATCTCGAATGTGCTCGACTGGTTGCAACAACCTTCTGGAATTCGATTCACAAATCTTCAGCAAGTGCTCTTTTACTACGCGCTGTTCCTGGCCGTGGACTGGTCCGCCGCGTGCTTCGCTTTCGTGCTCGAACGCAAAGAGCGCTGGCGTCTGCTTTGGTGGCTGTTCCTCCAGCGCTTCTGCTATCGCCAGGTGATGTATTACGTGATGGTCAAGTCAGTCGCCACCGCGATTCGCGGCGCCGTCGTGGGCTGGGGCAAGCTGGAACGGAAAGCGACGGTCGAAGCCCAACCGTGATTCTCCTACTCGATCGTGTTTAGAGGGCGGACTTGTCCGCCCAAGCTGCGGCACAAGTGCCGCGTCTAAACTACTCGCACTTGATGACTTCCCCTATTCCATTTCGGCAATGTTGAAGCAGCGAAAGCAGTGGTTAGCTTTTCTCGCGCTCTTAATTGTGGCAGCGACCTTCCGCATTTCCGTCGTCCAGTGGTTCCCAAACGATTCGCCGGACGATTCAAAGACTTACGCGCGCATCGCCCGCAATCTGCTCGAGCAACATTCGTTCTCAGATGCTGAAGCGCCGCCTTACGATCCAACGCTGATTCGGCTTCCCGGTTATCCGCTTTTTCTCGCCGCCATCTACAAAGTTTTCGGTCATGGAAACAATGGCGCTGTCCGCATCGTCCAGGCCTTAATTGACACTGGAACGTGCGGGCTGATTGCGTTGCTGGCCTTTTACTGGGAGCCGGATGAGAAGCGAAAACGTGCGGCGGCGCTCGCCGCGCTCGCTTTGGCCGCGGTGTGTCCATTCACGACGATTTATTCCGCAACCATCTTGACGGAAGTACCCACGATGTTCCTGTCGGTGGCGATGTGCCTCGCGGCGACGCTCGCCCTACGCAAGACATTTACCACAGAGGACACAGAGGAGAACAAACAGAGATTTAGAAAACCGCTCCTGTGGTGGCTCGTCGCCGGACTGCTCGGCGGATTGGCGGTTTTGTTTCGCCCCGACGGCGGACTGTTCGTGGCGGCGGTGGGATTGACGTTGTTAGTCGCAGGTATCGCCTCGTTTCTCCCTCTCCCAACGGGAGAGGGAACAGATCCAAAGCGCCGTAGCCGCTTCGCTCTGCCGGCGCACTCCACATTTTTGCGGACCTTGGCGGCAGGCTTTGTTTTCTCGCTTGCCTTCGCATTCGTCCTCACGCCCTGGACGATTCGCAACGCACGCGTCTTTCATCGCTTCCAACCGGTGGCGCCGGCGCATGGCGAGATGCCTAGCGAGTTCGTGCCGCGCGGCTATTATCTTTGGGTGCGAACGTGGCTGGATCACCAGCGCTACATCGATCCATTCCTGTGGTCGCTCAACGAGCGGCCGATCACTATTGACGACGTTCCTCAGCACGCGTTCGATTCTGAAGACGAAGAGAATCGCGTCGCCGCGCTGCTGGAAAAATACAACCGCCCAAACGGCTCCCAGGCCGTGAACAGCGCGCCGCAACCAAGTCCAACACCGCAAGCTTCCGCAACGCCGACGCCGCCGATCCCAACGCGATCGAGTGGGAAGCCTAAGTCGAATTCCACGCAGAAGAACTCAAACGCGAACGCGAACAGCAACACCAAAGATACCGACGACGAAGACGATCAGCAGGGCAACGCCAATGATCAAGGCGATGATGGCGACAACCGAGATGAATCTGATTCTGCGCCTGGGCCGCACGGCCCGGTTGAGATGACCCCAGAGATCGACGCGGCCTTTGCGCAGATTGCGCGCGAACGCATCGCCCGTCACCCGATTAACTTCTATGTCTTGCTGCCGATTGCCCGAGCCGAGACGATGTGGTTTGACACTCACTCACAATACTGGCCGTTCGAAGGCGACCTGTTGCCGCTCGAAGACATGGACTATGAGGGGCATCAGCAGTTCTGGCTGCCGCTGTTCGCGGGACTGACTAGCGCTTACAGTTTGCTGGGTTTGTTGGGAGGCTGGCTGTTGTGGCGCTCAGGAAATTCTGCCGCGCGCAGATATTTGTTGCTCGCCGCGTTAGTTATTTTTGTGCGATTGGCATTCTTTGCGACTCTCGAAAATCCCGAGCCGCGCTACGTCGTTGAGTTCTTTCCGTTTCTTTCAATCCTCGGCGGGACTGCCATCGCACACTTGCGGGCGTCCCTGCCCTCGAAGCACGCGTCATAGTCCGCGCCGCGCGCTCTAAATTACGGGCTCGGTTTCGCCGGCGCTTGTTCGGAAGCCGGGATCCGCGAAGGATCGGGGTTGTCGTTCGACGTGTGCAGGTGAATGGCCTTCCAGTCTTTGCCAATCTTTCGAAAGACGATCGTCATGCGGCCCGTGTCTGTTTCCGGCGTTCCCCGAAAGGTCATTGATTGAGTCCACTGGCACGTAATCAACGCGGCATCGCGCCCGAGCATCGTCACACGCAGATCTCTTACATCAAGTTTCACGTCTTTCATTTGAGGATAAGACGCCTCGCGGTTTTGCTTGAGCTGGTCCCAACCTCTGGTGACGGTTCCGTTGTAATTAAACAGCACCAACCGCGGAGTGTTCTGGTAGGCGCCGGTTGCCGCCTTCACATCCGCGTGCCGGATGCCATCGAGCAAGTTATTGAAAGAGGCCAGCACCGTACTCGATGGCGAGGCGACTTCCGAGCTCTTCGGTCTTTGGCTGGTCGACGGAGTGGCGTTGGATTTCGGCTTTGGCGTCGGCGAAGCTTTCGGCTCAACGGTGCGCGTGCGCGTCGTTGTCGTCGAAGAGTTCGAATTCTGCGCAAACGCCAACGCGGCGCTGACAGATACAACTGAAGCGATGACGAGAAATCTTTTCAACATGATTGGCTCCTCAAGATTTGCCACGGAGACACAGAGATTAATGAAACAGGAACATCGCTGGCCATTTCTTCCCATCGCTTCCTCTTTATTGTGTCTATATTTGCTCCGTGCCTCTGTGTCTCTGTGGCTGATGTTTACGCCCCAAACTCGTTCCACGGACGCTGGCTCCGCAAACGCATCGCCGAACGCTCGCGACCAATTACCTCGAAAACCTCAAACATTGAGGGCCCCACGGCCTGCCCGGTCAACATGGTGCGCGCAGCATTAATGAAAAGTCCAGCCTTAACTGCGGATTCATCGGCGAATGCGCGCAGGGCTTCCTCCGCCTTGACGGCGGTGAATGGCTCGGCTCTTTCCAGATGATCGGCGAGCGCCGGCAAAAGCTCGCGCAGCCGTGGCTCCTTTAAAATATTCTTGCGCACCGCGGCTGCTTCAAAATCAAAATCCTCCGAGAAGTAAGCGCGACCGTGCGACGAAAAGTCTTTCAAAGTAAAAAAGCGCTGGCGAATGAGTTCAACTGCACGCTCGAACCAGTCGCGTTCGTCTTCATCGTATTCTTCGCGCCAGAGTTTCTCCGCGCGCAACTCCGCTTTCACCATCGGCAGCAGTTCCCCGGGCGGCATCGTGCGAATGTACTCCGCGTTCATCCACAGCGCCTTGTCGTCAGTCCAGTGGCGCGGGTCGCTTTCGTGAAAGTTAAAGATCGAGTTGGCGCGACCGATGCCTTCGAGCGAAAACTCCGCTATCAATTCATCGCGCGACAAAAGCTCCCGGCCTTCGGGTGGCGACCAGCCAAGCAGCGCGAGAAAGTTGCGAAACGCGGCGGGCACAAAACCGCGATCGCGATAAGTCGTCAGCGAAACAACTTCGCCGTGCTTGCGCTTGGAAAGCTTCGCCTTGTTCGGCGCGAGAATCAGCGGCAGGTGCGCAAACTGCGGCGCCTCTTTACCGAACGCACGATAAAGCAGAATCTGTTTGTGCGTGTTCGTCAGGTGGTCCTGGCCGCGTATGACGTGGGTGATGCCCATCTCAATGTCGTCAAGCACGACCGAAAGGTTGTAGAGCGGATGCCCGTCAGAACGCAACAGCACCAAGTCTTCAATCTCCGCAAACGAACGCTCCTGCTCGCCATAAACGATGTCCGTAAATCGCGACGCGCCTTCGCGCGCCACTTTCAAACGAATCGCGAATGGTTCACCGGCGGCGGCCCGGGTATCGGATTCTTCTTTCGCTAAGTCGCGAAAAGAATTGCTGCGATGATCGACGCCGGTCGCTGCGTGCGCTCGGGCGCGATCAACAATGCCCTGCTTAACGGATTTGTCGTCACGCGCTTCTTTCGGCGTGAAGTCGCGATAGGCTTTGCCTTCTGCCACCAACTGGCGCGCTGCCACGCGATGCTTCTCGGCATTGTCGGACTGAAAGACAATCTGTTCATCGTAATCAAGGCCGAGCCACTCGAGGCCCTCGATGATTGAGCGCGTCGATTCGTCGGTCGAGCGCTGCAGGTCCGTATCTTCGATGCGCAGCAGAAATTTCCCGCCGACTTTCCGCGCGTACAGCCAATTGAACAGCGCCGAGCGCGCCGCGCCAATGTGCAGATAGCCGGTGGGTGATGGTGCGAAGCGAACGCGAATCATAAGAAATAGAGGTCAGAAGTCAGAGATCAGAGGTCAGCAAAAAAGGAACGCGGCGCGTCTTTTCTGACCTCTGACTTCTGACTTCTGACCTCCCGTGATTTCTGGCGGAGATGACAGGATTCGAACCTGTGAAGGGCTTTTAAGACCCTTAACGGTTTAGCAAACCGCCGCCTTCAGCCACTCGGCCACATCTCCCCGGACGACGACGAGCAGTTATTCTAAGCTGCGAGACTCGATTGTTCAAGGCACAGAGTCAGAACCGCCTGCGGTAGCGGGCGGTTGATCTTAGTTATTTCCGCGCGACTGATTCTGAGAGACCAACCGCCCGCTACCGCAGGCGGTTCGGACTACTACGCCGCCAGCCCCATCGGCCTCGGCGCACGGCGCAGTTGCACGGGAAGCTGAACCGCGCAGCAAACTCTCTCGAGCTTCTCGCGATCGGCTTGCATCTCTGGATGCTCAGCCAGTGACGCGCGCACTTCGCGAAAGATTCGCGCCGCATGTTCGTCTGGTGGTTCGGTCAGGCGATAGTGCATCCACTTGCCTTCGCGCCGGGCTTTGACGATGCCCGCGCGTCGCAGGTAAGCCAGATGTCGGGAAATCTTCGGCTGACTGGTTTTCAAAATCGCCACGAAGAAACAGACACAAACTTCTGAGTCTCCGATCAGGCCAATCAAGCGCAGCCGCGTGCGATCCGCCAGAGCTTTGAAAAGATCCTCAATGTGGTAGTTCTTTTTTGTCATGTCATTCAATTCCAATCAGCGCGCTGCGCCGCTCAAGCAAGATTGTATCGCGCCATTCGCCGTTTAGTTTTCCGATGCGTTCGCGGCGGCCAACCTCGCGAAAGCCAAGCTTTCGATGCAGTCTGAGGCTGCCCGAGTTCTCGGGAAACATTCCGGCTTGCAGCGTCCAGATTCCTTTTCGTTCGGATTCGCTGATGAGAGCTTCCAACAACCGGCGTCCGACGCCCGATTGCCGGCGAGCCGTGCTCACATAAACGCTCACTTCGGCAACGCCACCATAGACGCATCGTTGCGATACCGGGCTGAGCGCTGCCCAGCCGCCAATCGTATCGCCGTCGCGCGCTACCAGACGCGCAAATGCGAAGTGCGCGGCGTCCCAAGCTTCCCACGGCGGCGCGCCGGTTTCGAACGTAGCATTACCCGTGGCGATGCCTTCGAGGTAGATTGCCCTCACTTCCGCCCAATCAACAGGCCTCATTTCGGCGATCTTCAGCTCGTCCGTCATATTTGCCTTGACAGATATGTGCGCTTCGCTTATCATCCGACTCGCATTCGCTCAGGCGAATATATTCTAAGGAGGTTTCCCATGGAAAGCAAGAACAATACACCCGGAACGGCGTCGGATGTTGCGGCGTTGAAAGCTCATTTGGCGCTCAACGTAAAGAGCGTCGAGCAGAGCATCCAGTTTTATCGCAAGATGTTCGGCATTGAGCCGAGTAAGGTGCGCACGGGTTATGCGAAATTTAATGTGCAGAATCCACCACTGAACTTCACTCTTAATGAAGGTTCATTCGCGAACCGCGGCGCGCTCTCGCATTTGGGAATTCAAATGCGATCAACCGCAGACGTTTTGGCGACGCGACAAAAGTGGAACGACGCCGGCCTCTTGACGCGTGACGAGATGCAAACCAACTGTTGCTATGCGACCCAGGACAAGACTTGGGTGCACGACCCGGACGGCAACGCCTGGGAAGTTTTCGTCGTGCTGGAGGATAATCTGCCCGAAGCAGTTTCGTGCTGCACCGGTACCAGCGCTCAGAGTTCAGAACCACAAGCTTGTTGCGCATGACAGCTAATTCGAAGCGTCTGTCCTTTCTCGACCGCTTTCTGACTGCCTGGATATTTCTGGCAATGACAGCGGGCGTGACGATCGGGTATGTCAATCCCGGCGTGGAAGGCTTCATCAATCGCTTTCAAGCCGGCACGACCAACATCCCGATCGCCATCGGTCTGATCCTGATGATGTATCCACCGCTGGCCAAAGTCCGTTATGAAGAGTTGGGTGAGGTGTTTCGCAACTGGAAAGTGCTGGGGTTGTCGCTGGTGCAGAATTGGTTGATCGGCCCGATTCTGATGTTCGCGCTGGCGATTATCTTTCTGCGCGATCGTCCCGAGTACATGGTGGGTTTGATCATGATCGGGCTGGCGCGTTGCATCGCGATGGTGATCGTCTGGAACGAGCTGGCCCGCGGCGACACCGAATATGCGGCCGGGCTGGTCGCCCTTAACAGCATCTTCCAAGTGCTCTTTTACAGCGTTTACGCATGGGTGTTCATTACAGTTCTGCCGCCGCTTTTCGGCTTGCGTGGAAGTGTCGTCCAGGTCAGCATTGCGCAGATTGCCGAGAGCGTCCTGATCTATCTTGGCATTCCCTTTTTTGCCGGCATGCTCACCCGTTTCTTGTTGGTGGGGGCAAAGGGCAAGGAGTGGTATCACCGCGAGTTCATCCCGCGAATTAGCCCCGTCACACTTATCGCCCTGCTCTTTACGATCGTCGTGATGTTCAGTCTCAAGGGCAGTCTGATCGTGCGTCTGCCACTCGATGTTGTTCGCATAGCGGTCCCGCTGCTCATCTACTTTGTGGTGATGTTTCTGGTAAGTTTCTATATGGGGCGTAGGGCTGGAGCAGACTACTCTCAGACGGCGACGCTCTCGTTTACGGCAGCTAGCAACAATTTTGAATTGGCGATTGCGGTAGCCATCGCAGTCTTTGGCATCAACTCGGGCGTGGCTTTCGCGGCCGTGATTGGGCCACTGGTCGAGGTGCCGGTGTTGATTGGCCTCGTCAACCTGGCATTATTTTTTCAACGTCGTTACTTTGCTACTTAGGACCATGACTGACAGCAGCGAACGAAAGCGAGTTCTAATTCTCTGCACCGGAAACTCGGCACGCAGCCAGATGGCCGAAGGGCTCTTGCGCCATCTGGCCGGCGATCGGTTCGAAGTTTTCAGCGCGGGCGTGGAGGCGAGCTTTGTCCGGCCGCAAGCGATCGCAGTGATGAATGAAATCGGGATCGACATCTCGCAACATCGATCAAAGTCGGTCGATGAGTTTCTGGATGAGCAGCTCGATTACATCATCACGGTTTGCGATCACGCCAACCAGCGCTGTCCAATCTTTCCCGGCAAGGTCGAGCGAATTCACTGGAGCATCGACGATCCGGTTGTGGGTGGTAGTGACGAGGCGCGACTCGAAGCCTTTCGTGGCGCGCGCGATGAACTCCAACAGCGCATCAAGTCATTCGTGGACAGTCTTGCGCTCGAAAGTAAATGAAAACGGCGTCGCCGGAATCGATCTCGGCAACGCCGTATTAGTTTCGCTCCTGATGAAGGACTACAGCGGTTTGTTCGGCATCTGTCGGCGAGGCCCGAACTTTTCGTGATTGGCCCGGCGAGTCTTGATCATTTCCTCGAGCTTCGCCTTTTGCTCGGGCGTGAGTATCCCGGCCAACTGATTGCGCACCCCCTTTCGCGATTCCTGAAGCTGCTGGCGAAGTTCTTTCGCTCTCGCAATCTGTTCTGGTGTCAGTGTACCTTCGCGCCGCTGACTGCGAAGCTTTGCCAACTCCTCGCGGGTCGCTTTCGTGCTCGCAAAGTTGCTCTGCATGATCGTCCGGGCTTGCTGTTTCTGCGCATCCGTCAGATTGAGTTGGCGCAGCGCGCGGAACCCGCCCATCATGCCTCTGCGTCGCAGCGCGCGGCGTCGGCCCATCTGACCGAATCCCTGACGTCGCTGAGCGCCGGGAGTTTGGTTCTGGGTCTGCGGCACCGGCTGCTGAGCAAACGCAAACGCGCCGAAAACCAAACCAAAGATCAGGCCGGCTAACATCGTCTTCGTGGTCTTGAGCATTTCGTCATTTACTCCTTTGAAAATGGACTAAGAAAACCGCGGGTCCCTGGCAAATCCTGAATGAATATTCCCGCGCCATTCTTTGGACGCGCGACCCTGGCACGAGGTCTGAACGATTTCGGCGCTCGATAATAGGTTGACGGATCTGGTACCACGACGCTATAAAGGACTCTGCATGGCAAAGTGGATACTAAGGCTCTGCTCTGAAGATATCTCGGGATGCGAAAACCCATTGCTTCGCGCTACAATGCGTCCTCGATGAAACTGCTGGAACAAATCAACTCGCCTGCTGACCTGCGCCGCTTGCAACTCGACCAGTTGCCGGCCGTGTCCGAAGAAATCCGCACCTTCATTTTGGAGACCATGTCGCGCGTCGGCGGACACACCGGCGCTTCGCTCGGTGCGGTTGAGTTGGCCGTGGCGCTTCATTATGCGTTCGATACCCCGCGGGACCGTTTGGTTTGGGACGTCGGCCATCAGGCGTACGCCCACAAAATTCTGACAGGCCGGCGCGAACAGCTTCCGACGGTCAAACAGTACGGCGGCATCAGCGGCTTTCTGAGGCGCGACGAATCTGAATACGACACGTTCGGCGCGGGTCATGCTTCGACTTCCCTCTCGGCCGCGCTGGGGATGGCCATCGCGCGCGATCGCAAAGGCGAGGACTACAACGTCGTCGCGCTGATTGGCGATGCGTCACTCGCTGGCGGGATGGCGATGGAAGCGATCAACCAGGCCGGCCATCTCAAGACGCGTCTCATCGTCCTGCTCAACGACAACGAAATGTCGATCGCCCCGGCGGTCGGCGCGCTCACCGGATATCTGAATCGAATTCGCGAAGCTCATGGGTATCATCGCTTCAAAGATGAAGTGGAAGAAACGCTGCTTGCGATCCCTTCGGTTGGAGAGCGTTTGCATCACGCCGCCAAGGCAATGAAGGATGCCATCGCCGCAGCGGTGCTGCCGGGCGCGTTGGTCAACGAACTCGGATTCAAATACATCGGCTATGTCGACGGTCACAACACCCGCGCGCTGGTGGCCGCGCTGCGCGAAGCTCAGCAGATCAAAGACGGCCCCGTCATCGTTCATGCGTTGACGACCAAGGGCAAAGGTCATCCGGCGGCGGAAAAAGATTATTACAAGTGGCACGCGACCGGGCCGTTTGAGTTAAAGACAGGCAAGCCGATCAAATCACCAGCGAAAGCGCCAACTTACACGCAGGTTTTTGGCGAGACGCTGTGCCAGTTGATGGAAAAAGACGAAGACATTGTCGCACTGACGGCCGCGATGCCTGATGGCACCGGCATTTGCTTCCCATTGGAGAAGTTTCCCAATCGCTCTTTCGATGTCGGCATCGCGGAACAGCACTGCGTAACTTTTGCCGCTGGATTATCTGTCGAAGGATTGAAGCCAGTTTGCGCAATCTACTCGACGTTTCTGCAGCGCGCCTTCGATCAGTTGGTGCACGACGTCTGCATTCAAAACCTGAACGTCAAATTCTGTCTGGATCGCGGCGGCGTAGCCGGCGGTGACGGCCCGACGCATCACGGCCTTTTGGACATCGCCTATTTGCGCCCAGTTCCGAACATCATCCTGATGGCGCCGAAAGACGAAGGCGAAATGCGCGACATGATGCTGACGATGACCGAACACGTGGGGCCGGCGGCGATGCGCTACCCGCGAGGCAATGGCATCGGCGCCGACATCAATCGCGAGCCTCAGCTTTTGGAAATTGGCAAGGCTGAGTTGTTGCGCGACGGCGGCGAGATCGCGATCGTCGCTTACGGCTCGATGGTTTACCCGTCGCTGCAGGCAGCCGAGAATCTGGCGAAGGATGGAATTGAAACCACCGTCATCAACGCGCGTTTTGTGAAGCCGCTCGACAGCGCCTTGCTGCTCGCGCTCGCTCGTACTAAGCGCTTGATCGTGACGGTTGAAGAATCCTACCTCGCCGGCGGCTTCGGCTCAGCAATCATTGAACTGCTTGAAGAGAATGGACTGCAAGACAAAGTGCGCGTCGTGCGGATGGGTTTCCCCGATCGAATCGTTACGCACGGCGACGCCAAACTTCTGCTGGCCAAGTACGGGCTAGACGCCGACGGCATCTACACCCGCGTGAAAGAAGCCTTTGAAGTGCTGGAAGATCGGCGCACCCAACACCAGAAAGTGACCGCCTAGCTTCATAACTCCAACCGGCTTCGCTGGAATCTCAGGCGATTTTTCAAAAGAGCATTGACCTTGTCATAGCCGGCGTGGCATGATGCGCCTGAGGCGTTCCAAGTTAGAGTTTCCTTGATTCGCCCTGCCCTGTAATCCCTCCACCACAATCCCCCGACGGAAAGATCTTTTTCGATCTTGCAATCGACGCTCGCGCGGTGCGGCGCGAGGGGAAGGGTCAGCCTCCATGAAGAAGCAGTTTCTTTTTGAACGTGAGTGCGTCCACCGCGACCGAGGGGCAGATGGCGATCTCTACAACGGGATGTTTTTTGTGCAAGCGCTGCAGCGCCTGCCCGCCGGCGACGCCGTGAAGATCGCGGGAAAAATCAGCCCGTTTTATTGGGTCGACGCGCCGCGAGTTGTGGTGTGGCTATGCGGCGACTGCGCCGCCGAGCTGCACATCAGCGATCCACCGCGAGCTGTCGTGCAGAGCGTGCGCCGGTAGTCTCAGCACCGCGAAGCCAGGGCTTCTGCTACGATGTCACGCGATGACACGCGAGCGCATCGACAAACTGCTCGTCGAGCGCGGGCTGGCGCAATCACGCACAAAGGCGCAGGCGCTGATCATGGCCGGCGTAGTCCTGGTCGACGAACAGCTCGTTCATAAACCCTCCGAAAGTTTTCCGCTTCAGGCAAGCATTCGAATCAAGGGTGCAGGCGATCCTGCGTCACGTTATGTCGGGCGCGGCGGATTGAAACTGGAAGCCGCGTTGCACGAGTTCAAAATCGATGTCGCGGGATTGACTTGCCTCGACATCGGCGCCTCAACCGGCGGCTTCACCGATTGCCTTTTGCAGCATGGTGCGAGCAAAGTCATCGCCGTCGATGTCGGCCACAATCAACTCGATTGGAAATTGCGAAGTGATCCACGCGTTGAGCTACGCGAAGGCGTCAACGCCCGCTATCTGAAACCGGAAGACTTTGGACAGACGTTCGATCTCGCGACGATCGATGTCGCGTTCATGTCGGCTACCATGATCTTGCCTGCAGTCGTTCCTTTGTTAACCAGGCAAGGTCGAATCATCACTCTCATCAAACCGCAGTTTGAAGTTGGCAAAGGCGAAGTCGGCAAAGGAGGCATCGTCACTGATCCGCTCAAACATCAACGGGTGGTCGATGAAGTGAATCTCGCCGCCGCGTCTCTCGGACTCAGAATTGTCGGGGTGATTGAATCGCCGATTCACGGCGCGGATGGGAATGTTGAGTTTCTCGCGCTGTACTCGATCTAGAAATCAGCTCAGCGGTCACCTACGGATTTGTGGCTTTGCCACAGCCCAGTGCGGTAAGGCTTCGCCTTACCGCCGCGGGGCACGCTCATATTTCTCTGCGGCATAGCCGCGGTCCTCATGCCGATCAGTGTCCGGTGTGATTCCAAACACGTTGACACTCAATTCCGCACACGGATATCATCCGCGCGTTCCTGCGCCACGCGTGAACCAATGACTCAACCCTCGATTAAACGCATCGGTGTCGTCTGTAAACCGCATCAGCCGGATGCGCTTGAGACGTTGTGTCGTCTAACTGAATGGCTGAACGAGCGCGACATAAAGCTCGTCGGTGGACCAGAGATCGAGCACGAAAGAATCGAACACCAGACCGGCTGCGCGGTTGAGTCGGTCTCACTTGATGACCTTCCCAAGAGCGTCGATCTGATTCTGGTACTTGGCGGCGACGGCACGATGATCTCTTCGGCGCGAATGATTGGCGACGCCGAAGTGCCGGTCATTGGCGTCAACTATGGCGGGCTCGGCTACCTCGCTGAGTTCCCCATCGACGAATTGTTTCCGGCGCTCGAAGCCATCCTCGCCGGCAATTACAAAGTCGAACCGCGCGTAATGCTTTCGGTCGAACTGCGGCGCGGTGAAGAGTTAGTGACTAAGAGTCGTGTGCTCAACGACGTCGTGATGAACAAGTCGGCGCTGGCTCGGATCATCGAGATCGAAGCCAAGCTGAACGATCAGTTTGTGAATTCGTTTCGCGCCGATGGCTTGATCGTCTCCACTCCGACGGGATCGACTGCGTACAATCTTTCGGCCGGCGGCCCGGTGATCTATCCGTCGATGAATGCGATCGTGATCACGCCAATCTGCCCGTTCACGCTTTCGAACCGCCCGATCGTCGTCCCCGACGATTCGATGATCGAAGTGCGCTTGATGACCGACAACGAAGACGTGGCGTTGACACTCGACGGTCAAGTCGGTTTTCCTTTGCAGGTCGGCGACCGCGTCGTGATTCGCAAGAGCCGCACAACATTCAATCTGGTGCAGCCAGCGAATCGGAATTATTTTGATGTGTTGCGGGATAAATTGAAGTGGGGGAGGTAGCAAGCTCCCATGAAAAAGAAATTCAATCTACTCGGCTTGTTGGCGATCTCCCTTCTGTTTGCAGTTAGTGCGCCGGCGCAGAGCCGAATCGATTACGGCGGGAAGTGCTCAGGAAAGATCTATAACGCGAGAGACGTGACGCGGCGCGCGCGGATTATTGAACAGCCAGATTTCAAAGCGATATATGAAGCATTTGGCCGCGACGTCCACGCACGCGTGAGTTTGGAAGCGGTGTTGTGTCGTTCGGGTCGCGTCACAGATATTCGAGTCGTTGAGAGCGCGCCGCCGAACGTAGGGGAGTTCGTAGCTGCGGCAGTTAGCCTAATGCGGTTCGCGCCTGCTGAACTGAACTGGCACACGGTTTCTCAAAGGCAAAAGTTCGAATTCTCGATCAACGACGACAGCGATATTAAGAAGATCGATCCGGCCGCTGCGGCCGGTCGTTTGCTTGAACGCTTGGAAGTAGTCGGAAATCGAAGATTGAGCGCCGAGCAAATCCGATCGTGGATGAAAACTCAGGTCGGCGAGCCGTACAATTTCGATCAAGTTCAACGAGACTTGAAAGCCGTTCTCGCTACGGGTTACTTCAACAACACAACCACGCGCGTGTACACCGAAGAAGGCGCGCGAGGTGGTGTGGGCGTGATCTTTGAGGTACAAGAACTTCCGCTAATCAACGAGGTGAAATTCGAGGGCCTGAAGATTGATCAGTCAGTTGTTTTGAAGGCGTTAGAGAAAGAACAAATCAATTTGGGAACGGGAGCACCATTTAAAGTCGAACGAATGAAGGACGCGCTTCGCGTAATCAGGCTGGTGCTCGAGTCCAGCGGTCAGAGCGTTTCTAAAGTCGACTTGCAAATCGAACACGTAACCGCAATGACGATCAATGTAGTTTTCGTGATAACGAATGAATAGGCCAAACAATCACAAGCGCGCTAATTTGGGTTTGGAACGGCGTCCCTGGTACCGCCCCTCTCTGACCACTCAGATCATGATCGGTCTGGTGTTGGGCGGCGTGCTGGGCTACCTCAGTCCCAAGTGGGGCAACAACGTTTACTTTCTGCGCGACATCTTTCTCAACCTCATCAAGTCGATCATAGCGCCGCTCATCTTCTCAACGCTGGTTGTCGGCATTGCCGGGGGCGGCGATTTGAAGAAGGTCGGGCGCATGGGCGCAAAAGCTCTGCTCTATTTTGAAATCGTCACGACGATTGCTTTGTTTCTCGGGCTTGCCATTGTGAACCTCACGAAGCCTGGAGCCGGCGTCTTGCTGGCCGGCGGGGGGGACATCACTTCGCTCGTCAAGACTCAGCCACAGGGCTTTCGCGATCTGATCGTTCACATTTTCCCGGCGAGCGTGATCGATTCGATGGTGCGCGGTGACGTCTTGCAGATTGTCGCGTTCTCAGTTCTGTTTGCGATGGCCGTGTCAGCGCTCGGGTCGAAGGCCGGGCCGATCCTGCGCGGCTGTGAAGCGCTGTCGCAGGTGATGTTCAAGTTCACGAACTACGTGATGATGTTCGCGCCCATCGGTGTCGGAGCGGCGATGGCTCACACGATCGCCACCAACGGCCTCACGGTGCTTTGGAATCTCGGCAAGCTGATCGGTTCACTCTATCTGGCGCTTTTCATTTTTGTCTTCATCGTGCTCGGCGCGGTAATGATGATCGCGCGCGTTCCAATCAAGCAATTCTTCAAGGCAGTGCGCGAGCCTTTCACAATCGCGTTCGCCACGACCAGCAGCGAATCGGCCTTGCCAAAGGCGATGGAGAACATGGAACGCCTCGGCGTGCCGCGACGAATCGTCGGCTTTGTGATGCCAACTGGCTACAGCTTCAATCTCGACGGCACGACGTTGTATCTCGCGATGGCCTCGGTATTCGTCGCTCAGGCCGCTGCGCCCACGATCGGTCACATGAGTTTTGGCCGGCAGCTCGTGATGATGCTGACGCTGATGATTACTTCAAAAGGCGTGGCGGGCGTGCCGCGCGCCGCGCTCGTGATTTTGCTGGCGACGCTCAACAGTTTTATGCCCGGCGGCCTGGGTCCAATCGGCGTCGCGGTGATTTTCGGAGTGGACGAGTTGATGGATATGGGCCGCACTTCGGTCAACGTGCTAGGCAATTGTCTGGCGACCGTGGTGGTTGCGCGCTGGGAGGGCGAGTTCGACGACGCAAAGGCCGGAGTGTTCGGCACGGCGGAAGAAGTACGCCGCGACATTGCCGCTGGAGACATGGCGTTTGCTGAGGCTGCGGCCGAGGGCGACTGAATCGCTCTGACTAAGCGGCCTTAATTGAATCCTTGACCTCGGCGATAGCGGACGCAATTATCTCGTCCTTTACACCGTGCTTCCGCAGGCTCTTAACGAGATGCGACATTTTCGGATGCTCGTTAAGACGCTCCAGGTCCGAGCGCAAACCTTGCCCGACGTACGCGCGAATCAGCGGCTGATAGCCGGAGAACCCAAGCCGGGGGGCGATGTCTTTTAGGTCGTCAATTACGTCTTGCGGAACCCGCAAGCTAATTGTCGTCATGGCGCGATCTTTTCGTAATCGCTGCTTGAGCTTATTGATTTTCATATGACTCCCTCTCTGTTTTCTCGACGGTGCGTGCTGAGATAAGGCGAATTACATCGTTCTCTTCGACGTAAGTGACGTAGAGCAATCGCCAACTCACGGTCATTCCAATGACCGCCTCTCTGGGCTCGCCATCGACGACGCCGGCATCGATTACACGCAGGAACGGATCGAAAAAGACTTCGCAAGCTTCTTCGAATAAGACTCGATGGTTGCGCAAGTTTCTGCGAGCTTTTCGCTCGTCCCAATTGAATCTGATTTCGTGTAAGGTGTAGCTGACATCCACCTTTGAACGATACACAGAGCGTATATACGATGTCAATACGATTTCGAATTTCGCGTTAGATTATTTGGTGAAGAGAAGATGCTTTTCCCAATCGCTGACGACAACTCCGATCGCCGCACCACGCCGGTAGTCAATTACGTCCTCATCCTCGCGAACGTCCTCGTGTTCGTGTTCCTGCAAGGCTTCGGCAACAACGAAAAATTCACTTACGCCTTCTCGACAGTTCCCGGCGAGATCGTCACCGGCAAAGATATCGTTACCCGCGACCGCATCGTCGTGCAGCAGTTCACCGGTCAGCGCTTTGAGATGCCCGGTCTTCAGAAGACTCCGATTCCCGTTTACCTCACGCTGATCACTTCGATGTTCATGCACGGCGGCCTGGCGCACATTTTCGGCAACATGCTCTTTCTCTTCATCTTTGGCGACAACATCGAAGATCGCATCGGCCACTTTCGTTACGCAATTTTTTATCTCGTGTGCGGTGTGCTCGCCGGGCTGGCGCACGTCCTCACAACCGTGGCCTTAGCCGGCGGAAACGAGGCAAGTTTATTAGTGCCCAGCCTCGGCGCATCCGGCGCGATCTCGGGAGTACTCGGCGCTTACCTGCTTTTGTTTCCGATGCGGCGGGTGGTCGTCCTCATTTCGTGGTTTGCGACTGCAGTGCCTGCTTTCATCGCGATCGGACTCTGGTTTGTGTTCCAGTTGATCAGCGGACTCGGCGTGTTGGGCGCGGGAGCACAACAGGGCGGTGTCGCGTATGCGGCACACATCGGCGGGTTCATTGTGGGGCTTCTGCTGATTAAGGTTTTCGAATTCGGGCGGCCGCGCTTCTCTTCGCCGGACCCGCGCTATTGAATTGGCACGGACCGCTCCGGCGATTGCCGAGTTCGTGCTGCTCAGCTAAGATCCCATTTCAAATCGCGAATCGATTATGGCAGCAAGCGACGCAAAACTTCAGCCGGCGAATCAGCAAGGTCTCGACATTCGCGCGACGCCGCGCGCAGAGATGAAGCTCTATCCGCTCGACACTTTTCCCTACGAGTTTCCTGGCCGCGAAATCACAATCAAGTTCGAGATGGCGGAATTCACCTGCATCTGCCCGTTCTCTGACTTTCCCGACTTTGCGACCATACGCCTTGAATACGTTCCGAACGAGCGCTGTATTGAATTGAAGAGTTTGAAGCTCTACATCAATTCGTTTCGCGACGTGAAGATTTTTCACGAGCATGTGATGAATATCATCCTCGAAGATTTTGTGAAGGCCTGCGATCCGCTGAGCGTAGAGATCGAAGGCGACTTTAACGTGCGCGGGAATATCAAGACGACGGTGAGCGTGAAGTACAGTAGGCAGTAGGCAGTAGGCAGTAGGCAGTAGGCAGTAGGCAGTTAGTACGTGTTAGGTCGATCGAAATGTTTACCGCAATCACAGCCGGTCTGATCGTTTTCGTGGTCGCCGTGCTGTTTCTCTTTGTCGCGCGACGCGCCTTGCGAGTGGTGGTAAAACTTGCGATCGTCGGCGTCCTGGTGCTTCTGCTCGTCGCCGGTGGGGCGTATGGATGGTGGCAAGGATGGTTTGGATCTTCTTCTCAGGCAAATCATCCCGCTCCCCAAACAAATCAGCGCGCCAATTCCAACCGGCGTCCAACTCCCCGTTAACTCAAGCTGCGTTCAGCGGTGCATAGAGTACCAACTTCAGTTGAGTGTTTCTTCAAGTGCCCGACTAAAGTCGGTACTCTAAACGCCCGACTGCAAACATGAGTTTTTCCCTTTGTGCTTTTTGTGCTTTTTTGTGGCTAAATCATTTTGATCATGAGCTCTCAATATCAACTCATCACCAACGCCGAAGAGCTGCGCCGCGCCACGGACGAACTCGCAAACAAGCAAGCCATCGGGCTCGACACTGAAACCACCGAGCTTGATCCCTACATCGGGCGCTTGCGCCTGGTTCAGCTTGCGTCTCCGGACAACGTCTATGTCGTCGACCTCAACGCGTTTGGCGATGCCGACCCTGCAAAGAGCGAAGCGCTCGCACCCCTGCGTCAACTGCTCGCCGCGCCACGGCCAATCAAGATCGCGCACAACGCAAAGTTCGACGCGAAATTCATCAAGTACAATTTCGGCGTCGATCTCGGCGGACTGTTCGATACTTTACTCGCCAGCCAGATCGTTTCTGCCGGAGATATCGAAGAACGCCACAGCCTAAACGCGATCGCCGCGCGCTATCTCAACGAAGAGGTCGACAAGACTGAGCGTTTAAGCAATTGGGAATTCGAACTCTCGGAAGCCCAGTTGCAGTACGCGGCGCGCGATGCGGCCGTGCTGCTGCCGCTACGCGAAAAACTGATCGAGAAAATAAGATCACTCGATTTAGTTCAATGCGCACAACTCGAATTCGAATGCGTGATGCCGGTCGTCGATATTGAGCTGACCGGGTTTTATGTAAATAAAGAGCGGTGGCTGGAACAGCTCGGCATCGTCGAGATCAAACGCGGTGAGCTGGCGAACGATTTGCAGGAGATGTTGGGTGAAGGCGTGGCACAGGCTTCACTGTTTGGCCCGGCGCGCGCAAACATCAATCTCGATTCGCAAATGCAGGTTACGGATGCTTTGAATCGTCTGGGCATTCCTCTGCCCGATTCAACTCGTAACTGGAAACTGCAACCACTGGCCGCGCAATATCCAGTCGTGGCAAAGCTCCTCGAATACCGCACGATGCAGAAGGCTTTGACGAGTTACGGTCAGAATATGCTGGAGTTCATCAATCCCAAGACGGGCCGGCTGCACGCAGACTTTCGCCAGATCGGCGCCCCGACCGGGCGCTTTGCTTGCACAAATCCAAACATTCAACAGGTGCCGCACGCGGTTGAATATAGACGCTGCTTCACCGGCTATCCGTCAAGCCGGCGGCTGGTCATCGCCGACTATTCACAAATCGAGTTGCGCATTCTGGCTGAGTTTTCTGGCGATCAGGGCTTCATCGATGCTTTCAACTCTGGTGCGGATCTGCATCGCGTCACGGCGGCGCAGGTTTTCAACGTGGCGCAGGATCAGGTGACCAAAGAGCAACGCGACTTTGCGAAGCGTCTCAACTTTGGCGTCGTTTACGGAATTGGCGCGCAGCGTTTTTCGCTGATGACGGGATTGAGTGTGACCGAGGCCGAGAATGTTTTGCGCCGTTACTTTGCCACGTATCGCGGGCTTGATACTTACCTGCGCGACTCAGCAAACCGCGCTGTCAACGAGAAGCAGGCGCGCACCGCGTCAGGCCGATTGGTAAAGTTCAATTTCGACGCATCGGATCGCCAACAGGTTTCGATGACCCAGCGCAACGGCAAGAACGCGCCGATCCAGGGCACCAGCGCCGACATCCTGAAACGCGCCTTGCGACTTTTGAATGATGATCTACGAAGCACTTCCGCGAAGATCGTGAACATCATTCACGACGAGATCGTGGTCGAAGTTGACGAAGGCGAATCCGAAGATGTCGCGCGGAAGGTTGAGCGCGCGATGTGCGCCGCCGGCGAAGAGTATGTGACAACCGTGCCGGTCAAAGTTGAATATCAGATCGCTTCTGAGTGGGCGAAGTAGGCGGGCGCCTTTGCGTGTCAGAAGCCCGCGCGTCAGCAAGGGCTGGTCGCGTTGCTTGCCCTCCCTGACGGTCGGGCTTCCAACACTCTACGTTGCCTGCTCCGTATTAACCATCCATGGAATCCCAAATTGATCGACGCACATGCCGAATCCCGGTGACCAGAAGGTCTTCTGAAACGGCATCGTCATGCCTCCGTTTTCAGCGAGGGCGTTGAAGATGCGCTCACCTTCAGCAGTGTCTTTCGCGTGGATCGACACGTTCATTCCTGTTGGCTGCTTATATTCGCCCGGCGGCGAATCTGCGCCCATCAACTGCGCGTCGCCGACGCTGAGCGTCGCGTGCATGATCAGTTTGTGCGCCTCAGTCGGAAACTGCTCGGCAGCGCCGGGCATCTCGCCCCAAGTCATGCTGAACACGATCTTGCCGCCGAGAACTCTTTCGTAGAATTTGAATGCGGCCTCGCATTGGCCATTGAAGTTTAGATATGGATTCACGTGCATGTTTATTCTCCTCGTCCTTCCCTTGATTTTCTGTGAACGGGTGCCGCTTCGTCCTACGTATTGCCCCAACTCCTGCGGCAGTAGGCTACCAGCGCCAACAGTAGCGCCACGATCAGCGGAAACACTGAAGGCTTGACGCCATCACCAATAAAGGTGAGCACGACAGCGCCGATCATGATGATCAGCAGACCAGCCGCAGCCAGAGGCGTCAGCCCACGCCGAATCCGCAAGAGCCCCGGCAGAATCAGACCCAGCCCGCCGAGCACTTCACAGACGCCAAGGAATCGGATCAGCAGCCCCGGAAGTAATACTTGGTTGGGTGAACCCATCGATTTCATCACATCAATCGGCAGCACCAACTTGGTTCCGCCGGCGAACAAGAAGAGCAGCGCGAGCAGCACCTGAATGATCCACAAGACAATGTTCATGATCGCCCCTTTCGTTTCGCGGCGCGCGCTTCGTTCTCCTTGATCCGCGCCTTCACCAGCTTCTTTACGAGCATGGCGGGAAGCGGCTTGTTGACTGGGAAACGGATGGTGCCTTTTGATGTGCTGTAACGCTTGAGTTCCTCCTTATGCGCGTCCATGACGGCCGAGCCGGGGAAGATACTGCAGTGATCCTTGAAAGCCGCGAAGCCAATCACCATGCCGTGGTGTTTGTACATGGGCATCTGATAGCTGATTACTTCCGAAGCCATCGGCGCGGCGGATCTGATCGTCTGGCGCAGTTTCTCGAGTACGGCGCGCGTTTCTTTCGGCACGCCGGCAAGATACTCGTCCACGTTTTTTGCTGGAGCAGTCTTCTTCATGTGGCTTGTCCCTCTCCCGGCAGCCCGAAGGGCTGCGAGATAGTAGCCGGTGGTCGCAGACCACCGGAACGCGATCCCCTATCACGTTTGCACCCTGAAAGGGTGCGAGACCCCTTCGATTCTAGTACCAGCCAATATCTTGCACCCCTTCAGGGTGCGCGCAAAACAAACAGGTTACCGGAGGTCTGCGCTGCGCTCCGACCTCCGGCTACTTTCTTGCAACCCTGCGGGTTGCAAAGACACTTCTCTTTCGTACTTTTGTAAAGCAGTCGAATATATCAGGTGATCCAAGCATGCCATCGCCTTCGGGAGAGGGAAGGAAACTCTACTGTCCCTCATGCGCTCTCTTCAGAGTCGGTATGTCGATCTTTTTCATTTGCAGCATCGCCATCATGACCCTCTGCGCTTTCGCCGGGTCTTTGTCTCCCATCAATTCAGCCAGGATTGTCGGAACGACCTGCCACGATAGACCAAATTCGTCTTTCAGCCAGCCGCACATGCTTTCTGCGCCGCCGTCAGCAGTCAGCTTCTCCCAAAAATAATCAACCTCTTCCTGCGTCTCGCAGTTGATCACGAACGATACGGCTTCCGTGAATTTGAAGCGCGGGCCGGCATTCAAGGCTACGAATTTCTGACCCTCGATTTGGAACTCAGCGATCATGACAGAGCCCTTCGGTCCCGGCCCCGCGTCTCCATATCGAGCAAAGCTCAGGACCTTTGAGTCCTTAAAGATCGAACAATAGAAATTCGCAGCCTCTTCGGCCTTGTCGTCGAACCACAGGAACGGCGTGATCTTTTGCATCTTTGTCTCCTATTTGGTTTGTTGTTTCCTAACTCCTTTAATATCATCCGCCGGGGACAAGATCAAAACTTTAGTGCAGCGATGCTAATCGATTCATTCGCACCGAATCCCGACGCCGTCGAGACGCACCGCATTACCATCAATGCATCGCCCGACGCTGTGTACAGCGCGCTTTGGACGGCTGATCTGGGCGGCTCTCTGATAATAAAGTTGTTACTGGGTCTGCGGTCGCTGCCGGAGTTTGCCGTGCGTCCGCGTCGATCGCTGCCGCGTAGTCAAAGGCTCACCCTGCAGACTTTGATCGATGTCGGCTTCGGCGTGCTTGCCGAGCAGGCGGGAAAAGAAATCGTCTTGGGTGTGACCGGAAGGTTCTGGCGGCCAACGGGTAATCTTTCGCCATTCGATCGAGATGACTTTGACCAACCAGTGCCGCCAGGCCTCGCGCGCGCCGTCTGGAATTTCAGCGTGCAGCCCAGCAACCAGGGTCAGACGATCTTATCCACAGAGACCCGCGTAGTTTGTGGCGACAGCAGTAGCCGGCGAAAGTTTCGCGCTTACTGGTTTTTTGTGCGGCCATTCAGCGGCCTGATTCGTCGAATAATGCTGAGGACTGTCCGACAAACTTCAGTTTGTCGTGGCCTGACCAAAGAAATTCATCAAGAAGACTAGCGACAAACTAAAGTTTGTCGGACATTTCCGCATCTGAGTCATATAATTCGCGCGCTCGGGCGACTAATACACTGAACACGGGGTATCCGTGAGCATAGACCGAATGGACATCGCGGAACTTAGGGCTGAGTTGGAGCAGCACCACACTGCCTGTTTTGGTTGGGCTATGAGTTGTTGCCGCCGCGACCCCGGAGAAGCCGAAGAAGTTTTGCAGACGGTCTATTTGAAGATCCTTGAAGGCAAAGCGCGATTCCGCGGCGAGGCAAGCTTGAAGACGTGGCTGTTCGCGGTGATTCGCAAGACGGCCGCGACTGAGTATCGCCGGAACCTTTTGCGACGGTTTCGTTCGGCCGTCAGCTCTGAAGAAGTGAGCGTAGCCGAACCCGTGGGCGGCGCGGTTGACGCGGCTTTTGATCGCTCGGAAGAGCAGATGCGATTTCGAACTGCGCTGCAACGTTTGCCCGCGCGCCAAAGAGAAGCTCTGCATCTGGTCTTTTATGAAGATCTCAGTTTGCGCGAAGCCGCGGACGTCATGGGAGTTTCGATCGGCAGCACGCGCCAGCATTACGAACGCGGAAAGAAACGTCTGCGGGAAGTTTTGGAACGGACGGAAAGTGATTATGGAATTAGTTGGAGACGAAAAGAAAATCCAGGCGCTGTTTAGCGAGCTGAGGCTTGCAGATCAGCAGGCCGCGCCGAGTTTTGTCGGCGTGTGGAACCGGGCGCAATTGCGAACGCCGGCGCGTTCGGGCTGGCTCAATCTGAGATTAGTCGCCGCAGCGTTCGTCGTCTGTGCCGCAGTTTTCGCGTTGGCCTTGTGGTCGAATAGCCGCCAACAAATCGCGCCATCAGTCCGCACCGCTGCGGTAGCGCCCGTCGCGCCGCCCGTCACGCCGCCAGTCACATCCGGCTTGACTCCGCCCGCAGCGCCGCCAACAGCGCCCTCTGACGCCGAACGGCTACGGGCCCTTCGGAATCAGCGAGCAGCCAGATTCGCGGCGCGTCAAAGAGCCGAGCTGCTGGCAGCGAGACGCGCAGAGATTCGCGACGCGACCGCGATCTCAAGTTGGCAATCGCCGACGGCGACGCTCTTGAGTTCGCAAAACGATGCCCTGCTTAACTCGCTTCCGCAATTTAACGAAAGCGTAAAGGACCTGAAATCATTCTTGCCGAATAAATGAAGGAGAGATCAATGAAGAAGAAAATCGCATTGTTGACTTTAGTACTGGCGGTCGCGCTGGTAGGCGTCGTGATGGTTTCGGCGCAACAGCCGCAGCCGGCGCAAAGGCCACAGGGAGAAAAGCAGCCGCGTCCGCCGCATCCCCCGATGGATCCGCTGGGCGACGCCATGTTTCCGCCGGAAATGATCATGGGGCACACGCGCGAGCTTAATCTGACGGACGAACAGAAAACGTTCATGCGCGGCGAAATCAATCGGACGACTACGCGCTTTAACGAACTGCAGTGGCAATTGCAGGACGCGATGGAAGCGCTGCACGCGACGATGAAGGAAAACACGGTGAACGAGCAGTCGGCAATGGGGCAACTGGACAAAGTGCTCGACACTGAGCGCGAGATCAAGCGTTTGCATTTTGGCTTGAACATCGCCATCAAGAATAAATTGACGGCAGAGCAGCAAGAGAAACTGCGCACAATGATGCAGCATGGGAAGGATGGCGGACCAGGCCGAGGCCCGGGCGGACCCGGTGGACCGGGTGGCCCGGGACGTAGACCTGGACACGGGCCGGGTGGTCCCGGCGGGCCAGCCCTTGGCGGACCTGGTGGCCCGCCGCCGGGACAGAAACCAGAAGGCGATCTCGAACCGATGAACTAAAGCGCGAACTCCTCCACTAAAAAGGCGGCTGCCGATCTTCGATCAATGCTTGAAGACTCGGTGGCCGCTTTTCTGTTTCGGCTCTTGCGACAAATTCTCAAACGCCGAATTCAGGCGGCTTGATTCCTGCCCCGATTTCGTGTCGCCAAAACCCAGAGCGCGTAAACCGGAATGCCGGTAAACACCAGCAAGTAACCCATGCCTGATGTCTGCGGCGCCAGATAGCCGAGATCCAGAACCACGAACAGCGCCAACAAAACATAAATCAAGGGTACCAGCGGATAACCAAATGTGCGGTAGGGACGCTCCATTTGCGCCGCCTTGCGCCGCATCACGATCACGGCAAAGACCATCAGCGCATAGAAGATTAAATCGGCCGACACAATGTATTCCAGCAACTGCGTGTACACGTTGCCGTAACCAATCGTAACCGCGCCCGTGACCGGGTTCGGCGTTTTCGTCACCGTGCGCGGCAGGGTCAGAAACGCAGCCCAGATGCCCTGCGCAAACAATGCGATGGCCGGCACGTGGCGCGTGTTCACGGTTCCGACACGTTTGAAGAAGAGGTTGTCGCGGGCCATCGCGTAATAGACCCGCGCGCCCGCGAGAATCAATCCGTTGTTACACCCGAACGTCGAAATCATGATCGCGATCGCCATGATTACCGTGCCCGTCGGACCAAAAATAGCCTGCATCGTCGCCGTCGCCACGCGATTGCCGGGGGCGTTTTGGATTCCCGCCAGCGGCAGCGTCACGACGTAAGCGACGTTCGCGAGCAAGTAAAGCGATACGACCGTGACACAGCCAATCAATAGCGCGCGGGGCAGATTGCGTCCGGGATTCTCGATCTCGCCGCCGGTGAAGGTGACGTTGTTCCAGGCAGACTGCGCAAACAGCGGCCCCACCATCGCGCGGCCCAGCAACATCAACAGCGCCAGGACAATCGCGCCGCGGCCGACGGCATTAAATCCGACTTGCGACGCTTGCGGGTGCCAGCCATTAGCGGTCGGGTGCCACCAGTAAGAAGTAAACGCCGCCGCGCCGTTGTGCATTCCGTATTTCAACCCGAGCGTCAATCCGATCACGATCAGGGCGAACAGCGCGGCCGTCTTGGTAAACGTGAAAGTGTTTTGAATGAACTTGCCGGTTTTCAATCCCAGCGTGTTCGTGAACGTCAGCACCGCAATCATCAGCACTGCGACCAGTTGTTGCGTCGAAAGGCTGATGGCGTAACCACCGAGCGCGTGCGGAGCGATCAGATAGTTGTCTCCGGAGATTGATGGAATTAGAACTCCGGTGAAGTTAGCGAAGGCGACCGCGACCGCCGCGATGGTTCCGGTTTGAATCACCAACAGCAGCGACCAGCCGAAGAGAAAACCGATTGGCCGGCCGTACGCTTCGCGCAGAAAAACGTATTGCCCGCCGGCGCGCGGCATCATCGCCGCCAGCTCGGCGCACGACAGCGCGCCGGTAATCGTTAGCACGCCGCCGAGCACCCATGCCATTAGCAGCCATCCCGGCGACCCAACCAGTCTCGACGACTCAGCGGACACAAGGAATATCCCCGAGCCGATCATCGACCCAATCACGATCATCGTCGCGTCCATAACGCTCAGACCTCTGACCAGCAACGGTTTTGGTTCGACCGTTGGTTGCGCACTCGTTAAGTCCATGTGCTTTGTCCTTTCTTCGCGAAGTGGGAAGGCTATTCCGGGCCTCAAGCCGGGCGGACAATACGCGAACTCCACCAGACCGTCAATCTTTTTCTTGCGAACTTCCGCAACTAATTTCGCCTACCGAGCGTGATGCAAACTACGACTGCGCCGGCGGTCGGTCGTTGTCCCGCTGAGCGGATCACCGCGTGATATACTCCGAACCGAAATATGGCTGAATTCATTTGTCGTTTGGGAACGCCGGCGGGCGAGATTGTGACGCGCACCGTCGAAGCGGCCGCCGCCAACGAGGCGCGCTCACGGCTGGAGCGCGAAGGCTTCAAAGTGTTTGCGATCACGCCGCCGAAAGGCGAGGGCGTCGGTTCGCTCACCCGTCTGAGCGGCGCAGCCAAAGGCACGCGCGTTAAGGCAAACGACTTTCTGCTTTTCAATCAGCAACTCGCGGCGCTGTTGCGCGCGGGTATTCCGATCCTGCAAGCGATCGCGATGCTGCGCCGGCGCGCCACCTCGGCGCGTTTGCGCGTTGTGCTGGAAGAAGTCGAAGAAGCAATTCGTGGCGGCGCGGCGTTGTCGCAAGCCTTTGCCGTGCAGGGCGCAACCTTTCCGCGCATCTACACTGCTTCGATTCTCGCCGGTGAACGGTCGGGCGCGCTCGACGAAGTTCTGTCGCGCTATGTCACCTACATGCGCCGCTCAGTTGGACTGCGGCGAAAGATCCGCGGGGCGCTCGCTTACCCGACGTTTCTGCTGATAGCCAGCTTTGCGATGGTTGTCTTTCTGACTGTCTATGTCGTGCCGCGCATGTCCGATCTGTTCGCCGGTTTCGGCAGCGACTTGCCGTTGCCAACTAAGATCGTCCTGGCCATCTCGGGATGGGTGACGGGAAATATTTTTTGGTTCGGCCCGCTGGTGATCGTCGGCTCGATCACTTTGCTCATCTGGTCGCGCACACCTTCGGGTCGGCTGACGATCGATCGCGCGATGCTGAAACTGCCATTGGTTGGAAGCCTGCTGGTGCAACTGTCTGTCGCCCAGGCGGCGCGCTCGCTGGCCACTCTGTTGGCGGGCGGAATTACTTTGGTTGAGTCGTGGGAGATTGCGGCAGAGTCAATCACGAATCTGGAACTGCGCCGGCGCAGCGCGGCGATTCTGCCGTTGATTCGCGAGGGCCAATCGTTCACCGAGAGTTTAGAATCATCTAAGTGGTTGCCGGAATTGGCACTCGATATGGTGGGCATCGGCGAGCGCTCAGGCAGTTTGCGCGATATGCTGGAAGAAGTTGCGACGTTCTATGACGGCGAAGCTGAGGTGCGGCTAGAACAGTTGACGACCACCCTTGAGCCTGCGATTCTTGTCGTGATGGGAGGCGTCGTCGTGCTGATTCTGCTGGCGATTTATTTGCCAATCATCAAGTCAATTTCGAACGGCCCGATGATGGGGCATTAGTTGTAGCGCAAGTTGTTGACTTGCGATCGTACTCATGAACTCCGAAGAACAGACTGATTCGACCGGCGCTGACGCAATCAAGAGCGTTGCGCCTGTCGATCTTTCGCCGCTGCCCGAAACGGCTGAGCCGCCTGAGGTGCGCGAGGCGAGAGACTTGGCGCGTCGTTATCGTTTGCCTTTCGTCAATCTGCTGCCACAGGACGGCGACTCGCCGATCGACTATTCACTGCTCAGCGAACTGCCGGTCGATCTGATGGTGCGCAATCAGTTCGTCCCACTCAAGCGAGAAAACGGAAAGCTGCACATCGCGATGGCCGATCCGACTGACCTGGATCGTCTGGACGATTTGGCCAGCGCGCTACGTATGCGTCTGGTGCCGCACGTCGCGACCGCGGGCGCGATCGATGTCGTGCTGCGCAAAGGCGACGCCACCCAGCGGGTCTTGCAGGAAGCAGCTTCGGGTTTTCGCATTTCGCTGGTGCGCGAGACTGAGACCGGTGAGGAAGTTCTCGATCTCGATCGGCTGGCCGCAACCGACAGCGAGATGTCGCCCATCATCAAGTTGGTCGACACGATCATCTACAATGCGATGGAGTCGCGCGCTTCCGACATTCACATTGAAACGCGCGACACGGAAGTGCAGGTCAAGTATCGCATCGACGGCGCGCTGTACCAGAAGGTCGATCCGATCGATCTCGCCTATCACCAGACGTTGATTTCGCGTATCAAGGTCATGTCGGAACTCGACATCGCCGAACGTCGTGTGCCGCAGGACGGCCGCTTTCGCGTCCGATACAAAGGACGCAACGTCGACTTTCGCGTTTCGATCATGCCGACCGTGCACGGCGAAGACGCCGTCATTCGCATCCTCGACAAAGAACAAATCAACGAATCGTTTAAGAATCTCGATCTGAACGTGGTCGGGTTTGACCCGGAAGATCTGCGCAAGTTTCGTCACTATATCGCTGAGCCCTACGGCATGGTTTTGGTTACCGGGCCGACGGGATCGGGAAAAACGACCTCGCTATACGCCGCGCTGAACGAAATCCGGAATGAAGAAGACAAGATCATCACGATTGAAGACCCGGTTGAATATCAGTTGCACGGCATCACCCAAATCCCCGTGAACGAAAAGAAGGGTTTGACGTTCGCGCGCGGCCTGCGCTCGATTCTGCGTCACGATCCGGACAAGATCATGGTCGGAGAAATTCGCGACGAAGAAACCGCGCAGATTGCGATTCAGTCGGCGCTGACTGGCCACCTGGTTTTCACCACCGTGCACGCCAACAACGTCATCGACGTAATCGGACGCTTTTTGAACATGGGCGTCGAGCCTTACAACTTTGTTTCTTCTTTGAATTGCGTGCTGGCGCAACGCTTGATCCGCGTGCTGTGCCCCATCTGCCGGCGTGCCTTTCATCCCACTGACACTGAACTGATGGAATCCGGTCTCAGACCCGAAGAGCATCGCGAGCGGGTCTTCTACGCCAATGTGGGCTGCGACGCCTGCAATCACACCGGCTATCGCGGACGCACGGCCATTCACGAATTGCTCGATCTGAGCGACAACATTCGCGAAATGATCGTCGAGCGTCGCCCCGGCTCAGAAGTTCGCCGCGCGGCTGAAGCCGAAGGGCTAACGAGTCTGCGCGAATCCGCCTTGAAGAAGGTCTTTGCCGGCGTTTCAACGCTACATGAAATCAATCGGGTGACGTTTGTGGAAGAAGTGAATCTGACGAGCCGGCAGTAAGCGGCCCGTACTCACCGGCAGGCAAGACTGCGTGCAGTAACAGCCCCCTTAAATTAACCCCGCTTTTCTGCTAAACTGCCCGGAGCTTTTAGGCATTGCGGAACTGGTTACGGTCGCTGGCGTGTAAGTCCGAAGAGAGGCCCCCTAGCTCGGTCGAATCACCGGCCGATTGTTTGAGGCTCAACATCCCGCTCGAGGTACAAAAGATGAAACTACAAAACCGTTGGCATTCGCTGATTGCGCTCGTCATGGTCGTCTGCTTGCTGGCTGTGCCGGTGAGCGCTTTGGGTGGCAAGAAGGGCAAGGATCACTTCGACCGGGGCATGAAATTCGAACAGGCCCAGCAATGGGAGAAGGCGGCGCAGGAGTTCACGCTTGCTATCGCTGCCGATCCGCACAACGTCGATTACCAATTGCATTTTCGGCGCTCGGTTTTCAACGCATCGCAGTCATTCATGCAGCAGGGACGTTCACTGGCTGAGCAGCGCGACTATGTCGGCGCGTACAACGCCTATCGCATGGCGTTTGGCTATGACCCGGTGAATCAACTGGCCGTGTCTGAGATGGAGCGGATGCTGCGCCTGCAGGAAGTGAAAGAAGGAAGACCGCCGTCTACTGCGGGAAGCGACGGCGCGACGCCTCCGGGTTCATCCACCACGCGACCGCAGGAAGCCACGCCCACTCCCAGGCAGGAACAAGTGCGTACGATCGCTTACAACGGCGATCTGAAGCCTTTCATTCGAACGTTGGCGGATGACCTAAAGCTCAATGTGATGTTCGACAAGCAAACGTTTGCTCAGCCGCACCCGATCGACATTAACCTGCACGACGTGACGACGGCCAAAGCGCTCGACTACATCTTCCTGCAGGAAGGGCTGTTCTTTCAGAAGCTGGATCGCCGTACGATCCTGGTCGCCGACCAGGGACGCCGGCAGCAGTTTCAGCAACTGGTTGTGCGCACGTTCTATTTGTCCAACACGGATCCCGATTCGGCGAGCGCTCTGATCGGCAGAGCCTTGCCGGCTTCGGTCGGGCGGCCGCAGGCGATCGTCGTTCCTGACAAATATACAAACAGCCTGACCGTTCGAGACACCGCGGAAAACATTTCGCTAATCGGCGATCTGCTGCGCAGCATCGACAAGGATCGCGCCGAAGTCGTGATGGATGTGAACATCTATGAAGTATCGCGAACTGATCTGCTTAATTTTGGCAACCAACTCGGCGACGACACCAGCTTAATAAACCTCGGCGGCGTGCGATCCGCAGCGGCAACCTTCAACGGTTTGACGCGCGTGATCGCCGGCACGGGCGTGGCGGCGGCGGCGTTGCCGACATCTTTCGGCGCGGCTCTGGTTTTACCAGCCTCCAGTATTCAGGCATTGCAAACCAGGAACCGCACCAAGCTGCTTGCTTCAACTCAGGTTCATGCTTTCAACAACGAAGAGTCCACGGCCCGCATCGGCCAGCGCGTTCCGGTGCAAACGGCGCAAGCCTATCCGTTCGGGGTTCAGACCGGCGCCACGACGGGAACGACCAATCAACCATTTGGCAGCGGCGGCTTTCCGGTCATCAACTACGAGCCGACAGGTCTGACCTTGAGCTTTACGCCGCAGGTTTTTCCCAATCTGGACGTGCAGGTCAAGATGAAGATCGAATCAAAGGACGTAACGGGAGCCAGCACGCTGACTCCGACGTTCACCGAGAGAACTATTTCCGGCACCGCGCGGGTGCAGAATAATCGCACCATGATGCTGGCGAGCGTCACCACCGACACTCAATCGCAAGGACGAAAGGGACTTCCCCTTCTCGGGTTGATACCGGTGTTGGGTCGTTTATTTACGTCGCCCACTCATGACGATCGGCAAGTTGATATCGTAATCGCGGTGACGCCGCGCGTGCTACGCGCGCCGGCAGTGACACCGCGCGATGAGGAGAATCGGCAGAGCGGTACCTTGCAGGCGCCGACGACTGGCTCGATCGCGACGTTGCTGGTTGAAGCCGAGCGCGACGAACAAATCGCCGCGGCGCGGCAAATTCCAAAAGAAGTGGCCGTGCAATTGCCGGACGCACCGCCGACATACGTTCCGGCGCAGAAGGCGCAGCTCGATCAGACGGCAAGCACCACCGCCAATTCATCGGCGCCGAAAGTAAACGCAGCTTCGCAAACCGACGCTGCCACGCCGGCGCCCAAGACCGTCGCGCTGACAACTCCAGGCGAACAGCCAAAGCCTCTGGATGTCGCAACCGCGGTTAAGAGTCTGGTGTCTCCGGGCACCGGAGTTACGGCTTCATCGCTTAGCGCCAAGACGGATGCCACGCCTTCACTGGTCGTCGAGCAGCTTTCGCCAAAGAGCGAGAAGCATGACACAGCGACAAACGTTACTGAGTTACGCCTGGTCTCTGAGAAAGGCGAGCTACGCGTTGGAGAAAAGCAACAGCTAACCGTGCAGGTCAAGTCAGACGCGCCTTTGGGATTGGCCGTGCTGACCATGCGGTTCGATCCAAGCGTGATCAAGATCAAGTCGGTCGTCGCCGGCAGCATCTTTGCAAACGCGAGGATAGGCCCGGCAATCACGCAGTCGATCGACGAGCATGGAATGATTCTGGTTTCGCTGGCACCGGCCGCCGGCTCACCATTAAGCGGCGAAGGCGCTTTGCTCAGCTTTGAAGTTGAAGCAATCGGCACAGGCGACAGCGCGCTGGGTTTCGATCTGGCGAACGTTCATCTGGTGGCAAGTGACGGCCGTAGCGTGACACTCCAGATCGAGCCGATCAAGTTAACGGTGAAGTAGTGAAGAAAGCAGAAGGCAGTAAGCGGAAGGCAGTAAGCAGAGGGCAGACGGCGGGAAGCATGAAGCACAACGCCGGAACTGGGTCTTCGCGTTTTCTGCCTACTGCCCGCTGCCTTCTGCCTTCTGATCTCCGCGGTTTTTCGCTCGTCGAACTGGTTGTCACAGTCGCCGTGCTGGCGATTCTGACGCTCGGCGTACTTCCGCTGGTCCAGGTTTCAGTAAAGCGTCAGAAGGAGTTGGAACTGCGCGAAGCCTTGCGCCAGATGCGCGAAGCGATCGATCAGTTTCATCGCGAGGCGCTGGCCGGCGCGCAGATGCAGATACCGGGCACCACCGGAGCGACGGGCGGTGGAGCGGGCGGCGGCTCTGGTGGGGCCGTCCCTCCGGCGTTGGCCGATCCGCGCGTGCGCGTCTTCATATCCGACCAGACGATCTTTACCGCCGACAATCCCGATCGCTATCCACCGGACCTGGATACTTTGAAGAATGGCGTCAGTGTGTTGCCGATTTCCGCCGGCGGACTGGGCCGGAGAGGCAATCAGAACTTCACTGCGACCCAGGCAGCAACGGAAGAGTCGACCATTCCGAAGACGAAGATTTATCTGCGCCAAATACCAATCGATCCGATGACCGGCAAAGCCGATTGGGTGTTCCGCTCGTGTTATGACTCTGCGGATTCGACCTCGTGGGGCGGCGAAAACATTTTCGACGTGCACTCAAAGTCAGACGGAAAAGCATTGAATGGAGAGAAGTACAGTGACTGGTAAGAGCAGAAGGCAGAAGGCAGGTAAGAGCAGAAGGCAGAAGGCAGTAAGCAGAAAGCAGCAAGAAGAGGGCAAGAGCTTTCTGCCTACTGCCTACTGCCTACTGCCTACTGGCTTCACCCTCCTCGAACTAATGATCGTGATCTCGGTGATCATCATCCTGGTTTCGGTCGCGCTGCCGCAGTATCAAAAGACCGTATTGCACGCGCGCGAGACGGTGCTGAAAGATGATCTGCACAAGATGCGCGACCTGCTCGATCAATACTCGGCCGATAAAGGCAAGCTGCCGCAATCGCTCGACGACTTAGTCACAGCCGGCTACATGCGCGAAGTTCCGAAGGATCCGATTACCGACAATAAGGATTGGACGATCGCGACCGGCGACGACCCATATTCCACGCAGGGCGGCTCCGGAGTCACCGACGTGCACAGCGCTTCGGGTGACGTCTCGAGCGAAGGCACCCCTTACAGCGAGTGGTAGCGAGCGAGAAACGCGAATTCAATAACCAATGTCTAATCCACTCGACAGACTTCTGAGACCAAGCTTTCCTGCCTGCGCGGTCGGCTTTGAAAAGGGCGCGGCTTCCGTCGTGCAGCTTGAACGCAGCCGCGGCGGGTTTGTCGTCAAGCGCGCGGCCTCGCTCGCTCTGCCTACCGATTTGGTTCGTCCGAGTTTCGATGAAAGCAATCTTGGTGATCCGTCTGAACTGGCCACGGCGCTTTCGGATTTAGTAACGAGCGCGGGCCTTTTGCGCCAACGCAAGTGGTCGGTGACGCTGCCGGAAGCAACCACGCGCTCGGCGGTGCTGGCGCTCGAGGGAAATCCCGGCTCGCGCCGCGAACTCGAAGAAGTGCTCGAATGGAAAATCGAACGGACGTTCGGCGCGCCTTTGTCAGAGATCCGCGTCAACCGCGAGCAGCTTCCGCACAACCCGCAGAATCAGGTTCGTTACCTGGCCACCGCGGTAAGACTTTCAGTGCTGGCGGAATACGAGTCGGTGTTTAGCGCTCTGGGATGGCAGGCGGGGCTGATCATGCCGCGCCATGCGGGCGAAGAGCAGTGGCTGCGCAACGGTCATCACGGCGATGGATTGTTGCTGACCGCGCACGAGGAAGGTTTCACCGCAGTCTTGATGCGGGGAGGTCGGGAGCTGACCTTGCGCTCAGTCTTCTGCGAACCGGCCGAGTGCGATGACGAGCTGCATCGCGTACTGCTTTTTTATCGCGAACGGGCCGGAGGCAATGGCGATGGCGCGGTCGATCGTCTGTTGGTCGTGGGCGACGGTCTGGACAAACAGCGCGTAGCGGAAGTTGCCGGCGAAACTTTGGGAGTCAACCTTCGGCCGATGGCTGCGAGCGATGTAGGATTGGTCATTCCGCCGAACGGCAATCTCGACTTTGATACGATCGCTGCACCTGCGGGCTTGGCCCGATTGGCTTGGTAGTCTGGGTACGCACGCTTCCAGCGTGCTCTGTGTCCCAGCGATTGCAGGCTGGAAGCCTGCGTACCCGGGCCTTGAAACTTTCAACTCTCTAACCGCGTAAAACCGGAAGCAATTGCACGATGAGTAATACATTTCCTTTGGCTAGCCTGAACGCGCTGGGTGATGGCGAGTTGGTCTTGAACGCCATCGCTGGTCGCGAAGCTGGGTTTGAAGAACTGGTGCGTCGCTATCAGCGGCCGATCGCTGCCTACGTCTATCGCATGGTCGGCGATTACGATGCCGCGCTCGACCTGACTCAGGAAGTCTTTATCAAAGTTTACAACTCGCTGACGCGGTATCGTTCAGAGTTCAAGTTCTCGACCTGGATTTACAAGATTGCGCATAACGCGGCGATCGATTATCTGCGTCGCCACACCGTGCGCGAGCAAGCGCTGACCGGCAGCATCGACGGCGACCGCCGCGAGATTTCGATCGAGAGCCGGCGGCTCACGCCCGAACAGGAAAGCGAACGCCGCGAACGTAGATCAGAAATCGAATGCGTGGTGCAACTGTTGCCGGCGGCGTATCGCGAGCTAATCGCGTTGAGACATTCGCACGATTTGAGCTACGACGAAATCGCCGAAGTGACCGGACTACCGCTCGGTACTGTCAAGAACCGATTGTTTCGCGCACGTGAAGCGATGCGCGATCAACTTTTACAACGCGGGATCACGAGCGCCTGATGTCCGACAAACTTTAGGAAGCTCTGATTAAGTGCTCAGGAAAAAGAACGCACAGACACTTGAGTCCTATTGGTTTTGGGCCGGGCAGTCCCGTAGGGACGAAATATCTATAGAACAAGATGAATCAAGTGAATTTTTTCAGCCCATTTATGGACGGCAGAAACATGATGTCGCTCCTGACGGAGCTTTGAGGTTAGGCACGCGCATGGTGCTACAAATATTTCGTCCCTACGGGACTTTGATGAAATGTTGCTGGGGCCTTCACTTGATCAGAGTTTCCTTTAGTTTGTCGTTTGAGACTCAAAAGGGGCAGCATTTGATTAGAGACGCGACAAACTAAAGTTTGTCGGACAGAAGCCTTCATGAACGTTTCCAGCCACGACAGCGAATGCCGAACCGACGATGTCGCCACCTATCTTGATGGCGAACTGAGCGGAGCGGCGTCTGAGAGTTTTGAAACTCACCTGAAAACGTGCGCGCCTTGCGCCACGGAACTCAGGACGCAGCGCCAGTTGCTTTGCACTCTGGACCTCGCCTTCAGCGAACCAGCGTTCGAGCTGCCCCGCAACTTTTCGCGCGTAGTGGCCGCGCATGCGGAAAGCGATTTGAGCGGCATGCGCAAGAAAAGCGAACGCCGGCGCGCGCTTCAATTGTGCGCCTTGCTGGCGTTGCTCGCTTTCGCGCTACTTGGCGCGGCATCCCGCGCTTTGGTGTTTCAACCCGCTCGATCTTTTCTGCGACTGGCGGGTAGCCTTCTCGATCTCTTCGGGCGCGCGTTTTACGATGCGGGCACCGGCGTCGCTGTGATCGTGCGCGTCGTCGGGCGCGCGCTGATTCTGGCGCCGTATGGACTTGGCTTACTTTTGGTTATTCCTTTTGTGATCGCACTCGCTTTGTTGCCACGCCTGATTGCCAATTATCATCGCGCCCAAGTCATTGAATAGGAGTTCGATGACTGCCAGCCGCCTGACCATTTTCCATTTGTCATTTTCCATTTTTCATTTGCCATTTGTTGGCCTCACGACGCGGAATGGAAAAGCTAATGAGTATTCCAATGAAAGATGGAAGATGGAAGATGACAAATGGAAAATGATCGCGTCGCTACCGCTCCCAGCTCTGAAACAAATCGCATTGTTAAGCGTTTTGCTTCTCACTTTTGTCGCCATCCAGGCCCAGCCAGCGCCCGCCGATCATCCCGGAGACCCGCAAGCGCGAGCAATCGACGGCGTCAGCAACTCCACCGTCTTTGGTCTGGGACAATCAATCAAGATCACCGGCACGGTGAGGCAAGGCGCGATCGCCTTTGGCGGCGACGTGATCGTCGAAGGCACGGTTGACGGAGACGTGGCGGCCATCGGCGGCTCAGTCATTCAGCGAGACGGATCGAGAATCGGCGGTGATGTGATCGTAGTCGGCGGCATTTATTATCACGGAAAATCTGCGCCGGGTCGGGATCCGCAATCGGTCACGATCATGTACGCCGGCTACGAAGATCAACTGCGCCATGTGATGCGCGATCCGTTTAGCCTGTTGCATCCGCAATTGACGCCCGCATTCTTTGGGCTGCGACTGTTGGCGATCCTGTTCTGGTTCATCGTTTCGCTGGCGCTCACAGCAGTCATGCCCAATACGGTAAGCCGCGCGATCGCTCGTTTACAGTTAGCCAGTGTGCGCGTGGCGCTAATTGGATTAATGGGCTTGATTGTGATTGTGGGCGGTGGCATCGTTTGTCTTCTGCTGTTGCCGGAAGTGATTGGTGCCTTGATCTTCGTTCTGGCGTTGCTATTGCTTCTGGTCGCCACGCTCTTTGGCCGCGTAGTCATCTTTGCCGCGACCGGACAATGGTTACAGCGTCGCTTTCTGCCGCGAGTAAAATCGGAGTCGGTTACGTTGCTGCTCGGCGTCGCGTTCTGGGTGGCAATGGCTTCCCTGCCCTTCGTCTGGCCAATAGTGATCGGTGGCTTGATCGTGACCGGCGTGGGCCTGGCGCTGACGGCGCGTTACCGCATCAGTTGGAAGAAATCGCAGCCCGAAGCTTGAGCGCTCTGGCCAGCATGACATTTCGTTTGCATCGGCGGCCCGCGTTAGTTTGTAAAAACTCGTGCATCCATCAGACCAACAGACAGACGACGCGCTGGTCGCGGCGATCGCTAAAGGTGACGAGACTGCGTTCGAACAATTGTTCGAACGTCATCGTCGTCACGTAGCCCGCGTCGCCGGTCGCTTCTTCAATCACCGGGAACAAATCGAAGAAATCATTCAGGATAGTTTCACCAAAGCTTACTTTGCGCTGGGGACGTATCACGGCACTCACGCCGCGTCTTTCAAAGCCTGGCTGACGCAGATCGCCGTCAACTCTTGTTACGACCAATTGCGACGCTCGCGGCGCCGCCCGGAGCAGGCACTTGAGCTGAGCGACAATGAAGGTCATCAACTCGCAACCGAGCTGAGAGCCGTCGGGGCTGACAGCGATGTCGAGCGCACGGTGGTGGCGCGCGATCTGGCCGCCAAGCTGCTCGCACGCCTCAGTCCGGACGATCGCATGGTCCTTACGCTGCTTGACGTCGAAGGTTTTTCAGTCGCGGAGATTGCGGAAATGACTAGCTGGTCGCCGTCGAAAGTTAAGGTGCGCGCGCATCGCGCCCGCGCGCATTTGCGAAAAGTGTTACGACGATGGCTGTGAAAAAGGCTGCCCCGGTCACAGCTTGTTCCGGCGCACTGGCGGCAGAATACTTGTAACCCGTGAGCCTTTCGCGGCGTCTTTTGTTCGTGGAGGGCAGCGAAGTAAAAGGAGCCCGAAAGACATGTTCGAATCAAACCCCGAGGAGAATCAGCAGCTTGACCGCGCCGGCCGAGTGGTCCTGCGCGCGGCGGCTGCGGATGAAGCAGAGACTGAGGCCGCTGCTACTTCACCGTTTCTTTTCACGCGTGTGCGCGCCTCAATTACTGAAGAACAACGGCGAGGCGAAGACTCAGGCGGCTGGCTGTCAATCTTTTTTGTGGCGCGACAGGCCATTCCGACGATGGCCCTGATCGCACTGCTGACCGCTATCCTGACCGTTTGGGCCGCGCAGCTCGGCGCGCCCGCACCACCGGCTGATGACGACGCTTTGTTCGGAGCGCCCGGGGCAGGAGTCGAACAGGCCGTGCTGGCCGACAGAAACGGTTTGCCGCCGGATGAAGTATTTAACATTGTCGTGGATCGCAATTACGAGAGAGGCGCAAGATGACTCTGCAAGGTCGCACAAAATTGAAGATGTGGCTCGTGCTGGTGGCCGTATTTGTGCTCGGCTCAGTTACGGGGGCAGCGCTTACCGGATTGTATCGCTCGCGCGCCGCCGGCGAACGACCGGAAGCACGGATGCACGAGCGCTTTGAAAAGATGCGCACCGAACTGAAGCTGACTGAGGATCAGACAAAGGCCGTGCGGGCGGTCATTGACGAAACGCGTAATGAATATCGCGCACTGCGGACTGAGTTGCGACCGAAGTTCGAAGAGCCGCGGCTGAAGGCTCGGGCTCGCATTCGCGCTTTGCTGACGCCAGAGCAACAGCAGAAGTTCGACGCCATGATTGCGCAGCAGGATGCTCAACGTGACGAGCAGCAGAAGTCTCGCCGATAGAAAATTGCAGGCGGATCCAAATAATCGTAGTTTTTTTCCCCCTGAGCAGTCGAACTTTTCGCAACAAACAGCCCCAGTGAGGCGTAAATGATGAATAACTTTCGGGCCAGAGAGAAAACAATTGTGCATAGAATACTGATATCAACACTCGCGGCGCTCAGTTTCGCGTTTGGCGCGTACGGACAAACACCGAGCGCGTCGCCCACGACCGCAGCTCCGGCAATTAGCGGCGTGATCGGAGAGGTCAAGACGATCGACGCGACCGCGAATCAGATGTTAGTGCGGGCCGACAACGGCGTAATCAACCCTGTCAATCTCAGCGCCAAGACACAATACAAACGCATGCCCATCGGCGAAAAGTCATTAGCGAAAGCCGCAGACATTACGCTCGCCGACGTTGGTCCCGGTGACCGCGTGTGGGCGCGTTGGCGACCCGGCGCTGATCAAAAGATCGAGCCGGCGCCTCAGGTTGTGGTGATGAGCAAGGCCGATGTCGCCAAGCACCAGGAGCAGGAACGTGCCCAGTGGCGTCGTCGCGGCGTCAGCGGCATCGTCGCTTCGGTCAACCCTTCGACGCAAGAGATTACTGTTTCCAGTCGCACCCTGATGGGCGCCCCCCAGTCCGTGATCATTCCCATCACCGACAAAGTTTTGATTCGACGGTACCCGCCGGACACCATTCCCAAATACAGCGAGGCTAAGGCAAGCAAGTTTGAAGAGGTCAAGGTAGGCGATCAGTTGCGCGCCCTCGGCGACAAGAACCCTGAGGGCACTCGCCTAACCGCCGAGGAAGTTCTGTTCGGCACGTTTAAGATCGTCGGCGGCATCGTGACGAGCATCGACGCGGCGACGAACCAGATCAAGATCAACGATTTGCAGACGAAGAAACCGCTCACGATCATTCTCAAGCCTGATTCAGTGCTGCGTCGTTTTCCAGAAAACGCGGCCATGATGTTCGGTGGCGGCGGCGCAGGTTCCGGTGGGCCAGGCGCGGGCGGAGGCCAGGATGGAGCCGGACAAAGGCCGGCGGGTGCCGGGCCGGGCAGTCCAGGAAATCAAGGTGGAACAGGACAAAAACCGGCAGGCGCAGGCCCCGGCGGACCACAAGGCGGCGGAGCGCGCCCGGGCGGCGGTGGAAACATGGCCGACCTGCTCGAGCGTCTGCCGACGATTTCGATAAGCGAGTTAAAAGTTGGCGACACGATCATCATGTCGAGCTTGCCAGGTACCGATCCGACTCAGTTCACCGCCATCTCGCTGGTGTCCGGCATTGAGCCGCTCCTGCAAATGATGGCGGCGCGTCCACCGGTCGGCGGTGGTGCCAGACCTCAAGGCGGCGGCGTGGACCTCAACGGCAGTTTTGGCGGTATGTTTGGCGGTGTCGGCGGGCCATGACCTCGACTATCTGATTTCGGATTTTGACCAGTTCGCATTTCAACCTAAGAGGCAACCGCGAGACGCGAAACCACCGACCATCATCGCCCGCGGTTGCTTTTGTAAATAAGAGAAGAGTTCAATGATGAATACTAGAAAATTGTTAATCTTTTTGGCGGCCCTGATTCTTGGGGCCTCGTTCTCAACGTCGGCCTTCGCTCAAGCAAGGGCCAGTCTGCGCGGCGTAATTTCAGACGAGTTTGGAGCCGCGATCGTCGGCGCCACCGTTACTTTGACGGATGCGTCAGGCACGGCAAAGACCGCCACCACCAACGCTGATGGCGCGTACGCATTCACCGGGCTGGCGCCGGGAAAATACAAGGTCCACGCTATCTCCACCGGCTTTGCGGTTTCGACGGACGCGGACGTCGACGTGGCCACCGGCCGGCGCGACCCACTCAACATTAGTTTGAAGATTGCTGGTATCGAATCTCAGGTCAAAGTTAACGCCGACACGCCACTCAGTACTGACACCGGCAACAACGCCAATCAGCAAGTGATTTCCGGCAAAGATTTGGATGCTCTGCCCGACGATCCCGACGAACTGGCAGCAGCATTGCAAGCTCTAGCCGGGCCGTCAATCGGTCCGAACGGCGGACAAATCTTCATCGATGGATTCTCTGGCGGAAATATGCCGCCGAAGGAATCGATTCGCGAGATTCGCATCAATCAGAATCCGTTCGCTCCTGAAAACGATCAGCCCTCCGGGCGTATCGAAATTCTGACGCGCCCGGGTACCGACAAATTCCGGGGCGGTATCAACTTCAATTTCCAGGACGAGAGCTTTAATTCGCGCAATCCATTTGCGATTAGCTCCAGCAAGCGCTCGCCCTTCCAACAGCGGCAGTTCGGTGGGAACCTGAGTGGTCCAATCGTGAAAGCGAAAGCGTCCTTCTTTTTTGAAGCGAATCGAAACGAGACAGACGATAACGAACTGATTCGGGCGACCGTTCTCAACTCCGCGCTCAATCCCGTTGACTTCGGACTCGGGTACGTGGTTCCGCGACGGAATACAAACATCTCCCCACGGATCGACTATGCAATCAACTCGCGCAACACCCTCGTTGCTCGTTACAACTTTTTCGAATTGACTACCCTGAACCAGGGCGTTGGCGGCTTTAGCCTCGCTCAACGTGGCTACGAATTTAAGTCAAAGAACCAAAATGTGCAGTTGACCGAGACGGCCGTAATCAACGCCTTTGCCATCAACGAAACGCGGTTTCAGTATTCCCGCGGCCGCAACGAATCCTTGGGTAACAGCACCATTCCCGTTCTGAATGTGAGTTCCGCGTTCAATGGTTGCGTGACGCCGAGCGCCACCTGCTCGCAGGTTGGTCACGTTATCAATGAAAACTCTCGTTGGGAGTTGAACAACTTCACGCAAATTCAGAAGGGCACGCACTCCTTCAAATTCGGCGGCCGCGTTCGGGGCGTGAAGATCGACGATCTGAATCCAAACAACGCTGGCGGACAATGGAATTTTACCGGTGGCTATGGCCCGACGTTCGATGCCAGCAACAATCCGATTGCCGGCACCAGCATCCAATTGACCAGCATCGAACGCTATCGCCGCACTTTGCTGGTGCAACAGAATGGATTGACCGCTGCGCAACAGACGTACTGCGGCGCGGGCACTACCGTTGCGGACTGCACCCGCAGACTTGGCGGAGGCGCGGCGCAATTCAGCATTACGACCGGTAATTTCGCGGCCGCAGTTTCGCAAACTGACTTTGGGTTCTACTGGCAGGATGACTGGCGCATGCGGCCGAATCTCACCTTAAGCTATGGCGTCCGCTACGAAAATCAGACCAACATCAGCAGCAGGTTCAACTTCGCTCCGCGTTTCGGCTTTGCCTGGTCGCCAGGCGCGGCCAATTCTACTAAACCGCCAAAGATGGTAATTCGTGGCGGCGGCGGTGTCTTCTATAATCGCTTTGGCGAGAACTTTACGCTGACTGCGAATCGCTTCAACGGCTCGAATGAACTGAATTACGTTTTGGCCGAGCCGTTCGTCGTCACAACGCCAACCCAGGCCGCTCTCGATGTGCCCACCGCGCGTCCGGTGTATAACGTCTTGAACATCTTCCCGCTTATCCCCACCAGTGCGCAGTTGGCACTTTTTCCGGCCACGCAGCAAAGCACTTACCGCGTCGCGTCTAATCTACAGGCGCCGATGGTCACATTGGCGGGTGGTCAGGTCGAGCGTCAGTTGCCCAAGAATATTACCGCATTCGTCGGCGCTTACTCGTTTCGGATCTCTCACGTCATTCGTGCCCGCGACATTAATGCACCGTTGCCCGGAACGATTACGGCTGCAACGCCAAACGGCATTCGTCCGAATCCAGCCCTCGGCGATATAAATCAATATGAATCAAGCGGCAAGCTTCGATTGTGGCAAGCGATGGCCGGATTTAATACGCGGCTCAATCCGCGGATTTCACTTCAGGGCACTTATATCTGGAGCAAGATGAATAATGACACCGACGGCGGCGGTGGCTTCCCGGTTAACTCGTACGATTTTACCGGCGAGTTCGGTCGTGGTTCGGGTGACGTGCGGCATCGTTTCACGCTGGTCGGCACGATCAATGCACCCTGGTGGAAGTTAATCTTCAGTCCATTTGTCATCGCGAACACCGGTCCGCCGTTCAATATCACCACCGGACGCGACACCAACCTCGATCGCCAGTACAACGAACGACCCAGCTTTGCGGCCACAGGCGCCGACTGCGCGAACATCAACATTCGTTGCACGAGGTTCGGTAACTTCAATCTCGTTCCCAATCCCGGCGAACAAATAATTCCGCGCAATTATGGCCAGGCGCCGGGCTCGCTTTCCGTTAACATGCGCATCAGCCGCACCTTCGGTTTCGGTGGCGAAGCAAACAGAAGCGCGTCCTCAGGGCAGAGCGGGCAGAAGAAAACTACCGACACTGCAAAAGGCGGTGAAAGCGGTGGCATGGGACGCGGCGGACCGATGATCGCTGGCGGCGGCATGGGCGGCGGAGCCAGAGGCCCAGGTGGACCGAGCGGCGGCGGGGGCGGTGGCGGCCCTCAGATGATGGGTATGGGCGGAGGTGGTGGTGGCGCCGGCGGCGCGTCGAAATACACCTTGACGCTGTCGGTGAACTTCCAGAATCTTTTGAATAAAGTGAATTTAGCAGCACCAGTCGGCAATCTGTCTTCACCTTTGTTCGGCCAGTCTATTGGGCTCGCTGGAAGCTTCGGCGGTTTTGGCGGCCCGGGTGGGGGCTTTGGCGGCGGCAGTTCCGGCGCGGGCAATCGACGCGTTACCGTCAGCGCCAGATTTAATTTCTGAACCTTCGCCGCATCGGCGCGTATAGACGAGAGGGTTGCCCCTCTCGTCTATTTCTTTTTTGAGGAGTCTTTCGAATGAAAAGATACCTGCCGATGCTCGCCGCTCTGTTTCTGTTTACCGGGACCGCCATGGCTCAGGGGCCTGACGCGGCCAAGTCCAACACATCCACTTCAACCCCCGCAACTAACACGATTGCGGCTGCACCCGCCATTACCGCAAGCAGCACGCCGATTGAACTGGCGCGTGCGGCGCTGGCGGCCCAGGGCGGCGACAAATTCAAGCATCTGAAAAGCATGATGCTGATCGGTTCCGCGGATCTCTTCGCGCCAAACAGTGCGCAATCAGTTCCCGGCAAGTTTGTGATGGTGACGGCCGGAGAAAAGGTGCGTATCGACATTGACGCCAGTCCGATCTTTAAGTTCAAACAGGTCTATGACGGCCAACAGTCTTACAGCTCGATTCCCGGCATCACGATGCCGCCGGCCAGCAGGTTCGGTTTGCCCGTGCTGGCGAAATTCGATCAGCCCGGCTACACGGTTTCGGCTCTGCCTGACAAAAAGAAGTTGCGCGGCTTTCGCGTCGTCGACGCCGAAGGCAACACCACGGACTTTTATCTCGACGTGGCTAATGGTCGCGTGATGATGTATCTGATTCCTTACAACGGCTACATGTTTGGGACTGAAAACTCAAAGTTCAGGGAAGTTGATGGCGTGCTGATCCCAATCGGCTTTTCGCAACGGCTCGAATCGCCGCAGGGCGCATTCTTCGCTGAATACAAAGTCAAAGACGTCAAGCTGAACCAGCCCATCGCCGACGATGTGTTTGTTATGCCATAAACGTCCGAGACGTTCATCGAACCGGAAAAGGCGGCCCCATCTAAACGGGCGGCCTTCTTGTTTCTGCTAACAAACTCCTGCGGCCTACCGAATCTTCGAAGTAAAGCTCACGCTACCCGTATTGTTCGGTCCGGTTTGGCTCAGGTTGCCCGTAAACGTCCAGCGGATATTCGTCACGTTGCGATCATAACCCGCGCTCGCGCCGCCACCACCGCTCACCGGCGGGTAGGTCCACGTGCTGCCACCGTCATTCGAATACGCAACCACAACCGTCAAACCGGTCGTACCTAGAGAGTTCGTGACTGAGCCTACTTTGAAATCCGTAAACGATGGAATGGGATCTTTGATCACGAGGGTCTGCGCCGCGGTTCCGCCACTATTCGTAAATGTGATCGTGTACGCCAGATCAGTTCCCGGCGCCTGATTGCCGCTGGGGCTGACGCTCTTTACCAGTGCGACACTGGGAACGGGATTGATCGTGTCGGCGTCGGTAGCGCTGTTATTGCCCGCTCCGGTGCGGCCCAGATCGGTTGGATCAGAAACGCCGCTCACCGGAGTAAGTATGGTTGCGATGTTCGTGAGGGTCCCGGTGGCGGTAATCAGGAGGGTTCCCGACACCGTGTAAGTCAAAGTCGCTCCCACCGGCAGGTTCGCGGTCGTGCTAATTACGTTGCCGCTGCCGCTTGCTGCGCCGCAGGTCGCGCCCAGCGTCGCTGAACCGCAAGTCCACGTGACGCCCGTGATCGTGGCGGGCACGGTGTCGGTAACAATTGACCCATTGGACGCACCCGTGCTGGTTGCGGCGCTCTTGACTACGATCGTATAGGTGATCGGACTTCCCGCAGCGATGGTGGCCACGCCGTCGGTCTTAGTAACGGACAGATCTGCCTGCACGTTGATTGGATCGCTGTCGGTCGCAGAGTTGTCTGCCGCGTTCGCGTCGGTGAGAAACGCCGGCGGCGCGACACTCGCCGTGTTTGTTAAGGTTCCAGTAGCACCTGCCGACACAGTTCCGCTAACCGTGTACGTCGCAGTGCCGTTGACCAGGAGCGTTGCGCTCGTATTGATAGTGTTGCCTGCGCCCGCTGCCGCTGTGCACGACGATCCGGCCGAAGCAACGCAGGTCCATGTCACACTGGCGACGCTCGCCGGCACAGTATCCGTGACAGTTCCGGTGACAGCGTAAGCGGCAGTCTTGTTAGTTACGACAATCGTATAAGTAACGGGTCCGCCCTGATAGACACTCGTCACGCCGTTCGTCTTCGTGATCGAGAGATCAGGATTTGCCACCGCGATGTTGGCCAGATCGCCGGTGGATGTGGTTCCGCCACCGATCACAATCGGATTGCTCGCCACGAACGTCGTCAAAGAGACGTTGTACATATTGCTTGGATTCTGCGTCTGCACTCGCATGACGCCGGCGCCGTCGAAAGCCATACCCAAGGTGGCCGGCGTGATTCCGCCGGGAAAAGTTACCGTACCCAGCAGCGTCGCAGCGCCGCCCGCAAGCGGGGCGGTGTAGAGTTGGCGCGAGCTGTTAATTACGTAAAGAGTGCCTCCGGAATTGAAAGCCATGTCGCCGCCACTACCGATTCCGGTAACTGTCGGGCCGGCCGTGGCCACACCGGTGACTTGGTTAATCGTGTAGAGCACTCCACTGTCCGGCATGTAATAGAGGGTTCCGCCCGGCGAAAACGCCATGCGAAACGAGGCCGGAACTGCCGCACCCAGAGTGCTGGTCAACGCGACTGGCGCCACGGTCGGCGTCGCCGGGTTGTATCGATAGACCTGGCCATTAGTCGCATTGATCGCGTAGAAGAGCATACCGTCGCTGGGGCGTTGGCCAATCGTCGCCGAACTGCCGCCCGGATAACCCGTGAAGAGCGTCGTCACCGTGCCGGTCGTAGCGTTGATGTGATAGATCCGAAAATCGGTGGTCCCGCGAATCTCGTAAATGTTATTCGACTGGGCCGACGCCGATTGAGACACGAGCAGGATGAATGCGAGACCCAGGAGCACTTGCGCGCTGGTCCGCATTCCCGACAGACAATCTCTCAACCTGTGAGGCCAGACGCTCAATGTTTGGTTCCAGTCTTATCCGAATCGTCCTGTTGAAGTCCAGCTTTCGAAGTGCCGAACAAATCGAAAAGATTCGAGAGTTTTGAAGAAATAGTGAAGTAAAAGCCCCGACGCGTCGGCAGAAGCTGTGAACCAGCCGGCTCTTTCGCCGCCGTAAAGTTGTACCCGACACCCAGACGCATGTCCGGGAGCGCCCAAAACCCGCCTTCGGTGGCATACGTCGAACGTGTAGTGCTCGATGAAGGTTGAAACAACACGCGCGTTTCAAACGCCCAATCCAGCCGACTGGTTACGCGGTATTGCGCGCGCGCCTGCGTCAGAAACGTCAGCGTCGAAACAAACGGCAGTTGCGGCTGGCCGTTAGCGTTGAGGCGCACCGCGCCGCGTCCGTAAAGTTCCAGGCGCTTCGTCAATTGATAATAACCATCGGTAGACAGCGAGTCAGAGCGATCGCGAGTTGAACGGCTCGTGCTCCCAGCGTTCTGTGTCAGCGAACGATGCGTGTAGCTAAACAACAATCCGACGCGATCGGACTCAAGCGGACGAATTGCCAGCGCTGCGGTGCCTTCCAAAGAAGAATTCGTGCGGCCGCCGAAGCCACCGCGCGAGAATTGAAAACGCGACAGCGCCGTGATGCCTTCGCGCAATTTTCCGGCAGCGCCAAGAGCGATGAGCTGGCCCAGGCCGCCGCGGTCGCGATATTCGTAACGCGCTGACGCGCGAAAATCTGAATTCGGCTGCCATCCAAGTCCAAGGGTGGCGCTGTTGAAGCTCTGGTTCGGACCAAGCAGATGGAAGCCACGCTCGAATCCCAGCTCGACCGAGAACTTCTTGGTAATCGGCAGACGATTCTGCAAACCGATGACGGCAAAACTGTCTGTGCCGTTGATCGCATTCTCGAGCTGATAGCGGCCAGTCATCGAAGTGAATTTGCCGAAGCGGGTTTCGACGCCGACGGCAGTTTCGCGGCGCGCCGAGGACACAGCGAAACCGGCGGCGGCAAAATCACCAATCGGCGTGATGGGCGCGGCGGAAAGGCGCTGGGTGAAAAACAATTTCGTCAGGGCGCTCAACTGATAAGTCGCGCCCAGCGTCGTTTGCGTCGGGTAAGTGGGATCCGCGTTGCTCAGATTCTGTTCGCGCTTGACCGAAAACTGCAATTTTTCGGTGACTTGCACTTCAGCGCCGGCCGTGACGAGGTTCGAATCGGTCTGCTTATCGTTGAGGTCGTCGGTAAACGCGCGATGATCGAAACCAAAGTGAAGGCGAATGTGTTCGTTCAGAATCTGGTCCCACGCGGCTGAGAAAGTCAGCCGGCCATTGTCGACGTTTACGGTGCGATTGCGCTCGCTCGCGAACCCGAAACGAAACGTGGAGTTCTTTCGCGGTTTCATTTCCAAACTTACTTCGCCGCGGCTGGAGCCGGGGGTGCCCGTTCCGCCAAAAGGATTGAAGAAACCGGCGGACGCATTCAGGTATCGCGCGCGCACCGTCGCGCCGTAGAACGGCAGTGGCTGCGTCAGATTGATTTGATACGCAGTGCCGTCGTGCTGCGCGTTGTTGTCGGTCGCGCCAAAGAAGTTACCGCTTCCAAGAATTTCTCCCTGGCTGCCCGCCCACGCAGCTTGCAGCGTGCCGCCGCGCGGCAGTTTCTTTTCCGCGTCGAAACCACCGAGCAGAAAACTGCCCGTGTCTTCCTGCCGTTGCATCGCGGCCGAGAAACCAAGTTTCAAGCCGAGGTGTTTGAAATTCTTGCGCGCGCGCGCCGTGTACACTGCCGAATTCATTCCCGTCGAGCGATGTTCGTAGGTCACGACCACTTGCGTCAGATTCAAGACGGTGTCAAACGTCGAAATGTAACGGAGCAGGAAGAGCTGGCCCGTCGCCGGTTCAAGATTGTAGTCAACTGAGCGCGCCAGTGTTTCCCGCGAGATGATCACTTCGGGATTGCGTCGATCGCGGACTTCGAGGGTGACATTTTCCGAGCCCGGCAGAATCTCGCCGCTGGAAAGCTGCATGATTCCGAGCGCACCCGCGGCGAAGACATCGCGCGCGAACGCAGTGTCGGGGCGCGCCCCGGTGACGGTTATGAAATCACCATTCGAGTTTTCGAGGTGTGCCTTGACGCCGGTCAATTTGCGCGCGTACCCCATCAGCGGCGCGTCCATGTCCGTATCAAAATCGCCGAACATTGCATACGAACGCTTGTGATCGAGCCGCGCGTAAACTTTCGAATTTGAACTGGCAGCTTCAAAACGCGTCGATGAATCGCCGAACAGCGGATACACGCGATCAAGCGGATCGAGCTGGAAAAGTCGATCGCGGCCCGCGGTGCGATTGATTGGGCGCTGTGAATCGTACGACAGCGTCAGCATGTTGTTACCAAGAACTCGCCCGCTATAGAAAAAGCTCACGCGGCTGCGGAAGTTGCCTCGCTCGCCGCGCAGCCCAACTTCGGGGATCCCCTTTCCAAAGCTCATCTCCGCAAACCCGACCAAAATCGTCGGACGCATTTCCGAAGTGATGCGCACTTGCCCCGTGGCTTCGAGCTGTCCAGTCTGCGCGCGCAGCTTGGCATCGCCGGGCGCGCCAGGACTGACGAGCTTGAGCACGGCTTCGCCGCCTTCAAGCTGCACGACCAACTGAGCGCTAACTTGATTCGCTGATTCGACTGGTTCCGCCAAGGCGCTCATCGGCAGCGTCGGCGGCGCTTCGGCGGTCTTATCATTCATTCGCAGGAGCTTTCCGAGCGACGTCTCGACGCCAACTTGGCCGTCCAGCGCGGGATTGCCCCACTGGTCGTACGCTTTCACGTGCACCAGCGTCGAGTCGTTGCCGCCGGATTGCATTTCGGATTTATCTGAAACGATCTCCAGACGCCGCGCCGGGCCGCGACCCATCACGATCATTTCTTCCGGGTGACCTGCTGATCCGTCCGGACTGATCGGAGTGAAACGAACTTTATTCGGCCCGGGCCGCAGGTTGATGCCGACAAAGGTGAACGTCGACACCTGATACATGTGATCCAGACGACTGACGCCGATGTTCTTGTCTGAGACTGTTTCGCCGTTGACTTCCAGCTTAACCGTCCAGTTCAAAGCCACGCGCGCTTCGAGCTGGAGCCCTGGCGACATCGAAACCGAATTCGGCGCGGGTGAAATGATGCGCGCGGCGCCGGGCGCGACGGCTTCGATGGCCTCGGTCGCCGCCACTTCGTAAGTTCCCGGTGAAACTTGCGCGACATTCTTCAGTGGCTGGCCCACCGTCTCCGCCACGGGCTTCACCGAGCTATCGTCTTTCTGCGCCACCGGCTTGTTGGCCGCGCCTTCTTCCTGCCTGCGCAACTTGTCGGTAGCCACGAGGGCAAAGTTCTGCCGCAACAATGCGCCGCCGCCGATTGGCGTGCGCAACAGACGGGTCCAGCTCTTGCCGGAAAGTTTGCCGCCATCCGTCAACGCATAGCCATGCGGAACGCTCACCGGGTCGAGCGAAATTACTTGCGGGCCGTCGCCGAGAGATGGAAAGTTGTACATGCCGGCAGAATCCGTGATGACCGATTGTCCGTTGCTCAGATAGAGTCGAACTCCGGGCATTGGTTTGTCTGCGTCGTCGAACTTTCCGTTGCCGTTGGTATCCACGAACACGCGGCCAAGAAGTACCTGGCGGGTCGAGAAGATGCCGGAGGAAATGTACACAACGGCGCGGGCGGGCGCGGTCTCAACGCGTTCACCGGACGGGAAGAGACCCGAGGCGATGGCCAAATTTTCCTGTTCGCCTTCACGCGCGTTTGCGCCGACCCGCACACGATAGAGCAAATGCGCGGTCGCACCGTGCGGAATCTCGCTGATGCGAAACAGCAGATCGTCGCTTTGGATTTCAGGTTCGATCGGCTGCTCGGGAGCTGAGCCGATCGTGATCAAGGCCGAACCGGCGGCGTAATGGAATGAAGCCGGCAGATGATCCTTGATCGTTATATCGCTCACGGGCGCCGCGGTGGGATTGTGGACTTCGACCCGATAGGTGACCACGTCGCCAATTTCCGCGCGCGCGCGGTCGGCGGTCTTGATGATCTCCAAGCCCGCAGTTTCGAACATCGGAATGTTCATTACCAGCGCCGCAAGATCGTCGATCGAGACGTCTTCGCGGACCAAATTGAATCCACCCGCGACGGCCAGCGGCTGGTTGTCGAGCGCGTGCACGCCTAACGTAAACAGGCCCGCCTGAGTTGGACGCAGAGTGAGCTGAAGCATGCGCGTCAGAAATCCAGTCGCGCTGATCTTCATGAAATAATTTACCGTCGCGCCGGCCGCGCCGATCTGATCAGGAGCCAAAGCGAAAGTGAAATGTCCCTGTCCGTCGGTAGCAAACGGATTGTCGTTGTTCGCATTCGGCGTAAAGCCCACACCCTCGGGCAGGCGCAGGGCGTTGCCGGCCTGATCCGTAAGAACTTCGACGCGCGCTCCGGGAATTGGGGCTGAGCTGCCGGCCCGGCCGGCGAAAACCAAACCGAATGGATTGACGACAACCGTCGCGGTAGCGCTCTTGACCGGCGCCGCATTATCTGCGCTTACGGTCGCGTTGTTTACCAGTCCGGTTCCCGCCGCCACCGTGCCGGAAAGGTGCGCAGAGACAGTGAGGCGATGGACCTCGCCGGGAATTACCTGCGCGAGATGGATAACGACGACGTTGTTTTGAATTGAGCCCTCGTCGCCGTCGAGCGCGTCTGTCAGGCTGCGATCGTCCAGTTGCAACGAACCGGCGACGCACTCGATGCCTGCTGGAAATTCATCGCGGACTAAGACGTTGCGCGCGGCGGTGTCGCCGTTGTTCCGGAAAGAGATCGTGTATGTGAACGGAGCGCCGGCGCTCGCGACAAACTGGCTCAGGCCGTTTACCAGCTTGCTGGGCGGAAGGCGCGGGTTGCCCGGATCGGTGAAGCGCGGACCCTCGCCCACGACGTTGATGATCGTGCCCGAATCCTCGCTGCGGCCGTTCGCCGCGCCCGTCGCGTTCGAACGCGCCGTGATGCCGATAGTAACCGTACTCTGAGCCGCGACGTCGTTGGTGTCGATCACGGCCAGCACGCCGATGCAGCCCGCCGGCGCCAAAGTTGGCGTGGCCGTTTCATTCAATGTGATCTGCGCATCGCCGGCGTTCAGAGTGCCATTGCCGTCATTGTCAAAGTAAAGCGTGTTGAGTGTTGCGGGCGCCGTTACCGCCGCTCGGGTCAGCGTGAAGGTGTCTGCGTTGTTGCCGGCGTTGCAAACGCGAAAGAGCCGCGTGACCTGTTCGCGCGGCGCAACCGCATCCGAAGGCACAGTCTCATCAGGCGTGACTACGACCGCGGCGACCGCGAGCACCGTGACGGTGACGGTCGGCGATACGGTCGTAAAACTCTCGCCAGTGTCGTCCTGATAGCTCGCTTCGGCACGGTTAGAGATGATCGTGCCGCCGCCAGTTGAATCTCCGAATGCGCGCGCCCCAAGACTGGCTGACGCGCTCAGCAGGACTGCCAGCAAGGCCGCCACGACTGCGATTTTGTTTGTCCGAGCAGTGAACATCAGAGGGATTCTGGGGCGTTGGGTTTGTTTGACTGCTTAGGGTTTCTAAAAGTGGCACAGACTTCAGTCTGTGGCTGAGAACCCAGACTGAAGCCTGCAAGATGAGTCACAGACTAAGTCTGTGCCACGTGAGACGCCTTAGTTAATCGAACGCTTGAAGGTGAAAATTCCAGACGCTCCGGCGGATAACGAGGCGATCGTATCGGTGTACTTTGTGGCACTCACCGTTACGACTGTGCCGCTTCCTGAATCGCTCGGCGACCCGCTGTTGGTGGTGTACGTTCCCCAGTTGTTTGGCGCAGAGAGTCCGTCTTCGGTGATGACCACATTGCTGGCCGTCAACTTGACGCAGTTCGCATCGCCATTCGACGTGGAAACGTTGGTGTAAGTGATCGTGTAGGTGATCACCGCGCCGGGAACGGCATCGGTAGCGGCGCCCACGCCGGTACCATTAGCGACGCTGAACGCCTTGTCCAACCGGACAAAGCCGGTGTAGAGGCGGTCAATCGTCTTGTTGTTGGATGCTGGGGTGATGGTTGAAGTTACTCGGATGATCGTGTCATAGCCGGTGAGCACTGTGTTGCCCGCTGGCTCGGTGATGCGGACGAGAATATTCGCCGAGGCACCGAACGCAATCGCTAGCGTAGTCGATCCGCCGCCTGAGACTGTCGTATAGCTGGTCCCGCCATTGGTGGAGACTTCGACAGTAAAGCCCGCCGGCACAGTTGGCGCATCGATCGTGTAAGTGTCGCTGGTGTTGCCCGTGTTCTGGATCGTGTTGGTATACACGATCTGACCCAACGCGGTCGTCACACCACCCGGCGCGACGCCGGCGATACCGGTGTTGACGGCCTTGTTTGTGTAGTCGTCGTTGTTGTCGGTGGGACCAACGGCCGCGGGGGCACCGCTGGGTCCAATCAGGACCGCGCCAACCTGGGTTAGCGTCGTGCGCTGAATCACACCATGACCGGCCCCAGCAACGTATCCTTCGTTAAAGTCAGCATTGCTGTCGCCGTTGTTCGATGTGGCGTCGCCCGATTGATCCGTGATCGTCGTGCCGATGCTGTTCTTGCCGAACACGTCGCCAATCTCGTCAATCGGTACTGACGCGTCGATGCCCGTGTTGATGGTGACGATCAGGTTAATGGATGAGCTGCACGCGCCCGCCGTCAGCGTGGCGCCAACCGGGAAGGCGATGCGGGTGGTGTTGGAAAGCGGAGCCGGGGCGGTCGTGCTCCAGGTCGCGGCCAGCGGCGCGGTGGTCAGCGCACTGGTCGTGTAGAGAGTGCCGGCGGGGAAAGTCTGACCGGACTTGAGCACCGTCCTCGCGGGAATCGGCGCGATGATGTAAACCTGCGTCGAGCCGTTGAGTGTCACGCCGGTCGCGTCTCGCAAACCAGTGTTGCAAGCCTGCCAACCGTAGGTAATGTCTGAACCAAGATTAACTGGTCCGGCGGGCGCGGTCAGCGTCAACTGAAGCAGCGTGTCGTTCACGACCGTCGCTGAGATGTCACCGCGCGCTTCGCGCAAACCGTTTACTGAGGAAGCCGATACAGTCCGTACTTCATTGGCAGAGCTGTTCGCGGCTTGATTGTCGAATGACGGGCCGCCTGCGGCGGCGTCGCCTAGCAGAATCTGCACGGTCTGACCGGCAGTCGCGCCGGCATTAACGCTGGCCTCGACCAAAACGTGAATCGTAGCGTTCTGCGCGATGTTCGCTGAGATTACGTCAGCGCCGTTCGTCTTGATGTCGGTATCGCCGGCGTTGATCGTGCCGCTGTTGTCCACGTCGATGACCGCACGCGTGACCGTGCCGGGCCCAACAAGACGGACACTGGCGCCACTCGCCAGAAAGCGCACCTGGTCGCTGAAGTTTCCGGTGTTCGTTACCGTGAAGTTATAGAGCACGGCAGTTTGTCCGGCGACGACCGTCGGATTGCTGCCGGCATCCGGCGTAATCGCCACTCCGGAAACGTTCGAAACAGTTACCGTCACGGTATTCGAAACCGTCGAGTAACTGCTGGTGCCGTCCGAATATGTCGCGCTGGCCTGGTTAGAGATCACCGTGCCGCCGGGCGTCTGGGCCACGGCGCGGGCCGAAAGCGCGCAGGCAATCGACAATGCAATCAGCAGGCGAAGAATCGCCGATGCGCTCGAGAGTGTTCGTGGGTTCTTCATATCAGTCCTCATAAAATTGGGTAGGGGGCAGGAATGGTTAAGAGTTCAACCTTCAGGTTGTTTTGTTCAGGAAGGCGCAAGCTAAAGCTTGTACTCTGAACTCAGGCAGCTTCACTTCACGCGAACTTTGTAAGAAGCGGACAGCTTGCCGCCTTGCGCGAGCGGATCGGCCCACTCATAGCGAATTTCGGTATACATCGAAACTGGCGCGGGCACGCGCTTGACTGAGCCATCAGCCTGCTTGACTTCGATCACGGGCTGGGCCGAATACGACTTGCCGCCGTCGATGCTATAGACGGCCTTCGCGCCATCGGCTTTCGCGCTGTCGGCAACAAACGTGGTTCCGCTGGGGATGTGGCCGACCGTCTTGTATTCCATCGCGGCGGCGTTTCCGTCGTTCTCAGAGGTGATCGTCCAATCCAGGATCTCGCCGGGATTCACGACGGTCGACTTCTCCAACGGCATGACGCTCGAATTGCGCTCGACCGCGCCCGAGAGCTGAATCTTCACTTCGGGACGGGCCGCTTTGGCGAGCATGAAATGCTTCTGCGCAAAACCGGCTACGCCAAACACCATCAGGGTCAGCGCGGCCACAAGCAGCACGCCAATTCTTTTCTTCGACTTCAACATGTTTTTCTCCTTAGAGATGATGACGAGGGTAAAGCTCAGCTCGCGGTTTCTTCCTACGACAGGTTTCGCGAATGCTTCCCTTGCCTTGTTCGGTGGAATTCACTGCTGGTGAGAGACCATCAGCCGCAACGTTCTTTACAAGCACCGTGCCACGAACAGCGATCGGGCCAAGCAAGCAGAAAAGGCTGGGGGTTTTCGCGTTGGATTAGTTGGGAAGAAATGCAAGAGGCGACAGAGAATGACAAACGCCCTGACGCTTTGTCAGCCGACTGACATTTTGTCAGGGTGGGGCGGCGAGAGTTGCTTCATTTACGGATTGGCTTCATCAAGGTCAAAACCTCAATGCTCGGCCGCCAAAATGTGCGCGGGAAGTTGACAGCTCAACGGCACACGTCGTCACAGCAAGTCTCACCGCGCAGTCCCTCTATCCCCTCTTTGACGATAATCGGCACCATGATGAGAGCCGCCACCGGATCGGCCCACCACCAACCTACAAGGGTATTCAGTAATAGACCGGCAAGCAGAATGGCCGAGAGATAAGTACAAAGTTCAGTCTGTTTCGAGTCAGCCATCAGGGCGCGGCTGTTTATGTCCCGCGCCACTTTTCTTTTGGCGCGAACGAGTAATGGCATGACGATTAGAGACGCGATCGCCAGGACGATACCGGGGATGCTCTCGCGCGGCTGTTCGCGCCATATCAGCGATTTGATTGAATCGTAGCTGACGTACGCAGCCAGCAAGAGGAAGCAAACACCGACAATGCGTAGCGTAATTTTCTCGATACGCTCCCGTCGTGATTCGTCTGCGTCCAGATGCAACCGCCAAAGCAGAGCTGCTCCGGAGGTGACTTCGATCAAGCTGTCAAAGCCGAAACCAACCAGCGCAATACTGCCCGCCATTAGACCAGCGATGACTGCTATGAGTCCTTCGAGGCTGTTATAGGCAATCGTGAAGTATTCGAGTCGTCGGCCGCGTTTGACTAGACTCGCCCGATTACCTAATCCGATTTGCACTGGTCGCACATCCATTATTCAACCTCACGTCGTCATGCGAATCGTGCCGCGCCACACCTACCATCTAATGGGCATGTCGATGATGTATGTCCGGATAGTGAGGGTGGCTGTGCACCATTCGTTCATGACGATGTGGATGGCTATGAGGTTCGCCTAAGGGCGCGGACTCATCATGCTCGTGCTGATGATGTTCGTCGTGAACATGTCTATGGTCATGCTCGATCGCTTCATGCGAATGCTCGTGCTCGTGTCGCTCAGTCAGGTGCAACCAAACGCCAACGCCCATCAGCGCAGCAGCGATCATAAATTGATAGGTTAGATGATCGCGCAAGATCAAAAGCGCGATCAGGGCACCGACGAACGGCGCCAAAGAAAAATACGCGCCCGTCCTCGCCGTGCCGATATGCCGCAGTGCTAACACGAACAGAGTCAGGCTCACGCCATAACCAAAGAAACCCAGCAACGCCGCCATTGTGACGGTGCTGATAGCCGGCACATGAGCGCCCATCGCCAGCGCAATCGTAAGATTCACCGCCCCGGCGACGAGACCTTTGATCGCGGCGATTTGTACCGGGTCTCCGGCTGAAACTCTTCTCGTGAGGTTGTTGTCAATGCCCCAGGCGAGGCATGCTCCGCTAATCGCGAGAGTGCCCCAGAGAGCGCCCATCTCGAAACGGCCTGCCCACGAAAGAAACAGGCCACCGCACGTGATCGCTGCCATCCCCCAGGCGATGCGGCTGTCGAAGTTTTCTTTGAATACAAACCACGCCAGGAGCGCGGTAAAGACTCCTTCCAGATTGAGGAGCAACGAAGCAGAAGAAGCAGGAGTAACAACCAGACCAATCATCAGCAGGACCGGCCCGATGATGCCTCCCGCAACGATGGCTCCTGCCAGCCAGGGAACATCTGAACCTTTTAACTTCGCTTCTCCCGAACTCCCTCTCGACCGCGAACGAAGTCCCGACCAGATGGCCAGACCAACGCCCGAACCCAGATAGAGCAGTCCGGCCAGCAGTACCGGCTCGGTCTTGCCCAATAGGATTTTGGCAAAAGGTGTGCTCGCGCCAAAGAGCACAGCCGCCAGCATGGCGAACGAGACTCCGGTCAGCGATGTCCCTCGGTGCAGCTTAGTGGTCATGTTCTTTCGCGGAGGTCATAGCGATTCGGTGAGTACTGACTATCGCCCTTCGCCCTTCGCCCTTCGTTCTTCAGTTTCGCAATTCGAAATTCGCAATCCGCAATCGAACAACTGCTTACTGCCGGATGCTTTCTGCCGTCTGGCTACTGCCTACTGCCGTCTGCCCTTGCCGCTCCCGTAACCCCGACTATTCAAATCCTAAGATCGCAAGAATCGCAGGCCTGACCCGGTTTTGGTTTTCCCGGCGGGTTGAATTATTTCTGCGGTCCCAAAACGAAACGCGCGCGTTCCGTGCGCAGCATCTCGTAGGGAGTAACGCACTTGATACCGAGGCCGATGCATGCTTCAGGTATCTTGATCTTCTTGGTTGAGGTCGAGGGTTTCTCGTGTGTCACAACCGTGTCCCCGTGCGCAAGCGCATGGGCCACCAGATAACAATCTGCGACTTGGAGAAAAGTATTGACTGCGGCTGGCTCATAGCTTTGGCCAGTGGCCACTGGCTGGTCGCGGGCAACGCCGTGAAGCAGGTATTCAGCATCGAGAAGGTTGGCGACGAGATTCTGGTGCCGCATACTCTCCGCAGTCATTTCCACGTTACTGTTCAAACTCGCGGAGCCGACAAACGAAAGAGGGGACTCACGTTCGGATCGCGAAAAGTCGCGATACCATTCCTGACGTTGCTGGCAAACGTAGATCGTCTCAAGCAAATCCGGACTGGGTCTGCCAATGCGTTTGTTGCCCGCGGTGCGAAAATCGGGAATCGGAATATGCTCGACTGGTGGTTGTTGGAGAAACAGAAAACCAATCGGGGTGTGTGTGGCGTTGGCGAACTTTTCGATTTGTTTGAGCGTGGGGTGCGCCGTGCCTTGTTCCCAAGCGGCGAGCTTCGGGAAGCGGTGCGCCAGCGCACCGGGATCAAAGCCCGCGCGCTCGCGAGCCCAACTTAATAATTCTGGTTTGACCTCAACTCGGATCATAGTATTGATCCAGCTCGTCCCAGCTACCGGCTACCGATTATCCCATGTCGAACGAAAATCAGGCATCTGAGAATGTGCTGACGAGCACAACCAGACGCGACTCCGGCAAGACCTGAGTAACTACGCTTGAACATATTCGTGACGCTTAGTAACCTATGGTCAATGCGGATTTCCGCAGGTGGACGGCCCGTAAGGGCTGGCGTGAGGAAGGCTCCGAAAGGAGTCTTTTTCATTTCATAAGCACTTATATCCGTACCCTTCAACCTGTCCCGTCCATTCCTGGCAGTTGAATTTCGGTCGGGCTGCCTCATAGACCCTCTTGCCAAACACGTCACCCGGATCTGGGATCAACCGCTTTTCCATCAAGACTGCTTGTCTCACCGGATAGGCGAGCACGTCGGCCAATTGCAGCCCAGCGATGTTCGCTTTCTTCGGTTGAACCTTAATGTCCTTACTGCTCAATGCCGCCTGGAATTTCTCATGGCCGAAATGCAAAGTCCCGCTCTCATAGGTGCGTCGGTACGCTTGCTTGAGTTGCAAGTCCTCTTCGCCACCGCGGGATTCCGCCATCCCATCGCCTTCATCCTTTTCGAGGTTTCTTCTTCCGCGGCTTCGCGCTCTCGATTTGTTTTACCTGCGCTATTGCGGCTTCGAAATCCTTCTCGCCACGACTCGGCTGCGCGGCTTCCAACGCCCGATACTTCTCGTATTCGCTGTCTGCTTTGCCTTGTGCCATGTCATGCGAGATCTTGCCGGCGTGCGTGAGGATGTCACGCTCACTCAACCGCATAAAGTCATCAAGCTTAGCGATCCAATCCTTCATATACATCAGCCGACGATTGAGCGCCTGGAGTTCGGCAAAGTCGAGATACATCGAGACGATCAAGTTAAGCGCAGCCAATTCGTCCTGGTCGAGGTAGTTCTTGGCGACACCGGCGTCAGCCTTTTGCGGGCGAGTGCCCGCCCAGGTTGTCAGCCCCATATTGGGTTTCGCCGCGTCGGCGCGCGCCACTATGACTTCGGCCGCCGTGTGGCCGTGTGCCGCCCAATGCATCTTGTTTTGCATGGTGGCAAAGAATTGCCGGGACGTGTCCGTATCCCGATCATAGTCAACACTGGTTGCGTAAATCCCCAGCACTTTGCGCCAGAATACTTTTTCCGACGAACGAATGTCGCGGATGCGGGCAAGCAGTTCGTCAAAGTACTTTCCGCCGCCGAGTTCCTTCAGGCGCTCGTCGTCCATCGTGAATCCCTTGATAAGGTACTCACGCAGCCGCTGCGTCGCCCAGATGCGGAACTGCGTGCCGCGCTGCGACTTTACTCGGTACCCGACGGAGATAATCACATCGAGGTTGTAATGTTCCACCGAGCGAGACACTCGCCGGCTCCCCTCTTGTCGAACTGTTAAGAATTCCTTAACAGTTGCCACCGCTTGCACCTCGCCCTCAGAAAATACGTTGCGAATGTGCATGCTGACGTTGGGCACCGAGGTTTGGAACAGTTCGGCCATCTGCGCCTGGGAAAGCCAGACAGTCTCGTCCTGCAATTGGACCTCCAGCCGTGTGCTGCCGTCGTCCGTCTGGTAGAGGATTATGTCCGACGGCGCTTTAGGATTTGGCTTCATAGCGTGCGTTCCTTTGTTCGCGGCGTCACGCGCTCGCTGCCTGAGTATGCCCGCCTCCAGAGCAAACGGCTGTTCGCTGAACATTTCGGTTTAACTGCGGCCAACGACGCTTCGATTGGCGATCAGTGAGGCTCGAACTTTTCGACCTGTTTGAGCGTCGGCTGCGCCGTGCCTTGTTCCCAAGCGGCGAGCTTCGGAAAGCGGTGCGCCAGCGCAGCCGTATCATAGCCCGCCCGCTTGAGCGCCCAGCTCAACAACTCTGGTTTGATCTCAACTCGGACTATCGGATTCACCCAGTCCCCCCGGCCCTCTTGGGCGCCGATTATCCCACGTCGAACGCGTTCGTAACAGCGGCAGGGGCGAACGAGAAAATTTGGGGTCAGGCCTGCGACGTTTGCGATTCTAGATTGTCACCGCTCCGGTAACCCGGACTATTCAAGTCCGGAAATCGCAACAATCGCAGGCCTGACCCCGGTTTCGGTTATCTGAAAGATGATTCGACCTGTGGGCCAGTGATACGGTTGGGCCTCAATCCGGCGCAGAATCTCGACCAGCGCAACCCATGCGGGATTGACCGCCGACTGCATAGTCTTTCGTTGAAGCGAAGCAAGTGGTTCCTGCGAGAGAAAATCGACCGTCAACTCCTTCGGTGGCGTCCCGTACGGCGCGTACAGATCTATCGGAATGTCCATCTGGTTCGCGTACCGGTAAATCAAGGGCCCAACCGTCTTCCATTCGAGCTGCCCGTTGCCACAACCCAGAGGCGGAATGGCGAGCGACGTCACTTCCCATTCGCGGTAATCGCTGACCAAGTGCTGCAAACCGCGCTCGATGTCGGCAGGCCGCGAAACCGATTTCCAATGGTCTTTAGTTGGGAAGTTGTTTACCTGAGGCGGAAAGAGCGTCTTGTACAGGTAAGGAACCCCAAGCCTAACTTCTTTTCGCTCACATCGCCTGACATAGTCGTCAAACATTTCGGGGAAGCGCTCTTTGAATTCGAGAGCGATGCCCTTGCCCATGATTCCAACACAGTTGACCGTGTTGATCAGAGTTTGAGTTTTCGATTGCAGAATGTCTGCGACCAGAATCTTCAGGCGGGACTTGGATGGGACGAAATACTTTTCGGGGTAGAGATAGTCTTCACCTGTTTCGTCAAGGACGCGGATGTACGTGTTTGCGACGGCTCGGTCTGTAACACAGCGTAAACCTTGCTCACTCCGAGCGATTCGGGCTAGCCGCCATCGTTAATGCAGAGATCGTATGAGTTGACGTTTGATTAGTTTGCCATGACAACTAATCGAGATACTCTTTGATTTTGAGTTTCTTGCGGCCGATGCCGTGCGCTTCGTACCAATGCAATTCGAAAGCATTACGCGGGCGTTTCGCGGACCACGGACGCAGCAGGGTCAATACCCTCAAGCACAAACTTGCTCATGGTCTCGCGGTCGCCAAAACGTTTGATCGCGTCGAGTATCTCAATGCCCGCCAGATGACCTGCGCTGTCATAGTCGGCAGCGATTCCCTCCGCCAGATGTTTCGTAGTGACCGTGGCCTCGCGAAACGTGATGCTCAGGGCGTCAACTTCGGCATCGTAGCTGATCTTCATGATTCTGCTCCCTCAAAAGTAATAAGTGTAAACCGTGACCACAACGATTTCATTCGCTTCCTCTACAAAAACAGGGCGCACTTGTTTGGTTGCATACGACGTTCCGTTCCACTGCCTACCATACGGGAAATCTTTGCGACATTCCAATCGTGCCAACTCCGCAGGCTCCCACCGACTAGTACGAATACTCTCCTCAACTTCAGCCGCCGTAAAGCCGCGAGAATGCAAATAGCCCTGGGCGTGCTTGGTCAGCCTAATCGGTTTCAAATTCTCTTTCACTCCAAATCTCCGCCAGTTTGGCCTACATTCACCAGATCATCGAAGGGGCGTTGCAGGCAGCATACGTCCAGGTAGATTCTAAGAACTTCGTCCCTCATGTTAACCGGCCCTCTGCTTTTTGCACTTTGCCCCTTTGCTCTTCGCCCTTCGCTCTTAGCTCCCTTCGTTCTGCAATTCGAAATTCGCAATTCGAAATCGCAGAGCCCTTCCCGCTTACCTCTTTGCGCTTTGCTCGATCATGGCGATCTCGTCGTCGGTCAGTTCGTAGATCTTGAAAACGAGCCGGTCAATCTCGTGGTCGAGGTCGGCGCAGGTTCCCACACTGCGAGCTTCGGAAAGCGGTGCGACAGCGCAGCTGTGTCATAGCCCGCGCGCTCGCGAGCCAAGCTCAATAATTCTGGTTTGATCTCAACTCGGATCATTGCAAATTTCGCCCCCTGGCCTGCATTACATTAGCGTAGGCACATCTAGCAGCTAGGCCAAGCGAAAATCATCAGGATTCGGCACATCACCGATCTTCGCTTTGATAACTGAGAATTTCTTCTGCGTCGGCATTACAAACAAACCTCGACCTTCAGTGCGGTCTTCCCAAGCCTTTCCAATTGAGCGCTCTTCTTCAGCGCCAGGGTATAGATGCCCACCCTTATATTCAACGACAAGAATCCGATTGTCGGTTAGTTTGCAAACGAAGTCCGGATAAAACCAATCTTTCGTCGTTCTCAGTCTAAATGAATTGACATACTTGGGAAGGTTGCGCACCCAGAACTTAGCCTCAGGCAAATCATCTATGAACTTCGCGCATTCGCATTCTTCTCCGTCTTTCAGATCGCCTACCTTTGGGAAGTAGTGTTTCTGAAAGATAAATGCGCCTTCGTACCACTTCTTTGGCGCGTAGATCATCTTTGAGAAATCAACGCCTAACGCGTAATCGACAACTAGTGGTGACGTATCTACGAGGAAGGACTGGAAGGCCGCGTCGCGCTCTTTTTTGCGATGTTCATCTATGCGCTTTTCAATTGCGTCACGCATTCTGAATCTATCAAGCGCCAACTGATCGATATCGCTTATTCCCAACCTCGCCATTACACCGCGCACGGCTTTCCGTATGAATGCCATCGATTCTTCGAGTGGAATATCTTTGTGCTCAATGTCATGATCCAAAGTGTTAACCAACAGCTCGAATGTCCAATCCGGCTTTGGGCCGAAGTCGAGAACCTGCTTATGGAGCTTAGTTATGAAATCTGTTTTCTCAAGAACCTTGGCGCTTACACTTCCCGTCTCAGTAACCTTAACCTCACCTTCCTTTCCAAGTTGACGATCTAACGGGTTGTAATTCTCAAGCGTCGCATCTTTCTCGCTGAGACGCCATGGATGCTCTAACAAAGGCGTGCTGTCAAAAGGAAATAATGAATCTCCTTCGCGCACAGCGAGCAACGGCACAAAGAAATCCGCCTTGAGTTCAAAAAAAGAAGCGGTTTGGCGTGATGTTTCGAAAGCGGCGTGCGCTTCGCGAACGCGATTCACTGCTTCGGAAATCTTTTCCTTCGCGTCCGGTGTTATTGCCCAGGCTTGAACGGTCCGCTCGTCGTTTTCACTTAGCGGCGCCAGCACGGTTAGCGCACCCGTCGCAGGATTAAACTGCACCTTGCCTGACAAGTGCGTGGCTTGGCTGTCAGCAAGAGCGGCGTCTATTTCGGTCTTTGTATCTAATTCAATCGTCTCTGGTGAAATGGCCAGCGGCAGCCGGCGCGACACAGGAATGATGAATCGCTCCGCTTCCGGCCCTGTGAAGCCATTTCGTTCTAATGCCTCTGTGAGTTCCGTTAAGACTTCTGAAATCGATCCCGACGTGAATGCGTATGCGAGGTTCAATTCTGGATGTCGTTTCTCTTTAGCGTTTGGCAAACGGAGGATTCGTCCAACGATCTGTTCGATCGCCGTCGCTGATCTGGTTTCTTTAAGACTGCAAAGGACGTAAGCAAAAGGACAGTCCCAGCCCTCGCGGAGCCTTTGAACGGTAATAACGACGCGAACAGAGCATTGTGGTGAGCTAATATCGGCGACATCCTTGAGTTCTTCGAGCGTGCCCGTTGAGATCTTTATTTGCTCTCGCGGCACATTGAAGTCCGTGACCAAACGATCGCGAAGAGGAAGACACGCGTCCACGCGCTCTGCCTGAATCAACAAGATTGGCCGAATATATTCGCCCGTCTTTTGGGTTTCATCGTCCGCAAGCTTTTCAAGGTCTGATCTTAGCGCGACAGAGTCTGAGATGAGTTGGTCTTTTTCTCCCGAGCCCTGAGTAATTACTCTCAGAGGCAGTTTGATCATGTGATCGGCGTAGAGCTGAGCCGCTGTTACGAGATGAAGAATGTTCGATGGGTTTTCTTCCTTGGCAGGAGTGGCCGTGAATTCAATAATGCACGACGGCGACACGCTTGCAAGTGCAGCAAACGAAAGATCCGTTCGCGCGTTGTGCGCTTCGTCAACAATTACGATCGGCCTACGTAACTTCAATACATTCGCTAGCGAGGGAATAGGACTTTCATCGGTTCTCTTATCTAACTCTGCACGCCTGTCCGGCGGAACGTCAACGAAATGCTCAAGCAGCGAACCGTTTTCAGAATAAACCTTTCGGGAAGTAATATCCTCAACGCGAAAACTCTGTATTGTGGATACGATGACGACTGTTTGACCATCCACGGTCGCGCGCGACAAATGCTTTGCTTCATCGATTGTAATAACGTCAACAGTTCCGCACTCCATTTCCAGCGCGCGGCGATAAGGATGCCTCACGTCGCGCAATGCCGCGGCGGTCTGATCAAGAATTGCGTTGCTGGGGACGAGCCACAGCACGACCGCGCGATCCGCTTGCACTAATTCCTTCATTGCAATACCTGCCGCATGGCAAGCTAGAAGTGTCTTACCGCCGCCGGTAGGAACTCGTATGCACACGTAAGGCAGTTCGGATAAACCGGCGATGTTAACGGGAAAATATTGAACTGCCTTTCCCGTTTCTTCATCGAGGGTGGCTTCGTGGAATGCGGTCGCCGCCGCTCGGGTCTGCGAACATCGCTTTAGAAACTTGCGCAGCGAATCAAGTACTTCGATTTGGTAACGCTTAAGTTGAATCATGAGACCTTAATTTCGTACGGCGTTTGGCGAAAGGTAATCGATTGCGCCTCAAGTCGTTCTTTGCCCAGCAAGCAGCCGGCAGCATAGATAACCTTTGGCCCGTCAAACTTCGGCAGTTTCTCCAGCATCGGTCGAGTCAATATATTTCCCCCATTCGATCGCCTGTCACCGAGGATTCCATTGAAGAGCAAGTACACAGCTACGCCGCGACATACTCCAAGGAGGGGCGACTTGGTTACGCGCTCTCGCGGTAACGGCTCGCCCGTTTCAGTGAAATACACGTGTCGAGCCAAGTCGGAAAACGTCACGGTCTCACGAATCTGTCCTTCCGCGTTGAACAGAGCTTCATTAAGTTCACAATAACGAAAGCCACCACCCAACCCATCTACTCGATCGCCTTTTGCGTTAGAGTAACCCTCCGCGACTCGGCTCACACGTTCTGCTGTAATGTCGCGAGCGATTTCCGGCTTCATTTCAATTAAAATAAAACGTCGCGACTGCTGGTCAGCTTGGTTCAATCTTAGGATTGCGTGACCGGTGGTGCCGGAGCCGGCGAACGAATCGAGAATCAAATCATCACCGGAAGTTACAAAGCTCAGAAGCTCTTCAATCAAACCGGTGGGTTTCGGAAAATCAAACGGTCGCCGGTTGTCAGGAAAGAGATCTTTGATTTCATTTGTGCCTGCACGACCGTCAAGTTCAAAGAGACTAGAGAGTTTTGCGCGATAGTCGCTAGCATATACCTTGAGTTCTATTAACTTCGTCTCATCGTTGCCAAAGAGAATTCGTTTCTCAGCAAGCAGTCTCTCCATGGTTTCGGGCGGAAATCGATAACCCATCAGGGGCTGAGGACAAGGTTTGCCTGTCTCTGGATGCATAACATCGTAGCGATATCCTTCTTTGCCCGGGTTATGAACAGAGCGCATCCCCGTGTACACACCGCCCTGATCAATGAACTTGTAATCCTGAAACGGCCAGAGCTGCCATCTGTTTTTCCGGAACCACTTTGTGTACTCACTTTGTAGTTCGTCTTGATCCTTGTATCGCGCGATTAGGTCTGAACCAACCTCGAGTATTATGTCTTTCGAAGCAAGGTTTGGTGACTTCCATTCGTTCGGAAGTTTCTTCTTATTTTTCGAGTAGCAAAGAACGTACTCGTGTTCCATGGCGATGTTAGTTGGGTTGTTGTCGGTAGCGTTATGCCAAACGATCGTCCCAACACGATTGTTGATGCCGAACAGTTCGTCGAACAACATGCGTAAGCTAGAGAGTTCCACTTCATCTATGCTGGCAAAGACGACGCCATCCTCACGTAGAAACTCTTTGAGAAGTGCCAGACGCGGATACATCATGCATAACCATTTGTCATGGCGAGAAAAATCTTCAGCCTCCGCGCCTACGACTTTGTTAAGCCACTCACGGATAAGAGGACTATTCACATTGTCGCTGTAAATCCACCCTGTTCTTTTACCATCCGCTCCGCGTTCATCAACTCCAGTGTTGTACGGCGGATCGATGTAGATGCATTTGACCTGTCCGGCGTAGTAAGGCAGTAGTGCTTTGAGTGCAACGAGGTTATCGCCCTCGACGATTAAGTTCCCGCTTCCCGGATCGCCAACTGACCTCTCGGGCACGTCGCGCAGCAAATGATAAGGGACAGTATGGTGATGATTTCTCACCGCCTCCTTTCCCATCCAATTCAGTGTTGGCATGTAGTTCTTTATCTCTTGGGACCGTCAACGATCGTCGTTCATGCACTTCGCCCAAATCCTAACATAGCTGGCGCACAACACAGCGTTCTTACCTGGAGGGTAAATAGTAAGCCGCTTGGAACCCGCCATACCATCCCCATGACCCTAGATCGATCGAGCCATCTCAAGGTAACGACAAAATGCATTCGCAAGCTTCATCTGCCGCGGAGTCTTACATTGCACCTGGAACAAGGCTGGGTTCGCGACAAGCACGGTTACGCATTGAGCGCGTGAGGTTGCGACATTGAGACGATTCGAACTGTAGAGAAACTCCATTCCTCTCGGGGCGTCCTCCGGAGTAGATGTGGCCATCGAGTAGATTACGACCGGCGCCTCTTGTCCCTGAAACTTATCCACTGTCCCAACTCTCGCGCCATCCGGAAGAGATTTACGCAGCGCCGAAACTTGTGCGTTGTAGGGAGCAACAACAAGGATGTCGTCGATCCCAACGGATTCAGTAGAGTTCTCCCTGTCCGTCCAGGTTGGTTTACTATCCAGGAGACCTCGCACAAGTGCGTTAACTCTTTCAACCTCCTCGGGTGATTCATTTTGGTTTCCCGAGTGTGTAATTGGGGCAAAGCGTAAACCTGTTCCGTCCAACGGTCCTTCCGCGTTGATAATCTGATTTTGGTTCTCTACCCGAGTAGCGAGCCGGCCTTCATAAAAAACCTCCGACGTGAAATGACAAATGTCGGGATGAAGGCGCCATGTTTCGTCGAGAAACAAACCCTGTTCCTTCGCAATGGTAGTTTGGCCGTTGAGCAAATGAGCCAACGCCGAGATGTCTGTGCCGGGTGGATGAACGCCTTTCACCGGTTGATCCAGTTGCTGTGGGTCTCCAAGCAGGACAAGACTACTCGCCCCTTGAGATGCCGCGAGTGCATATGCAAGAGATACTTGACCGGCCTCGTCAACAAACAATACATCGACCGAGTTTGTCATCTCTTCACGAGACCATAACCACGCAGTCCCAGCGGCGACTTGCGCTTCTCCGCCTGCCAGGGCGGCAGGAACGGCTTCGTTCTTCGTGGTGACGGTAACCATCTCATGCTCGAAGCCGTCAGCTTTGTCGGTCACCTTCTGAATGACTCGCAATGCGCGTCCTGACTCCTTCGCAGCATCGCACAGTTCATCGAGCAGATTGCTGATGACTTTGTGGCTCGTCGCGGTTATTCCAACCCGCCGACCGTTCTCAACAAGGTCGAGAATCATCCGAGCCCCGATGTAGGTCTTGCCAGATCCCGGAGGTCCCTGAATCGGTAACACTGAATGATCAAGCGCGAGCGCAAGGTGCTTACTGATCTCAGTGAGGTCCTTCGACTTCGCTCGCGCTGATTCGATCGTTTCACCACTCAAATTTGGTGGATGTCGTAAGAGAAGATCTCGCGCCGCCTGCAATGGACCTGCGGCCGTAATCCCATTGTCCGTAACCCAGGACGCGAGGCGGAGCAAGCTGTCACGAAGTTCGTCAGCGTCGATCACGTCGCAGGCTATGAGGCCTTTTGGGTGTGGAGTTTCAGAAGTGACGCCTCGACTGATATCAATTAGACCGTTCGGATCATCGATGGCGACAATTGTCCCGACGCCTTTTCCAGTTTGCGGATCGCGCACGCTCTTTGCCCGGTCAATGGCGTGGGTCTGTGGAGGAAAACTATAACGATGCACAAGAGACTTCTTGACCTTGTCAACGACCTCGATGTACTCCAATCCGCCCATTGCATTCTTGTCCTCTTGCAATTCACTGTCTGATAAGTCTCGGAGGCGGTAATACTCCCACCAGGTAGACTTGGCTTCTCGACGATTCCAATCAAGCAAGTTAGCGAGAAGCCATTGTGCTTTCTCCTCCTCAGAGCGTTGTAACTCGTCCTCGGGAACACTAGCAAGCAAGTTGGCGGCGGCTAAGTTGACTTGTTCAACCTCGGCGGCGAGATTCTCGCTTGGCGCCGATTCCTTCGGCGCAGGTCGAGGTATCGCTCCTTCGGTTTTGGCCTCAGCTTCAACGCGCAGGCCTTCCAACCAATCGCGCAAGCGAAGCGCCGATAGACAGTCGTCGCGGTTGTATTCTTCGATCGTGTTGCAAATGGCGCTCAGATCGGTCTTGGTTTCGCCGAGAGATAGGAAGGTTTCCAGGGACTGTAGTGCTTTTGTGGCTTCAGGCAACGCCCGATCTCTCGTGTAACCATAAAATGGTTCAAGCTTTTTGATTGAGTAACTTTCCACCGACGCCCTTAGCCCTTGGCGGACTACTTGGAAGAGGTCAACGAAAACGCCTCCTCGCAAAAGGCGGTCAAGTTCGTCGACAAAGCAGGAATGTCTTCCTACCAAACGCTTGATAGCTGTTTGCTCATACGGCGCGTAGTGATAGATGTGCATCTCTGGAGTTGTAGTCCAACGCTCCATCACCCACGTCATGAATTTCTCGAATGCTCTCTTCTCCTCCACGCGGTTGAGAGCCCAGGTTGCCTCATAGACAGGTTCACCAGTCTCGTCAGAAATGGTGACTACCCCGATCAAGTATTCCAGCCCGTCGTTGAAGGCAAACGGAGCAGACTCAAAATCAAGAAAGATGTCGGCGGTCGAAGGTGGCGGTAGTTTGGCCAGGCCTCTTTCGGGTAGTGGCTCTAAAAATTCATAGTATGGTTGCCTTAGGTTGCGACCTTCGAGTTGAACGCGCGCCTGCTCGCGGATGTTGAGCAACGCTTGTTTACCGATTCGTTCAATCTTCGGAGTCACTGGCAAGCTAAGCCCAGCGAGTCCCGCAAGAGTCGATATGTCACGTTCTCCTAGAGCCTTACGCTGGTTCCGAGAAATGCCTGCGACGAGAGTCAGACTGTCGTCCGCTCGCCATTGCCCATCACAGTGAATTGACCAATCGCAGACGCGGCAATGCTCATTGGGATCCGGGTACGTTCGTTGAAGGGTCGCGGACGCTTCCAGGAATTCACGTTTGATCTTTCGAAAATAGGCGAGGTAGTGCTTAAGCAGGAACTTCTCAGGCAATGTTGCACCGCCGAGAACTACATGCATCCATTCGGGCTCGGTAGTTTGAATCTTTGATAAAAGCTCTGAATAGTGACAGAGCTGAATTACCGCCCGAACCTTGGTAGAACGTGCGAGTTTTGTTTCGATGACTTCGTACGACCAATTGCCAAGGCTACTGTTCCCGTCGACCCGTCTGAGGAAATCTGCGCGCCCGTACCAATCACCGTCCTGGAAGACAGGTTGATAGACTACGTCGACACCCCGATGTAAGGCTTCGATTGTCGCTGCGACGGCGTCGGTGCGGGACAGATCATCTCGTATCTCGACGATGCCAAGTCCCTGGTCCCGCAAGCTCTTGAGATAGGCTTGCTCATGTTCCAGGCCGAGTTGGATTAGTAATTCAAGACCAGGGTCGGGAAAGAAATCTTTCTTGAGTTCGCCTGCGGCTTCTGAGCGATCTAGCGTGGTCAGATGCTGACAGGTGAGGAAATTTGCGATTGCGGTTGCAGACAACATGGGATCCAAATCCATCGAGAACTCTCAACACATCGCCCCTGTCAGTTCCTTCAGAACCGGTTACTGATAAATCAAATTCGTAGGTAAGCCAGGGCGGTGCTGAGGTTCGGCGTAATAGTGCATCATCCTTACCAAAATTTCCACTTCAAGAAAGAAGAGGTGCAGGCCGAAGCCTGCCCATTTTCCGACCCACCACAGAGAGCCCTTGCTTTACGCGCGAACTCGCGCCATCAGCTCCTCGGGGACTACAATCCTGCTGCGAAGGGAGTGAATCATGACGAACAAATCGCATTGGGAGCACATCTACGAAACCAAGGACGTGACGCACGTAAGTTGGTTTCAACCACACGCCGTGCTTTCGGTTCGGCTTATTAAGGCGACTGGTCTCGACCCGGGGGCTCGGATAATCGATGTTGGTGGGGGCGCGTCGACACTCGTCGATGATCTTCTCAGTAATGGGTATGAGGAAGTTACAGTCCTCGACATCTCTGGAGCAGCCTTACAGCGAAGCAAGGAGCGACTCGGTCAACGGGCGGAGAGTGTAACGTGGGTGGAGGCGGACATCACGCAGGCGAATCTGCCGGAAGACTACTATGACTTATGGCACGATCGGGCGGTCTTTCACTTTCTCACTGACGAGACGGATCGGGCAGCGTACGTCCAAACCGTGCAACGAAGTGTTAAGACCGGCGGCCACATCATAGTCGCGTCATTCGGGCTGGGTGGGCCGGAGAAGTGCAGCGGTCTCAACGTTGTTCGCTACAGCCCTGAGAGCATGCACGACGAGTTCGGGGATGATTTCGAATTGGTTGATTCGATAACGGAAACCCACCATACGCCGTTCGGCACCGACCAGGAGTTTGTTTATTGCTATTGCCGCAAGGCCTGAGATCATGCGCGTGACCGATCAGGGTGCAGATAATCTTTCCATCAGTGTCCGGTGGTCTTGCGACCACCGGCTACTATCTGGCAACCCTCCGGGCTGAACTACGAATCGGCAGAAACGGCCAACCCGAAGGATTGCGCGAAAGACAAGCGCTCCGGTGGTCTTGCGACCACCGGCTACTTTCTGGCAGCCCTTCGGGCTACCCATGTTCAGAAAAACGGATTCGACTGTCAGGCGTCGGTGGCTAGGGCGACAGAGCGAGTTTGGGTTTCGTATTCGCGTAGTTTGCGATAGAGAGTGCGCGAAGATATCCCGAGTATTGCCGCCGCGCGTTCGCGATTTCCTTCGCTTTCGCCGAGCACGCGCTGGATGTGTTCGCGTTCAAGATCCTCAAGCTTAGCGGTCGGGGCGAAAGAAATTACGGAATGGCTCTTTTCGGCATTGGATCCCTGGCTCCCAACTCCCAACCCCAGTTGATCTACTTCGATCACTTCGCTGGTTGAGAGCGCGGCCGCGCGTTCCAGACAATTGCGCAACTCACGCACGTTACCGGGCCAGGCGTAATCCAGTAAACGTCGGCGCGCGCCCTCTGAGAGATCCAGTCCCGGTCGATTGAAACGCAGCCGATAGATGGCCAGAAAATAATCGACCAGTTCCGGGATGTCTTCGAGCCGATCGCGCAGCGGCGGCACGTGGAACTCGACAACGTTCAGCCGATAGTAGAGATCGGAGCGAAAAAGTTTCCGCTCGACTTCGTCAGCCAGATTACGATTCGTGGCGGCGATGATGCGCACGTCAGCGCTGTGGTCGCGCGTCGAACCAACCCGGCGAAAGCGACCCTGTTCGAGAAAGTGCAAGAGCTTGACCTGCATTGGCAACGGCAAGTCGCCAATTTCATCAAGGAACAGCGTCGAGCCGTCGGCGGCTTCGATCAATCCGCGCCGCAAGGCGCTGGCGCCAGTGAACGCTCCACGTTCATGCCCAAAGAACTCAGATTCGAAAAGTGTCTCGGGCAGCGCGCCGCAATTCACGGTGATGATTGGCGTGGCGCTACGCGCGCTCTTTGAATGAATCAATCGTGCCAAGACGTCTTTGCCTGTTCCCGACTCGCCCGTAATCAGAATCGTCGAATCCGTACGCGCAGCATTCTCGGCTTGCCCGAGTAACACAGCCATCGCGGCGTTCTGATGAACCACCGGCAAGACCTCATCGGCGCCTACTGACGGCCGCGCGACTGAGCGCAGCGAAGCGTTCTGCTTAACGAGTCGCCGCTTCTCGTCGGCCTTACGGATGACTGCTTCCATTTCATCCAGCGTGGCCGGCTTCGTCAGATAATCGTATGCGCCGTGACGCATGGCCTCGATGCCAGTGGCTAGCGAAGTGTCGGCGGTGAGCATGATGACTTCCGGCGGGTCTTCCAACTTGCGGATTTCGCGCAACGCATCAAGGCCGCCCAGGCCGGGCATGGTGATGTCGAGCAACATCACGTCATAGTCAGCCTCGCGCAAAATATCGAGAGCCTGCTGCCCACTCGCTGCCGGCGCCGCGTCAAAGTCGCCCTTCGCAAGCTGCTCAGTCACCAGCTTGCGCAAGAGATTGTCGTCGTCAACAACCAAAACTCGAATTTTGCGAGTCATGATCTATCGTTTAGACGCGGGACTTGTCCCGGATCCTTGACAGGTCCGCTTTCCAAACACTCAGCTAGTTTTCCGGTGCGCGGCGCGGGATCCAAAGCCGAAAACGGCTACCGGCGCCTTCCTTTGATTCGACGGTCAGCGCGCCACCAAGCGATTCAGCCAGCGTCAAAGAGATGGCCAGCCCCAGTCCGTAACCCTTACCTGGACCCTTAGTGCTATAGAACGGCTCGAAGATTCTGGCCAGTTCATTCGCGGGGATGCCCTTCCCATTGTCACCAATTTCGATGGCCACGCGATCGCCATCGCGCATGGTTGTGACGCTGATCTTGCCACCATTTTGATCCAGCGAGTCGTTGGCGTTGCTCAACAGATTATCGAGTATCTGGCGCACCATCGCGGCGTCAGTGGCCACTTCACTGGCTTTTTCGTCAAGGTTGATTTCGAATTCTATTGCGGATGCGCCGGCTCTTTGCAGCGCGACCTTGGCGCACTGCGCGGCAATCGCGTTGAGGTCACAGGTTACCCTATTGGCGGGGCGCTGACGAGTCAGATCCAACAGGCCGCGGGTGATCTCTTTGCAGCGCATCGCCTGCCGCACGATCTCTTCCAGGTAATATGACCATTGATGGGCGTCAGCCAGGGCCTGTGTTTCGTCGCTCGTCCGGATGTCTCGCATGGTCGCCTCGGCACAGGTCGTGATCGCGGCCAGGGGATTATTGATCTCATGCGCGACTCCGGCGGCCAGCTCGCCCACGCTCGCCAGGCGTCGCGATCGCGAAAGTTGTTCCTGCATCTCCAGGAATATGGTGACGTCAGTCCACGTAACCACGCTTACCGAATCGCCCTCGGGATTTTGTAACGGAAACATCGAGACGAGATAGCGGCGTCTGTCTTCGGCTTCCACTTCGAAAACTGAAGATGCGCTCCGGGTTTCGGTGAGGTAGTAGGCAGCTGCGCGCTTGCCGAACATACGCGCGAAAACCTCGCTGAACGAAAGCCCGATCACTTCAGCGGGCTTCATCTCAAGCATTTCGGCCGCCCGCGCATTGCAGCGAACTATTTGCATCTCATAGTCATGGACCAAAATGCCTTCGCCGATAGCATCAAAAGTTTGCTCCCAAATCTTTCTTGCAGCGCTTGCTGTTTCTAGTAATCGGGCGTTATCGAGCGACAACGCTGCCATCTCTGCCAGGTCTTGAAGTAGTTGCTTATCTTCCTCGCTAAAGGGATGGGGCGTGCGATAACCGGCGATGAGAGCGCCCATCATTTCGCCGCGCGTCCTGAGCGCCGTGAACGCGACATCACAAACGCCTTCCGCCGCATGCACGCGAAAGTCGCTAGCGGGCAACTCCGGGTCCGAACCTATGCCTTGCAGAACCACAATCGAATCGGTCGTCAGGCGGCGCCGCGCAGCATCATTAGTAATAGGCTGTATCATCCAGCTTTTGTCTTCGGGCCGATGAGCGCGAAATCCGCTCACCGCCTCCCAGGTTATCGTTCCCGCGGAAAGCGAAACACTGGCAACGCTTGCTGTATCCGCGCGCATGATGCGCCTCACCAGCTCGACGATCGTCTGGAGCGTAGAGGCGCTTTCGGGTTGGGACTTAACGGGGGTTGCTTCAGCAGGTGCGGCCATCAGATCGAGTTGAGTTGCGACGCGGCAAAAACCGCCCATGTCGGCCTAGTCATTCTTCTACGCTTCTACGCGGAAATATGCCTCGGGTCAAGGCGTGGCGGGAATACTTGTGGTAAGTTCAAATTCGCAATGCATCAAGTAGAGATCACAACGCGCGGTGCCAAGCGGATTCGCAACGGTCACCTTTGGGTGTATCGCAGCGATGTGCGCGACTCAGGCGATGCGTCGGGCGGAGAGATTGTGCGCGCTGTGGACGAGGCCGGCAACTTAGTCGGCCAGGCTCTTTGTAGCGATCGATCAGAAATCGCATTGCGCTTTCTGACGACGGGCGAGGAAACAATCGATCGGGAATGGTGGCGCACGCGTCTGCGCCGATGCGCTGCGCGCCGCGCACAGGTCGCGCAGGAAACGAACGCTTACCGGCTGGTTTACTCCGAAGGCGATTTGCTGCCTTCGCTGATTGTCGATGTCTACGGCGATGTCTTCGTCATGCAAACGCTTTCGCAGGGGACAGAGCAGTTGAAGACTACGCTCGCCGAATTACTAGTTGAAGAATTCACGCCGCGGGCGATCGTCGAACGCAACGATGCGCGCGTGCGCGAGCTGGAAGGGCTTGAGCGTCGCACGGCCACGCTTTACGAGTCTGTTACAGAACCGGGAGCGGACCGGGGTCCCCACGCGGGCAGCCCGCGTGGGGTGGTGGATGCGACCGGGTCCGACGGCTCAAGTCAAATCGAAATCAATCAGCACGGCGTCCGCTTCGCAGTATCGCCCCTCAGCGGCCAAAAGACTGGGGCATTTCTGGATCAGCGCGAGAACTATCTGGCCGCGCGTCGCGTCGCGCACGGTCGCGCGCTGGATTGCTTTACCTTCAATGGTGGCTTTGCGCTGCACGTCGCTTCGTCGTGTGACAGCGTGCTCGGCATAGACATCTCTGCCGATGCGATCGCCGACGCCGAGCGCAATGCGAACCTGAACGGGACAAGCAACGTCGAGTTTCGCGCCGCCAACGTGTTCGACGCTTTGCGAGAATTTGAAGCCGGCGGCGAACGATTCGATACGATCATTCTGGATCCGCCGGCGTTCGCGAAGAACCGTGCCAGCCTGTCTTCAGCGGCGCGCGGTTATAAAGAAATCAATCTGCGCGCTTTGAAGCTTTTGAATCCCGGCGGGGTGCTCATCACTTGCACCTGTTCGTATCACATGAGCGAAGAAATGTTTCTCGAAATCATAGCCGACGCAGCCCTGGACGCGCATCGGCGCGTGCAGCTTATCGAGAAGCGCGGACAATCAAGCGACCATCCGGTCCTGCTCGGCGTGCCGGAGACGCATTACTTGAAGTGCGTGATTGCGCGGGTGATTGAGTAAGTACGATGTTAGAATAACGCAGTCTAGGCGTAAGGCGCTTGAGGTTGGTAAACCAACGATCATGAGCGAAGCACTGCCTGCAGAAAAACTGATTGAGTCCGGCGCACGCGACCTGCGGGAAGGTCGCGAGACAATTGCCGCCCTGGTTGTAGCTGTTGGCGCCCCAAGACTCCGACGTTTAGGTCTCGAACTGCCGGCTCATCTTCCAGAGAACCCGGAGCATCGGCTGTACGCGCTGCTGGCGAGGGACGGGGCAGATTCAGCGCATAGCCGTTACAACGCTCTGATTCGCAGATTGATTAGTTACGAACGGGCCGCCGAATGCGTCAGCCAGTAACCCTCAACAGATTACAGAAATTCATGGACACATTCGGAGCGGCAACTGCGGCGCCGGTACGAGTCTATCTTGTCGGCGGGGCCACCGCGGTATTGCTCGGTTGGCGAGATGCCACGATCGACATTGATCTGAAGATTCTCCCGGAGAGTGACGAGGTCCTTCGAAGTCTGCCGCGACTCAAGGAAAGTCTACAGTTAAACGTGGAGCTAGCGGCGCCGGATGATTTCATTCCCGAACTCCCTGGGTGGCAGGAGCGTAGTCGATTCATTGGGCAGATAGGCAAAGCAACCTTCCTGCACTACGACTTTTACGGGCAAGCACTCGCAAAGATTGAGCGCGGACATGCAACGGATCTGCGAGATGTGAACGAGCTGATCCAGGCAGGACTTGTAGAGACCCGGCGCATGCTCGAATTCTTTACTGTTATCGAACCTCAGCTTTACCGTTACCCGGCCGTTGATGGCCCATCATTTCGGCGCGCAGTCGAGCGGATCGTCGCGGAAGCTCGCCAGTGATCGCTCCTTTGAATCAAAGCAAAAGCCGCCCAGTTTTAAGGCTGAGCGGGCTTGCTGACATTCGGCTCTTAGTTCATGAAAGTGTCACCCGCGTTATTGACGCACCGCGAATTGCACTGTGTAGACAGATGGATCCCCGACCACCGTGAACCCCAATCGGTACGTGCCCGTGGGAAGGCCGGTAGTTTTTAGATCAAAAGATATAGCCTCCGCTCGTGCCTACCGACGAGTCGAAGCGGAAGTCGGCGTCAGGGTTTGAATTGCCGGCGTCATTGAGCTTGGACGTCATCGCTTCTTTTTGGAAGACGGCCCTGCTGGGGAGAATTCCTGGTCAGTTATAGGCGCGAAACTGGTTCTCATTGCTTTCTCCTCTGGTTAGCGACGTCAGTTTGTCTGTCTTAACTAATTTCACGGCAGGCGGGATTTGGATTTACGCCTGGTCGCGTGATGGGAAACAGCTCGCAGTAGCACTCGGCGCTCGAACCACCGACGTTGTCTTGATTAACGAAGTTAGATGATTGCCATGCCCGCTGAATTTGAAGTCGCATTGGTTGAACCCGCCGTCGAGGAGAAAGACTTCCCGTAGCCTTCACAAAAAGAGCCCACCCTAATATCAATCCTACAAACGTGCCAGCCAGGTTTCGTATCGCTTCCGGGATTCGGTGAGCCAGGCGCGAAAGGAATTTGAGTCCAGCTTTGGATTGATGATCCGCAGCCTCTGAATATCGTCCAAGACACCTTTCCGAATCCCGGTCAAAGCAATCTCGATCGGCGACTTGAAGCGTGGTTCCGATCCCTTCTTGAGACCGGGAAACTCGCTCAGCACTTCCTGTACGGCCGCCGGATCGGCTTGAATCCCAAGCGCCGCGACGTTGCTTCTCAGCAACTCGATCGCGACTAACGGCTCTGAGCTATTGTTCTCCAACGCGGCTTGAAATAGTCCGACCAAACGGCCAAGCTGAATCTTGCGACCCTTAACGAAGCCGCGGAAAAGAATCGCGGGCCCTACCTCCCCTTCAAAGGAACCGTCGTCGAAGACCGCCGTCGAGACTTCAATTGTCTGATTTGGAGATGGGACTGGTTGATAGCCACCGGGAGCCGGTGATGCGGTGGTTACGGCCGGTTCATCGAATTCGGAAGCGCCGCCAGCCAGAATCAGCGGGGCGCCCTCCTCGCCCTGCGGCATGCTGGTTATCTGGTTGCGGTCCTGACCCACTCGAACAAAAAGGGCGCTGACATTTCTGGTTGAAATATTTCGGAGTGTCACTCGGTAGGAAGGAAGGGTCGAAAGATTACCCTGGATAGTCACCAGCTCAATCGATTTTGCTTTGCTGATCACCGGAGGGAGATTGCCACCTCCAAGGCCGACTCTGACCAAAACGATATCGAACGGCTCTACTCCAACCTTGGTCACTTCGCCGACAGTGACTCTTTCGCCTTCGCGCAGGGTGTAAGCAGCAACGCTGTTTTCCTGCTCCAACCCTTTCAAGCCGACAAGGACCGAGACCAACACCCGGACGCGATCGCCGGCTTGGATCGTTTGCACGTTGACGGCGCGCACCGGAAGTGAACCAGTTGGAGTCTTCCAACCGGCAACTCGGCGAAACCGCGCGGTCCACATTCCTTTGGGCGCAGAGTCAGCAGGTGGGACGACGATGTAGGCGGGGGGTTCGTTTTGGTGGTAGTAAACTTCCAGGACCAGATTCGTCGGCTGAGCGGGAATCTGCTGGCTGCTTGCGGTCGGACTCAAAAAGAATCCGACCGCAAGAGCTATGGCCAGAGCGATGGCCTTTAGCATTCAGACCTCCACTCGAAAAGCACGGCGCTTCTAAGGCATCATTCCCGGATCAGCCTCAACCACAACCTTAGTCGTGTAGTCCTTGCCGTTCACCGACAGTTTGACTGCGTAAGTTCCCGGTTCGATGACGGGGCCGGCGTTGAAGAAACCGCCGAAGCCACCACCACCTCCGCCACCGCCACCACCACCGCCGCCGCCGCCAAATCCGGGCGGCAGGTTAGCGGGACGCACCGGCGGATCGCCGCGCAGGTTCCATTGCATGCGGTTGAGACCGGCTTCCTTTGTGCCCATGATAGTGCGCACAACCTTGCCGGTGTAATCAGTGATCGTGATCCTCACATCGCCAGACGCGGCGGACTTGAGGTAGTAACTGATAGCGGTTCCCGGTTGCGGGTTGTTGCCGCGATACAGTTTCGAACCGCCGGTGTAGCGGCTCAACCGAACATCGTTGAACCATTGCGTTCCCGCGCGCACGTCGAACAGAAACGCGTCGGCGTCCATGACCTTAGTCGTGAGTTGCTGCAAAGCGGTAACGTCGTCAAGGATGTAGATGCCGCGACCATGCGTGCCGATGATCAGATCGTTGTCGCGTGGATGAACCAGAACGTCGTCAATCCGAATTCTCGGCATTCCCGACATGAACTCCTTCCAGTTCTTACCACCATCAAGTGAAACGTAAAGTCCGAACTCGGTTCCGGCGTAAAGCAGATCCTTGTTCTTCGGGTCTTCGCGAATCACGTTCACGTTGCCGACGGCCGGCAGATTGCCAACGACTGAGGTCCACGTGGCGCCGTAATCGCGGGTGACATAGACATAAGGTTTCAGATCGTCAAAGCGATGACCATCAACCGACAGATAACAAGTGCCCGCGTCAAAGTGCGACGGCTCGACGCGCGTGATGTGATACAACTCGCTGGCCTTGGCACCCAAAATTACGACGTTCTTCGCCACGTTAGTCCAGGTTGCGCCGCTATCGCGACTGACCTGCACATTTCCATCGTCGGTTCCGACCCACAAGATTCCGGGCACCATCGGTGACTCGGCGACAGTAACGACATAGCCATAGCTGGTGTAGCCGTCGTTCTTCGAAGCCATCGGATCTTTTCCGGGCACGCCCATGATCGAGAACGTATTGCGGTCGAGGTGCTTCGTCAGATCGACTGTCGAAGTCCACGTATCGCCGCGGTCCAGTGATTTGAACAGCCGGTTCGCGCCGGCGTAAAGCAAGCGCGGATTGTGCGGCGAAATGATCAGCGGCGTGTTCCAGTAAAAGCGGTACTGATCGTTTTCTGCCGGCGCGGGTACCACGTTTGAAGTGGCAAAGTTTGCTCCACCGCCACCTCCACCTCCAAAACCGCCGGCCGCGATGATCGCCTGAATTGCGGCTTGCGGATCCGCCGCCGCGGCAGTTGCGGCAGGCGCGTCGCCGGCGCGGCCCTGGCCTCCGCCGCGTCCTCCTCCGCCGCCGCCACCACCGCCGCCACGACGGGGCGCCGTACGGGGACGAATGCTTTGCGAGCGACCTGTGCGCAGATCGGTCCGGCTCATTGCGCCGTTTTGTGACTCGGAATAGAGAATGTTTCCGTCGGTTGGATCGGCTTGAGAATAGAAGCCATCGCCACCGCCGGTGCGGAACCAGTCGGCGTTGGTAATTCCCGCGCCACTCCGCGTCTGACTCGGCCCACCCCACGATCCGTTATCCTGCAATCCGCCATAAACGTAGTAAGGCTTGCGCATGTCCGCGGCCACCGCATAGAACTGCGCTGCGGGAATCGTGTTGATGAACTCCCATGTGTCGCCCTGATCGTAACTGACGTCGAGTCCGCCATCGTTGCCGATCAAAATGTGCTTGCCGTTCTTGGGATCGATCCAGATCGCATGATGATCGCTATGCGCGATTCCCGGTTGTAGTGACGTGAACTTTTTGCCACCGTCCGTGGACCGGCTGAAGTTCAACCCGCCTACGAAAACATTTTCCGGGTTGCTGGGATCGACGCGAATCTGGCTGTAGTACATCGGCCGATTGTTCTCGTTACAGCCCCCGGCGTTGAAACAAGTAGCAACCACGCGCCACGTCTTTCCCTTGTCGTCAGAGCGCCAGACTCCAGCCTTCTTTGGATCGGGAGGAGTCGGAGTTGGTGACGCAGCCGGTGTCGCGCTGGCCGCAGGCGAAGCCGCCGGGCTCGGAGTCGGCTGTCCGCCGCCCCCGCCCGGACCTGGTTCATCACCGCCCGTGCCCGTGCTGGCGCCTACTTCCATCTGCGCATAAATCACATTCGGATTCGATCGCGAAACATCAATACCGATGCGCCCTAGCAATCCTTCCGGCAGTCCGTTCCCAGAAAGCTTTGTCCATGTCTTGCCCGCGTCAGTGGTCTTCCAGAGTCCTGAACCCGGACCGCCGCCGTTGAATCCCCAAGAAGTCCGACGACGCTGATATGACGCAGCGTACAAAGTCTTGCTGTCCGACGGATCCATCACGATGTCAGTGAACCCTGTATCTTCATCAATGAACTTAACGTTGTTCCAAGTCTTGCCGCCGTCCGTTGTCTTGTATACGCCGCGCTCTTTGTTTGGGCCAAAAAGGTGGCCAAGCACTGCGACGTAAACGATGTTCGGATCTTTCGGATCGATCACGATGCGCGGGATGCTCTGCGAATCTTCCAGGCCCATCCTGGTAAAGGTCTTTCCGGCGTCAGTTGACTTGTAAATGCCGTCCCCAAAACTCGAACTCTGACGATTATTGGCCTCGCCGGTTCCCACCCAGACGATGTCCGGATTGGAGGGGGCAATTGCGATATCTCCAATAGACCCGCGCGAGTAGGTGTCAAAAATCGGCGTAAAAGTCGTGCCATTGTTCGTGGTCTTCCAGACGCCGCCGGTAGCAAAGCCTACATAATAGATGTATGGATTGCTGTCAACGGCGGCAATGTCGTCGATGCGTCCGCCCATGCTCGCCGGGCCAATGCCACGGAACACAAAGCGTTTCAGCGTGGGGTCTTCCGACCAGTTGATCGGCGTTGGCGTTGGGCTCGGCGACGGAACTGCTGCCTGCGCCGGTCGCTGGGCTGGGGCTGTCGTCGCTGGGGTTTGCGTCGGGGTCGGATTCTGAGCGTGGGCCGCGAGCGTACCAACAGCTAACGCGAACACTCCAACCAACAGCCACTTCAAATCACGAATAGCACGAAACATTTCTCTCATTTGGGGAATTCCTTTCAATCGAGTTGTTGCAAGAAAGCACAGATGCGTGGACCGCGCTTGATGTGAATACTCAGATTTAAGAAGACGCACGAGCGGCTGAATCGGTTACAACTGTTGTTCGAAAATCACGCGGACGATGGTCGAGACTTTTAGCTCATTAGAAAGGTTTAGTCAACCCGTTTGCATCGCGGACATCTCGTTGACGTTTATCCACGTAACGATCTTGCAATCTCGGCCAATCAACCTCTGGGAGCTTTGATCTTCGCGCCGGTCGTCAAACTGTTTTCCGCTCACGTGCAGCGAATTGCTTGACGCGCCAACTGCTACGAGTTTATGATGCGCTCGACGTTACTAGCTCGGGCTCGGAACGCTCACTATCACATGCTGCCGCGAACTCAACGACAAAAAGAGGTCCTCGATTACATCACGCGTTTTCTCGCGAAGCATGGTTACGAACCTTCATACTCGCAGATCGCCCGAAACTTTGGCGTCAGTTCCAAAGCAACGATCGCAAAACATATCTCGGCGCTCGAGAAGCGCGGACTGATCACACGCGAACATGAGCCCGGTCGCTTCACACTGGCAGTGCATGTTGAGGATGCGCCGGCGAACACGATTTGCGAAATTGCTTTGCTTGGTCGGATCGCCGCCGGTGCACCAATCGATGCCGTCCGCGACGTCGAGATGATTTCGGTGCCGCGCTTCTTGCTTGGACGCGTGCGACCTGAGCGAGTGTATGCTTTGCGCGTCAAGGGTGACTCAATGATCGACGAGCATATCTGCGATGGTGACATCGCGCTGATCGAGAATCGCACCGAGGCGCGCGAGGGCGAGATTGTCGTGGCCTTAATCGATAGCGCGCGAGCTACCCTCAAGCGCATGTTTCGGTTCGGTGACGAAGTGGAACTGCGGCCTTCGAATTCCCAAGTGGAACCTATCCGCGTCCATGCCTCGCGGGTCGAGATTCAGGGCATTTTTCGCGGCCTCCTAAGACCCAGCAACTGATCGCGAAAGGCCCACAAAAGCCAGTACAATCCAGGTTTTCAGGGATTCTCGCCGCGAGAAGCCGTCGGCGAGCATCAGGATTTCCTTCGGCCCTTGCCGACCGTCTTTTCGGTCGGTTTTTGCGTCTCAAACCGGCACTGCTCTGGACGCTTGTCTGCACGCAAGCCGACGAAGACGGGATGGCGTAGGTGTCCGGCCGCTGTCCATTCTGAGAACTTCACTTCGGCGACCAGTTTTGGTTTCAACCATTGCACCGGCTCGTTCGTTTTCGGGGCATCTACAAACGCGCTCTTCTTCACTCTCAGCGGTTGCATCAATTTGTAAATCTTCTCCAGCGTTCTTTGGTTGAACCCGCCGCCAATGTGCGCGACGTAATGCAACTCTTTATCACGATAGAGCCCGACGACCAGCGCGCCGAAATGTGAACGCGATCCGCGCGGCGCTGTGTAGCCGGCGACCACCACTTCCGAACGTTCTACGGTTTTCACCTTGAGCCAATCCGCGCTGCGTCTTTGCACGTATTGACTCGCGGCGCGCTTGGCCATCATCCCTTCGAGCCGAAACTTTTCAATCTGCGCAAAGAACGCTTCGCCTTCACCCACGATGTGTTCTGAGAATTTTATGAAGCTCGCCGGCCGCAGAATTCTTTCCAGTGCTGCTTTCCGTTCGACGACCGAACATGACGTCAGGTCGCGGCCGTCCACATAAAGCAGATCGAAAGCGAAGTAGACGATCTTTGCTGTGCCCAGCAAGGCTTCAATGTCGCTTTTCTTTTTTCGCCCGACGCGCGGCTGCAAAAGTTGAAAGCGCGGCATGCCGTCACGGTCGAGCGCCACGATCTCTCCGTCGAGGATTGCTTCCTTCGCTTCGACCTGCTTACCAACGCCAACTAACTCCGGATATTGATGGGTCATGTCGAGTTGATTGCGCGAGACAAAACGCGCGCGGCCATCTTCGATAAAGCACACCGCGCGAAAGCCGTCCCATTTCGTTTCAAAAATCCATTCGGAATTCGAAAATGGTTTGTCCACCAGCGTCGCCAGCATCGGGTGGATTACGACAGGCATGCACGCCTTGCGGGCCTTTGGACAGAGAGTGGTTGCTTTTTTCTTCTGCACGAGTAATCTCGCGGGCGGCTCGATCAAGTCATGGTAGTCTAAGAGCTATTCATGATGACCAGCAAGCTCGCCAAGAGTCCAAGCCTGGAGCCGTTCAAGCCAACAAAGGAGCAGTTGGCGAAGGCGCACGGTAAGACCGTCCCCGACGTGATCGCGCCCGGCTTACGAGTGCTGTTTTGTGGAATCAATCCGGGACTCTACACTGCGGCCGTCGGTCATCACTTTGCGCGACCCGGCAATCGCTTCTGGCCCGCGCTGCACGCTTCGGGATTTACGGCGCGATTGTTGTCGCCTTTCGCAGAGGTTGAGCTGTTGGAGCTTGGCTTGGGAGTCACGAATGTCGTAGCGCGCGCAACCGCGACCGCCGCTCAACTCACACCGGAGGACTTCATCAAAGGCGGACGCCTACTGCGACAGAAGGTCCAGCGCTTTCAGCCAAAGTTCGTGGCCGTGCTCGGTGTCGGCGCGTATCGCGCGGCGTTCGCCCAACCAAAAGCCATCATCGGCGAACAGAGCGAATTGATTCACAGTGCGCGCGTTTGGGTTCTGCCAAATCCCAGCGGTCTCAACGCGAACTATCAGTTGAAAGAACTCACGCGTTTGTTTCGAGCGTTGCGTTTAGCGGCGGACTCATGAGCGCAACGGCATAGTTTGTCGCGTCGCGATCGTATGCTTAAATGTCTCCCTCAATAATTTGATGATCGAACTCCTTTCCCAACTCAATGAACCGCAACGCGAGGCCGTCACATCGGCCGACGGTCCGTTGCTGATTCTGGCGGGTGCGGGCTCGGGTAAGACTCGCGTCATCGCGTGCCGCATCGCGTACCTCATCGCCGAGCGCGGAATTTGGCCGCGCAACATCGTTGCCGTTACCTTCACGAACAAAGCCGCTGAGGAGATGCGCAATCGCGTCAGCAAAATCCTCGAAGGGCTTGAGCTGGGTAGCGCGCCTTTGATTTCTACTTTTCACAGCTTGTGCGTGCGCATCTTGCGGCGGGACATCGAAGCACTGAAAGCCGGATACACCCGCTCGTTCACGATCTATGATCAGGACGACGCAGTGCGACTAACCCGAAACTGCCTGCGCGATCTCGGACTCGACGAGAAACAACTCACGCCGCGTTCCGTTCAATCAGCAATCAGCTCTGCCAAGAATCGCGGCGACGACGCGGAAGCTTTCACCGCGCGAGCGCAATTCGTTGACGAGCGGCGTGCGTCGATCGCGCGCGTGTTCCAGCAGTACGAAGAACGCTTGCAGCGAAACAACGCGCTCGATTTTGACGACTTACTGATTAAGACTGTGCGGCTGCTCCGTGACGTCGCGGAAGTGCGCGAGAGATACAACGATCGCTTTCGCTACATCCTGGTGGACGAGTACCAGGACACGAACTCGCTTCAGTTTGGTTTGATTCGCCTCTTGACCGAGCGTCAACAGAATATCTGTGTCGTCGGCGATCCCGATCAGTCGATATACCGTTGGCGGGGAGCGGACATCACAAACATTCTCAAATTTGAAGAGCATTTTCCGTCGGCTAAAGTCATCCGCCTCGAAGAAAACTATCGCTCGACGCAGAACATACTCGATGTCGCCAGCGGCGTCATCAAGCACAACCTCGAGCGTAAGGAAAAGGCCCTGTGGACGCAGAACCCGAGCGGCGAGCTAATCCGGTATTACCAGGCGATCGATGCTGAGTCCGAAGCGCGTTTCGTAGTCGGTAAAATCCAGGGGCATCTCGCGACCGACCGAAGCATCCGGGCGGCGGTCCTGTATCGCACCAACTCGCAATCGCGCGTGTTCGAGGAAGCCATGCGGCGCGCGAGTCTTTCATACAACATTGTCGGCGGCTTCTCTTTTTACGAGCGCATGGAAGTGCGCGACATCATCGCCTATCTCAAGCTGGCGTTGAATCCTAACGATTCAATCGCCCTGCAACGTGTCATCAACACCCCGACGCGCGGCATCGGCAAGCAGACGCTTGACGAGATTGAAACTCAGGCGCGCGAACTCGGCGTGTCGTACTGGGAAGCGATTTCAGATTTGGTCAAGGACGGGCAGCGACTTTCTCCGCGCGCGATCGCTGCGCTGGCGAATTTTCAGCGGATCATTGATGGCTTGGCGGCGAAGGCCGGGAGCGCGGGCGTCTCGCCCGCAACGCCGAGGCGCAGCCTCGGCGAGGACAATGGAACGAGCGCGTCGGAAAGGCAGAGCCTTTCCGCACACCAGGCGGCAGAGCCGCACACCATCGAATCAGAATCCCCCGTCTCCGATTTAGTCAAAGCCGCGATCATGGACAGCGGTTACGAACACGCTCTGAAAGCCGAGAACAATGACGAGGCCGAGGCGCGGCTGGAAAACTTGCAAGAGTTGGTGAACGCCGCCGTTGACTATGACGAAGAGGGGCCGCAAGGCCTGCGTGACTTCATCGATCACTCGGCGCTGGTGTCAGATACCGATCAGTACAAAGGCGACGTCCCGGTGACGCTGATGACGGCACACTCGGCCAAGGGACTGGAGTTTCCGGTAGTCTTTATCGTTGGCCTCGAGGACGGTCTGTTCCCTCATTCGCGATCTCTGGCGGACGCGTCGGACGTCGAAGAAGAGCGCCGTCTTTGTTATGTGGCGATGACGCGGGCCGAGAAATACCTTTACGTCACACATGCGGTTAAGCGCCGAGTCTATGGCGAAGAGTTGGCTTCAGAGCCTTCCCAGTTCCTGAACGAAATGCCGCTGGAATTGATCGAGGACATCTCGCGGGGACGGTCCTGGCTGTCCTTCGCGCGGGGCGCGAAAGCGCGGGAGCAGGCGGTGGACTCGGTCGTTTATGAGTACGACGAAGCGTCGAAAGCTGAATACCGCCAGGCGCCTCCGACCTCGGGATCAGCTGGCAGACTCAGCGCCAGGCGCCCGAGCGGGAAGTATCCCGGGAAGACCTACGACAGCGTCGAAGCCATTGAGGAGTTCTTTCGCAAGCGCACCGAGCGGATGGGCGGGCCAAAGAATGCCAGACCGAGCGTGGCTAACCCAACACCCAACACGCAAGCGCCCACTCCCTCAGATTTCCTACCGGGCTCCTACGTCCGTCATGCCAAATATGGCCGAGGCCTGGTGCTTAGGCGTGAGGGGAACGGACCGGCGACCAAGCTCACCGTCAGCTTCCCCGGCTACGGCCAGAAGAAACTGGTCGAGAAGTACGCCGGCCTACTAAAGGAAGCCTAGATTGATAGTGAATTCGCATTTTTGCTAACAAGTCCGCGGGAACTCTGCGGCGCGGAGCCTCCCGACCTTCACTTTTGACCTGGGTTACGGCTGGACAGGTTTCCGCCCCGTGTGTTAGCCTCTTTTTGGCGATAAGTTAAAGCGAACCTTTAGGGTTCGCTTTATTTTTGACCTCTTCAGCCAGCGCAGCACTTAGGATTTAGCTTCGGCTGACCGCCTTCCGTCTCCTAGAGCCGAAGGTCGAGTCAAGACAATAACGACTCGCGCACAGCGCCGCTGGGAGGTTCCCCCTAAACTATCGGACAGGAGAAACCGAATTTGATGAAGTCCACGTTTTTTGGAAGTGCTTTAGGTCTGCTTTTAGCTTTTTCCGTTATTTCCTATTCAAAGACCTTTATTCAGCGGCAAGATCCCAAGCCAGTTCAGGTTCAGCAGCCAGTGACTTTGGAAGTCGCGGGGCAGGTGCCTGAAACGCTGGCGCCAGTCGCACCCACCGAAACTCCGGTGACGACTAGCCCCGCCGATTTGGCGTCTAGGGCCAGGCTGACCTCAGAGTCGCAGCCAGCCTCCCAAACCTACACGGCGACCGCGTATAGCCTGCGGGGCCGAACGGCCAGCGGGAAACCAGTGAGCCGAGGACTAATCGCCGCCGACCCGTCAGTTTTGCCCCTCGGCACACGGGTTCGCCTTGAGGCGGGCTCATGGAGCGGGGAATATCTGGTCGCTGATACCGGCGGAGCCGTCAAAGGACGCCGGATTGATATCTGGACGCCGACCACCCGTGAAGCTCTCCAGTTTGGAAGACGACCCGTGAAGCTGACAGTCCTCGAGTTCGGTGGTAAGCGCGGGAAGCCGGCATTGGTGCGTCCGCGGCGAGTGAATGACCCAGAGCCGACGACTGCCTCAGTAGCGCAACAGCCAGCAAAGCAAGACAAATAGGCAACGAAGACCGATCGTTTTCGGGGCTTTGGATCAGAGCGGGAGTTAGGAGAGACCTACTCCCGCTTTTCATTTTTGTTAGCGAAGCAGCTAAGATGCCGGTTCAATGTCCAACGAGAATGATTCGGATCAAGAAACCGCCGCTTCCCTGGTCGAAGTCTGGCGTGGCCCAATCGTCGAATCGCGGCATCGCGGACATATCGCTGCAGTGACCGGTGCGGGGCGAACTGTTGCCGCGCTGGGCGCGCCTGACACTGTCACTTACCTGCGCTCTTCCGGCAAGCCTTTTCAGGCCATACCGCTAATAGTTTCTGGCGCGGCGGATCGTTTCCATTTCACGATTCAGGAGATAGCGATTGCCTGCGGGTCGCACAGCGGCGAACCGGTTCACGTTGAAGCAGTTCGCTCGATGCTGCGAAAGGTTGGCGTGGACGAAAGCGCGCTGAAGTGTGGCGTGCACGACCCATTCAGCGCCGAAGTCGCGCGCGAGTTGGCGCGAAATCAGCGGCCTTCCAATGTCCTGCAAAACAATTGTTCCGGCAAACACGCGGGCATGATCGCGCTGGCGCTTCACGTCGGCGCGCCGACGGAAACCTACGACCAATGGACGAACCCAGTCCAACAAATGATCGGTCAAGCCGTGTCGCAATTCTCGGATGTGCCGCTCGAAAGGATCGCAATCGGCACGGACGGCTGTGGCGTTCCGGTCTTTGGAATTTCGGTGCGCGCCATGGCGCTGATGTACGCTCGGCTGGTCGCGCCCCCTGCTGATCTCAATCAGCCGACGCGCGATGCTGCTCGGCGCATCGTTAGAGCGATGACTTCCTTTCCCGAGATGGTTGGCGGCACGAAGTCGCGTCTGGACACGGAATTAATCAAGACCGGTAACGGTCGGCTCATTTCGAAGATTGGCGCGGAAGGCGTCTACACGATTAGCGTATTGCCATGCGACGCCTGGCCAAACGGGCTCGGCCTCGCGCTCAAGATTGAAGATGGCGACGACCATCGCGCCCGCCCGCCCGCAGTAATCGAAGCTTTGCGGCAACTGGGCGTGCTGACTCAGCAGGAACTGACCGTACTTGCCGATTACTCGCCGACCGTCATTACCAACCGACGCGGTGAGCGCGTGGGCGAAGCGCGTGCGGCCTTTACTCTGAATATTGAGAAAGGCGAGTAACTCATCTCACTTGCGGGGCATGCGAGAGTTGGCTGAATCAAACGGAGCAAAGATTAGCGCTGACGCCGGCACGCCGCCAGTCCTGCGCCGCGACGAGCACGGCACAGCAGATTACGATTCGGTGCCAGACGTAATCGAGTGGTTCCTCAACTATGATCAGCGAGTCGCGACAGTCAAACACCCGAAGGTTGAAGAGCTTTTTCAGTGGAAGCAGAATCAAAGCCGTCTGGCTGGCGAAGACATCTTCATCTTCACTTGCGCCGAAGATCGGCTCGCCATCGGCATCATCCAGGCTGTGGCGCACAATCCGACGGAGCGCGAACTGCACACTTGGATTGCTCAACTAATAAACGCGCTCGATACTGCGTCGAAGGCCACCGAAGACGTCACCTCGGCCTATCAATTGGATATGGGTGCCGCGACCTCGGTCGTAGCCGAAGCTGATAAGATTCCCGCCGCAAGTCCGCGAAATGATTTTCTGATCAACTGCTGGTTGGAAACGCTCTGCACCGCCGAGATTCGTGTGCTCGGGTGGTTGTATCAGGAGCTGTTCAGCCGGCCATTTCATCCTCAGAATTTCTAAGACCCTCTCGTGCTTTCGACTGACGTTCTACGCGGGGACTAATCGTTCTTCCGGGAGCCCTCAAGCAAATGGCGAGCGGTTTCCTCGGTCATATCGTCGAGGTGAAGCCGCACCATGCCGCCGGCGTCCGAGTATGCTTCGGCCCCACGCTGTTGGGCGCGACGGCGGCGAAATAGCAACGCACCAAACAGTCCGCCAATTCCGAGACACAACAGCACCGACAGCCCGGAGCTTTCGAGCACCGCGACCACTACTCCGCCCGTCTTTTGCAGGACGTATCTTTGGACTCGCTCATACAGATGAGGATCATCGCCCAGCCATTGCACGACTTGCTCGTACTTAACCTGGTCGATCAATTCGTTTGCAGCCTTCTCATCCGGCGCGTCGAAAACAAATACCGAATAGTTGCCCACGCGGCGATATGCTGTCGGAGCTTGGCCCTTGCTCTTCAATTCCTGAATCTTCGCGACGATGCGCCGATCGTTATCACTGGCGAACTGCGGCGTGGTGAATTCAACGATGACGAGTTGCGATTGGCCATATTTCGCAGTGACGGCTTCGGTGCCGCCATCGAAATTTAGTTCCGTGATGATCGGCTGGCTCGGCACCATTCTTTGAAGCGTCTCCAAACTTACGGCGTAAGTCGGGCTTGCGGCCCGCCAGTTGGGGAGATGTTGGACTAGCACAGGAATATCGCCTTCGCCCTTGTCTAACGACGAAGCCAATGTTCGCGCTAACTCAAGTCCTTCGTTGAGACCCTCCGGATCTGTTATCGAAATCAAAGCAGAAGCCGAACCCCGAAAGAAATATATTGTGTTGCCTACCACGACACCGGCAGTTCCGATCTGGACAGGCTTTGCTTCGTGCGCGTGGTCGGCGTTTCTTACGAGGTAAGTCAAAAGCGAATAGGCGGCTGATTCGGAGCGGGTCGTGGCAATGTAAACAATAAATCGCTTACCGTCTCTTGCTAAATAGTCTCGGCCAGCCCTCGCCGTGATATAAAACGCCGCTGGCGGGAGTTCTCCGGGAGGGGTTAGATTAACTGGAGTTGCCGAACCACGCGCTTCAAAATCGCCAATGCGATTAGCCAGGAGCTTGGTAGCAAGACCCGCAGCATCCGTACTCTCTTCTTTAGCTTTGACCGTATAGACTCCGCAAAAGATGAGTGCTAGGGCAAAGCAAATTACTCTTGAAGACTTTACGGCACCGAACAAAGTACACTTCTCCTTAGCTCAATCTCACTACCGTTAGACTCGCAGAATTTCAGTCTGTTCCCTGTTGGAGTTTCAGTCTAATGCCGGCGCGCCATCTCGCGCAAAAGCAGGTCGGCATAGTGCCGCGGATTGTTGATGTTGTTCAGAACCGTCGTGCCGCCGACTTCGCTGGCGTTGTCTACGACCACACTGCCAAAGCCGAGGATACGTTGAGGAATCGAGGCTGAAACGGTCACGTCCTGAATCTTGGCGAGCGGAATGTTGCGGGTGGTGCGCGCGATCAGACCGTAATCGATCTCGATCTTTGAATCGGTCAGCGTATAGCGAATCATGTTGCGTCTTAGATGTTTGTACGCGGGAATCAACAGCAGCCCGAGCGCCACCGGCAGAGAGAAGTACCAGGGAATGTTCACGAAGCTAATCATCGCCAGCAGAATCGTCAAAAGCACTGCGCCCAGCACCGCCGCCGCGTAACCAATCTTGATGAAGAGCAGAGTCGGACGCACCGTAAAGATGACGTGTTCCACCTCGTCGTCGTGACCGTAAGGAGCAGGCGCCGACGCCTGGGGCCGGGCGATTCGGGTTTCTTCAGAATCACGGGCCGCGCCGCACTGATCGCAGAAGCGGCTGTTCGGATTGAGCGTGGCTCCACAACTAACACATTGCATGACTTGTTGACCTCTCTTCGCTTATACGCCTCTGTGACTATTCTTGATGCACTTATCTTCAGCTCATGATACATAAAGTGCGGGCGGCACCAAATAGAAAACGAGGCGAACCGCCTAAATGGACGAATTCGCCTCGCTTGGAAGATTGGCTGCGGGCCCAGTTACTGGCTCATCAACTGCAGACTGCCGTCGGGTAAACGCACGATCGAAATCGTGCGCTCATAAACGGTCAAAGGCGCTGATTGTTTGTTTTGCACACGAGCAAGCTGGCCGCCGCTCAATCTCGGCGCATAAAGAGCTGCATTTGGATCGCGCAGCAGGGCGTAGCGCCGTGAAATGCGGCGGACGTACTCCTGAGTTTCAGAATACGGCGGGATGTGCCAGCCGTATTTTTCCACCGCGCCTTCCCCGGCATTGTAACCGGCCAGAACCAGGTTGATGTCTCCATCAAAGCGATCCAACAGGAACCTTACGTAACGCGCGCCACCTTCGATGTTCTGTCGGGGATCGAAGATATTGGTGACCCCAAAACGAATCGCCGTGAAAGGCATTAACTGCATCAGCCCGCGCGCACCCTTTGGCGAAATAGCGTGCGACTTGAAGCTCGACTCTTGATGCATGATTGAGTAAAGCAACAGCGGATCGACTCCATTGCTGGTACCAGAGCTAATCAGATAGTCATCAACTTGCGCGTTCCCGGTGGTGTAGCCGCGTAGCGCTGAGTTTTGGTTCACCGAAGTGCTGGCGATCACGTCGCGGATCGCAACAGTCGGTACAACTAGCGAACGCTGATTGTCCGCTGGCGCCATTACGGCCTGATCAGCGCTGAGGGCGTCAACGCTCATGATTGACGCTTTCGTCTTCGGCGCGCGGCGAGTCGTGGCTTTGCGAGCCTTGGCTGGCTCGACGCGAATCCGGACGCCGTTAGTCGTGTCAAAGTTGTCGAACGAGTAGCCGGGACCCTGCGCAAAGACGGGCACACAACCAAACAGTATTAAGAGAGCAATGCGGGCGAATCTCGTCATTTATCTATTCTCAGGAATCGCAAATCATCGAGTCGAACGGGTGGGCTTCTCAGGGACTCAGATGATGTGCTCTAAGCGAGCCATCCCAATAGTAGCAAATGGTTCAAGAATTGCCAACCATTTTGACCCCGGGCGAACTAGTGCCGATTTTCGGGCAATCTTGAGCAATATTGAGAATTTCCGGCTTGGGCCGAGGGACTGGTGGGAAAATCGTGACCAACTCGACTCTCTTGACAGCGATAGTATGATAGCGGCTCATCAAGCGGGTCGAGTTGCAAAAGGTAAGCTGGCTTTATCATCTCGCGTGCTCAGCACGCCTCACAAAATCGTAAGGAGACTCATATGAAAAAGCTCCCCCTGGTCGCGCTCTCGCTGCTGACTGCCTTCTCGTTTGTCGCGGCAACCCAGAACCAAAATACCAACACCAGCGCCAATACAAATGCGAACGGCGCGACGAACACTAACAAGTCCACTAGCGCGAAGCGTGGTCCGATCTTTCGCGCCACTAAGGATCAGATCAACCAAGCCCAAGCGCTTCTCAAACAGCGAGGTTTCTACAGTGGCGAGCAGATTGGAAAGCTCGACCCCGACACTCGCGCCGGTCTCAAGAAATACCAGGCGGCTGAAGGTCTCAAGGTAACGGGCACGCTCAACAAGGTCACACTTGTGAAGATGGGCATCACCCTCACTGAAAAGCAAAGGTTGATGTAGCTTGCCGAAATGCTAGCGCTCGATTTGGCCGAGCAGTGCTTGCAACTCCGTTGGTAACGGTGCGGTGAAGCGCAGTTGCTCCGTCGTGCGCGGGTGGCGAAAACCTAGTTGCTCCGCGTGAAGAAACTGGCGCCCGAGCTTTGCAATCCGCGAGCGAATTACCGGATTGATTACCGTCTTGTCGCGGCCGGCGCCATACACTTCGTCGCCGACGACCGGATGTTTGAGCCAGGAGAGATGCACGCGAATTTGATGAGTGCGTCCTGTCTTTAGCTCAACATCAAGCAGCGTAAACCTGTCGAAGCCCCGCCGAACCTTGTAAATCGAGAGCGAGGGACGCCCTCCGCGCACGACAGCCATGCGCGTCCGATTGCGCGGGTCGCGCGCGATCGGCTGATCGATTTCACCGGTTTCCTTTTCAATCTGGCCATGCACCAGCGCGACATAGGACTTGAAAACTTCGCGATCGCGAAACTGATCGGCCAGGTGTTCATGCGACTTTTCGGTTTTTGCGACTACGAGCAGACCCGACGTTCCCTTATCCAGACGATGTACGATTCCCGGTCGCACCGCGCCTCCGGTCGTCGATAGTTTCTGAAAATGAAATGCCAGCGCGTTGGCCAGCGTGCCTGAGTTAACGCCTGCCGCCGGATGAACCACCATTCCCGCGGGCTTGTTGACCACGATCAGATCGTCATCCTCGTAAACAACTTCAACGGGAATGTCTTCAGGAGTAAAGGAAGCCGACGGAGTCGGCGTTAGCTCAATTTCGATCGTGTCGTTCGCGCGCAGCTTATGCGAAGGCTTTGAGACACTACCGTTGACCAGCACGTCGGCGTTTTCAATCAGACGATGCAGGCGCGCGCGGCTCCAGCCTTCGATGTGCGCGGCTAGAAACGCGTCCAGGCGCTGGCCTGCATCTTCTGCTGTAACAGAGATCGTCAGCGAAGGACCGTGGTTGGGTTCAGAGTTCAAGCTTCAGCTTGTAGTAAATCACGACAAACTGAAGTTTGAACTCTTAACGTCGCTCACTGTTTGCACGGAGTGATCACGGCGTTGGCAGCGAGGCGATCGTGGATAAACTTGTCGGCGTCGGCCTGGATCAGTTCACCGTTGACGATCCAGGCTTTTTCGGTGAGCACGTCGCCGCTTGAGTTGCATTTTGCCGGATCGAGAAAGATGTTCCACGGCGAACCCCACTTCCGCGTGTCGCCCGTTAACTGGCGATAGCCAAAGTGTGGTGTCTTTTCGCGATCGTCGCGTGACTCCGACTCGCTCACGACCGGATACGGCGACCCAGTCGGGCCAAAGAAAGCCTTCACGTCGTCCCGCGACCCATATTCGCCGACGCCAATAATTTCAAATCCCTGCGCTTTGTATTTCTCATATAGGCTCGCCGCCACCGGCGCTTCGTTGCGCCAGTTCGGACACCACGGCGCGAAGTACAGCACCATGACCAGCTTCTTTCCCTGCATCAACGAACGCAACGCGACCGGTTTGTTACTGGCAAGTTCGTTGAGCGTCCAGGCCTTGTAGTTAACCGTCTTCTCCAGCACTGGCGCGTATTCATGGCCGTCCTGCGCGCGAAGCGCGGCGGAAGTGATAATCAGCGTGAACAAAATCAGTGCTAACTTCTTCATTTGGGTTACTCCAACTAAGTCTCAACGACTGGTTGAGTTTGATTCGACTCTTTGCGCAGTTGCCGGTGCTTCGTCGAGCAAAGGCTTAATCGCTGCCTCGAAATTCGCGCGCGACTGTTGCCCAATAAACTTGTGGCGGATGCGTCCCTCGCGATCAAGTAAGTAAGTAACGGGCAACCCCGGGCCGTTACCAAACTTCCCGCCGATCTCTTCCGCGCCACGAACCACGGTGTATTCCTGCTTCACGTCCTTTTGAAAACTTCGAATCGCGTCGGCGGTGTCGACCGGAGAGACGGATGCGCCTACGACAGAGAAACCGCGCGCCTGAAAGTCCTTTTGCATCGCGTTGAATTCGGGAATCTCAGCGCGGCAGGGAACGCACCAGGTCGCCCAAAAGTTCAGCAACACTACTCGCCCGCGGAGCGACGTAAGATGAAAGGGTTGCGCGTCGAGAGTTTGAAACTCTACATCAGGCGCGGGTTGAGAACTCGCGGTTGCCGGGTGCGGCCCGCTCGTTGTCGGCGGCTTGAGTTTCAAAAGCTCTTCGAAATTTGGCAACTTCGCGGCTAGTCTGGAACTCGTTAGGAAGCTGGAATAGCCGGTCGCAATCAGTCCCCCGATCAGGATTAAGACGACGCCGGAAACGACCTCGACCTTGTGCAGATGTTGTCGGAACCGCGAATAGAACCCGAGAAACTTATTAATCCCGATGCCCGTGATCAGAAACGGAACCGCCAGCCCGGCTGAATAAAACGTCGCCAGCACCAGTCCGCCTTTCCAACCACCGGTGGTTGCGGCCAGCGCCATTATTCCTCCGAGGATTGGTCCGATGCACGGCGTCCATCCCGCGGCGAAGGCTATGCCCAGCGTCAGCGATCCCAAAACGCCGCGCGGCTTCTCGCTCGAAAATTGTCGCGTATCTCGATAAAGCCATTTGATTTTCACCAGCCCAATCAAGTGCAGGCCGAAGACGATGATTACGACGCCGCCGATGATCCGCACCCAGGGGTTGCTAATAATCGACGACCCAACCAACCCAGCCGTCGCGCCCAACGCGATGAAGATCACTGACAATCCGATATTGAAAGCGATCGAGTTGACTATGACCGCGCGCAGAGCCGTGCTACGCGAACCACCTTCGCCCCTAAGGTGATCGATACTCACTCCCGACATCAGCGAGAGATAACCGGGAACCAGCGGTAGCACACACGGCGACAGAAACGACAGCAGCCCACCGGCGAACGCGATCAGAAGGTTAGCGATTGATACGTGCATTGCTTAACTTCGCCTGAACAGTTTCCCAAACCACAACGTCAAATTCAAATAGAGCCCCGACAACGCTGAGATGCCGGCGAGCGTGGAAAACGCCACCAGCAGCGGAACCTGCCACGTTCCGGCAAAGAAATAAAAGTGCGCCTGCCGAAAATAACGCGTCAAAGCTCCGGGTGGCGGCGTCTTGATCACAGCTCCGTTTTCGGCGTCGATCAAGAGCGAGTCCGCGCCCATCCCGCCGATCGCCTGATAGACCGGTCGTCCGTCACGCATCAACAATGTCAACGCCGTCGTCGGCAATTTCTTCCCGGCAAACTCGTTCGCCTTCAACATAGCTTCTGACGGCGAGACGCGCACGCGCGTTGCATCGATGCTTTCAATCTTGCCGCCCTCGACCGCGCTGGGCCACGCGTACAAAAGGCCGCTCGAAGCCCACGCGAAGACGGGAATGGCGACGATCAATCCCAGCCAGATGTGTGTGCGATAGATAAAGGAACGCATGAATTACTGCTTCGCTGTTTGGGAAGCGAGGGCGGGCTCTTCGATCAGCTTCTTGATCATCTTGTTCAGCATCGCAGCTTCCTCGTCGCTCGAGCCGACGCTGATCAGTCGCACGACGCCGCGCCGGTCGATTAGAAAGCTGGTCGGGATCGAAGAAACTGCGTAGTTCCGATCGTTCTCGCCCGAGTCCGCCACCGCGAAACCATAGGGGATGTGATTCTTCTTTTTGAAGTCGCGCAAGTAAGCGGTCTCCTGCGCCTGTGTTAGATCTTTGCCTTCGACCTCTCCGAAAAAGTTTGTCACACCGAGAATCACCAGGCCTTTGTCCTTGTAGTTCTCGTGCCACTTTTGCAGACGCGGAAGCGTCACCCGGCACGGCCCGCACCAAGTCGCCCAAAAATCCAGAAGCACCACGCGTCCGCGCAGATCCGCGAGTTTCACCGGCGCCTGATCGATCCATTCGTCGGCCACGATGTCCTTTGGGGCAGGGGCCGCGACCGGCGCGTCAACAAACGACTTGAACAGATCGATGTCCGGCGCGATCGCCAACAAGCGTCGCACGGCCAGCTTGTACAAATTGCCTGACGGCAAAGCCAGCGCGAGTTGGCGCAGCTCCTGTGCCGCCGCAATCGCTTCATCTTTTTTCTTCAGCTTCAGATCGGCCTCCGTAAGCAACGTGACCGCCTCGCTCAACGCCTTGTCGCGTTCAAGCGGCCCTTTTGACTTCGCGAGGAGCTTGCCGGCATTGAACATTTCGCGCGCGTGCGCCTGACCATGTTCGTAATCTTTCGCCTTGAAATAGGCTGTCACCATAAAGCTTTCGAGGTTGTAGCGATCCTCGGCGACTTGTGGTTGACTCTTCGCGTATTCAGCCAGCCGAGTTTCGGCTTCTTTTAGCAAGTCTTTCTTCGCAGCCTGGATCACCACGATCGCGCGCGCATTCTGGGCCGGCTCGCCCGTCGCGTCTGGCTTCTCGTTAAGAAATCGCCTCATCGTCTCATGCGCCGCGTCGAAATTCCGCGCGAGGTTGTACAGCATCCCGAGATAATAAACGTCTTTGCCTTCCGGCTTTCGCGCCGCCAGGACCACGGCATAGCGCGCGGCGAGATCGCGCTGCTCAGACTTGATCTTGTCTGCCAGCCGCGCGTCGAACGGCATTTTCCGCTTCCTAAAATCGTCAAACTTGTTCTGCGAGTAGTTGTCGGCCTCTTCGAAAAGTTGCGCGGCGTCGCGCTCTTCTTTTGAGTTCGTGGGCTTCGCTTCAGCAGTCTTGGTTGCGGTATCGCTGCCAGGGTTTGGGGTCGCGTCCTTCACCCGGCCGGATTGTGCCGGTGTCGATAGTGCGACGAAAAGGCAGCAACACAAAGGCAGCAACAAGCGTGGAAAGTGTTTCATTAGAGGCTTAGATGCAACTCTTGACAACGCGGCTCACGGAAGACTGCGAGCATGTTAGGACACGGTGACGGCACTGTCAAAATGGTCAGAGTACCGGGTGGCCAGTGGTCGATGGCCAGTTGTCAGTTGTCTGTTGAAGCCTTATTCTGTTCCGGCACGAAGTGCTGAGATGCGAGCAGCTTTTGGCTTTTGCTGCTTACAGCTTACTGCTCACTGCTTACTGCTTACTGCCTACTGATTTCATGCATCGTATCACACTGATTCCTGGCGATGGCATCGGCCCCGAAGTCGCTTCCGCTGTTGTGCGCATCATCGACGCGTCCGGCGCGCAGATCGAGTGGGAGACGCATATCGCCGGCCAGCAGGCGCTGGATAAATTCGGCGTGACGCTGCCGGAAGAACTGCTCGAATCGATCAAGCGAAACAAGGTTGGGCTGAAAGGTCCAATCACCACTCCGGTCGGCAAGGGCTTCACTTCCGTTAACGTCGGCCTGCGCAAAGCGCTCGATCTCTACGCGAACCTGCGACCGATTCGCGCGCTGCCGAACATTCCCTGTCGCAATCCGAATCTCGATTTGGTGGTGGTCCGCGAGAACACGGAGAGCCTCTATTCAGGCCTCGAACACGAAATCATTCCCGGCGTGGTTGAGAGTCTGAAGATCATTACTGAGAAGGCCTCGACTCGAATTGCGCTCTTTGCGTTCGAGTTCGCGCGCCGTGAAAAGCGCAAGAAGATCACCTGCACGCACAAAGCGAACATCATGAAGATGTCGGATGGGTTGTTCCTGAAATGCTTCTGGACCGTGTCAAAGGAGTACCCGGAGATTGAATCTGCTGACATGATCATCGACAACGCGTCAATGCAGCTCGTCATGCGGCCCGAGCAATTCGATGTCCTGCTTTGCGAAAATCTCTACGGCGACATCGTCTCGGATCTCTGCGCCGGATTGATCGGCGGCCTGGGTCTGGTACCGGGCGCAAACATCGGTGAAAAAGGCGCGGTCTTCGAAGCCGTGCACGGTTCAGCGCCCGACATCGCCGGTAAAGGCATCGCCAATCCCACCGCGCTCTTGCAGTCCGCGATTCTGATGCTGCGGCACATCGACGAACGCGCGGCCGCGGATAAGGTCGAAGGTGCGATGCTGAAAGTTTTTGAAGAAGGCCCAGTCCGCACCCGCGACATCGGCGGCACCGCGACCACGGATAAGTTTGCGGATGCGATTATTGAGGGGATGTGCTGAGGCCGCGAGACCCACCCTCTTCCTCTGTCGGTGCGAATTGACGACGGCGCGGCAGAAGCTACCACGTCTGCATCTTAAACAACCGCCCTTTTTCGCCTTCGTCATGTAAACGAAGAACGATTTCAGCATCTTGAAACGCTAACGAGTTCTCACCGGATTGCGGCGGCAAGTCAGAGTCAATCAGAGTGATAGTATGTTGTATGCCGAGATCACAGTACTCCCTTGTAACGTCCAATAGGTTCCCCTTTTTTCTATCATCTAAAGACTCAAAGACGCCATCGTGAAAAAGAAATCTCGGAAACCGGCGGTCGAGATGCGCGCGTAAGATAGCCATATCAAACGCGATGCAAAGTAACTTCTTGTAAGAGTGCCCCATGTCCGCGCTGGTTGTGTTTCCCGATTCATCAAGTATGTCGGCTTTGAACTCAACGTGTCCTTCATGGTTGACGGGCACACTCAGCAATGCTTTACGGTCGACGACGGCCTCTACAATTTCGCTGAAAAAGAAACGAATTGATGAGAACAGACTTTGAGGATCAGCACTCTTGCTTTCAACATCCTCTTCAACTAGTTCGCGCAGTCTCTGTTTCTCTTCTGTAAGAAAACGGATGTCCTTTCGCAATTCCTGAAGGCGCAGAAGGAAACCGCGCTGTCGCTCCAGCGATGCGATGTCAGCCTTCAGGTTGACTAGTTCATTGGTAAGGTTTTTGTACTTGGCGAACGCGTCGGTTTCGCTCAGGAACGACAGGGTTTCAGAGCGGCGTTTTCCGAGATTGTTCAATTCGGAGTTGATTGTTCTTAGCTCGGCCTCGATCTCATTGCGTTCTTCAGTGAGATAGACTTGGCGCTCCTCGGTGATTGATTGGTTGAATTCGATCAACTGCTCAAAGTCGCGCTTGATCTGACCCTGGAACAACACACCAGCCTCGTTGAAGATGCGCGCCGCTTCTTCAGGGTCGAATAGAATCTGCCCCTCTTCGAGCGAGGCGGTTACTTTTTTCCGGTTCAGCGCCAACGAGTAACGCCTGCCATTTAGGGACGCGATTCGAATGTCTATTTCATCAACTAATTCCTTTGTCTTTCTCTTGTCTTGCGTACGAAAATCGAAAGCGTCGAGGAGGGTCTGTTTTTTTTCTGCCTCCTTCTGTTTTAAGAGCAATATGCCCTCTACCTTGCTGATGTCCTCAATTGTGGGACCGAGTTCGGCCCTAATCGTCGTCGCAGTCTCTTCCTTCTTGGCTAGCTCCTCTTCTTTCCGATATTGGTCCGCAATCAACTCCGCGTTGAACCCCAAAAGATGAGCAAGGAACGGTTTCCAATCCGCGTGGGTTGCGCGAAATCGCTTAAGGTGAAAAATATCCTGGAAATCCTCTTGAGAGCGAACTAAATAACCTAGCCCCTTCCGGTAAGACCAAGGTTTGAGCGCGCGCAGATCGAGTATCCCATCGAACAGCTCCCTGGCGCGTACGAACGGAATGTTAAGGTGATCCCAGCCCTGGTCGGGGAGAGTTGTGAAGTCCTGGTTGCCCTTAAAGTGCTTTTTGAAGCTGATCTTGCTCGCGTCTGCGACGCTACGCCGAACCGTCAAAAAGGTGCCGTCAAGCAACTCGACCTCAACAAAGAAAACAAACCCATCGAACAGCTGAGGATGCTTGAACAAGAAGAACTTGGCATCCCGTGAGGCTATAAGGCAAAAATCAATCATGCTACCGAGCGTCGTCTTTCCGAGGTTATGCGTATCCCTTTGCCTGTTCTCAGGGACGCGAATCTCGCCCAGTACTACGTTCAAGCCAGAGTTAAACTCAATTGGCTCGAAAAGGTCGGGTTTGTTCGAATAGAGTTTAGATAGCTTCATTCGACTCTAAATACTCTACGGAGTCAGTCTTCGGCAGATATCGGATCAATCCAAGAAGAAAAAGAAAACTCAACGCCGGCAAAAACAAGACATCCCCGCCGGTGACTGCTTGCTTTGCGTACTTCCGCAGGCTCGTGTATTCGACCACACGAAGACCTCTCAGGCGCAACAGTAAGAGCAATGAGACGTTGACGACCGTCCGATCTGGATGCGAATGTTTAGTTGGTCTCAACATTATCGGTCACTCCAATATCGCATAGCCAATACATGTAGAAAAGCATGGCCCTTGTCAGACGTTTATTTCGGCTTAGAATAACGTCGCGCTCAAACAACAGTCTGGCAAGATATTCCATGACATCATCAAAAGTTTGATAGTTCTTGCGCTTTGCGATGATCTGTAGTTGGAACTCTTCAACTACCGTACCGTACTTTCTCTGAAACTCCAGGTTCTCGGGTGCCGCGAGAAAGCCAGTGATCTGCTTTGTTTCCTTAAGGAATCGTCGGCGCTGCTCTCTGGCGTATTCGGCGGACATATTGTTGAGGACATTTTTCGCCTCGTAAGAGACTCTTGGAACTGGCGTGTCAAATAGCTCTCGCACTGTTTTTATGTGGTTCGCCAACGCATCGACCACTTCGGCCAGTTCATCGGGACTGACGATGAGAGGTGAATCAATCGGATCGATACCAGCCAACTCGGGCACATCCGGGAAGTGTTTTAGCCACACTTCAAGCTGTTCGACGCCGCAAAGACATAGCGAGGATTCAGGAATATCACACCGTTTGGAGAGATGCGCCCGTATTTCGGTCTCGGCGTTTCCAGCTAATCGACGGTTTGCAAAAAGCATGTAGTGATCTAGATTGCTAGCCTTGCGAAGTTTCTTGATCCGAGGAATTTCTTTCCCTAGAACATTCTTTTCGCCATCGCGACTGTAGAAGTCGGGCTCCTGAAAGTTCTTGTTATACCCATTGGTGTGTTTCGCCTGAATAATGACTGTACCTACCCAAGGCGCACGTTCACTGGGGAAGAGTTCGGCCGTTCCCACAAATTTTGCGTCTCTTCCACCATCAATCCCCGTAGAGAATTTTTGAACAGCTATACCCAACAGGTGTCGGCACAGAAATACGACAAGATCCTCAAACTGCTCCGGACTTATGTCTTCATAAGCGTATTTCATTGTCGGTGAGATCCTGAAAAGACTCGCATTCTAGCCCTATGTCGACGACCAGTCACGCACTATTTTCTGATTTCGTCAGCCAAGGTCTCGACTTATCATATCCCAAGCCGCTTGACGCACTGGAAATGCGAGACTTAACGTATAGAAACGCTCAGGGATCGCTGAGGTAGACTGCATGTGGACGTCTTGGAGGTAGGTTCATTGCTCAAATCAAATCCCGAAGCCGCTAACGACAACCTAGTCGAGCCTGGACAGAACACGTATGAGCAAAGGTTGGCGGCTGTCCTTGAGCCTGCGCATAACGGCGAGTTCATCGCTGTCGAGCCTGACTCGGGCCAATACTTCCTAGGCAACACAGCAAGCGCTGCGCTTGTAGCCGCTCATGCTGCGATGCCAAACAACCTCTTCTATCTCACCCGTGTTGGTCGAGAGACCGCTCACTAAAACCGAAACCCCACGCCCACGATGAATTGAGTGTTATGCGTGGTGTATGCCGGTTGGATTCGCTGAACGGGCGTCAATGCGAATGTGACTGGATCGAAATTGACTCCAATAAAAGAGTGTTGCGGATACCGAAGTATCGTGTCGCCTAAGTCGACGCGCAACACTACTTTCTTTGAGGGATAGAATTCAAAGACCCCGCCGAGATCGAGCGCGAAGGGCGTGGTTCGGTGAGGAACAAAAGTGACAAAGCCCCCGCTGTTCGGAATAAAATCAAAGTACCCTTTGCCGATAGTCATGAATCCGGGCCGCGCCTTTGCGAAGATACCCACCTTGGAAAACCGCTTGCCGGCTTTCACGCCAAACAGTCCTTGCGCAATTCGACCCGTAGCTTGCCCTGGACAGCTATCGCACGTGCCCGGTGAAAAATAACCCGCCGCTTCAAGCGCGAAGCTCTTGTTAATGTTATAGGTAAATCTTCCGCCCGCCCCAAGTTCAATCTGCTCACCATTAATAGTGAAAGTGGTGTAGTCCGCGCTGACTTCGTATTTCGGAACGTCGGTCGATGGCTTTGTTTGGGCCTTCGCTTGCTGAGTACAAAGCACCAAACATGCCGCGGTGATCGCAATCGCAAGTAATCTTGGTTTCATCTCAGTTCTCCTTTTCGGTTTGCAGGCACACACGTATCCATGCTCTCCGGCCGTGGTTTTCAAGCCGGAAAGAATTTCAGTTTCGATTTTTCGTGATCTAGCTAGAGCCCTCCCTCACCGCCCCCACCCCAACCGAGATGCTCGGTCGGGGACCCCGGAGGTCGGGCTAACGCCCCGAAGGAGCTAATTCCGGGGCCATAAATTCTCGATCCGATCGGCGCCGCCGATCATCACGCGCGGCGGCTTGGCCACTTCAGTTCTTTGCGTATCGGTTGTGCGCTTACCGGGCACAGTGATGTTGTGTCCGCTTTGAGTTGGGATGTTGACGTTCACATTGGCCTTCTGCACCGCTTCGTCGACTTTTTGCAGAACGCTCTTACCGTTGTCCGGCGGTTTGTCGGCTCCGAAGAGCGGACTGTATTTTGGATCGCGCAACACCCACAAATTCCATGTGCCGCCGCCACTCAGAATGGGCGCGGCCGAGAGCCATTCGTAGCGCTCCCCGCCCATGGTGAATTCGATCCGGTTTCCATCGACGATCCCAACCTTTTGAAATTCATAGCCGTCGCGCGGCGCCAGCGAAAAGATAAAGCGACCGCGACCCTGAACATAAAACCACACCAACGCGCCCGCGACCGGACTGGTCGACTTACCCGCGGCGACGACACTGCCGTTAAGCAACAGACGGTAATCTTTGATTGAGAGCTCGACGGCATCCAGGGTGAAATCGCGCGGCAGGCCTCTGGGAAAATCGCGCAGATGTGTCTTATCGAACGTCACCCGCACGATGTCAACGATCTTCACGCCGGCGTTCTGGTTGATCAGCAAATCAAGCGAGAACGCGTCGCCATCGTCCAGTGTCTGAGGTGCGGCGGATTTTGGAAAAGTGGGAATAACCTCTGTCAAATGATCCGGATCGGCCGCCTTCAGTCTCTTTTCATACCTTTGATCGAGCGGCAACACGGTGACCTGGAATTGCTTCGACGCCGGAATGGATGCAACCGCGAGATCGTAACCAAACGCGAACCTTCCGGACGCATCGACCAGCACGCGGTGAATTAGGTGATTCTCATCGAGTTGCGCTTCGGCCCGAAGAATCGGCGGTACGCGCTGAAATTGCGCCCCTGCTTTTCTGGCGTCGGCCCATGCCGTTTCACTTTGAAATGCCACAAACCCGCCTTCGTTCAGCGACACGACCAGTTGACGATTCGCACTCTCCTGCGCGCGCGCGGCAAAGCAGATCGCCAGCAAACAGATTGTGGTCGCGAGCGCTTTACTTCTCATTCTGATAGCTCCCTTTAATGATCGTGAGCTTGACTTCATTAGTCGGCGTGAACCCCGCCAGACTGACCGGACCTCTTTCGTTTTGCCGTTGCGCCATCAGGTTGGCATTTGCTCTTTGGGAAGCGATTTCACGCCGATCCCGGTCGCGATAAACCACCTGAGTCACCGTCTTCTCATGGATGACCGGGACTTCAACTGTTTTCGTCACGATTATGGGCGACCCGGTCACCGGCGATCGTTTTGATCGCAACGCAACGACAATCGTGGCGCCGAGTACGAGCAGAAGGATCGCGGCGATCGGAACGGGAACTCGCACTGAGGCGGTGAAGATAGCGAGAAGTGAAGCCAGCGCGCCCGCCCGCTCCGCTGGTCGAGATGGCGCGTCTACTTTGGAATCACTCTCAAGGCGTTGCCGCAATCTGGCGTGATAGCCAGGCCAGAAGTCGTCTGCCGGAGCGGCGGCGCGGATGGCCTGATCGGCGAGCCTCAGCGTGCTTCGCAGCGATGCGTATTCTCCGTTACACGCTTCACACTGCCGCAGTTCATTCAGCAACTCTGCGTCTTCGCCACTGCCGGCCAATTCGTTCAGCCTCTCTCGCGTTGCTTTACAGTCATGCATTTTCTCAAAACTCCCTTTTCAGAATTCGCCGGCGGTGCACGGAACACATTCGGTGGTTCCGGCGGCGACGTCGAGCCGCGTCCGTAGTTTGGCAATGGCTCGCGAAACAGATTTCTTGGCTGTCCCGGTTGAGCAGCCGACGGCTTCCGATATTTCTTCGTAAGTCATTCCCTCATAGTGCTTGAGCAAAAAAATCAGCCTCTGTTGAGTAGTTAACTCGGACAAGGCTTGTCTTACCTTTTCCAAAAGAATTCGGTTGTGAAGCATGCGCTCAGAACTTAAGCTTGAAACGGCGGCGTTTGAGACGAGATCAAGCGAGCTGACTTCGATGTCCTGTCCGCGCCGGACGAACGATTTCGCTCGCCGATGGTTGAGGAAGCAGTTGATCGTGATCCGCCGCAGCCAGGTATAGAAACTCGATTCACCGCGAAACGTTCGGATCGCCTGATAAGCTTTGAGCCACGCTTCCTGCGAAAGATCTTCAGCGTCTTCCGAATCGTGGCAGTAATGAAAAGCGAGCGAATAGATCCGACGTTCGTAGCGTTCGGCGAGGGCGCAGAAAGCATCCGTTTCGGCGCGTTGGGCTTGCCTGATTAATTCTTCTTCGCTATCAATCACCGGATTATCTCAAGGAGCCAGGGGCCGGTCACCTGTACGGGCACTACAATAGACACGCAGTTTGAGATTTGGTTGGCATGAAAGCAAGCGATTTTCGTTAGAGTCTTTGCGAATCCCGGGCTTCCCTGCGGAAAGGCTTGCCGATAGTATGGTGAACATGATCTTCATTGCTCGGAGACGGCGTTTGATCTGGCTCGTACTGCCAGTTCTTACCTTCCTAATTTCCTGCAATCGTCGCCCAGCCCAGCCTGAACCGCCGCGTCTGAACCAATCAAAGCCGCCGGCTGGCGCTGAGAAGTTAACCGGTCGCGTGGTTGCGATCGGCGACGGCGACACGATCACGATTCTCGATTCTGCGAACACGCAACATCGGATCAGGCTCGCGGGCATCGACGCGCCAGAGCTGAGTCAGACGTTCGGCGAGCAATCGAAACTGAGCCTGTCTGGACTAATCTTCGGCAAAGACGTGAGCGTGGGTTATCAGAAAATAGATCAGTACGGCAGACCCGTGGGAAAGATCTTGCTCGACGGAAAGGACATCAACCTCGAGCAAATCAAAGCCGGTATGGCGTGGCACTACAAAGAATATCAGCGAGAGCAGGGGTCGGAAGACCGCGACGCTTACGCCATGGCTGAAGACGAAGCGCGGATCGCGCGCCGCGGACTTTGGCGTGATCCAAATCCGGTTGAGCCGAGCGAGTTTCGAAAGGAAGCGAAGCGGGAACGACAGGGGGCGAGATAGGATTCACCACGAAGGACACAGAGGGTTCACAAATTAGCCGAGTTGCAATTTCGTCTTCTTCGGCAGTTTCTCAAAAACAAGATCGTAGGACTCGCGCAGTAACGCTTTCAGCTCCTTCTCGCTCATCACATCGAAGCGCTGGAGCGCGACCCAGTGGTAGCGGGCCGAATATGGCGCCGGATCGATGCCGTCTGCTTCCGTGAGTTCGAGAAACTTTTCCGGCGTGCACTTGAATGAAAGGCAATACTTCGACGCGCCTTCGAGGACCGCCACGGCGAACATCTTGCCGCCAATCTTGAACACCAGATCATTTCCCCACTGCACCTTTTCAGTGACGTGCGGAAACGAAAGACAATAGGCGCGAGCGGATTCTACGTCCATTACATATCCTCCAAAACCAGCAGCGCCGTCTGCCCGCCGCCGGACGTGATGTTCATTAGCGACGAGGACGACAAACGAATCAGCGCTCCTTCGGGTTCGTTATGAAATAGGAAAGGATTGAAGTCAACAAACATCTCTTCCATTTGAACGCGGTCGGAGAAGGTGGGCACCGCAACTTTCTTGATCGCGGCGCGCTCCTGCACGACATAAGGGCGCTCGAGCGCCAGTGATGTGGCTTGCCGCCATTCTTCCGGCGACGTCTCCCAACCGAGATAGACCCCGTGGCCGCCGTAATCGTCGTTAGGCTTCAGCACCAGTCGCTCGCGTTCCTGCTCGATCAGACTGACGAGATCGTGTTCCGCGCCCTCGAACGTGGTTCGTTCCCGCGCGACGCGCCGCGTCCACGGAATGTGACGTTGAAAGACTTCGATCTCTTCAGAAGTAAAAAGGTGTGCGTGCTGCGGGTCGCTCAGGATCGCAAGGCCGGCTTTCTTATGCGCGATTTTGGTGCGAAATGAATTCGCCATGCAGATGCGACCATCGGCGTACGCGCGCGCCAACGGATGGTTCTCATCACACCGTTCCAGGAATTCGTGTATGACGACTCGCTTGTAGAGAATGTCGATTCTGAAATCGCCCGCACTCAGGTAAGCGCCGTCGTAGAACAGCTCGCGCGGATCGGCGACGATCGCTTCAATTCCCTCGGCGGCAAAGTATTGCTGCAAGACTCGGAACTCGCTTTCAGTGGCCACACCCTTCCAATCGACGATCGCGATCTGTGGACGTTCCGCTTCGCCGCCCCATTCGCGATACGCGGATAGCAAGGCCGCCAGCAAAAGGCGGTGCGGCTCTGGCCGCCAGTGCCTGCGACTCTGCAAGAGTTCCTGCAAGTGAGTCAGGCCGAAAAGGACCTTTTCCAGTTGCATCTGATCGCCGACACCCGCAGGCGTCTCGGCGTTGTATTCGAGAAACTGAAAACCAGTTTCGGTGGCGTAAGCATCCAGCCGGCTGGTAACGCACAGACGCGAATAACCAGGATCGATCCGCGCCATCCTGGTTTCATTTTCAGTGAGACCGAGAACACTCAGCAGTTCTTCATCAACCAAAGCTCGGCTTACCAGCTTCTCGAATGCGTGCGCGATGGTTCGTGCTGCCTGCGCGATCTCGTCGTATTGAGAACGAGTGATGATGTGCGGACGCAGAAAAGGACAAGTCGGCCGCTCGCCGAAAACGAGGCCCAACTCGCGCTGCGCGGCGATCAATTCGGCAAATAGTTCGGGGGTGAGGCTAGGGTCACCAAGGATGCGTGCGTCCAACTCTTTGAGAATCAGGGAGAGCATCGGCTGACACGCAGCACGGCGGCGAAGCGTCCACTAGCTGACGCGAGTTCCGCGCCCACCGTTGAGTCGATTTCCAATCTCGCGCAGTCGCGTCACGACTTGATCGATCAACCAGTTCGGCGTGGAAGCTCCGGCGGTAACGCCGACGCGTTTGACGCCCTTGAGATTTTCCGGATCGATTTCGTCCTGGGTTTCGATCAGAAAGCTGTGCGCGCACTGTTCCTTGCAGACCGCGAGCAGCTTGATGCTGTTCGATGAATGTTTGCCGCCGATGATGTAGAAAACGTCGACCAGTCCGGCGAGTCCGCGCGCCGCATCCTGGCGATCGCGCGTGGCCGAGCAAATCGTGTTGACGATTTCGGGTTCGGCGTCGGCTTTCGCGCGCACGGCTTCGGCCACTTCGATAAACGTTTTCAATTTCAGGGTAGTCTGCGAGACAACCAGCGGCGCATGCAGCGGCGGCAGCTTCTCGACCTCGCCCGCTTCGCTGACAACGAACGTATTGTTCGGCGCATAGCCGACGACGCCGATCATCTCAGGGTGGTCCGGATTGCCGGCAACGACGACATGGCGTCCCTGCTTTGCGGCGCGTTCCGCCAGTCGTTGCACGCGCGTAACAAACGGACAGGTCGCATCGACAACCTGAGCGGCGCGCTGTTCAAGTTGAATCTGCACCAGCGGCGTGACCCCATGCGCGCGAATCACCGCGATCTCGTTTTTTGAAACTTGCGAGGGGTCCTGAACGGTTGAGACGCCTTCACATTCAAGGCGCTGCATTTCCTGCGTGTTGTGAATCAGCGGCCCCAGGGTGCGCACCGACCCGCCGCCCGAAAGCGCATCCTCAACCATTTCGACGGCGCGTTCGACGCCGAAACAAAACCCGTATTCGTTGGCAAGTAAGACTTCCATTTGTTTTCGCAGCCAATGTTAGCACAGCCCAAATGAAACGGCATCCGATCCGTGCGTTAGGTTATGCGCGGCTTTTATATCACTCAAAATCTGATGCCAATGCCGGCGCTAAATTGCAGATTGTGCCTTGTTTCAGCGGGTCGCTCGTATAGCTGAGTGGGACAAGGACAGCAAAGCGCACAGACACTACCCACCGGTTCCCGATAGATACCATAACGAATGATCGTATCTCCCACATCAAGGCGTGTCACAATCCGTCGCGACGGATAGAACTCTACTACACCACCCACATCCGCCGAGGGACACGTCGCTTTCCCGATCCGAAACTCAGCATTCTCAAGCTGCACCATTGTTCCATGCGATGGATCAAAAAAGGTCTTCAGGCTGAAGCCGGTAAACTGGCTTGCTTGAGTGAATCCGACGAACCCCGGTCGGATTTTCATAAAGACGCCGACCTTCTTGAAACGCTTGCCCGCCTTGACGCCGAACTGACCCTGATAGATGTGCCCACTTGGAATGCCTCCCGGAGAAAAGCCACCGAACTCCGCAAGAGGACGTCCCGGAAAGAAGTTTCCTTCCGCCTCAAGAGCGATATTATTCGTCAGATTGTAAGTAAATCTAGCGCCGCCTCCGAGTTCCACGTGCCTACAAACAAGATCGAATTGTTTACAAGGATTGTCGAAATATTTGCTGAGCTCGAGGAAATCTTGTGAAGAAGGACCGTTGAGGGACAGCAAGGAGAACTGGCCGCCAATCTCAAAGCGGGGAATATCCCGTTGAGCTTTCGCTTCACTGCCAATGAAGAGCAGTGAAGCAAGCGCCGCGATGATAGTACAGAGGGCACGTCTCATCTCTTGCCTCCCTTGTCACGTTATCAAGAGTCATCTTACCGGATCACGCAAGACAACCGCGGCCGCCGCAGCCGCGGTCTGCGCAGCAGCGGCGTGCGCGTGGCGCAACCCCGCGATTTGCAGCAAAGCCTCGCCGGTGCGCGACAACAATCGAATCAGGTCGCCTTCTTCGGCGCGCGTTTCGTGCACGAGTGTCGCCCACTCGGCGCCGCCGGCCCAACGCGCCGCCGCTGCGGCTGCCGAGAAATTTATTTCCGCGGCGCCTTCGATGCCCTCTTTCCATTCTTCAGTGGAAACATCGAAAGCGATTTGTTCAAATCGAGTCAGCAGGCTGACAATTTCATCGTCGAGCTCAAGCTCGCCATAGTCGCGATCCTCATCAGCGGTCAGCGCCGCCGCCAACGCCGCCGCGCGGCGCGCGTCGAGCGACGCGAACAGACCACGTTGCAAAGCTTCCCCCGCAAGCAGAGGATGATCGACGTGCAAGTCCGCCAGCCAGCGTCCACGTTCGGTGACCTGCTCTTTTCCCAACTCGAGATAGCCAAAATGATCGAGCACCCGCGCCCGCAAAGCGAATGGCTCCCAAACATCCGCGCGCAAAGATTCAATCGCGCGCTCGGCTCGCTGCAAGCCTTCGGCGTCGTCGCGCACCGACCAGAGTGCTTCGACACAGGCAGTGCGTTCCTGTTTGGAAAGATTCGCCAGCACTAATGAATCAATCATTTTGTTAAGGAGGTTGACGGCGTCGCCCTCGGCATCCAGCCGGTCGCGCAGACGCGGCTCTGCCAGCGCTAGTTCTTTGGCGCGCGCATGCACCTCGTCAAACGCGGCGTCCACCTTCTCTGCGCGCAGAGAGAAGACGGGTGAGAAAACGCGGCCGATGCGTTCGAGCTGAAACGATGCCGGGCGCCCGTCTTCGCGCACGCCGGTGACGCCGCCGTTTCGGCGACCGGTCACCAGCACCAGGCTTTTGCCGGCGCGGCCAATGCTTACAATTCGTCCGGGCTGGGCCACTTTGTCCAACCACTGCCGCAACAGTTCGCGCCGCGTCTGCGGCACGTTTTCCAGCAGGCGCGCCCGCGCGCTCGCCAGGCGTTCCAATCCACGGGCCATTGACGTTGGCAGATCGCAGCCCGCCCGATTCAGACGCGCGCGAATTCTCTGCTCGTTTTCCGTGCGTGATTTTTCCAGGTGCGTAATTCGTTCCAACGCGTCGCGATGCGCGAAACTTCGTTCGGCGATATCGCGCACCTGTCCGAAATTTCCAAACGCATCCAGCAGATTCAAAAGCGTCGTGTAAGTGGCGCGAAACTGGCTCTCGAGAGGCTCGGGTGGCGCTGCCAGCAGTTCAGCGATGCGTTGCGGATCCTGATGGACTCCGGGCGCGGCCACTATGAAACCCACATGATCTTTGCCGCGACGACCGGCGCGACCGGTCATCTGCTGTAGTTCCGAGGCAGTCAGCGAGCGCCACCCGCTGCCCGTGCGTTTATCCGCCACGGTCATCACCACCGTGCGCGCGGGGAAATCTACGCCGGCCGCCACCGTCGCGGTCGCAAAGATTGCGTCGAGCAAGCCGGCGCTCATCATTTTTTCGATCACGAGTTTCCACGCCGGCACGTGCCCGGCGTGATGCGCCGCCACTCCGCCGCGAATGATCGCGTCCCAGTGGCGATGCCCGCGCACCTCTGGATGCTGCGCGACGAAACCCTGCATAAATTCGCGGCGCAACTCGCGACGCTCGTCGGCTTCGGCGCGGCGACTGAGCGCGGCTTCCGACGCGGCTTCATCACAGCGCCGGCGTGTCGGCAGAAAAATGATCGCCGGCAGCAGGTTGTATTGACCGAGCGCGGCCAGCAAAGTCGCGGGCGGCATTTCCGGCATGCGAAGTTTCATCTTGATCTCGTTCGCGGCTTTGCCGCCCGATGTGCGGTAAGGCTCTGCCTTACCGCGAAAGCCTGCGACAGAATTCATTGGGGCTTCGCCCCAGTTTGGGGCAGAGCCCCCAACCCAAAACTAGCGCTCCCGGAAAGTCATAGACTTTCCGCACATCGGGCGGCGGAGCCGAAAACTCACTTTTCACCTGGCCCCTGATCTCCGGCGATGACGTTGGTGATCTTCGCGCTCAATCATTCTTAGTATTTCTGAATTCAACTTCCCGTTGTCACCCAATAACGGCAACAGACGTTTGTCCGGCAACAGAAATGCCGCTCGCAGAGGTACGGGCCGCGCGCCGGGCCGTGTTACTACTCCGCAGCGCACACCGCGCACTTCTTCGATCCAGGATGCAAACTCGAGCGCGTTGCCGATGGTCGCGGAAAGCAAGAGAAGGCGAATACGCGGAGGCGTCAGAATGATCGCTTCTTCCCAGACGTGACCGCGATCTTCGTCGCCCAGATAATGCGCTTCGTCTATGACGACGAGATCAGTGGCCACATCGTGGCCGCCGCGCATGGCGTCGAACAATTGATTGCGAAATATTTCCGTCGTGCCGACGATCAACGGCGCATCTGGATTCTCTTTGCGATCGCCGGTCAGTATTCCTACGCGTTCTTTGCCAAACTCATCGCCGAACTCCTGAAACTTTGAATTCGTCAGGGCTTTGAGTGGCGTCGTGTACCAGGCTCGCTTTCCCGAATCCAGCAGGCGGCGAATTTCTTCGCGCGCGATCCACGTCTTGCCGCTCCCCGTGGGCGCGGTCACCAAAACGTCTTCGAACTCCAGCGCTGCGAGCGCCTCCAGTTGAAACGGATCGGGTTTGAACGGCGCGGCTTTGGGAGCGCCGATGCCCATGAGCAGTTTGTTCAAGTCGCGACCGTATGATCCGGTCGCTGATGGTACCCCGGCCTCGGGTTGCGGCCGGGACTCTCCGGGTGGACTGCGTCTCTTGCCGCGTGGGTTCTCTGACCGCCTCTTATGATCGTAACGTTTGCTCCGTGGGCGTCCCATGCAAAGCATTGTATTCCAAGCTCTCCAAACACCGCAGGATTCATCGCCTCTTTGGCGGTGCGGTTGCGACTGGCGAAAGGGTTTCGTACTATTTCAACTGCGAATCATTAACTGAAAAAATGGACGCTCGCAACGGAACTGCGCCGGATTGCGTCCAAAGGGTTCGCTCCCGGATGAATAGAAGATGTTGGATTTAACTGAAACAGACGGATTGTTTGAGCGCTTCGAGGTTAATCCCGAACCGTTCTGGCCAATAATTTCGCGACTGCTGGGTGGTTCAATCGTTCTGCATGTTGTGTTGGCCGCCGGCATATTTTTCATTCCGCCAGTGCGTGATGCGCTCGCCGTCGCCGTGATGTTTCGGGGCGCGGGTTTCGTCGATCGGCCTTACAACAAGACGCAGATCGAGAACGAAGGCGATATCATGGAAATCACGACTGCACAATTTCGCTACCCGGATGGTTACTTCGCGACGGATGCCCCGGCGATGCCGTCTCCGCTGCCGCCGATAGCGTTTCCGCCCCAGAGTTTTCATCCGTCGCAGGTCGAGACGCCTTCGCCCGCGCCGTCGGCTTCACCGGTTGCCAGTCCGTCGACCGCGATTGCCGCTAAGGCGACTCCGACTCCAAGCGCGGAAGACGAAAAAGCGAAACAGAAAGTCGAAGCCGAACTGGATCGAGCCGCCGCCGAGAACGGCGTCAAGCGGCCAAAGGAGATCAACACTCGACCATTCAAGGATTTGCTAGCTGACGCGAAGAAGAAGAAAGATAATGGTGAACTTGATCTGAGCAAACAGATCGAACTAACGATCGAAGCCGATCGCGATCGCGACGGCAAGCTCAAGAATGCACAGGTGAAAGACAAACGCGGCGACAAGAAGCTCGAGGCGGTAGCGCTCGATTTTATTTCGGCGCTCAGCGACAGCGGCGTGCTGGATTTTCTCGAAGACACCAAACACCTCAAGCTGACCGTCAAGATTGATGACAAGACGGTTGAAGTCAGCGCGTCATCCGAAGTTGAATCCGAAGAGCGCGCGCGCCAGATGGAAAAAGGTTATAGCCTGCTGATTGTCGGTGGACGGATCATCAAACGCGGCCAGGATGAAGAGGTCTATTACAACCACACCGAAGTGACCTCGAAAGACAAGCAAGTCAGCGTCAAGTTTTCGATGCCGCGCAAGGACATGGGAGATTTGCTTACGAAGTACTCAGTGGAGAAGAGTCCTTGATGCGAATGATGCTTCCGTTACTGGTGATTGGTCTGGTGATGCTGGGTTGCGCTAAGGCGCCGCAGCCGGCCGCGCCACAACTCGCGACTCAAAAAGAAAACAAAATGGGTTTCAAGCTAGCGAGCACGGCGTTCCCGGAGGGCCAGCCGATTCCGCGTCAGCACACCTGCGACGGCGTGAATGTTTCGCCGCCGCTGGAATGGGGCGGCGCGCCGCCATCAACCAAGACGCTCGCAATTATCTGCGACGATCCCGACGCGCCCGCGGGCACATGGGTGCATTGGGTGCTCTACAACTTGCCCGCTGACAGGATTGGACTAGTGGAAAACGTGCCGGCGACGGAGAAAGTCCCGGGCGATGGCCTGCAAGGTACGAATGATTTTCAGAAGATTGGATACGGCGGCCCTTGCCCGCCGTCGGGAACGCATCGCTATTTCTTCAGACTGTATGCGCTGGATGCGGAACTTGCTCTAAAAGCCGGAGCAACGAAAGCCGAAGTCTTGAAAGCGATGGAAGGTCACGTTGTCGCGCAGACGCAGTTGATGGGAACGTATAGAAGGTAGGTGCAGAACCGCTTGCTACCCCCGACGTTTCCGTCATGAGTTCGAATTAGTCCAACAGTTCAACTGAATCGCCCTTCGTCAATATTCCTTCGACCAAAACGGCGCAATAAACACCAGCAGAGGCAGCGTGTGCCTGGGCGACTTTGCGTAAAACTTCCGGATTGTGTTCGCCGGTGTCAGGGTCGAGCGAAATCATCTTACAGCGCGGGTCGCGTTCCAGAACCATAATCACCGCGCTGGAACCGATACGCAGTTTGCGACCGACCAACTCATCCTCGGCAAAGCCGTAATCCGATGCGAGATTAAGATAGACGTTTGCCCGAAAGCGTCGTTTATCAATCGGAATGCCCAACTCCGCTTCGACCTGTCGGACGGTTTGCAGGCTAATCAACGAAACCGGGCGACAGTCGGTCAACGCGCGGTCTGAACGCACGAGCGTGAGGTGATTTTCACCGCGCAATCCTTCACCGAGCATTTCTATCAACGCCGGGTCATCAACAGCGACGACCGCACCTGACGGCGTAACGACATCCAAAATTAAGTCGTTCGGTTCGGCGTTTGCCGGAGTGGCACCGGGCGCGATGCTCATCGCTTCTGCCAAATTCGGCGGTTTCGCCGCTCTTTCGGCGTAACGAAACTGTGGACGATAGCGCAACATTTGTTGCTGCACATTTGCGTTCAGATAAGGAAATCCTTTGCGTGCGGATGAATTCTTGAAGGCGATGCATCGGTCGCCGTAAAAGCCGGGGAATCCCATAAACGCTTCGGTCATCGCCTCGCCGCTCATACTCTTGATCGGGTAACGCCACAAACTTTCGACTGTTCCAATTGTTGTCACATCAACGTCTCCTTATTCTTTCGGCACTTTACACTAAGCAACCGATCGTCCGAGCTGGACCGAGCTCGGCGATTTATGAACTGTGTCAAGTATGTTATTACCAACGTGTCGGCGTTCCGTAACAAGTCTAAGGCAGCACACCTTCCGGGACATTCCACGAATGCAATTCAACGACGAGTCTGTTGATCTTAATCATCGGATCAGTGCTGCAAAGCTCCTGCGCTTCCTGCAACGAACTAACGCGAAAAACGAAGATGCCGCGCAGATCACCATCGTCGCCAAATGGGCCCGCCACGACTAACTTTCCCAACTTTGCCAGCCGCTGAATATTAGCAATGTGCGCCTTTTGTAACTCCTGAATTTCTGGAGTGTTTCCGTCACCCTGTTTGCGATTTGGACCTTGCTTCAGAAAACCGAAATAGACGAGGTTCATTTTCAGCGGCGAGCTTGCCTTCATGAAAATGTCTTCAGACCACCACGGATGCATCTCGGCAATCAGCAAGCCTACTTTTACAGCGGGATCGGCGTCGATCCGGGTTTTCGCTTCCACAGGTGAAGTTGCTCGCAGAATGAAAATGCCGGCGAGATCAGTGTCATCACCGAATGGCCCCGCGATAACTGCCTTGCCCGAATCAAGCAACGACAAAACGTTCGCGAGATGCTGGCGAAGAATTGCCTTGCGATCTTCGGCTTTGGTCGCGTCCCACTTTGGCCCCTTCTTCATGATGGCCATTTGGAACTGGACGAACTTGTGGTCTTGCGCTTGCGAAAGTACCGGCGCGAGCAGAATGACGATCGCGATCGAGAGGGCTCTAGTTTTCATTAGATTTCCTTCCGGATGTTTCTAGGATCGAGACTTCTCTCGCTTGAACGGTCGGCGGCCAGATTAAGTTCACTCTGAGATGTTAAGAGTTGTTAATTAATCGTCGCCGTCTTCACGCAAGTAATCGCGGGCAGACCTTCGCTAATCGTCATCCACGAATCGCCGCCGTTGTTTGAGCCGAACAGCTTTCCATTGCGCGTGCCAAAGTAGAGGCCCGTTGGATTGTTTGCATCGGCTTTCATGCCGTCGCGCAAAATCGTTTCGAAAGCGTCATGCTGCGGCAAGCCTTCGGATAAAGGCTCCCACGATTCGCCGGCGTTCTTTGTGCGATAGACGCGCAGCTTCGCTTCCGGCGTGCAGCGAAACTCGTCGGACTCGATCGGAATAATGTAAACGGTGTTCGCGTCATGCGGATCGATCTCCATCGCAAAACCAAAATCTGATGGCAGCCCCTTCCCGATATCCTGCCACGAGTCGCCGGCATCGTCACTGCGATAAACTCCCCAGTGATGCTGCAGAAACATCCGGCTGGGATTCGAAGGATGACTCACGACTTTGTGGACGCACTGACCCCATTCGGGATACTGCTGATCGGGTGGCAGAAACTTTGCGCGAATGCCCTTGTTGCGCGGCTGCCAGTTCCGGCCGCCGTCATCCGTGCGATAAACACCGCCGGTTGAAATCGCGACAAAGAGTCTTTGCGGATTCGAAGGATCGGGAAGAATCGTGTGCAGGCAAAGGCCGCCGCCCCCCGGCATCCACTGCGATCGATGCGGATGATCGAATAGGCCGCGCTCGAGCGCCCAGGTCTCGCCCGCGTCCGTCGATTTGAACAGAGCCGCCGGCTCGACGCCACAGTAAAGCGCGTCCGCATCATGCGGATCCATTGCAATTTGCCAGATCTGTTTGAGTGAAACGTCGCTGCCTTCGGGAAACTTGATGTTGTAAGTTTCCGGATCGCTCCACGTCTTGCCAAAGTCATCCGACTGACTCAGAAAAGACCCAAAATGAAGACTGTTCACCGCTGCCCACAAACGCCGGCGGCCTTTGCGCCCATCGTAAGCCAGCGCATAAACCGCGCGGCCGGGAAAGTACGGCCCGGCGATGTCCCACTTTTCGCGCGCGCTGTCCGAACGACAGATAAATGCGCCCTTCATCGTGCCGACAAGCACGAGCGTGTCGCCCGAGTTGACGTTGATCTGATTCGCAGTTGGCATGAAAGTCTCTCCCTTGTTTCCAGCTAAGCTAATAACTTGAATTATTAACGGGGATGAATTATACAGCGAGCTTTATCAGTTACAAACGATAGGATACGCTTCGCGAGTCCTGAGCAACTGGCTCGCTCGCGACGATGGTGCAGTTGTAAGATACGGCGATGAAAGTTGGCGATATCGTCTCTTGGCAGCGAACGTTCTCGGAAGACGACGTTCGGCTTTTCAACAAGATTTCCGGCGATGAAGGCACACATCACGTAACGCCCGACCAGCAAGGACGTTTGATGGTTCACGGCCTGCTGACCGCGACCGTGCCTACGAAAATCGGCGGCGACATGAACTTCATCGCGCGCGAAATGCGATTTCAATTTCATCGTCCAGTGTTTGCCGGTGACACGGTCAATTGCGAAGTGACCATTGTCGAGTTTGAGCCCGGCGAGCAATATACCGGCGTCAAGTCAGAGTTTGTGTGCCGCAATCAGCACGGCAAAGAAGTCATGACGGGCTATGCGGTGGGCATCGTGAGAAACTGATTTTCCACTCCTGGGGGCAGCTCTCGGTCGAGACCAGCAAATGATCAAGTACGTTGCATTCCTCCGCGGCATCAATGTCGGCGGCAAGAGGTTAATCAAGATGGAAGACTTGCGCCGCGTCGTCGAATCGATTGGGCTGAAAGATGTCCGAACCTTCATCGCGAGCGGCAACGTGCTGTTTGAAACTTCCCAAACCAATCGCGACGCACTCAGCCGGAAGATCGAAAAGAGACTCCTGACGGCGTTCGGTCATGACGTCCCCGTGGTCCTGCAAACAATCGACGAGTTGAAAGACCTTCTCAAGCGCGGTCCCTTTAAGAACGTCAAACCCAGCGCCGAAGTGATGATGTGCGTCACTCTCATCACCGCTGAACCAAAAGCCGGCCCCAAGCTGCCGTTTCAATCTGCGACTGAGAATCTTGAGGTTCTGGCAATAAAGAACCGCGCGGCGTTTATTCTTTGTCGCCGGAAGAAGAACGGCATGTTCAGCTTTCCCAACAACTTTTTCGAGAAAGAGTTTGGCGTGACGGCCACCACGCGTCAATGGAATACGATTGTCCGGATCGTGGACTTCGCGGGGGCGGAAGTCGCAAGACCCAACGCCGTGGTACGCCAAAGGCGTTAATGAATTTCAGCCCAGGGCAGCGCCCTGGGTTACCAACGACACAATATCAGCCAACGCTGAAAGCGTTCGCGAATGAACGAAAGCCTTGGCGTCTCGGATTGAGTAGCTCGCCTAAGTTAGCCAACGCCTTCAGCGTTGGGTGGTTTTTATCTACGGCTATCCAGGGCGTTGCCCTGGGCTGGAGTTTGTGAACGCCTTCGGCGCATAAACCAAGCAACCTGAACAACCACTGAAGGATTCACGACCATGAAAAGATATTCTCTACTCGCCGCCGCGCTCTGTCTCATTCTGTGCGCCTGCGCCGTACAGGCACAATCAAACCGCCGCGTGATGATCGCGGCCGACCTTCTGCGGGTTGCGAACGTTGGCGATCCACAGATCTCTCCTGATGGCGAGCGCGTGGTGTACACGGTCGCAACCGTCGATTTCAACACGAACGTCACAACGCTCTGGATGGTTCGAATCGACAACTCGTCCGATCTGCCGACCAGCCGTCAACCGCAACCACGACGCGATCGCAACCCGTCGACCTTTCCGGCAAGCCCGCTGCTGCCGTCCGGCTGGCACGCGACGAATCCGCGCTGGTCGCCCGATGGGAAGCGCATAGCGTTTCTGGCGCTGGCCGACTCCCGTTACGGAATTTGGGTGGTTTCAATTGATGGAAGTCGCCCCCGCTTCGTGGCCCCGGTTCAGCAAACAAACTTCTTCATAACTTACGCCGGTGAACCGTTCGCCTGGTCGCCTAATTCAAAGAGTATCGCCTATCTGTCAGCATCAACCGAGCCGCCATTCGATCAGCATTATGGAATCGCCCAAAGCGATCCACTCGTAGCCGATCGCATTCAATACAAATCGCGCACTTCATTCTCGGATAACCTCTACACGCACATTTGGATCACGGATGTCGACGAGCCTGAACCTCGAAAGCTGACGACCGGTCTTACTTACGATCACGCGCTGAGCTTCAGTCCGCGTGGCGACGAAATCGCTTTCGTCTCAAATCACGAACTCGATCCTGACGCTAACAACAATTCAGACATTTTTGCCGTGGATTTACGCGGACAGATGCGCCAGATCACGAATACGAGAGGCTGCGAGTACGAGCCGACGTGGTCGCCCGACGGCAAATGGATTGCTTACACGGCGACAAAACGCGATGTGACCACGATCGACAGCGTCGCCGAGGATACCCATGTTTGGATCATCGACGCCGCCGGCGGAAATCGTCAGGAGTTAAGCGCTGCTCTCGACCGCCGCGCGCGGACGCTGCGCTGGTCGCGAGATGGGAAATTCATATTTTTCATGGCGAATGATCGCGGCGCTACGCGCATTCATCGGCTTGAAGTTGAGCGCAAAGGTCTCGGTGGGTCTGAGGCGGCCAAGGGGTTCCCATCTCCGTTTGCCACGCTGATGAGAAACGAGATCGGAAGATCCGAAATTCAAGTCGGCGGCTTTGCCCTTAGCGACGCTGATTTTCCGCTCTTCGCATTTGTTCTTTCCACGCCGCAACGTCCCGCGGAGTTGTGGATCGGGCGGGCTGGCCCACGTGAAATCATTTGGCGCGTAACAGGTCACAACGATGGACTGTCGGCCCTGGTGACTACCATCGAGCCTCAGAGCATTTCTTTTCGCAGCTTTGATGGAACACTCGTCGAAGGCTGGCTGCTAAAGCCGTTCGGCTGGTCCCCGGATCGCAAATATCCGATGATTCTCAGCATTCATGGCGGGCCGCATGGAATGTATGGCTATGCGTTCAATCCAACGTTGCAGGCTTACGCGATGGACGGTTACGCCGTGCTCTATTTGAATCCGCGCGGATCGAATGGTTACGGCCAGAAGTTTTCCGATGGCACGCTGAATGAATGGGGCGGCGGCGATTACAAGGACCTGATGGCCGGTGTCGATGAAGCGCTGAAACGCTATCCGTGGATCGATCCGAATCGCCTGGGCGTGACCGGCGGCAGCTATGGCGGCTTCATGACTAACTGGATCATCACCCAGACGCCGCGGTTCAAAGCCGCGGTTTCAGTCGCCAGCGTCAGCAACCTGATCAGTTTTTATTCGACATCGCTTTATCAGGATCTGATTCACGCGGAGTTCGGCGGCTTTCCCTGGGACAATTACGATCTGCTCTGGCAATGGTCGCCGCTTCGCTACGCCCGACAGGCGCAAACGCCGACGATGTTCATACACGGCGAGTCTGACAACGATGTGCACATCACTCAGGCCGAAGAGATGTACATGGCTCTGAAGCGTCGCGGCGTAGAGACCGTGCTGGTGCGATATCCGCGCGAGGGCCACGGCCTGCGCGAGCCGCGTCACCGCGTCGATGCGCTGGAGCGGACGCTGGCGTGGTTTGATCGATTTTTGAAATAGACTGTGTTCCGCAATTGCACGGCAGTCACGCGAGCTGTATCCGTCAGTCCTGCCTTCTAAAAACAAATTCTATTTTCGCGCGGGTTCGCGAACTAATAACGACATGAAGGTAAGACCTATGCTACGCTTTCTGCATCATGGAAACACCGCAAGTAAAGAGTGAAATCGTCAGAGCCATTCAAGAGCTACCAGACGACGCGACGGTGGCAGACGCAATGGAGCGTCTCTACTTCCTCGCGAAAGTTGAGCGTGGGCTAGAGCAATCCGAGGGCGAGACGATCTCGCATGAGGAAATCAAAGCGAAGTTCTTAAAGTGACCGTAGTCCGCTGGACACCGCAGGCAGCTGAAGACCTTCAGGCCATTTATGACTTCATCGCGCGGGACTCTCCACACTACGCGCAGCTTACTGTAGAGGATATCCTTGCTGCGATTGATCTACTGAAGGGGTTCCCGCTAATGGGCCGGCAGGTACCCGAACGAGAACGTGATGATCTCCGTGAACTAATCAAGCCTCCCTACCGCATCGTTTATCGTACCGGTGAGGTACTCAAGATCCTCACAGTCTTTCGCGCCTCTCGCCTGTTTCCATCAGACTTGGAATAGATTTGATCCATCGTATTCTTACTGAACCGGATGCTGCTTCAACCACTCAGCGCAGTATGAAAGCTTCCATTCACCCCTAACAAGAGGTGCGCCTCACACCAGTCCTTAATTGATCTGAGTTTTTGGGGAAGGGTACGCCAGGAGCAAGCGCGACGCGGCCAGCACTGAAGGTACATAGTTAGCCGTCTCTAGTGGCAGCAAACCGCGATCAGCCATGGTCCAGAAGTCGCGGATGCCGGTGCGATGTATGACTTTCGCAACCCGGCCTTCACCCCAGTTGTAAGCGGCCAACGCCAGCAGCCAGTCACCGAACAGCGCGTGCAGATCGCGAAGATATCGAGCAGCCGCGCGCGTAGACTTCTCGGGGTTCCCTCTTTCGTCGGTCCATGCCGTCCGCTTTAACCCATAGCGATCGCCCGTGCTGGGAACAAACTGCCAGATACCGTGCGCCTCTTTCGGCGAGTGAGCTGTCGAACCGTAGGTGCTTTCTACGAAACCAACGCTAATCAACCATTCGGGGACGCCTTCTTCCCGGAAGATTTGCGCCATCATAGGCCGGTACGATGCTAGGCGCGATCGTCCGATCTCTAAACGCGATCGTCCGCGGCCCTGATAATAGTTAAGAAAAGCCGCGACTCGTGGTTGTGCTGCGTAATTGCCGCCGGCAAAATTCGCGTCCACTAATGTCGGGGAAGACGCCACCCCCGGAGAGTCAAGCGCGACCAGCTCTCTCGTGATCTCTCGCAGGTATTCTTTGAGCAACGGATCCTCTTGCTTGACGTCGCCATCAGGTGCCGCGGCGGCGATCACTTCGCCGGCTTGCCTGAGCAACGCCCGCGCTTCGTCGCGACGGCCGGCTCTTAGCTTCTGGCTGGCCTCGGTTCGATAGCTATCGGCTTCCTTGACCACACTTGCCGCGTCTCCCGCAACGACCGCGCTATCGATCAAGCGGTCTAAATAGGTCTCGACATTTTGAGTTGCGGTTGTGCCCTCGACCTTTTTGGGGATTGATTGCGCCACCTGGGCCTGCGTGTTCGACGCCAGCAGCACCAAAGCGCAAACGGCGATTGAGACGAGCCAACTGAGATTCTTGAAAAGAACTTGCACAGGCCCTACCTTCCAGATACTTTTTCAGCCACTCGAATCAGAGGAGTCGGGCGAAAGACACGACTCCAGATCAAGTCGTAGGTCTTGTCGGCCATCTGCTCCTTAAGAATGAAATTGAAGCTGCGGCTTGACGCGCCCAACTGTGGCTCAAACGTCTCTACATCAAACCGATAAATGTCCGAGCGTCCGACTGACCGGATGTCGGTCCAGCGCCAACTGCGCGAGTCATGTCCGGTTTGAGATTCGTACACCAGCCGGTCTGGGTATACTTTCAGCACTCCTTCGCATCCTCCGAAACGATGAGAGTGCTTCACCGGTATTTGCGCCAGCGCGTTTTGATCTTCTTCAGTGAACGAAGTGACAAACGGACGGGCGATGCGCTCGCGAAGAAAGTCGCTGACCCTCTGATCGATTTGTCCTTCGATAATCTTGAACGTCAGGCTTTGATCGCGGCCTAACAGCAGCGCGCGGTCCTTGTAGGTCCAAATGCGCACGCTCGTTGGCGAGAGGATTTCGAACAGTCTGACATCGGTGTACGTCCAAGTGCGGCTTTCTTTCTCGCGCTTCGTGGCGCGGTACTCGACGCCCGTAGCCGAAATGATCAACTCGCCATCGCGGTGACCCTTGAATCGATCTTGCTCGACTTTGTAGGTGAACTCCTGAGCCTGCGCCTGCGAAACAAACAAAACCGTAAAGCAAGCGACTATGATTAACGTATATGTCAGACCCTTAGTCTTCATCTCATTTCCTTTCGTCCTTCATCACTGACTTCTACATCTACTGGCTCATGCCACATCCCTTCAACAATCCCTAACTCGCGAAGCCTCTGCTGCATTTCCTTTAGGCAACGGTCCTCGCAATCGTCCACCGGCCGGTTAAAGTCGTGCCGATGCATAATGTGGATTGTCACCACTACTTCATTTCTGTTTTTGCGTTTGTGCGGAGCGATATGTATCGAGTGATCAAAAGCCTGAATCTCGTAACGTGACGGCCGTTCTTCTCGTGGCAGTATCCATTCCGCTATTTGTCGCAGCTCGCCATAGGTACTGACGCAGTGCGCACACCCCGGCACTGGATGGTTTGGTCCATCTGCGCTGGTGTGCGTGTTGGCTCCGCAGAGTTGCAGCTCAAAACCAATCCGAATCGCGCGGCCTTCCAACACCGACCGTTCAGGCCAGACTTCGTAGCAGACCTGATGTCTACCGGCGATCTCGCGCAGATGCTCCATCGGCGCGTCATCGATCAGCCGACTTGAGGCATCTGCAACTTGTGCCATGGCTGTCGAACTATTATCGGCAAACATTGGCCCTTACCTCCTTAGATCTTGCTTTGTAGATCGGCGCAACCGATTTTTCCGCGAAACGCCCAACCAGTGAATTGAACACGCTCGAAGCGAGTGCATATCCAAGTATGCCGAAGTAAACCGGCGGCCCGATTGCCCAACGCGTCATTCCGAATCCCAAAAGCAAAATGCCGACTTCACTTGAACCAACGATCGCGGCAGCGGTGAGCATTGCGTCTCTGGATGACGTTCCGCCCGCTCTCATTCCAACGCACGCGATTACCCACTTGAGGACCACGGCCGCCAACACAGGGATGACGAGCGCCAGGAATCCGTTCAGGCTTCGACCATGCGATTGCAGCAGCACCGGCAGGAACGCAAACGAAATCAGCGTGGCCGATGCCAGTGGCCTTTCGCTCTCGGCAAACTTCTTCCCGGTCTCGCTGCGACGCCACAAAGCTCCGGCGACGAAGGCCCACGCAATCGCGCCAAGTTGGTTAGTGGTTATGGCTGTTAGCGCAAAGATAAGGACGGCGATAAGGACAAACCCGATCGTCGTTCGTGCGGCTGAGATCCGCCCTTCAGCGCGGGCCAGGAATCGGCTGCAGATAAAGTAGGCAAAGCCAAAGACGACGAACAGTTTTACTGCTTCGTACAACGCCACGATGATGTACACCGAAGCACTTGCGGCCCGCGCGCGCACAATGACTGCAAAGATGTCGTAGAAGTAAACCGCGAGTAGTGCGAGCGCAGTGAACACGATCGCTCCGGCTTGCCAATCGATCCGCAGATCGTGGTCGTCCTTTTTAGAGCGAAACAGTTCTCCGGGAAGCCATAAGCTGCTGGCGACAATGGCCGCAGCCACCAGGACGATCGATCCCGAATCCAGGCCTGAGAGAAGTTTCAGCAACAGGACTACCACGGCAAACAAAACTCCCGCGGAGATCCCAAACCCAAAAATCAGACCGGCCTTGCTGCGCAATTGATCAGCATTGAAACGCGTGCCGGCAAGAAACAGCATTCCCGTCAATCCAACTATCCGAGCAGAGCTGAGCAGTCGTTCGCCCCCAGGCCCGCCGGTCGACCACGCGCGCCAGACGACAGGGAACAACAACACGCCGATCGCGATGAAGCAGAGCACCACTCCACATCCGAAAACATCAGGCAGGCCGAAACGACGGGCCAACTTCGTGCCTCCGAGAATTAGCAGGGCACTCGTTAACAGAATTAATACTGGCGCGAATTCGCTCATCAAAAACAGTTACCTCTAATCAGCCGGTTGTGGCTGGAGCACGTGACCACCAGGATGCCTCTTGACATCAAAGTGCCACTTCCAAAGCGCATAGATGGCCGGATAGACCACCAGCTCGAGAATGAACGATGTGAAGATGCCGCCAATCATCGGCGCGGCAATGCGTTTCATCACGTCGGCTCCGCTGCCGGTAGACCACATAATCGGGACCAGGCCCATGAACATAACCCCGACAGTCATGACCTTGGGACGGAGTCGCTTAACTGCGCCATGCAGAATCGCTTGTTTCAGATCGTTCCAATTCCTCATCTGGCCTTTATCGCTGGCCTCCTTAAACGCAATGTCGAGATAGAGCAACATGAACATTCCGGTTTCCGCGTCCACGCCCATTAGCGCGATCAAACCGACCCAGACGGCAATGCTCATGTTGTAGCCGAGGAAATAGAGGAACCAGATCGCTCCGATTGCCGAGAATGGAACTGCCAGAAGAATAATTACCGTCTTGGCAATTGAGCGGGTATTCAAGTAGAGCAACATGAAAATGAGGAAGATCGTAATTGGCACGACGATTAACAGCCGGGATTTTACTCGTTCCATACCTTCAAATTGGCCACTCCAGATCAGTTCATAGCCCGCAGGCAGTTGGATCTTGTCGCGCAGAACCTTCTTGGCATCCGCCACATAACCGCCGATATCGCGCTGAGAAGTATCAATATCAACGTATACGTAGCCGGACAGTCGACCATTCTCATCGCGAATCATCGAAGGCCCGGTGACCATTTGGATGTCTGCAATCTGGCCAAGCGGAATCTGGGTGCCATTTGGCGCCATCACCAGAGTTCGCGAAAGCTTGTCCGGGTCACTGCGATAATCCCGTAGGTAGCGAACATTGACCGGATAACGCTCCCGGCCTTCGACTGTCGTGGTGACGTTCTCGCCTCCAACGGCCGACATCACGACTGCATTGGCCTGATCCACGGTGAGACCATAGCGCGCCAGTTCTTCACGCTTCAGAGTGAAATCGAGAAAATAACCACCCGCCGCGCGCTCGGCAAAGACGCCCTTAGTGCCGGGCACGTCTTTTAGTAGTGCCATCTCGATGTGCTCGCCGAGCTTCTGCACCTCGACCAGATCGGCGCCCATAATTTTTATGCCCACCGGAGTACGCACGCCGGTCGTCAACATATCAATCCGCGCTTTGATAGGCATGGTCCAGGCATTGGAAACTCCCGGCAGTTGCAATGCTTCGTTCATCCCGCCCGGCCCATAGATGAGTTCATCCATACTCTTATGATCGGGCCACGCGCGGCGCAGAATTCCCTGCAACCAATTTGGCGCCCTGGCTGAATACCAACGCGGCACCTTCGGCCATTCGGATTCAGGTTTAAGTTCGACCACTGTCTCCATCATCGAGAATGGCGCCGGGTCCGTCGCAGTTTCAGCGCGCCCGGCCTTACCAAATACCCGCGAGACTTCCGGGAATCTTTTGAGCTGCTTATCCATCACCTGGAGCAAACGCTCGGTTTGAGTGACGGAAATACCCGGTAGTGTCGTAGGCATATAGAGCAGCGTTCCTTCGTTCAAGGGCGGCATGAACTCTGAGCCGAGGCGATTGAAGATCGGAACGGTAAAAGCAACCGCCAGCACCGCCAGAATGATCACGGCCCAGGTGTGCCGTAATACAAACTCGCAAACCGGGTGATAAATCTTCATCAGCGGACGGCTGATGGGATGGGTCTCTTCGCTATGAATCTTGCCGACCAGCACCGCATTGGTAATCCTGGCGAGAAACTTTGGCTTGAACTTGTAAGGATCCATGTGCGTGAAGAGCAGGCGAATCGCCGGATCAAGAGTGATTGCCAGAAAGGCTGCGATCGCCATGGAGAAGTTCTTGGTATAGGCGAGTGGTTTGAAGAGTCGTCCTTCCTGTCCTTCAAGCGTGAACACGGGAAGAAACGCCACAGCAATCACCAGCAGCGCGAAGAAGCTGGGACCGCCAACTTCCTTTACGGCGGTAATAACTACGTCTTTATAGCTGCCGTGTCTGCCTTCGGCATCCCAGTGTTCGAGCTTCTTGTGCGTTTGCTCGACCACGACAATTGAGGCGTCAATCATCGCTCCGATGGCGATTGCAATACCGCCGAGGCTCATGATGTTGGCGGTCAGCCCCATCCAGTACATAGGAATGAAGGCGATAATGATCGTGATTGGGATCGTAACGATCGGCACGATCGCGGAAGGGATGTGCCAGAGGAAGATCATGATGATGAGACTGACGATGATTAGTTCTTCTATCAGCGTCCCCTTGAGCGTTTCGATCGCGCGCTCGATAAGTTCAGCACGATCATAGGTCGTGACGATCTCGACCCCCTTTGGCAGTGAGGGCTTGAGTTCATCGAGTTTCGTGCGTATTCGTTCAATAACCTTCTCGGCATTCTCGCCGTAACGCATGATGACAATCCCGCCAACCACATCTCCTTCCCCGTTAAGATCGGCCAGGCCGCGACGAATGTCCGGACCAAGCGTTACCCTGCCGAGATTCTTGATGAGAACCGGCGTACCACCTTGTTTGCTGGTCCCGACGACAATGTTTTCCACGTCCGAGACTTTCTTGATGTAACCGCGCCCGCGAACCATGTACTCGCGGCCAGAGAACTCGACCAGGCGGCCACCCACATCGCTATTCCCCTGGCGCACGGCTTCGACCACGCGTTCAATCGGGATGTCATAGGCGAGCAGCGCATTCGGATCGACGTTGACCTGGTATTGCTTGACGAAACCTCCCAGCGGAGCGACCTCAGCGACTCCCGGCACAGCCTGCAAAGCGTAGCGCATGTTCCAGTCCTGAAAGCTTCTGAGTTGCGCCAGATTGTTTTGCCCGGTCTTATCGACCAGCGCGTATTCATAAACCCAGCCCACCGCTGTCTCGTCGCGGGCCAGCTCAACGTTTACGCCCTGTGGCAAACGCGGCAGGATGTTGCTTAGATATTCAAGGGTGCGGGAACGGGCCCAATAAATATCGGTGCCGTCTTCGAAGATGATGTAAACGTAGGAATAGCCAAAGTCTGAAAAGCCGCGAATGTCTTTTACCTTGGGTGCGCCGAGCAGTGACGAGACGATCGGGTAGGTAACCTGATCCTCCATGATGTCCGGGCTGCGATCCCAACGCGAATAGATGATCACTTGCGTGTCCGAGAGGTCGGGAATGGCATCGAGGGAGATGTTCTTGATGGACCACAACCCGCCCAGCGTCAGCATCCCGACAATGAGCAGGACCATGAACTTGTTGTGGGCGCAGATTTCAATAATTCGATTTATCATCAACAGAGTCTCGATTACTTGTCGTCAGCGTACTTCGGCACCAGGTCCATACCGTCCGGCGCCTTACCGGGCTTATCGGACCTGTAGGCCGGGTTCATTGAGTCATACCAATACAAAATTTTTCGTTCGCCTGGCTTAGACTGAGATTGATTTGATGGCGGCGAACTCTTCGATCCTGATTTGGAATCGCCGGTCTCCATGCCGGGCATGCCCATGCCACCGGACGCGGATTTCAACTTGCTCTCAGAATCAATCAGGAAGTTGCCCGATGTGACCACGCGCTCGCCTTCCGCGAGTCCAGCGAGCACAACGAACTTGTTGTCAACCTTCGCGCCCACTTGAACTTTTCGTGGTTCGAAATAACCATCTTTCAGCGAGACGTACACCAACTGCTCCGAGCCAGAGTCCATCACTGCTTCCTGTGGCACGACCAGCCGCGTCCCGTAACTGATGTTCAGCACAACATCGGCGTACATATCCGGCTTGAGCTCAAAGTTCTTGTTCGCCAGCTCGATTCTGACCTTGAGCGTCCGCGTGGCATTGTCGACCTGCGGGAGGATGTTGGTGATCTTTCCCTGAAACTTGCGTCCGGGATAAGAATTGATCGTTACCGTCGCCGGCTGTCCCAACTTGATGTCCGCAGCCTCGGACTCGTAGATGTCGGCGACGACCCAGACCCTGGAGAGATCGGCGATGGCATAGAGTTCCGTCTCCGGCAGAACGCGCTGCCTGGGAAAAGCGTTGCGGGTAGTCACAAAGCCACTGGTCGGCGCATAGAGGGTCATCGTCCTCGTGGGTGTTCCACGTTTTTCGAGTTCACGGATCTGAGCGTCGCTGATGTCCCACAGCTCCAGTCGCCTTCGGGCTGATTTCACCAGCGATTCTGAGAAGTTAACTGCTTCCGGGAACGGACTCTCTCCCAGCTGCCTGCGACCCTTGATGGCGAGCAGATACTCTTCCTGCGTCGACACCAGGTCGGGGCTGTAAATGCTGAGCATCGGTTGGCCCTTCTTGACCAGCTTGCCGGTGAAATCAACGTAGACGTTTTCGATCCAGCCTTCGATCTTGGGATTGACGCGACTCATTCTTGTTTCATCGAAAGCAACCTTGCCCACTGCGCGCAGCGACTTTGAAATAGTTTGAAATTCAACTGTGCTGTACTGGACACCGATCAACTGCTGCTTTTCGGGACTGATCTTGAACGCATTCTCAGGCATGTCGCTGGTGGTCGTATTCGATTGCGTCGGAAAATCGACCGACGTCGGCGTCGGGATCGGCTTCGGTCTGTTTTGCAGATAGAAGAAGATTGAGATACCGGCCGCGACGACAACCAACACACCAAGGAGCAGAATCCATTTCCGCTTTCCGGAAGTTGGTTTCCCTGCTTTTGCACCGGCGTCTTTCTCTGCGGGCACCGCGCCCTCCGGCGAAACGGCAACCGGATCACCGGGCTCCGCGACCCTAACCTCTGGCTCTTCCGCGGTCGGGGTTGTTTCAACTGCCGGGGAGATCGGTTCCCTACGGGTTTTGCGATCTTCCGACGCGTCCGATGACGCGGGCTTTTCGTCCTGCGATTTATCTGCTGTGGTCATTTCACAATTCCTTCTCTCAATCAGGCGTCCATCAACGAAAGCCGGAGTCACGGTCTCAACGTGACGCCCACCAGCGGCTCGAGCGCCGCGACTGCTTTCTCTTCATTACTGAGTTGTTCGTAGTAACTGAGTTCGTAGTTGAGCAGCGTGACGAGATTGTCGAGCAACGTCAGAAAATCAACTTTGCCGACTTCGTATCCTGCAATTGCCGACTCAAGCGACAGCGACGACTGCGGAACAATCGTCGTGCTGTACAGACTGAGAAGGCGCTTGGCAGTCGTCTCGGCGAGATACTTGTCTCTGATCTTGAACATCAGGACGGTCGTCGTGTTCTCCAGACTGCGCTTCTCTGCCTCGAAGCTGGCGTTCGCTTCGGTCAACGCCGGCCGCTGCTTTTGTGCGTAGTAAACCGGCAGCTTGATCCCAACGCTGATTCCATACATCTCCGGCATGGCGGGCCGGTTGATGTAAGTGAACGCCACGGAAAAGTCCGGGTAGAATTCCTTCTTCGCGAGTTGAATCGCGTATTGCGCTCCCTCGATCTTGCGCCGCTGCGCTTTTAAGTCCGGATAATTCACGACTGCAGTTTCGTTAAGTGCGGTTAATGAATAGGGGAAATCGCGGGGCTTGAGCTCTGCGGGACTTCCCACTGGTGATTCAGGCTCGCGGTACAAGAGACTATTCAAGCGCGCTTCAGCAATCTGTTTTCGCTGTTCCAAAACCGTCTGCTGTTCGATCAGCTTTGAGAATTCCACTTGCGCTTTCAGAACATCTTGTTGAATGCCCTTGCCGACCGAGTAACGCACTTCGGCAATCTTGGTGAATTGCTCAAGCAGCGTTTTGGTTTTGGTGACTACACCAATGGCCTTGGTTAGGAAATAGAGATCAAAGTAAGCGTCCTTCACTTCAGCCACGACGTTCCGCCGGGTTTGCTCAAAGGCCCACCACTCTGCGTCGGCGTCGGAATTGGCAATCTTGCCTTTCAAGGAGCGCTTGCCGGGATAGGGCAGATCCTGGCTGATCGATAGCGAGCGACCGCTCGACGGGTCTCCTTTTTGAATTTGGAACGGAGTGATGTTGCCCATGTAGCCGACGCTGAGCGTTGGTTCATCCAAGGCCTTGGCTTGCGGAATGCGCGCGCGCATCGCGTCAAAGCGGCGTTGCATCGCCTTGATCTCCGGATTGTTTTCCAGCGCTTGCTGGATTAACTGCTGCAGCGCTGGAATCCCGGTCGGCAAATTGGTTGCACTCGAGGGAATTGGTTGCTGGCCGCTGTCTGCGCGGGCTGGGGCTCCGGCAATGCCGGGTTGCTGAGCCAGTACGACGTTGCTCCCCGCGAAAACCGCTGTGAGCAGGTAAGCAACTACTGTCTTGATCAGCCTAGCTTTTAGACAAGGCGACAGATAGGTTTGACGAAATCTCTTGTGATTCATCACTGAGAATGAACCACTCAGAGGGCCATTTGTCCGTGCGTTAGCACACATAACCAAAATCTCCATCTTTGTTCAGCATTGAAATTTACCTACCAGCTCGCTTTCATGGAATCCCATCGTCATGCAGAGAGCAGCTCAACGTGTGAACCGCGTCGCTGGATTTCCATCAGTCGAATTTGTACTTCAAGTTCTTTACTGACAGTCAGCACGTGATTCGGTGCGACTCTGATCCAATCACTGTCATTCTCATTCAAACGTTCAGAAGCGATGACCAGCGATCGCTCACAACCGCGACAATCAGCGAACTGACACTCGCCTTCGACACATTGGTACTTGCCTCTCGCTGAGTAATAAAGAGAAGCCGGCTCTATGGTCGGATCCGAAACGTAACGAATAGCGGCGACCTTCCTTCCATCAGTCACCGCAAAGTTGTAATAGGAAGGCGCCGGGCTTTCTACTTCGGCCGTCCATCGCTCGAGCTGCGCGATAGTTCTGACCAGTGCGTCGCCGATGTCCTGCGACGAAAGTTGGCGGTCAGCATCTCCAATCAGATTGAGGAAGACCGCGAACGCATGTTCGGAGTCGGTCGTTCCCTCGATTGTGTTGTAGAGCCGATCTGGTAGCGACTCGCGAAGACGACGTCTGATCTGCCAGAAGCCTTCGATAATGCCGTTGTGCATCCAGAGGTAGCGGCCATATTGAAATGGATGACAATTCGTCTCGCAGACGCGCATGCCAGGTGAAGCCGCGCGCACATGAGCAAAGAAACAGGGCGACTTGACGTGTTCTGAAAGTCGCTTCAAGTTCTGATTGTTCCAGGCCGGAGTGATGCTCGTGAAAAGGCAGGGTGTCGGGCTACCTTTGGGCGAGTCTTGCGGCGCATACCAACCAACGCCGAAGCCATCACCGTTGAGCGGTTCTTTTCGCTCTCTGGACTTATAGCTCTGTAGGATCAGTGAGTTCTTCGGCCGATACAGCAAATCAGCCAGCAGAACCTCCGGTCCCATGTAACAGAGAAACCTACACATCGCTTTTCACTCCATCCTAGGACTTTGCAACTTGCGCATAGTCCTTCGGGTATCTTTCGAATTCAGCCTGACACCCGACTGAGCAGAAGTAGTACCTTTGCCCCTCGTAATCCAGAGACGCCGTGACATGTCTCTCATCAATCTCCATCTTGCAGACTGCGTCTCTCATCGTTTTCGTTCTCACGAATAGCGTCCTCAGGATGCACCGCGAGGTTCACGCGCGATGAGGTTGTAAATCCAGGCCCAAACACCGCCGACGACGGCCATAGCAATTGTGAAAACCACTAACCCGGCGATGAACCCTCCCAAGCTGACGGGTATGGTTACACTCGACCAATCGATGTGGGTCAGGTATTTCAAGGCAGCGAGAGTTGCATCAGGAGCCACGATGAATGCCAGTCGGCAGAGAATGAAAAGAGCTGCTCCGACTACTGCTTCTGCGATGACTACGGCTTTTACATTGAGTTTCATGACGAAATCTCCTTTCAATGCGATTGATCAACCTGCCTCCTTCTCCGCAAATGCAGGAAGAATGCCGGGCTATTTGCGCGTACCAGTTAGCAGCCTCATTGCGCCGTAACCGTGACGGAACTCTTGCCTTTGCCGGCCGCGCCCTCGTAACTGAGTTGCGCTTGCCAATCACCAGCCGACTCAAGATTCACTTTGCCGTGATACACGCCTGGACTTCCGGTGCTGGTAAACGTGGCCGCGTTGTTCATCGCGGGCATCGTTCCCATTGCCGGCATAACGAACGTCAAGCCGACAGCTCCGACTTCCACTGTTTTGCCCGAACTGTCTTTGAAGGAAACAAAGAACTCGGTGCCGTTATGCTTGAGCACGCCGCTGTCATTCGAGATCGTTGCGGTCAGATTTCCCACGGGCACGGTCTTGATCACCTTGCCGGTCGCAACACCGTCACTACTTCCTGTCTTTGAACCACACGCCGCCGCGACAAAGAGAACAACGCCCAAAGCGATTCCGATTATGATTACAAATTTCTTCATGCCTCTAACCTCCAATTAGTCAAAAGAGAGTGGATTCCGCGCGCGCAAAGCACACGAATGCACAAGCGCGCTCGCAGCTTCAAAAAAGAAGCTGCAAGAAAGCACAGTTCAGCCTGATTGGAATTAGATCAGAAGCGCGAGGTGACGAATGTATGCGGGATGTGAATCAGTGGGTGGACCATGCGAACGACTGAGGTGACGCGTTGGCAAAACAGATGCCGAAAGAGCAGACGTGCCCGGTTGATAGTCTGCAATCGCGGGTCGCGATTGTGGCGAGACGCGCAATCCGGATGGCGGCGACGACCCTTCATGCGAGCAATCGATCGCGCAGCACAGACGCGCTGCGTCGGCTTCGGCGCTTACCCCTCCCATCAACGCCGCCTGGCAGCAATCCATTCCGGCCATTGCCTGGCTCATGCTGCATTCGCTCTCGCCAAAGTGCAGCGGAATGCCGGCAGACGCGCTGCCAACCAGCACGAGCAAGAGCACCAGAGATGTAAGTCGAAGCCTCATGGCCATCTTTACTCTATGGAATAGTCGCAATGCCTGTCAAGATGCAGTTCCTCCCCAGGCCCGGTCCCCACGAATATCGTTGTTTCGCAAGAGACGGTAACTTTTATGGCGCCTGGTGCTGTCGTTTCCGGTCGGCGTAGAGGAATACTGCGGCTATTGCGAGCCAAAAAGCAGCCTTTAGCCAGTTGCGAGTTTGGAACGCTTCCAGCATAGACAGCCCGAAAAAGAGCAGAAACACAGCAAAGTTGCTCCCAAGTCTCAGATTATTCATCTCCCTTCTCCCCTTACCGGTCAATCGTTTTCATGTTCACCGCTCTTTGCTGCTAAGCAGGATTGCGGGTTAGTCTCAGCAAAGGTCATACCGCGCAAGTTCAACGCGATTTCCCTGCTGTCCTGATTAGCAATGGGAAATTTTGCCGGGCCCTGCGGAGAATCGCGCAGAGATGAAGTCGCTGCATGGACGAAGGTAATCACGAACAAGAACACAGCGCCCGGAACGCCGACAGAGTGAGCGCAGCCGATCGCACCATCGATCCTGTGTGCGGAATGACTGTCGACAAAAAGGCTGCTGCCGGTTCGTTTGAGCACGATGGCGAAGCGTACTTCTTTTGTAGCGCTCATTGTGTGGAAGTCTTCCGCAAAGATCCCGCGCGCGTCCTGAATCGTATTTCTCAACCGCCAGCGCCAATCGCGATCGGAAGAGGTGAGTACACCTGCCCCATGCATACAGACGTTCGAAAGGCGAAATCGGGTGCGTGTCCAAAGTGCGGCATGGGTCTCGAATCCGTGTCGCTAACAACGACCACCACAAAGTTCGAATACACCTGCCCAATGCATCCGGAGATCGTTCGCGACGCGCCAGGCAATTGTCCGATCTGCGGCATGGCTCTCGAGCCTCGCACCGTAACTCTCGAAGACGAAGAGAATCCCGAACTCGTCGACATGACCCGACGGTTTTGGATCAGTCTCGCCCTGAGCGTGCCCGTATTCTTGATTGGGATGAGCGACTTCGTGCCGGGCCGCCCGCTGGAACACCTGATTCCGATGTGGGCACTGGGCTGGGTTCAGCTCGTGCTGTCGACGCCGGTTGTCCTGTGGGGTGGCTGGCCGTTCTTTGTGCGCGCGTGGCAATCGATTATCAATCGCAGCCTGAACATGTTCACGCTGATCGGCTTGGGCGTTGCGGTCGCGTATCTGTACAGCTTGATCGCGAAGCTCTTTCCCAATGCGTTCCCTGAGTCATTTCGCGAAATGGGAGTTGTGCCCGTCTATTTCGAAGCCGCCGCCGTGATCACGACGCTGGTTTTGCTCGGCCAGGTTTTGGAATTGAAAGCCCGCAGTCGTACCGGCGCCGCGCTCAAAGCGTTGCTCGGCCTGGCGCCCAAAACCGCGCGACGAGTTAGCGAAGATGGCGCGGACGAAGACATTCCGCTGGATCAAGTTAAAGCCGGCGATCGTGTGCGCGTGCGTCCGGGGGAAAAAGTTCCGGTGGATGGAATCGTGATCGAAGGCGCGAGCGCGATCGATGAATCGATGGTGACCGGTGAGTCGATCCCGGTGGAAAAGCAAGCCGGTGATCGTGTGATCGGCGCGACCATCAATGGGACAGGCTCTTTCGTGATGCGCGCCGAACGAGTTGGCGCGGAAACACTGCTCGCGCAGATTGTGCAGATGGTCGCGGAAGCCCAACGCAGTCGCGCGCCGATTCAGAAACTCGCGGACGTAGTCGCCGGTTACTTTGTCCCAATCGTTATCACCGCCGCGATTATCACGTTTGCGCTGTGGGCAACCATAGGCCCTGCGCCGCGCCTGGCGCACGCGCTCATCAACGCCGTTGCGGTTCTGATCATTGCGTGCCCGTGCGCGCTGGGCCTGGCGACGCCCATGTCGATCATGGTGGCGATGGGCAAAGGCGCGACCGCGGGCGTGCTGTTCAAAAACGCCGAAGCGATCGAAGTAATGCGCAAGGTCAACACCCTGGTCGTCGACAAGACGGGCACACTGACGGAAGGCAAACCGAAGTTGGTCTCCGTCACGGTGAACAGAGGTTGGAACGAAAACCAAATATTACGATTAGCGGCGAGTTTGGAGAGAGCCAGCGAGCACCCGCTGGCGGCGGCGATTGTCGGCGGCGCCGCAGAACGCGGCGTTGAGTTATCAAAGGTTGAATCGTTTGATTCGATCACCGGCAAAGGCGTGCGTGGACAGGTTGACGGCAAATCAATAGCGCTGGGAAATCGTGCGTTGCTCGATGAACTGAAGATAGACGCCGGTGATTTGCTTACGAAGGCAGAGACGCTCCGCGCCGATGGCCAGACCGTGATGTTCGTGGTGGTTGATGGAAAGGCTGCGGGTCTGATCGGCGTCGCCGATCCAATCAAGGCTTCGACGCCGGAAGCGATTCGTCAGCTACATCAAGAAGGCATCCGCATTGTGATGCTCACCGGCGACAGCCGCACGACTGCTGAAGCAGTGGCTAAGAAACTAAATATCGACGAGGTGGTTGCCGAAGTCCTGCCCGACCAAAAGGCGCAAGCGGTAAAGCGATTTCAGACCGAAGGCCGCGTGGTCGCGATGGCCGGCGACGGCATCAACGATGCTCCCGCGTTGGCGCAGGCCGACGTTGGCATCGCGATGGGCACCGGAACGGACGTGGCGATGCAGAGCGCGGGCGTGACTTTGGTGAAGGGCGACCTGCGCGGCATCCTCCGCGCGCGGCGTTTGAGCCGGGCGACCATGCGCAACATCAAACAAAATCTCTTCTGGGCCTTCGTTTACAACTCGCTTGGCGTGCCGATTGCTGCTGGAGCGCTCTATCCGGTTTTCGGCATCCTGCTGAGCCCGATGATCGCCGCCGCAGCTATGAGTTTCAGTTCCGTTTCAGTTATCGGTAACGCGCTTCGTCTGCGGCGAGCGCGGCTGTGAGGCCATCTGTCAGTCGCTCCGATCTGGTGTGCCGGGTCGTCGATATGGGGTAGCAGCGAACCTCAGCAGGGTGCCGCGTGACAATGAAGGGAGACGTCATGAAGCACTGTCAGGAATGCAATCTCGATTTTCCAGACTCGTACAGGTTCTGTGGCTCCTGTGGAGGAGCGATCAGCCACGCACTGAGTTGTCAGGGTTGTGGTGAACTCGTGGAATCGAAATGGACGTTTTGCACAAACTGCGGCAAAGGACTATCAGCAGAGTCCCCAAATAGCCAAGCCTCTCGATCGAAAGCCCCAGAGTTCCAAGACGTTCCGGCGGCTCTTCCAATCCCCGTGGTTGCGGCATCGCAAACGATGCCGGCGCCGGTTCCTGGGCACCGAGGAAACGGCGCGCCGAAAGAATGGTACGCGGTTCCAGATCTTTTTGGGGACGTTGACGAAACGACTGCCGCCTCAAGTCTGCCGAGAGAGCTAATTCCAAAAACCAAGATAGCCGTTCCCATAACACCTGATCATCGGCAATTCGGAAATGGCAAGGAGCCTCCGACGCTTACAATGCTCTCGACGTACGGGGATTCTGGAACCGGCGCGTCACCCGAGTGGCAGCGACATCACTTATTGCTCGGTGGGTTATTGTTGCTGGTGTTCTTTGGCGTGCTTGGATTTGGGGGTTGGTACTGGTGGGCGCACCGCGCCACAGTTACGCAATCTCCGGCGGCTCAGAGTGATTCGCATGGAGCTCCCAACGCGACTGACCCTTCGGCTTCCGCATCCATAGCCGCGCCGACGATCGCAACTGCGCGAACAACAAGCGGCGTCGAAGAAGAATGGAAGCGGCTTCGCGAAAGACGGATCGGTGCCAAGTCTTCCGAGACCGGCGAGATCATCGCCGCGTTCGAAGGCGCGGAAAAGAAATACCCAAACGACTACCGCTTTCCATATGAGCGGGCAAAATTGTCCATCAAGGGGATCACCTCTCATCACGAAGCCTTTGGCGCTTTGTCGCTGGCTGCAGTGAAAGCCATCGACAACGGCAAGGCCCGGGAGATGTTGGACAGTTTGATGGCTGACAAGGACGGCGACTTTTATAAGCCAGCTCACGGCCATCGCGAATGGCAGACGTTAGTACAGGCGCTCAGTAACAAGGATAAGAAGGGACTCCGCGACCTGCATCACTGATTACGAAGTCTGCTTTTCGAATCTATCTGATCTCAAAGGTTGAGGTCGCCCACTTCGATTCGTAATTGAATCCTGGCTCGGAACTTGGCTCCATGTGAATCATTTTCACAAACCATTTGCCGGTGTTCGTCAACTTGAAACGCGCGATGCCTTTCGCGTCGGTCCGGGTATTTACTTCAACCACTTTGCCGTTCTTAGATTCCCATCCCGCGATCACGAACTGATTTACGAGCGGTCGTCCGTCCAACAGACAAAGCACCGGAAGTGTCTTTCCGACTCTGAGAGAATAGGGATTCTGCTGCGGAATGATTTCGACTGGATAGTTGAGCGGCGTCTTGTAGCCTTCGGTGCGTCGATCGCCAACCTGAAAAATCGCGCGCACGTGCTTTGAGTATTGCTCTCGCGAATCCTTGCCCAACTCATTGTGACGCTTTCGCGCCGCGAGGATGTCCGGCAGTCCATCATGCCGCAGGTAGTCATTGAAGTCGGCAGCCTTCAGAGTGATTTCTCGCGGCTTGGTTGAGATACCGACCACGTATGTTCCCGCGCCGGCAGTCTGGATTTCCATCAAGGTCGTGTTGCCTTCGTCGCGCCACGCGATCGACTCATTGGCCGGGGACGGAACTTCAGACCCGAAGAGGCTTACGTCGTGCATCCGGTCGCGAGCCACCGCACCCTCGCTTGCCTGAAACGTGCCGTTCAGCAACCGCACGGTCACTTTTGAATTCGTCCGGAGAAAATACGTGTCGAGTTTCAAGAAAAGATCGTGCGCGGGCGCGGAGACAGTTACCAGAATCACCGCCGTCGCTGCGGTCAAGAGTCTTCGTCGCATTAACCGGGACCTCCTCAGTTTACGTATTGAGAGTCTATTGGGGACTCAAGACTTCTTACGACCCCAACGGTCTTTGTGGAGTTGCAGCCGGAGCCGGGGCGCGCCGTGGCGCACTCGAATGCCAATGCAAGATCTGCCAACGACCGTCGCGCTGTTCGAGTACGGCAGTACCCAGGCCGCTGCCTTCGACTTGACGCATCTTTCCGTTTTCTGGAACGTCAGCCGAGATCGTGTACTTCAACGTTGCCCAGGCAGTCTTACCGGCGAGGTGAATCTTGATATCGCTGAACGAGTATTTCGTGTTCTTCATCTCGCTCATCTCGGGCACGAGGTGGTGATCGCGGTAATCCGCCCAGCCATAGTTCGCATGCCCGCTCTCAAAGACGGTCACAGCTTCATCGTTGGCCCACACCTGCGAAGCCATCGCCAGATCGTTCTTCTCGAAGCTGAGGGCGCTTTTCATTAATGCCTCGCGCACGGCGGCTTCGTCATCGGCCCATGCGTTTGCTACTGACCTGCTCGCATTCAAAGCCACCAGGCAGATCAAGGCCGTGCTAACCAGGGCGATACCTAAGCCAAATTTCCTTTTCACGTTTTGCATCAGTAGTTTTCCTCAACTATATGATCGACCGCTACCTATTCATGCTCGTGCATGCCGTGCATGTCACCCATTTTCATTTTGGCTGGACGGATGCGCAGAAACAGTTTCCAGGACACCGGATGACTGCCATAAATCTGGTCGAGCACTGGTGGCGTGGAGTATAACGTCACGTCGCTGCCAATGCCTACGGAAACTTCATTCGTATTCCAGATGTCGCGCACTCCGCCAAACGTGTAAGCGCCGATGCGGAAACTTGGATTATTGTCGGCGATTCTTAGTAAGGCTCGCTCGCTTGCTCGCAGCAATTCATTCTTATCGACCAACTCAAGTCGCGTATAAAGGTAATTCTTGTCGCGAAAGTTAAGCGTGGATTCAAACGTGTAGCCGTTCAGGTTGTGAACCTCGCCCGGGCGGCTGGTGTGATTGCGGCCCCAGATGAAAGCGGTGGCCCAATTGCCGCGCGCGAACGGTTTGTTGTATTGGACGGAGGCCGTCGCGCGATGAATGTCAGTGTCCGGCTCCTGGCCTTCCGGACTCCGCAGAAAACCGTACGATGCCTGGATAGCCCAGTTGTTGTTCGGCGCGAACGTTATCCGCGCTGAACGCGAATTCCATCGATGCGAATCAAAGTCGTATCGGCTCTCGTCCGGCTCGCGACCATTGAAGATCGAACCTTCCACCTTGAACCAACGATAAGTGAATCCGGTCGTGAACACGCCAAAGCTGATGTGTGCCGAATCCTGCAAGTGATGCGAGAGCGTCGCGGAAGGATTCTCGGACGCCGAGGCGCGGTGCATGAACGCCGGCGGACCCAACGCCGGTTCACCGGGATAGCCAAAGTAAACAAACCATCTTCCCTTCTCTCCCAGCGCCGTCGTGTACTGCGCCGACAATTCCATAAAGAGATCGTGCGGATGCTGCTTGTCGATCAGCGGCTGCCCTTTGTAACTTTCTCCGGTTTGGAACAGCAGCGGCGAACCACCGCGCGCAAAAGTAAACGGCTCCAGGCTGAACATTCCGCGAAGCTGAAGCGTACCGCGCCCCACGCGCCGGTAGGCTATCGGCATGAACCAATTCGACGATTCGAATTTTGTCGTCCCGCGCAATCCGCCCTGTGAGTTGACGCCGACGATCGCATTAAAGTGCGACATGAAAAGCCAATCGCCCTTCACTTTGTCCAACATGTGCATCGGCGAGGTGTCGGGTTGCCATGAAGTGCCCGATCCCATCTGGCCCAGGTTCATAATATTGCCGGCGCCGGGCGCGCCGATGCGCACGCCCATGCCCGCGTCAGACATCACCAGCAACGGCCCCATATCCATTGCATTTCTGAACTCTGGTTGACCAGTACTCTTAAAGACAGACTTAGGTTCCTCGCTCGGCATCGGCATGGGCATGTTCATTTGCATTTGCTTCGGCGATGGCGACGGAGACGGAGCTGGCGAAGGCATGTTCATGCCAGGCATCGATTCCATTGGTGGCGGAGACGGCGAAGGAGTAGGAGAAGGCGGGGGCTTTTTCGATTCCTTTCCCATCCCGGGCATGTGACCCTGGTGCTGTCCTTGCGTGACAAGGGCCGAACAAAGAAGAAAGATCGCAACTGTTGACGCCGCGACCGGGAATCTTAGATGCCGGGAAAGAGAAGTCATTGGTACCGCGAGCGCGGCCTGGACCAGCCGACTTCGGCTGAATCAAGTGCCCAATTTCTTGACGTGTGGTGGTTCGTATTGCTCGCCATATTCGGGATATTCGATGGTCACGATTTCGCCGGGCCGAGTGTCTTGAGTCAGCAATCCGAGCGCGTCGCGCAGCACTTTCTTTTGCAGATCGCGCATGTTCGGGCGACCCAAACTGTTTCCGATCTTGAAGCCTTTCGGATAAAGCGCGCGGGGTGGGCGCATCTGGGCCGACACTTCCGGACTGACAGTTATCAAAACTGTCGGGATGCCTTTCATTTCAATTTCACGTTGGACCGCGACGACCGTCCGGTGACAGACGCTCGGTCAACCGCCGGTGAGAATGACCCCGTCGGCGCGCGAGCCTTTGTCGATCTCGTTGGCAATTTCCGGCGCGGTGCCTTCGTACATGGCTTTGAGTTGCATCGTGTAGCCCATGTAGCCAACATGTTTTTTCGCGATGCCGCCGATGAATCCTTCAGTTTCCAGATCGCGCAGCACATCGATGGGAAACACGATGTTGATGTCAGCATCAGCGTCCGTGTGATCGTAGTGGTGATGGGTAACCATCAACTGTGAAGAGTCGATGTCCGACGGAATCATTCGGTATGTGAGATCGCCGAGATCGTCGGCAATATTAAAAGGCTCTTGATCTTTCAGGTGAACGCCGCCCGCCGTCACGATCGCAATCGTGCTCTTGGACAATTCGCGATCGAAGGGCGTGAAAGGAACACATTTTCTCGAGATAGACATAAAAGCAGAGATCAGATGTCAGAAGTCAGATATCAGAAGTTAGGTTACCAAATCTGAGTCTCTGTGTCCTCTGTGGTGAATGAACCTCACAAAACAAGAATGCCAGATGCTAAACTCTTCATCCAGCACCTGGCATCCGACTTCTGACTTCTGATCTCTGACTTCTGACCTCTGGCCTACAGCTTCCGCAACACTTCCAACAGATCTTCGTTGTCCGGCTGATCGGAAATCTCGTGGATGTCTTTGAAGGCGAGTTTGCCTTCCTTGTCCACGATGAAAATTGCGCGCTCTGAGATTCCGTCTTTGGCGCGGTAAGCGCCGTAGGTGCGCGCCACTTCGCCCTTCGGCTCGAAATCGCTCAACAAATCGTACGAGAGTCCACCGAGACTTTTGGCCCAAGCGGTGTTGCACGGCACGCTGTCAACTGAAATGCCCAGAACCTGAGCATCATAGCCCTTGAAACGTTCGAGGTCGGCCTCGTACGCGGGCATCTGCGAGGTTCAAACCGGGGTCCAGGCCAGCGGATAAAACGCGATCACGACATTGTTCTTGCCGCGGAAATCCGAGAGCTTCACCTTCTTGCCTTTTTCCATGTTGCTCGGCAGCTCGAAATCCGGGGCCATCTCTCCAACTTCAGACATCGATAGAATTCCTCCTCGGGAAGATAAAATCAAACTTATTGTCGTCCTTGATGAAGCAAGATTAGCTTGTTTCGAATGATCGGGCAAGGAAGCGGATTCAACTGCGGCTTTGCCACCGCTCAGTGCGGTAAGCCTCCGGCATACCGTCGCTCGCTTCTTACGAACCTTTTCAGATGAACGGTTATTCCTGGCTCCGTTAGGAGCCAGATGTTTATAGATCTGCAGACCAAAGAAACCTCTTCAGCTCCGTCAGGAGCGAAATATGCCGCCCCTAACGGGGCTATTGTTAGGATTGGTCATGTCTATAAAGATTTCGTCCCTACGGGACTCCGAACCGAGCCCTCGCTCACGGTCCGGATACTGCCCCGCTCTCCTTCGTGCAGCCGGCATGATCAATGACTCAGATCCTACAGATGAGCAATTCCCGCTCATAGATCATCTCTGCCGGCAGGCGATCGTGCAGATCGAGAAACAGTTCCTCGTGTCCAAGTACTTCGGCGCGCCACGCATTGCGATCGAATGCTTGCAACTCCTCGAATTTCTCTCTCGGAAAACCGAGCCCCTGCCACTCGATGTCTTCATATTTTGGCATCCAGCCGATCGGGGTCTCCTTGGCCAGAGCGCGGCCATGCGCGCGATCGACGACCCATTTTAGCACACGCATATTTTCGCTAAAGCCCGGCCACATAAACTTCCCTTCGGCGTCTTTGCGAAACCAGTTCACGTGAAAAATGCGCGGCGTCTCGCTGAGTGACCGCTGCATGCGGAGCCAGTGTCGAAAATAATCACCCATGTGATAGCCGCAGAACGGCAGCATGGCCATCGGGTCGCGTCGCACTTTGCCGATTGTCCCGGCCGCCGCCGCGGTCATCTCTGATCCCATCGTCGCGCCGATGTACACACCCGAACTCCAATTGAATGACTGATAGACGAGCGGCATCGTCGTCGCTCGCCGGCCGCCAAAAATGATCGCGCTGATGGGCACGCCGTTGGGATTCTCCCAATCAGGATCAATCGTCGGACATTGCGATGCGGGTGCGGTGAAGCGAGCGTTCGGATGCGCCGCTTTCGCGCCAGTCTCTTTCGCGATCGCCGGCGTCCACTTCTTACCCTGCCAGTCGAGACATTCCGTCGGCGGTTCGTCAGTCATGCCTTCCCACCACACGCCGCCTTCCGGCGTCAGCGCGACATTGGTAAAGATCGAGTTCGTTGCCAGCGCGGCCATGGCGTTTGGATTTGTCTTAACTGAAGTACCCGGCGCGACGCCGAAGAAACCAGATTCGGGGTTGATGGCGTGCAAGCGCCCGTTCGCATCCGGCTTGATCCAGGCGATATCGTCGCCGACAGTCCAAACTTTCCAGCCTTCGAACCCGGCAGGCGGGATGAGCATGGCGAAGTTTGTCTTGCCGCAAGCGCTGGGAAAGGCAGCCGTGACGTAGGTCTTTTCACCTTGCGGATTCTCGACGCCGACGATCAGCATGTGCTCTGCCATCCAGCCTTCATCGCGCGCAATGTTCGAGGCGATACGCAGGGCAAAACACTTCTTGCCCAGCAAAGCGTTGCCGCCATAGCCCGAGCCGTAAGACCAGATCTCGCGCGCTTCGGGAAAATGGACGATGTACTTTTCTTTGTTGCAAGGCCACGGCACGTCCTTTTGGTCCGGGGCCAGCGGCGCGCCGACTGAATGCATGCAAGGTACGACGCGCTTGTAGTCTTTATCGATCTCGGCATAAACCGGCAAGCCGATACGCGCCATGATGCGCATGTTGACGACGACATAGGGAGAATCGGTCAGCTGCACTCCAATCTGCGACATCGGCGAGCCGATTGGTCCCATGCTGAACGGCAGCACGTACATCGTGCGACCTTGCATCGATCCGTCGAAAACTTCTTTCAGCTTCCGGCGCATCTGGTAAGGCTCTTCCCAGTTGTTGGTGGGCCCTGCGCCGTCCTTCGAATGCGAACAGATGAACGTGCGGTCTTCGACGCGAGCAACGTCACTTGCGTCCGAACGCGCGTAATAGCAGCCCGGCCAAAGCTCTTCATTGAGTTTGGTGAAGGTGCCACTCGCGACCATTAGCGCCTTGAGCATTTCGTCTTCTTCCACTGAGCCGTCGACCCAATGAATCGCCGCGGGCTTGGTCAGGGCGGCCATCTTGTCCACCCAATTCAACAGGTGGACGTTCTGGCTCAGAGGCGCCGCCGGGTCGCGTTCAATTGTTTTTTCTATGACAGGAGAACTCATCGTCTGCTCCGATCGTGATTATTAATTGCAGTTGGATTCGGTCTTTGAATCTAATGATTACATCACGAGAAGGACAGAAGCAAGTTGCTGGCTGCCGGAACTTAGCAACGAGTGTGATCGGTGTCACATGGCCTTGGATTCGACAAGGCAGGACCCTTTTGGGCGGCCCAACCACGCCGGCTGTACTGACAAACGTTGCCGCTTCTGCTATTGCTTTTCGTATGAACGCACCGCCGCCACGCAAAGCTTTCACTGCAAAGGAGTGGAAGCTGATTCAACGCTTGCGCACGCCCGCGATGGTGCAGCGTTGGCTGACGTTGATGCCTTACAACTGGGAGCGTAAAGGCGGAACCATGCGTTCATTCCGCGAAGTGGTGAAACGCAACGAAGCCCATTGTCTCGAAGCGTCGGTGGCGGCCGCCGTAATTCTGGAACAGCACGGCTACCAGACGCTCTTGCTTGATATTGAATCGTGGGACTTGCTCGATCACGTCATCTTCGTTTTTCAGCGAGATGGTCTGTGGGGATCGATTGCTCGCTCGCGCGACACTGGCTTGCATGGGCGCAAGCCCTTGTTTCGAAGTTTGCGGCAATTGGTCTGGAGCTACTTCGACGCTTACATCGATCGGACCGGTCGCATCAAGGGCTATGGCCTGACTTCGCTCTATGATTTGGGGAATTACGACTGGCGTTTCTCGGCAAAGAACATGCACAAGATCGAAGATCATCTGCGCGCGATCGCGCACCAGAAGCTGCGCTCGTCAGATCGACGATACGAGTACTGGCATGAACGCTATCTGAAATTCAAGAAACGCTTTCCGGATCGCTCGCCCGTTTACTACGACAATCGCCGCGTGTGGATGCTATGAATTGCCCGACTCATTCGTGCGGCGCTTCAATCACTACTGCTCTCGGACTCTTTTCTTTCGCGGATACCAACATATGCACCATCACCGACGCGATGATGATCGTGCCACCTATCATCGCCCAACCCGATGGCCGCTCGCCGATGAAAAGAAACACCCACACGGGATTCAGCACCGGCTCGATATAGCCAACGATGCTCGCATCCAGAGAACGCAGTCCGCGCGCCATCGCCAGAGTGAAAAGCAAATAAGCAAAGCCAATCTGCACGACACCGAGATAGCTCAATCGCGCAAGATCCGATGCGCCAATCCCGCGCCGGGCCGCTCCAAGAAACGCTGGCGCGCAAACCAGAACCACGATCAGATTGCCGTAGATTGCCGACGACGCGCGGTTCACGTTGCGTGCTTTTGAATGCCGCAGCAGCAAGAAGAAAAGCGCAAAGCACACGCCCGACGCCAGCGCCAGCAAGTTTCCATTCACGTCCTGCGGCCGCAACTTGCCCACAAAGAACAACGCCATCCCGCCAACGCACACTGCCACCGTAATCAAATCGCGGCGGCGAAACTTTTCTTTGTACAACAACGGTTCGAGGATTAGAACGTAAACCGGCGCGGTGTATTGCAAAAAGATCGCGTTCGCAGCAGTCGTCATTTTCGTGGCCGCGACAAAAAGAATAAGCAACGCCGCGTAAAGGATCGACGTTAGTGCGCTGACGCGATTAAGGCCAAAGCCTTCGCGTCGCGTCACAATAGCGATCGTGATCGCCGCCAGTAACGATCTACCGAAAGAGATTTCGAAGGCAGAGAGGTGGGTGGCTTTGATGAAAAGGCCGCCGGTGCTCCAGAGGATCGCGGCGCCGAGCACCAGTAGAAGAGGGGGGACGGTTACTTTACGGACCGAAGTATTTTCCATTTCTCATTTGACATTTTTCATCTCACATTTGATGTCGACGCTAACTTCTTAGGGCCAGACGATGGCAAATGATAAATGCCAAATTATGCCAAATGAAGAATGGAAAATGTCTTGGTGGCGACGTTCGCGACCCACGGAAACCTAATTTATCGCTTCGTCCATCGCCCGGTCAGGTTCCGTCGTTTCGCTAGGTTGCAAGGCAGGCGCATCTTCTTCGGCCTTCAGGGATCGCAGATATCTTCCGAACTGGCCATTCCACGGCGGAATCACTACCGAAACCGCTCCGTACGCTTGCGCCTGACACGCGAGGCGAATCAGCGGCTTCGGTTCGGCGGTGTCGATGTAGCCGAACTCTTTGATCTTTTTTCCCTCGCGCGCGCCCACGTCGGCGAGTTTGGCCGCGCCGCCCAGCACGCCCACCCAGCAAGTGCCACACGAACCCGCGCGGCATTCGACGGGGATTGGCCCTTCACCGCGGCGGAAATCGATAGCCCGCCAGTCGCGCGAGCGATCGTCGGCCGCGCCCGACGCCACGTCCTGCGCCTCGTGCAGTTTGT
>ORJL010126076.1_pt1 | contig 217190 bp, 219 predicted proteins | sample 1779941 | NCBI WGS metagenome assembly ORJL01 (sample SAMEA104232317, study PRJEB22302) | groundwater metagenome | biome: forest; feature: aquifer; material: groundwater | place: USA | collected 2011-08-07 | depth 5.8 m | reverse complement strand
GAACCTACTTTGCTATCCTAGTATAAACGTTGGGCTCATCACCACGAAAATCGACTAGTACTTCCGCTTTAAGATTGTACTCTCTATCTTCGATTCTCACATCTGGAAAACTCTCCAGTATCGAGATTTTCAATTCATCACAATCTGCTTGATAATCAAGCCAGTTAACTGGTCTCCAAGAATAACCTTTAATATAGTCTGAGTAAGTCAAGGAATATATAATGACACTTTGCGGATTTGCCTCTTCCGCTTCTATTTGACTTAAAATTTGCTTGTTTAAAAGAGGACCACCATGGCTGACTATACATCTACTCGGTTCTTTTAAAACTATCACCCTACAACCAACCAAATCGTCTTTTGTTTTTCCAAGCTGGCCTTTCGAAACTACAGCTGTCTGTCCTGTAGGTATTTCGACAACATTTGGGCCTAAATACTCAGAACTTAAATTTATTCCCATCAAGAAATTATACCAAAAATGTTTTCTCCAAAACATTTTTCGGTTCTAATATCATACTCGAATATAAAAATTTGCTCCCTCTGCTTAACCATGTGGGGAATTATTATTTGAACAACTTATTTAGAAAGTGTATAAGTCAACAAGAGTAAAAGAGCACTTCCCCAGAAAAGAACCCAAAAGGTTTGATATTTACGTCCTGACCACTCTGGCCAATAATTAATTTTTCGTTTTAAAAAGAACTTCTCTTTTTTGAAAAAGTAAATAAGATGTATAGAAAAATCATAAAATATCATCAGGAGGAGAATATATAACAGGAAACTAAATCTCACAGAATAATTATATCATAGGCTAAGACAGGATGAGCTTAGAACCTAAGCTCCGAGGAATGGAGGAAGTTCGAAATTATTATATTTCTTTTCTGATTCAATTTGTCACAACTTCTTTTCTCATAAAATCCGATCTTAAAATTTATATTCTATTTGACTTCTTTCAAATTTCTATATATATTCTACAATTATGGTATTAACAGAACGATCGGAATCAGAAGTACCACCAACTGCTATACAAAGAGTTACCAGTACTCTAATCATTACAGTTGAGAATCCTGATGCTTATGGCGGACATCTTCAACACTATGAAGCTCAGGAAATTCTTGGTAATCAAAGAGAAGAGATAACAGAATCTCTACGAAAAACATCTGGACAAACATATGGCATCACAGATCCTGCAAACGATGTAAGGAGTATCGATATTGAATACAAAAAACAACTATTCGGTGGTGAAGAGGTAGAAGTTACAACAGACTTATGTGAACCGGATCCGAATCAGCAAGGATTAACTTTTAATCATCAAGTAATACAAAGCGGAGAGCCTGTTATTATTGCAACAGTCAATTGCGGACCTCCCGATCAAGGAGAACGCATAAATTTCCAAAAAGAACTAGAAGGATTAGAACCCCTCACAAGTATTTCAACTAAAGGACCAATTGGGCAAAAGAAAGATATGCCTCATTATACTGATTCACAACGATCGCTAAATAAAGATAGGATTGATATCTTTGAATCCTGTGGTGCGGAACTGAGGAACGCAGCTGAACTAACCAATTTATTTGGGTTTATAACAACTATGAAAATTGAATATTTAGAACAACCTGGTCCAAACGATGAAGTTGAAATAACTACTGATGTCTATCGCCATGAACGCACAATTTTCCGCTTTCACCAACGAATAATAAAAGCTGGGGTCGTTATTACTGAATCGATTGCTAACTGCGCTATTGTAAACCAAAAAATACGTAAGCCTGTACGATTGCCCAAAGAATTACTTGCAAAATTAAGAACCCACCATCAAATTAGCCTCCTCCTTGAATCTGCTGGATATCCTGAATTAGAAGGAGCAAGGCAACTGTTTAAGTTAGGAGATACAAAGGAAGCACTAAAATTACTGGATAATTATCTTACTCCTGAATCGGACAGGGCTAGTGAAATCCTAAGCAGTCCGGAAAAATATTATCAATCTCGTGCCGATACTAATCCAGAAGATGCAATATATGATGATATAAAATTAATTGCTGCAATCATGGCAGCAATGAATGATGACTACCGCGGATTAACTCTACTCGCAGAATTGTTAATAACACAATCTTATGAAAGACAATTAGTAATCTCAAGTTTACTTGCTCAACTAACAGAATCGGCAAAAGTGAAAATCGGCCAAAAAGATAAAACAAGTCTCACAAGAGAACAAATTTTTGAATGGGCTATGTTGATTCACGATGGTAAAGTAAAACTTACCCCAGCTCAAGAAAATGATGAAATTCAAAATACGGTATAAATAAACGGAGCAGCGCCTGTAGATTAATCAAGAATGTTCCTTAATTTTGGACGATTTTTGAACTCCGAGGTGTGGAGGATGTTAGAACCTATTATTCTTTGATTATGTGATCATCAGGAGTCCAACCCGGAACTGATATAACTTCTACCCACGTAGCATCTCCTTTAGCTGAATGAACCTCCATTGGATAGATAATAAAGCTTTGCCCCTCGGGAATAGTATAATCTTTCCCTTCTTTCGTAATGGTTAAGGCTCCTTTTGTGATGGTGTATTCTTCCGTTGATTTTGTGTGGAAGTGCGGCAGTGATTGATCAATGACAACTATTGCCTTGCTATAATTTGGATGTTCTGATGTTGGCTCTGTTTCACAAATAATCTCTGTTGGATTATTCTCAGGTAACTTAACGATATTTTTATTAGGGTATTTTCCCTGAAGTTGTTGAATTATGATTTGAGCATTCATTGAGGCAATTATATCAAATGATAGTGTGAACTTACGGCGAGCGAAGGTGATTTCCGCCGTTGACGTATATTTCTTCACCGTTAAGATACGCGGCGTCCTCCGAGTCAAGATAAAAAATTACCCGGGCCACATCTTCAGGTGTACAATTTCTTCCCAATGGATTATTTTTAGCCATCTCTTCCCACCCTTTGTCATCAACACCCCAAGGATCCCAGAGAGGCGTCCTTGTCACGCCGGGATTGACAGAATGAGTTCTGATGCCGTACTTTGCAAGAACAACTGCAGAGGTTTTTGTGAAGTTCATTTTTGCCGCCTCTGCCGCAGCAGCTGCCGGAAAAGAGGGTTGAGCCTCATGTGCCCATGAAGATGTTATGTTAATAATAGTTGATCTTTGTGCCTTCTTGAAAAGAGGCAGAGCATACTTTGTCATCAGAAATGTTCCCCTGACGCGAATATCAAAAGTTTCATCCCACTCCTCAATCCCCATCTTTTCGATTGGAGTTTTATAATCAACAGTGGCGTTATTTATTAAAAGATGAAGCACGCCCGACAATTTCTTAACAGATTCTATAACCTTCTTCACGGATTTTTCATCCTGCAGATCTAGATAGTGAATGTGAGTATTGGGATTTTTGGCAAATTCTTTTTGGATAAGGTCGCGATCTTTATAATAGGTGGTATGGACAAAGTATCCCCTATCGGAAAGAAATCTTGCTACTCCCGCGCCAATTCCTCTTGACGAACCAGTTACTAATGCAACCCGTCTCGACTTCATATGCGTATTATATCAAAAGATTTTAGAAGACTCTATTTGTGCCGCTTGCTGGATTTTTTTGCCAGCATCTTGTATTTTATTTCAAGCCTTTTCTTGGTTTTGTATGAATGGGATCTCTTCTTTTTCCCAACTCCTGTAGGTCTTTTTGCCATAGGTCTAATTATATACTATTCTGCTCCGCCTAGTATAAAACACCAAAGCTTATTTGCCTCTTGCTGTAAATATATAAAAAAGTACAATCTATACTATGAATCCTGTTAGACAAGAAGATGGACTTGGTTGTGCGGTTGCATGTGTTGCTTTTGTCCTCAATGTTTCTTATTCCGAAGCATTAAAATTATTTATTGACGGGGAAAGGAGAGCAAAAGAAAAAGCTAATTTTTATTGTCCCGAGATTGTTAAGATTTTAAATAATGCAGGATTAAAATATAAATGGCAAAAGTTTCAAGATAAGTCCAGAGAAGAATCATATAGAAACGGCTCCATAGTTTTTATAAAAAAGTCAGAAAAACATCCCTATGGCCATTTTCTTGTAAGACATAATAAATGGATGGATCCGTGGATAAATTTACCTGATAAAAATATTAAAGCAGGGTTTCGAGATGTATTGCCGGGCGAGCCGACATATTTAATTTACAAAACGTAATTTGATTGTTTAATTTGTGCTACCCGCGTCTTACGACAGTATGCATGAAGGTTTTAAAAGGGCGACGACCAGATGATATCAAGTTTTTCTTCTTGTCCTGAACGGAGTTGAAGGATGGCGGCAAATTCTTTTAATTCAAAACAGAAGGCCCTCCTTCGCTGAAGCTACGGCGGGTAAACAAGGCATGAAATCAAAGGTTAACAGTCACTCTCATGAAGGTAGCGGGTATTGAAGTGCTACCGTCAGTGCTCTTGTTTTGCTCTTTCGCCAGTTCCAAAAGTTGGCTGTGTAGCTCTTCCACTCTTCCACTCTTTTGAGCCGCTTCGACAGCGTTCATTGTTGGTCCATAGAATCGTTCCAATAATTCTATGAATTCTGTCGGGCTTTTATCAATTGATATGAAGGAGTATGTGTCCCTGACCATGGATATTTTCTCCTTGGGTACTCCGGCCTGACCAAAACGCTCAATGATGTTAGCTTCCACTCCCCACGTCATTGGACTGATGAAGCCTTCCGGAGGAGGAGGTGTAAACGCTGCGCTTATCTTCAAAAGCTGTGACACGAATGACGTCGGATCATTTGGAATCCAATTGCCCATCACAATGCGTCCACCCGGCTTTGTGACCCGGACCATCTCGCGGGCTACGTCGAATGGCTTAGGAGCAAACATAGCTCCAAATACAGAGAGGGTCAAATCAAAAGAATGGTCACTGACTCCTTGCAGGCTGCACGCATCTCCCTCCTGAAATGTCAGTTGACTAAGACCAGCATCGACTGCTCGCTTGTTTCCGGCATCAACGAGATTCTTGGCAATGTCGATTCCAACAACTTCAGCCCCCAAAATGGCGAGAGGAACTGCCGTAGTGCCATCTCCGCAGCCGAGGTCCAAAACCCGCAGTGGCGGTATTATCCCGAGAGACTTAACGAGCGCTTCGCCGGATTGACGCATAAAGGCGGCGATCTCTGTAAAGTCCCCTTTCTCCCATAACGCTTTGTTTGGATTCATATTTTTATCCACGAATTAATCATCTCATAAAACGAAAAGGAATGATACCTGTAGTTATATTAAGGAATTTTGTGTGCCACAATTTTAAACTTGGCTCCCCCTGAAGGACTTCTTCATCAGCAAGGAGATTGAGTTTGATGTTAACTTGGAGGATTTTAAGAATTTATATTCAAATCTGAATATTATCTAATTAACTAGGATATATTTTTCATCCTCGCTGGGTGATTCCCAGTATTTCAAATATTTATTAAACATTTCTCCACTTATTTCAAAAGAATCTATAGGAGGATTTTTACTTCGTGAAACAACCCTTTCTCTCATTTTCTCTACAGGGCATTCAACATAATATAAAATTGGCTTTGCTCCTGCATTTAATATTTTCTTCTTTATATCGTCTCTTTGTGATTTAACCCAGAAACCTTCATCTATTATCACATCTTTCCCAGATTCCAGAATTTTGAAAGCAATATCTGTAGCCAATTTCGTTATTTTTCCGTCATATACTGCAAAATTCTTATCTGAAGTAATTTTATTTCCATAAATTTTTATAATCCATTCGTCTTTAGTTATACGAATTGCTCCCGTTTCCTTTTCTAGTTTTCTAGCAAAAGTAGTTTTTCCAGAACCGATAAATCCGCAGATAACATAAGCAATAGGTTGTTTCTTATTCATTAAGACATTATAACAAAGTGGAATCTATTTATATTGTGATGGAGCTCTAAAATTACTTGCTCCCCCGCGAGGACTCGAACCTCGAACCTAGCGATTAACAGTCGCGCGCTCTACCGTTGAGCTACAGGGGAATGGCGTTAATTGACAATTCAAAATTCAAAATTGACAATTAAACTTAGTTATTTTAACCTATTTTTGATTTCTTTACAATCGCAGTCAAAATTCTCAATTATCCTAAATAATCTTTTAATTTATTGCCACGGGAGGGATGGCGGAGCTTTCTTAGAGCCTTTGCTTCTATTTGTCTTATTCGTTCTCTTGTAACTGCAAACATTTTACCAACCTCTTCCAAGGTCTTTGGCTTTCCGTCTTTTAATCCAAACCTTTCCTCAAGAACTCTTCTCTCCCGATCAGAAAGAGTTGCTAAAACCTGTTCTACCTGCTCTTTTAAAAGCTCACGGGACGCTGAGTCAAAAAGAGTAGGAGCCGTTGTGTCATGAATAAAATCTCCCAAACGGGAATCTTCCTCATCTCCCACAGGCGACTCCAAACTTGCAGGCTCCTGAGAAATTTTAATAATCTCCATTGCCTTCTCTGGATCAATCCCTAAAACTTTTGCGACTTCCTCCGGTGCTGGCTCTCGCCCAAGTTCCTGCATTAATTTTCTTGATGCCCGTAGGAATCTATTTATATTTTCTACCATGTGCACAGGAATTCTAATTGTCCTTGCCTGATCTGCAATAGCTCTTGTTATTGACTGGCGAATCCACCAAGTCGCATATGTTGAGAATTTATAGCCTCTTCTCCAGTCGTATTTTTCAACTGCTCTTATCAACCCCTGATTTCCCTCCTGAATTAAATCCAGAAGTGTTAATCCCCTTCCTACATACTTTTTTGCAATTGATACAACCAAACGAAGGTTTGAATTAATTAAAATCTTTTTTGCTTCTTTATCTCCCTTTTCCACTCTCTTGGCCAGAGAAATTTCCTGATCAAATTTGAGAAGAGGAATTCTTCCAATTTCTTTAAGATACATTCTAACGGGATCTGAGATTGTACCTTCGGTTAGAACAGTTAAAGCCGCAAGTTCTTTTTCCAAGTCCTCGATTGGTTTTTCTGAGTCCTGATCTGCGGCAACGGATTCAAATACATCTATATCAAGCTTTAAAAGCTTATCGTAGAGAGTATCTAAATCCGCAATGTGCTCCTCAGGCCGGGGAAAAATTGCCAATATTTCATCCTGGGTTATGTAACCTCTTTTTTTTGCAGAGTCAACAATATCTTTTAAAAAGTCCGTGGATTTTTGTTTCATAGCTAAGTCTATTTTATCACACCGGCTCCGTTTTTTGAAGCTTGACTCAAACCTTGGAGAATCTTTAACAAGCTTGATAGTTGCATCTGAAGACCTCGTGCTTCTTGTTTATCCTTCTCCTTTTTGTTTATAGCCTGTGCAATAACTTTTATTTTGTTTTTAAGATCTAAAACTTTAAGTTCTTTTACGACTTTTTCTATTTCCTGCGTATATTTATCCCGCTCTTCAAATTTTGGCAAAGGTAAAATATAGCGAGTATCAAATAAGGCTATCGTTTCTTTTGGAAGGGATTTTGCAAATAATTTAATACTGAAATTTGGGTTATTTATAAAATAAGATTTTAAATTCTCAAAAATCTTTTTATAAGATGGCAATTCAAATTCATAGTCCTCAAGAATTCCGTTTGACAATTTAAAATGGTCCTCAACACTTTCACTTTGCAGAATTAAAGAGAGTAGATATTCTTCCAAAATTTCCTTTCTTCCCCTTTTATCTTTTCGGGCGTTGGCAAAACTAAGATTATCCGGCTCTTTTTTACCAACCTTATTCATTTCTTTCTGAAGAGTTTCCAAAGATGCATCCAGTTCTTTTGCTAAGGTTTTGAGATAATGCTCTTTTATTATTTCGTTATCTATTTTGGAAATAAATGGAAGAAGATTTTGGGTTATTTTCTTTTTGCCCTCTCCCGTCTCTTTATTATATTTCTTCAGAAAACTCGATATTAGAAAATCATAAACTCCAATGTCATGACTTACTGCTTTTTTAAAAAAAACTGGATCTTTTTTGATTGCCTCATCGGGATCTTTATACTCCCCAAGATCAACGACAGTTGTGGTTAAACCCTTTTTTTCCAAAGCCTCAAGGCTTCTTTTGATTGCCTCAAATCCTGCTTCATCACGATCCAGGCAGAGAGTTACTTTTTGGGAAAATCTTGAGATAAGAATAACCTGATTTTCGGTTAAGGCAGTTCCTTTAATAGCAATAACATTTTTTATTCCCGCAGAGTAACAGGAAATTACATCGAATTCTCCTTCCACAATTATTGCTCTCTCTTTCTGCTTTATCTCTTCTTTTGCCAAATTTAAACCAAAAAACATACTTCCTTTATGGTATACAAGAGTATCTCTCGTATTAACATACTTTGACTGCGCAGCGTCATCCTGAAGAACTCTGCCGGAAAAAGCAACGATATTGTCTCTATGGTCAAATAATGGGAACATGAGCCTTCCCCTGAAGAAATCAACTATTCTTCCAGGTCTTGTAAAAGAAAGTCCTGCCTCTATTAAATCCTGCGTTTTATATTTTTTCTTTTCTATTAAATATTTTGAAAGAATATCTCCCTGGATTGGAGAAAAACCTATCTGAAAAGTCTCTATAAGACGAGGGTCTATCTTTCTCACTTTTGTTAAATATTCAAGAGCTTTTTTTCCTGCGTTGTGTTTTGTAAGAATGTAGTGATAAAAATCCGAGGAGATTTTGTTTACGGAATAAATCTTCTCTTTTTTTGAAGTATCTTTTTTTACAAAATCTGTTTCCGAAAGTTCTATTCCGGCTTTTTTTGCTAAAATCCTAAGCGCTTCAAGAAACTCAAGATTTTCATAATCCATTAAAAATGTGTAGCAATCTCCTCCCTTTCCGCATCCAAAACAATGCCAAATCTGTCTCTCGGGAGATACTACGAAAGAAGGAGTTTTTTCATTATGAAAAGGGCATGCTGCTTTAAAATTCCTGCCGGCTTTTTTAAGAGGAACGTATTCGCTAATAAGGGAAGCTATATCTATTTTTTCGCGAACTCTTGCAACGTCATCCATAACCCGCTTATTCTACCACTTCCTTATTGCTTTTCATATCAGCCTGCTTTAAAATACTTACGCAATCGCAATGGCAGTAACTTTAGTAATCGGCTCCCAATGGGGAGATGAAGGCAAAGGCAAAATAATTGATTATCTTTCCCTTAAATCAGACTATGTTGTCAGATTTCATGGAGGAAACAATGCAGGGCATACAGTTATTAATAAATTAGGTAAATTTCCCATGCATCTTGTCCCTTCAGGAATTTTTAATGAAAAAAGTAAGGCGGTAATCTCAAATGGTGTAATACTTGATTTAGAGGTTTTAATCTCGGAAATAGAGTCTCTTGAAAAATCCGGAATAAAGACAAAGGGAAGACTTTTTATTTCTCCACGCTGTCATCTGATAATGCCATATCATAAAATTCTTGATAGGCTTTATGAAAAAGCAAAAGGAAAGAAAAAAACCGGCACAACGGGAAGAGGTATTGGTCCAACTTATGCTGACAAGGTAAGCTACAATGGCATAAGAATTGCCGATCTCTTAAATAAAACGGAGTTTTTGGAAAAACTTGAAATCCAGCTTATTCTTAAAAACAAGATCTTAACTGCATTGGGAGAAAAGAAACTTTCAAAAAATGAGATCGCTGATCATTTTCTAAAAATCAGAGAAAAAATAAAACCCTATGTTGTCGAAGCCTATCCCCTGCTTCAGGATGCAATAAAGAATAAAAAAGAAATTCTTTTGGAGGGTGCTCATGGAGTTTTTCTGGATAATGATTGGGGCACATACCCATTCGTGAGCGCATCAACTGTTTTATCAGGCGGAGTAACACAGGGTGCCGGAATATCCCCAAAAAGCATTAATAACGTCATTGGAGTAGTTAAGGCTTACACAACACGGGTTGGATCAGGCCCCTTCCCGACCGAACTCTTTAATAGCGAAGGGGGGAAATTAAGAGAAAAAGGTAACGAGTTTGGGACAACAACCGGAAGAGCAAGGAGATGCGGCTGGCTTGATATTGAACTTATCCGTTTTGCCAGTCAGATCAACGGCTACACAGGCCTTGCTATTACCAAGATCGATGTCTTGGATGGATTTCCCGAAATTAAAATATGCACTTCCTATACAAATAATGGGAAAAAAGTTAATTATTTTGACGGAGATGCTGTATTTTTAAGCAAAGTTAAACCGGTTTACAAAACTTTTAAAGGATGGAAAAAATCGACAAAGGGCGTTAAGAAATATACCGATTTGCCCATTGAAGCAAAAAATTATTTAAAAGAAATTGAAAAATTGGCGGGAGTAAAAATCAAATATGTTTCAACCGGAGGAGAAAGAACCGAGATTATAAAAATGTGATATTTATTATGGAAAAAAGACAAAGGCAGCCATTGCCCCTTACGGAATTAACAGCCATAACCATTTTGGATGGACGGAATCGTACAGATGTCGCAGAGCTTGCTCCATATGTTTCAGAATTCGGTATTATCAAAACTCGGGTTGAAGTTGAAGCAAGATATCTTGTTGCATTATCCGATGTCGGAGTAGTAAGGCCGCTCACTCCTCTTGAAAAGAAAAAGCTTTTGTCTTTTGGAGAAAGAATTTCACCTTCCGATGCCAAAAAGATCAAAAAAATCGAGGAGGAAACCGATCATGATGTCAAGGCAATGGAACGCGCATTCAGAGCTATGCTATCAGGGACGTCTATGGAAGACTTAACAGAAAAAATTCATTTTGGATTAACCTCCGAAGATGTTAACAATATAACATACCGCCTTATACTAAAGCGCGTTACCCAAGATGTATCTCTCCCTGCGCTCGATGGGTTCGTTGATGATCTTCTAGGAGATGCCAAAGCTTACAAAGAAACTCCAATGCTCGCCCGAACGCACGGGCAAGCAGCTGTTCCGACAACGTTAGGTCATGAAATTGCAGTCTTTGCCAGAAGACTCAATAGACAGGTTCGCCAACTTGAAAAATATCCGCTTGAGGGAAAACTTACAGGCGCAGTTGGTAATCTTAATGCACTAAATGACAGCTATCCTGATATTGATTGGATTTCTTTTGCTCAAAATTTTGTCCGCTCCTTTGGTTTTAGCCCCAATCTTACTACTACTCAAATAGCCCCTTATGAAGACATGATTGAATACTTCCAGCACTATTCCCGTATTAATAATATACTTTTAGATTTTGATCAAGACGTGTGGCGTTATATCAGTGACCATTGGTTTACGCAAGAACTTAAAGAAGGTGAAGCTGGTTCTTCCACAATGCCGCAAAAAATAAATCCAATAAAATTTGAGAATAGCGAGGGTAATTTGGGAAAAGCAAATGCAATATTTGAATTCTTTTCCAGAAAACTGCCTGTTTCCCGGCTTTCCCGTGATTTATCAGACAGTACTGTTATAAGAGAGATGGGGGCTCCCCTTGGATGGTCGCTTCTGGCATACAAAAATACAAGAAGGGGACTTGCACGCGTTTTTCCCAATACTAAGCTCATAGCTCGAGCTTTAAATGAAGATTGGTCAATTCTATCAGAAGCAGCTCAAACAAGAATGCGAAGATACGGCATAGAAGATCCTTATTCTATTATGAAAGAACTAACCCGAGGAAAACAAGTCGGACGAAAAGAGTGGTTTAGGATAATTGATCAGCTCCCATTGACCGATGAGCAAAAAAAAGATCTTAAACATTTAACGCCCAAAGGCTATATTGGACAAGCTGTTAGGTTAACAGAGATGGCTATAGAAGAAATAGAATCTTCAAGAAAAAAATAAATTATTCCCACTCCATCGTAGCAGGCGGTTTTGTTGTTATATCATAAACTACCCGTGAAATTCCGGGTACTTCATTAACAATTCTTGATGAAATTTTCTGTAAGATTTCATACGGAATTTTGGCCCAAGTAGATGTCATTATGTCCTTGGATTCTATTATTCTAAGCGCTACAACTTCTCCAAAAACTCTTCCGTCTCCCTTGACTGCTGTTGAAAATGCATTTGTTAAAACCGGAAAAGAGAGGAAAACTTTCGAAAGAAGATTTGCTTTTCTTAGCTCTTCAAGAACAATCCCGTCTGCCTTTTTTTCATTCTTAAGTCTTTTCTTTGTAACTTCCCCTCTTATTCTAACTGCAAAACCGGGTCCTGGGAAAGGCTGCATATTTACAAAACTTTCCGGAAGCTTAAGCTTTCTGCCGATTTCTTTTACTTCATCTTTATAATACTGTCTAAGCGGTTCTAAAAGTTTTAATTTCATTTTTTTTGGAAGTCCTCCGACGTTATGGTGGCTTTTTATTTTGTCCGAATGTTTTGTCCCTTTACTTTCAATAACGTCTGAATAAATCGTCCCTTGCATTAAAAATTTTATTTTTATTCCTTTTTTTATCAATTTCTTCATTTCTTTTTCGAAGAGCTCTATATAAAAGTTTCCGATAATTTTTCTCTTTTTCTCAGGATCCGAAATCCCGACCAGTCTTTTAAGCATTTCTTTCTCAGCTTTTAAAACTGTCAGTTTTATCCCGATGTGTTTAAAGATTTTATTAAGGTGCACTTCTGTCCCTTCTCTCATTAAGCCATTATCAACATAAACCGGATAAAAATTTTTACCTATGGCTTTGGCAGTTAAAACGGAAGCAACTGTTGAATCAACTCCCCCCGATACAGCTCCGATTACCGAATATTTCCCGACTTTTTCCCGTATGCTTTTTATCAATTCTTCTACATCTATATATTCCTTTTGGGAATCTGCAGAACATATACTTAGAAAGTTGCGAATAATCTCAATGCCATACTCTGTGTGCTCTACTTCCGGATGGAATTGAAGACCAAAGATTTTTTTCTTTTTATTCTCTACAAACGCGAACGGGACATGCTCGGAAGATCCAAGAATTTCAAAATTCTCTGGTAATTTTATAACTTCGTCTCCATGGCTCATCCAGACAGTAAATTTTTTAGGGACTTTTTTTGTGATTTGTGATTTTGAATTTGAAATTTCCAGCTTGGCTGGTCCATATTCTTTTTTCCCCGAGACTACTTTTCCCTTTAAAAGTTTTGCAGTAAGTTGGAATCCATAACAAATGCCAAGGATGGGAATGTTTAAATTAAAAATTTCGGGATCTATCGCCGGTGCATTTTTTTGATAGACTGATGCCGGCCCGCCGGATAAGATTATTCCTTCTATGTCTTTTCTATTTTTACTAATTTCCTCTATTGCCTTCTCGGGTTGAACTAGTTTTGAAAAAGCTCCAAGTTCCTTTATTCTCCGTAAGATTAAATGGGCAGTCTGGGATCCAAAATCAACAATTAAAATCATGAGTAATTTTTTCCGCCGTTTGTAACCAAGATGCTGTGGGGATGGCTTTCTGTTAAAGAGGCTTGCGTAATCTTAATAAACTGCGCTTTATCCCAAAGTTCTCTTATATCTTTTGCACCTATGTAATACATTCCAGATTTTATTCCTCCGACTGCCTGCTCGATCAATTCTTTAACAGTTCCCTTTACCGGAACCAACCCTTCGACTCCTTCTGCTATTAGGACTTTGTCTTTATAATCTTTATTATGAAATTCCCCCTCGGATTTTACTCTTGCTCCCTTTTTCATTGCCGAAGAAGATCCCATTCCTCTATATTCCTTAAAAGGGTGTTTTTCGTTTCTCTGATTAAAAATACTTAAAAATCTATTAGGAACTTGGTCTCTTTTTAAGATTACGATCTTACCCGGAGACTCCGATGCGGATGCAAAAAAACTTCCCATCATAATTGATGACGCTCCAGCTGCCAAGGCCTTTATCGTGTCTCCTGAAAACTTGATACCTCCGTCTGCAATAATTGGAACATTTGCTTTTTTTGCTATTTTTGATGTTTCTGAAATTGCAGTTATTTGAGGAACTCCCATTCCGGATATTATTCTTGTTGTACAAATTGCGCCAGGGCCCATACCAACGCGCAGACCATCTGCTCCTGCTTCAATTAGCGCTTTTGCTCCGTCTGCCGTTGCGATATTCCCGGAAATAACTTCGACTTTTGGAAAATGTTTCCTGATATACCTTGTTGCTTCAATAACTCCCTTTGAGAAACCATGAGCCGAATCAACTACGATTACATCTGCTCCCGCTTTTACCAAAGCTTCTGCTCTTTTTTCAAAACCTTTGCTTACGCCAATTGCCGCGCCGACTAATAATCTTTGTTTTTTAACTTTTTCCACTTCTCTTGCCTGATCTCCTATTGTTAAATTGCGGTGAATTATCCCAATTCCTCCAAGTTTTGCCAAAGCTGCCGCAAGTTTTGCCTCTGTTACAGTATCCATAGGAGCAGAAACAAAAGGAATAGAAAGTTTTATTTTTCGGGTCAAGTTAGTGGAAAGATTTATTTGGGAACGGGAAAAATCTGAGTAGCCAGGCAAAAGAAGAACATCATCAAAAGTAAGTCCAGTGGGTAGTATTTGGGGCTCCATAATTAATAATACTAAATGACAAACCCTTTGTCAAGAAAAAGATTACACACTAAAATGCTATTATTAATATATGCTGGCAAAGGTTTTTTCTTCGGCGATTGTGGGACTTGATGCAGTGCCTATTGAAGTTGAAGTGGATATTGCTTCCCAAGGCCTCCCTTCTTTTACAATAGTCGGACTTCCGGACAAAGCAGTTGAGGAATCAAGAGAAAGAGTAAGATCTGCAATAAAAAACTCGGGGGCGGATTTTCCCGCAAAAAGAATAACCGTAAACTTGGCGCCTGCGGATTTGCCAAAAGAAGGACCGTCTTATGATTTGCCAATCGCACTTGGAATTCTTTTGGCATCCGAGCAGCTCAAGGCAGAAATCGATGATGCTCTTTTTCTAGGAGAACTTTCTTTGGATGGAAGACTAAGGCACACAAACGGAATTCTGCCGCAAGTAATAATGGCAAAAAACCTGCCTGCCGGCAAGGCAGGTAAAAAACTTACAAGAGTATTCTTGCCAAGTATAAACGCAAACGAAGCTTCAATCTTACAGGGAATAAAAATTTATCCTGTCCCATCCCTCATCTCTCTTTTTAAACATCTGACAAATGCGGAAGGAATAAAACCGCAAAAACATATTAATATCAACTCATTTTTAAAAGATGAGGTTTTTGATCTTGACATGAACGACATAAGGGGACAAGAACAGGCAAAAAGGGCAATGGAAATTGCAGCAGCCGGAGCTCACAATATTTTATTAAAAGGCCCGCCGGGTGCCGGAAAAACAATGCTGGCGCGAACACTTCCCTCAGTCCTTCCAAAGCTTACTTTTGACGAAGCACTGGAGGTTACAAAAATATATAGCATCTCAGGACTTTTGGATAAAAAATCTCTTGTAATAAGAAGGCCGTTTAGATCTCCGCATCACACAACTTCACATATTGGACTGATCGGAGGCGGAAATGTTCCAAAACCCGGCGAGATATCCTTAGCCCACAGAGGCATATTATTTTTGGATGAGTTTGCGGAATTTCCGCGTCATGTTCTTGAAGCACTAAGACAGCCCATGGAGGATGGTGAAATTACAATTTCAAGAGCAAGCGGACGGGTTCTTTTTCCTTCTAAATTTATGCTTGTTGCGGCACAAAATCCGTGCCCGTAAGGCTTTACATTAAGACATTTTATGCCTAGTTTGTGATTTATTATACTTTTGTTTCCACATTACTTACATGCTTTCCATAACCCGAGACTTTTCTCTCTTGCTTCTCTCTCATATTTATTAAACTGTTCCAAAAATTTTGTCGGGTATTTCTTGTAGCTAAATGCATAACCTTGTTTTACCATTTCTGCATTAACAAATGTTCCGTCTTGTAAATATATATAGCGTAGTAACCGGCTGTATTTATCACGATTGCCTTGTGAACGATCATCAACTACCCTTACGAACTTACCCGCTACAAAGCTACTCATTTTCTTTGTTGCTTCATTACCAAAACATTGAACAGGCTTTCTTGGGTCTTTTGTTTCTGGCGTGTCTATTGCAAGAAGTCTGACACTTTCTATTTTTCCTCTGATATTTACTTTGATTGTGTCTCCGTCCACAATCTCAGAAACCTTGAACATTTTTTTCTTATCCATTGCGGTTTCTTGGTATTTCGTGGGTAAAGGGGGTATTCTTGTTGGTGTGCGTGTTGGAACTTCAGTTGATTGGACTACTGGTGGTTTTTCTGTGGGCTGCACAGTGGGAACGCCACCGTGGCAATGCCTTTCATTCCAAGGAACTCCCCAGGAATCGCAGTTAGTTCTGCAATAATGGCAACCATCAGAGGCGGTTCTGCCAGGATGAGCAAATGATGTAGAAGCAGAAAAGGAAAGGAGGAATAGAATTGAAAGACTAATAATTAGTTTTTTCATTGCAATGATTCACAAGCTACTCCATCGCCTACGCCAAGCGAATCTAATTTCATTGGATCATTTGTTTCTGTATAGCCACAGCATTCAAAAAACTCCTGTGCTTCGGAATGAGATGAGAAATCTGAGCAATCTTTATCAGGGCTATCACATGAATACATACAAGTAGTATCTGAAGAGGAATCTTGAATATTTGTAGAAGAGACTGGTGAAGATGGTTGCGAGAGTAACCAAGCCCCTCCTCCTAAAACACCTAATCCTAAAAGCCCATAAATAATTCCTTTTTTCATTTTAATCCTTTGCTATGTAAACACTGCATATATTTCCAATCATAATATTCAGTGCCTTCGCCATTTTCTTCAGTCTTATACCATGCCACCTGATCGCATTGGCTTCTAATTTTCGTTGGTCGCAGTTGAAACCAATAAAAAATAAAACTACCTGTTAATAATGCCAAAAGAAAGCCAGAAAAGATTATTTTTTTCACTTACCTGCATTATACTCCTCCTTTTGTGATTCCGAAAGTACGAAGGGTGGGGACTACTGTCGGAGCTGTATAGGTTTGTTCAATCACAGGAGCAGTATTTGTTGATCCAGAACTTCCTCCATGACAATGTCTTTCATTCCAAGGCACGCCCCAATAATCACAGTTTGTCCTACAATAGTGGCAACCATCTGCTGCGGTTCTTCCTGGGTGAGCTTCAACACTTGGAATAAAAACAAGGAAGGAAAACAAGACGATAATTAAACTAGTAATTTTCTTACTCATTCTATGTAGGCACGCCTAATATCTTTATTGTTATTGTATAATTGTATTGGTCAGAAAGCAATTATAGGCATGAAGATTATTAAAGACTTGCATTTGACACTTCGTATCCTTATGAGAAACCCATTTCTTCTAATGGGATTTATTTTAGGATTTTTATTACTCTATGTTGGCATTGCAGGGCTGATTCACTGCAACTTTAAGTGTGGGTAAATAGTTCTATTTATTTTTGCTCGGCTACCGCCGAACATTATTGGGCTTAAATAACGAAGAAAAACTGCATCCAAAAAGGGGTTATAATAGTTCCGCTATTTACAATACTTAGTTTGTTTTTAAATTCCTCGCCTTTTTTATTTGTTTCTTCTTCGGTAGGTTTTATCGCCACAGAAATAACCTGCTCATCATAATCTAATATCTCTTTAATTACATGATATTTCTTTTCTATATAATCCTTCGCTCTCGGCATAGTTCTTAAATCTACTTCTAAAGCCTGTTTATATAAACCAACGTATTTTCTTTCCGCCCCTATATACTTTTTACTATCATTTGCATCCATAGTAGACAACCACTCTTTACGTGCAGTAGTCTCTGCTTCATCAACAATTTTCATTGCCCTAAAGTATGGGTTGGCGGATTGCACAGCGTATGACCTACCTAATATATAAAAAGCAGTCAGACAAAAAATGGCTAATATTTTTATCTTAACCGACTTAATTTTTAACCAAAAAACGAAAAATGAAATTAGTGCTATCAAGGGTAAGATAAGAACCGCTAATTCAAAGAAGCCGTTATCTCTGTTAACTCCTAAATTCAACAGCACAACATAACTAAGTGAATATATCGTGAGAGCAAAAAATATGGAAAGGGCAAAACCGACGGATAGAACAATAGCCCTCTTTATGAATCTTAGTATCTTCATGTACTTAGATTATATATTTTTAGAAAAACGTAGTCAAAGGATATTCAACTCTCATCCAGACTAGACGGCAAGCGCTACCTCCCAACCTCTTTCTCCTTCTTATTGACTGGCACTGGTTGATTAAATTTCCCCACATATTATTTTATTGTATTATAATAGATATTGTGTTTTTTTCTAAATCTTTTAAATTTTCCAGAGTATTCATATTGTTTATTAAAATAATTCTTTATTCTTTTGGTATTCTAGCCCTAGCCATTTATATAAACGAGGGGCTAGTAGTCTATGATTTCTTAACAAATCCCAAAAGTGCCAAATTATATGGCGAATCATATGCTATACAAAGTATCCCTTCTTTTGTATTGGGTACTATTTTTATTGTTTTATTCATTTTAATTAAATTTATATTTAAACTTCTTCGTCCGTGTACTTCTTGCCATCTTTTTCTAATATTTCTCTTGCTCGTTGGATTTTCATTTGGTTTTTAGCTCATCTTTAAGAATTTTGTCAAATATAATGGCGTAGCCAGCATTCAATCTTCTTTGTTGTCTTTCTTTTTCTTCTGGTGTTTTTGGTTTATCGTAGGTGTATTTAACCGTAAACTCTCTTGCTTTCTTCATATTTTTTCTGTTTGTTATGTCGGTCAACTTTAATCAAAAGTTCAAAAAATCCTGGCATTGCTTGATGATTTCCGAACAATGCCGTTTTGTTGGGTAGCTTACCCCAAGACGTCCGAACTTATTATAGCACGCTTCCACCGCAGGAGTTAGTATTTTTTAGAACCGCATTTGCAACTTTATAATGTAGTCTGATCTTAAAAAATGGTATAATTGTTTAACGATATGAGCGATGAAATAAAACAAAAAGTACAACCCATTTATAAACAACTGCAAGGTTATTTGGGGCAAGCCCCTACCGCAGAAAAAGGATATTACGAATATAATAGTTTTTACTGGACTACGCTTAATAACTGTATTGAACAGTTAAATAAAATAACGGGTGATGATTACTCACAATTTCAAGTAACAGTAATACCAATGCAAGAGGGAGATGATGAGAAAATTGAGAGGAATGAGTACAGAATGCAAATAAACGGTTTAATAATGTATCTCAAAGGCACATACTTTCCAGAAGAATCAGATCCTTTTGGTGGGAATCCTCTTGTATCAGTTAATCAATCGCAAAATGTTCAGGTTACCATGCTTCTGGAATTTACAACTTTGATAGACAAAGTGCTTTATGGAGAAAATGGTAAAAACCTAAAACCCGAAGAGAAAACATTTTTGGAAAAAGTTAAAAATGAACTTCCATCGGTCAAGACAGCAGCAGAATTACTGGCAACAGTTATTAAAATGGCAAAAGACTCTGGACTTGATATACACGCAGTAGCAAAACTTTTCGGGTGGACATAAAAAGGGAAATTGTATCCCAAAGTAGGACTTATTTTAGCACGCTTCCACCACGGGAAATAGTTTCTTATAGAACTTCTTTTGCAATCTTATAGTATGTTCATTTATGATTTTTTTATTCCTAGAGCTTCAAACGGATAATGCTTTTCATCAGGAAGATGAATAAACTTTTCTGGTTTCCCTTTAGGATCAAAATGGACTTTTAGAACCCCAACATTTTTTTTGCCAGCTGCTTCTGCTGTAAGATCAAACTCACATAGAAGATCAATTTCAGGATGTATCTGGCAAATGGTATAGATATTTTTATCAGGGTGTGTTTTTCCAAGAATAATCACAGGGTTTTGCGCTTGGACATCTTGTAATGCTTCAAACTGTTTTTGCCAAGAAGGTAATGAAGTAATTTTATCAGCAAGGCATAGAATAGTTGTTGTTTCCGGATAAGACTTCTTTGGAGGAAGTTTTTTATTTTTCAAAAAATCCGTTAGTAATTCATTTGAATGATATTCATACTGCACCACTTCAACTTCTTGTATTTCCTGCCAATTCAAAATGCCATTTTTTTCTGCATACCGAAATGTCCTAATGTCTGGCGTGCCCTCTTTATCTTCTACCAATTGCATCCAATAGTTCTGTTTCTGTAACTTAATGATGCCCATAAGCATTATGGCAGCCAAATTTGCTTCATAAGCCTTTCTGAACACTTTTGATTTTTTATACTCAGGTCGTGATATGTTATCTAGTCTTGCAAAATGGTACATTACATTTACCGGGTGGAACCAGAGGGAATCTGTAGAGATAATCATAAAGTTATTTTTCCCAGTCTACATCATTGTTATTTTTTAGTCAATAATTATAATGTATGTATGGAAATAACGCTTAATGAGCTGATTTTAGGCTTTGAACAAGCATATTCAAGAATCAAAGACGCTAAAAACAAAAAAGAAAGATTAGGAGTGTTTTTTGCATTATTTGAAACCTTAAATTGGATTGTAACTATAGATGACAAATTACAAGATAAAGAAAAAGAATGGTACAGAAAATTAGGAAAAGATGGAGAAACTGTAAGAGCTTTAAGATATGCAAGGAATAGGGTTCATCACCAATGGGCAGATATAGTTCTTATTACAAGTGGAGCTGCAATTCCCGCTACAATTCCTTTAGCATTCCACGAGTGGGTATGGAAGAAATTAGAGAATATCCCACCGGAAGATCCAAAGCATACCGATGAAGAAGGTAAAAAACTGTATAAAGAATTATTAGAAGGTCGTCCCGTAAGATACTCTCTTCAAGTAATGAGTCATATCTTTGATGATCTTAAATCAATGCATTAACCAAACGAAAAATCTAAGTCCTTATCGTTTAACTTTTTCAGCAATTTTGAGTCAACTAAATTTTTATGCTCTTTAATTAACTTTTTCAAATCTTCTCTCACGCCTGCAGCAACATATACTTGATTATTTTCTGCTGAGGTTCTAAGAAGTAAATCAAATTGTTCCTTAGTAAATGATTCATATTCAGAAATTATGGATGTTTTCCACTCTGAAGAAGCAAAGGTTCTACTTTTTCCTAGCGAATCTATAAGTTGGTCAATAACTTTTGAAGCATACTTTTTATTTTTAATAATAGTCTTAACCATTCTAATACAGCCTTTTTCTAATTCATCTCTACCTATTGATAATCCTTGATAGATTCCAATAAATCCATGTGGATTATAGCCTCCTACAGATACGGGGATTATCAATTTCTTCCTTATAAACGCAATGCCAGATTCTTGATCTGTCCATTTAGATTCAGTAAATTCTTTGGTAATTATAGGAATGAAAATGTGACAATTCTCAAGATTTTTAATAATTTCTTTTTGCCACTCCAGAGAGGGTTCTATATCCTCATGGGCTAAAAATACTGTGAAACCAAGATTTGCCAACCAAGATTTTATCTTTCCAACACTTACCTTATTCAATGAAGAATAACTTAAAAAAATTCTGATTTCTTTATTTTCACCAATAGGAGTGTTATCTACAGTTTCTTCCTCAGGTGCGTCTAAATGGCTAAAGTCATATCTTTTGAATGCTGCCAGTTTGTCCCTAACGAAACCATCTATTTGCTCCGCTGCATGTTTTCTCGTGACAAATGGAATACTAGGATATAAGTGCTTTCTAAGATCAATAAATCGTTGAAAATCAGTTTCATCTAAATTTTTGAATATAGCAGCAACTTCAGCCAACCAGTCCTTTGAGGTTTTGTGATCGGGTTCATTATAAAGTCTTTTTACATTCAGTGAACTATGATACTCAGCTAGTTCTTCAACTAGCTTTTTCTTTTCCTCTGATTTTTTCATATATGCATTTATCTTTTTTTTTGAAATAGACTTTTTGGTGGAACATGATCTGCCGAGTCAGCAGAATTTACACCACATAAGTAACAAATTTGACCATTTTGCATATCATAAGATTCCTTTTGAAACCAATAATAGCCTAATCAACTCGTCTGCCTGATATAGAAACTTTTTTGTTACCCATATCAGACTATACCTGCAGCTTTTGCTAAGGCTTGAGCTATTATCTGTGCGAGTAAAGGGTGACTAAGAATTTTTTCGTTTAGCCAAGATCCTTTCTTTTTAATCTCTCCCAATAGTCCTTTGACTTTCTCCGGGTCATTCTCTTGTGTCATTTCTTGCTTTAGCTGATTCAGCAACAAAAGGATTTCTTGCCTATTTGATACGTCAGTTGTTTTGATTTCAGCCTCAATCTCCTCAAAGGCAATACTGATATTTTGGCTTTTGATAATGACTGGACTGTTACTACCGCTTGTTGAAGCACTGATGTTATCGCCCATAAACTTTTGATAAACAAACTCTGATGAAAACTTAACACTGAATTCTGAACTATCTTCTATGTGCTTTATTCCATTATTCGTTATTTTGATTGTTTCAATAACTGGAGGGTCAGCGCTTGGACGCATAACCGCTTCTATCAACTTCTCGCCGATTAAAAACGTAGCATTGCGAATAAGCACCTGCATCTCAACTGGAACGAATAGGTTGATTAGAGGAAGTGGTAAGTTAGTATATTGGTCAGTGAGCCAGTGATTATACAAGGCTATTAGTATTTGTCTTCTTACTTGATCATCTGTGGGTTGTCCACTAAAGATGATTCTCTGCATTGTTCTCATAAACGAATTTTCTACTTTAATACTGTATCCTGACTTATCGTTTTCTAGTCTGTCATTCATAGTATTGAACATATACCTAAAGCAGGTGGAATATAGACCTTTAATCAAATCGGGGAAGAAAGGCAAATGTGGAATCAAAGCTAGGTAAGCAATCTCTTCTTCTGGCTCACTTCTAAAAACAAGCGAAGAAGCAACAGAACGAGCAGTTCTAGCCCAAGCAAAAGTGACACAACCCACAATTTCTTCGCTTTCGTCCTCCACGCGGTACATAAAAAAATCCGTGCTGTCGCCGTTAGATTGTCTCGGGTTGTCCTCAGCTGGCGTTACAAAATAAACTTTGTTGTCGTGTTTGATTTTTACCTTGATCATAGTATTACCGTATTATAGTAAATACAGCAGGAAAAGCATATTAGATAATTTCTAGTAAATGTGTTAGTCTAAAAATGTCAGTCGTATGGAAAAACCAACGATTTGCGCGGGACAATATCTGTGCAAATCGTTTTTTAGTATTTATGAAAAAGACAGAAAAAGATAAATTAACCTTAAAGCAAAAGCTATTTTGCGATTACTACCTAGAAGGGTCAGGAAACGCCACAGAAGCGGTTGTAAAGGCTGGTTATAATGTAAATAAGAAAAATGGTAGTCCAGACAGAATACTGGCTAAAAGTATAGCCTCAGAGAACCTTACAAAACCTTACATTTGGAACTATATTAAACAAAAATTAGAGGAAGTTGGCTTAACCGACGGAACAATTAAATTTGAGCATTATAAATCCATACATCAGGACGATAGTTGGTCAGACAAGCTAAGAGGGATTGATCTGTATTACAAAGTAACTGGTGCTTACGCTGCTGCGAAACGAAAGAACAACACTAATCCTGAACTTGATGCTTTTCTGGATAGGGCAAGAAAGATATTGCAAGACTAAAGTTATCTAAAATTATCTGATTTTTGAAGTTGCAGGACTTAATAAAACTTAACATTTTAATACTATAGTTTTTCGTAGTTCCACAGAGCTACCACAGAGCTAACTACGGTAACCCCCCAGAACTCCATACCTTGTTAAAAACAAATTATCGGAAAATATCAGATTCACAGAGCTAAAATCTAATATGAAATTAACCCTGTAGGAGTACAGAAAAGTACAGATTTTAAGATTAGAATAAGTTTCGTTTGCCATAGCTACCGCAGAGCTAAAATTTATTTACGCCGCAGTAACCTTTTGGAACTCCATAAAACCTCATATTTTCGCTAAAAAAACAAGGTCAGAGAAGGTCAGATTTATAAAAATAAGAAAACATAATACAGAAATAGCCTCACAGAACCTCAGAAAACCTAACATTTTACAATTCATTTACGGTCTTACGGAGGTTAAGAAAAGTTAAAATTTTGAGAATAAAAAAAATTTTGAGATTAAAGAAGCCCAGATTAGTCCAGATTGGGAAAGATATTGAGCGTGTTTTGACAACATAGTTATAATTCTCCCCTAAACGCCTTTGCTAAAATTGACTGCGTGAGTTTATCAACTTTGCTTCCGGCTTTCTCAGCTTGATTATCTATTCTTGAAGCAAGATCTAGTAGATAATTGACGTGTCTTACTATTTCTTTTTGTTCTTCAAGTGGAGGAAGTGGAATAGCAAGCTCATTTAGAATACCCAGATTGATATTTTTTTGAGCTGTTTCTGGTGCGAATTGCTCCAAATTATCTTTTGCAATTTTAATAAAGTAGTAAAAATAATCAACCAATAATGGCTTATACGGTATAAAACCAACCACACTATCGGGAAAACAAGCATCAATTCCCAATACGCCAGAGTCAGCGATATTAGCTGCAATAGTTATGCAAAGCGTTTCTTTTGGAAATAAACGACTTTGAGCCAATCCAACCTCGTTGTATGTTTGGGAATAGCTAGTTATTAAACCATTAGACCTTGCTACATCGCCCGTCTGAATAAAGGGAAACTTTCCATTAAACAATTTTGGATCATTTCGCGGTCTATGCTTAGATTTCCCCCTAGCCAATTCTCCAATCTGTTCAAATTTACACCAAACCCATTTATCGGGTAATTCTGTTAGATCAGTAGTGTTTATTGGCTTAAACTTAGACTTCGGATTTTTATGCTCAAGAGCAATTTTTTCTAAAAGAGTATTTGCTGATTCAATTTTAGGGTTTGTTTTTCTCCATTTCTCAGTCAACTTGCCTGTTACGGCGGCAGATAAAACTGATTGGCGAAATTTATCAATTGTTTTACTTATTGCAAGGATTTTGTTTTTATTATAAGTAACATTAGGTAATAAATAATCTAATCTTGCAATCAACTTATCTTGATGATCAAAAGAAGTTGGATAACTTACTTCAATCTCTCCCAATTTAGTAGCATTTACATTTGGTATAGCGATGCCAATTTCTCCTAATCCAATTGCAGACCAATACAGCGGAGATTGGAAAAAGTAATATAATAATTTTCCTCGTATTTTTTCAGGTAAGGCACGGAATCTAATTAAGTATGAAGCAAATACGGCAGGTGGTGGATTTTGTACATAATAACTTAATCCAATAGAACCAGCTCTTGAAACTACAATATCCTCGTTCTTTAATAAGTATTTGTTTTTTTCGTTTGGCTCAATTGCACAAACCGGTACTGTATCCCAATTAACTTGCTCTCCTGAAATGTCAGTTGTCCGAAGTAGCTTAAGACCGTTGGAAGATTTGTTTGCACTTGTTGTCCAACCATATTGAGAATGATAAGTTAGATCCCTTACACGGGACTTAACCCATTCGTTATCTTTATTTGTTATTGCCGTTTGTAAGTTCTGCATAGATTTTTTCTAAATTATTAGTTACTTCTTTAAGTTCTGAAAGGGCATCGGTTATAATCTCCTCTGGATCTGGAAGATCATCTGAATCTTCAATATCCTCATCTTTCAACCATTTGAAGCTATCAAGTTTGTAATGTTTTTCTTTAACTTGGTCAATTGAAAACTTTTTCCATCTTCCCTCTTTGGAATCGGCTTCATTTCTCTTTGACAATCCATCTGGGTTGCCACCATAAACTTTTTCAAACTCTGCAAAATGAGCCGGAGATAGGGGTCTATCTTTCTTTGTTATTCCTGGCACATTTGTTCTGGCATCGTAGATCCAGATATTCTCTGTGGGAAGTCCTTTAGTAAAGAAAATAACATTTGCTTTAACTCCTTGACTGTATGGAGTAAATGTTCCCCTTGGAAGTCGTAAGACTGTGTGTAGATTGCAATCTTGGGTAAGTATTTTGAATATCTCTCCAGCTTTGTTTTCAAACAACGCATTGTCTGGAAGTACTACCGCAGCCCTGCCGCCGGGCTTGAGAATAGTTAAGACGTGTTGTATGAAATTAAGTTGCTTGTTACTTGTAGCTACTGTAAAATCCTGCCGTTCTGGGACTTGATTTGCTCCTTTTGTCCCAAATGGAGGATTTGTAAGAACTACGTCAAATTTATCTCCATTGTCTGGCTCATACAATGAGTCTGCAAGACGTATCTGAGATTCTATGCCGTGTAGATAGAGGTTCATTAGGCATAGCCTACGAGGTCTGGCAACTAATTCAGTTCCAAAGTATGTGTGTTTTTTAATTTTTTCCAAGTCATTTCTATTTATTGCGCCACCGACTTTTTTATAAAACCAGTTATATGCAGCTAAGATAAAACCACCTGTGCCGGCTGCCGGATCGCTGATAGTAAAGTCCTTTGAAGCGCGCGGATCTGGTTTCACGCACCGAACAATTGCTTCTATAAGAACTCTAGGGGTAAAAAATTGTCCTGCGCCTTTCTTGCCTTCTGCTGCTGATTTTTCTAATAGTCCTTCGTAGGCTTCTGCCTTTACATCAACATTCAAGCCTGACCAATCAATTTCATCAATAAGGTCAATGAGCTTTTTTAGATTGACTGGCTTAGTGAACTTAGAAAGAGCCTCTGCAAAAATAGCGCCAAGCAATCCAGATTGTTTTGAAAGTCCTCGTAATAAATCGTTGTAGTGATCGGTTAATTCCGTACCTGATTTTGTTTTTAAGACAGCCCAAGAGTATTCTTTTGGGATAGCTACATCTCGTTCTTCTGCCATTTTGAGAAATAGTAAGTAAGTAAGCTGCTCTACATAATCGCCATAATCCATTCCATCGTGGCGAAGAATATGACAAAACCCCCACAGCTTGTTGACAATGCTAGATTGTTGCATAAACGTAAACCTCTGGTATAGCTGTGTTTATTTTATTGATATAAACCATTAAATTATTATCAAAATCTTTGTTGATGCGATTGAAGCTACCGCCATAATTAGTAAAGATTGGCATTGAGTCAAAATCTGCTGGTTCTATGGTTAAGTTCTCTATCAAGTGTTTTTTAATAAGCTCTAGCCATTCTTGCTGTTGTGGTGTAAGAGTTTTTTCGCCAATTACCTTTGACATAGCAAGATCAATTCGCTCTTTACCAGAAATAAGAGGTTCTTCTTTGGCTGCGTGTTTGATCATTGAGATTATGTCGGCAAGTGGATACTTGTAAGCTCTGCGTAAATTCTCATCAGTAAAGCGCTCTGGGGTCTGTGAGAACTTCTCTCTCAACTCGTTGAGTGCTTTTGTACTCCACGAGGTTGGTTTTTTCAAGACCACCTCTAATGCTTCAATGTGTTCTGGGTTTTCCTTAACAAACTTCACAAATTGCTTAATGTAATCTTCCGGTTTTAGCTCGCGACCATCAAGTGTTTTAAAAAGATATTCTGAAGTTACTGTATCCTCCACAGAAATTGCTTTAATAAACTTTCTCGGAGGTTTGGGATAGTGAGTCAAAAGCTCAATGAAATCTTTATTGGTAAGAAGCTGTAAGGTTTTAACGCGATGTCTATTAAGGTTGTCTGGTAAAGATTTGGCAAACTCACCCAGATCGCCGTTTGGAACGAACTTTGTCAGAAGCTCTCTACCTTCTGCGGTAATCTCCTTATTGATCCTTTGTAGTCGTTTAACCAGACATCGGGTGTTATATTCAATGTCCCGATTGTTATTTATGTCGTCAATAATCTGTCCAATTGTTCGTGATGGAGGAATAGGAGTAGTTTGCGTAATGCCGGTTGAATTTCTGAACGCCTCAAGGAGAGTACCGCCAAAGCAATCAAAGACCGTAAAATGCGATTTTGGCGCTGTCCCCATACCATTTGGGAAGTTGTTACATAGTCTTGTTCCTCTCCCCATCATCTGCTCAAATAAAATACGAGATTTGACGGGGCGCAAGAAAATAATGTTTTCAATGGAAGGAATATCCACTCCGGTAGAGAGCATATCTACGGTAACGACAATATGAGGCTCAGGTCTATTTCTGAACTCTTTAATTCGTTGAAGTGGTCTATCAACGGTTGCAGAACCTGTAATCTTTTGCACAAATGCATCACCACGACCAAAAATATCCCTACAAAAATCAACAAGCTGGTCAGAGTGAGATGTGTGAGGAAGATCATTATCTGCAAAAATCAAAGTCTTTGGAAACCTACCTGTTTCTTTTTCTTGCTCCAAAGCGTATTTGGCAAATTCTTGTATGATCTTTTTATTACTATCAGGTGAGGTTACCTCTCGTTCAACTTCCGTTACTTCAAAATGTCTTTCATCTTCCAGTAAGTCAAGCTGTTGTGCGCCGGTTTCGGGATTAACTTCCTCAATTTCGTCTCCTTCTTTGATTGTAATGCCTTCAATCCTTACTCCTGATTCAATCTTCACAGCATCGTAATCAACCAGATAGCCATCTTTTACTGCTTGTTCATATCCGTAACGATACACAATGTCCTTAAAATAGCTAGTGGTATGAGCTGCAGGAGTAGCAGTAAGCCCAATTTTTACTGCGTCAAAATGGTCAAGTACCTCTCGCCATTTGCTTATTTCCTGCGAAGTGTATCCCCTGTGGCATTCATCGGCAATGATTGTATCAAAAGCGTTTATAGGTATGTCTAATTTATCTGCATCATCTTCGGGATCGTAATCACCAGACGTTGAAAACATTCCTTCTTTGCCAAAAAGGTTGATCTGCATTCTCTGAATCGTACACACATATACAAAAACCTGTGATCCGTCAGGCTCAGTTAAATAGCCAGTCGGAAGAACACTAAAATCAACCTTTTCGTTTTCTTCTAAGTAGTTTTTTTGAAACCTTTGGCTATAAACTTGATAAATTTGGTTAAACTTCAATCCGTTTTCTGCTTCATAGGCTGCAAATTCCATTACCGCTTGTGCTGCCAGAGCTTTACGATCAACCAAAAATAGTATTCTTTTGCTAGAACCTGACTTTAATAAGCGATAAATTAGCGAGGCTATGGTGTAGGTCTTACCAGTTCCAGTAGCCATAGCAACCAACATAGAGCGTTTTTGATTGGTTATTGCTGATTCAATAGCTTTTATTGCATCTTTTTGATAATACCGGAGTTTTTGGTATTCTGGAGGATTTTGAATTAACCAATTAGCATTTTTTACATTGTCATATTGAAACATTTCCTCAATAGCTTTTGGTGTATGGAACTCTTTTACTGATCTGGATCTACTTAGTTCATTTCTAAAATCCTGAAACCAGATAAGTTCTCCGTTTGTGGCATAAGCAAACGGAACTTTATATCCGTTGTAGTTACCTAAACCGTCTTTAATGGTTCTTGCATATCTTTGAGCCTGTTGAAGTACGTTCTGTGGGCTTAATCCTAGTTTTTTTGCTTCAATGACCGCATATGGTTTTCCGTTGAGATATAAAACATAATCAGCGAAACCATCATCTGTTGGCAATTCTCTTACTGCAGTTCTATGGAGCGTAGATAAATCAAGGGTATCGGAGTAATCAACAATTTTTGTCCAACCGGATTTAATTAACTTAGTGTCAATCCATTGTTTACGAGTTTCATCTTCATTTATAATGTTCATATATTTTTATTGTCATTATAGCAATTAAATTCTACCCTGTATTGTAGTAAAAATCAGCAAGGAAAGCATATTAGATAATTTATGTTAAATGTGTTAATCTAAAAGTGTCAGTCGTTATGGAAAAACTAAGCGATTTGCGCAGAATCTGTGCAAGTCGTTTTTTATGCTATGAAACACGATGCTAAAACCAAAAGCTATTTTGTGATTATTATTTAGAAGGTTCAGGAAATGCTACGAAAGCAGTTATAAAAGCTGGCTATAATGTGTCCAGAAAGAATGGAACTATAGACAGAAATTTAGCAAAAAGCATAGCCTCATAAAACCTGAGAAAACCTGATATATTGTTAGAGAATATCAGAAATTATTATTTAAGTCTATAATGTTTGTATGAACATTTACTTTGATATTGATGGGGTTATTCTAGCTAATGATAAACAACTGGCTCTGCATGTAAAAGAATTTCTTACATACTTCATTGAGCGTTATCCTACCTATTGGCTAACCACGCATTGCAAAGGAGACGCTAAATATACAGTTTCTCATATAGAAAGCTATCTGGACAAAGAAACACTAGAGTTAGTTAGGAAGATTAAACCAACTAATTGGTCTTATTCAAAAACTGAAGCAATTGATTTTAGTGAACCTTTTATATGGTTTGATGACTATATTTTTAATTTTGAAAAGGAACAGTTAACCAAACACAATTGCTTAAATTCATGGATCAGGGTAGATTTGTCTCAAAATGTTAACCATCTCAAAGATATTCTTAATCTTTTTCTAGAACTTAATAAAACTTAATATTTCATTAAACTATAATTATCCGAAAATGTCCGACTTTTGAATTGTAAATTATCAGAAATTATCAGAAATTCAGGCAAGACACATATCAACTATATAGTTTGTTGAACAATTATTTCAGGTATGTTAATCTAAAAGTGTAAGTCGTATGGAAAAACCAACGATTTGTTCAGAGATAGTTCTGTGCAGGTCGTTTTTTAATGCTATGAAAACAATTGCTAAACAAGAAATTAAATTAAAGAAATCTTCAAAACACTCCAAACAGCTTTCTAAGCTCAAGAAGGAGTTTCTTGAGTATTACAGCAAACTTCCTATTCAAAGATTGGCAGCAGATCGTATTGGAAAAGATGAGGATACAATTACAAATTGGAAAAAGAAAGATAAAAGATTTTCGGATGTGCTAGGCACAGCAAAATCCGAATGGGTATTGGAAAATGTGGGGAAAGTTAAAAGTGCAGAATGGTTGCTTGAACGCGTGATGAATGAGTATTTTGGAGAGAAAAAAGAAGTTGATAATAATACTAATCCTGAACTTGAGGCTGCGCTAGATAGGATGAGAAAATGGTTTCCTAACTAAGTAAGATTAGAAGTTATCAATTGGTAGATTATTTATTTTCATACCATCGCCTATGGTATCTATCCACTCAGGAATATAAGGATTTTTCCGAGGGCATTGAGCGTGTTGACGCAGAATTTTGCGGAAAAACTATTAAAAAAGCCAGTCCTGATTTTATTGTACTTACCGGCAAATTATTACCCATGCTCCAGGTCGCTTTCAAGAGCTTGCATCGCTGACCTAATACTTCCCTCGTGCCAAGCCTTAGCTATGGACTTCAATTGGCTTTCTAGCGTCTCCGGATTCTCTTTTGCCCACTTATAGAGTACGGGATAGTATAAGGGATCTAGTTTTTCCCCTAAAATCATTATTGGTTTGCCATTCTCTATAGTTTGCATAACCGATTTAATACTTTTTGTGCTCCAACTTTTTGCAACAATTTCTAATTGTAATTCTAGCATTTGCGGATTTTCCTTTGCCCTATTATATAGCTTTGGAAAGTTTTCTTTATCAATTGTAATTCCAAGTATTGATATTTTGTTATGATTTATCATATACACGCTAATTCTCTGATGGTTCTTGAAGGCACTCAACAAATTCATCTACCTTTAATTCCTTTATTCTCCTATTGCAAAAAGTAGGTAGATTGGGACTTGCTAATTCTTTTTGAAGATCATAGTAGTAGCTGTTTTCGTCTAACGAATTTTTACAACGAAAAAAATCAATCCCCGATATATCCAATAATTGACCACTGCATAATACCTTCATCTCCTTAATGTATTTTTCATTACTTTTTTCAATCAAAAGATATTCTTGGTTTTCTTTTTCTTTTTGTTCAGCAACTTTCTTTTCTTCTTGAGAATTGAAATAGTAGCCTAAATAGCTTATGCTACCGAATAAAACAGCAATACCAAGAATAAGTAAAAGATATTTTAGTTTCATTTATTTTCCATAATAAGTAGGCATCTTCTTCTGGCAAAATCGCTCCCCAATTTTAAACATTCTATCTTTTTTTGATCGTAACTCTTAAATCCAATCTCTTTTGCAATAAGAATTCCAAAATATACAATAATTACAACACAGGTTATAAATATAACTACATTTAATGGTTTGCTAAAAAAATCTTTAATACTTCCCATAATTTAACATAATTAAACACAAAATGCTAGTTATTGTCTGTAGAGTTATTGACTGCATTTGAATACCATTTGGGTAGTATGAAAGCTACTCCAGCAAGAAAACAATTGGGAGATAAAATTCGTAAGGTAAGAAGAAAACAAGGAATCTCCCAAGAAGAACTAGGATTCAGAGCAGGAGTTCATAGAACTTATATTGGAGCGATTGAGCGAGCAGAACAGAATGTTTCAATAGATAACATTCATAAGATTGCAAAAGCATTAAAAGTTTCTCCTAAGGATCTCTTGTAATTTCCTTCTATTGACAAAGAATTTCTTAGGGCGTACTATTTAATTAGATAAGAAAATTTAAGGACTAAAAACCAAAAAGCGGATTAGGAAAAACCAGACGCTTTCATTGTAAGTACGATTCTTACAAGGGAAGCGCTTTTTTTATGCAAAAAATAAAATGACAGACAAATCAAGTGTTTCCATTACCGATATTAAACCTAGCGTTATTGCACAAAAGTGTCCGGTATGCAATGGCTGGGGTACTGTTTCATTCAAGCAAATTACTTGTCATGCCTGTAATGGTAAAGGTTTCATTTTAATTCCTTTGGAGAAAGAAAGAGAGAAAGATTATGGAAAACAAGCAAAATAGCTCAACATTTATTTTTCATTATCGTGATGTGCCTCAATGGCTACAGCAATCCCCTTATGCTTTTCATCTTCTTTCTGGGTTTGCTAGACGAGCAAGACGAACTTCTGGGAATGTTGGTTGGCAGGGAGAAAATATCCATCTTGAAACACGACAGTTTATAACTGGAAGGCTGACTGTATCAAGAGACTTAGGATTAACAGAAGGACAATATAGGGAAGCATATAAAAAGTTAGAGAAGAATGGCTTGATTAAAACCATCCGAACAACCAACCGATACACGATAGGGATGTATTGTACCGACAATGTTTTTAACATAAATCCAGACGAAGAACTACCATCTAAAGAACCAAGCAAACAACCAACTCCCCACCAACAAACTACCACTAATAATAATGGGAATAATGAAAAGAATGTTAAATCGCGATTAGAAAAGTTACAAACATATAAGAATAACTACCCAATTACAAACCCCAAGTCATTCTCGCCGAGTACCGAGGGCGAAACCGCAGCACTAGAAGCATGGAATAAATTAGAACCATTCAATCCTTTTGCTTTCCAAACCACCTACCTTTGGGCATACAAAAAAGGTTTACCACCGGCTCTTTTTTATCAGTTTACCAGCAAAATACAGCAAGACAAATTTGTAGAAAACGCGGGTAAGGTTTTTAGAAAGAAAGTTAAAGATTATTTGAAAATAAAATGAAAAATAGTCAGCATATTAAACAAAAATATAGAAGCAGAATTGATAAATTATCCGGCTTAAAGGTTAATGATAACTTTGAACAGATCGGAAAAGACAACTTTACAAAGCTAGCATTATCAGCCTTAGATTTATTATATTCAAATATCACATTAAAAACCAGTATTGACAAGCACGCAAATTAAGTATATTTTTATAACAATGAACAAAAAACCCATTGAAAGAGAATTTTTAACCCTTAAAGAAGCAGCAGATATTATCGGCGTACATTATGAAACGATAAGGCGATGGCACTTGAAAGAGGGTCTTAAATCCTACAGATTTAAAAATACTCTCCGCTTCAAAAAAGAAGATTTAATTAAATTTTTAGAACACAATAATAAATGAATACAAACGGACTAGGATTACAATATCAAAATAAAGAATTATTATCGCTTCCCGCTTTCCAAGTGGTTATATACGCAAGAACTAGCACTGCTGCACAAGCAGATGAAGATAAAATTAGTATCCCTGACCAAATAGAATGGGCAGAAAACCTATGCAAGGAAAGAGGATGGGAATTTGTAGGTAGCTATGTAGATACGCTTCCGGGCGATGTGGAATTTGAATTACGACCGCAAGGGTTTAAGCTACTTGAAAATGCAGGATTTAAGCAATTCAACCTAGTTTTACTCTATCACTCAAGCAGACTGGCAAGAGAACCCTGGGTAGGACTAAAGACAATATCTATCTTGGGGAAAGGCGGTATCCAAACATACATCAGAAACGCTCCTATTGAACCCCTACCTCCTCAAAATTACATTTATGGCAATAATGTTGCCTCTGAATATCTAAACGCCCTATCGCTCGTGGGAGATAAGCAAGAAAACATTGCACGGAGTGAACGGGTAACCAGTGGGTTCAAAAACCTCGCCCAGAGAGGAATCGTTGTTTTTACTCTGTATGGCTATAAGAAAATTCCAAAAATTGAGATTACATCAGCTGGTAAACAGATCTATTCTTGGACTTTTGAAATTGATCCTACAGAATCGGTAATAGTTATACGCATTTATAAAGAATACAATTCAGGAAAGAGCCTGCGAAAGATTGTCAAACAACTGATAATAGATAAAATCCCCTCCCCCTCTGGCAAGCTCGGATTAGGCAGTTGGTCTGCTACTACAGTAAGAAATATACTAAGTAATCCTGTGTATGCCGGCACGACAAGATGGGGAAGGAAACTAGGAAGCAAGTACCGACAGGGAAGAAATGAAAATGGAAAACAAAAGAGAGTCTATATGAGCATAGACAAATGGATATTAAAGAATTCCAATAATTGTCCCAAAATTATTGATGAGCCATATTTTGAAAAGACACAGGCATTATTAAAGACACGCGGAAAAATAGCAGGCAGACAACTTTCTACTGACTCCCTTTTACCGGGACTCGTATATTGTGGCGATTGCCAACGAAGGGCATACAGCAAAACACGCGAAGTACATAAAAATGGCAAAACATATATCAGAACTGATTTTATTGACCAATCCTACGCAAGAGGACTTGATTGCAGAAGGCATCTCATGTCAGCAGATAAATTAGAGCAGCTTGTCTTGCTACAACTGCAATCAAGACTCCAACGATTAAGTAAGACTGATATTGAAAAACAGCTTATCTCAAAAAACACCGACTCAAAACTTGTCGTTGGTGAGTCGCTAAATCAAATAACAAGGTCGTTGAAAACTTATGAAACCAAGAAGTCTCGTCTTTTAGATGTTTATTTAAGCGGTATTCTTGCTAAAGATGACTTTACTAAGCAAAAAAATAAACTAGACAATGAGGAAACGCTGCTCATTCAAGAACAAAACAGGTTATTTGAGATTATCAATGACGAACAGAAAAAAATAAGCGCATTAAGAACCCTTAAAGAATTACTAACTATGTTTAGCGCTACTACAGACCAAAAACTTAGAAAAGAAATGCTACACCGCATAATTGAAACTGTAGTAATCTACAGAGACCATATTGATGTTATTTATAAATACTCGTCTGGATCATTAAATGAGCCTAATGGCAAGCCACATCCGTGCGGATTCTATGGAGATAAAACTAAAGAATGTAAGTGCAATTTAAATCAAATACTTAGATACCAGAAAAGGGTTTCAGGCCCAATGCTTGATAGAATAGACATCCATTTGGATGTTCCGGCCGTTAAGACAGAGAAACTTGTTTCAAATGAAAGAAACTTAAAAGCTGAAACATCAAAGGAAATAAGAAAAAGAGTTCAAAAGGCAAGAGATATGCAGCTTAAGAGATATAAGAAGAAAAAAATTACATCAAATGCCGAGATGTCTACAAAAAATGTAAAAGAATTTTGCGTTTTATCCCCTGAAAGTTTGGAAATTTTAAGACTTGCGGTTGAGCGGATGAATCTTTCGGCCCGATCTTATTTTAGAACAATAAAGATAGCCCGAACTATTGCGGATCTGGAACAGTCTATAAAAATAAAGCCCGTTCACATAGCAGAATCTCTTCAATACAGACCAAAACAGGAAACAACATAGCTATGCTACAATGAATGGTAATGGAAAAAGGTCTGTCTTCAAAAGAAGTTGAGGAAAATCTACTCAAATTCGGCAAGAACACCATTCGGGGGAAAAAAACCACATCAACGGTTCAGCTTTTCTTTTCCCAATTCCCAAGTTTTATAAATGGCATCCTACTCTTAGCTTCTCTTTTTTCCTTCTATATAGGCAACTATGTTGACGGTCCTTTAATCTTGGTAATCCTTATCCTGAGCGCTTCTTTCTCCTTTCTTCAGGAATATAGAGCCGAGAAGGAACTTGAAAAATTAAAGAATCTAATATCTCCCACAAGCCGAGTGCTTCGAAACGGGAAGGAAGAGGAAATTCCAAGCGTTGATATAGTATATGGAGATTTGGTAATTCTCAACGAGGGAGACAAAATCCCCGCAGACGGAACAATCGTTCACAGTTCGGATTTTGAAATAGATGAGTCAATAATCACAGGAGAATCCGCATCTGTTATAAAAGACTCTCATGAGGAAGTATTTTCAGGAACTTTAATTATTAAGGGAAAAGCTCATATAAAAATTACAAAGACAGGGAAAAACAGCAGGCTTGGGCAAATAGCAGAAACTCTCTCCCAGATAAAAGTTGAGAAAACCCCCCTTCAAAAACAATTAGATAAAGTCGGAAAAGTAATTTCCGTAATAATAGTTATTATTGCATCTCTGCTGGTACCTATAGGCATATCAAACGGCCTTCACTTTTTCCCCTTAGTTCTTTTGGCTGTAAGTATTGCGGTTGCGGCAATCCCCGAGAGTCTTCCCGCAGTTATTACAATCACTCTTGCAATTGGCACCGGAAGAATGGCAAGAAACAAAGCGATTGTCAGAAAAATGGCATCGGTTGAAACTCTGGGAGCAATTCAGGTTCTTCTCATTGATAAGACAGGAACATTAACCCAAAACTCAATGCGAGTCAAAAACTTCTGGATAATGGATAAAAAAAAATTAAAACAACTTCTTATGACTGCCGTTTTGGGAAATACTGCATCTCTTATAGAAAAAGCATCGGAAAACAAATTTGATATCGTAGGTGACCGTACAGACGGAGCAGTTCTTCTCTGGGCTAAGGAACAAAATGGGGATACAAAATCACTTATGGACGGCGGCAAGATAATTGAGGAGAACACCTTTGATCAGGAAAGTAAAACAATAAGTACGGTTTTTGAAGAGGACGGAAAAAGATACGTATTTGTAAGAGGAGCTCCTGAGTCAATCCTTGAAAAAAGCTTGGTTTCAGAAGAAGAGAAAAATAAAATAAATAAGATAATGGAAGACTATGCAAGAGAAGGACTAAGAATTATAGGGTTTGGCTCAAAAATTGAGAAGCATGAAAAAGAAACCGACAGGGATCATATAGAAAATAATCTGGAATTCTTAGGAATTGTAGGTATTCATGATGCTCCACGGCCTGATGCGAAAGATGCGGTAGAGAGTGCAAAAAAAGCAGGAATAAAAGTAATAATGGTTACGGGAGACAATGAAATTACTGCCTTAACTATTGCAAAAGAAGTCGGGCTTATTGATAAAGACGAGGACGTCGTAACCGGACAGGAACTTTCAAAAATGACGGACGAGGAACTTACCAAGATTATTGAGAAAACAAGAATATTTGCAAGAACTACTCCCGAAGATAAATTAAGATTAACTACGTTATTCAAAAATCTGGGATACATAGTAGGTGTTACGGGAGACGGAGTAAATGACGCACTTGCCTTAAAAAAGGCAGACGTCGGAGTTTCCATGGGGCAAAGAGGAACAGATGTGGCCAAAGAAGCAAGTGATATCGTACTTACGGATGACAGTTTCTCAACACTTATAAAAGCCATTCTTGAAGGAAGAACCATTTACAATAACATAGTCAAATCAATTGTCTATCTCCTTTCGGGAAACCTCTCTGAACTCTCCCTTATTTTCTTTGGTCTTCTTCTTGGACTTCCCTCTCCTCTTCTCCCTACTCAGATACTGTGGATGAATATTGTAACAGACGGTCTTCCTGCCCTTGCCCTGGCAAGTGATTACAAGAATAAAAAAGTGCTCGGTGACTCTCCACGCAACCCTAAACAGCCGATATTAACTAGCGGAAGAATCATGTTTATCGGTGCTGTAGGCTTTGCAGTTTCAGGTCTTCTGATTTTTATTTTTTCAATGCTGCTTAAGTCAAACTCTGAGGTTTTTTCAAGAACCGTAATTTTTAACCTACTTGTTCTTTTTCACTTTGGTATAGTTCTTCTGGTTCGGGGACGCGAGATGCTTTCCCCCAATAAGTTCTTATTCATCTCTCTTGCTATTATTTTTACTCTTCAAATTGCAATTACTTTTGTTCCTTTTTTTCAGAGGATTTTTCACTTGGGTTTTTAATTAAAATCTTCGTAGAATATCAAATCGGGGAAATTATATCAGAAGAAAATCTTATGGTTTGAGGAATTTACTTGCAGAGACTACAAGGACGATCCCTACAGCATTAAGAACAAATGAAAAAATAAGAAACCTGTATGTCTTCATTTTTCCGATTCCCATAAGACTTACTCCTATTTCATCCGGCAAGGGAGACGCGATAACTATTGCACCGAAAACCGGAAACATCCAGCTGAAATATTTAGTATGAAGAAGTTTAAGAAGGTGATTGTTGTGATCTATCTTTTCATAAACTTCTCTTACTTCATCTGTCAATCCATCCCGCACGAATTTAAAAATTGCAAAATCTCCAAGGACAGCACCAAATCCTGCAATAATTCCTATTTCAACCGCCGATAATCTTTCCGCTAAGACTAGTAGAATTACCGCTCCCGTTGCTACTGTGAATGTGGAAACAAACAAAACTCCTGCGATAAACGCTCCCACGTAGCCAAAGCTGCCAAGATTTAAAAGAAACGAGTGGAGTACGTTAAATCTTGAGAAAATAATCGCAAATATTATGGACAATAAAAGTATAAGAAGATTTTTATATTTAACGTGGTGCCAAGTATTCACTTCTTAAGTATACTTTGTATTAAATTCCTTAAGCAACTCGGGGCAATTATAGCAGAAGATTTTAAAATTCACTTCTTGACGGCAAGAGTATGCTCTGTTATAATGGCGTTATAACAGGAGGTTAACTATGCTTCAAAAGGTGATAAAAGTCGGAAATTCAGTTGCCATAACCCTACCAAAAGATTTTTTGAATAACGCAAAAATTAAGGCGGGTGATAGTGTACATGTTGATGTAGATAAATCAACAGATGTAATGGTGGTTTCTACAAAAGAAAACCCTCTCATGGGAGTATCGCCTGATATCGCACACTGGACTGCCAAATTTATTAAGAACAACCTTCAAGCTCTTAGAGAACTTGCAAATAAATAATGAACGCCAGATTCATTCCTCTTGAAGATATTATCTTTATCCACGAAGCAATTTTAGACACGATTGGCGGAAAAGGCGGAATTAGAGATTTTACTCTTCTTCACTCGGCTGTCTTCAGACCACAAGCTTCTTTTGGTGGTAAAGATCTATATTCTACAATTTTTGATAAGGCAGCATCTTTAATTCATTCTCTGCTTCTAAATCATCCTTTCGATGACGGCAACAAAAGAACAGCGCTTGCATCTTGCGAAAGATTTTTAAATATAAACGGCGTTGAGATTGTTGCATCTCAAAAAGAAAAAGTTCAATTTACTTTAAATATAGAATCTAAGAAGCTTAATCTAGAAGGTATTGCCAAGTGGCTAAAAGCTCATAGCGAGAAAACAAAATAAGACTCATGGCAATTATATCAGAAGATTATTCTACTAAACCTATTTTGCTATATCCTTAACGACTGCTTGATTTCTCACTATGCCCCAATCAACAAAATCGTTTCGCCCCAGTCTTTCATAGGCTTTATCAAGAACACCCAGAAGTTTTGCAAAATACATATTGATGGTAAAACCATGTCCGGCCACTAGAATTTTTTTATTTGAACATTCTTTATCTAGCTCAGATATTTGCTTAGAAAATCTTTCAAGGGCATGATTTGCGGTCTCCCAACTATTGAATGATTTATCTGGGTTTTTGAGACATTGCTCTATCGTTTTTTTATACTCTTCCATTTCCAAAAAACCACCATTGTCCCTGTTGATCTCACATATCGCTTCCAGCTTGATTATTTTTTTGCCCAATTTCTCGGCAGTTAGTAGTACAGTTTTATAAGCCTTGGCCTCTGTAGAGGAAAAAATAAGATCAACATCATCAAAAATACCCTCTTTTGCAACTCGTTCTGCTTGTATTTTTCCTGCTTCTGAAAGAATCCATTTACTAACTGGTGTATTCTTGTCAATCTTAGTTTCTCCATGTCTTAAGAAATAAAATGTGTTGTTCATATAGAAAATAAATATCAGAAGCAGTTTATTTTTTGATTAAAGCACTTCAAATCCTTTTCTAATAGCATTACCTTCATCATCATTATCTTTGAAATAATCGTCAACTTCATCCTTGAAAATCCATTTATATTCTTCAATTTCATTTTTGTTTATTTTTATTTTCTGATTGGAATTTTTCATTGTAGCAAAGTATAGAACTTCGATGACGTGATCTTTTCCGTCGTTCATCACATAAGTATATTCAGCGAAAAGCTTGTCTAGATTAATATCCATGTTAAATTCTTCTCGAAGCTCTCTTTTTAAACACTCTTCAACTGTTTCACCAAATTCTACATGCCCGCCTGGCAGCTCCCATTTACCAGGCAAGAATGATTTTGTCTTGGAACGCTTGCCAATTAAAACCTTCCCGTCTTTATGAAGAAAAACACATGCCGTTATTACTTGTTTTTTATCCATGGGGTAATTATATCAGAAGAATTTTTATCTTTGCGGATCTAATTTAATTGCATTTGCGGAAGTTGTGCCGGGGACATTAAATTCGAATAATTTCATTTCACCTTGATATTCATATGTTCCTCCATTTGGGATAACAAACAAATCTCCTTCTTTGACTTCTGAGGTAACGCCATTAAGGATAAATGTTCCAGTTCCTTCTTCTACGTAATAACTTCTCGTTGCGTCAACCATTTTTGTTAAAGGATGACTACCATGAACGTCTACATTCAAGGCGCTGTAACCAAATCCGTCTTCAGGCTTAACGTAAATATTTCCTGAAAATCCTTCTCTATCAAAATGCTGCGTTGCATCAAAGGGAATTTTCTTTGGAGGCATTGACTGGGAACCTTCTGTTTCGCTCATGAATATATTATATCAGCTTTTGCTGTTTTTTGGATTCTTCGGGAAGTTTTTTGCCCAAATGTTCGTAGGCGGCAGGAGTTGCAACTCTTCCCCTACTTGTTCTTTTAAGAAATCCTATTTGGAGAAGATATGGCTCTATTACTTCTTCAAGTGTCCCGACATCTTCAGATATCGTTGATGCAATAGTTTCAAGTCCGACCGGTCCTCCTCCGTGTTTTTCTATAATAGATTTTATAAATCTTCTGTCACTCCCATCAAGTCCCATTGAATCCACTTCAAGCATTTTTAAAGCTTCGTGAACTAATTTTTCTGTAATTTTCCCTTCTCCTTTAACTTGCGCAAAATCCCTTGCTCTCTTTAAAAGCTTTAGGGCAATTCTAGGCGTTCCTCTTCCCCTCTTTGCAATCTGTTTTATACTTTCCGCGTCTATTAAAACCTTGAGCTTCTTTGCGGCATTCTCAATAATCTTTTCAAGATCTAAAGGGTCGTAAAAGTTAAGACGGTGAACTACGCCAAATCTGTCCCGAAGAGGCGCAGACATAAGACCTATTCGCGTTGTTGCGCCGATTATTGTGAACTTTGGAAGATCAAGCCGCAGAGTACGGGCGCTCGGTCCTTTCCCCAAAACTATATCCAGGGCAAAGTCCTCCATTGCAGGATAAAGCGTCTCTTCAACCACTTTATTTAATCTATGGACCTCGTCAATAAAAAGAACATCTCCGTTTTCAAGATTGGTAAGAATTGACGCAAGATCTCCCGCCCGCTCGATCGCAGGTCCTGATGTAACACGGATATTTGAACCCATTTCTTTTGCAATAATATGGGAAAGTGTAGTCTTGCCAAGTCCGGGAGGACCATAAAGAAGAATGTGCTCGATTGCCTCTTTTCTTTTTTTAGCAGCAGCTATTCCAATCTTTAGTGACTCTTTTACTTGCCCTTGTCCTAAAAACCCCTGCCAATCTGAAGCCCGAAGTGATGTGAACAGCATTTCTTCTTCGGGTTCTGTCTCCTCAATTTTCCTTTTTGTATCTTTTGTCATTTTAACAATTTAACAATTAATTTTATTTTCCTAAATATTTTAAAGCAAGTCTTATTTTTTCCTCAGTCGTTTCTGCGTTTTTCCAAACTGCACGAAGCGCATCCTGTGATTCTTTTTCGGTAAAGCCAAAACTCTTAAGAACTGCCAGAACTTCCAAAGATGCGCCATCTGTCTGTCCTGATAAATCCAGTTCCTCAAGACTACCGAGTTTTCCCTTAAGTTCTATGATAATTTTTTGTGCATTTTTTCGCCCAAGCCTGGGAACTGCAGTAAAAAAATCCACGTCTCCTTTGACAATCGCCTCGATTATTGAATCGCGTGTCCCAATTGAAAAGATATTTAAAGCAGTACGAGGACCAACGCCTGAGACAGATATCAATTGCTCAAATAATTTTAAATCCAAAATATCCGCAAACCCAAAAAGATCCAGCGTATCTTCCCTAACATGAGTATATGTAAATAATTTTAAATCTTCTTTTATCTTAGCGTTGGAAAAAATTTTACTTGGAGCCAAAACTCTATATCCCACTCCATTTACATCTAAGATAATATATTGTCCGTCGACAAATTCTACTTTTCCTTTTAAAGAACCTATCATATTTCGATTATACTCAATATGACCTCTTCGAGCCTGAGCCTCAGAGCCGAAGGCCTGAGCTTGGGCTTCGACTGAGCTCAGCCGAATGTCTCGAATGGGTCATAATTTCTTTCTCATTTTTCTTGAAAATAAATGAGTAAGTCCCACAGCCAATGCATCTGTAGTATCATCGAGCTTTGGAATCGTCTTAAGATTTAAAATTGTTTTTATCATTTTGCCAACTTGTGCTTTCTCTGCCCTGCCATAACCCGTAACTGCTATTTTAACCTGTAAAGGCGTGTATACTGCAAGATTCAAGTTTTTTTGAGAGCAGGCAAGAAGAATAACCCCCCTTGCTTGTCCTACAACAAATGCGGTTTTTGCATTTGTATTAAAGAATAATTCCTCAATCGCAATTGACTCGGGAGAATATTTTTTTATTAATTTTAAAATTTCAGTATAAATTTCCTCAAGTCTCTTCTCAACACTTTTTTTTGGGCTCGTCTCGATACAACCGTAACTTTGAACTTTGAACTTTGAACTTCGTCGATTGCTCCCCATCCGGTTCTTGCAATCCCCGGATCTATACCTAATACTCGCATAAGTTGAGTAAATTATACCACTAAAATAACTGTTGTAATAAAGTAAAAGTTACTGTAGAATATAAATCCTATGAAACGAGAAAAATTAAGCGTTGAAAAAAGAAAAGTCTTGGGTAAAAAAGTTAAAAAACTTCGAAGAGAAGGGATTCTTCCTGCAAATATTTACGGCAAAGACATGAAGTCTTTAGCTGTTCAGGCGGCTCTAAAGGATTTTGATAAAGTTTTCAAAGAGGCAGGAGAAACAGGTTTGGTTGATGTTATGGTAGACAACCAAACTATTCCGGTTTTAATCCACAACATCCAAACTGATTATTTGGGAAACTATCTTCATGCGGATTTTTACAAAGTTAATCTTAAGGAAAAAGTTAAAACAATGGTTCCCATTTTAATTGTCGGCGAACCAAAAGCAGTAGTTGACAAGATAGGTCTTTTAATGAACATTCTCTCCGAAGTAGAAGTAGAAGCATTACCGGAACAACTTCCTGAGCATATCGAGATAAATGTAGAAAATCTAGCGCTTGTCGATGAACAAATAACTGCCGTTGATATAAAAGCACCGGAAGGAGTTGCAATTTTAACAGATCCCAACCAGGTTATTGTAAAAATTGGAGCACTTGTAAGTAAAGAGGCCGAAGAACTTGTTGCGCAAGAAGCAGCATCAGCCGAAGAAGCAAAAGCAGAAGGCGGAGCGCCAGTTGAAGGCGCCGAAGGTGAGGCTTTAGCAGAAGAAACAAAACCTGAAGAGGGTAAAAAAGAGGAAGCAGCCAAACCAAAATCCGAGGAAAAATAACTTGGTTCTATTTCTCGTTTAAGATACTTTCTAATTTTCTTCCGCTTTTAAAATTCGGATCAAGTCTTAAAACTTCTTTTAAATATTCTCGTGATTTACTAAAGTCTTTTAATTGATACTCCAAAATCGCTAACTCAAAATAAGAATCTCTAAAGCCTGGGTACTTTTGATTTATGGATTTCCAGAATTTTATTTGAGTTTCAATATTCTCTCGTTTTTCGCTTAATCTTTTGTTCTCCTGGTAATTCTTATAAGAATCTGCTCCAACAATTACAATTGCTCCAAGAATAATCGCAGAAACAAAACCGGCAGTAATTAATCTCCACTGATGTTTCTTAATTCTCTTGAAATATTTTTGCTCGGTAATAAATCGGAAAATATTCGGGAATTTATTCATTTTTGGGCCAGGAATCTATCATTAAAGACTGCCCAAAATTAAATCTTTGATATATTTCCTCCGTAACAAAGGGCATTATCGGGTGAAGAAGCTTTAAGAGAATTAAGAATAATGAATTAAGAATTAAGAATGAGTCCTTATCAATTCTACTTTTCACATCTTCTATATATTTATCCGCAAATTCATGCCAGGCAAAATCATATAGCGTTTCTGCCGCGTGATTAAAATCATATTTTTCCAAATCTTCGGTAATATCTTTTATCAGCTTTTTTGTTTTAACGATCATTTTTTTATCATTTTCATTTTTCGCAAATTTTAGTAATTTTTTAATGTCATTCTGAGGCGGAGCCGAAGAATCTAAAGATCCTTCGTTGCCACTCAGGATGACATCCCTTTTCTTCATCTCGATAAAACGAGCCATATTCCAAATCTTATTCGTGAAGTTCCTCATTGCCTGAAGCTTTGAGTATGAAAGAACTTGGTCATTTCCAAGTGCTGTTCCAAAAACCAAAGCAAAACGAACAGCATCTGCGCCGTACTGATCTACTAATTCTAAGGGATTAACTATATTTCCGCGACTTTTGCTCATTTTTTTACCCAAAGGATCATTAACAAGCCCGTGCAATACGACATTCTCAAAAGGAATTTTCGAAGTAGCATAAATCCCTACCATAATCATTCGGGCAACCCACCACCTTAAAATATCATAGCCTGTTTCCATAACAGATGTTGGGTAAAAGTATTCATAATCTCCGTGCTTTGTTGTTTTTAAGGTTGCAAACGGCCATTGAGATGAAGAGAACCAAGTATCAAATGTGTCAGGATCTTGTTTTAAATCTTTTGAACCACACCTAGGACATTTTTCCGGCTTCTCGCCATCGGTTATAATCCATTCCCTATTCTTGTCATTCTGAGGCGCAACCGAAGAATCTCTAGATCCTTCGCTCCGTTCAGGATGACATCCTAAACAAAACCATGCAGGAATTCTAATTCCCCAGACAATTTGTCTTGAAATATTCCAATCCCTAATATTCTCAAGAAACTGAAAATAAATCTTTTCGAATTTTTTAGGATATATTTTTATTTTCCCTTTTTTAACAACTTCTATTGCGGGTTTGCTCAAGGGTTCCATTTTTATAAACCACTGTGGCAAAAGCATAGGCTCAATTGTTGTTGTGCATTTATAGCAAACTTCAATTACGTGAGTGTATTCATAATCAATTTTCTCAATAAGTCCCATCTTTTCCATATCTTCCGCTACGCGCTTACGCGCTTCCTTAACCCTAAGCCCCTGATATTTCCCTGCGTGTTTATTAAGTCGGCCATCAAAATCAATTACTTGAATTCTTCTTAAATTGTGCCGCAAGCCAATTTCAAAATCCTTTAAATCGTGAGCTGGGGTTACTTTTGCAACACCAGTTCCAAAATTTGGGTCTATTGCTTCATCTTCTATAACCTTTACTTTAAATTTGCCAATAACTCCTTTTACCTCTATTTCCTTCCCTATCCATTCTTTATATCTTTTATCTTTGGGATTAACCGCAACCGCCGTGTCTCCAAATTTTGTCTCGGGCCGAACGGTTGCCAGAATAAAAGGCCCGTATCTTAAATAATAAAGAGGGTCTTTTTGTTCTTTATGATTTACCTCAAGATCAGAAAATGATGTGCCGCACTTTGTACAGTAATTAACGAGTCTTTCTCCGCGATAGATAAGCCCATCATCATACATTTTCTTAAATGTTTTATAAACTATTTTTATGATATCTTCATCGAGAGTAAACTTATTTCGACTCCAGTCAAGAGAAAAACCAAGACGTTTTAGTTGATTTTGCATCCCCTTTTTGTTTTCCAAAACATAATCTAAGATCATTTTGTAAAGTGTTTCCCTGTCAAAATCAAATCGGGATTTACCTTCCTTCTCAAGTTTTTTTTCAAAAACAAACTGAGTTTCAAAACCGGCATGATCTGATCCGGGCAACCATAAAGCAGGTCTTCCCATCATTCTATGAAATCTTATTAAAATATCCTCAATTACATACATAGCGTGTCCAAAATGCAGAGGCGCATTTGCGTTTGGAGGCGGGAGAATTATTGAAAATGGTTTTTTAGCTTGTCCTGAGCTCTTCGAGTCTGAGCCTGAGGGTTCATCCCTCAGAGTCGAATGACTTGCCGAAGGATCGGTTTTAGGAATAAAGTATCGATTCTTTTCCCACATTTTATAAATTTTTTCTTCTACTTTTTTGTGATTATAAATTTTGTCCATGTCAATCCTTTTGAATAGAAATATTGTATCATACTATAACCTTGTTTCACATTTCAATATGCGAAAATTCTTTGAACTGTAAACCTGTTTCGCAGATTCTATTGAAAGGGGCTTCCAAAAGATAAAGACTTATTTTTGAGTTAATTCCACTTGAATTTCTCGATCTTGATTTAAGTCTTCTTGTAAAATTACTTTTTGATTTTGATCTTTTAATCCTTTAGATGTTGACAAGGCTCTAAGGGTTGATGGATATGAAAATATAAAATCAATTGGATAATTCTCTGTTCCCGGTTGTTTAAATAGTTTTAAATTATACAAGACTAAAGGGGAATCGGGAGAAATTTTTTGGGGAAGAGAGTATTCTATGTCTATTTTTTTTAGTTTTCCCGAGGGAACCATTACTAAAAATCCGTAAATTGTTTTATTTATCTCATTTGTACTATCAACTTCAAGTCCGGCTGGTGGTGTAAAATTTTTGGCTTCGTAGACAAGAGGATCTGTTACGGCTTTTACAATTTTTTGAGAGTTTCCATCAATTGTTATTCCATTTAAAGAAGCTTCCTTTGGTACAATAAATCTAATATAATTTTTATAGTCTCCGCCTGGCCATTTCGTAGAATCATTCTTAAGTGATAAAGAAAGTTTTGACAAGAGTGTTCCATCCTCTTTTAATTGAACTCTGTAGGAAACGCTTCTTCCTATGAAATAGTTAGCTTTATTTACTCCAAGATTTGCTTCATTTACTCCTACAAAGTCATTTACCGATGAGTCGGTTTGTGTTCTTTCGTCCCAAACAGAGGAAGACAAACCGTTTACGGTAAAAGTCTTTTGAACTTGAGGATTGGCAAAAGCAAATAAAATATGTTTTTCCAAAACAGAATCTCCTATGGATTTTAAAATAGAGATGTAGGGAAGTTTTTTTTCAGAGGAAATTTTATTATTAATTGCTTTATAAAGAAATGTTAAAAAATCTTTTTTTTGTGTTGATGAAGGAAAAAAATTTTTTTCCGAATGAGCTTGTGTCAGATAGAAAAAATTATTCCTATCGACAGTTTCCTTATATTCCGGAACGTAAATCGGTCCCAGGGCAGAAATCAGATTTTTGACAAAAGACACATCAGCGCCGATCACGCCATCAACTGTCTGTCCTGTTTCCTCAAAAAGAAAAAAAGCGGCAGAAGAGGCAACGGAGAGAAAATCCAGATCAAAGTTACTGTCTCGCAAATACCAATGAACAGAAGGAAGGTATCTCCTTATAGGGTAGGGAGGTTCAATATGACCCTTTAATTGTCCATCTGCTTCGTAAACATCGTGTATGGAAAATTTTTCTATTTTCCCCTTATTAAGGGTCAAAATTCCATATGATCCTATAAATCCTCCGCCTGGGCGAAGCTCCATGTTGTTCTGAAAAAGAATTAAATATTTCTTTTTCTCCTCCCCCAAAAAAATATTGGGAAGCACGTCTTGAATATTAAAGGCAAGTGCTATTAAATGATTATAAGGCTCGATTTTTTTTCTAAACTCCTGAGAAAGACTATTTTGTGCTTCTAATTCTTTAAACAGAATTAGAGATTGCTTGATAAAGCTTGTTGAAGAAATTATATCTTCATTTGGATTAACACTTTCCCCTGTAAAAACATTTTTAAGAAGACCGAATGATTTTATTACGTAATCTGCTGCTTCTGAGGTCTTTTTTCCGGACTCGATATTTTTCGAAAAAATATCTATGGAATTTTCTTTTCCGATAAACTTGAGCTCAATAGCCAATGTTTTTAATGAATATCCTGATAAATTGAATAAATTTACAGAAGATGAAACTAAAGCTTGAACCGATTTCAAATCTCCTTTTTCTATAGAATTTTTTGCGCTGTTTAAATTAATAAAACCTAGAAAAAAGAAAAGGTAGGTTGACAAAAATGGGAGTAATAAAAAAAATGCTAGTAAAAAAAAGGGGTATAAGAACTTTTTAATTGTGCCTCCTTTTTCTTCGTATAATTTTTTTTGATTAAAGTTTTTTATTTCATTATCCTCTGCTTTTTCTTCTAAATTTATATCTTTAATTTTTGTCTGATAGGGGTAATCGTCGGGTAGTAGATACTCTCCTTCTTCCTCCTTTGCAAAATCTTTTTCCCCAACTTTCCCGGAAGGCTTAAGGTCTATAAGAATATTTGGGTCTTTTTTTTGAATTAAATGAGCTAGAGATATTAAAGTTATCGGATATTTTGGAAGCAAATAAAAAATTTTAGATTTACTATTTGTACCAAAACCTGCCTTAAGTATTCCAGAAATCAAATCATCAAAGTGAACTGGAAAAACCTTTTTAAGCCCTTCTCCCGGAACCTCAATTCTTTTAAATTTTTTAGCTTGTATTAAAAAAGTATTAACCTCATTGTCAAAAACCAGCGCTTCTCCCTCTCCAAAAATATCTCCATGGAGAATAATTTTTGTTTTTCTATACTCCATAAGATCAGATTTTGTCTCATGAGCCAAATTTAAAAAATAAGTTATAAAAATAAGAGCGGAGTTATCATCTTTTGCCTTTTTAATAAAACCGTGAATTGATTTTCTTGTCCCAATGTCATTCCCGAATATAATGATATAAGAATAATTATTGTCTGGGATCTCTGGAAATTTCTTACGATAGGGGACGTAGATGATATTAGAATCTTCTTCCCTAAAAGTACCGCTTACTAAGACTACCAATAAATCTTTGCTTAATTTTAAAGCCAAAGAAGATCCAATGATTCCAATTTTATCAACTATTAAAACCGGTTTATCTAAATCATTTGGATCTTCTTCTAAGACAAGGGCAGGCCTCTTCATTAAGCCTATTTTAGGCTAATTAAGTTTCTCTGTCTAGCGCTAGATTAACGTACTTGTCTGCCTCTTTGTTTTTTTCTCTTGGAATATAGGAATAATTTATGGGTATTCCAATTTCCGACTCTTTTTCTCTGACCTGAAACAATAAGCTTGCAAGCTGCAAATTTTTTATCTTAAACAATCCGATAATTTGTGAACAGACGAGATTTGAATCGAGAAAAAAATTAATTTCAGTATCATTTGAGAGTTTCTCTCTATTCTCGATTATCCAGAAAAGGGCTGCGATTACCGCTTTATATTCTGCGACATTATTTGTCGAAAAGCCTATTTTTTTTCCAAAACCTGCAACCTCTCTGCCATTTTCATCTTTTATAAAAACTCCAATTGCCGAAGGCCCGGGATTACCCCGTGCACCGCCGTCTGTAAATACATTTAGTTTTTGAATCTTGTCCATATTAAGCCAAAAATAAATGATAGCAAAAGTTGGCCTTGTTGAACAGTAAGAAAATAATGATCAAACGAACCAAGAACTAAAATTGATAAAAAAACTATAATTTTATAGTTAATTAAATCTCTTTTCCAAAAAGCCTTTTTAAAAGTTTTAGCCAAAAACCCAATAAAGTAAATAAGTCCTAATATTCCAGTTTGAACAGCGACTAATAAAAAGGTGTTGTGGGTAGGCTGAAGATAAAAAGTTACATTATTTGTTTTTTGAACTTGTGCTAACTCAATTAAAAAATTATTTAAACCAGTTCCAAGGAATGGATGGCTTTTGATAATCGTAAAAGAGCTTTTCAAAAGATCTTCTCTTTGAGAAAATGACTCATCATAAAGACTGAAGTTTGAGAATCTTGAAATAATAGGCGTATAAAAAACAGAAAATATAACAATAGAAATAAATATTAAAAAAAAGGCTATATTTTTTTTCAGAAAATTTTTTCCTGCTTTTGATATTAAAAAAATAAATATAATAATTAGCCAAAGTAAAATTGCAATTCTGCTAAAAGTTAGTATCAAAGCCAAAGTGCCGCCTATTAAGGACATTGAGTAGAGAATTTTTCTCAACTGTTCTTTTGTTGATCCTAAACTGAATAAAATTATTGTCATTCCTATAAGAAGATAGCCTCCTAAAACATTTGGATGGGAAAAAGTTCCGTAAGGTCTTAGAATCAATTCTCCGTTTATAGATGCATTTGCTACTCCGGGAGTCTGCCCATTAAAAGTTCTCTCTCCAAAAAAATAAAAAAATTCTCCTATCGAACTCTGTTTTAAATATTGTGCAGCTGAAAGCATTGACTCAAAAATTATTGCAACTGAAAAAACAAATAAGATTTTTTTAAAGTTAATTTTTGTTACAAAACGGGTGGTATAAACTCCAAAAAAAATAAATTCAAAAAGCTTAAAAAGGCCGTAAAAACCAGCCAATGGACTTTTAGAGAAAATAGCTCCCAAAAAAAGAAAAACAATTAAAAAAAGCAGATTTATAGACAACCAAGAAAATCTTTTAAATAATTTACTAAGATATTTTATTTGAAGACTGGTAATAAAAAAAATGAAAAGCAGAAGAATTAGAATGTCTGTTGCGTAAACGGTGGGGGAGAGATAATCTATCCTTATTCCTAAAATGTAAGAAAAGTTTGGCCAAAAATGCCGGCCAAATTGTGTTGGAAGAAAAAGCAGGGTTAAAAAGAAAAGCGCATTTTCTATTTTACTATTTTGGGCGAATAATAAGGACCCTGTCTCGGCCTTCACCGACTGATTCGGAGATAACCTCTTCATCATCCTTAAGAGTAAGATGGACAATCCTTCTTTCCCAAGCTTTAAGCTCTGGTAAGGTAATTTCCCTTCCTTGACTTATCACCTTATTTTTTACATCCAACGCAGTATTTTTTAGCCATTCCTCTCTGTTTTTCTTATAATCTCCAACCTCTAGGGAAATTCTTAAGAATCGATTTAATTTTTTTGAAATCACTATAGAAAGAACAAGCTGCAGAGACTCTAAGATATCCCCATGTCTTCCAATAACAACGCCGCTATCTGGGGTATCAAGCACTATATCTACTGCTTCATCGCCAAAATTAATTTCTATACCACCTTCTATTCCAAGCAGCTTTAGCAGTTCCTCTGTCGTATCTTTTATAATTTTTTCTTCTTTTTTAGTCATGTTATTTTATGTTTAAAAATTTAAAATCCTTAAGGCCGCCCCATCCCAAAATTAAATATTGCTGCACGATACCAAAAATAGTGAATGTATTCCAGTAGAGAGAGAGTCCAATCGGAAATGTATATGAGAAAAATCCGATCATAACCGGGAAAATATAAAGAGACTGGGATTGAAACGCACTTGCAAAATCATCTTTTTTCTTTTCCTTTTTATCTTTATTTTTGTCTTTCCCTTTATGCGGAATCATCATCTTAGATTGGATAAACTGAAATAAAAATGTTAAAAGAGGAACTATTAGAATGAGTGGTCCTATTTTTGAAATCAATCCTGCAGGATTTTGACCAAGCGGGATGCCAAGAAAATTTGGATCCCATGATCCGGAAAGTTTTAAGAAATCAAAATAAACGATTTTATTTATACTCGATACGACATCTTTTGCTCCCAGACTCACTATCTGCTGAAGAACCGAGTAAAGTCCCCATATAATAGGTATTTGTACTATAACGGGGAGGCATCCAGCAGCAGGATTTACTCCAAATTCTTTGTATAGCTTCATTGTTTCTGCCTGAAGTGTCTTAGCATCTCCTTTATGTTTGTCCTTAAGCCTTGAAAGGTGAGGGGTAACTTCCTGCATTTTTTTTGAAGCCTTAAGCTGAGAGGTTGTTAAAGGATATAGAATAAGTCTTATTACTATTGTCAAAATTATGATGGAAAAACCAAGAGAATATGGAATATGGAGGAAGAATAGAATCTTATATATTCCTACCAGTATGTTGATAATAGGATTGACTAATATATAATTAAATGACTCGATCATAATTTAGCTTATAGAAAGGCTGACATTTAAGAAGTCTTATAAAAGATAGATAACCTCCTTTAAAAACTCCCTCTTTTTCAATGCTTAATCGGGCGTACTGCGAGCATGTTGGATAAAATCTGCAAGAACTCTTAATCCCTAAAATATTCCTTAAAAAAACCGAAAAGAATCTCTGATAACCAATAATTAAAAGTAGTATTAGATATTTCATTTAATTTTTTTAAATAGTTTTTTTACCGATTCACAAATTTCTTTTATCTGCCTGTCTTTTATTTTAGGCCTTACTATCATAAGTATATCTTTTCCGGCCGGCAAATCGTTTTTATTTTCCTCTATACAGTGCCTGATTTGTCTTTTGATCTTATTTCTTATTACTGCTCTTTTATCTATTCTTTTAGAAACTACAACTGCAAATCTTTTATATTCTGTCTTATTCTCAGCAATTTTTATCAAAAAAAAATTAGAAGATATCTGATTTTCTTTTGTAAACCTTATGTTTTTGGGCAACCGCAACCCCTTTTTAAACATTGAGTTTAAATAGTGATTCTTTTTCTTCCCTTTTTTATTCTTCTTTTGATAACTTTTTTACCCGCATGCGTGTTTTTTCTATGCATGTATCCATGCTTTCTTTTTCGCTTAATTTTTTTCGTTTTTGTCAGTCTTTCCATGAATAATGTTTTTAAGTATAACAAAAAAGGCAATTTTTTAATAGAGGGAAAAGGACATAGTTTTATCTACTTTATTCTCTTGACAAGAAGTTCAGAACATCAGTAAACTAGTTCTCGCCCCTAAAATTGCCCAAGGGAGAAATTATGAATAACATCCAAGAGCTTTGGAAAGCAATACTCTCGGAAATAGAAACAGAAGTATCTAAGGCAATTTTTTTAACTCTTTTTAAAAAGACTTCTCTCTTGTCCTTTGAAGGTGAAGTTGCAACCATATCGGCGCCCTCCACTATGATAATTGACCTTCTTCAGAAAAGATTTTATCAGATCATTAAAAAGACTGTAGATAAACATACGGGTGTGGAGGTAAAAATCATTTTTGTCCCAAAAGCCGCCATAATGGAAAATATCACATCTTCAAAAGCCGGCCCTCTTTTTGAAGAGTATGAAAAACCATCTCTTCCAATTGGCCATTTGCCTAAAGTTAGAAAAGACTACACCTTCCAAACCCTAGCAGTTTCCGAAAGCAATCAGCTTGCATACGTTTCGGCACAGGCTGTTGTAAAAAAAATGGGAGAAGCATATAATCCGCTTTTTATCTATGGCCCTACGGGAGTAGGAAAAACGCACTTAATGCATGCTATAGCAAATCAGGTATACGAAGCAACGCCCAACAAAAAAATCATCTACATGACAAGTGAAGACTTCACAAACGAGGTGGTGGAGGCTATTCGCACAAATGACACGGCAAAAATGAAAAAAAAATTAAGAAGCGTTGATCTTCTTATAATAGACGACGTTCAATTCATAGTAGGCAAAGAAAGAGTTCAAGAGGAGCTTTTTCACACTTTTAATACTCTCGTAGACAAAGGGTCACAGATTGTTCTATCGTCCGACAGGCCTCCTTCAGATATTAAAAATATCGAAAAGAGGCTCTCCTCAAGATTTGCCGGAGGACTGACCGTTGACATAGAACCGCCTGATTTTGAACTAAGAACAGCAATTCTTCTGATCAAAGCTAAGAAATTTGAATTTGACTTACCAATTGAAGTGGCTAAGAAAATTGCAGAAAAAATTTTAGATACAAGAAGCCTTGAGGGAAATCTTTTAAGAATCATGACAGAGTATCAGGCAAAGGGATACAACATAGAAGCAATAGCTGAAAAAATATTGAATAATGGAAAAGAAGAGGAAAACCATTACCACCCGGATGAGTTAATAAAAAATCTGTGTGTTTTTTACAGAATTAAACCCACTCAAATAAAAAGCTCAAAAAGAGATGCATCTTTGGTTAAGGCAAGACAAATTGCTATGTATATTTTAAGAAAAGAGTTCGGAATGTCATTTGTTGAAATAGGCAATATGCTGGGAGGGAGAGATCATACTACGGTAATGTATGGTGTGGATAAGGTGGAAAACCTTCTTGCAGAAAAGAAATTCTCTGAGGAAATGGCAAGGATAATTAATTTTAATCGGGGACAACCTGTGGATTAATTTTTTTTTAAGTTTTTTTTGTCTTTATCCTCATTTTTTTCAACACTTTATCCACAATTTTTTAGGCTCTGCCTCTTGCTTTTTTCCACTTTTCCCTATAGACTACTACAACTACAAATTTAAAATACTTTAAATGAGGGTTTCGTTTCTTTCAGAAAACATCAATAAAAAAATCTCCTTCGTAAATCATGCCGTTTCAAATAGGTCTGTCCTCCCAATTCTCCTAAACCTTCTTCTCTTAGCAAAAAAAGGGAAATTTTTTATAAGCGCAACCGACCTTGAAATAGGAATAGAGGTAAGTATCCCGGCAAGTATCGAAGAAGAGGGCGGAATAACTGTTCCCGCAAGAACCTTTTATGAGCTTTTAGGAAGTATTCCCAGGGGTAAGATTGTTCTCTATACAAAAGATAATGCCCTTTTTTTTGAGACGGATAAAATAAAAACAGTTTTTCAAACTATTTCCTCAGAAGAGTTTCCAAAGATTTACGATGAAAAAGGCGATAAAATAACAACCCTGGACAGCAAAACACTAGGGAGCGATTTGCCAAAAGTTGTTTTGGCAGCCGCGTCAGACGCGGGAAGACCTGCCCTATCGGGCGTCCTTATAAAAAAAGAGAATAAGAGCGGTGGGTTCTTAATGGTAGCAACAGACGGATATAGATTGTCCCTTAAAAAAGGGGAGGGCGGTGAAAAATCAGCCGAAAAAAAAGACAAAGGTCCTCTTTTGGTTCCGGCCCGATTAATAAGAGAGTTGATTTCGGTTAAGGACTGGGCAGGAGATATAGGGGTATATTCCTCTGCCGGGAACAATCAGATCATTTTTTTTCTGGAAGATGCGGTTTTGGTGGGAAGATTAATAGAGGCCGAATTCCCAAATTATGAAAAAATAATTCCCTCTGATTTTTCAACCAGAACTGTGACAGACAGGGAGGAATTTCAAAAGGCTGTAAAGACCTGCTCTATTTTTGCAAGAGAGGCAGCAAATATTATAAAACTGTCTTTAGCAAAGGGAAAAATTGTTGTTTCCGCAAGCGCCCCGTCTTTAGGAGAAACATCTGCTGAGGTTGATGCAGTTATTGAGGGGGAGGAAAACGAAATAGCCTTTAACGCAAGGTATCTCCTTGAGTTTTTGGGAAATGTAGATTCAGAAAAAATTATTTTTGAAATGACAGGTCCGCTTAACCCCGGAGTTTTTAAATTAGATGGGGACAAAGACTTCCTTCACATAATAATGCCCATAAGAATCCAGGGTTAATAAGGAGGGCAAAAGCTTAAAGCATAGTCTCTTCCCGCATAGGTAGGATTTGCAGTTTCATTTGTTGTAATAACTACCGATAATTTGCACGCCGACTTTTTATCTACACCAAGCTTGGCAAGAAAATCGCTCTCCGCTTGGGTTTTTATTTCTTCAAACGGCGCGGCATCAATCGAAATTAGGAACCCATCAAATAGCGGAAAGTATTCAATGCTATACTTCTCATTTTTGGAGAGAGCAAGGTCTCCAATGTCATTTATTTTTTTTGAAGAAGCAGGAAAGTTATTTACTTCGACACCACTTATTATAATTTTCCCATTTTTATCTGGTAGAGCGCTGGATGGATGAGGATAATTAATCGGTACAGAAGTAGGCGTAGGTAGATTAGTTGTTGGAGCTTTTTTTTTGCCTACAAAAACAGACAGGGTTAGGTAAACCAAATATATAACTATAAAAAATCCAAATATAATAAATAAATATTTCTTCATATTATCGAATATTACACGCTCCAGCTGCGGACCATGGACTAAATCCACTATCATTATACAACTCGACTGCCTTTTTAATATTTGCTATTGGGTTAATAAGTGTTGCTTCACAAACATCTCTTCTTGACTCACTCAAAAGATTATCGCATGATTGAGGACCCCATCTTCCCGGACCGTATGCGCCCGCACAGTGAGCAACAAGATTAATCTGAAATAAGCCTACGCTATAATCGTTTGTTCCGCAGTTTGTGTTTATGCTATCAGGTTTTCCTCCGCTTTCTCTGTTGCATATTATAGAAAATTTACGAGCGACAGTAGGGTCTGGGAAATAATTTTGAAGAAAAGAAGGAGCGCAGTAATACTCAGTTGCTGGACTGCAGGTTCCGCCGCCCACTGCAGGCTCGGGCGCGCACATTCCCAAGTCCTTATCTGCCGCAAGCCATCCCAGTCTTGTATCGGTTGCTCCGGCGGGAGCAGATTTTGGATCCTGAATGTCCTTTCCTATAACAATGTGTACATGAGAGATTAGGGTTTTTCCAACAATTGTTCCCGAAGGATAAACATCTCCAATTCTTAGATTGGTCGATTGTATGTGGACAAGATGTAACGCCCAATTTTTTCCATTCTCCAGGACAGCCACAAATACCAGACCAAGTCCGCAGCTCCCGTTAACTGGCGTATCACACATATCCTGTGTCTGAGGGACTGCTTCAACATATTCCCACTGTAAAACTTGCCCTTGAATCAATGGGAGAATGACGTCTTTTCCCGTGGGTCCTCCTGTTAGAACATCAATTGCCTTGGCTCTTCTGCTATTAGTTAAACAAGGAAAACCTGCTCTCGTGTATGAATCGCCACAATGTCCATTAACAGGATCAGCATCGTAAGAAGGCGTTGAAATTGTCCCCTCCGATACGGGACAGCTTGCAATTGAAGTTACGGGACTTGGATTTGGCGCAGGATTTGCCAAACCAGTCCCGCCCCCTGTCGTGGCAACTATTATAATTACAACGAAGATAATAATAAGAAGAATTACGCCTACTATAATTGCAACTGGAGCCCATACCTCACTTGTTGCAACCGCTTCTGCCGCAGTGCCCGCAGTTCTCCCTATTTTAATTGCCATTTTGATATTTTTTGCGGTGTTTACAGCAGAGTTTGCTCTATCAATTGCCCCTGGCCTTCGTTGTCTTTGTCGTTCGTCCATAATCTAATAATATCAGAACTAGGGTTTGTTTAAAACGGGCGGTGGTGATTGCGGAGGAGCTGTGTTAATATCGGGAGGATTTTGATTCGGAGGTGGACTGGTTTGATTACTGACTGGTGTTTGGTTTTCCGAAGGATTTTTCTCAACCGCACTCATAGAATCGATAGGTGAACTATTCTGGGGCGCTGTTTCGGCTGAGATTTGATCTTGTTGTTTGGCAAGCTCCTGTGGATTTGAAGTAATTATACTATGTTCAAAAGGAGCAGCGATAACTTTCATAACTACATGGTTTTGCCCGGCAAAAAATAAACCCTCTCCAATGTCAGATGATAAAAGAAGTTCTTTCTCACCCTCAGAAAGATAAAAGACTTTCTGAATCAAATCGATCTCAGACGGACTTTGCTTTAAGAGCATTTGAATTGATGAGTTTGACAAAACCGCCTTTCCATAATCAGTTGATAGAAAATCCTGAACATCTTGTGTCGCAGTTGTTAAGGCAAGATAATATTTCCTGGCTCTTTTTGCAATTCCATAAACAAAAGAAGCCGAATCTTCATATTTCATAATATACCAAGCCTCATCAAGAATAAGGAGTCTTCTCTTAAGACTTTTTCTAACCCTTGTCCAAACAAAATCCAAAACTATATGCATTGCTATTGGCCGCAGTTCTTCCTCAAGTGCCTTTATAGAAAAGGCAGTAAAAGGATTTGTTATATCAAAGTTCGACTGCTGATTAAATATTCCGGACAAACTTCCTTTAATAAATTTTTCAAGACGAAGGCTCAAATTTTTTGCCGTCTGATCTTCCATTCCCAAGAGGACTTTATATAGATCTTCCATTAAAGGCGGCAGTTTTTTTTGAGTTGCGGGATCCGCGGTTATTCCTTTTTGCCTGTATGTTTCAACAAGCCCCCTATCAAGAATTGCGTCTTCCCCCGCATCGAGCTTTCCCATGACAATTCCTAAAAGTCCGTGAAGAGATAAAATTTTAAGTCCCAATTCGTTCTCCCCTTCTTCGTAAAGGCCGGATAAATCAAATGGGTTTATTTTTACAGGATCAGATGCGGTAAAAGAAACATATTCTCCTTCCAGTGTTTTGGCTAGTGCCTCATATTCGCCTTCGGGGTCAATAATAATAACTTCAGTGCCGAACATGAACTGCCGCAGTGCCTCAAGTTTAATAAGGTATGATTTTCCAGCCCCGGATTTTCCCAAAACTACTTCGTTTGCATTCTCAAGCGAGTATCTATCAAAAACAATTAAAGATCCATTCTGTTCATTAATTCCATACATGATTCCCTTATCTTGAGTAAGTGTCGCAGATGTGAATGGAAATGTTGAGGCAAGGGATGTTGTGTCCATGTTTCTTGCTATATAAAGCTTATCTACTCCAATTGGAGTCGTAGATTTAAAACCGTCCTCCATCTGAAGGGTCGTAGTTTTTGTTATAAGAAGAATAGACGAAAGAGTCGATGTAAGTTTTTTAGACGCTTCTTCAAGATCCTGCAAGGATTCGGAAAATAGTGTTATGTAAAGACCAAACTGGAAAAATCTTTCAACTCCTTTTGCAAGCTGTTCTTGAAGAGAAAGAGCATCCTCGAGTGCTGCTTGTACCTTTGGATCAACAATTTTTCCTTCTTCTGCCTGAGAAGATATAGTTGCCTCCATTTCTGCAATCTTTCTTCGAATATCAGATAGAACATCGTTTGATAAAGTTGGATAACAGAACATTGAAATATTCATTGAGTGATCAAAATCAATTAAGGGGGACAACCAGTTGGGAGAAACAAAGCGGGGATAGCCTACAACAAAAAAGGTTTTATAAAAAGAATTTCCAACTCTTATGTAATTAAAATCAACCTCAACGGAAGAGGGAGCAATAATATCGGCAAGAGAAGTTGTTCCCTTCTCAAGCTTTGCTATGCCCGCAAGAGTAGTTGGAGCTTCCGGTTTGGGAACCTGTTTCTGATTATTCTGTTTTTGCTTTTGTCCAAATAATTTCATGCAGAATTTCCCCCTCTTACGATTGGAGTTTTTATTTCATCTGTAATCTGATTCGTTTCGACGGTGTCCCCGTTATAAATTTCGTAGAATAGCTTAACCAGTTCCTCTTTTCCAAGAGTTTTTGCGCGCAGATTAAGTCTTGCAATCTGGGACAAAACAGACTCTGCCTTTGAGCCAAGAGAAGCCTTGGCTTGGTTTAAAAAAGAATCGGCAGATGTCAGTACTCCCTTTTCAAGATATGAGTATGGAATTACAATGTAAAATTTTTTATCCAGGACCGTATTTACTTTTACAAGCTCTTTTACAAAATCTCTGTAAAGCTTAATCTGCATTGAAAGCAGATGATTTTGAGTTTGCGCACCCTGCGTTTCTAAAAGTTTTAAATAAGATGATATATCAAGTTTTTTGCTTCTTATAAAGATTTGCACGGGGAAAGACAGAGAATTAAGGAGAGATGCATAGGAAAAAATTTTCATATCCTGCTCCTCTTTGGAAAGAAGTGCAAAATTAGTTGCATTCACTTCTATAATAAGACAGGCATTTTTCCCCGACAGAATAACTATATCCTCTTGGATATTCTCAATTTCTGTAAATTTTTGAGTTGTCGCTTTTTTTCTTTGGACAGGTTTTATCATGTTTTTTGCTTTGCAGGATTAAAAAGAGATCTTCTTAATTCTTCTCTTGTATCCAGAGAAATAATTTCAATTGGCATTAAAATTTCGTCTATAACTCTTAACTCAATTGTGTCAAATTTATTCTCTGCCTTTGGGTCTTCAAAAGATATTGTGTACACGCCGTTTGCAAGAGGAGTTGCGGATATAAATTGACCAAGAACGTTTGTTTTAAATGCCCGCACGGGATTTCCGGCATCATCTTTTACTTCAACTAAAATATTTGGAAGCGGATTGCCTCTTGGGTCTTTTATAATCCCGGCTATTAAATTCGGTACGTCGGCGATTAGCGGTAATCCTAAGCTTTTTACAAGCTCTTTTGGAACTTGCCTGACTGTTTGGGTTTGGATTTTAGGTTGAGCAACGCTTGGGGCAAAAACATTTTGATTTTTCATTTCAAGTTTTTTCCTAAGCTCAATTATTTGATTTTCTAAAGTTAGTTTTTGGGATTGAACCTCTTGTAATAGTTTTTCCAGTTCTAATGCCTTTACGTGAGCAGTTTCATATTGTGCAGAGCCCATCTTCTGAAAAGTTTGCGCAAGCTTTGCTTCTTCCAGCTGTTTTTTTAACACTTCTGCTTCGGTTTTAAGATTATCTTCTAGATTTTCCTTTTTATCTTCTGTTTTTGGTGCCGTTTTTTCTAACAATTGTACTTTTTCCAGTTGTTGGTAGGGTGCTGGCTGTTGACCTTGATTTATCTGCCCCCCCGTAGACAGAGAGGAGAGTGAATTTAAGAAAAATAATTCTTTCTCGTCAAGTTTATTTGCCGGCTTTTGAGGAAGCGATTTTAAGAAATCTTTTAATCTTTGGGTAGAATCCGGAGAAGCTTGTTGTGTTTGCAAAGCCTCCGGCTGTTTTTTAAACTCCGGAAACCACATATGACCGCCAATTTTTTGATAGACATATTGAGTCGGATTTAAAAGAGCCTTAAAGTAGTTTGCAATCATAATGTCAAATGGCCTTCCCCCTATCGGGATGAATGCGGCTGCCACTCCAAATCCTACGAAAAGTAACACAAAAGGAAGTTTTATAAGAATAAAAATAGGGAGAATAAAGGTAATCCATCCCAGGATTACTCCGGCGACAAGAAAAGCAAATTGTTTAATTGTCATGTCTCCAATTAGCTTAAATTGAAAGCCTGTTATGTCCTGAGGAATTGGGTGATTTTCCATAATACTTCAAATAGTGTATAACGTGAAAAATCTCATTTCAAGATTATCAAAGTATGTCAAAAGAGTAGTTAATTGAGGCTACTGTGAAAACCCAGTGGTTAAGTGGTCAATGGTAAATCGTAAATGGTAGATATTTTTTACTGACAGTTTCCAAAACCAAATTGTTTAATGCAGGGGACGTTGGTTATATCGCTTATTACATTTATGATGAGAAAAGAAAGCAGAATTACAACAAGCCCAATTATTGCATAGGTTAATGTATTCCTCGCATCTTCTACTAATTTTTCCTGTCCTCCCGATCTTAAAAATTTTATTCCTGCAAACATAATAAAAAATATGGCAACAACCGCTGCAAAAATTAACGACCAATTTACAATATTCTGAAAGACTACGGGAATACAGTTAAGTGTGGCAACCTTGCTTACAGGATCAACGCAGTTATCCCATGTTTTGGAGATATCTAACGGCACATTTTTAGATTAACAAAGAAAATAGAAAAACGCAAACAGAAGATATTTTTTAATTGGATTTATTGGCAGGTTGGATTAGCAAGAGAAGGAATACAAAGATGTTGCAGGTCAAACGGTTTGCCGGTAATTATAGTGATAACTGTATTTAGTATGAAGAAAGCCGCGATTACTATCACAAGTCCGACTATCGCCGCAACTATATGATTCCTTGCATTTTCAACCGCCGTTTTATCTCCCCCTGATAATATCCACTTAATGCCTCCATAGATAAGAAAGGCAACAGCGATAACTATTCCTATTACAAACAGAATGGATACAATGAATTGAGGAACCTGTTCAACTTTAATATTTTGTGCCGAACCAACGGGTGGTTGAATATCTATTGCTTGAGCAAAGACAGATCCAGTAAATAAAAAATAAGATATGCTAGAAGCAAAAATTCCTAAAGTTTTTCTCATTAATCTTATAATAGGAACCTTTTTAAGGTTTGTCAAGCCCCGATTTAATCGGAGTCAAGTGGTATTCAGAAATTAAAGAAAAAACCTGGGTTATAGCCAAGAAGCGAAAGGACAATCTTTACAATTGCAAAAGCAGTGACAATTACTACAAAACCAATAATGGCATACGTTAATCTAGTTCTTGCGCTAGCTATTTTTTCTTTGTCTCCTCCAGAAAGCATCCACTGGATTCCGGAATAAATAACAAGAGCAATTGTAATTATAACTCCCGCAACGAATAAAAGATTAAAGCCAAGATTAATAACCTTTTGTCCTGTGTCAATTCCGCCGGTTGGTACACCTGCAGGCGCTTCTATCGGGGTTCCGTTTATTGATAGGGCAAGTTTCATAATTAGTTATTAGCAACTAGCCATTAGTGGCTAGGAACTAGTTGCCAGTTGCTATTTTCCTAATCCAGGAATTCGGAGGATATCAACTCCGATTATCTGCAAAATCACCAAAGAAAATATAATAAAGATCAATCCAATTATAGCTGAGATAAGCTGATCTCTTGCTGCCTGAAGCGCTTCCGGTTCCCCCCGCGCTGCCATAAGTTTATAGCCTGAGTAAATTATAAGAAGAAGCGCAATTCCCCCCGAAACTCCCAAAACCAGACTAAAAATTGATTTCACAAGTCCTGTAGGATCAGTACTTATATTAATTCCCAAACCCGTTTCCACAAAACTGCAATGCCCCTTTTGGTCCGCGCCTTTTGCACAAGGTAATGATGGGGGATTAGGTTCTGTAGGCTCAGGGGTAATCTCTTTGTCGGATTTGGGAGGTATACAGACGAGGGCTGCCCCGAGGATATTGAATTTGATTTCACCGCATTTATAAATTTTGCAATCCTGAGAGACACATGGCTGTGAATACAAACATTTATCACCTTGGCAAGCAGATGATCCAGGTGGATTTTTACAAAAATAATTCCCATTGTTCTCTTTACATTCATATGCTTGGCATCCTTGACTAGAACAAGGCTGGGTTGTTAGACACAACTTGGCGTCAGGATCATCGCAAGGTATAGTAGATGTTGAAGATCCAGGAGGATTTTGAGAACCCGTAGGAGTAACAGCATTTGCATTTGAAGAAACAAAAAAAGGTATAAAAATAAAAAACCCGAGAATTATAAAAATTCTTCTCACAAAATTATCGTATAAGAAAATCAAATCGAATGCAAGCGAACCTCTCTATATTTCTAAAAGTTTTTTGGTAAGGCTCCTTGTTTCTTCGGTGAAGAATTTTTTTACTTCTTCCCATGAGATTTTCTCGATCATCTGCGGCACTTCCTCTTCGTCTGCATCCCTGAAGTATTGGAGACTTCGTATGATATGGTAACTATTGTTGGACAATTTTTTGTATTTGCTGTCGTAAAAACTAAGAACTTTATTAAGAGAAAATCTTTGTTTGACAATTAGATAAAGATCAATAAAGTCCCGTTTTGTACCTCGGTCACAGATGGCGGCAATCTTCATAGCGGCAAGGTCAGGGAGTGAAGCAATATTGATTTGCATGAAAGGTAAACTCTTTTCAATTAACGGGTAAGGATAATAGAATAAACTGAATTTTACTTTTGGGAATGTTCCTAAAATAGTCCACTTTTCAGTTCTTTGAAGAATAAATCCCGGGAAACTTTCTAGTTGCTTCACTGTTGGTTTTGTTTCGAACTCAACATTAGTGAAAAAATCCAAATCAAATGAGTAGCGGTGACCAAGCCAAAGTGCGCAAGCTGTGCCTCCGGCAAGATAAGCTTTAGAAAGAAATCCAGATTTTCCTAATATGGCCAATGCGCCCTTCGCATTTTTAGATACTGCGTTTGTAAACATAGAATATCTTTTTCCGAAATTCCCAGCACACCACCCCAAAAAGTGGCTGTTCTTGGGGAGATTCCGCGGCCCGTCATCACAACTTGTCTAATGAGTTTTTTCGAGAAGGCTTTAAGGAGCCAACGAATTGCTTTTTCATCGCCAAATTCAAGCAGGCGGACAATGACATACTCAGGGCTTTTTTGGGGGTCAAGTTTTTTAAAGTCAACATCCCAGAAATATTTTTTCAAGGACGACGGTAACTTTGTCATAGTATCATTTTACCATAATTACGAGATAAAACGAACTCCCCTGCCTTTTATTGTTTGTAAATGGGCGGGATTGTTCGGATCTTCTTCGATTTTCTTGCGGAGTCTGAAGATAAGCTGATCCAAAGCCTGATCTGTTACACCCGCCACCGATTTCGTATCCTGCCAGACCGCTTTTATAATTTCATCCCTTTCTATAATTTTATCGGGATTCTCCAATAGGAATCTTAGTAACTTAAATTCCGATGAAGTGAGGGATTCTGATAAGACAATATTACCCTTTCTAATCTCATTAGTAACTGCGTCATACTGAATTGCTTCATTGCTCGATTTTTTCATTGCTGTAGTAAAATCTGTAAGAAGGGGAATAGTGATTCTAGCATCTTTTACAAGACCAACATCAATAAGATAGCCACTAGTGCCTAGTCGATTAGTGACTAGTAATTTCTGTTCGGATGGAGCGAGTGTTTGCCAGATTTCATGTAAAGAACCTTGTATGTTTTTCTGTTCGAGTAGAAATCTCGATAATTCTCTAGTTGCTAGTCGCCAATTGCTAGTCGCCGGTACTGCTTCAAGACAAAGCCTTGTTAGCTTTCCATGTCCGGCTGTAAGTTTTAGAACTTCTTCAATTATTTTTTTATCGATTTTTTTTCCGCTTACTTTTTCTAGATATGAGATTCTAAAATCAAGACCAAGTTTATCAAAAAGCGGCAGATAAATAATATTTCCGGCTAAGAATTCGTAAAAATCCGCAAAAAGCATTGGCTCTATTAAATCCTCCAGGGGTCTGTTAAGAGAAAAAATAACCGAAAATCTATACTTTGCTCTGTTTCTCAAGATTCTTAAATTTGCAAAAAATTCTGTCTCAAGCATGGATATATATTCTTCGAATCGGTCAAAAAGAAAGACCACAGTTAGCTCTTTTTCTATACATAAAAAATCTATGGCTCTTTTTAATCCCTGAAATAAAACAAGTTCGTCATTTGTTTTTAAGCTTTCATTGAAAATCTCATTTACTTTTTTATAATCTTTGGTCATTTTTCGCTCGCGCAGGGAATCCGAAAGAGACAGGAATATAAATTTTGTGGCTTCAAAAAGCGGCTTTTTGCGAATTTCAGAGAAGTTTAGAAGCACGAAATGGAACCATCTTTGATTTTCTCCTAAATGTTTTATCCGAACATTCGTGTTATAAGTTAGAAGACCTAAGAGATTTGATCTCCCAACTCCAGGAAGTCCAACAATCTGGCAGGAATTGCCATTTTTAATATATCCGAGTATTTTTTCAATCTCGGAAAAACGACTGCCCGAAGGGTAGAGTGATTCAAAATGTTCCATAATTTAGCAATTAGCAACTAGAAACTAGCAACTAGTCGCTAGGAACTGGTTTTCTTTTGGTCGTTTCTAATATTTGTAATCATTTTATTTAACATTCTCATAATCTCACCAAGTCTTGCCATGAGAGGAAGATAATTTTCTTTTTCTAAAATACTGATGTTCGTAGCTATTTCCAGTTGAGTTTCTAGCTCTGCGCCCGATGCAAATGCAATTTGCAAAAATTGTCTAAATTCGGCTCTTCCTCCTCTACAGAAACCCTCAGCTATGTTGGAAGGAATTGAAAATGCAGATCTTCTGATCTGGTTGGTTAAACCGTACTGTTCTGACCTTGGGAAAGATTTAGTTACTTGAAATACTAGAGTTGCCAACTCCATCGACTTTTGCCACACAATTAATTCTCTATAAGATTTTACTTTCATGCTTATACTAGTGGCTAGTAACTAGTCGCTAGTCGCTTCTAGTTATTGTAATCATATTGTAATCTTCTTGAAAGCTATTTATCAAGCTATTCAACCCTGCCCGCCCTAGAATGTAGGCATATGAAAGAGCTTGAAATAAGAGCACCATTTAACAGCGAGGGTTTGACAAAGCCTATCGGCCATTCTACACTTGATGTAAGAGGACCCCGATTAAATCGGGGAGGAAATATTTTTATGCCAGAAACAGGAGAACAACCGCCAAAGCAGCCTGGAATAAAACCTACTTTACCTGAAACAGAAAGTCCCCAAGCTCCAAAAGAGCGGCAAGTTACTCCAGAAATGGTACAAAGAGCCCGTGGAGCATGGGACGAACTCAACTTTGGGAGAAATATACCCGTTGATGAAAGACGAGTTCAAGAAATGATGATTGCTGAAGGTGTCGGTCCTGTGGCAGGAGGAGCAGAGGCACTGCGTCTTACAGATTTTCCAGACCCAACGCTGCAGAATATAGCATCGGAATTAAATGCGGAGATTAATAGAGTCGGTGCTGGAAATCCTCTTGATCCAAATTTTGTACAAGAACAACGAAGAAGAGTAAGAGACCTGCTTGATCGGGGACAAGTTGATATAGCTCAAGCAAATAGATTGCTAGGGGAATTAAACTCCTGGATGGCAGAAGCGCAAGAGGGGCAGGAGGCAAGACTCGGTAGATACTTTGGATCAAGAGATGAACAACTAATTTTAAAAGACGCAGAAGAAAGAGAGCGTCTATTTGAAGAAATTTTTGTAGGCGTAGATGCCAATCCCGGCGTAGAATTTTTAAGAGCTTTAAGCCTTGAAGCTAGTGGAAAACTTGATAATTTTTTCACAATATTAAATCATGCAAGAGTTTATGACATCACAGGAGCGGATATTACAGATGACCCAAATAGAGCAGCTGAAGTCACAGCGGCACATGATCGATACGTCCATGAATATTCTGGTAGACAAGAAATCCGAAGAATTCTCCATGATGCAAACTGGAGCGTTTCTGGAGGTGGAGATATTCAAGAATTTGGGCGAGCAATGAGTACGTTCAAGTCTGAGCACATTGATCTTATTTTTGAAGATCCAATAGTGGGCACAGCCTTGCATATGTTTGAACAAGCATTCCAACAAATAAAAGCGGATAACGGAGGCCAACTTCCTTATGAAGAAATCGCATGGAATTACAAAACAGAATCCAGCAAGCTTGAAGATAAGGTATGGAGTTTAATGCGAGAAGAGATGCGAGCAGGAATAGTTCCAAACATTCCAGAGTGGAGGCTAAGACGCGCAATCATTTTAGCACGAGGATTTGGAGTCGCTTCGCTGAGATTTCCGGAAATTGCAGCACAGGCAAGACTTCCGGAAGAAACACCTATGGCGAATACCACCGATAGAATGTCAAGATTTGGAAGTATTTATGGCGAGTCCATCGCGCGATATCTTGATCCGTTTGAACACTTGATCGAAAAATTTGGTATAGGAGCAGAAAATAGGGCGCTCCTATACTACTTTTTAACTGGGGAAAAAGCGCAATTTAACAGTAAAGAGCAACTACAGCTAGCTCTAAAAATGGAATCAGACCGGTCGTCAACAGAAAAAAGATTAATTGATATCGTAAATATTTTTAGAATTGGAGGAGGATTCAGTCAGTCCTCATGGAGACAGTTTATGTCCATGAGACATCTCCCTCCTGAAGAGAGAAGACGTTTTGGTATTGGAATTCTTGAATCAAGAGTTCATGGAGACGTAGATGATGACATACGCGCCACGGTTGAAAGAGATCTGGCAGGTAGATCAGAGCAAGAAATGGCTGATGAAGTTAAAAGAAGACAGGCAGGAAAAGAAGCAATGATTCTTCAAAAAAGAATAGCTATGTGGAAAGATGCCCTTAAAGCAAATCCCTTGCGAGTTATGTGGCAATGGGAAGAGAAAGCTCCGGGGCAAAGAGTAAGTTTTTTGAGTGAAGCTCTTGGAGTTTCAGAAGATGATGCGAAAAACTTTCTGCCTCAAGTTGAAAAAGACCTTATTATAATTCAAGAAAACACTGTTCAGGCACTTGGCCGAGGTGATATATCATATGATGATCCTGAAATGCTTGATTACACAGTTATAAGCGGAGGAGCTCCAACTGCTGAGGAGATAACAAGAAGAGACCAAACACAAAGATATGTAAAAAAAATTCGCGATAAAGCTGCAGAAAATGATCACGAGTTTATAAAATCTCTTTTTGAAAAAACTCATGCAGAAAGAAGTCCATTCCCTTTTGTTATTGGGTTTGAAGATATTCCATTTTCGGATTTTGACTTTATTAATACGGGAGGGAGAGGATTTGCCAGAAGAATCAATGATTATGGCGCATCAGTAACGGCAACAAACGAGTTATTAGGTCTTATAACGAATATTCCAAAAACTCATGACGTCAGGCCTCTTATTGAAAGCTTAGGCAAAATTAAGGAGGCAGTATCACAGTATGACCATTCAATAGCAATGGAGGTAGTTCCCTATTTCGCAAGAGGTATAATACGAATATACGATAAAGATTTGGTTGCAAGACTTCCTCTTGGAATTGGTACCTTGGTGGGCTTATTAAGTGATACTTCTTTTGCCCAAACAGAATACGGAAGAGAGGCAATGTCTTGGGATGAAGGAGATAAGTTTAACTTTACAAGGCATCTTTTACTTGAACAACTTGCGTCAAAAGATGAAGTCAAGAAATTAAGAAAAGAAGTTGGAGCGACTCCTGTAAATCTTGGCGTTGACATTGCAAGAACCTATGGACAGCTTGCATTATTACTTTTGCTTTTTAACTTTGCTAAACAGGTTTCAAATGAGGGCAAATAGACTAATTTATAGTTTCTCATTTTGCTCCCGGCGGGGTAAGCGGTGGTTTTTTAAACATATTCACGTAATATTTTGCTTGAAGTCCTTGCATAACCGTACCATATGCTCCGCCCACTACTCTTGGTCCAGTTCCAATTGCTGCTCCAATCGAAGAGAGGTCGACTTTTGGAACCTTGAGAGCTTCTCTTAGAGTTTTAACTATATTGGGTGTTGTAAGGATTATGCCAAGTCCGATTATTGCTCCAAAATGATCTGCTGCATTCGGATTGCCAATAAGAGGAGGTACAAACATATTTCCTCCGCTTTTTCCAAAAATCTCCATAAAGTTAGCGCCTAGTAAAAACATTGCAATCGTTGCAGGAAATACCGAAAGATTTGCAACCAAACTCCTTAACCACGCTGTAAAACCAATACTGCTTCCGGGAAACAAGCCTGCGACAATCCAAAAAGGAGCAAACACAATATTGATGAGAATCATTATATAGGCAGAAAGAAGCGTAAACCAAAGCCTAAAAAGCGCCCATAGGATTGCAATAAAAATTATAAGAAACGTGATCATGGTGAAGATACCTGTTACTACCACCTCTCCAATGTTGTCTGCAAGATTACAAGTACCTCCAAATAATCCAAAGGTTACAAAGTTAAGTGCCCCTGTTATGAAGTCTCCCGCAAGGGGTATTTTATCAAGAATTGTACAGGGTATAGATAATGCACTAAGCGGTGCGAATATTAAGCCTAGTCCAACACTACCAATGAAAGTAGTAAAAAAATTTGGAGCAAAACCGCTTATTATTCCTCCTATGCCATATGATGATTTAATGGCAATGTTAAAGATATTAAAGGTTCCTTGTGCAACTCCAAATGGGGAGGTATAAAGATTTGGAATGCCTTGACCGGGGTCTAGTATGTTAAAAATTAAATAAATAAAGATGTACATGACATCGATTAAAAAACCTGCAATTGCAAACGAAAAAGTAACTAACAACAGTCCTATTATTAATTTTGGGATTTGATTTTGTATTGTCATTACAGTCCTTGGATCAATTTTTATTCTCAGCATTATTGCAACTCCTACTATTACAAAAACTAAAACAAACAGAAGATAAACAATATCCCTAAATTTGCTCCAAAGTTCAATTAAAGGAGAAATGCCTGCAAAGCCAACGCCGTTATTTGCGGCGTAAGTATGTTTTGTAATTCCAAAATTTTGGGCAAGATTAATCGCATAGTCTACTGTATGAGCAGGGGGTCTGTACATCATTCCTATGAGTCCTCCCATTACTCCAACAGCACCACCACCTCCTTCTACAAATCCAATATTCCCCGTTTTTGGATCAACGCCCAAACATTTTCCCGAAGGGTTCGTAGGATCAACACCTGCCAATTGGCAGGTTAAAGCGGACATTACTTCTATCATTACGCTTTGGGTATAATTGTGAAGATTATTTGGGACATCCGGGTTGGTGCTTGGGGCTGCGTATTGGTTTTGCGCAACAGTTGCCGGATTGTTGTAAGATTGAGCAGATACAAAAGAGGGAGAAAACAGAAAATAGACAACAGAGAATAATAAGAGAAGGAAAATTTTTGGTCCAACTTCGCTAAAGCTTCGTCGGACAAGGGCAGATAATTTCATTCTTATCCCAGTTTGATATATTTTTTTATTAATGTCAAGAAAATAGAAGGATTGTTAAGTTGTTCCATTGCCCAATTGTTACAAAATAGACTCAGTGGTATAATAATGCAGTAAAATTGGAGGAGTGCAAGAGTGGTTTATTTGGCCGGTCTCGAAAACCGAGCGAGCATTAGCTCACAGAGGTTCGAATCCTCTCTCCTCCGCATGAAATTTGAATTTTCTGCGGGCGGAATTGTTTATAAAAAAGAAAGTGGTAGGATGTTCATTCTTGTTGCCCAACATTCCCAACATCATGGATGGGTTTTTCCAAAAGGGATTATCGGAGACCACAAAAAAGGAGAAAAAAAAGAAGAAACGGCCGTAAGAGAGGTTGGGGAAGAAACGGGTATTAAGGGTAAAATTATAAAACCTTTACAACCCATAACTTATTGGTATAATTTTGAAGGAGAAAAAATTAAAAAGACCGTATATTATTTTTTGATGGAATTTGTTGAAGGAGATATTAAAAATCACGATTGGGAAATGGAAGATGTCAAATGGCTACCAATCGAAGAGGTAGAAAATAAACTTACTTATAAATCAGATAAACAAGTTTGGGAAGAAGCAAAAAAGTTTATAATAACTAGTGGTTAGTTGCTAAAAGGAGGGGTCGCATAGTGGTCTAGTGCGCGCGCTTGGAAAGCGCGTATAATCGCAAGATTATCGCGGGTTCAAATCCCGCTCCCTCCGCAGAAAAAAATTTATGATTTTGTACGAGGCGTCCTCGGAGGGAGTCGAACCCTCAATCCTTGGATCCGCAATCCAATGCTTTATCCATTAAGCTACGAGAACAATTTTGACTTCAATTATTTTATCTCAAACAGGGTTACGAAGCAACTTTTGTATTTTCAAGAGGAAAATTTTTGGAAAGCCAGTCGCCTGATTTTTCCATAAAAGTAGATTTAATTACCTCTCTATAGGGCAGAAAGGGGAGGAGAACTCTTTTTACGTGTTCTTTATCAATGTCTCCTAAAGTAAGCGTTAGCTCTCCGGGAATAAAAGAGTGTGTCCTTATGTGCAGAACCTCTATCCCCTCAATTTTTCTAAAATAAAAATCGTATAATTCCTGCCATAAGAAGAAATGATCTTCAATTGTTACTCCCTCTGTACTTATCCTATAATGAAAGTTATGAGGCGGAACAGTGTTAAGGGCAAATGCCACAAAAACAAGCGAGGCAACAACCAGCATGAGCAGATACTGGGAGAAGAGAAATAAAATTACTTCCACCAAAAGCATTATAAGAAGACTCGTTAAATAATATTGTTTTCCTCTTTTTCTAAACGGTCTTCCAGGGGAAGTCCATGACAAAAGGGTCTTAACTTCTCCCGGATAAGACTCCGAAGGATCGGGGGAGGGAAGATCTAAAGGTTCTTTTGGAAGATCCAAGTGCTCTTTTGGTAAACCTTGCCTGCCGGCAGGCAGGTCGATTGGTTCTTTTGGCAAAAATTTTTCCTTTGGTTCTTTGGCAGACATATTTCTAATCTATATGATTATTCGGAGCAAGTCAATGAGCGGAGAGGGTGGGATTTGGTTCGACTTCGCTCACCATAAACTTCTCATCCCATTTACGCTTCGTCAATCTCAGAGCATAAAGTCCTGAGCTTGCCGAAGGGCGGAGAGGGTGGGATTCGAACCCACGATTACCTTACGGCAACAATAGTTTTCAAGACTATCTCCTTAAGCCACTCGGACACCTCTCCAAAAACATGAATAGTGATTAGCGTTTAGTATTATAATTAAACTCATAGATTATTTCCATAACTATTCTTTATACCTTAAATAAATATCCAACAATTATGCCAACAGTGGTTGCAATAGCTCCAATAATGAATAGCTCAATTGCGCTTCGAAGCGGTTTATGCTCGACTAGATACCCTTTCAGATACCCGATAATGAAAAGTCCTGTAAATGCTGACGCAACAGCAAATATCTTTGCAATGGGTTGGTCAAAGGCCAATATTGGCACGATGGAAAAAGCTCCTCCTATCAGGTACGCAATAAACATTATAAGCGCCCCGATATACAGACTGTCTGTATGTCTTCCGCTTTTATCCATCTGATGTACTGCTTTTTCGCTTGAATATTGACTTGCAGCCATTGACGACGCTTCAACCGTTACTGCGACAAGCGCGGCAAGAACTATAATTTCTTTATTACTTACTCCGGTTGAGATTCCGATAACCACCCCTGTTGTTGAGACTATGCCATCCTGAAGTCCAAACAGAAGTGAACGAAGATAATCTTCATGCAGTGCTTCTTTAACTCTTCTCATAGCTTTATTATCTCAAATATGTGCTTTTTAATAAAGGCTCTTCCAGATCCTGACTTAAGATATTTTTCAAAATTAAATGCAGTGTATTTATTTGAGAAAGCAAAATAACAAACAAGAGCTACAGGTAATAAATTTTTAGTTGCAGGGACATGACCTTTTTTATGTCGTTCAAGACGAGATATTAGATTATCGGTGCATCCTACATATGGAAGATTATTATTACATCTTAAAACGTAAACATAATAGAAGCGGACTGTGTCCGCCGAAGGTCGCCTACCATAAACAGGTATGTCTTTAATATTAGTTTTCATTGGCGAATGTCGCCTTCCGCCAAGGCTATGGCGACCGAAGGGCGGAGAGGGTGGGATTCGAACCCACGCGAGCCTTGCGGCTCAGGAATTTAGCAAACTCCCGCAATGGACCAAACTATGCGACCTCTCCATACCAACAATTAACAATTTAACAATGAAACAATTCAACAATTGCAAAGCGTATTATATCATCTACCAATCTCTTCTGCTACACTTTTTCCATGAGTCTATTGGATTTTCTCTTTCCTAAATTTTGTGTAAATTGTCGCAAAGTGGGGGATTATATTTGTGCGAACTGTTTTACTTTTATTTCTTTCGATACCGATGGAGTTTGCGCCGTCTGCGGCAAGCCGTCTATTAACAAGCTGACTCATCCGGGATGCAAGAATAAATATTCGATTGACGGCGTATTTTCAAGCATTCTCTATAAAGGCGTTTCCAAAAAACTCATTTATAATTTTAAATACAAGCCTTACTTAGCAGATCTTCGAAAACTTCTTTCGGAGCTTTTTTATGAAGGCTTAATTCAAAAACAGGAATTTTATGATGCGATCAAAAGTTCACAAAAATTAATTCTAGCTCCTATTCCTCTTTTTCCATCACGAGAACGCGAAAGAGGATATAATCAGGCAGAATTACTGGCAATGGATCTGTCTAAAAGATTAGGAATTAAAACAAACAATTTGCTAAAAAGAGTTAAAAAAACAAGTTCGCAGGTAACACTCTCAAAAAAACAAAGAAAGGAAAATATTAAAAATGTATTTGAGCTTAATCCTGACTCAAAAAATTATATACACAAAGATTCATCAGCTTTTTTGGTAGATGATGTTTTTACCACAGGCGCAACATTAACGGAAGCTGCAAGAATACTTAAAAGAAATGGTATGAAAAGCGTCTGGGCATTGACTTTGGCCAGAGACTGAGATATAATTACGCTTACTGGGGATGCATTGCATCGACAGGAACGTACTTTAAAAACTGCAAGCCGACTTTGATAATAGTCGATAAACAAGATCAAAACTTAAATGCTAGAAGCAATTTTAGCGGTCAATTGGCTTATGCCTATGCGCCTCAAAACGCATACGTAAACTAAGAAGACCTGTTCATAGCGTCTTTCTCAACGAGGCGTTATGGGCATAAATAAAGTTGAGCTATAAATAAGAAATAGGTTTGTTTCTTATTCGAACTTATAAACCTTTGCTTTATTTATTTCCTGCCGGTTGGAGAAAATATTGCGAGATTTAAAAATTGGCTAAGCTTGTAGATGTTCTTAATTATACTTTCTTGGACTCCGAGTCACTCTCGGACATCTCCACCGCGTCAAACGCGGCTTCGCGTAGGCGGAACGCAGTTTGCAAGGTGATCGCGTAAGACGCGACACTTTAAAAATATATTTTAATGAAAGAAACGTCTGACGTTTCAACTAAATATTACGTCTATATTCTACAAAGCCTCCAAGATGGAGGCTTTTATATTGGTTTTACCACAAACTTAAAAGTCAGATTAACAAAACATTCAAAAGGAGAAATTATCTCTACAAAATTCAGGATTCCATTTAAGCTTATCCATTACGAATACTTCATAAATAAAGAAGATGCTTTAGCTCGAGAAGAATTTCTGAAGAGTGGCTTTGGTAGAAAACAGTTTAAGGAAATTCTCAAGAGAACGCTTGCTGAAAATAGAATTTAATTTCCTCAATGTCCACACTTTACCCACAATTTTATCGGGGCTTCGTTGGACAAACCACAGTTTTTTATTTATTACCCATTTTTAAAAAAGAGAGAAATGGATTTATGTTTTTATCTAATTGTTTGGGTTCGGATGGTGGGGGTGAATTTTTTAGCGCCTGAGGACCAATATTCACGTCCGGAATCATCAACCGTCACTACGTTGTAGGAATACCATACCCACATTTTTAGATAGTCAATCGTAAGCGCAGTTGACGCGCTTGGAACACCATTCACAGCATATTGCCAATTGGCGGATCCACTTTCCTTGTAATAAATCTTATAATAAGCAACATTAGGAATCCTAGTCCATTTGATTGTTTCCTGTCCGTAATATATCGGTCTTTTTGCACCGAAGGCTTTTGGAGCAGCTAAAACTGTAAATACAGCGAGGATAATCATCAAAAAAGAAAAAAAGTAAATTAATTTCCTCATGACCTTATTAACTCACATATTTACTTGATATGTCAACTGTCCTGATTATGCAGTCTAATTTTGCGTGGACTACTTCATTGAGGCAATTTCGATTTCTGTTTCTCTTTCTATATCCTTTTTTTTCTTTGCTTCTTTTTTTTGATATTCTTTTTTTCCTTTTCCCAAACCAAGTTCAACTTTTATAAAATTTTTAGTCGTGTAGATCGACAGGGGGATAATTGTTAGATTTGAACCTTCGGTTCTGCCCCTCAGCGCTATTATCTCTTTTTTGTGGAGAAGAAGTTTTCGGCTTCTTCGCTCGTCATAACCCTCCGGTCTTGCGTATTTGTAAGGAAAAATTTTGGCATTTATAAGATATGCTTCGCTGCCGATTATTTTAACAAAGCTTCCTTTTAAATCTGCCATTCCTCCTCTTATTGCTTTAACCTCTGCTCCGTTTAAGTTGATTCCAGCCTCAATTCGTTCTGAGATTTGATAATCAAAAAAGGCTTTTTTATTTACTATTTTCATCTTTCGACTGTGCTCAAGATGACCCTGAACTTATTGAAGGGTCATGCTTCAACTCCTTGGCCATATGATACGTCAAACAGAGGAGAAAGTAAATTTTATTTTCCGATAATAACCAGAGCGTCGGCGGTAGAGTCTTGAGAGAGATCAGAAGAAGTATTGCTGATAGTATATTTTTCAGATAAGTCTTTTTTAAGAAGATTTAAATAAGCACTAGTAGAGCTTTTGACTTTTATTGTCGTTCCTTTGTAATTATAGCTGTTGGCATTTGCGGTTGAGACGATATTGTATCCCTTTCCTTTTAAAAAATCAGAGGCTTTTGCGGCAGTTCCTTCAAGGCCGCTTCCATTTTCAATACTAATTGAAATTTTACTTCTGTCAAGATTTTGGGCAATTTTTTCGGGAGAACTGGCTTCAAGCTCTCTATTTACTTTTTCAAGAAGGACAAGTATTTGCTTTTCTTCTTTAGAATCTTTGGGGAATTTTGATTTATTTTCATTCAAAATTTTCAAAGACTGCGTAAAACTGTCTCTTGCAAGATTTTTATTTAAATCTAAAAGACTTTGGCCCTCGTCATATTTTTTTTGAGCTTGAGGATAGATCTCCCTAAAGGCAGCTTCTATTTTTGCATTATTCTGTGCGGAAATTGCAAGAAAAACAGCAAGAATTAATACTAATACCACAACTGCGGCAATAGTTAAAAACATCTTTCTTGAGTGTTCTAAGCTTTTTAACTTGGGAAATTTAAGCTTATAGGCAAGGGGATAAAAATAATTTGTCAAACTCTTTGAGTCTCTTGGTTGGGAGGCAGTGTCGATCTGCTGTTGAGAGCTTTGCGCATCGGGTAAAATCTGACTTTCTTCTTTTTCCTTAAGTTCGATTAAAATTGCCGCTGCTCCTCCATTTTCTTGTTTGTGAATGATTGGAGCCAGGGCTTCGGCTATATCGCTTGGCGGCTGATGATCTAAGGCCGAGATTAAAATATTTGTAGAAATTATATCTTTAAACTGCTTGGTCTGAAAAATTACTAAGTCTGCCTCTTTTAAAATTCCCGATGAAGCTTTTAGCTCATTTTTATCCGATTCTAAAATAATTCCAAATTCTTCGCCCCTTTTTAAAGCAACTTTTCCCTCTCCCTGAATAAAAACATACAAAACATGATCGACAATTGAGCCTATGATAAAGGAACAGCCTACGCTTTCCGGAATCTTTTTAATTGTTGTCTGTACAGATTTTTTAATAGATTCTAAATCTTTTACTTCCAGTGTAAAAAATTCCTGCTCTAAGGTTTCTAAGAGTTCTTTCCCAAGTATATTTAAATAATCTTTTTCGGGCACTTCTTCAGTTTCTTTTTCCAATGATAAAACAGCAAAGAGTTTGCCTGCATTATAAGCTTGAGACCAAGAGGACTGCGATGGGGTGGCGACAATTTTTGCAACAGAGATATTTATATCTTCCGGCATAGCTAGTTATAGTATAACAAGTGCTGTCAAAAAAAGCGAAATAGAAAGGATTAAATGTATTGCAGATGTAACCAGAAGTATCTGAGAAGATGATGGGACATATATGATTTTATTCATGGCTCTGACCTGGTTGATAATAACAAAAGAAAAAATGGCATACATAGAAATTAATAATAATATAATTATTTTCACCCAGATGTTTATATTTAAAAATAAATTTAAAATATTAAAATTATCCACTTCCTTCTCCTTTTCCAATTGAATCTGCGATAATGTGCGCAGCATCAGACGGATTTGGGATTCCAGTTCCTTCTAGATTTTCCTTTCCTCCTGCGGTTTGGATAAATACATCTCCAAAATTAAAAAGAGATCTTAAAAACCCTGTTTTAATATAATTAACATCTTCGATTAAATTTAATTTAGTAAATGCAACATCATGATATAACAATCCTGAATAGTCAATATCAACTATTCCTAAATTCGTGATGATTAAAATGTTGTAAAACCATTTCATAAAATTTATTAAGGCATAAGCAAAAACTATTAGATAATAAAATAAGATCAAAATAAAAATTAATTCAGCGGTAACAAAGGGAAATGAGTTATCTATAAAATTTGAAATTACCAAAATTATTATTGGCAAAGTAATAAGAATTACAGAAATTGCTATCCAGGGAAAATTTGTTATAAAGTGAGCTCTTAAAAATAATATTATTTCCTCATCTTCTTTCTGATTTGAAAATGATATTTTTTTAGAAATTTTTATACCTCTTTCTAAATGATTTTTATTATGGTGATCTATCTTTTTTTCATGTTTTTCCGATATTCCAACCTTGTGAGAGGCATATTCTGGATTTAAAGGGTTCTCAGTTTTTTTATTATTATTTTGTGCGATAAAAATATCCGGCATGATAATAAGATTAAAAATTAAATATTAAATATCAAAAATAATTTAGGCTAGTTTCGCTCTACATTATATAACGGACCGACAATTTGTATGTTTGCCGGAGCTCGCAGGTTGAACCAATCTTTAAATTCAGAGCCTGAAAACGAGCTTACGCCAGCATCACCAGAAGCAGTTACTGAATTCACTCTTCCTCCTCCGAAATCAACGCTTACAGAAACATCCGAAACATTATTGTATGGAGTGATATTTTTTGCTCTAAGCTCGGATTTTACACGTTCTTCACTCCAAACCTCTCCTCCAAAAGGATGAGGCTTGTCCGTCTGATACAATTTTTCCTTAGTTCCCGAATCTGCTCTTGCCAAAAGAATAACATTTACAATATCAGCAACTTCCCCGCTTTTTAACCAGGCAGTTTTGTTGTATTGCGGTCTTGATCCCCAGTCGCAGTAGAACCAAGGGGAGTCTTTATCGTACGCATTGTCTTGAAGATCTCCAAAGCTTCCGGCAGTTCCTGTGGTAGTATCTATTACTCTTTTTGTCCAGGCCGTTGCCGACCAGCCAGGAAGATCTGATGTTGGGAAGGCGTACCCTCCATGGGTTGATGAGTACCAGGCTTTAATTACAGCGCCATTATTAATCATAACTTTTCCAGGCGTATCTTGAACAGCAGCTGCCCATTGCCCAGTTTTTGGGGGCTGTTTATATACCTGACAAGATTGAGTCGTACATATTTCACCTGCTCCATTATTTGTATAAGCCAAAGCATAGGATCTTGCTGCTATTACTTGTGCTTTTAATGCTTCCATTGGCCAATCTTCTGGCATTTCATAAATTCCTAAAAGATATGTTTCAAGCGGCATTTCTCCATATCCCTGAACTTTTATATTGATATTGGGTCTTGTTTCAAAACTAACCCCTTCATAATAGGCACGAAGAATATCCTCATGTCCTTGGGTTGAGGCTCGACCTTTTGCTCCATACTGATTAAGTCCGGTTCTATTCGGCACGCCGTAAGTGAAGAAAGCGAGTCTTGGACCAAATCCCGGGTCTTTATCTCTGTCATCAACACAAGTAGGAGCTCCCGTTCCCGCAGATCTTGGAATATTTAATCCTGCCAACCTTTGTCCTAATATTTGCTGCTGTTTTGCGGAGAGCTCTGCAATTTGACTGGATAAACCCGCTTGATATTTTTTTGCGCCCGAAACCACTTCGTCAAGTTTTGCCGATTGTTCGGCCAGACTTAATTGTAAAGAGGATAATTGCCTTTTTTCATTTTCAAGACTTTTCTTTTTTGCCTCAAGGTCTTGGGTAGTGAGGGCGATATTTGTAATTATTGCTTTGTTCTGATTTGTAGCAGCCTTTTGATAGGCAAGAATTTGAGTAATATCAGTTACAGAGGAGCCTGAGAAAAATACCCAGATAGGCGAGTTGTAATAAGATTTTATATAGAAATCCCGTATTGCCCTATTCAAAATTAGTTCTTGTTTAGCAAGATTTTTATATCCTTTGTCGATATTTTTCTCTTTAACCGTAATGTCATTTTCTATAAAAGATAATCGATTTTTAATTCCGTCAACTTGCTTTTTTAAACCGTTAAGCTGAGATTCAAGCGGGGTAGTTGCTTTAATCGATTGATTTAATGCTGTTGTTAAATCCTGAATTTGCTTTGTAATGTCTCCGAGCTCATCCGATGAAGTTTTGGGTACGTAAAGAAAAAAAGAAAAAATTAAAAAAAACGTGCAAAAAAGAAGAGCGAATTTTTTCATGGCTTTTCTATTATACCAAATATTATTCTTCTTCTTGCCAAAACGCAGATGTTGTGATAGTATTTGGCTAAACTATGGAAGATTCGGCATTTCCAACACCTGCCATTACAAAATCTCCGAAGAAATCTAAGCGGTTTCTTTTTCTCGTTGTGGCAATCGTAATTATTATAATAATATTTTTTTTAGGGTCTAACTTTTTAGGATCAAAAAACAAGAAAGAAAATTCCGAGATTACACCAACTCCTACAGAGTTTCAAATCCCAACAGATACTCCTACACCAAGTTCTTCTGAGGAACCAACCTCAACGCCTAAGCCGACCAGTTCTCCTACACCAAAGACCGCTTCAAATCCAGTAGATAAAGCAACCGGTCTTGACAGAAGCAAGTTAAGTGTTGAAGTTCAAAACGGATCAGGAGAGGCAGGAGTAGCAGGAAAAGGTGCAGGAATTCTAAAAGACCTTGGATATCTTACTTCTACGGGAAATGCGGATAATTTTGATTACAGCAATGTGACTGTTAAAGTCAAAAGTACTAAGAGCGATTATCTCTCTCTTCTTAAAAAAGATTTATCGGCAAGCTACACGATAGGATCTTCCTCATCTGATTTATCTGCAAGTTCCTCAGCAGATGCTTTGGTTATCATCGGCAAGTAATTGACCACAGTCTTTCTTTGGTACATAATGATTGTATGAACTCATTTGATGTTGTTGCTGTTGGAAACGCAACTTTGGACATATTTCTATGGGTTCAGGAAACGAATAAACATTTCCGTTTAAACGAAGAGACAAAAGAACTCTGTATTAAAGCGGGAGATAAAGCTCTTGTTGATAATGCTTATCTTATGACAGGAGGAAATGCAGCGAATGTTGCGGTGGGACTGTCTAGGTTAGGTTTTAAAACAGCGATAGTTGCGGAAATTGGCGAAGATGAGTTTGCGCAAAAAATAATAAATTCTCTCGCAGAAGAGGGAGTTTCCGAAGCTTTTCTTCAAAAAACACACAATAAATCTTCTTCTTTTTCTGTTATTATCAATTACAAAAGTGAGAGAACGATATTCGTAGAAGCCGTAGAAAAAGAACAAAATTTTTCCTTCGAAAATATTTCTGCTAAATGGTTATATCTGACTGCTCTTTCAGAAAAATGGGAAGAAGCTTATAAAAAAGCGCTCGAATTTGCAAAAAATAATAATGTAAAACTTGCTTTTAATCCGGGAACACTTCAATTGGATAGCGGGGGAGAGTTTACAGAAGAGATAATAAAAAATTCTGAAATTGTCTTTTTGAATAAGGAAGAAGCAGCCAAAATCTGCAATACAGCAGTAATAGATGAGGAGAATTTTGTTCGAGGACTGCTTTTGCAAATCAAAAATAAAGGCGCCAAAGTAGTCGTTATTACAGACGGGACTAATGGTTCATCTCTAATAGATGATCAAAATAATATAATTTCCCATAAGGCAATAGACGTTAATGCAGTTGAAAGAACTGGAGCAGGAGACGCATTTGCAAGCGGATTTTTATCGGCAGTTTTAGCGGGCAAAAATTATCAAACAGCAATGAAGTGGGGATCAGAAAACGCGGCATCGGTAATTGGTAAAGTTGGGGCAACGGCCGGTCTTTTAAGGACAGAGGAAATGGAAAGGAAAACAGCATGAAAGTTTATCTGGGAGCAGATCATAGAGGATTTAAATTAAAGGATGAACTTAAAATATGGTTTATTGAAAACAAGATTGATGGCGAAGATATGGGAGCTTTTGAATATGATCCCGAAGACGATTACCCTATATTTGCAGAGAAAGTTGCTAAAAGAGTTGCAGAAGATTTAGGTAAAAATCTTGATGTTCGCGGAATAGTTATTTGCGGAAGTGGAGTCGGCGTTGATATTGTTGCAAATAAATTTCACCATGTCAGATCTGGATTGGCAGTCAGTCCAAAGCAAATTGAAGAAGCAAGAGGGGACGATGATATAAATATTTTGTCGATTCCCGCCGATTTTATGAGCGGGAAAGAAGCAAAAAAAATTGTTAAAATTTTTCTGGAAACACCGTTCTCAGAAGAAGAAAAAAAGATTAGAAGGCTTGGAGAAATTGAAAAAATAGAAGATGGATTATAGAATAATTCCGGGAATTTTAGAGAAAGACTGGTCTGCGATAGAGCTGAAAATTCAGCAAGTTCTCCCTTTTGCAAAAGCTATCCATATAGATCTAATTGATGGAAAATTTGCCCCGAATGCAACTTTTTTGGATCCCTTACCTTTTAAAAAATATACTAAAGATATTCCTTTTGAGCTTCACATGATGGTTGAGGAGCCAATTAATTTTCTTGATTCTTGGGCAGATGCCGGTTTTCAGAAATTTATCGGACACATAGAAAAAATGTCGGATCAGGTAGAATTTGTTGCAAAGGCACAGTTGTTAGGGGAGGTAGGTTTGGGAGTCGATCAGGATTCAGAGCTTGATAGAGTAGAAGTGCCTTTTTCGGATCTTGATATTTTACTTTTTATGACAGTTAAAGCAGGCATATCTGGTCAGGAATTTGTAGAAAAAAATTTGGAGAAAATAAAAAAAGCACGAGAAAAATCTTTTATTCCGATAGAGGTAGATGGTGGAATAAATGATCAAACTATCTTGCGGGTAAAGGAATCCGGCGCCGATCGATTTGTGGCAACGTCATTTATTTTTAAAGAGACGCCGCAGGAACAATATAAAATTTTACACGATAAACTTTTTTAAGACCCGCCGAAATTTACTTTTCGCCGGAGTATCATCTGAACTGCGGCTCAAGGAAAGTAAGTAAGGAGTTGACACTCCGAATTAGGCAATTAAAACCTCTTGATGGGATGGTATAATGCTTTTCATGCAATCTCTTAATCGATTGATTCTTAAAAAAGAAAACGCAAATAATACTCCTCTTGTTAGAAATCTTTTATCTAAAAAGAAATTGCTCGCCAAAGGAAGTTCAGGGCACGCTAAAATAAAAACAGCACTTATTATTGGAGGAGGAGGAATGCGCGCAGCTTTTAGCGCAGGGGCATTAAGGGGATTTGAGAAATCCGGCATGGCAGATGTATTTGACATCGTCATAGGAGTATCTGCCGGTTCTCCCATCTGCGCATATTTTTTAAGCGGTCAGACAGAACTAGGAATTTCAATTTATCTGGAAGAATTATCCAAAAATAAATTTATAAATTTTGCCCGCGTATCGAAAATTATGGATATCGATTATTTAGATTCCGTGTTTAGGAGTGTTAAACCGCTTGATCAAAAACATATCAGATCTTCCCGATCTAAATTTTATGTTACAGTTACAGATGCAAAAACAGGAAAAGGAGAGTTATTAGACATGAAGGATAAAAAAATAGACATAATTGATGCCATTTGCGCATCCTCTGCTCTGCCAATCATCTATAACAGGACGATTACTATAAAAGGAAGGCAGTATTGCGACGGGGCGATTGGAAATGGAATACCGATTGATTTCGTGCTTCAGAAGGGGTGTACAGACATTTTAATTATTTTAAATAACGCTTTAGGTAGAAAAAGTAATTCAGCCCCATTTTTTGAAAAAATATTCTCGCATTTCTATATGAGAAAATTCTCCTCAGATCTCAGAACTGCGACTCTTGCGAGAAACCAGCTGTATAATAGGTCTTTGAAAACAATACAAGGAATAACAAATATCAATATAGGTATTTTAACTCCCGAGGAAATGCCGCTAAAAAGAATGAGTAAAGATAGAATAAAGATGAGGCAAGTCGCAAAAAAAGCTGAAAAACAGGTTAAGAAGATATTTTTGACAGGTAATTAGGGCATTGGGGTTGGCGTTATTCTTTTTATATTACAGTTTACGAAATTCTCTGTACCTTTTATAAAATATTCGTTTCGGCCAAGACAAGATTTCTGGATTATATTTTCCGGCACAGGTATTTTTTCATCGGGCTTTGAAGATATGAGGTTTTCCATAGTCCTACGCCAAATCGGAGCAGCGCCCGTAATACCCGATGCAAGGGTTTGACTCATTGGACTGTTGTCGTTGTTTCCCACCCAAACAGCTACTAAATAAGAAGGTGTGTATCCGATCGTCCAGTTGTCTCTTTTATTATCGGAAGTACCGGTCTTTACAGAAACTGTATGATTTTGAATAGTCAAAAGAGAGTTAGTTCCAAATCCCATAGCTCTTGCCTGATTGTCCGAAAGAATATCAGAGATGATAAACGCAACTCCGGGATCCAAAACTTTCTTTTTTTCCAATTTCTTTTCTTCGAGAATATTCCCCCGGAAGTCTGTTATTTTCAGAATTGGATTAAGATTTACTCTATTTCCTTGATTTGCCAAAACTCCATAAACCATTGCCATATCTGTCATTTTTACATCTGCGCCGCCAAGAGTTATCGAAAGCCCATAACTCCCCGGTTCTTTCCATGTTGATATACCCATTTTTTTCCCAAGTTCTACCATAGTAGGAATTCCAATTGTATTTAAAGTTTTGACAGCCGGAATATTTATGGAATTTGCTAAAGCCAAGCGAAGCGTCATGAGACCACGAAATCTTCCATCATAATTTACCGGTGAGTAGGATGGGGAACCCGCAGATGTAAAAGCAATCGGAGAGTCATCTATGGTTGTTGCGGCAGTAAAGCTGGCAGATAAGGCGGCACTATAAGTAACAACTTTAATACTTGAGCCGGGTTGTCTTAAGGCCAGAGTTACATTAAAATTTCCTCCGTTGGGATCTGAGTAATCATGGCTTCCTACCATAGCAATAATGTCTCCATTTTTCGGGTTTGTGACTAGAGATGCTCCATTTGTTAAATTAAGATTCCTATTATTTTCAACCTCTTCTTTTACAATTTTTTCTGCTGTATCTTGAGTTTTTAAATCTAGAGTAGTTACAACCTGCAGTCCGCCTTTTTCAACCATTGGCAATCCATATTTTTTAACCAATAAGTCTTTTACATACATTACGAAATGCGGAGCATGAATCGGATTTTGAATGGGCTGAAAACTTAGTTCTTCTTTTGCAGCATCTTCTGCCTGCCCTTTGGTAATAAATTTTTGCTCAGCCATTCTTGCGAGAACTTCTTTTTGTCTTTTCTTCCAAAGATCCGGGTACTCTCCATACGGAGAATAGAATGTCGGAGCATTTGGCAGTCCTGCAAGAAAAGTACTCTGGGCAAGATCTAAATCTTTTGCGTGTTTTCCAAAATAAGTTTCCGAAGCCGCCTCAATTCCCCACGAGGTCCCGCCATACGGAATCTGATTTAAGTACATCTGAAGAATCTGATCTTTTGTGTAAATCCGTTCTGCCCAAAATGCAAGAATCACTTCTTTTATTTTTCGGGTTATGCTAACTTCAGGTGTTAATAAAGTTGATTTGATAAGCTGCTGAGTAATAGTTGATCCTCCCTGAAGAGGTTTGCCGGACAAATTTGCAATTGCGGCTCTTGCGATTGCGCCAATGTTAAAACCGGGATTACTATAAAAATCTTTATCCTCAATTGCTATGGTTGCTTGCTGAAGATTTGTGGGAATCGATGATAGGGGCACAAATGTTCTATTTTGATTTGCATAAATTTGATAAAGCAAGACCCCATTTTTATCATAAATCTTGGTGGTTTGGGAATTTTCCTGAAGACTTAGTATTCTAGGACTTGGGAGGTCTTGTAAGAAAATCAAAAAAAGAAGGGGGAGAAAAATAAAAATTGCGGAAAACATAGATCCTATCAAGAAATACTTAACTTTTATAAAAAAAGGAAAAGGAAAAATTTTAATAGGCTTTGCCTTTTTAATTTTTTTTATCTTGGGCTTTGAAACTTTATCTTTTTTAAATCTAATCTTAAATCTTTTAAAGCGGGTGAAGAATCTTAAAATTAATTTGACTGAATTAACAATCTGTTTGATAATTTTTTTGAAAATACCAATTATAGAAGCTAAAACTAGAAGAGTAACATCTCCCATGGCAATTAGGATTTTGATTATTATAATGACTGCGTCTTGCAAAAGCTGCATAATTTAATTAGACAGGATTATGATAGTTGGTAGGGGAGATTATACTATGGGCATGGCCTATTTAAAAGGGGCAGTTATGGAGTAGGAGATGGAGAGGGAGCGGGGTGGGCGCAGGTTATACAGTAAGTATCTCCTGTTGCATCTTTTAGTACAGTTTGATTTTTAAGCTCTGTGTTTGGATCTCCTTCTTTTGCCTGTTCCTGTGTGTCTTTGTTTACAAAGGTATCTTGGTTTTGAATCAGTCCTCCCGCTTTAAGTGAAGATTCTGTACCTTTTATGAAATACTCAAAGCGAGTTTTACAAGAATTATCTTTTCCGGAAATAGATCCTGTATCTGAGCAGACAGCTTTTTGAATTACGCTTAAAGGGCGCTGAAACGGCTGGGGAGGTCTTTCTGCTAAAAGATTTGCCATAATATTATGCCAAATCGGAGCCGCGCCTGTAATTCCTGAGACTAAACCGCTCATTGGCGTATTGTCGTTATTACCGACCCAAACAGCTACGGTATAGGAGGGAGTATATCCGATTGTCCAATTGTCCCTAAAATCATTTGTTGTCCCTGTCTTAACGGCAACAGGTAAATTGCCGATTCTAAGAGGAGAATTTGTTCCAAATGTCATAGATCTTGCCTGATTGTCCGAAAGTATATCGGATATAATAAACGCAACTCCCTCGGGTAAAATTTTCTTTCCAAAAATTGGAGAGGGCGGCGGTTTATATTCTTCTAAAACTTTTCCCTTGCTGTCTAGCACTTTTAAGATTGGATGAAGCGAAATTTTATAACCGCTGTTTGCAAAAACTCCGAAAGCAGTTGCCATATCAAGCATTGTTACTTCTCCTCCCCCTAAGGTTAGAGACAATCCATATCGACGAGGATCAGTAAAAGTGGTAATGCCCATAGCAGAGGCTGTGGCGATCATAGCTTCTATACCGTTTATTTTTAGCATTTTCACTGCAGGAATATTTATAGAGTTGGCTAAAGCCTGTCTTACTTGAATAACCCCACGGAATTTTCCATCATAATTAACCGGACAGTAGGGTGGGCGTCCCGGATTTGGAAAACAAACCCTCTGATCTATAAAAGGTGTTGCTGCTGTATAGCCGTTTAAAAGACCGAGCGCATAATTTATTGGTTTTATAGAAGAACCCGGTTGCCGCAGGGCTAAAGTAACATTTACGTTTCCATCATTTGCCGTGTCAAAATAATCATGGCTTCCTACCATTGCTAAGATTTCTCCTGTTGCGGGATTTGTAACCAGCGCTGCGCCGTTTGTTACTCTGGAAAATTTAAGGCTTTCAACCTCGGCTGCGACTGTTGCTTGCGCCATATCTTGAATCGATAAATCAAGACTTGTTGTTACTTTTAAGCCTCCTTGCTCTACAGCCTTTTCTCCGTAGTTTTTAATAAGAAGGTCTTTTACATACAACACAAAGTGAGGAGCTTTAATCGTATTGGATAAATTTTTATAGTGAAGTTGTTCTTTTAAAGTTTTATCTAACTCCTTTCTTGTTATGTATTTTTCCTGATACATTTTCCGAAGAACTTCTTCCTGCCTTTCTTTGGCAAGTTCGGGGTGAGACCCAAAAGGCGAGTAAGTTGTAGGAGCCTCGGGGAGCGCTGCCAGAAGCGAGCTTTGGGAAAGTGTTAAATCTTTTGCATGTTTTCCAAAATAAGTTTGGGAGGCAGCCTCGACTCCCCATGCAGTGCCGCCGTATGGTGTTTGATTTAAGTACATCTCTAAAATCTGGCTTTTTGAATAAAGAGCTTCTGTGGCAAAAGCAAGAAGAACTTCCTTAACTTTTCTAAGGATTGTTCTCTCCGGAGTTAAGAGACTGTTTTTTACCAACTGTTGGGTAATAGTTGATCCTCCCTGAACTTGATTACGAAACGTAATTGAGATAACCGAACGAGCAATACCCCTAAGATCAATTGGTCCATGCTGGTAAAAATCCTTATCCTCAATTGCTATGGTTGCTTGTTGTATATGTTTTGGAATAATGGACAATGGAACAAAAGTTTGGTTTTTTTGCCCATAAATTGTAAAAAGAAGTTCTCCTTTTCTGTCGAATATTTGCGTAGATTGAGGAATGCTTGAGGAGGTAAGTTTGGTCGGCGATGGTAAATCTTTTAAAATATAAATATAAAAAAATATAAAAAATAAGAAACTAAGAATTAGGGGTATTGCATACCTTTTTTTTAGGATTTTCTTATTAAAGCCTTTTATTTTTTGTTTAAATTTAGAACTCGTATTTGGCATAGGATATATGATACCATTTAATTTAAGGTTAAGACAATCTAAAAAAATATGATAAATTTTTTAGAAATTTTAAACAAAATATCTTTCTCAAATTTGGGTCTTAATTGGCTGGACTTAGTTATTATTATTGTAATTGCGTTTTATGCGCTGGAAGGCTACTCTCTGGGTTTTATTGCGGCACTTCTTGACCTTATAGGGTTTGCCCTTTCTTTTATTATTGGACTAAAAATTTACTCTTTTTTTTCAGAAGCCCTGATTAAGGTTTTTTCTATTTCTCCAGGATTTTCTAATGCTTTGGGATTTTTAATTGCTGCGTTTATTGCTGAGATAATAATCGGACTTATTTTAAGAAAAGTTGTTTATTCAAAATACTTTAGCAGATTTACAATCAAAGACGGTTTACTTAAAAACATAGATCATCTGCTGGGTTTATTGTTCGGTATTTTTTCAGGACTTATTTTATTTGCTTTTCTTCTGACAATTGTTGTTGCTCTTCCCGTTTCAGTTTTTCTAAAACACTCGGTTTCAACGTCCAAGATTGGTAATTTTCTTGTCTCAAAAACCGCTGGTTTTGAGAAAGATTTAAACAATGTTTTTGGAGGAGCAATTAGCGAAACTATAAACTTTTTAACAGTTGAACCCGGAGCAGATGAAGTTGTAAATCTTAATTTTAAAACTAAAAATTTTTCGGTTGATCCATCTTCGGAGCAAGCAATGTTTGACTTGGTCAATAATGAGAGAACATCAAAGGGATTTGCGGCTTTAATAGCGGATACCAAACTAACAGAGGTGGCAAGGGATCACTGCAAAGACATGTTTGCCCGCGGTTACTTTTCTCATTACACTCCCGAAGGATTGTCCCCATTTGATAGAATGGCACAGGCCGATATTAGCTTTACTTATGCCGGGGAAAATTTGGCGCTTGCGCCAAACGTTACTGTTTCGATGCAGGGCTTAATGCAAAGTCCGGGACACAGAGCAAATATTTTATCTGACAATTTTGGTAGAATTGGGGTAGGAGTAATTGACGGAGGAATTTACGGGCAGATGTTTTGCCAGGAGTTTTTGGACTAGCGTCCAGTATCAAGTATCAAGTATCAAGTATTCAGTATTATGTATAAATTGCCGGATTTAAAAACTGCTCAAATGGAAGGTAAAAAAGTTTTCCTAAGAACAGATATCGATGTTCCATTATCAAAGAATGGACAGATTGCAGATGATACAAGATTAGGAGAAGGACTTGAAACTTTGAATTTTCTTCTTAAAAACGGCGCAATTGTTATTTTGGCAGGACATCTCGGAAGACCGCAAGGAGAAGAAGAGAACTTGAGCGCAGAGCCGATTGCAGAATGGTATTCAAGAGAGCTAAGAGTTCAAAGTGAAAATTTAAAAGTTATAAAGATTAATGGGTTAAAAGGGTGGGAGATTTCCGAAAATTTAACTGTTCTTGAAAATTTAAGGTTTCACAAAGAAGAGGAAGAAAATGATCAGGAGTTTTCTAAAAAACTTGCTTCCCTTGCTCAAATTTATGTAAATGATTCCTTTGCTTCTTCTCACAGGGCACACGCTTCAGTAGTCGGTATTGCAAAACTTTTGCCGCATTTCGCAGGATTCATGCTTGTAAAAGAAATAGAAACTTTATCATCACTCCTTGAAAACCCCAAAAGACCCCTTGCGGTAATCATTGGTGGTGCAAAAATTGAGACAAAACTTCCTCTGGTTGAAAAGATGCACCAGTTCGCAGACTATGTTTTGGTTGGAGGGTTAATTGCGGAAGAGACGAAAGTGCTTCTTAAAGTCCAGCATGAAAAAGTAGAAGAAAGAAAGTCAGCTCTTTTTGTTGCAGATTTAAACGGGGAAGAAACAGATATAACTTCAAAAGATGCGGAAAATTTTTTACAGATAATAAATTTGGCAAAGACGATTGTTTGGAATGGACCCGTTGGAAAAACAGAAGGAAACGAAGAAAATTTAGAAATTGGATCGGCAAAAATTGCAAAGGGAATTGTAGAAAGCAGAGCTTATACGGTTGTCGGGGGAGGGGATACAATAAGTTATCTTAAAAAAATAGGATTATTAGACAAATTTTCTTTTGTATCAACAGGAGGAGGCGCAATGCTCGAATTTCTAAGCGGCGATAAACTTCCAGGAATTGATGCCCTGCTCAATTGACTACCAGCTCGTTCTTATGTGGGACATGGCGTAGTCAAGATCTCCGTTGACTTTTTTGCGGGGGTTGAAAATATTCTCGGGGTCAAAGATTTTTTTGGTTTCTTCAAAAAGTTTTATAATTTTTTCTCCATACATCTGTTTTAAGTAGGGAGTTCTGATAAGCCCGTCATTGTGTTCTCCGGTTATTGATCCGTGGTATTTTGCGATAATTTCGTAAACTTGGTTTGAAATTTGCGGGATTGCAGCTCGGACGTTTGGATTTTTTATATCAACGAGTGGAATAATATGAAAATTCCCATTTCCCACGTGTCCTGCGACTGTAAAAATAAATTCCGGATGTTTCTTAAGGATGTCAGTCACCTGCGGTAGTACCTCTGCAATATATTCCGGTTTTATGACAAAGTCGTCAATAAAAGGTGCTGTATGCTTATCCCTTATTTTTTTGCGCAGTAAATTAAAACTCTCCCGTCTTATAAGCCAATATCTCTTTTCCTGATTTTCCAAAGCTACTTGTGTTTGCGGATGAAGAGGCTTAAGTCTCTCTTTTAGTGTTGCCACTTTTTTCTTAACTTCTTCAAAATTATCACTCGTGAAATCAACCTGAAGGATTAGTTTAGGAAGACTTTTGCCTGTGAGCATATCAAAAAATGCCGGCCCAAATGCAATGCCCGCTTGGATGGACCCAAAGAATCCAAGCTGTTTTGCAAATTCCGGAAAGTATCGCAATGCGAGTTTTAGTGTATTGTCATCATAGGATTCAAAGCTTTCAGGCTTAAGCGATAGAACCTCGTTAATAATTTGTCCAAGATGGGACATGTCGTGAAGAAAAATAATCAGCATATCCCGGTGCTTATGAACAGGAACAAGCTCAAGGTCCCCTTCTAGAAACATGCCAAGAGTGCCTTGTGCTCCGACAAATAATTTTGTCAAATCAAACATTTTCTTGTCAGGATCCCAGACATTCCAGAGAAAATATCCTGCGGAATTTTTTGTTACATCAGGCTTTGCTTTTAATAGTAGTTCATAGTTTGCAGTGATGAGCTCATAGGTTTTTTTATATATTTCTCCTTCAAAATCGTTTTGTGCCATTTTTTGTTTTAATTCCTTCTCTGTTAAAGGTTTAAGCTCATATGCTTGTCCATCTCCCAGAACAACCTTCATCCGTTTTACATAGTTTTCGGTTTTGCCATACCTAAGGGATTTCTCCCCTCCCGCATTATTATTAAATATTCCTCCCATCGCGCAAAGTTCCCTGGAGGCAGGGTAAGACGGGAAAATCAAATTATGCCTGAGTGTTTCTTTTTCAAAATCGCGATAAAAAACACCCGGCGCGGTTGTCGCTATGTTTCCGCCTACAACAGGTGTCCCATTAAAGTATTTACTAAATGCAACGATAATTGATTCATTAATTGAGCCGCCTGACATATCAGTGCCTGCAGACCTGCCTGTTAAAGAGAGGGAAGGGTAGTCTTTTTTGTTTTTTGATACAAATTTAACAAGATTTTTTACATCTTCTTCATCTTTTGGGAAAACTACGACTTGAGGTTTTACTTCGAAAAGACTAGCGTCATGGCTGTAATCAGAGAGAGTTTGATCATCGCTTAAAACATCACCCTTTATTAAATGTCTGAGTTCTTCGATTAGTTTATCGTCCATGGGAATTAAGATTTAAGAGGTAAGAATTAAGAATATTCATAAGTCATAATTCATTTTCTGCCGATCACTTTTTTAACAGCGTTTACTATTGCGTTTTTGTCCATTTTGTATTTTTCCATTAGTTCTGATGGTTTGCCTGACTCTGCGAAGGTATCTTGAAGACCGATAAATTCCATTGGAGTTGGATTATTTTTCGCTAAAACCTCTGCTATTGCGCTTCCTAAGCCTCCCATAACTTGGTGGTCTTCAACTGTTACGACTGCTCCGGTTTTTTTTGCCAAATCCACAACAGTTTTTTCATCCAGAGGTTTAATTGTTGCCACATTTGCAACTAACACTTCGATTCCCTCAGTGTCAAGTTCATTTGCGGCAAGAAGAGCATTGTAAAGCATATGGCCTGTTGCAAAAATAACAGCCTGGGGTCCTGAGCCAGCCGAAGGATCAGATTCCCAGAAAACCTGAATTTTATCATCAAAAGGAGTATCAGTAGTTGTAATAACAGGAGTTTTATCTCTTGTAAAGCGAAGATAGACAGGCCCTTCAATTTCTGCCGCTTTTACAGTTGCTTTTTTTGCTTCGATTGCATCGCAAGGGACAGTGATCGTAATATTTGGCCAAGCTCTGGTTATTGCTATATCTTCTGTTGCCTGATGTGTTGCGCCGTCAGGGCCCGTAACTACTCCCGAGTGGTGGCCTGCAATTTTTACGTTTGACTGATTATATATAATTGTAGTCCTTATTGTTTCCCAGTTTTTTCCGGGAGAGAAAGTCGCATACGATGAAATGAAAGGAATTTTGCCGCTTATTCCAAGACCTGCTGCGATTGCAGCCATGTTTTGCTCTGCAACTCCGCATTCAAAAAAACGGTCGGGAAACTTTTTCTCAAATTCTTCAGCCTGTGTTGACTCTGACAAATCTGCCGTAAGAACAACAACGTTTGGATTTTTCTCTCCCAATTCAACCAACCCTTCTCCATAGCCTTCTCGTGTTGCTTTTTGCTCAACACCTTCATCAAAAACCTTCTGATTTAATTTAAGATTCGGATTAAGCATATTATTCGTGTTCGCTTCTTATTTTTCCCTGCAATGTTCGAAGTTCTGCTAAGGCTTTTTTTGCTTCTTGCTTGTTTGGGGGCTTTCCGTGCCAGTGAAAATCTTTTTCCATAAAATCAACACCTTTTCCCGGAATCGTATGTGCAATAATAACAGTTGGTTTTTCAAAAACAGATCGGGCTTGCTTTATAGTATCTATAAAAGCTCTGATATTATTTCCATCGACCTCTAAAACTTCCCAATTGAAAGCCTCATACTTTGCTCTTAATGACTCAAGCGGCATTACATCCTCTGTAAATCCGTCTATCTGAATATTATTCCTGTCTATAATTTGAGTTAGATTGTTGATCTTGTTTTTTCCGGCAAACATTGCCGCTTCCCAGGTATTTCCTTCCTCGTGTTCTCCGTCTGATGTAATGCAGTAGGTATGGAATTTTTTATTATCAAGTTTTGCCGCAAGTGCAATGCCTATTGCTTGAGAAAGCCCTTCTCCCAAAGGTCCGGATGTGGTTTCAAGTCCCGGAAGAGAAGTTCTATGAGGATGTCCCTGAAGACGGGAGTTTAATTTCCTAAGAGTCTTGAGTTCCTCAACGGGAAAATAACCGGAGAGTGCCATGCTGACGTATCTAACTGGACATATGTGTCCATTTGAAAGAATTAGTCTGTCCCTATCTTCCCAGTTTGGATTTTTTGGATCGTGGTTTAGGATGTGAAAATAAAAGGCGGTAAAAATATCTGCCATGCCCAAAGGGCCCGCAGAGTGTCCTGAACCGGCTTCAAGAAGCGTTGAAATAATAAGTTCACGGGTCTTAACAGCTGTAAGTTCAAGTTCTTTGAGTTTTTCTTCGTAGATTTCTTCAATCATTCTTATTCTATCTTACAGGTATTTATAAACGATTATCAAATCCGAAACATTTGAAGGGAGTCTTCCGGTCACAATTGCATCTCCAACTTTTTCAAAAAAGGCAAGACTGTTATTCTCTCTTAAGAATTCTTCAGAGTTAAGATTCAGCTCTTTAATCTTTCTGACAGTTTCGCTATCACCTATAGCGCCGGCAAATTTACTATTATCCCATCCGTCTGAATCAAAAGAGGCAATGATTGTTTTTTCATCAAGGTATGAAAGTGCTCCAAGAACAACCTCTTGGTTTCTCCCTCCCTGGCCATTTCCTGTTACCTTAACTGTAGTTTCTCCGCCGACAAGAAGGATCGAGTTTGGCGCAGTTTTTTGAATAAGTTCTTGTCCCGTAATCTTTGCCTCTCCCTGAAACTTATCAGAATAAATTAATGTATTTATTCCAAATTCTTCGGCCTTCTTTTTCATTGCATCAAGAGCAGTTTGATTGCTCAAAATTAAAATATTTGAAACTTTTTCAAAATACTTATCTTCCTTTGGGTTTTCCGAGAAATCTTCTCTTGTAAGCCCCAATTTATCCATCAAGTTATACTTTTTAAGTAAATTAATAGCGTCATCTATGGATGTATCGTTTTTGACAGTAGGACCAGATGCAATATAAGACAGATTGTTTCCGGGTACATCTGAAAAAATTACAGAAGCAATATGAGCAGGATAAAGAATCTCTGCAAGGCTACCTCCTTTAACAGTTGATAAGTGCTGTCTTATCGTGTTCATTTCGATAATATCAGTGCCCGACTCAAGCAGTGCTTTTCCGACTTTTATTTTTTCATCGAGACTAATTTTATAAGGATGGACAAACATCGCTGACCCGCCGCCGCAAACTACAACAAGAACTAAATCTTTTTCAGTAAGATTAAATGTTTTAAATCTATTGATGACATTATCTGTGAACTCAACGTTTTGAGCAGAGGGGAGAGGGTGAGTACCTTGGGTGAATTTTATTTTTTTAAAATCTTCCGGGTTTGTGTCTATTACATATCCCTCGGACAGATATTGTCCTAATTTATCTTCGATAAACTTGGAATTTTTCGCAGACCCTTTGCCAAACCCAATTAAAAAAACTCGTTGAAAATTTGATAAATCAAAAATCTTATCTTTTATAGAAAGCTTATTGTTTAATACTGTAAAATTCTTATTTAAGACATTTTCGGTTTGGATTGAGGATAAGGCTTCTTCTACAATCTCAAGGACTATTTTTCTCTGAGGGGTCGTAGCGAGTTTATCGAAATTTTTAATAAACATTCAATTTTAATAAGTGTAGCCTATTTGAAGTTTTTTGACAATCCGATTATTTTCGAAATTATTTTATCCCTTGATGTAATTTTTCTTCTAGTTTATACTAATTTTATGATACGGGTTGCAATAAATGGATACGGGAGAATCGGGCGAATAGCTCACAGGGTAATTTTAGAAAAACACTCACAAGAAATCGATGTAGTCGCAATAAACGCAGGCTCCTCAACAGATATTAAAGGTTGGATGTACCTCTTAAAGTATGATACTGCGTATCATACTTTAAATTCAAAATTCAGAATTCAAAATTCAGAATTGACCGCTCAAGAAAAGACAGGAATATTAAAAGACTGCATTGGCTATCTTTTTATTAATGATAAAAAAATTCCGGTTTTCTCACAAAAAGATCCAGCGCTTCTTCCATGGAGAGATTTAAATGTTGATGTAGTTATTGAATCAACAGGGCATTTTACAACTGCTGAAAAACTAAAACCTCATATAGATGCAGGAGCCAAGGCAGTAATTTTATCTGCTCCAGCAAAAGGAGAAGAAGTCCCGACATATGTTATTTCTGTTAATGCCAATAGCTACAAGGGAGAAAAATTAATCAATAACGCATCTTGCACAACAAATTGCATAACGCCGGTTGCTAAAGTAATTGTAGATAATTTCGGAGTAGAAAAGGCTATGATGACAACGATCCATGGTTATACATCTGACCAGCGTCTTCAAGATGGGGGGCACAAGGATTATAGACGAGCCCGAGCCGCCGCAGAAAATATTATTCCAACTTCAACAGGCGCAACAATTGCAGCTGCACAAGCATTGCCGGAATTAGCCGGTATCTTCAGTGGGTTTGCAATAAGAGTACCTGTTGCGGTTGGGTCGCTTTCGGATTTTACATTTCTTTTAAAGAGGAACACGACAGCCGATGAGGTAAATGAAATATTTAAAAGGGAAGCGCAAAAAACAGAATATCAGGGAATTTTGGAAGTGACAGAAGATCCGGTTGTATCAAGTGATATTGTTGGAAATCCACATTCTGCAATCATCGATCTTTCGCTTACTCAGGTAGTCGGAGGAAATATGTTAAAAGTTATAGCCTGGTATGACAATGAGTATGGATATGCGAATAGATTAGTTGAGGAAGTAATAATGGTTGGACAAATTTAAAATTATGGAAGATAAAGTAGAGCTGCCAAGTATTAGAATAGTCACTATTTCAGGGCGGATAGGCTCCGGATCTACGACTTTGGCTGACAAGCTTTCAAAGATTTTGGGATGGAGACATATTGAGGGGGGAGAAGTTTTTTGGGAAGCTTTGAGGACGAAGCTTGGATTAGAGGAAAAAGACACAAATCTTAGAGATGATAAGGAAGATCAGGATTTTGATGCTTCACTTAAGAAAATTCTCAACGAAGGAAAACATTTGATACTTGAAACAAAACTCGCCGGGTTTAACGCGCAGGGCATTCCTGGAGTATTCAAAATTGCTGTTATCTGTGAAGATGAGAAGGGAAATGACCAGATAGGTATAAGAATAGACAGGCTTATTAATAGAGAAAAGATATCGGTTGAGGAAGCAAAAGATCAGGCTATGGCAAGAGAGAAAAACGATCTTGAAAAATGGAGGAAGATATATGCGAACAATGATCAGAACTGGGTTTATTGGGACAAAAAATATTACGATTTAGTGATCAATACGTATTCCCATAATCAGGACGAAACGTTAAAACTCGTTCTTAAAGCCCTGGGAGTCAAGGGTTAACCTCGAACCGCCTTTGCGTAATATTCTATTATCTCATTTCTTAGCTTTGGTGTCCTTGCGGCTATAAAAAGAGGAACTGTCTCATGTATCCCAGAGTTATAGGCTTATATCATGTCTATTGATATTTGTCAGGTTTAATGATAAAGTAAATGCGTTTATGGGAAGCAAAAAACAAGGCTATTTGGATTTCTTTAAAACTGTAGGAAAATCCAAGAGACTGCCCCGAACCGGCTGGGTTAGAGAAAAGGTAAAAAATCCGGAAAGCGCTGCCGAACACTCTTTCAGAGTTGGAGTATTTGCAATGATGCTCGCTGAGCGATTAGGGGTTGATAAAGATAAACTAATGAAGATGGCTCTCATCCATGATTTAGGTGCCGCATTGACTGAGGATATGGTTTGGATTAGGTGGGGAGTAGTTGATCTGAAAGCAAGAGACAGAAAAGAAAGAGAAGAGATAAAAGGGATAGTAAGCTTATTTAATGATATAGAAGGAGGAAAAGAATATGTTAAGATTTTTGAAGAGATGACATTAAGATCGTCTAAAGAAGCAAAAGTTTTTTGGCAGATTGATAAGCTTGAAATGGCTCTTCAGGCTTTAGAGTACGAAGAAGAACAAGGGAAGAACTTGGAAGAATTTCTAACAACCGCCGATCTGTATATTAAACATCCTATTCTTAGAGAAATTTTTGAGGAGATTCTTAATCAAAGGCCAAGTTTAAAAGGGAGAATTCAAAATTATGAAAGTAGCTAATGCAATGTCGCATCATGTCGACCATGTTTCATCGGACACCAAGGTAAAAGATGTGTCCCTTCTTATTTTCGGCCGTGGTATAAACGGAGTTCCTGTCTGCAAAGGCAGAAAAGTAATTGGATTTATTACCGAAAGAGACATCCTAAGCCAGTTTTATCCGTCTTTAGATGAATATGCGCAAGATCCCTTCAGGGAAGGTGACTTTGAAGGGATGGAGAAAAAAGTTCAAGATATTTTCGAAATGACCGCGGATAAAATAATGAGCACAAATGTAACAAGAGTAACTCCAAATACTCCGCTTCTAAGAGCACAGTCTTTAATGTTTATAGAAAAAGTTGGCAGACTTCCTGTTGTTGATAAAAGCGGAAATCTCATTGGGATAATTTCAAAAGGAGACATTTTTAGAGTTCTTGTGGGAGACAGGCTTTTGTTTACGGAAAACGAGAATTATAATGATTGGCTTTCAAAAACATATTATGCGGCGGTTGATGTAGAAGATAGGCTCTCTCACGAAATTCCGGATCTTCTTAAAGTATTCACTCAGCATAAAGTAAAAACGATACTTGATATAGGATGCGGAACAGGGGATCATGCAATAGATCTTGCGAGAAGAGGTTTTAATGTTGTTGGAATAGATAGAAGCCATGGCATGATCGCAGAATCAAACAAAAGAAAACAAGTCCTAGGAAGAGAAGCATTGGAGAGACTTAAATTTTATCGGGGAAGTTTTGATGACCTAGAATCAAAGTTTACTCAGCCTTTCGACGCAATACTTATTTTAGGGAATACTTTGTCTCATAATCCCCACACTTGTCAAGATCTTATAAAACAAACAACAAGACATCTCTCAAAAGATGGAATATTAATTCTTCAGATAACAAGCTTTGATAAAGTAATTAAAGTAAAGAATAGGCTTTTAAGTTTTAATTTCGCTCAACTTTCGGGAGAACCAAACAAAGAGTATGCATTCTTAGAGTTTTATGATCTGCCTATAGAAAGATATAAAACAATACTTAAGACTTTCGCAATTTTCGTATCAGACGGAGGCAAGAGATGGAAATCATCCGGTGTAAGAAATAGTCTAATGGCGTATAATAATGAAGAGAGTATCGGAAAAGTTTTAAGAAAAAACGGTTTTACAAAAGTATCTTTCTATGGCGGAGCGTTTGACGGAAGAAAGTGGGACTATCTTTTCAGAAAACCATTTAAAGTTTTGGAGAGCGACTGGTTAAATGTTGTTGCTGTAAAATGAAAAAAATTACTATATTAATAATATCTTTTATTTTTTTCTTCTCTGCTGTGGCTTCTTTTGCTCAAGAGACCTCAAAAGAGAATGTCATGATGTCTACTCCCTCAAGTAAAAAAACTATTGAATATACCCTTCCTTATCCGGGACTTCTGCCGGACAATCCTCTTTATGTTTTAAAAGCCATGCGCGACAAAATTGTAGAAACTTTAATATCGGACCCAATAAAAAAAGCAAATTTTGATTTGCTTGCGGCGGATAAGCGCTTAAACGAAGGCGTTTCACTTTTCAATAAGGGAGAAAGAAAATATGCACTCGCAGAAACTACTATATCAAAAGGCGAGAATTATTTTGAAAAAGGAATTGCGCAAGTGGAAAGAGCAAAGAAACAGGGAATAGCTACGTTAGATGTGTCTCAAAGATTTCATTTGGCATCTTTGAAGCACAGGGAGATTATAAAAAGTTTAATAAATAAAAGTAGTGGAGATATTAAGCAGAGGCTTCTGCTAGACGACAAAAGAATGGAAGAGTTCGAAAAAAAGTTGAAATAATTAAGCCTCTAAATACAATCTAAATTTTCTCAAACGAACAAATTTTAATTTAGAAATTTCTATATACTTGAAGATTGGTTTAAGTTTTTTACTCTATTTTTTTGGTCTTTTAGCAATATGTCTAAGACCGAGGCTAAAAAAAACGATGATCGCTTTTGATACAAAAATTTCTAGTTGACACGCCAGATATAGTGTAATACTATCCTCCTTAGCACTATAAGTAGTGTTGCGATCGTTGATAATTTATTTAATTCGGCGATCCGTTTTAAGAAGCTTAAATTAAATTTTTATGAAATGTCCTTACTGCGGATTACCCGAAACAGAAGTTGTAGAAACCAGAGACAGTGAAGACTTAGGAACTATTAGAAGAAGAAGAGAATGCTTAAAATGCGAAAAAAGGTTTACAACCTACGAGAGAGTCGAAAATATAAATCTGGTAGTTATTAAAAAGGACGGCAGAAGAGAGCAGCTTGACAGAGATAAATTAAAAAGAGGAATAATAAGATCTTGCGAAAAAACTAAAGTCTCGATGGAGGATATTGAAAGAATAGTAACGGAAATCGAAAGAGAACTGCGGGGAGCAGACTCGGTAGAGGTAGACAGTAAAAAAATAGGGCAATTGGTTGCAACAAGACTTAAGAAAATTGATAAAGTAGCATATATCAGATTTTCAAGTGTTTTTAGAAGATTTGTTGATGTTGAAGATTTTGAAAAAGAATTAAAGAGATTAATAAAATAATTCTGCAAAGCAGAAATAAATTATGAAACAATTAAAAACAGAAATAATAGCTCTATGCGATTACGCAAGCGTATCAAGAGAAGGTAAGTTAAGCATAAATGGAATTTTCGATGAATTAAGAGTTCAGAATTTTCCCGGTGGTATTCCTCGTGCATTCTTTATAGCAACCGTCAGCGGAGCTCCATCCACCAGTTATAAATTGACTTTGAAAATTGAACCATCTGAGGGGTTTGCGGGTGAGCAAAGCAGTTTTAATCTTGATACTTCCACCGGTCCTAATGGCAAAAACAACTTGATAGTAGAACTTGCAGGTCTTGGATTTAAAGAAGAAGGAGAATATAGATTCATTCTTAGTGACGGAAAACAAGAAGTTGGATCAACTTTATTAAAAGTTTTTGATCAGAAGAAATACAGTCTTAACGATATAAAATTGCCAAATTAATTATGAAACTTGATGGAATAAGAGAAAAAGTGTTTTTGGACAGATATGCCTTAAAAGGAGTTGCCGGAGAATTATTGGAAAATACTCCCGAGCAAATGTGGAAAAGAGTAGCAGGGGGCATTGCGGGGAACGAAAAGAAAACCAAAAGAGCCTTTTGGGAGCAAAAATTCTACAACGTAATGAAGGATTTTAAATTTGTTCCCGGAGGCCGAATCCTCTCCGGTGCCGGAACAGATTACGAGGTAACATATTTCAATTGCTTTGTTATTCCATCCCCAAAAGACTCCCGGGAAGGAATTTTGGAATCCTTAAAACAACTGGTTGAGATTCAATCAAGATCAGGAGGAGTCGGTCTTAATCTTTCATCTCTGCGACCAAGAGGAGCAAGAGTTAAGAAAGTAAATGGAACCTCATCCGGTCCTGTAACTTGGGCAGGACTATTTTCTTATGCAACCCATGATGTTGTTCAGCAGGGGGGTACCCGAAGAGGCGCAACAATGCTTATGCTTTGGGACTGGCACCCTGATGTTGAGGAATTTATAACTGTAAAACAGGATCTATCCAAAATAAACGGAGCGAATCTTTCCGTTTGTATCTCAGATAGCTTTATGGAAGCAGTTAAAAAAGATAGCGATTGGGATCTCATTTATCCGGATTTGGATGATCCAAAATACGATGCAAAATGGAATGGAGAAATAGATGATTGGAAAAAAATCGGGGGAAAAGTAAAAGTTCATAAAACAGTAAAAGCACGGGAACTCTGGAATTTAATCTGCGAAGCCGCCTGGAAAAGCGCCGAGCCAGGTCTTCATTTTCTTGAGAGGTCAAATAAAAGAAGCAACACCTGGTACTTTGAAAAACTAATTGCAACAAATCCCTGTGGCGAGCAGCCTTTGGGTCCTTGGGCAGTCTGTAATCTTGGCGCAATGAACTTGGCGGTATATGTAAAAGGAGAGAAATTTGATTACGAGAGCTTTTCCCAAGACGTAAAGACCGCAATGAGATTTCTGGATAACGTTATAGATAAAACTTACTATTTCTTTAAACAAAATGAAAAAGTAGCAAAAGACATCAGAAGAACCGGACTTGGAATAATGGGACTCGGAGACGCACTTATTAAAATGAAAGTTAGATACGGAGCCGAAGAATCTCTTCCTGTTATTGACAAAATTTTTGAAACCTTGCGAAACAGCGCGTATGAAGCATCCTGCGAAATTGCAAAAGAAAAAGGAGCATTCCCAAAGTTCAATAAAACAAAATATCTGGAAGGTTACCATATTAAACAGCTGCCACCAAAAATTCAAAAAAAGATTGCAAAAAACGGAATAAGAAATGCGGTTCTTTTAACTATTGCGCCAACGGGAACGACGTCGCTTCTTTCGGGAGTGACATCAGGGATTGAACCGGTTTATGAATTTACTTTTATAAGAAAGGATAGAACAGGAGAGCACCAAATGCACCATCCGCTTTTTGAGCAGTGGAAAAAAGATCATCCAAGCGAAGAAAGACCAGACTATTTTGTAAGTGCAAATGATTTGACTCCACTTGAACATGCACAAGTTCAGGCAGTTGCTCAAAACTATATTGATGCGTCAATTTCAAAAACAGTAAATGCTCCAAACTCTCACACGGTTGAGGATGTAAAAACTTTATATATGGCAGCTTATGACTTAGGACTTAAGGGAGTAACTTATATGAGAGACGGTTCAAGGGAAGGAGTTCTATCAAGGGTTGAAGATAAAAAAACAGAGGAAGTCAAGCCCGAAATTCTTCCACCGGCAGGCGGAAAGCCGGTTGTTCCAAGACCCATGCAGCTTGAAGGAGTCACATATCAAATTCAAACACCTGTTGGAAAAACATACATAACCATTAATCACAACGAAAATAAAGAACCATTTGAAGTTTTTATTACAATTGGAAAGTCAGGATCCGATGTTGCGGCAATGGCAGATGCGCTGGGACGTACAATTTCTTTAAATCTTAGACTTTTGGGCGGGCTTTCTCCAAGAGAAAAGATAAGACAGGTGGTTGCACAGCTTGCGGGAATCGGAGGAGCACGAAGTGTTGGATTTGGAAAAGATAAAGTAAGATCCTTGCCGGACGGAGTTGCAAAAGTACTTGCAATGCATTTTGGTTTTGCTGTAAATGGTCAAGTAGAAGACAAAAATATCGAGACTAACGGACACGCCCAAGTTTTAGCAAATGGTAATGGATCTTACAGCGGAAAAACAGAAATTAAAATGGAAAACGAAGAAACTTCCGAAGTTGTTGAAATGCAGCAGCTGGCACTGGTTGGAAAGGGAAGCGGAGTAATAGCAGAAGACAGTAGCTATGAGATGGGCGGAACGAGTCTTTACGATCTTTGCCCCGAATGCGGTGGCGGAAGCTTAGCATACGAAGAAGGCTGCAGAAAATGCTATAGCTGTGGATACTCAGAGTGTTAGTAATTTGAATATTTAAATTTGGAGTTCCGAAGTCTTTGAAAATAAGACACTGTGCCGCAACCGTTAAAGTCGGGTCGAAGGCTCCAGATTCAACCTAACTCCTTCGAGCAAAGGATAATTTAATTTAAATTAAACCTTCTTGATCGAGAAGGTTTTTTAGTGAGAGGAGCCGAATTATGCCAATCTATACAAAAACAGGAGATAAGGGACAGACAGGACTTTTTTCCGGAAAAAGAGTTTCAAAAGCAAGTTTTAGAATGGAGGCAATCGGTACAGTGGATGAATTAAACAGCGTGATAGGTTTTACAATATCAAATATCAAAAATCAAAAATCAAATATAACAAAAGAGTTGATAGAGATTCAAAAAGATTTGTTTGTGATTGGAAGTGCTTTGGCAAACCCCTCACAGAAGATTAGCTTATTGAAAAGAGTAAAAGAGTTCGAAAATTTGATTGATAGAATGACGAAAGAATTATCGCCGCTTTTTAATTTTATTCTTCCGGGAGGAGGAGTGGCGGGTTCAACTTTGCATATTGCAAGAACTATAGCTCGCCGGGCAGAAAGAAGAATAGTAAGTCTTTTAGAGAAAGAAAAAGTCGCACCGGACATTCTTATTTATATAAACAGACTCTCAGATCTTTTCTTAACAATGTCAAGATATATAAATCACTTAGAAAAAAAAGAAGAAATTATTTGGAAAATCTAGAGAGGAATTTTTATGAGAACAGAAGCATATACGGTAGGTTTTGATACAAAAAATTATCACGCGCCAATACCTGATAGTTATTCTCAAGATGAGATTGGGAGAAGAAGAGAAGACAATATTGGTAATAATATAATAAGATATTTAGGCGAATATAGATTGGGAGTGAAATATGATGAGTTTCATTATAATTTTGAGCAAGATGCTGAAAGTGGTGATTTTTTTCTTTCATCTCCCCATGCAGATCCAGGGCCTATATTAAATATTTATAGAAAGGCAATTGGTTACAAACAAGAAAGAGGACTTCCGGTAGATAGAGAAGTAGCAGAATGTTTAGGATTCCAAAAACTGCAAGAAGGACTTGCAGGTGCTCAGGAGGGAGCCTTAATTTTATGGGTTAGTCCTCCTGGATCAAAGGTTGATGGATACGGAGACCATAGCTTTACTTTTATTGGGCAAGTAGAAAAAGACTCATCTGGAGGAAAAAGATTAAGAGTAATTCCCTACAGAAATGTACTGTCTTTGGAGGATCATAAAAATTATTTTAGGTACTTCGATGAAGACGCCCAATACTATGAAAAAGATACAGATTTCTTAGCAAATCCAGTCGTCATTGAACAATCTGAATCTATGCAAACACCTGATGACATAATAAGTTTTATTGGAGAGACCGAAAAGTTCAACATTGAATGGCGTGATAAACTTATTCCTTTGGTAATGCCTTTGGTTGGAGGATTCATCCAGCTTGTTAGAGAAAAAGCTTCCGATCGGCAACTCCTTAGAGCAAGATATGCAATCGAAAACCGTGTATTAGAAGAAAAAAAGTATATTCTTGGTGAAGAAAAAACTCCTAAGATAGTTTTTGAAAACAATCCTCAGATAGTTTTTGAAAGATATGGAAATATTACTCCGCCAATTGTTGGCGGAAGTTGCGGCTCAAGCTCTACTCTTATGGAGTTTCAAAAGGAATCTGGGAAAAATTGGGAATATAGTCCGGGAGATTGTGTTGTTTGCAGGCAGAAAAACACAATGGTTGGGCCATGTAAAATCTGCAGAGCGTGTGAGAAAACATTCGACGAACAGAATTCTCTTCAATTAAAGGCCGCTTAGCAAAGATACTGTTAGGCAAATGTAATGACACGTTTCTTAATTCGTGCTATCATAAATTAGATATGGATCAAACTCAAGATCAAACAGACCAGCCAACAGTTGTTCCCAATAATCAGGATGCGGTTCCACCGGTTCCCCCACCTGTTGGAGGGCTTGCTAAAGAAGTAGAACCGTTCTCGCAGGATTTGATAAATCCATCCGAGAAAGGACCGGAAATTTCTGCCGAACTGGCGGAGATTGGAGTAAAAGAAGTTTCGCAAACTCCGCAGTTGACTCAAGAACATACGGATATTGGCATAATTGCTTCCGACAGACCGGTTGAACAAGTCGCAACTTCCGCGCCGGTAAGTTTTCAATCACCGCTTACCCAAGCGGAGATGATTACGGCTCAAAAAAGTAGAATCTCGGATGCGATTGCCTGGCTTGCAGGCACAATACTAAGACAAATTAAAAGACTAAAATTTAATCAGAAGCAAACTTCGCCAAAATCGATATGACACTGGAAACATTTTCGCCTGCAAATGTAATAAATTTTTTTACAATGTTTCTGTTGGGAATTTTTTTGGCAGTTTTAATATCGTTTTTGATTTTCCTTTTAGGATATGGGCTAATTCTTTGGTATCGAAACAGAAACAGGGAAAAAGAATCTTTGGATTCTACTCTTCTTGAAGTCTCAATGCCGCGGGATAACGAAATTAAAATTGATGCGGCCGAACAAATGTTTGCAAGTTTTGCATCCTTGAGAAAAGGAGGGAGACTTTCTTTTTTAACTTCTCAGCCTCACATTTCTTTTGAAATTGTTGGGATGCCTGAGGATATCCGTTTTTATGTTAATACTCCAAATAAGTTGCGGGATTTCGTAGAAAAACAAATAAACGGCGCATATCCTGAGGCAGAAATAAAAGAGGTGGAGTCGTCTAACTTTACAAGAGAAGGATATTCGCTAGGGAATGAGTATAATATTTTTCCAAAAGAAGGAAAGGTCGCTTTTGCAAGCCTTAAGCTTAAATCTTCAAATTATTTGCCCATAAAAGTATTCAAGGATCTTCCAACAGACCCACTTTCTTCAATTACATCGGTTTTGGCAAAAATGTCTCATGGCGAAGGAGCTGCTATTCAAATAATTCTTAGTCCTGCCGATTCCAAATGGAAAAAATTGGGGCGCACTTATATTTCAAAAACGAAAAAAGCGGAATCAAATCCAGAAACGGCAAAGTACTCAGCAGATCCAAAAGAGCTTGAAGGAATAGAAAATAAAATCGGTAAACCTGGCTTTGACCTTGTTATAAGAATTGTAGTTTCTTCAATCACTATCGAATCCGCCCAAGCGCATTTAAATAATATCGTAAACAGCTTTAGTCAATTTGACGGATTAAATTCTTTTACAAAAAATTCTCATAGATTTAAGGGGCTTTTTATGCATGACTTTATTTATAGATACATCCCAATAAGAGGCCAAACTTCGGTTTTGACAAACGAAGAACTTTCGACCGTATTTCATTTTCCTAATAAAAGCGTTGAGACTCCTCATATACATTGGGTTACTGCAAAAAGAGCTCCTGCTCCTGCACAAATATCTCAATCGGGACTTTTTCTTGGAAGAAGTAAATATAGAGGAGTAGATAAGCCGATTTATATTGATATAGATGATAGAAGAAGACACATGTATGTTATAGGGAAAACAGGTACAGGTAAATCGGAATTTTTAAAGGCAATGATTATGCAGGACATAAAAAATGGAGAAGGTTTGGCTGTTATAGATCCTCACGGAGATTTAATAGATGACATTTTAAAACTTATGCCCTCAAAGCGTTCAGAAGATGTTATTCTTTTTGATCCATCCGACACTCAAAGGCCAATGGGATTTAACATGCTCGATGCAAAGACCGAGGAGCAGAAGCATTATGTTGTCTCTTCAATCATAGGACTCATGTATAAGCTTTTCGACCCGCATCAGACCGGTATTATTGGTCCCCGTTTTGAACATGCTATAAGAAACGCGATGTTAACCGTAATGTATGAACAGGGAAGTACATTTGTCGAAGTAGTAAGAGCCTTAACCGATGCATCTTATGTTCAGGAACTTCTGCCAAAAGTTACGGATCCAATCATAAGACGCTATTGGACAGATCAGATTGCCCAGACTTCGGATTTTCATAAATCGGAAGTTTTGGACTACATAGTTTCCAAGTTTGGCCGGTTTGTTACAAATAAAATGATCAGAAATATTATCGGACAATCATTTAGCTCATTTGATTTCAGACAAGTAATGGACGAAGGCAAAATTCTTCTTATAAATCTGTCCAAAGGAAAAATTGGGGAGGAAAATTCCAACTTTTTAGGTCTTATTCTTGTTCCAAAAATTTTAGTTGCCGCAATGTCAAGACAAGATATGCCGATTGATCAAAGGCGGGATTTCTTCTTGTACGTTGATGAGTTTCAGAATTTTGCAACGCCGGATTTTGCCCAGATACTTTCAGAGGCTAGAAAATACCGTCTCAACTTAATAGTTGCGAATCAGTTTATCGGACAAATGGAAGAGGAAGTTAAAAATGCAATCTTTGGAAATGTAGGGTCTGTTCTTGCCTTCAGAGTAGGAGTAACGGATGCAAATTATCTTCAGCATGAGTTTCAGCCTACCTTTTCGGAAGCGGATCTTATAAATGTTGAAAGATTTAATACTTATGTAAAAACTATTGTAAGGGGTGAACCGGTTACGCCTTTTTCTATGGATTTAACGCGCGATATGAGTGCAGAAAAAAAACTTGCGAATCCCCGAGTCTCAGAGCTTATTAGAGAACTCTCAAGACTTAAGTACGGACGAGATGCCGCAGTCGTTGAAGCAGAAGTCGCAAAAAGAGCAAAGCTATAATCTTCCTTGCCCTTGTCTTTCCTCTCTGGTAAAATTACCATGATTGCGTCCGTAGCTCAGCGGCAGAGCGCTACTCTTATAAAGTAGATGTCCTTGGTTCGATCCCAAGCGGACGCACATGGAAAAAGATGGTATGAAAAAGAAAGTTGTATTGGCTGTTGGGGCGCATCCTGATGATATGGACTTTGGAGCATCCGGTACTGTGGCAAAATGGGTTGAAGAAGGTGCGATTGCATATTACCTCATCTGTACAGACGGAAGCCGTGGTTCTTCGGATCCGAAGATGACTCACAAAAAATTAGCAGAAATTAGAAAAAAAGAGCAAGAACAGGCCGGTAAAATTCTGGGACTTAAAAAAGTATTTTTCTTAAATCATACCGATACGCAGCTTGTTTCAGATCTGGTTCTTAAGGAAGAAATAGTTCGTATTATTCGAACTGTTCGTCCAAATATAGTAATCACAATGGATCCGACATTCTATTATTCAGCCAAGTTTAATTTTATAAATCATACAGACCACAGGGCCGCAGCTCTTGCCGCAATGGATGCCTGTTTTCCGCTTTCCCGGGATAGATTAACATTTCTGCATCACGAAAAAGAAGGTCTTAAGCCTCATAGAGTAGAGGAATTACTTCTTGTAAATTTTGAAAAAAGTGATTTTATCGTTGATATAACAAAGACCTTTACTAAAAAAATGAAAGCTTTATCTCTCCATGATAGTCAGTTTGATGATTTTGAGGCAATTGAAAAAATGATAAGAAAAAGAGCGGAGTTTTTGGGAAGAGCAAAAGGCCATAAGTATGCAGAAAACTTTATTCGCCTAAAGCTCCCTTAAAGGTCAGAAAGAGAGGTTGTTTCTTTGCCTCTTTCACCTACATAATCAAGATACCTCTCTGTTGTCGAAAGTCTTTTGTGTCCTAAAATTTTGGAAATAAGAACCAAAGAAGCGCCCTGTTTTAAATGATGGGCAACGAATGTGTGTCTTAAATCATTTACCTTAGCATTTTTTATTTCTGCCAATCGGAAATATCTTTCCATCGATGTTCTGATATTTCGGACGAGAAACGGTCTTCCGGACTTTGTAATAAAAAGATGATTGTCCTTGGTTTTTGGCCTTATTTCAATATACTTCTGAAGCGCCTCCTGACCTCTTTTATTAAGAGGAATATCCCTTTTTTCATGTTTTTCGTAAGGTTCTATATGCAAAGAATCATTTTTAACGTCTGAGACTTTAAGATTTGCCAACTCTCCGATTCTTATTCCTGTCTGAAGTAAGAGTTCAATTATTGCAAACATTCTGGGATCATTTCTTGCAGTATCCCGCAAGGCTCTATATTCTGTTGGAGTAAGAATTCGAGGTGGTGCAAGCTGATATTTTGGATGAGCAACCAAAAGTGAGGGATCATCGGTAACATATTCATTGATCTTAAGAAATCTATAAAAAGTTCGTGTAGCATTTATCTTTCGAGAAATAGATTTAGGAGTATAACCATCTTTTTGCATTTTTGCTAAAAACGCCTCTATGTCCTCTTTAGTTACTTCGTGAATTTGATTTTTCGCCAGAACTTCTAAGAACGAGACGAGCTGCTCTATGTCTTTGCCGTATGCTACAATTGTAGAGTTTGAATGCTTTTTGTTTTTTAGAAAATTTTTGAACTCTTGGCGGGCATCCTGGAGTTTTACGGTTTTCATACTTCGATTTCACTCAGTATGATCTCTTCGAGCCTGAGTTGAGTCGTACATTCGGCAAGCTCAGTACGATACTGAGTTTAACCGAAGTATCGAAGGATCATATAAAAGTGATGTCCTATAATATCAATAAATTTAGCTTTAGTCAAGATGGAAAAATTTTAAGTCAGTCATGAAGAAAATTTTATTTATCGCTGCTATTATAGCTTCAGTCTTTATTATAAACAGTCTCGTTCGCTCGATTTACGATCTTTGGGGGAAACAAGACTTAATTACAAAGGCTCAAAAAGAAGTAGAGAAAGAAAAGATTGAAAATCGGGATTTGAGATCCAAATTGTCTAAAGCTCAGAGTAGTCAGTTTGTAGAAGAAGAAGCTAGGAATAAACTTTTGTTGGTAAAACCAGGAGAAGAACAGGTTATTCTTCCTCAAGACCTACTTTCGTCAAGCGATTCTGCAAAAAAGAAAGACACGCGCCCAAATTTTCGAAAATGGTGGGATTTATTCTTCTAAGTTTTATAAACATCACCAGGCAATAGGGAGTCTTTGCTCTTAGCAGTTCTTTTAGATTTATTTCTGTTTTCAAGAGTTGCATAATCTAAATTTAAAAGATGCATTGCTGTCCAGATTCCAACTTCATGAAGCATGAGGCTAAACTCATATCTTGATCTTCCAAGTCTCTTTAGGAGTCTTTTGACATGCGGATTAGAATCCTTTTCTCTTAGTATTTCCTCATCGGATTTAAATTTTACATCTGCGCCAATTTTTTTATATATTCCGGGAATAGTCCATAAATGTTTTTGTGCGGCTATGTCTAAAAGGTTAGTCCACTCTTTTTCATTTGCAAGCTGAGTAAAAATTTCTACTTCGCCTCCAGTGCTGTAAGCTTCTTGCTCGGGTATTATTATTGCGCTTTTAGGGACATGGTATTTTTCTTCAAGTTCCTTGGCCATGAGCTCTGCAGCTGAAGCATATTCTTTTCCCCATAAGTGGCCACCAGCTAAAACAATCTTTTTAGCACCTTTTCCGTGGTCATAAAACAGAGCAGCAGCTCTGTCTGCTAGCCTTGACCTTAATCCTAACTGAGTTGTTCCGTTTTCCGAAAGCCAATAACAATGAACTAAAACAGCATCGAATGGAGAAGCGATGGGTTCCTGTTCGTGATTTAGTGGTATTTCTGTCATAGGGGGATAGTACCAGGGGTGGGGATCCCTTCGATTTCACTCAGGGTAAACTTCTCACCCCACCTATTCCTCTTGACAATCTCAGTGACTTGCACTGAGCTTGCCGAAGTGTACCAGGGGTGGGGATCGAACCCACAACCGCAGCGTTATGAATGCTGTGCTCCGCCATTGAGCTACCCTGGCGCTCACATATTTTATCAGGTAGACAGATTGAGGTCAAATTGGTATAATAAACCTACACGCGGGGTAGTGTACAGTGCACGTGAGGCTCATAATCTCACAGGTCAGGCGCAACTCCTGACCCCGCAACCAAGTCTCTTTATAACTCAACTCCCCTATGTGGTTTGTTTATATTCTTCTTTGCTCAGATGGCAGTTTATATACCGGAATTTCGAATAATCTCGATGTTAGGTTTTCGGAACATAAAAATGGTAAGGGCGGGAGATATACCCGTTCGCATAAACCGGTAAGAAGGGTTTATCTTGAGGAACTTAACTCAAGGTCAGAAGCTTTGAAAAAGGAAAGTCAGATTAAAAGCTGGAGTAGAAAAAAGAAAATACGAATCTTAAAATTAGATATTTAAAACGTAGGTTTCGCATCCTCAATTTTTAAAGTTCGGGTCCAATCCCGGAGGATGGGTTGATAATCGTTATAATTTAGTAGCGTACTACCGGTAATTTGTCGCAATTAGATAATTATTATCTGAAATGTTATAATAAAGAATGAAAGGAGGTACAGTAGGTTTATAATCAATAAATCTATCAAGAATACTATGAACGGAACAATTAAAACAAAAACAGATAGGGGATTTGGATTTATTTCTCGTGACGGAGAAGCAAAAGATCTTTTCTTCCATTCTAAAGATTTGATCGGTGTTACTTTTGATGAGCTTCAAGTTGGAGCAACGGTTAATTTTGAAGTTGTAGATGGAGAAAAAGGTCCAAGTGCAAAAAATGTAAAACTTGCCTAATAACTCGTTTATAAAGCAATACAAAAAGCCTTGCTTAATGCGAGGTTTTTTTGTATCGAGGAAAAAAGTATTTCCAAGCACTTGCGAATAAGGTAAGTTTTTTGATACATTTTTACATATTGCTTTGGCGGCAATTAGTTCTTATTATCAAACTATGGCAAGTCCCGAAGTGATTTGTGGAAACTGTAGACTTTTTGACAGGAATAACGCCATAGGAGAATTGGTTGGATTAACAGATTCAGCCAATGGAAAAATCAATAAAGGCTATTGCAGGGGGACGAAGGGACTTCTTTTGGGCGTTAGGAGAGAAACCGATCCATGCAAAATGCCCGAAGGAACTTTTAAAGCAGTTCCAGCTTCATTGACCCAGAGCCCATCAACTCTCCAAGAATCTCCGGCTTTGTGATATAATTTTCATTTATGAATCAGCCCGTCGGAGTTTTGGATTCGGGCTTGAGTCGATTTATTGATATAATACCCTTGATATGGAAAATAGTCTTTTTATATTTAAGGGATACGCTTCTGATACAGAAAAAGGAGAGATCTTTTTTTATTTTACTCTGCAATCTCAGGGTGAAAGTGTAGACTTTACAGAGAAGATTTCTTTTCCGCCCGTTAATAATAAAATCCCACCAGATCTTTTAAAATCTCTTTTAGATAATCTTATGCTGATTCTAGGCATTAGTTACTGGAAGATATATTGTTCTAAGATAATTGAACTGAAAGGAACTTATTTAACAAAAGACCAAGCACGATTTTGGAACACTGTATATACAAAAGGATTAGGTGAATTTTTTTACAAAAATAATATAGATTTCAGAGGTTTAGTAAATTTTCCATCCGACGAGAATGCAAAGCCTAATCCTGTTTCATTTCCTCGTCAGGATCGATCATTGTTGCTCTTGGGTGGAGGAAAAGATTCAATAGTTTCTGGAGAGCTCTTAAAAGAGCAGAAAAAACCTTTTGACGCGTTGGTAATTGGAGGATCAGCGGTTCAAAACGAGGTCTCAAAAATTATGGGCAAACCTCCTATCACAATATACCGTCGATTGGATAATAAACTTTTCGAACTAAATAAAAAAGGTGCTTATAACGGTCATGTTCCAATATCTGTTGTCTATGCATTTCTTGGTCTTATGGCGGCAATTTTTTATGATTATAAAAATGTTATTGTTTCCAATGAGAAGAGTGCAAATTATGGAAACGTAAAATATTTAGGACAGATAATTAATCATCAATGGAGTAAGTCGGAAGAATTTGAAAAACTTTTTCAGATGTATGCTTCCAGTTTTATAACGCCTGATGTCCATTACTTTTCTTTTCTTCGATCTTTTACCGAGACTGAGATTGCTCAGATATTCTCAAAATATAAAAGGTACTTTAAGGCATTTTCCTCTTGCAATACTAATTTTAAGATAAAATCTCCAAGAGAGAAAAATAAAAAATGGTGTGGTAAATGCGCAAAGTGTCTGTTTGTCTTCAGTCAGCTTAGCGCCTTTGTTTCCAAAGATGAGCTGCTTGAAATTTTTGGTAAAAATCTTTTTAATGATAAAGCTTTGTTGTCTTTGTTCAAAGAGTTATTGGGAATTAAGGAATTTAAACCATTTGAATGCGTAGGTACTCCAGACGAGATGAAGATTGCTTTAGATAAGACGTACAAAAGGGAAGATTTCAATAGGGCTCCTCTAATGGAGTTTTTTATCAAGAATGAAATTACAAGATCTGAAAAATAAAAAAGTCCTTATTGTTGGAAGGGGGATAGAAGGCAGCGCAGCGCTTAGATATATTAAAAAACATTTTCCCACAAATATTATTGATGCGGTAGATCAAAAAGATGGGGATAGTTATTTAGATAAGCAGAATGAATATGATATTGCAATAAAATCTCCTGGAGTAAAATCATCCCTTTTGAAAATTCCTTACACAACGGCAATTAACATATTTTTAGAAAATACCAAAGGAAAAGTCATTGGAGTCACCGGAACTAAAGGAAAAAGCACTACATCAACTATTATCTTCAAGATGTTAAAAAAACAGGGAATCAATGCGTATCTTGGTGGAAATATAGGACAATCTCCATTGGATTTTATGGATACATTAAATGATCAGTCATGGACAGTACTCGAATTGTCTAGCTTTCAACTTCAAGACTTGAAAAAAAGCCCTCATATTGCAGTTTTACTAATGATTGTTCCCGAACACCTCGATTATCATAAATCGATAGAGAATTATGTGAATGCCAAAAGGAATATCTTACGTTTCCAAACGACATCTGATTTCGCCGTAATAAACAGAGATTTTTTGACGACCAACGAGTCAGACTTGGAAACAAGTGGACGGATATTTCAGGTGAGCCGAGAAAGAGAATGCGACGAGGGTTGTTTTGTAAGAAATAAGGCGATTTGGATTCGAAAAGATCAAAAGGAAGTAGAAATCATCAAAACTTCAGAAATAAGATTAATTGGTGAGCATAACTGGGAGAATATCTGCGCAGCGGCGATGACAGTATTTTTGATTGGGGTTTCAAAAGAAAATATCGCCTCTGTTTTAAAGACTTTTAGAGGTCTTGAGCATCGTTTGGAATTTGTCCGGGAGGTTGGCAATATACGATTCTTTAATGATTCCTTAGCAACTATTCCGCAAGCAACAATAGAAGCATTAGATGCGTTAGAGGAAACTGGGACTTTAATTACAGGGGGATTTGATAGAGGGTTGGATTATAAAGAGCTAGGTTTGAAAATCGCTGAATCCGGCGTTAAGACTCTTATATTATTTCCGACAACTGGTAAAAAAATTTGGAAGGCAGTTTGTGATTCAGGAAAAAACCTTCCTGAAAAATTTGAAGTTAATTCTATGGAACGAGCGGTTCGTATTGCATTTTCGGAAACAAGCTCTGGAAAAATCTGCTTACTTTCTCCAGCTTCCTCAAGTTTTAATTTATTCAAAAATTATAAAGACCGCGGAAACCAGTTTAAAGAAGAAGTAAAAAAGTTAATCTGATACAATAAATTTATGAAGAAAGTTATATTTTCCGGAATTCAGCCATCTGGGAATTTGCACATAGGAAATTATATTGGAGCGATTGCGCAGTGGGTTAAACTTCAAGAGGAAACAGAATCAATCTTCTGCATTGTGGATCTCCACGCAATTACTGTTCCTCAAGACCCGAAAATCTTAAGAGAAAAAGTTTTGGAAGTTGCTGCTTTGTATTTAGCTTGTGGAATTGATCCTAAAAAAGCGCACATCTTCGTTCAATCGGAGAATCCCGATCATACTTCTCTTGCCTGGATTTTGAATACAATTACTCCCTTCGGACAACTTGAGCGAATGACTCAGTTCAAAGAAAAAAGTAGCAAGATTACCAGAGTGGCAACAAGTCAAAGTGCAGTTCCACAAAGAATTTATGTTGCAGTAGAGCAGCATATTTCTGTCGGGCTTTTTGACTACCCGGTTCTAATGGCGGCAGACATTTTGCTTTACCAAACTGATGAAGTGCCAGTGGGAGAAGATCAGAAACAGCACATAGAACTTGCAAGGGATCTTGCAGAAAAATTCAATTCAAGATTTGGCGAAACATTCAAGCTTCCTGTTCCGATTATCCAAAAAGAAACTGCAAGAATTATGAGCCTTCAGGATCCTCTATCAAAAATGAGTAAGTCCGATAAAGATCCGATGGGCACAATAAATCTTTTAGACGATGAAAATTCAGTTTCTGAAAAAATAACAAAAGCCGTTACGGATTCAGGATCTGAAATTGTATTTAGAGAAGATAAGCCGGCCATTTCAAATCTACTTACCATTTATTCTGTTTTCTCAGGAGTATCTGCCCAAGAAGCAGAAACAAGTTTTAGAGGAAAAACATATTCTGAATTTAAAAAAGTGCTGGAAACAGCCGTAAATAAAAAGTTGAGCTTGATTCGGGAGGAATATAAAAAGACAAGAAATGATGAAAAAGCCTTAAGACAAATTTTAGATGAAGGGGCTGAATATGCAAGAAGTAAATCTTCCCAAACTCTAAAAGAAGTAAAAGAAAAAATGGGTCTCCTGTAATTTGTAAATAAGTTAGCTTCATTTTAGGATTGGCAAAAACATTTTAGTGTGGTATACTCTTCTCTATGACAAACGGCAAAAAAACCGGTAAGAAACAAAAAATCTTCAAAGTAAAGCTCAATACTTCTTGGAAAAATGTTTTTCTCTACGGATTTCTTGTACTCATTGCAGGATTTCTTTTTTTAAGCGCAACGGCGCCTTTGGAACAGGTAACGACAGTCCCGCTTTCTCAGGTAATTTCCGATGTAAAAGCAGGAAAAGTTAAAGAAATTTCTATACTCGATAATAAATTAACAGTTAAGGAGCAAGATAAGACAGTCCAAAGTTTTAAAGAACCGGGAGTAAACACATATCAACTTTTCAAAGATGCAGGCGTGTCTTTGGACAAGACAAAGGTTTTAGTTAAGGATGAAACAGGTTTAAACAACTGGGTTAATATTATGTCCTCCATTCTTCCCATAATATTAATGGTCGCATTTTTCTACTTTATCTTCAGACAAGCCAGAGGAGCTCAGGAAAATATTTTTTCTTTCGGACAATCAAGAGCAAAATTATTCTCAAAAGATACTCCAAGAATAAGATTCTCAGATGTTGCAGGAGTCGATGAGGCAAAACAAGAACTTACAGAAATTGTAGATTTTCTTAAAAACCCTGGAAAATATAAGGCAATGGGAGCCCGAACTCCAAAGGGCGTTCTAATGGTTGGTCCGTCGGGAACGGGAAAAACTCTTTTGGCCCGGGCAACTGCGGGAGAGGCAAACGTTCCGTTCTTTTCTATGGCAGGATCCGAGTTTATGGAAATGTTAGTTGGGGTTGGAGCATCAAGAGTGAGAGATTTATTCAATACTGCAAAAAAAAGCCAACCTGCAATAATTTTTATAGATGAGGTTGATGCAATTGGAAGACAGCGAGGAGCGGGAATAATGGGAGGACATGACGAGAGAGAGCAGACTTTAAATCAGATTTTGGTTGAGATGGATGGATTTGCCCCAACAGAACAACTCGTTGTTATTGCGGCAACAAATAGGCCTGATGTTCTGGATCCTGCATTGATTAGGCCAGGAAGATTTGACAGAAGAGTTATGCTGGATATGCCTGATGTTGTTGGAAGAAAAGCTATTTTGGCAATTCATGCGAGAGGAAAACCTTTTGACAAGGCGGTTGATTGGGAAAAGGTTGCAAAAAGAACAGTCGGCTTTTCGGGGGCCGATATCGAAAACATGTTAAATGAAGCGGCAATTTTAGCAGCCCGGCTTGAAAAAAAAGCAATAGATATGAGAGATTTGGAAGAAGCCGCAACAAAAGTAAAACTGGGACCGGAAAAAAAGAGACTTCAGTCGGAAGACGATAAAAAAATGACAGCATATCATGAAGCAGGGCATGCATTAGTTTCTTGGGAAATGCCGCATATGGACCCAATTCATAGGATTTCAATCGTTAGCCGAGGGCTTTCTTTAGGGCATACAATGATGGAGCCAACAGAGCATGTTCACGAAACAAAAACAAGGCTTATTGAGCAAATAAGCGTGTTGCTTGGAGGAAGAGCTGCGGAGAATTTAATTTTTTCGGAGATGACAACAGGAGCATCCGATGATATTGCAAAAGCCACGGAGGTGGCAAGAACAATGGTTGTTGAGTGGGGAATGAGTGAATTGGGCCCTATTAATTTGGATGGACAGCAAAGACATTTTTATGAACAGGCAAATATCTCTCAGGAAATGGCTGCAAAGATTGACGAGCAGGTTAAAAGAATAACAGACGCAGCTTATAAAAGAGCCGCTTCAATATTGCTTAAGCTTAGAAAAAAACTTGATCTTTTGGCAGAGGAACTTCTTAAAAAAGAAACAATTGAGTCGGAAGAATTTTTCAGGCTCATAGGTCCTAAAAAAATAATCGGCAGTGCAAAGCCCGCCCTTCTGTCCGTTGAAGCTTAGAAATATTTATTTCTTGACTTTTGTTCTGGCTCCTGAAATACTGTAGACAGTGGACAATAACTCGACTTCATTAAACCAAGCTTCTTCTCCCGTTGCGCAAGCTTCTAGTCAATCAAAATCTGCTCCCTCCCATTCTTTCTCAAAAACTGAGGCGATAAAGTTTGGATTGAATTTTTTTAAAGCGAATATCAGTGTATTTGTAAAACTTGCGCTGGTTGTCGTTGCGATCAATATCGTAGTGGGGATTATATCGGGCATGTTTGATCGAACCCCCATAAATCTCTTATGGAGTCTAGTTTCGTTTGCAATATCGATTGTAGTTCAGGTTGGATTTACTAAGATAATTCTTGATCTTCATGACGGAAAGCCTTTAAATTTCTCACATTTATATATGCTCTATCCCTTAGCCTTAAGATTTTTAGGTGCATCGATTTTGTACGGATTTATCGTTGCTGTCGGGCTTATTCTTTTTATAGTTCCTGGAGTCATATGGGCGCTGAAGTTTCAGTTTTACAGTTTTCTAATTGTAGATAAAAACATCGGGATTATGGACTCACTTAAGAAAAGCTCTGCAATGACGGAAGGAATTAAGATGAATCTATTTCTCTTTGCGTTTATTTTGGTTGTGATAAACATCGCAGGAGCACTGGCTTTGATAATTGGATTATTTGTGACAATTCCGACGACAATAATGGCAACAGTTTATGTTTACCGCAAACTTCTCTCTAAAACCCCCGAAGCTTAGCTTTTTGATGATATAATACCCACATGGAAAAGTTTGTTCTAATTGATGGGAATGCGATTGTTCACCGGGCATATCATGTAATGCCGCCATTAACGCGTTCAGATGGTACCCCAACCGGCGCTGTCCAGGGATTTTTTTCCATGATCCTTAAAATGATTCGGGAGCTTACCCCTAACCATATTGCAATTGCTTTTGATAGCCCAAGCCCAAACTTCAGAAAAGAACTTTTTAAAGAATATCAATCGCAAAGACCGGCCATGGAAAGCGATCTTTCGCCGCAGTTTGGAATAATCCAGGGGATTTTAAAGAATGCAAAAATATCTGTTTATGCTGTTGACGGACTTGAGGCAGACGATATTATAGGAACCATTGCAGAGAAAGCAAAAAAAACAGGACATCTGGTTTATATTCTAACCGGAGACAGGGACATGCTTCAGCTTGTAAACCACAAAACAAAAGTCTTAGCCCCTGTTAAGGGGATTTCGGAGATGGTGCTTTTCGATGAGGAAAAAGTTAAAGAAAAATACGGAATAGATCCTTCGAAATTCGTAGAACTTAAGGCTTTAATGGGGGATAGTTCTGATAATTATCCGGGAGTTTTGGGGATCGGACCTAAGACCGCTTCAAGTTTAATCAATGAATTCGGATCCGTTGATAATATTTATAAAAATATCTCAAAATTAAAAGCCAAAAATCCAAAACTAGCCGAAAAACTTGAAAAAGGCAGAGATAATGCGAAACTTGCCCATCAGCTTGCAACAATTCTAACAGACGCCCCGTTTGAATATGATTTTTCCGACTGTGATATGAAAAACTTGGATGTTCCAGGATTTAAAAAGGCTCTCGAGGCTTATGATTTTAAAACTCTTCCGAAACGTCTTGATGAAGTTTTCTCAAAGGATGGAAAAATAGAGAAAGTTGTGAAGACGCAGATGAAATTAATATGAATTTACCTTCTCATATAAAGGCAGTAATTTTTGATCTCGACGGATTATTAATGGACTCAGAACCTCTTTGGGGACAAGTAGATTTCGAAATGCTTGGAGAGCGAGGCTTTAAGCCAACAGAGGAGCTTTTCCGAAGAAGACTTGGAACCGGAAATAAAAAAACTGTCGAAATCTATAAAGAAGAGTTTGGGTTAAGCGATAATGTTAATGCGTTTGCCCAAGAGCGTCAAGAGCGAGTGTTTAAGCTTTTAGATCAACATGTTCCTCCAATGGAGGGCGCAGAGACACTCGTTAGATCATTAGCAGATAAGGAGATAAAGCTTGCGATAGCTACCAGCGGTCATCATAAGGAAAGAATGCAAAAAATCTTAAAAGAGCTTGGGATTTCCAATTTTATTTCGGCAATTGTAACAGGAGAAGAATTGGAAAGATTAAAACCCTTCCCCGACATTTTTCTTCATGCCGCAGGAAAGCTTAATGTGAATTCTCAAGATTGCCTAGTGTTTGAAGATGCTCCTAATGGAATCGAGGCGGCAAAAGCAGCAGGAATGATGGCATACGGCGTAAATCGTGATGAAGAAACAAGAAGACAACTCAAAGAAAAAGGTGCGGATAATGTTTTTTCAAGTCTTTTAGAAGTTAAAATATGAAAATTGCACTGGTTCACGACTATATAAAAGAGTATGGTGGGGCGGAGAGGGTTCTTGAGGCTCTACATGAAATTTTTCCGGATGCGCCTGTTTATACCACAGTTTTTTTACCGGAATTCCTTGGACCTCACCAAAATAGGTTCAAAAATTGGAAACTAAAAACTTCGTTTCTTCAATTTCTTCCTTTTAAGTCAAAATTGATAAGTCCGATCCGTATTATTGCGCCATTGATTTTTAAAACGTTCGATTTTTCAGGCTTTGATGTTGTTATCGTTTCTGCAACAGGAGCCTATTCTCCGAACTCGATAAAGTTGAGAGTTGAGAGTTCAGAGTTGAGAGTTAATGGTCAAAGACAAAAGACTAAAGACCAACGACCAATTCATATTTGTTATTGCCATACTCCTCCCCGATATCTTTATGGTTTTGCGACGGCTCGGGAATGGAAAAATAATTTAGTTTTTCGGGTCTTAGGGGAGCTTGCGAACCATTTTTTAAGGTTAGTTGATTATAAAAGCTCCCAAAATGTTGATTTTTTTATCGCAAATTCAAAAAATATCAAAGAAAGAATTAAAAAATTTTATAGAAGAGATGCTATTCTTATTTATCCTCCAGTTGATGTCGCTTGGCAATCACATTTATCAGATGACTCTCGCCAGAGTTTTCCTAAATCTTCAAAAGTTTCCCGCTCGCTAAGTGAACGCCTTAATTCAAGTCTGGATTCAAAAAAATCTGGGTCGGCGTTCAGTTCATCTGAAAATGGATTGCCTCGCTCTTATTTCCTCGCTGGTGGCAGAATAGCCCGACCAAAACATATAGATTTAATAATTGAGACTTTTGTCAAACTCAAGCTACCTTTGAAAATTTTTGGCAGAGGGTTTGCGGGTTATGAGTTAGAATTAAAATCCAAAGCAAATTCCAAGATAGAATTTCTTGGAGAAGTAAGAGATGAAGAGAAAGCAGAGCTTATGAAAAGCGCTAACGCTTTTATTTTTGCATCGGAGGATGAGGATTTTGGGATTACTCCGGTTGAGGCAATGAGCGTTGGCACACCGGTTATAGCGTATAGGTCAGGAGGAGTAGTAGAATCGGTTCTGGACAAAAAAACTGGTTTATTTTTTGACGAATTATCAATTGAAAGCTTAAGTCGGGCAATAAAAAAATTCAATAGTTCAAAAATAAATTCAGATGACTGTATTAAGCAAGCCCAAAAATTCTCCAAAGAGAGGTTTAAAAAGGAAATTAAGGAATTTGTAGAGAAGGTGGTAAAATAGAGCGTATGGACGAGCAATTTGTGGGGGAAAGCTCTCAGTCAAAAGAGTCGTGGCTAATTGGAGAAAGAAAAACGGTTGAGGTAAATGGGAAAAGATGGGGTTATTTTGAAACCGGTAATCCAAATGCAGAATTTTCTATGCTTAATATTTCAGGTTTTGCTGCCGGATCAGGAGAGGGAAATGAAAGACTTTCTCAGGCACTGGCAGGACACATAGAAGGATCACGCGGAATGCAAACACTCCGTCAAGATCTACCTAAAGGTGCTGAAAAAATTGAAGAGATTGTCAAAGGTTTAAAAGGAAAATACCACACTATTACGCCTCAGATCCCCGGAGGTGGTTCCTCAGAAGCATTAGATAATCCTACCCTTGATAACTTAGCAGATGAATTAGCAGAATTTATTAAAGCGACAGGTTTAAAGAGACCCATTCTATTCGGTTCTTCGATGGGTGGAGTCCTTGCTATAAAATTGGCAGCAAGGCACCCTGAAATGGTAAGGGCTTTAGCTCTTCAAGGAGTGATGACTCAGCCGGACGATATGAGAAAGCAAGATTATATACCAGCTCAAATAATAACATCTACTCCAATAAGACAGATAATAGAAAAAACCCCAGGTGCATTTTGGGCAATGAAGAAGCTATTAAAATTGGGTACTAGAGGGCAAGTTGATTTTAAATTAGCTGACGAACAGGGGAAGGAACAAATGTTGAGAGACAATGATAAAGCTGAAGCTCATACCTCTCTCCTTGCTCTTAGGGGAATAGGTAAAGATTTAGAGGGAGAGATAAGCAGAATAGATCAACCTGTGGTTCTGTTAGACGGAGAAAATTCTGTTGTAGTTTCTATTGATAAAACCAAAAGGATTGCAGGTAGGTTCCATCCAGAAATTAGCGACGAAGTCCCAAGAGAAAATTTAAGGAAAAAGATTGCGGAGAGAAAAGTGCTGTTCTATAAAATTGGTGGAGTTACAGGAGAACATGCTCACAGCGTTCTCAATACATTCCCCGAAGGAATGGCTGTCATGATAAACCACGCAGTCAGTAATTACTTTAAAGTTTAATTGTGCCGGAATTGCCAGAAGTTGAGACAATAAAATTAGGACTACAAAAATATCTTGTCGGGCACAGGATTGAAAGGGTTGATGTAAGACTTCCCAAGTTAGTTCATGGTGATGTAAAAAATATCATCGGAGGGAAAGTCATCGATGTTCGAAGGTTTGGAAAGGGTTTAGTTATTGATCTAGACAACGATTACTCAATAGCGATTCACATAAAACTTACAGGACAGCTTATTTACAGGAGTCCGAATTTAAAGAATAAAGTAAAACTTTCAAAAAAAGTAGGAGAAGGTCTTCCAAATTCTAGAACCCACGTAATTTTTGAACTCGACAAAGGCGGACTTTTATACTACAACGATTTAAGACAGTTCGGATGGATCAGGATAGTTGAGAGTGGAAAGTTGAAAGATGAAAAATTTTTTAAAGATTTGGGACCGGAACCACTTAAAGACTTAACTCTTGAGATATTTCAGAAAATTGTTTCATCCTCAAGTATTTCCATAAAGCCGCTTATGATGGACCAGAAAAAGATTGGCGGAATAGGAAATATTTATGCAAACGATGCTTTATTTGATGCTGGAATAGATCCAAAAAGAAAGGCAAAAAATCTATCAGAAGATGAAATTAAAAAACTTTACGATTCTATCTTAAAAGTTTTAAAATTGGGTCTTAAAACCGGAGGTGCAAGCGAGTTAAATTTTGTAAATGTCTTAGGAGGAGAAGGGGGTTACCAGAAACACTTTTTAGTTTACGGAAGGGAAGGGCAAAAGTGCAAAAGATCCGGACGCCGCTCGGAGAGCTCTGCCCGGCAAGGCGATCACATTATTAAAAAAATCTACTTTGCCGGCCATGGCACATACTATTGCGAAAGATGCCAAAAATAACTGAAGAAAATCTTTTACTATTTTGGGGGTGGACAAGGAATGGTACATCCTACGAGAAGTTGATTGAGAATGCTCCTGAGGGTTGGAATGTCTATACCCTTAAATTTGAAGACTTAATGAAAGCTGGGTGGGTTAACAAATTAGCGGAAAATGTTACGAGATTTCTTGATGAAAAAAATCTCGAAAGAATCAATGTGGTGGGCCATTCGATGGGTGGCGCTCTTGCCTTAGAGTATGCGTATCAACATCCAGAAAGAGTCGAACAGCTATTTCTGTTGGACGCTTCGGGAATTTATGGGCAAGAAACTATTTCGCAGTTGGTATTCAGTTTTTTTAAAAGCCATTTGCTCCATGGCAGGAAAAAAGGAGTAGAAAATTTAAAAGCAATGTGGAGAGTTTTTAGAAGACCAATCGTCCATTTAAAGCTGGCTCATTATGCACGCAAAATTGATTTACAAGAAGAAGCTAAAAATATCAAAGTTCCTACAACTTTGATTTGGGGAGAAAATGATTATTTGAACCCTCTTTGGCAAGGAAAAAAACTTCACCAGCTTATCAGAAACTCGAAATTTATAGTGCTTTCTGGAATGGATCATGATTGGCCACTCCATGCTCCGGAACTTTTTTGGAAGAATGTAAAAAGTAAGAAGTATTAAAACTGCTTGTTTTCTGATACGATAGATGTTAACATCTTACATTAGTAATTATGGGTTCGACAAGCTCACCATAAATGCGTTTGATATAAATTATGGGTGATAATCCTAAAGAAAAGATTATAATGTCCATCGGAGGATCCCTTATTGTTCCAAACGGAGGGATTAATACCGATTTTCTTAAAAAGCTCAATGCTTTTATCCGAGCGCAACTGGCGAAGAACAAGAATCGCCAGTTTTTTTTAGTCGTAGGTGGTGGATCGGTTGCAAGACACTATCGTGATGCAGGAGAAGTAGTTGTCGGACACGAACTTACCCGCGATGATTTGGACTGGCTTGGGATTCATGCAACAAAACTGAATGCACATCTTGTTCGAACCATCTTTCGTGACATTGCCCACCCCTATATTCTTAAACACTACGAAATTATTCGAAAAGTCACAGAGCCGATTGTTGTCGCTGCGGGTTGGAAGCCAGGCTGGTCTACGGATTATGATGCTATTCTTCTTTGCGAGGATTATGGACCAAGAACAGTCATAAATCTTACAAATGTTGAAAAGGTTTACGATAAGGATCCCCGAAAACATAAAGATGCAAAATCTTATGACAAAATTTCCTGGAAGGATTTCAGAAAGATTGTGGGGGATGAATGGATACCGGGGATTAATGCGCCGTTTGATCCTGTGGCTGCCAAAAAAGCCCAAGAACTTGGAGTGACAGTTGCAGTGCTTAAGGGAGACAATTTTGAAAATATTGAGAATTATTTCAACGGCAAAAAATTCGTCGGAACCGTGATAAAATAGACCTCATGTTTCTTCGATCTCTCTCTCTTCAAAATTTTAGAAACTACGATAAGTCAGATTTTAATTTTACAAAAGACATAGCAGTAGTTATAGGACCTAATACTGCGGGCAAAACAAATCTTGCAGAAAGTATCTTTTATCTCTCAACGGGAAGAGGTTCTAAGGCAGAAAAAGACGCAGACTTGATACGTTTTGGAGAAAACACAGCTAGAATTTCGGGAGTACTTGCAGATAAAACTGAACTTTCTGTTGTTGTTTCCAGGGAAAACTCAGATGAGCGGGAAACAATACGCAAGAAGTATTTGGTAAATGGTGTATCCAAGAGAAGAGCGGATTTTGCGGGAAATTTAGTTTGTGTACTTTTTTCTCCGGAGGATTTGGATATTATAATCGGCGGGCCGAATCTTAGAAGAAGATCATTAGACAATCTCTTAGAGCAGGTAGATAGGGATTATAGAAATGCAACAATTGCTTATACAAAAGCTCTTCGGCAAAGGAATGCGCTTTTAGACAGGGTAAAAGAGGAAGGGGTAAGAAATGAGAAGATTTTTGAATACTGGGACAGTCTTTTAATAGATAACGCGGCGGTTATTACAAAAAAAAGAGAGGAGTTTGTCCGGTTTATAAATGATTTTTCAAAAGAAATTTTTGATTTTATTATTTTTTACGACAAGAGTATTGTATCTTCGGCACGGCTTTTGCAATATAGGCAGGCAGAAGTCGGAGCAGGGGTAACATTGGTTGGGCCGCACAGGGACGATTTGTCTTTCAGTATGTTCAATAATGCCAGGCAGACGACGCATGATATAAAATCTTTTGGATCAAGAGGACAACAGAGATTAACTATTCTTCAGATGAAAATTATTGAGCTTTCTTTTATAGAAAAAATCATAGGACAGAAGCCCATTCTTATTTTGGATGATATATTTTCAGAGCTTGACGCAGGACATATAAAACTGGTTCTTCAGATGATTGAAAGGCAGCCCGCCTCGCCCGGCGAGCGGACGAGTCGAGGCGGGCAATCAATTGTTACGACTACGCATAAAGAATTCGTTGATTCAAAAATTCTTAAAAACGCCGACGTGATAGAATTGAGTAAATAATTCAAAATTCAAAATGCAAAATTCAAAATTACAATTCAAAAGTCAAAAGTTTTTGAGAGAGGAGCTGAAAAAACTTTATATTCCACCTGCCGGTTCTCATAAAGGACAGAATGGAAAGCTTATGATTATCGGAGGATCAAAGCTTTTTCACGCAGCATCTCTTTGGTCTTTAAAGGTTGCATCAAGAATTGTTGACATGGTTTTTTACTCATCAATTCCTGAGAATAATGCGATAGTACAAAAAGCAAAAGAGGAATTTAGGGATGGAATAGTAGTTAAAAGAAATCAAATCGATAGCTACATAAATGAAGCTGATTGTATTTTGATCGGTCCGGGATTGCCAAGAAAAGAGGGGAAAGAAGAGGGCGATGATGACACAAAACTCTTAACAGAAAAACTTCTTAAAAAGTACCCTAACAAAAAGTGGGTTATCGATGGAGGAAGCCTGCAAGTAATTAAACCTGAAAATCTTCCTAGGAACTCGATTATTACTCCGCACCAAAAGGAGTTTGAAGGATTAAAATCTAGAATTCAGAATTCAGAATTCAGAATTAGAATTCAAAATTTAAAATTGGAAGAACAAGCTGCAGAGCTTGCTAAAGAGTTTAATTGTGTAGTTTTGCTCAAGGGAGAAAGAGATTATGTTTGTTCACCTCGGGAGTGCACAGAGGTTGTCGGCGGAAATGCGGGAATGACAAAAGGAGGAACAGGCGATGTTTTGGCAGGACTTGTTGCCGCTTTGTATTGTAAAAACGAAGCATTTCTTTCTGCCGGCGCCGCCTCATTTATAAACAAAAAAGCAGGAGAAAACCTCTATCAAAAAGTTGGCTATTATTTCAACTCCTCAGACCTCGTTGACGAAATTCCGAAGGTAATGAAAGAGTTAATCTTTTGATTGACCTTGGAGTTTTTGGGAGAGGCGGGAAAGCTGGAGAGTTACGAAAACTGCAAGAATAGTTACTACAAGCGCATAAATTAAAAGAGAAATTACTCCGGAATTTCCCGGAAGCCACTTTTTAATATAGTTACTTACAAGCTCTTGTATCAGATTGTTCCAGGCAAGTGCCGCGACCAAGCCAAAACCGCTGGTTGAAAGTGTAACCATTTGCTTTATAACTTCCGCATGCAGTTTTTGCGACTCTTTAGTTTGTTTTTTCTCCATATAGTTACTATTATAGCATTTTTATTTTTCGGGAAATATGCGATAATTAGTTTATGTATAACCCCAAGTTCACTATTACAAACAAGATTCTTAAAAACATTGGGATAATTGAAGCCTGCAGGGAAGTAATAGATAAAGCTCCGCTTTTGCCGTATTACGAAAAGCAATTTCGGGACGAGGCGCTTATAAGAACAGTCCATTACGGAACTCATATAGAGGGAAACGAGCTTAACATTGATCAGGCAGAAAATGTAATTATGGGAAAAGATGTCGTGGGAAGACAACGCGATATTCAGGAAGTTATAAACTACAGAAAGGTTATGCAGTATATTGAAGACATGGGAGAGTCAGAAAGAGTCAGAGAGTCAGAAAGAGTCAGAGAGTCAGAGAGTCAGAGCCAATTATCAACGAAAGTTTAATAAAAGAACTTCATAAACTCACAGTTAAAAAAATCTTATCTGCGGAAACTATTGGAGAATATCGAAAAAAACAGGTCGTAGTTAAAAACAGTTACACCGGAAAGGTTTCCTTTAGGCCTCCTCTTTCTGTTGCGATCCCGTTCCAAATAAAAGACCTAATTGTATTTATAAACAGCAAATCGGAGCAAGATATTCACCCTGTTTTGAAGAGCGGAAGTGTTCATTACGAATTAGTAAGAATTCACCCTTTCTTAGACGGAAACGGACGAGTTGCAAGGGCTTTATCCACATTAATTTTGTTTTTGGAAGGTTATGATATAAGAAAATTTTTCTCACTTGAGGAATATTTTGATAAAGAAGCTGTTAGATATTATGACGCTTTGCAAAGTGTTGGGAAAAATGACGGAGATTTAACAAAATGGCTTGAATATTTTACAGAAGGTCTTGCTATCGAACTTTCAAAGATAAAAGACAGAGTAGAGAGGATATCAATAGATGCTAAGCTGCGGGAAAAACTTGGCGGAAAACCAATAATGCTCTCGGATCGTCAGCTTAAGATTATCGAATATATACAAAAAACAGGATATCTTCAAAACAAAGCATTTGGTGGGCTCTTCCCAATGGTTTCGGAGGACACAATCTTAAATGAGCTGAAGGGATTGATGAGAGCAGGTATAATCCGAAAACAAGGAGTTACCAAGGCCTCAAAATACGTGATGTCATAAATATGCAATTTAAAACGCTGGCGCAATATTATGAAAAACTGGAGGGAACGAGTAAGCGGCTGGAGCTGGTGGCGATTCTGGCGGATTTGTTTAAGAAGTCGCACTCGGGGGAAATCGGTAAGATTTGCTACTTGATTCAGGGAAGAGTAGCGCCGTTTTTTGAGCCAATAGAAATCGGGATGGCGGAGAGCATGGTAGGACAGGCAATTGGTAAAGCTTATGGCAAGTCAAAAGATGAAGTTTTGAAGCTCTACCGACATAAAGGTAACATGGGACTGGCTGCACAGGAACTTGCGCAAAAACATAAGTATCATGGTGAGCTTTCCGTAGACCAAGTTTCTGAAAGTCTTTTAAAGATTGCAGGATTCTCAGGCGAAGGGACAGTAGGCAATAAAGTATCTGCGCTTTCTGAACTTCTTAAAGAGTTAGACCCGATTTCCGCAAAGCATGTAGTAAACATTCCCCTTGGAACCTTAAGACTTGGTATCGGCGATGCTACGGTTTTGGATTCATTATCTTTGGCAAAACACGGCGATAAATCCCTTAGGCCTGTTATTGAAGACGCTTATAACAAAACAAGCGACTTAGGTTTTGTGGCAGAGACGTATTTTAAAAAGGGTATTGCTGGTATTAAAAGCATAGAGCTTATTGTGGGAAAACCAGTAAGACCAGCTCTTGCCGAGAGACTTCCTTCGGCAGGTGAGGCGATTAAAAGACTGGGAAATGAATTTGCTGCAGAACCTAAGTTTGACGGATTCAGAGTTGCGGTTCATAAAAATAGAGAAGAAGTAGAGCTTTTCTCAAGAAATCTTGAAAATACTACCCATGCTTTTCCTGATATTGTTTCGGGGGTTAGGAAAGCAGTAAATGCTAAGTCGGTAATTCTCGAAGGAGAAGCAATTGCTTATAATCCTCTTACCTCGGAGTTCTTACCTTTTCAAGAAACAACCAAAAGAAGACGGAAATACAAGATTGAGGAAATGGCAAAAAAACTGCCTCTTGTTCTGTTTGTTTTTGATCTTCTGTATTTAAACGGAAAGGATATTACTCAAAAACCTTATAAAGAAAGGCGAAAACTTCTGGAATCAATAATCGTAAAAGAAAATCCAACGATAAGAATTTCCGAAGAAAGAGTTCTTCATAGGGCTTACGAAATAACTGATTTCTTCAACGAAGCGATATCAGAAGGGCTTGAGGGACTCATGCTTAAAAAATTGGACAGCCCTTATATCGCAGGAGGAAGAGGTTTTCATTGGATAAAGTTTAAAAGAAGCCAGGCAGGTCAATTAACCGATTCTGTCGACTGCGTTCTTCTGGGAGTTTACTTAGGAAAGGGGAAGAGAACAGAGTTTGGAGTAGGAGGGCTTTTGGTTGGCGTTTATGATGAAAAGAAAGATGAATTTGTATCAATATCAAGAATAGGAACCGGACTTACAGATGAAGAATTTAGAAAAGTAAATGAAATTTCAAAACATTTAAGAATTGATCATAAGCCGGCCCGAGTAAATTCCGATATAACACCATCTTTTTGGACTGAGCCAAAGATAGTTTTGGAAATTCAGGCAGATGAGATAACACGTTCCCCAATTCATACTGCGGGGCGGGACAAAGAAGGATTGGGATATGCGCTTCGTTTTCCAAGACTTGTAAAATTTAGAGAAGAAGATAAAAGAGCAGAAGACGCAACAACAATTTCGGAAGTCATAAAACTTTATAATCAGCAATTCAGCCACTACAAAAATAAAAAATAACACACCAGAAAAACTTGCTTTTAGCATTAGTTACTATTAAAATAGCGCCATGTCAAGCAAGTCAGAGTCTGGGCGTAATTTTTTCAGCGCTCCCAAAGAATTATTAAAAAGATTTCCTCTCAATTACGAATTCATAGGAGGAGAGAATATTGAGAAAGCACGAGAGCTTCTCGCTCAGGGGGTAACAGTTGTTGCAATTCTAGATCATAAAAGCTTTGCAGATTTAGTCTCAGGGGCAATGGTTACCGTAAAGGAAGGTTTTGATGATTTAGTTAAGAAGGCAAATATTATTGCCAAGATTACCTACGTTGAGAAATTTCCTTCAGAACAGCTATTAAGAAATTTTAACTTTAGGCCGGTAGTTCCTCATACTATGCCTGATTATCCAAATCGTGATGAAATTAATGCCGAAGCCAAAAGATGGGCACAGGCACTTCCCGAAGGATCAATTCTAATTACAGCTCCGGAAGGAACACGAGTTAAGGATGGCAGTATGACAACTGGGAGATATGGAGCATCTGAGTACTGGCATGGAAATGGTGAGCGCTACCTATTACCTGTTGCCATTGAAGGTACAGAAAAACAATGGCCAAGAGGAGCTCTCGGATTTTTTAAATATTTTGGCGGGGGATTTAGGATAAAATCCCGTTTTATAGTTGGCGAGCCGGTGCCAGTTGTTAATGTAGACGAGGCAGCCGAAGCATACGCTGGAGGCAGAGACAATGAAGAATTCACCCGTTTAAAAACAGATCTGGCAATGTTTTTAATTGCCCAGCTTCATCAAGACCCGAAATACAAAGGGACATATTATGTACAGCTTGAAGAAGATCTTAAATCACGGGAAATTACTCAAGATTTCGGGAATATTTTTCTTTTCAGACAAGCCGCTGTCGATAAAAACACATAATTGGCAATTTCTTGATCGGGTATCGGCGCAGGCGGGCCAAAGGCTAAGTGATATAATATCCTTGTGACATTCATAGCCGACTTACATTTGCACTCTAAATACTCCCGGGCAGTATCACAACAGATGATGCTGCCACAGATGGCAAGATGGGCAAGCTTAAAAGGGCTTGATATAATTTCTGCAAGTGATTTTACTCATCCTCTTTGGTTTAGAGAGCTAAAAAGCCAGCTCAAGGAATCCTCCGAAGGGCTTTATGCTTTAAAATCCTCCGCCTTCGCTAAAGCTTCGGCGGACAAGCAAAACAAAACTCTATTTCTTCTATCAACAGAAATCTCAAGTATTTATAAACAAGGAGAAAAACTTCGAAGAATCCACAATCTCGTTTTTGCGCCAAACCTTGAAACGGTTGAAAAGATAAACAAAGAATTTACAAAAAGAGCATTTAATTTAATAGCAGACGGCAGACCTATAATCGGACTTTCTTCAAAAGATCTCCTGGAACTTCTTCTTTCTATCGATAAAAATATTTTGCTTATTCCCTGTCACGTCTGGACGCCTCATTTTGGAATGTATGGAAGCGCATCGGGATTTGATTCCATAGAAGAATCCTTTGGTAATTTAAGCGATTATATATATGGAATAGAGACAGGATTATCAAGCGATCCACAGATGAACTGGCAAATTGAAGAGCTAAAGACTCGTTCAATCCTTTCTTTCTCTGATGCACACTCGGGAGCTAAAATGGGAAGAGAAGCAACAGTATTTCAGATTAAGAATGGCGCTGAGGTCGCCCCGCCAGGGCGAGACTCCCCGCGCCTAGATATTTCCTATCAAGATATTGTAAAAGCGATAAAAAGAGACCCAAAAGGAAGTTTTGAGATCCAATACACCGTTGAATTTTATCCGGAAGAAGGGAAGTATCATTATTCGGGCCATCGAAACTGCAAAGTAGTTAGAGGGCCGCAAGAAACCAGAAAAGACGGAAATACTTGCCCGATCTGTAAAAGAAGACTCACGGAAGGAGTTCTTTATAGACTTGAGCAGTTATCCAATGAAAATTTATTAGGAAAAGTAGAGACTAAAATAAGTCAGTCGGGAATAAAATGGTACACCGATACAACAAAGAATCACTCTCCATTTGTAAAACTTGTTCCTTTAAATGAAATAATTGCAGAAGCTTTTTCATCGACCGTATCGAGTCAAAAGGTTAAGGATGCTTTCGACAATTTATGCGAAAATTTAGGATCTGAGATTGAAGTTCTTCTTAAAACTCCGCTTTCTCAAATAGAAAAAATGGGCGGCGCTAAATTGTCAGAAGGAATAGATAGGGTAAGAAGAGGAAATATTGTTGTAGATCCGGGATATGACGGAGAATACGGAAGGGTAAAAATTTGGAATGGCGAGGACACAATTGTTCAATCAGTAGAAGAAAAACAAGAATCTCAATTGGATCTTCAATTTTAATGTTTAAAGATAGAAGACAAGCGGGAAAATTACTGGCCCGAAAACTTAAAAAATTTAAGAATAAAAAAGATGTTGTTGTAATTGGAATAACCCGAGGCGGGGCAGTAGTAGCAAAGGAAATAAGCGGCTTTTTAAATTTATCCCTTGATATTATAGTTATAAAAAAAATCGGAGCACCGCAAAATCCCGAACTTGCAATCGGCACAATAGGCCCAAATAGCGTTATTTTTTGGGATGAAAATTTAATTAGAAGACTTCATATAAGTAAGGACTACAAAAATCGCTTAAAAGAGATTAAGAACTTTGAGCGTACTGAGTTGGAAAATTATTTGAGAAGAGGTAAAAAATCAATAAATGTAAAAAATAAAAAAATTATTCTCGTGGATGATGGAGTGGCAACCGGAGCAACGGTTCTTTGTGCGGTAAAGTTTTTTAGGAAAGAGAAAAGTAAAGAGGTTGTTTTGGCGGTTCCGGTGATTGCAAAAGACACCTTTTTAAATATTAAGAAGTATTTTGATACTGTTATAGCATTACAAATAGAGGTTGACTTACACGCCGTCGGACAATTTTACAAAGAATTCCACCAAGTAGATAATAGAGAGGTAATAAATTTAATTAATGGAAAATTCGAATAGTAAAATGTAGAATAAGGTGTATGAAGCTTATTGTTGGATTGGGAAATCCGGGGGAAAAGCACGAAAAAACCAGACATAATCTGGGTTTTATGGTTTTGGATAGGTTTCTAAAAGACTTTTCACAAGTCCAAAAAACTATTTGGGAGGATAATAAAAAGTTTAAATGTGATATGGCAAAAATTGATTGGCAGCCCAAAAAAGGAATACTTAGAAAAGTAATTTTAGTAAAACCTAAAACCTACATGAATAATTCCGGCCTTTGTGTAGGGCTTGTATCATCATTTTACAAAATTAATCCATCTGACATTTGGATAATTCATGATGAGATCGATTTGCCTTTGGGTAGTATGAAGATAAGGTTTGGCGGAGGATCTGCGGGTCATAAGGGAGTAATGTCTATAATGAATTCTTTGGGTACGGAAAAATTTTGGAGATTTAGGTTAGGAATAGGGCATCCAAGACTTAACACCAAAGGCAGAAGTCTAAAGATTAAATTAAGAGGAGTCGATGATTTTGTTTTGAAAGAATTTGCGGCAGGAGAATCCGGGAAAATAAGAGAGTTAATAAAAAAAGCATCGAAATCAATACAGACTGCTCTTGAGGAAAACATCGAAAAAGCAATGAACAGGTTTAATACGAAATAATTTATGAGATCTATTAAAACAATTCTTGAAAAATTCGATCCTTTGGGAGACAGATATATCTCGCGGGAGTTTCAGTCTTACGGGATTTATTTGGCCGAGCAGCTTGATGATTATAAACATAGAGGATTATATATAAAACTTGCACAAACGACTCATAGATCAATTCTTGAAAAAGCGCTGTCTTATGTATCGGACAGCTCGGCAAAGAATAAAGGAGCATTATTTATGTGGAAACTCTCCGAGCTCAAAAAGCTCGGAAATCCTAAATCCAAAATACCAAATTCTCTGGCGGAGCCAGATCTCGCTCCGCAAGACAGATAAAATCCAAATTCTAATTTTTTAAAATTTTGGTGATTGAAGCTTAGGATTTATTTGTGATTTGTCCCGCTGGTAGTTTCCAGTCGGGATCCCGCATTTGCGGTGATAATTTCGATATTGTAATTTATTGCTATGGTTGCCTATGTATTTGTATCCGGTTTTGTTCAGAATGTTGGATATCGGCAATTTGTAAAGGGAATTGCCCGGCAGATCGGTCTAACCGGATGGGTTAGAAATCTCTCTGATGGAAGAGTTGAGGCTCTGTTTTCAGGTTCAAGAGATGAGATAAAAAAAGCAATAGAAGAATGTTGGAAGGGACCGTTTTTATCAGAAGTAAAATCAGTAGATGTTGAGTGGCCAGGCGATAACCAAGAATACAAAGATTTTGAAATACTACAGTAGTCATTATAAAGAGTTTACCAGTTGACAAATGCAACTAAGTTGCATATAATCTCAACAAATGGTTTTAAATAAAATAAAAAATACTCCCGCAAGATCTGCTATTTCGGAGTTCCTCAAGAATTCAGAGTGTCCTGTCGACGCATTACAAATAATTGGTTTTTTAAGATCAAAGAAATTAAAAACGAACAAAGTTACTGTATATAGGATTGTAGATTTTTTATACAAGAATGGAATAGTTAACAGACTAGAATTCGGGGAAGGGAAGTTTAGATATGAGATTAAGAAAGGAGATCATCACCATCTTATTTGCGGAAATTGCGATAGTATTGAGGATATTAATGATACAACTGTCCCTTCTTTAGAAAAAGAAATCCAACAAAAATATAAGTTTTTAGTCAAGAGACACTCTCTTGAATTCTTTGGAATATGCAAGAATTGTCAACTTTAGCAAATATTTTATTATTTACTTTCTTAGGAAGCATCGGTGCTTTAATTGGAGGACTTATTCTTCTTTCAAAAGAAAAATTGGCGCTTAAGATTTCTCACTTTCTTGCCTCTTTTGCCGCAGGAGTGCTTTTAGGTGCTGCCTTTTTTGACCTGTTGCCAGAAGCTGCTCATGAGGGAGAGGAATTAGGGATAAATGTATTTTCTTGGGCACTAATTGGAATTATCGTTTTCTTTTTAATTGAACGATCAATTCACTGGTTTCATCATCACGAAGAATTTCACGAACATAAGAAAGAATCAAAATCTACAATTCCTCTGATTATTATTGGAGATACAGTTCATAATTTTGTCGACGGAATTGTTATTGCGGCCACTTTTATGATCAGTGCGCCGCTTGGAATCGTAACCGCTTTATCTGTTGCCGCTCATGAAATCCCTCAAGAAATAGGAGATTTCGGTCTTCTTTTGCATAAAGGATTAAGTAGAAAAAAAATTATCTTAGTTAATGTTTTAAGCGCATCGGTTGCAATTTTGGGGGCTTTATTAACTTACTTTTTAGGCAATGTGCTAGAGCCATATTTGCCAATACTTCTTGCACTAACTGCTGGGTTTTTTATTTATATTGCTTCTTCCGATCTAATTCCTGAAATACATTATGAAAAAAGAAAGGGCTTTGCTTTGATTGAGAGTATTTTATTGCTTGCCGGAGTTTTGGTTATATGGATTTCGGTATCGCTTCTTGGCCACCCCGAATAAAAAGATGAGGGGTTACTTCGAAAGCTCCTGGTCGATTAAAGTTTTGAAGGCACTAAAAGGCTGGGCTCCAACGACTGTCTGACCATTTACAAAAGTTGTTGGTGTTCCTGAAACTCCTGCTTTTTGTCCGGCCGCCAGATCGTCTGTTACTGCTTTTGTATATTTTCCTCCGTCAAGACATGCGTTAAACTGCAATGAGTTAAGCCCTAGCGTTGCTGCAAAACCTTTTAGCTTGTCTTTTGTAAATGCTCCTTGATTTTCCCCCTGTTGGTTTTTGAAAAGATAATCATGGAATTCCCAGAACTTTCCCTGTTCGTTTGCGCATTCACTTGCTTCTGCGGCAAAATTAGACTCTTGGCCTAGAAAAGCGTAGTGGCGGAATGCAAATTTGACTTTTCCACTGTCAACATAGTCTTTTATTATATTTGACTCTGCGTCCTTGAAGAATCTTTCACAAAAAGGACATTGAAAATCCGCAAATTCGATTATTGTAACTTTTGCGTTTTTATTTCCCAAAACAGGCAAGTGTCCTGCATCTACATTTACTTTTGCACCGGGCGCCGGTTGATTTGGTACATTTGGCGCTGTTTGGGGAGAATTTGGTTGGGTTGCAGTCTGAGGATTACCTCTGGAATTTTGGTTTGCAGCTAATTTAGTTGTTAGAGCGCCCAATAAAAACGAAGCAACCAAAAGAAGCACTATTAGAATCGGAGTATATGATTTTGAATCTTGGAAAAATTTCTGTAGATTGAATTCTATTGGTATTTTTTTTTGGGTTTTTATTGGCTCTTCAGTTTCGGAGGTTAACTTTTTTACAACTCTAGGCATTAAACTATTGTATAAGAGTCGGCAAACTGTTGTCAAGCATTAGATCCAAGCCTGAATAAACTAAATATCCCCATGCTTCCTATGGTTTTAGGATAAGAAATATTTGCTGTTTTTCTTCTCTGCCTCAAACCTTTTTTGGTTTTAAAACATTCTCCGATATCTTTAAAAGACAGGGGAGTCGGCCAGGAACTTAAAAATGGTTCTAAATAAATGTCTTTCACTTTTCACCTCCTTTATAAAATTAATTTCAAAATAAAAAATAGAATAATAGTTACAAAAACGAAAGAGATAAAGACGTTCACAATTAACAATTTCTCCAAAGAATTCGGCAAAGCTATTATAAGCTCATTCTTAGCTTTTTTTGAGTAAACAGCGAATAATAAGTTGTAAATTCCCAAAACAGCCGAAATAATTATCATAGCAATGTAAAAAGTAATATATAAAAAATTCATTTATGCCACCCCAAAAGAATGTCCTGGAAATATCTCTTCTGTTATTCTAAAACGATGGTTTTCATTTTTTGATTTATACCATATAGGTGCGTCCATCATATCCGGTTTTTCTATATCTAAAGCATCAGACATTAAAAAACCTGTCTCTCTTGGATCTTTTATGTTAATCAATCTAAATTCTTCCTGGTGTGTAGGCCTATCAAAAGTAATAATTACATTTCCTATGTCCAACAGCTGATTTATTATTCCAGTCTTTTCGATATCGATTTCGGTTGATTTTACCTGGTTTAATATTACGTTATTAATATAATTTGAAAATAAAGGTTTATAACAAACTTCAAGTATTCTATTTGTTGTTAAGATATAAAAGTGGCAATGCCAGTCAACTACTATTTTTGCAATAGCACTTAATGCAATTAAAATTACTACAAGCACGGACGATATAAATAGACCAATCTGCGAAATTTTTAATAGAAACAAGTAGTAGAGGAATGAGCTAACAGCAATTGCAATTATAATCGAAAAAAACACCGGCATTACAATGATAAACCAATGTTGTCTTTTTCTAAGAAGTATTTTCTCTTCTTTATGAAGGGCAGGACTATCTCCAATTTTCTTTATAATCTGATAATCATTAAACATAAATCCCCCCTTGCCGATTTAATTATTGTCTATCACATATAGCGTTCACCGAAGCGAAAATACCACAGATTTATTTAAATTTCAGTGATTTAAATTACCATAAAATTGTTAGATTGTTAACAATTTTGCTTTGTGATATACTCCTCTTGTTAAGGAGCGGTGCTTAATTGACTCCACAACAGAAACTAGATCAATTTTTCTCTCAATATAAACTACGTCACTATAAAAAGGGAGAGACCTTCTTAAGGGCAGGCGATATTCCGCAGGGAATATTTTTTATAAAAAAAGGATATGCAAGGCTTTATTCACTTTCTTCTGCGGGTAAAGAATTAACGCTTGTTATTTATAAGCCCGGAGAATTTTTTCCAGTTGTATTTACATTTACGGCAAAACCAAGTATTTACTATTTCGAGACTTTAAGTGAAGTAGAAATGATTAGAGCCCCAAGAGAAAATTTTGCCTCTTTTATAAGAGAAAACCCAGATGTTTTTGATGAGGTGAATCTTCATATTATCGAAAGATTTCAAATCGCCTTGCGAAGAATGGAATATTTAACTTTTGGAAACGCAAATTCAAGACTGGCATCAATACTTTTAATATGCGCAAGATACTTCGGAGTAAGAAGCGATCATAAAGAAATCAAAATACCAATTCCCTTTACTCATAAAGATATTGCGAATCTTGTTGGAGTGGCAAGAGAGACAGTAAGCATCGAACTTAAAAAATTTATCGACAAGGGACTTATTGAAAAAAAAGGAAGACGGCTTGTTATAAAAAATAGGAAAGCTTTAGAAAAAGAAGCAAGCAGGCTTTAAAACTGCCTTCTATAATGAGTAAAGAAACAGAATCTCAATGGCGGGCAAATTTAGACGGGGCACGGGAAAGATTGTTTGAAATAAGGGAAATTTTAATTTCATCCTGGCTTATGATTCATTCAGCAGATAATAAAGATGAAAGAAAAACTTTTGGTGGGGAGTGGGGATTAGCCGTAAGAGAAGAGGCGGCACTTACCGAAGATGTTATTGCTCCGGCAAAAATTCAATTAGGATTGCCATTAACCAACAGCATCCAAGAAAGAAGGGTAATAAGAACAGCCGGAGAAATTTCAGAGAGGTTTGGTGGAACAGTTAAGGAAGGAAAAGAAATTGCCAGGCGCCACATAAGATTTACCAAAAAAATCCAGTGCCGTTTGGGAGTTGATAAATAATCATATACCATAACCTATAGACCTCAACGGACTCTCCACCTGCTTATACATCTGATATAATACATAAGACAAAAGCAGATGCAGAAAAGAAGGAAAAGTATTAATATATAAGAGAGGGGGTGAAATACTATGATGGAATTTGGCTATGGGAATATGATGAACTGGGGAAACGGAGGAATGGCTTGGTTTGGTGCATTGGGAATAATATTTTGGCTAGTCATTCTTATTGATCTTATTCTTTTGGGGTTTTGGCTTTGGAAACAAATTAATAAAAAATAATATTAACAGGAGGTGAGTAAATGAATAAAAGACTAGAGTGGGTTTTGCGAATAGCAGTTGCGGGAGAATTTTTGGGTCATGGGGCGCTTGCTTTACAAGGCAAAAAACAATGGGTGGGCTGGATAAGTCAATTAACAACAGCAGATACTGGTCTGGCAACTCAGCTCCTTCTTCTAATTGGGATATCAGATTTGATTGTTGCTCTTTTTGTACTTATAAGACCAATTAAAATCGTTCTGCTTTGGGCAACATTTTGGGGTTTTTGGACTGCGATACTCCGTCCGATTGTAGGAGAATCAATTTGGGATTTTGTCGAGCGATTTGCAAACATCGGTGCGCCGCTTGCGCTTTTGCTAGTCAAAGGATTTCCCAAGAATTTAAGAGATCTTTTTAGATAAAATTGGAATGGCTGTCAAACTTGACAATCTCTAACTTTACTAGCATAATTAAATAAACAATGAAACTTCAAAATTTTCTTGCTCTTCTTCGAATTTTGATGGGTTGGATATTTCTCTGGGCATTCTTGGATAAACTTTTGGGCCTTGGATTTGCAACGAAAACTTCTAATGCGTGGCTAGCTGGCGGTTCTCCGACATCAGGTTTTTTAAAATTTGCTACTTCCGGGCCTCTAAAAACAACGTTTGAAAGCCTCTCTGGCGTCGTTTTGGTTGACTGGTTATTTATGGTAGGACTTTTGTTTCTTGGAGTATCACTTATATTAGGTATTGGTTTAAGAATTGTTTCTTATACAGGGTCGCTTCTTTTATTTCTTATGTGGCTTTCTCTCTTTCCGACCGAAAACAATCCATTCTTAGATGATCATATAATTTATATTTTGGTTCTTTGGGTACTTTCTTACTCCAATGCAGGGAATTTTTGGGGCCTCGGTAATTGGTGGGGGAAAACTTCGATAGCAAAGAGTTGCCCAATCCTCAAATAAAATCCTCTTGACATATCCCTCTAGGGGGGATATACTCATTTTATGTATAGGCCAAAGGATACGCAGGAAAGAATTCTTCATCGCCTAAAAATTTCAAAAGGTCATCTTGAAAAAGTTATAAAAATGATAGAGGAAGACGAATACTGCATTGATGTTTTACATCAGTCTCAAGCTGTTCAGGCGGCTTTAAAGGAAACAGATGGAGCGGTATTGGAAAATCACCTTCGAACCTGCGTTGCCGATTCAATAAAAAGCGGAGACCAAGAAGAGGCCATCCAGGAGATAATGGGCGTTTTTAAAAAGAAAAACTAAGATATGGACAAAAAGTTTGTTATTTTTATAATAATTTTGACTTTGGGAATAATTGGACTGGCTATTTTTGTTTCGGGTTTTTCATCTACAACTACCACAAAAGCGACAGTTTCCAAAACTGCCGGAGCAAAAATTTCCGTTGACCATTCCTCAAAAAAAGTCGGAAATATTCCGTATGGCGGCGGGAATTTCATTCACGTATTTCCTATCAAAAACGCAGGAACTAAGGATTTGGAAATTGCTAATATTGCTACTTCATGCATGTGCACCAAAGCTTACCTAAAACAAGGAGACAATAAAAGCGAGGGGTTTGGAATGAAAGGAATGTCTGCTTCTTCTTCCTGGAAAGGCATTGTAAAACAGGGGCAAACAGCAGAAATAATTGCGGATTTCGATCCTACATATCATGGGCCTCAGGGGACAGGTCCTGTTACAAGAGCTGTAAGTTTTGAAACAAACGATCCTGACAACCCTTACGTTGAAGTTTCTTTTGAAGGAGAAGTAGTTAGGTGAAGAGGTTAAGAAAAAGATTTAAACAATATAAAATAAAAATTTTCAGCCCTAATTTTGTTTTAGTTGTTCTTCTTGTGATTGCTGTTTTTCTTTCAGGAATGCTGGCGACCAAAGTGTTGGATTTAAAACGTAAACAGGATATTAAAAATCAGCAGATTTATAGTCAAAAACAACAGGAAGTCGCTCTTCAAAAACTTCAGGACAAAGTAATTAAGGAAAAATATGTTTTTAAGATTAAGTGGGGGGATTTGGGAAAGAAAATGATAGAAGACGGAGTTATAGATAAAACAAAACTTGCTAAGGCTGTAACAGGTAAAGATGAATTACCCAAAGATTTAGATAAATATTTTTCCAACGGCCAGAATAAAATCGAGCTGACCCAGTCGAACTCACAATTTTGGGTTGATATATTATGGGGCTTGGGACTTGCCAATAAAAATGAAATTTTGGAAAAAGGAGAAATGGTAAAAGGAGGAAGCGCAGCTAATTTTGCTTCAACAGGAGGATGGACGATAGGCGCAAAACAGCCGATGGATATTTATTCAAAATATCAATATATAACACTTTCAGAAAAACAACAAAAAATTGTAGGAGAAATAGCAGGCAATATTTACAGACCTTGCTGCGGAAATTCAACTGCATTCCCAGATTGCAATCACGGTATGGCAATGTTAGGGCTTATCGAGCTTATGGTTTCGCAAAATTTCTCAAAAGAAGAAATTTATAAAACAGCGCTTGCTTTTAATGCCTACTGGTTTCCTCAAACATATCTAGATATTGCTTTTCATTTTGATAAAGCAGGGCAGGATTATTCAAAAAAATCCCCTAAAGAGCTTTTATCAAAAACTTTTTCAAGCGCCATGGGATATCAGACAATAAGGGAAAAGCTTGGCGATATTAAGTGGCCCGCGCTTCAAGGTGGGGGAAGCTGTGGGGCATAATGAAAAATCTGACTCCACTTGTAATAGTTTTAGTATTGCTTTTGGTTGGGTTTGGGTTTTTTTTAAATTTTAAGAATTCCGCTCAAAAAAGCGCAAAAACAGCTTCTTTTAAAAACATTTCTCCGCAAGAATTAGATAAGATTTTGGCAACCCGCAATACTTTCTTGGTTGACGTACACACGCCTTTGCAAAAGCACCTTGAAGGAACGGATTTGGTTATTCCTTACAATAAAATAAAAGAAAATCTTAATAAGTTTCCAAAAGACAAAAATGCCGAAATTATAGTTTATTGTAAATCCGGAAGAATGAGTATCGAGGCTTCCAACGCTCTTTTAAAAGCAGGATACGCGCGGGTTTATAACCTTACCGGAGGATTAAATGCGTATTACGAATCCCGCTACGGAGTTTATATAACACCGGTTACAAAGAATCTGGGTACGGTAATTTATGGAAATATAACAAAAACAACCTTTAAATTAACAAATAACACAAAAGAAGAAATAGCTATTACAAAAATTTCAACTTCCTGTTCTTGTACATCTGCGACTGCGGTCAAGAAAAATCTTAAACCCTATGAGGAAACTGAAATTTTGGTAAGCTTTAATCCCGCTGTCCATAAAGACGACACTGATTTAGGGGAAGTTATAAGAACAATTTATATTGATACAACAAGCACTAATTTTTCAAGAGTTGAAGCTTCAATTACGGCAACTGTAGTTAAAAATAAAAACAAAAGTTCATAATTATTATGGAAAGCATATTTCAAATATCATTAATTGCATCATTTGTTGCAGGCATGGTTGCTCTTTTTGCTCCCTGTTGCATTACTTTCTTGCTCCCGGCATATTTAGGAAGTGTTTTTAAAGAAAAAGAAAAAGTTCTTTTTATGACCTTGGTTTTTGGAGCAGGCATATTTGTAGTTTTGATGCCTGCGGTTTTGGGAGTTGCAATAATCTCCCAGTTTCTTTTTAGATACCACGACACAATTTATATTTTTGGGGGATTACTAATGCTTTTTGTGGCTGCGATTTCGCTACTGGGAATAAAGTCTCCTTTTATGATTCATGTGCCTTCTCAAAATCAACAAAAGACGGATGTAGTTTCAATTTTTACCTTAGGCGTATTTTCAGGCATCACTAGCGCCTGCTGCGCTCCCGTATTAATAGGAATACTTACTATGGCGTTTTTATCCCCGACATTTTTCGGTTCGCTTTTAATAGGAATGGTTTATGTTTTAGGAATGGTAGTCCCGCTTTTAATAATTTCTATTTTCCTTTCGGATAAAATTAATAAATTGCAGCTTATAAAAAGAAAGATTGGAAGTTTAAAAATAATGGGCAGAGAATTTGTTGTTACTTTTAATAATTTAATAGCATTTTTAATTTTCTTCACGGCAGGAATTCTGACCTTGGTTTTAACTTTAAAAGGACAATTATCTATGGCAAAAAGCGAAGAGTTTGCAAAAATAATTCAAAACGCGGGAGGAGCAGTTAATCAATATGTTGGCGGAAACATTATTTTGAATGTTTTATTTCTGATTTTTTTAATAGCTGGAGCTTTTTATATATCGAAAAAGATATAAGGGAGGTGATTGAATGAAAACAGAATATTTGTATGGAATAATCGGTCTTTTGGGAGGAGCTCTTCTCGCCATTTTATTTACAACAAATGTTGTAAATAGCAACAATACCCAAATGATGAAGATGATGGGGATGCATACACAAAATTTTATGCAGGAAGCAAAAACCGAAGGACTGAACCAAATGCATGAGCAAATGATGGGAGATGATAAAATGACAATGAGCGGGATGGTCAACTCATTAAAAGACAAGACAGGAGAAGATTTTGATAAGGAATTCATAAGCCAAATGATTCCCCATCATCAGGGAGCGATTGAAATGGCCAAGCTCGCCAAAGAAAACGGCTTTCATCAAGAAATTAAGGATATGGCAGATGACATAATTTTGGCTCAAGCAAAAGAAATAAATATGATGAAACAGTGGCTGAATACTTGGGGGTATTAAGCCATTCTAAAGGAAGGAGGTGAAACTGATGTTAAAACCGACAGCATTTGCTAATTCATTTACGGTTGTTGGTCTTGGAACATACATAATTTGTAGGATTTTGGTGCTGGTTGCGCCGGATTTGCTTTTTGCAATTGGACAAAGTTGGCTTCATACATTGAATTTAAGTTCAGTAAGAGCCACAGTGTCAATGGATATTAGTACATTTTTGTTTGGCGCAGTTACAATTAGTATTTTTGTTTGGATTGCAAGTTATGTATTTGCAAGTCTTTATAACCGGTTAGCTAAGTAGAGATAATCTTGAATTTGGAAAATATGAAAAATAATAGTTCAGTTGTTCTTTTGTTGATTTTTATCATAGGGCTTTTTTACTTGGCTTTTTTTTGGGATGGAAAGATAGATTTTTTCAGTGTAAGCTCATTTAATGAAAAAAATCTGTACGCTAAGTTTCAATCATTAAGTACCAGCGGTAATTCCTCTTGTTCCAAGGATTTTTCAGATTCAATATCATCGGGACAAGCTCCTTCGCGTCTTCAAGGTTCCTGCTGTTCTCCTATGAGCTGGCATCGTTATGAAGAACAAATTCAAGGTTTAACAAAATATAAAAACGTAAAAGAAATACCGCAAGATCCATACGACATAGATTCTACTCTTGCAAAGAAATTGAAAGACCATTACGATGATAAACTTACTCCCCAGCAACAAAAAGCTTATGATTTTGCGATGAATAACTCTGATGAAAAAGGTCCTTGTTGCTGTAAATGCTGGAGATGGTACGTTTATGGTGGTTTGGCAAAATTTTTAATTAAAGAGAAAGGTTTTACCGGACAGCAAGTAACAGAAGTCTGGAATTTATCTGATGGCTGCGGAGGGGAGGGAGACCACGCAAACCATGGATAACAATTTATATACATGCCCAATGCATCCGGAGGTTGTTTCCGATAAACAGGGGAGATGTCCTAAATGTGGGATGAAGTTAGAACCAAAAAGAAAAAGACAGTGCGGGAGGGAAGTGATGATGAAATTTAAAGTAACTTGATTTTAACTCACTTATGGATGAAAATTTGAAAGGAGAAAATTCTATGAATGAAATAAAAGAACAGGAACCAAGACAGACAAATGTTGTAGTTTTGATTGGGGCTCCCGCGTCGGGAAAATCAACTCAATTCGAGCATTTAAGACCACGGCTTGAGCACAGAGGATTTGTTTCTGTACCTGAAGTGGAGCGGGATATTATTGAGGAGGATAGAAAAAATGGAATAGAAAGAGACTCAACTCCGGAAGGGCATTTGAGGCTTGAGAATAGATTTCTTAAGGCAAGAGCGGCTCTTGAAAAATCACTTAATTCTTCATCTAATATTTTGATGGATAGAGGTCTTCCCGATATTGCCGCTTACCTTAGATATTATAAAGCGGATGAATCAGATGCTTTAGATGCGGCAAAAAAAGTTAAGTATAGACAAGTCTTTTACCTGGAGCCGCTTTTAAATTATGAAAAAGATACCGCAAGGATTGAAAGTCCCGAATTCGCAAAATGGATGCATGAAAATTTGCCAAAGGTTTATGAGGAGCTAGGATATGAAGTCGTAAGGGTTCCTGTTTTCCCCTATGAAGAAAGAGAAAGTTATGCATCCGAAGAGGAAAAAGCAAAAGATTCTATTAACCAGCGATCAAAATTTATTTTAGAAAAAATGAAGGAGGTAGGACTTCCTGTATGAAAAACGAGATTTTATACACTTGCCCAATGCACAAAGACGTTACTTCGGATAAGCCTGGGACTTGTCCAAAATGCGGAATGGAACTTGTTGAGGCAAAAAATAAAAAAATGGAGCATGATATGGGTTCTCATTCGGGGCACGAAATGAAAAAACCGGAGGAAATGTCGTGGTGGGAAAAATTCAAGATGAGTATGACAATGGCTATGGGTATGGAGCATACAGGTCTTGCCGGGCGGGAAATGGCAAAACTTATGGAAGAAGACATTAGACAAAAGTTCTTTTTTGCGCTCTTTCTTTCAATTCCGATTATTGCTTATTCGCCTCTAGGGGAAAAAATTTTAGGCTTAAGCCTACCGCAGCCTATTCCTGCTGCCTGGATACTTTTTATACTCACAACGCCTGTTTTTTTCTATTCCGGCTGGATATTTTTATATTCCACTTTTAAAGCTCTTCAGCAAAAAACTTTAAATATGGCAGTTTTAATTGCCGTTGGTATAACAGCCGCTTATGTCTTTAGTGTTTTTCTTACAATTCTGGGAAGCAGCGATTCTTATTACGAAGCCGCGGCTCTTCTTATAACTTTTGTTTTATTCGGACATTGGATGGAAATGAAATCAAGACGCGGTACAACGGATGCTTTGCAGGCTCTTTTTAATTTGGTTCCTCCGCAGGCAAGGCTTTTTAGAAACGGCAAAGAACAGGTGGTCCCAACTTCGGAAGTTAAAGTCGGCGACATTCTAATTTTAAAACCCGGCGACAAAGTTCCGGTTGACGGAGAAGTAACAGAGGGGGAAACAGCAATAGACGAGTCTTTAGTAACGGGTGAATCTTTACCTGTTACAAAGAAAACAGGAGATAAGGTTATTGGGGGATCTATAAACCAGTCCGGCTCGGTTAAATTTAAAGCAACAAAAGTCGGGCAAGATACTGCTTTGGCCCAGATTGTAAAACTTGTTGAAACTGCGCAAAATTCAAAAGCTCCCGGACAAAGAATTGCAGACAGGTTTGCAAAGTATCTTGTTATTGTTGCTGTCGGAGGAGGTCTTCTTACTTTTTCCGTGTGGTTTTTCCTTTTGGGTCAGCCTATTTTATTTGCCCTTACTTTTGCCATATCAACTGTTGTTATTGCCTGTCCGGATGCTTTAGGTTTGGCAACTCCTACTGCGGTTGCCGTTGGAACAGGGCTTGGCGCAAAGCACAACATTCTTATAAAAGATGCTCCTACTCTCGAAGGAGTTTCAAAAATACAGGCAATAGTTTTGGATAAAACAGGGACTCTTACAGAAGGAAAACCCAAGGTTACGGATGTTGTTGCAGTAAATGGATTTAAAGAGAACGAAATTTTGTCTTTTATAGGAGCTGCCGAAGCAAAATCAAGCCACCCATTGAGCAAAGCAGTATTGGAGGAACTGGTAAAAAGAAAAATTAAACTCTCAACAAAAGTAGAAAATTTTAAAAATATCGCAGGACACGGAGTCGAAGCAAAGGTTTCTGGGAGAAAGGTTTTGGTTGGAACGGCAAAGCTTATGAACGACAGAAAAATAAGTCTTGCAAGCGTGCAAAAAGAAGCAGGAAGACTTTTAGATGAAGGAAAAACAATTATGATTCTTGCTATCGATGGAAAAGTTGCAGGAGTTATAGGAGCAGAAGATCAAATAAAAGAAAATGCCAAGCAGGCTGTGGCAAAAATGAAAAATTTGGGGCTTGAGGTGGCAATGATTACGGGTGATAACAAAAAAACAGCGGAAACAATTGGTAAAGAGTTAGGAATAGACAGAGTTTTTGCCGAGGTTTTGCCGGAAGATAAAGAAAAATATGTTAAAAAGCTTCAGGATGAAGGGAAAATCGTAGCAATGGTAGGGGACGGAGTTAATGATGCTCCTGCTTTGGCCAGGGCAGACATAGGAATTGCTATAGGAGCAGGAACAGATGTTGCAATAGAAACGGCTAACATTGTTTTAATGAAATCCGATCCGTTAGACATATTAAGGGCAATAAAGCTTTCTAAAGCAACTGTTCGAAAAATGAAAGAAAATCTTTTCTGGGCTTCTATTTATAATCTTTTGGCAATTCCTATTGCGGCGGGTGTTTTATATCCGGCGTTTAAAATTTCTTTAAGACCGGAAATAGCCGCTCTTTTAATGAGCATTTCTTCAATTATTGTTGCAGTAAATGCTGTACTCTTAAAAAGAGTAGAGAAAGATTTAGTTTCGGTTTAGTAAAAAGAGGGATGCTTCTCTTCTAAGAAGAGAAAAAATATAAAATTAACTTATTAACTTTTTTCACAACTTTTAAAGAGGAAGTAGTAAAAACAAAGTATTTACTTGTAATATTGTTAGTAACGATATTATATATCGCATTAGGAGTTTACAGCATAAACTACCGATTAGTTTTTGGTACTGTTTTCGGAGATTTTCCTGTCTTTTATAAAGTAAACCTTTTATTCAATCTCCTTCAAGGTGCTCAAACTGTGTTATCTACGCCCGATTTTATACTCCTTTTAATAACTGCCATCCTCACCGGAATAAATATCTCATTGATCATTGCGGCTTTGAAATATATAAAAATGAATGGAAGATTCAGATTCCTAGTTGGAGGAGGAGGTCTTTTGGGAATTGTTTCAACAGGGTGCGCAAGCTGTGGCTTTTCTCTTCTTTCTGTCTTAGGACTTGGAAGTGTTTTTGTTTTTTTACCTTTTGGAAATCACATTTTATATCTGATATCTATTGGACTTCTTATTTTTTCTTTATCATTTTTGCTAAAAAAATTGCATGAGTTTGGAATTTGCAAAATAAATAATTGACAGATAGAAAGGTATTCTGTTATTTTAACAAGGGAGGTGAATCGCGTCAAACCAAGTCTGACTTGGTCAAACGCGACAGGTATGGCAGATAAAACTTTTACAGATCAGAATTTTGCGGACGAAGTTATAAAAAGCAATACTCCGGCTCTGGTTGATTTTTGGGCCCCATGGTGCGCTCCTTGCCGAATAGTTTCTCCAGTAATTGAGGAACTGGCAAGAGAATACGAAGGAAAATTAAAGGTTGGGAAATTAAACGTAGATGAAAATCCCAATACTGCATCGCAATTTGGAATAATGAGTATTCCAAGCATTCTAATTTTTAAAAACGGGCAACCGGTTAAAACCATGATCGGCGCTCAATCAAGAGAAAACTTTAAGAAAGGAATAGAGGAAGTTTTGGCGAGTTGAATGCACTGAGGCCGCCCCGCCAGGGCGGATAGGCTCCCCGCACTTTTTTAAAATGGATAGCAAAATCTACGATGTCATCATAATAGGAAGTGGTCCTGCAGGTTTAACAGCCGCAATTTATACAACTCGTGCCAATCTTAAAACTTTACTTATTGCAGGAGGAAAATGGGGCGGACAGTTAATGCTAACAACCATCGTAGATAACTATCCGGGATTTCCCGATGGTATTCAGGGACCGGATCTTATGGCGGCCATGCGAAAACAGGCAGAACGCTTTGGTACGGAATTTATTGATGAGGGTTTTTTAGAAGGTGATTTCTTAACGAAACCTTTAAAAGTAAAAGCGGGAGAAAAAGAGTTTGAAGGAAAAGCAGTAATAATTGCAACGGGTGCCGACACAAAATGGCTCGATGTTCCGGGAGAAAAAGAAAGAATAGGAAAAGGCGTTTCTTCCTGCGCACCTTGTGATGCATTTTTCTTCAAAAACAAAAAGACAATTGTAGTGGGTGGAGGAGACAGCGCTATGGAAGAAGCTCTGGTTCTTGCAAATTTTGCAGATTCTGTAACAGTTGTTCACAGAAGTGAAACTTTTCGGGCATCTCAGATTATGCAGGATAAAGCCAAAAAAAATCCCAAAATAAAATTTTTACTCAATACTGAAGTTACAAAAATTTTAGGAGAGGAAAAAGTTACCGGAGTTGAAATTAAAAATAATAAAACCAATGAGGCCTCAAAGATGGATATCGACGGAGTTTTTGTGGCAATTGGTCATATTCCCAACACAAAAGTCTTTAGAGGTATAGAGCTTGATGAAACAGGTTACATTAAAGTCCGCGATCACACAAAGACAAACATAGAAGGAGTTTTCGTCGCGGGAGATGTTCATGATAGTCACTATAAACAGGCAGTAACCGCCGCCGGCTTCGGTTGTATGTCGGCTCTCGAGGCCGAACACTGGCTAAGGGGTCAGGAGTAAGCTTCGGTCATCTGACTATCCGATCTTTCCAATTGTACTTACGAATTAGTTCCAATTCGTGCTCAAAATATTGCTGAGTAGCTTTAGCATCTACTTTTGATTTTAGGACTGCCCTTAATAAGTCCGACGCTTCTTCAGGGCCTATATCAACTCTATGCCAACCAGGTTGGTTATTATATACGTAAGGATAGCCTCTGTATGCAGCTATATGTAAGTCCTTGTTCAAGATTACATATCTTTGAATATTATTCCAATGCTTCATGTCTCTAACTGATCCATACTCTCCTATGTGCATATATGAATACGAATCCGAATTAAACTCTCCCTGCTTTTTACAAACTCTAACAAGATAAAATTTCCCATTTCCTTTAACCACAACATTATAAGATTGCTCCCGAAGAAGACTTTCTTGCTCAGCATTCCCACTATAATTTTCAACAATAAACCCACTTCTCGAATCGTCAAGAAGTTTATCTACTAAAGAACTTACTTGCTCTCGGTTTAGAATTCCAGTTTCTTTTCGGGGCGTTCTCCTGAATCTTTCTAGCATTTTCATAAGGGGATTATACCATTTGATTGTCTAATTGAACCATTGACACTTATTTTTTCCTGTGTTAAGATGGGAATCGTGAACATTTATCACCCCGGCAAAAACTGGGGGATAAGAGGCAAAAGATTATTTATGATAGCAAACAGAAATATTAGAACTCCCCGCTTGGGGCTTTTGTTGTCTTCGTAATCTTTTTCCTCTCACAATAAAATTCAAAAAATCAAGTGGATTCCTGAGTGAACGGGCCGTTAGTTCAGCTGGTAGAACACTTCATTTGCAATGAAGAGGTAGGCGGTTCGAGTCCGCCACGGTCCACCAGGTTGTTGTTTAGCGCGTAGCGTTTGTCAGTAAAGACTCTGGCCGCTACACACTAAATAATAAATGAGTAAAATTGGCGGTGCGTGAGTTTAGGCTCTGCATCGCAAGGTACCGAATGGTGCTTTGCTCTTTGACAAGTGAAGAGAAGAATGTTTTTTCCCGCCGATTGGCGGGATAAAGTTACTCATTAATGCCAATAATGGATGCCTTGGAGGCTTTGGCCGAGGAAGGACGCATACGGCGGCGATACTCGTCGGGTAGGTGCCATAAACCTATGATCCGGCGGTTTCCGAATGGGGCAACCCATCCCGATTTATCGGGATAACCAAGCGTAAAAATGTATCAGCAATGGTATATATAGCGTTTGGTTGGGCACGGCGTGAACTGAAACATCTTAGTAACGCCAGGAAAATAAATCAAATGAGATTCCCTAAGTAGCGGCGAGCGAAAGGGGAACAGTCTAAACTTCGGAGCAATCCGGAGGGTTGCAGGGCAGACGATATTCGATGTGTCTTTTGTAGTAGAAGGATCTGGAATGGTTCTCCAAAGAGAGTGAAAGGCTTGTATATAAAACGAAAGACACCGATAGTTTGTACCTAAGTACCATGGGGTACGATAAAACCCTGTGGGAATCTGGGACGTCCACGTTCCAAGACTAAATACCAAAGTCTACCGATAGTGAACTAGTACCGTGAGGGAAAGGTGAAAAGCACCCCGGAAGGGGAATGAAATAGATCTGAAATTATTGGCTAACAAGCAGATAGAGCTTGTCCTTTGGACAAGAATCTTAAATATTAGATCGCAAATCGCAAATCTACATCTAAAATCTTAAAACTGATTAATCTTAATAGATTTATAGTTTTGAGTTGTAGTTTTGAGGTTTAACATTTGAGTTTTGAGTTTCTCGTCCTTTGGACGAGTAATATCGTGCCTATTGAAGAATGAACCGGTGAGTTATCCTAATGTGCATAGTCTAAGTCTGCTTTGCAGACGGAGGCGTAGTGAAAGCAAGCTCTAACTGAGCGATCTTAGCACACTGGGATAGACCCGAAACCGGGTGAGCTAACCTTGGGCAGGGTGATGGTCGATGAAAGTCGATCGGAGGCCCGAACCCGTATCTGTAGCAATAGGTTGGGATGACCTGAGGTTAGGGGCAATATGCCAAACGAACCCGGAGATAGCTGGTTCTCCCCGAAATATATTTAGGTATAGCGCCTGTTTAAAACTCCAAGGGGTAGAGCACTGAATGGTTCACGGCGACGCAAGTTGTCGTAACCAATCAAACTCCGAATACTAGGAGTCTTTTTGCAGGTAGTCAGACTGTTCGGGCTAAGCTGATCAGTCGAAAGGGAAACAGCCCAGACTCTCATCTAAGGCCTCTAAATAAAAGCTAAGTTTAGAAGGAAGTCAAGTTCCATAGACAACCAGGAGGTTGGCTTAGAAGCAGCCATCCTTTAAAGATAGCGTAACAGCTCACTGGAAGATGGTATTTGGCACCGAAAATTTATCGAGGATTAAGCTTTTTGCCGAAGATAGAGGTACGTACAGTTACATGTACGTACGGTAGGGGAGCGTTCTGTTTGCAGTGAAGTTGTGTCGTAAGGCATGGTGGAGCGGACAGAAGTGAGAATGCCGGTATGAGTAGCGAAATGCCGATTAGATGTCGGCACGCCGAAAATCCAAGGTTTCCTCCGCAATGTAAGACAGCGGAGGGTTAGTCGGCCCTAAGGGTGTCCCTTGTTAAAGGGGGGTAGCCCGATGGACAAGTCGTTGAAATTCGACTACATGGTAAAGTGCGTTATCACTCAAGGATTGACCAGAGTGGAAGTAGAATGCCTCCGGAAGGGGGTCCAAGCCATAAAGCAGTTTTGATCGGTAAATCCGTCAAAACGTTTAACTGAGTGGCGATGGCGTAATTCCGCTTTTTTGCGGGAAAAGATTCCAGCTTTCAGTCTGCGGGAAAAGATTCGTGAGGAGTGCTTTTCTATTCCGTACCGCAAACCGACACAGGTGGATTGGTCGAGTAGACTAAGGCGATCGGGAGAAGGATGATCAAGGAACTCGGCAAAAAAGCTGGGCGTAACCTTTGGGAGATGCCCTTCCCGATGTAATAATCGGGATACAACAAAAGATTGCTTAGCGACTGTTTATCTAAAACACAGGTCCCTGCAAAACCGAAAGGTAAAGTATAGGGGCTGACGCCTGCCCAGTGCTGGTAAGTCAAATATTGAGAATGAAGTTCGCAAGAGCCAGTTTTTAATATAAGCTCCAGTAAACGGCAGCAGTAACTATAACTGTTCTATGGTAGCGAAGTTCCTTGTCGGGCGAGTTCCGACCCGCACGAAAGGCTGAACGACTGAGCAACTGTCTTGATCATCTACCCGGCGAAATTGAGTTGGCCGTGAAGACGCGGCCTAGTTGTCCTTGGACAAAAAGACCCCGGGAGCTTTACTGTAGCTTGGCATTTGAAAGCTTGTTTCAACTGTTTAGAATAGGAGGGAAGGGGTGCCATACGGTACCCCTGTCAGTGAAATACCTCTCTTTGAAATTAGTAATCATCACCTTATTGCCGCATAAAAATCCGGCTAAGGGACATTGTCTGGTGGGCAGTTTAACTGGGGAGGTTGACTCCTACAGCGCAACGGAGTTGCACAAAGGTTGGCTATTCGCCGATGGAAATGGCGAAGATAGCGTAAAGGCATAAGCCAGCTTGACTGCGAGACCTACAAGTCGAGCAGGTGCGAAAGCAGGTCTTAATGATCCTCCGTGGCTTAGTGGTAAGCACGGAGCTTAACGGATAAAAGCTACCCCGGGGATAACAGGCTGATCGCATCCAAGCGTTCACAGCGACGATGCGGTTTGGCACCTTATGTATAAACATCGGGGCGCCTATAGAGTAATCTGTAAGCCTGGTCCCGATACGCATTTTAGAGAAAATGCTATCGGGATAAATTTACTAGCTAAAATCGGTGAACCCCTATCCGCCAGCCGGCGGAGGGCAATACCGAGGGAATCCTTCGACGCAAAATTAATTTTTTGCTCAGGACCCGTATCGACTGAATGTCCGATGTTACATCGGACTGAAGATAGAAGTTAAACCCTGAGCTTAATCGAAGGGAAATCTAGGACTTCTATAAAAGGCTAGCTCCTACTTTGTGCGTTGCACAAAGAATTTTCAATTTTCAATTTTTAATGAATTTCATTTTAAATTTTAAATTTTAAATTCTCGAGCGATGCGCGAGAGGAATAAGGTATAGTCAAAACGTTTGGTAACAAACGAGTGGTAGAGCGATGTCGGCTCATCTTATCCTGGGGCTGAAGAAGGTCCCAAGGGTCGGGCTGTTCGCCCGTTAAAAAGGTACGCGAGCTGGGTTAAGAACGTCGTAAGACAGTTCGGACTCTATCCAGGACAACCGTTTGAGATTTGAGGAGAGCCGTCCCTAGTACGAGAGGACTGGGATGGGGGAATCCCTGGTGTGCCAGTTGTTCCAAAAAGGAGCACCGCTGGGTAGCTATATTCCCAACTGATAACCGCTGAAAGCATCTAAGTGGGAAGCAGCCTTCAAGATAAGATCTCGATCCGCCGCAAGGCGGAGAAGACCCCTCGTAGACTACGAGGTTGATAGGCGGGCGGTGGAAGTGCCGTAAGGCATTAAGCCTACCCGTACTAATGGTCGATTTAGAGTAACTAAAAACATTTTTTCTCTTCGCTTTTGAGGGAGCCAAGATTGGCGACCGAAACAACTTAAAAAGAGAAATTTTCTGGTGATTGGAGCGGTATGGTACCACCTCTTCCCATTCCGAACAGAGAAGTGAAACGTACCAGCGCCCACGATACTGGGTTCGTCCTGGGACAATGGGTCATCGCCAGAAATTTTCTCTTTTTAAGTGGAAAAGTAAAACGATAATTGATATTATTCACTCATGATAATTTCCCATCGCGGAAGAAAAACTGGGAAGAGAGAAAATTCTATTGCCGCTTTTGAAGAAGCTTTTAGGCTTGGAGCTGGAGGGATTGAATGCGATGCAAGACTGAATCTTGATGGAGAGGTAGTAATTTCTCATGATGATATTTCAAAATCAGACGGTCTTCGAAATCTTCTAACATTAGATAATCTCTTTAATTACATCAAAAAGAAAAAAATGCCGTTTTTCGTTGAAGTCAAAAGTTCATCACCGATTCTCGTCCAAAAGATTATAGAGAAGATAGAAAAGGACAATCTTTGGGAACTCGTTCACACTATCGGATTCTCTTTTTTTATAAAAACAGCGCTTAAATTTCAAAATCAATATCCTAAACTTCGGGTAGTTCCGTTTGTGAATTTTCCGCTTTATTCTTTTATAAAACCTCCTGCAAGAAGTTACGGAGTTTTTTTAGGATGGATTGATGAGTGGCGCGGAAGTCAATTTCTATTTCAGAAATTAATTTCTCAAACAAGACTTAATAAGCTTGTAAAGCTATATCAAAAAAACGGCTTTAAGGTTATGGCAGGAGTTATAAACAATAAAAAAGGTCTAAAATACTTCAAAAATGCCGGGATTACAGATATTGTAACAGATGAAATTTCTCTGGCAGTCAAAAATCTATAGAAAATAAAGTCTAATGATCTAAATCATTAGACTAACTTCAGAGATAATTCAAAATAAGGAGAAGTTATTTTTTTTGATCTATAATAAATCTTTTGAGTATAAAATATCCGGTTCCCATAAAAAATAGAGCGCCTACCGCAATAATTACCGATTTTCCGAAGACGGTTTCATAAAGCTTTTCTCCGAAGTAAAATATGCCAATGTCAGGAATCGATGCTATTAAAGTGGCAAGGAAGAATTTTGGAAAACTTATTCTTGTAAGACCGGCAGCATAGCTTGAAAAGTCCATTACTGGTACTGTAAAAAGTCTTAGCGCTACGATTGCCATAAATCTTTTTCTTTCCGACAATTCTCCTTCAAGCTTATGAAGTTTTTTAAGAGGGATAAATCTTCCGACCAAAGGCTCTCTAAATTTTCGGGCCAGCAAAAAGCTTATTGATGTGCCCATCAAAATCCCAATTAAAGTATAGATATAGGTTTTAAACCATCCAAAAATTGGTACAGCGGCAAAAGAAACTACTCCTGCGGGAATTGCAGGAAATATTATTCCGACTATTCTCCACAGGATTAAAAGAAGAGCGCCAAGATATGGATGGGTTTTGATAGCTGTAATTACCTGTTGGGGGGAATTTTTAAAAACTAAATAAACTATCACTAGAAACAAAATCAAAAGACCAAATACTGGAAAAAAACTTCTCTTGCGCATTTTTAAATTATAGCAGGTTGTGCTACAATGGAGGTACTTAATAGTTAAGGAGGAATAAATGAGTGGCTTTATTAAATCACAAATCAAAGATTACAAACTCCAAATCAAATAAGCCCCAAGGCTCATCAAAGTCGATGGCGGAGCTTATGGCTTCGCATAAATCTTCTCCTTTTGTAACTCTTCATAAGGGCGACATAATTGAAGGTACAATTACCAAACTCTCCTCCTCAGCTATTCTTGTTGATGTTAATGCAAAGGCAGAAGCCGTAGTTTTGGAGAAAGATAAAAAAATCCTGCATAATATTTTATCGTCTCTTTCTGTAGGGGACAAAGTCAATGTTCAGATTCTAAATCCGGAATCGGAAATGGGTAATCCGGTCGTTTCTTTAAGGAGATTTCTGGATAACAAGCTTTGGGATAGGGTAGGAGAACTTGTGAAAAATAGAAAAGTTATAGATGTAGTAATTGATGATGTAATAAAAGGAGGTCTTTTAGTAAGCGGGGACGGAATATCGGGTTTTCTTCCAAATTCTCAGCTTTCTTTTGCTTCTCATACAATAACCCAAGGATCAACTCAAAACATAATAGGAAGTAAAATTAAAGCAATAGTTTTAGAAGTGGATAGAGCAACTCGCAAGATTATTTTTTCTCAAAGTCATGTGCTAAATCAGGAAGACTTTGAAAAAGAAATAAAGGGGTTAAAGACAGGGCAAAAAGTAACAGCAACGGTTACAAATATTACTCCATATGGGATATTTGTATCGGTGCCAAATGGAGAAAGAGTCATAGACGGTTTTATGCATATATCCGAAATTTCCTGGGAAAGGGTTTTGGACACCTCTTCTCTTTACAATACGGGGGATAGCATAGAGGCGGCTATAATAGGATTTGATAAGGAAGCGCGGAGAGTAAACTTGTCTGTTAAGAAATTAAATATAGATCCATTTGATGAGAAGATTAAAAACTTTTCGGTAGATAAAAAACTTAGCGCTACAGTTGTAAAAATCCTATCAACGGGAGTTTCGCTTGATCTGGGAGATGAGATTTCAGGATTTATTAGGAAAGAAAAAATCCCTCCAACCGTTTCGTATAAGGCGGGAGACTTAGTAAATGTTACGGTTTCTAAGATCGATTCGAAAAGAAGAAGAATCGTGGTTGTTCCGGTGCTTTTGGAAAAACCAATCGGATACCGATAATAAAATCTCAAATGTCAAAACTCAAATCTCAAAAATACATCTTTTCATCTCAAAGATTAAAGATTTTAAGTTGCAGATTTGCGATTTTGCCATTTGAGATTTAAAATATGAAACAACATGTTTCATTCGTTTGTCAGGAGTGCGGGTATGATTCCCCGAAATATTTGGGCAAATGTCCTGAGTGCGGGGAGTGGAATACGCTTGCCGAAATAACAACGTCTTCATCAATTGCTTCAAAATCGAAAAAACTGACTAGACCGCGTTTAAACGGAGAAGCCGAAATAAAAGTAAAGAAATTGAGCGAAATTGCATTTTCCGAAAAAGACAGAATTTTAACTGGATATTCCGAAGTCGATAATGTTTTAGGCGGAGGAATTGTTAAGGGAAGCGTTACTCTTTTGGCAGGAGATCCCGGAATTGGAAAATCGACTCTTCTTCTTCAGATTGGACTTAATCTTTCTAAAAAAAATAAAGTTCTTTATATCTCGGGTGAAGAATCTGAAGAGCAGATTAAAATGCGAAGCAAAAGAATAGACAAAGATGAAAAAAACGATAACTTTTTGCTTGTTTCCTTAAACGATACTAATCAAGCTTTCGAAATGATAGAAAAAACGAGACCTTCGATTGCCATAATAGATTCGATTCAGACCATGGAATCAGAAGATCTTACGGGATTATCCGGCTCTGTAGGGCAGGTTAGATATGCCGCCTCATCCTTCATAAAACTGGCAAAAACACTTGGAATCCCAATCGTATTAATTGGTCATGTTACAAAAGAGGGAATGGTCGCAGGCCCAATGGTTTTATCCCACATGGTAGATACCCTTCTTTTTTTTGAGGGAGAAAAACTTACCCAGACGAGGATTCTTAGGGGTCTTAAAAATAGATTCGGTCCGATTGATGAAGTAGGCATTTTTGCAATGAATGAAGCAGGACTCTCCGAGATAAAAGATCCGGAACAACTTTTTTTAGGCCAAAAAAACCTCAATGCCCCGGGATCGGTACTAACAGTAACAATGGAGGGAACAAGGGCCTTTATCGTTGAAATACAGGCCTTAACGGTATTCTCTAAACTGCCTATGCCAAGACGGGTAGCAAACGGAATCGATAGAGGGCGGCTTGAGCTTTTACTTGCGGTTTTGCAAAAACAATGCAGACTGCCTTTAGATTCGATGGATGTATTTGTAAATGTTACGGGAGGACTAAGGCTTTCTGATACATCATCTGATTTGGCAATTTGTCTTGCTATATTTTCAAGTTTTAAAAATATTCCTCTTTCAAAGACTGTTGCAATATCAGAAGTAGGCTTATTGGGAGAGTTGAGGGGAACTCCGTTTTTTGAAAAAAGAGCCAAGCAAGCGGAAAAACTTGGGTTTAAAAAAATATTGAGTGTAAAAGAATATAAAACTTTGCCATCTCTCATAAATCAGTTGGGTAAGATGAAATCTTTAAATTAATATGGCTGAAAAAGTTAATAAAACCAAACCAAAAGTTAAAAAAGCAAGAAGGGGAGAGGTTCACACTGCTGCTTTTTCACCAAAGATGGTGGGTCTTTTGGCAGATGAAGTAGCAAAAACTGTTATAAGAAGACTTTCGTCTTTTAGACGTCCTAAAAAGAGAAAAAAAACAAAAAAAATTGAAAACGCTATTTTTCTTGACACTTCGGCAATAATCGACGGAAGAATATTCGACATTATAAAGATGGGTTTATTTACAGGCACTTTTGTTGTTTTAGAGAGTATTCTTCTTGAGCTTAAGCACATCGCAGATTCCCAAGATACGGTTAAAAGAGAAAGAGGACGAAAAGGCCTTGAGCTCTTGGAAAAACTTAAAAAAACAAAAGGTGTAAAATTTATGGTCCTCCCGGAATCGGATAATTTTGCAGAATCAAAAGATATAAAAGAAGTAGATGAAAAATTAATAGACAAAACAAAGACACACAAAGGAAGAATAATTACCTGCGATTATAATTTAGAGAAAAAATCCAGTATTTCGGGAGTGACGGCAATAAACATAAACACACTTGCAACTCTTCTTAAAGTCCGCGCAGTACCGGGAGAAGCATTGCATATAAGGGTTCTTCATAAGGGTAAAGAGCCCACTCAAGGTATTGGATATTTGGATGATGGGACAATGATAGTTGTAGAAAACGCAGCTGAAGAAATAGGAAAAGAAACCGATGTTTTGGTGTCCCGTGTTATTCAAACAACAGCTGGAAGAATTTTATTTGCTAAGAAGATTAAAGGGGTTTAATTTTAGAAGAGGTAGCAATCTTTACCACGTAAAAACTTTTTCCTTACGTACCCTTGTGTGCTCTAAAGAGGTAAGAATCCCTGCCCAAGACTCTTACCTCATTAAAGAACGTAAAAGTTTTTTTACGTGGCCTGCCTCCACCTTATCTTACCGCTCGTCTTTTCAGTACTATTCGTACATGGCTCGCGGAGCAATTAATCGGTGGACAGGCACAAGACTCCTACCTCGTCTAAAACTGTAAATAGTGCAAAATTTTTTTGTGAAAAAATCAAACAGAATCAACAAAAACAACCATTTTTAGCTTCGATCATTTTCCTTGACAATCCTTGCATTTTTTGTTATTAAAGTTAAAAGGCAATTAGTTTTATTTTCCTGCCTAAGGAACTATCTGCCTATTTTGCAAGAGCATTGCTTATCGTACCTGAAGTTATCATTAAGAGTAACGAAAGCGATGCTCTTTTTTGCAATAATTACAAATTTATAAAAGTGCTATTGGTACCGAGAGTCCTCTCTTTACAAGAGATTTAAATTGCTCTCTTCCTTGTTTTACCAGTAATTCCTGTTTGTAGTCGGAGATTGTTTTTCTTTCCGCCTTCTTACTTCTAAAAAGAGAGAATTTCATAGTTAAAACATTTTATCACACCTTGTCAAGTATGTCAATCCTATAGCTTAAAACTACAGCCCAAAATTGTCGACCGATAGTAAAATATACGGCATTTAGGTTGTTATATTAACCCGTTTGTAATTAAATTTATTTATGTGGATAACTTGTTGAGAATTATATAGACTTTATAATAGGAGCAAAGAAGGAACGGGCAGAAGAACTGTAGTTGTAAAGAGCACTTGATTTTATAAATAGCTGTATTAGCTGTATTAGATTTCTTCTAAGGTCTTTTAAGTAAACTTTCGGATGATTTCTATGATAATGAAGGTAGTTCCTAAGATTGGCAAATTTGCCGTAGGGCAGAAGCTTTAAGAATACATCGCTGTAGATAAAGGGGTTTGATTTCGTAGCAAATCTTAAAACATCTTTAGGAAGAAGATTTCTATTTATCATTACGGTTTCAAGCTGCATTGAAATGCCGTGAAGAGGAGAACTGTAAATATTCTCATTTTCTTTTGGGAATTCACTTTTTCCTATTTTTTTCTCATTTTTATCTACAAAAAAGCATTGTGTTCCAACTGCAACTACTTGCGGATTTGATTTCAAATAGAGCAATTGCTTTTTAAGCCTGTCTTTTGTGCTTACATCCTCAGCATCCATAAATGCAATGAAGTCGCCCTTCGCCTTCTTAATAAGCCTGTTTAAGGTGATACCTATACCATATCTTTTTACATTTCTCTTAACTTTAAATCTTTTGTCTTTTCTAGTAAATTCCCTAAGTATTTTATATGAGCCGTCTTTTGAGTCGTCATCTATTGCAAGTATTTCGATGTTTTTATAACTTTGGGAAAGAAGACTTCTCACACACTCTCCTAAGTGCTCTGAGGAGTTATGTACCGGAAGAATAATAGAAATTAATGGTTTATTTTTCATTGGGCTTCCAAAGTTTGGGGCAATTTATTGATTTAAGTGGGGCAGGTTTTCAGATTTAGGTAGTTTATCAGAAACATTCGGATGTGTCAAATGATTTTTCGAACGGAAAATATATCTAAAGACTATATAAATCAAAATACCGATAGAAAGCAGGAAGCCGATGTATTCAAGGTACTGGGGGAGGAAGACGATAACGAGTTGAGAGTTGAGAGTTGAGATTCTCCATTTATTATCCACCCGTTCTCCCAGTTATTTACCATTACATGATTTTTTAATTCTTTACCGAAAACAAATGGCAGGGCAAGTTTCAAAAAATTCGAATCCCCATTCAGCTGGTAAGCTTTCCAGCCGGTTTCGTAAGATTTTGAGAAGGCAAAAACACTATTTTTAACTAGGTTGTTCAACTTAATACTATAAAGAGATGAGTTTTCATCAATCTGGTTTTCGATAAAAACTCTTTGCGATATATTTTGCCGTTGTCCTTCTTCCATTTTAGATAAAAAGTAATAGGGAAGAGGTATAAATTGGATTGAGGTAAGATCATTTATGCTTTTAGTCCCTTTTATTCCAAGACTTGCAATATTCACATCATACCCTGTTTCGTTGTCTTGAATTGGAGCAATTAAGAATGTATCTGTTGTAAACTGCGAAGATTTAGATAAATTCGTATACAAATCGCAATGTCTTGATGCTTGATTTAATACGCACATGGTTAGAGGAAGCCCTTGTATGTTGCGGGAAGTTACCAAAAGCAGATATCCCTGATTTTGCATAAGATTTGAGTATGAAAAATGATCGCATGCAGTTCCCTCCCCTGATTCATATTCAATATAATTATTCTTGTCCTTACTTATTATTTTTTTTGAAATTTTGTGATTTAACGGAGAAAATTGACTGCAGTTAATCGAATTTCTCGGAAGCGTTGTTATATCTTGGCTTTCCTCCCGATTGCCGGAAAAGGGGATTAAGACATTACTATCTACATTACGGTTGACCGCCGAAATGGATTGTTCTATTAAATCTTTTGAAAAAGAAGCACTTGAGAAAGGCTTAGTTAATGAAAATGAAACGTTTGAGTATTTAACTTTTTCTAAATCTTCTGTTTGAGTGGCGTCTAGGAATACTTTTATGGACAAGTTTGATAAATTATTTTTTTCAATTCCCAAATAACTTAAATTCGTTGCGAAAGAACCGGAACTTATATTTTTAAAGCGGTAGCTTAAACATGAACCGGTTTTCAAATCAGCAACACAAACATAAGATAATGGAGCGCCATCATATGTGAAATATGTAGTTAGAAGAACATCTTTACTAGGTTGATTTACATTCGGAAACAAGTTTGTTAGGGGAATAGTCATACAAACCGACGCTTTTTTTCCAAAAATAATGAATCCATTTGTTTGCCTTTCAACTCCAAAAACTTGGTCTGGGGTCTTTGCCTCGCAGGAAGAGAGAGAAAATTGGACCGAAGAGAAATCCGCAGTTTCTATTTGATCCGGAGTATTCGGATATACAGAGATTGTGTTATCAGTCTTTGTATTAAGTAAAACTGTCCCTGCAGAAAAAGGAGCATTTGTCTCTAGGTTGTCTACTGAAAAATTGCTGGTTCTATTTACACTAACGATAAAACTAGTATCTTTAAAATCAAAAGAAGTACTTATAGGTAAGATAAATTGAGACGAATTTTTATATGGCAGACGAGGGTAAATATTAATTGTAATTTTGTTGTTTGTTTTCTCTAGAAATAAGTCCGCGGTGATAAAGTTTTCAGCTTCAATAATAGAAGGAAGAGAAGAATTATTTTGTTTTTTAAAATTAATTTCTGCTCCTTCTTGTGATATCTTTATTCTATCTTTTAATATATGACTTTGAGTATCAATTAAATCCCTGAAGGGATAAAAAGTTGCGCCTTCGGTTTTTTCCCAAGTTATGTAGTCTTTATATTTTATATAGGCAAAGTCTTCATAGTAAGAGCTGGATTTAGGAGAAACTTTAGCATAATTATCAATTAAATATGCATAATTGGGATTATTAATCACTTTAAATATTTTTATTTTTCCAAACTGTGCGTCCTTTTTAATAAAATCTTGTTTCTCAAGCTTATCTAAAATATTTCTAAGTTCATTATAGTAGAGGATTCTTGTGTCATTCTCCGGAGCAATAATATTTTCATCAAGGAGTATGTAATGGATATTATATTTGCCTAGAACGGCTTTAAATAGATCGTCTGATTTGGAATAAACGGCGTAGGACATTTCCCTGTAATATTGCTCATTTAAGGGGTTCCATCTGTCAAAGTCCCTATTTAAAAGAGGCTGTTTTATCCCAAACCATATAAATCCTGCGCCCTGATAGCTGGCTCGCCTCGTTGAATCTTCGGCGAAGCGGGGTTTGTCTTTATACCAGTCGTAATATTCCCATCCCCATGGAGATTGAATAGGAAGATTCGCAATTCTGCCATTATCCTTTTGACGATTAAAATAAGAAAACACATCAAAATAATAACTCGGTATCTTAATTCTCATAAGCGGACTTATTAAATTACCATTGAATGCAGGCATCATATAGTAAATCAGAAGTCCGGAAATTATAACTGTTTGAAGTATAATCCCAGATTTTATTGAAAAAGAAGGAAGCTTTTTGATTAGCGCAATAATTGCCATCTGCCCCAGCGCAAAATAAAGTGAGAAAACAAGTATAAAAATGCCCAGCACCTTATCGGCAGGAAATCTAAAAGCTTCTTTGAAAAGAGGCACAACCTGCTCAAGAAATCTATAAAGGAATGAAGTAGGAGGATTATCATTTATCAGAAAAAAGAGGACGAGTATCAATACGGGCAAAAACGAAAGTCCTGTCTTATTTTTTTTAACAATAGTATAGATTAAACCTAAGATTGCTACAGACGCAAAGAAAAATCCTATAATAGTAACATAAGGTTTATTCAAATAATCAATCCATACTGATAAGAGATTCCCAAAGTGATTGCCTCCCATATATGCGCCCCAATCAAATAAAAAATTTTTAATAAGCGCAATGTCTTTTAAATTTCCAAACTCCTTGTTATACAAAAAAGCTTGAGGAGAAAAAAGAGTATTTATATTTGCATAGGTAACGCTGGTTCCGGATGTAAGTACAAAATAGATATTTGGAAGTATCCAAAATGAGTTAATAAGAAGGCTTACAAGTATTAGACTTATTGTTCTTTTAAAGACAAAGAAGTCTTTTTTAATAAGAGTCGGCAGGGATAAAGCAAAAAGATATAGGAAAAGGCAAGCAAATGTTATATACCAAAGTGTTGCGGCATAAGCCATTGGAGCTGAAAAAAGCATCACCAGTGTAAATAAAATAAGAGATTTCCTATTCTTATCAGCCGACTGTAAATATTGAGTGGCAAATAAAAATATCCATGGGAGCATGGCGTACTGAGTGGTAAACATTTCAAAGGGGACAATAAACCGCTGAAGAGTTCCCAGATTGAGCAAGTAAAATAGTCCGCCCAGAAAAGATGCAGTCCTGTTTTTAAGAACGATCTTTTTGAGGAAGAAATACATTCCGATAGGGCCGAGAATTAGATTTAGGAAAATGTAGGAATATCTGAGGAAGGAAAGTGGTGCAAACCAATTAAAAATATATAAAAGTATTACACGGGGAAGGTCTGACATGTGGGAATGAGCTGCTACGGCACCTAGGCCTTGTTCGGATCTGAATACGCCAAAGAAAAGTCTTTGAAAATTTAGTCCAAAATTAAATTCCGGATGGAGTGTATCCCATCCCGATAAGAATGTTTCGGGAGTGTAATTTCGCAAAACAAGGAGAAGAGCTATAGAGACCAGTGCGATAACCGGCAGGTAATTTATTATCTTCTTTGCCATAAATATAGTTTACACTGATTTTATTAAAGGTTCAAAGCTTATGGATCACATGGGAGTTAGTCTAAGAAGCAAAAAAGGCAGGGTATTTAGTCCTGCCTTTTTCCAATACCTCCAGTTAATAAAGTTATTTACTAACTATCTCTTCTCTTAGAAGTTGATATTGGTATCTATTCGAACCGTCTTCGTTTTGGCCCCATTGTCTTCGAATAACGGAAACTACCAAAACTTCATTACAGTTTGAAGGAATATCACATTGGCCTACGAATCCAGATTCGCCGGGTAATGTTACTCCATTTTGTAATCTGCTGACGTAGTGAGAACTTATTCCTTGTTCATCTTCTACTACATTATCTCCATCCCAAATTCTTCCTGTTCCGGTAAAACCGTGTTTTATCATAATGGGATTGTCAGATCCAAAATCTCCAACAGTGCCATCGATATTCATTATCATAAGTTCCACTGCTCTTCCAGGGCCACCCTTAAGGTGTCCAATTCCAGGCGCATCAATTTCTTCACCTGTTGCAACGGTCCAAGAATACATAGGAACCTGTAAGGTTCTTCGGTAATCTATATTATCCGATTGGTCGTTTTCACCATAAGTGTATCCGACTAAAGGATGATCAGGATCGTTAAGAGATTTTTGGAAATCTGCAAACTTAGCTGCGTCAAGGGACATAGTTTTGCCCCATTCGGGTGCTAATACCAAGCTTGCGTCAGGAGTAAATCCATCAACAGATGGAATCGTTTCTGCCTGGCCATCAGGATTATTAACAACCCAATTACCGTTTGCATCTTTTGATGCCGGGTTGGTAAGAGATACCTCTACTTTTGGAGTAGGAGTTCCTCCTGCCTCGCTTGGTGTTAGTGTTGTCCCCCTAGGAGTTGAAGAACTCCCATCATTGCCTATTAGAGGCAATTTACACGCTACAGATCCTACGAGAGCCAAGCCTCCAATACCACCGATTTGCAATAATTTTCTTCTTGAGACTCTCATTGGTTGATTTTCTTGTAGTGCTCTCATTATTTCTCACCCCCCTCAAATTTATTTTTATATGATTTTTTTCTCAATATAAATCCGAATACTCCTGTTGGAATAAGTCCAATTAATGGAAGCATTTCCGGTCCTGTTGCAGGAGTGGTTGTAACGGCAGGAGCGGGGAAAACTTTTAGCCCGCCCTTAGTTTCTCCCAGAACAGGTTTTTGTATGCAAAACTGTGAATTATCAGAACTTTGCTGTCCGTTTTCGGAAGTTGCTAAAGCCTGGTTTACAACGCAAGTAATTCCTTGATCTGAAGGAAGCTGTCCTCCATCAACTATTTTTGCCGTAACAGTGAATGTTTTTGATTCTCCGGCTTTAAGATTTGTAATATCAAAAGTAAGAACTTTTGTATTGGAGTCAAAACTTCCGGGACCTGAAACAAAGCTTACAAAACCTGGGAGCGTATCCTTTACAGCTGTTTTATTAATAGTAGAACTGCCGGTGTTAGTAACTGTAATATTGAATTTTACCGAAGAAGCCGGCGCAAATTTTGGATCGTTAATATTAAGATTATCTACGAAAGATCCTGTTTGAGGATTTTGGACAGTTTTGTTAATAAGTACATTTCCAGCTTGTACACATGTTTGCCCTCCGCCATATATAGGCTGGCAAACAGTATCTGCCAAAGCACCATTTGCAGATGCCATAAAAGCAAAAATCGCTAATGCAAAAATAGAAAGAAAAACTTTGGTCATAATAAAAAATGATACTGCAATAATATGATATAGATTGACAGTATCAGATTTGTGAAAGAGAGAATACCATATAATATAGGCTATGTCAAGGCCTCAATTTTAAGTACCAACAGTTAACAGTTTAACAATTAACAAATCAGCAAATCAACTAATCATCTAATCAACAAATCACTAAATTGACCCTTGACAATACGAAAGGCATATGGTGTAATACAGTTGTTCTGAATCTTCAGAGATTCCCGCAAAATCAATTTTCAATTTCCGATTTTATTCTCATTGAAAATTTTAAATTTTAAATTTTAAATTCTAAATTCCAAAATATGGTATATAAAAAAGCTCCGGCAAAAAGCAAACCAATTGAAGAAATTGTAGGCAATCCTGCGCCAAATGGTGAGGTATCGTCGCAAATGCGGGATCCCGCTGCGGCGGGAAAATTGCAAGAAGAGACACCTGTCGCACCAACTCCGATAATTCGGCAGTCCGTCGTAAGAGAACACACAAGAGAAATGGACGATTTGTCTGCGCAGACCCAGGAAGTTTCAGGAATTTTAGACATTCAGCATGAAGGGCACGGATTTTTGCGGCCAAAGTTTATTCCTTCAAGCCGGGATGTTTATATCTCCCAATCTCAAATAAGAAGATTTATGCTGCGCCCTGGGGATTTGATCGAAGGGGTGGGAAGGCCTCCAAAGGACACAGAGAGATACTACGGACTTTTAAAAGTAGAAAAAGTAAATAGCATTCCAGCAGATGATTCGATGAGGCGTCCATATTTTGATGACCTTACTCCAATTTATCCAAAGAAGCAAATAATACTTACATCCGGAAAACTTCCTTTATCTACCAGAATAATCGATCTGGTTGCGCCAATTGGTTTTGGACAGCGGGGAATGATTGTTTCTCCTCCTAAAGCAGGGAAGACTACGATTCTTAAAGAAATTGCGGCAGGAATTTCTCAAAATTTCCCAAAAGCACATTTAATGGCCGCTTTAATAGGCGAGCGACCGGAGGAGGTAACGGATATAAGCCAATCGGTTAAAGGAGATGTAGTTGCATCAAATTTTGATGAGCCTCCCGAGAAGCAAACAAAAGTTGCCGAGATAACTTTGGACCGGGCAAAAAGATTGGTTGAGATGGGGATAGATGTAATTATTCTTCTTGATTCTATAACCCGTTTGGCCCGCGCATATAATCTTTCTGTTGCTCCATCTGGGCGGACTTTAACAGGAGGATTTGATCCTGCGGCATTATGGCCTGCAAAGAGATTTTTTGGAGCGGCAAGAAGCTGCCAGGAAGGCGGATCTCTAACGATTATTGGAACTGCTCTTGTTGAAACAGGTTCGCGAATGGATGATTTAATTTACGAAGAATTCAAAGGCACCGGAAACATGGAGCTTCATTTAGACAGAAAACTGGCCGATCGAAGAATTTTCCCAAGCATAAATGTGGAAAGATCGGGAACAAGACAGGAAGAGCTTTTGCTTTCGGAAGACGAACTTAAAAAGGTTGTTACAATGCGACGAATGCTTGATATGCTGTCTTCAGAGGAGCGAACAAGCGTTCTTGTAGATAGGTTAGCCAAGACAGAATCAAACGAAGAATTCCTAATGTCTCTGGGAAAATCTTAATTTGACATAACGCTCCCAATTTGTTAGTCTTTTTATTTGAGTATGCATAATCACCCGATATATCAGCTGGCTAATTTATTTTCTAAATTTTTCTCCGAGTTCTATCTTTTTCTAAATTTTTTTTACTCCTACATAAAAAAGAAAGTTATATCAGCGTCTCTTTTTTTTGAAAAGAATAAAAATTCTTTAGTGAAGCTTTTTACCATTAAGAGGGGCAGATATAATCGGTCCTTTTTACATTTTGCAATTATGGTTGTTCTGGGAATCGGTGTTTTATTGGCACCATTCTTGGCAAGTACTTATCCTGTTCTTTCAAGTAAAGCCGCATCAAATTTGGATTCTCCTTCCCAAACCCAATCAATAATCGTAGGGGAAGATGTTCTAAAAACAGATGTTTCTCAAAAACCTCGGGATAAAATAATAACTTATACGGTTGAAAGGGGAGATACTATTTCTACAATTGCCCGCAAATTTGGAATTTCCGAGGAAACGGTTAAATGGACGAACGATTTAACCAATGACAACATAACAGTAGGGGATGAGCTAAAAATTTTACCAGTTACCGGGATTTCCTATAAAGTGACAAAAGGCGATACAGTTTATTCTATTGCGAAGAGGTTTGATACAATTCCACAGAAAATAGTTGATTTCCCATTTAATGACTTTGCAAACCTTGAGACATTTTCTTTGGTGGAAGGGCAGATTCTTATAGTTCCGGACGGAATAAAGCCTTCGGAAAAGCCTTCTATAAGAAGGGAAGTTTATCTTGTTCAAGGACCTGTATCTGTGTCTTCTGCAGGATTTACATGGCCTGTTCAGGGATATGTAAGTCAGTTTGCATCCTGGTATCATATGGCAATAGATATTGTTTCCCCTGTTGGAACTCCTATAGTTTCTGCTCAAAACGGAAGAGTAATTAAGATTTCTACAGGAGTTTGGGATGGAGGTTATGGAAATAACGTAGTGATTGATAACGGAGCAGGATATCAAACTCTTTATGCCCACATGTCTAGCGTCAATGTATCAATCGGTCAGGAGGTTGTCTCGGGCAAAACTGTTATTGGAGGAGTTGGGAATACGGGAAGAAGTACAGGTGCCCATGTCCATCTTGAGGTTATTAAAAACGGTGTTCGAGTTAACCCACTCCCATATCTTCAGTAGCTGAGAAATATGCTAGAATGTAGTCAACTGGGCCGTTAGTATAGTGGTAATGCACCGCATTCGCATTGCAGAAACGGGAGTTCGATTCTCCCACGGTCCACAAGATAGCAACTAGGGATTAGCAACTAGCCACTAGTTATTTTCTAGTTGCTAATAGCTAATTGCTAGTTGTTAAAGAGGGCTCGTAGTACACCGGCAGTATAACTCCATGGCATGGAGTAGAAAGGGGTTCGATTCCCCTCGGGTCCACAATTCTGACTTAGTCCACTAACAATTCGCTACTTGCTATTTTAGTTTGGGCAAGATATAATCATTTTGAAACATAGGGAAAAACCTCGACTGTCTTCTCTGGTTCCAGATAAGAAGAAAAGGGAATCCCAAGAAAAATGGAATTCAGAGAGGAGGTGACCACTACAAATTAAATATTTAAAATTAAATATGAAAAATAATATTTTATATTTAAAATTTTATATTTGATATTTTTAAATGGCATTTCAAGATCAAACATTAGCTTGCAGGGATTGCGGAAAGGAATTTGTCTGGACAGCATCCGAGCAAGAATTTTACAAACAAAAGGGATTTGAAAACGCACCGGTTAGGTGCCCTGATTGCAGAACTCTGAAGAAATCAAGAATGAATGAGGACAGAGGGCAGCGACAGATGTACGAAATAACCTGTGCAGAGTGCGGTAAAAAAGATACTGTTCCTTTTAAACCTTCTGGAGACAGACCTGTTTTATGCAGGGATTGTTTTAGAAAAAACCAGAATAGATAATTTTCAATCTTCCATTGGTGTGATTACCGTGAGTATTTGCTCGGTTATATTTCTGCGGAAATTTTAAAATCTACCTACTTACAATTTTATTTCCTTGAGGATCTAGTTGCTTCTATTGGTGCAGGAATTTTAACCGGAGGATTTTGCGGCGGAAGCTGAGACTGCGGAGAGCTTATGCCAAGAGGCTGCTCAGAGCTTGGAGCTGGACCTGTTGCAGTAGGAGAGCCGGCGATTCTTTTTTTCAGATCTTCTATTTCTTTTAAGATTTTATCAAAATTAGGCTTATCATTTACGACAAGTCTTCCTACCGTTTCATATTGAGTCATCGCGTCAGCTAGATTTCCTTTTTCCTGCAATGCATGACCCAGATTGTAATAGGCATTAGCAAGATCCGGTTTAAGAGCCGCGGCAATTTGGAATTGTCTTATTGCATTATCCCATTGCCCCAACTGATAATATATTCCTCCTAAATTGATATATTCCTGAGGATTGTTCGGATCAAGAGTAATTGCCTGCTGACTTGCAAGAATAGAAAAGTTATCTGCATTTTGCCCAAAACCTATTAAACTTCTATAAATAGAGGCAAGATTCTGCCAGTTAAGCATTGTTTGAGGAGCATAAGTAACCGCAGCTCGTCCTGCGTTTATTGATTGCTGAATCAATGTAAATATTGTCTGTTGTGTTTGAGCGCTTGGTGATGAGGAGGCCGGCTGCTGCGCCGCTAAAGAGTTGGCAAGAGCCAAGTTAGTCTGCGAGAATATTCTATAATATGCATCTCTGTATGGAAATATTTGAATAGCACTGGCTTGTTTCTGATAAGTTAAAGACCCGTTATTCGCAGAGGCAGCAATTAGCGATTCCTGAAACAATGTATCGGAGACTACATATTTTCCGCCGAAATAGCCAATAAGGCCAATCAAAATTAGAATAAGAGTCCCTATTATTATAGGGAGCACCGACTTTTTGTGTTTTCCCGGAGATGGATCAAAAGCAATCAAGCCTTTTTGGAGAGCCACAAGCTGAATTTCAACGTCATAAAATCCATGCGCTTCTCCTTTTGCAGATGTTCCCACGAGGGCAGAAAGGATACCAAGAAGAATAAAGAAAAGAGCTAAAACTGAAAAAGAAAAGGGAAGCAGAAAACTTGCGATAATGGGAACTAGAAAAAGAATAAGAACATATCTGACTTTAAATATTTTATAAATAAGAAATATAAAGGATAAAACTCCTAAAACGCCGGCCGTTGCTAGAAGTTCAAGAATAAGGCTTGATGATCTAAAGAAAGTTAAGGCCCAAAGATTCGGGTTTTGGTTGAAGACCGGCTGTTTAAATCTTGTAAAATCAGTTATGTATGTTCCAAAGCCTGAGCCTAAGAAAAATCCCTGGAGAACTCTTCCCGTATCCTGGGAAATTGCCGCAAAGGATGTTTGAAATCCTGTTTCAAAAGGAAGTACTAAAAGACCGCCGTTTTGCCCGGGTGTTTTAAAAAGAAGATAAGAAGATATTAGAAGTCCAACTATTATAATTACTGCACCTACTGCAAAAGGAATTGGGTTGCCTTTTTTCTCGAGGCCTTCGGAATCAAGATAAGTTACATTCGCAGGGTCTTCGGGTTTTCCTTTTGAAATAAGCGGCCACGCAAGATAAACAGCAAGAGGAAGAACAAATAAAAGATATAAAGCTTGATCAAGAAGCGATCCGAAAGGATTGAAAGTTTGGAATTTAGCAAAAGAAAAAGGAAGAACGTAAATTTTTAAGAACGATAGAAGAGATAAAATAGAAACAATACAGGCTCCCGTTATAAGAGAAGTAGCTAAAAGAAGTGCAGAATTTTTATCTTTTGCCGTATTTACAATGGCAAAAAAGGCTAGAACAGAAAAAAGAAATGGAACAAAAGAAATAAGTGCATCGGCTCTGTTGACTGCAAAAGCCGAGGATGCAAGCAGGGAAAGTGTGAAAAGCAAAATCGGTAAATCGAAAGGAGTTCTTCTTAATACAACTTGGCCCCTTGCTAAAGATTTTATTCCGAATAATACTAAAATAATAAGTACTACTGTGCCTAATAATATTTGCTTAGGAAGAACAAATGCATCTGTCGTTAAAGTCAAAAGAAAAAATGGAAAAATCAGAAGAAGAAGTCCTAAGAGAAACAAAGACGCGTTTTCTAAATAAGATGCAATTTCTGTTTTTGACTCATCCATATTATTTTAATCTATCAGCATAAATATATAATGTCAAGAGCAATTGTTATCAATTAATTAATTGATAACAAACCAATTAAAAGGAATATTTTTGCTCAACGGAGTATTAACGCCGATGGTAAAAGACAGGCCGGGGATTTGGCGCAAAAGAAATAGAACAATATTATCTGTGTTTATTCTGGGAGTAATATAAATTAAAGACTTTTCTGTAACTAAGCTATTATTAATAGTTAATTCTTTTTGATATGCACTTATTGTCGCAATGCCGGCAGATCCGGTAGCTATTATTTCGGTTTGGGAAATTGCCAAAGCAGGTTTTACAATTGTTAAATTGAGTTTTCCAAAAGTCCCGCTGCCTGAAGCAATTAAATCTCCAAATTTATTAAGAGAGAGAACAGAAGAACCTGTTGAATTTTTTACAACAAGATTAGAATTGCCCGATCCATCGGCTAGATCAAAGATTAAGTCCTGATTGGGAATAGGAGCAATAATATTTGAAGCAAATTTTCCCCAAACCGTAACATTTTTTGCAAACTCAGCGTTTCCACCCACTTTTAAATTGCCGTCTATATCGATATATATCAAACCACTTAAAAAGGATACTCCTCCTTGTTTAAGCGGCTGAATTTCAAGATCGTGTCCCAAAACATTTATCGAGTTATCTGCAAGTATTAGGTTTGTGCCAATCGACAATTGTCCTGCTACGGATATATCGCTTACAGAAGATGGACCAAGCGCAATAAGGCCTTGTGCAAAGCTTGCGGTTGCTGCATTTAAATTATCTATGTATACAAATTGCGAAGATAGAGTTGAGATATCAATATAGTCAGGAGTGGGAGAGGTACCTTCGATTTCATCAGCGATTATTTTTCGAGCTCGCAAAATTCCGCTTACCGACGCATCGGCCGAAGATAGAGTACCGCTGAAAGTTGCATTCCCGCTATTATCTATAGTAGCAACTGCGCTTCCTGATGAATTCTGGATAACAAACGAAGACTCTTTATTCGGACTAAGCTTGACAGTTAAATTTCCTTGAGCAAGAGGGCTTATAATATTTGTGTGGATTTCCTGAATGCTTGCAATAGGAGAAATAATATTTGTTTGATTTTTACTCAATACATCCTCAATAGCCGCAGCTAAATATTCTTTTAGATTTTTTCCTCCTATCAAAACTTCATCAGAGGTTATGCTTAGAGAGTCAACAGTTATATTCTTAGCTTTTATAATCCCGGCGCTTAAATTATCAACGAGGAGACTATTTATATTACTAATCCCGGAAAGCACATCATCCTTTGCTTTTTGTAAAGCAGATGCTAATGGAGGATTTGGATCGTAATAGCTGATATTTAAAAGGACAAGTATTTTTCCTGTGCAGATTTTGTTTGAGTTAACTAATCCAAAATTTTCCGAAGAATATGAAGTTGTGCAGTCGGAAGAGTCAAAAGATTCCAGTGCCCTTCCTATCATATTTGTCGGTTTTATTGCTTTTGCGCCAACACCTGGAAAAGAAGAGGAGGTAAGCAAATCTCCCTGTTTAATATCGCCGTTTATACTTGATACTTTTGTCAAGACTATTCCAACCAAACCAACGGGAACAGATCTTTCTCCTAAATTTTCCCCTCCTAAGAAGCTTGGATGTTCGGACGCTACCCCAACAATATTTCCCGCTTCTTTGTCGCAAGGATAAACTAGGCCATTGATATTAAGGCATAAGACAGATCCAAAATCTATCTTCTGGTTTTCATCTTTCTTCATATATTCTGCAAAATCGGCAATACCACCGGTTTGGTATTGGACCCCAGTTGAACCGTTTCCTTTTATCATTCCGACAGTCCCTATGCCTTCCTGCTCGAAAGTGAGCCATTTATTAGTTGCATGCGTGCTTGTTGAAGTATTACCGAGTTTTATAATCAATCCGCCTGCATCATTTGAAGTACTACTATTATATATACGGGCGGCCGAAGTAGAAGTTTGTGAGTCTTGAACATCCAGTCTGTAGATCGGATCAGCATTGCCTATGGCTACGTTCCCGGCAAAGCTTGATTTTGCGGATGGATCTGACAAAGTTAGGTTTCCTGCAATTCTTAAATTACCGGCTGAGGATAGAGTATTAAGAGCTGAAAAAAACTGAATGTCTCCCGAAGAAGCAGATTGTATTGTGAAAATTCCTTTTCCATTTGTCGTAATCGCCAGATTAGAGCTTGCAGAGCCAACAGAAATAATTGGATTTATTCCCGAAAGAACGACGTCTCCCCCTATTGTCGTATTTCCAAGGTTATCAACCGTGAATTTAGCAATTCCGCTTGAGGATGCGCTAATGAGCGGTCCTATATCGTTTTGATTGATAGTTAAGGCTGATTGACCACTTGAGGTAGCTAAAATACTTAGTAAATCATCTATCTCAACGCTTCCGGCCGCTGTTTGTATGTTGTTATTGTTTGAGCTATTATGTAGCGGTTTTTGAAAATCTATTTTTCCCAAGCCATCCGGGTTCAACTCTATATTAGTATCGCTTCCCAAAGCCGTAGCAAGGGTTAAAACATTACCGGATATAATAAATTGGCTATCTAATGTTTGAAATGTATGGGCAGTTTCTCCTCCAATAGAAAGATTGCCGGATGAATCCAAGGCTAAAACAACGTTTGAATATCCCTCGCTTGTGATTGGATCAAGCCCTCTTAATTTTTGTGCATTAGAGGCAAGGGAAACATTCGGGATTTGCTTGCGAGGATATAATTCTTCGGTTGAAGCAACTGTTGTCCCAAGCCACAGAGAGGGGTAAGCAAGAAAAATATTTTGGGGAATTTGAGTTTTATTTCCCAAAGTAACTAAGAACTCGCCATCTTGATTTGGTTTTATGCTATCTACCTCTTGCCACAATAGAGAAGAACCGGATGCTTGCTGGTCGTTATATATTGAAAATCTTACTTGTGTTTCATTTGTTATTGGTCTGCCAAATGAATCCGTAAGCTTATCTTTGAATGTTAGAACTCTTGGAGCAGCAAACGTAAGATCGCCCAACACCCCCTTCTTAACATTCCCGTCTTGGAAAAATTTCTGATAAGCTCCAAATCCAAGCATAGACATGAATACAATCAGAAGCGAGAAGTGAATATAATGAACAAATGTATTATTTCGATACTTTAAGTACCATTCTGGTCTACTATGTAGAATCTGGTAGGCAATTCTTTTGGGTAGTGAAAAATATTTTGTGGATACTGCAAAAGGAGCATAAAATGATTTTTTTATATTTGGAATGCCTAAAACAGGGTTGGGGACTGTTGGGATCCTTAGAAAATCATCTCTGAAGATTGGTTTTTTCTTAATTATCCATAAAGCGTATTCAAGCTGACTAAAAGTTGAGACTAGGTTTTTAATCAAAAAATCGATAGAGATATTTGTAAATCTAATAGACTTTTGAACGAATCTTAGGGGAGGAAAAATAGAATATCTTATATCTTTGTCTGGCAGAGCCAGATCTGGCTTCGCGAGACTTTTTTCTTTGAGAGGATATGTAAAAAATCCCCGAGGGGAGGTAGCTTGTTTATTATTGGAACTTTTAAGATTTTCATAATTTTCTATGATTTTTTCTTTTATAGCCCAACGCACGAAATTTCTAATCGAGGAGAGTTTTCTATTAATCGTTAAAGGAGAAAAACCTCGGGAAAGCAGTCTTTTTCTATATTCTTCAATAATTTCAGGATTTATTTTATTGAAAATATTTTGATCTTTTATATTCCATGCATCTTTTACGTTCGTAACCATTTGCGCCCAGTCTAAGAGTTGCCTTATATCGATTAAATAATTTTTTATTGTAATGTTGGAAGAACCACCGGAGTATAAATGATTTTTAAACTTATTTAGATGCCAGGGATCTTTATCTTTCTCTTCGGGAGTGGATTTCTCAAATGGAAACACATCTATGTGGCCTTGCTCTTTCAAAAAGAAAAAAAACTTGCGAATTGAGGACATATGTCTATCTAGAGAAGAGCCAGAAATTCGGCTTACATTAGATCTTTTAAAATTTTCTATAATATCTTCATTTATCAACTTAGGATCAAAATCAAAAGAATAATTTTCTTCAGCCCATTTTATAAAAAATCTTAAATCAGAGGTATAATTTTTAATCGTCGACTTAGAAGATGGCTTACTTTGCGAGCTTAGATAGTCTTTAAATAGACTTAATAAATTCATTTTAATTTATGACACAGATTTTGTGAAAAATCTATATTAGCTTTGAAATTATACATATTATATTGATTATACGAGAAATATTACTTATAAAACTAGAATAGACAAAATGAGATAACTTTGTCAATAACCCAGAGTAAGTAAAATTGATATTATTTGTTATTATTTGAGATACTGATTGGATTAGATATGGTGTGTGAAAATAGACGAAAAAAATATGAAACACTGTTTTTCCCTCAATGTTCAGTTAATATTCGTATTTACTGATTATTAGAATGCATATCTATTTATATCATTATATATCATTATCTATAATTTCAACCCTGTTATAGTACGATACTGTTCTCAAAGCCATTCGAGTTTTTGACATTCTTATTCTCTCCTGACTGAGCTTTTTGACGTATTTGTATAGGAGCTGATGGGAACGCGGTGAATTACTAGAGGATTTTTATTAGCAGAGCATAGAAGAAAGTGATAGGCTTTTTAAATTTATCGATTGGACTGAAAATAAAGGAAGAATAAAATGTTGCCTACTTTTTTCTGGCTTAAATAACCAGTTCTAGCAACTTTTAGATCTATTCTTAATAAATATAATAATAAATCCGGCGATTGTCAATATGATAATTGGTTTGGCAGGTATAGCAATAAATCTTGTTTCCTCCGAAAGGGTGGGATAGTTGTCATAATTAACATATAGCTTTGCCTTGTAACTTCCTAATAAGAAGTTTTCTGTCCAAATAACATCATTGTTTTCTTTACTAGACATTTTGACAGCACTTTTAGCAAGAATGTTTCTTGGTCCAAGATTTACTTTTCCTACAGTTTGTCCAAAAATGTTATTAATAATAATATAACCATCGGCGTTTATAAAATTCCGCTCAATATTTTCAACTTTAACATTAAACTTAACCGGTCCTCCCGAAACAAAAGGTGAAGTTGAAAAATCTTTAATCTTAGCTTTATGTCCTTGCGGGTTTATAGAAATAAGAACGTTTGTACCTATCCCCTGCACGATGCGTGAGTAGCTTGAATCGGGCTTATCTTGATTTTGGGCAAGGAAAACAAGCGAGAAATAACGATCTATTGATTCTTCTTCCCTTGGGATATCAATCACAATCGTTAAATTTTTCTCTTGTTTGGGCGAAAGGATAATTTTTGATATTGTTTGATCATTTTCTAAAATTCTTACTCCTTGCAAAAAGTTAGTATTTTTAGAAGTATAATCTGAATATAAAAGATATTTAACCTGACCGGAACTTTTTTCACTGGCTACGAATGGTTTTAATACATAACCTAACTCAACAGGGTTGTCGGATAAATTCTTAATTCTAATCCCTGCCTTCACAGTGGCCGGCGGGTTTGTTTTTATCTTTATAATTGTCGGATAAATGCTAAGCGAGTAGCCCGAAGCATTAATAATCTTCGGTGTAAATAGAAGTATAATTATTAAAACAGAACCGGCTAAAAATATTTTTGATTTGAGTCTCATTATAGATTGGGAATCGCAATAAAAGTTATAGAATTTGAATAACTGCTTTTGGCTTGATTATTTGATATATTAACTTTATACTCTATTTTGGCTTTTCCAGAATCAAAACTGTTAATTATTGCCTGATATTGCTTAGGCTTTGAATCATTTGCAAACTGCTTAAAATAGTCTGCCTTTAAAAAATCACCCGTGCAGCCAGAGCTATCTGAATTTTCACATCTATAGCCAAATCCGAAAGATAAATTCCCAGACCATTGAGCCGAAGAAGTTTCGGAGCAAGTGCCATTATCACAGGTTGTATCCGGTATTGAATTATTATTAACATCACTTAATTGCCGATTTGCAAATGCAAAAACAGAATAGCCTCTTGAGGACCCTTTTGAAATAATAAGATCGGTTGTTCTGGAAACCGGATTTGTTGGGGTAAGCAAACCATAATCTATTAGAGTATTTGATACCGAGAACGAAAAAGGCTGGTTATCCTCAATCTCCTCAAACCCAGCAGTCACTTGGTAATTTTCGCCAAAATATATGTTGGTGGTTTTATCAGAGCTTTTATCAAAAGATTCGGTGGAAGAGTCGTCGGGATTAGTAAATGTCTTCTGTTCGATCTCTCCGCCCTGTATGATATAGGAGTTATTTGATGCACTTTGAGCTAGTGTTCGATTTATTAAAATTATAAATGCAATGATTATCAATATTAAAGCCAGAACAATTCTGAAATAGCTTGAGGTTATTTTCATAAAAGCGGTTATTCTTCTTCGCGAAGTTTTTCGGTTTCTTCCACTACATCGGATAATTTTTCTAAATCTTCTTTACTTAAATTAACTTTTTCTTTTTTTATAACTTCTTTTACATCTTTTTCGATTGATTCAATTGCATCTTCCCGTTCACCGCTTTTCTTATATTCCCTGCCGAAGAAAAAGGCCAGCGGGGAGATTAATATTATTGACCCTAATCTAATAAAATTTCCGACTGCGTCTCCTTTAATTGCCTCTGGAATAAAAATTAGAACTATGCCGATTGTAAATGCGATTATTGTATATGGTTCAAAAACGAAAACGAGGGCAAAAACTACAAAGTATAAAAGAAAAAAGAATCCCGAGGAGAGCCCGCCCGTAGAAAATACAAACAAAAGGATAATTGTATTTAAAATAAACATTCCCAGTGGACCGCCCAAAGAAATCTGTTTCCCCTTTTTTGTTGTAGCAAGAGAGCTTACTACATATACAATGATTAAAAATCCTATTATTGGGAGAGTGTAGGAAGAAAGAGGACTTGCCTGCCATAAAAAGACAAGAGCAAAGGAAAAAAGCAGAAGTAGGGATTGGAGAAGAACTCTCATAGTCCAATCGTATAGAATCCCCAAGCAAAAAGCAACAATAGAAGGCAAAGCCGCATTTATGTTATACTCCTTTTATGCCTAAGACGAAGCGAGAAAATCAAATTCCAAAGTACAATCCGCAAGAAATTGAGCAAAAGTGGCAGAAGTTTTGGGAAGAAAATAAGATATATCAGCCGGACTTAGATTCCTCAAGAAAATCATTTTATAACTTAATGATGTTTCCGTATCCGTCTGCTGAGGGAATGCATGTCGGGAATATGTATGCATTTACAGGATCTGATGTTTACGGACGATTTATGAGAATGAGAGGGTTTGATGTATTCGAACCAATCGGGCTTGACGGATTTGGAATTCACAGTGAAAATTATGCACTAAAGGTCGGCCGGCATCCCAAAGAACAAGCCAAAAAAAGCGAAGAAAATTTTTACAGACAGCTTCGGGCTACGGGAAATGCATTTGCCTGGGAAAATAAAGTAGAGACATACGATCCTGATTACTATAAATGGACTCAGTGGATATTTATTCAGCTTTTTAAAAAGGGCCTGGCATATCGCAAGAAAGCCTCGGTTAATTTCTGTCCTTCGTGTAAGACCGTTTTGGCCGATGAGCAGGTAATTACAGGGAAGTGTGAGCGCTGTGGATCAGAAGTGATCAAAAAAGATCTTGAGCAATGGTTCTTCAGGATTACCGATTATGCTCAAAAGCTTTTAAATAACATTGACAAGCTTGACTGGAGCGAAAAAGTAAAAATCGCCCAACGCTTATGGATTGGAAGATCAGAAGGTGCAACAGTAAGATTTAAGATTAAAGATTTAAGATTTAAGAATCAGGATCTCGAAGTCTTTACGACGCGGCCGGACACTTTATATGGCGCAACTTTTATGGTTCTTTCTCCAGAGCATTCGCTTTCAAAAGAAATTGCAAGAGAAAATTCTAAGGTTGCCGAATATATAAAAAAAACTCAAAGTAAAACAGAACAGGAGAGAATTGCGGAGGGACAAGACAAAACGGGCGTAGATACTGGTTTAACCGCGATAAATCCAGTCAATAATGAAGAAATTCCCATTTGGATAGCGGATTATGTACTTATGGATTATGGAACCGGGGCGATTATGGCCGTCCCCGCACATGACCTCAGAGACTTTGAATTTGCAGTTAAGTACGATCTTCCTGTAATTCAAGTGATTTCCAAAATAAACGCTCCAACTAGAAGCTACTTGATGGGCGGAGAACATATATCAGATGAAGATTTGAAGAAGCTTGGGATAAAAATTCTTGATACAACAAAAGAAGGGTATAGGAAAATAGAAATTCCGCAAGACAAAATTAAAGAATACGAAAAATTAATAGAGGATAAGATTACTCCGGGGTTTTGGAATGAATATATCGCAAAGGAAATCGTTTTTATATTCAAGTTTAAGAATGGAAAGATTAAGAGATTTGTTCTTTCAAGAGAAAATGAGGAGGAGATTGATAGGTTGGGTGAAGAATTTAATGGAAGAGTCTGGAAGAAAAAGGCAAGCGTTTGGAAGTGGCTTGCGAAAAATGATACATATACTGATTTAATAGTCCACAATGGGCCGGGAGCGATTGTCAATTCGGGTAAAGATTGGAATGATTATTTTGTACCCGATGCGATCCCAAAAATTATTGATGATCTGGAAAAGAAGGGAATTGGGAAGAGAAAGATTCAGTATCATTTAAGGGATTGGTTGATCTCAAGACAGCGATATTGGGGACCGCCAATCCCTATGATTTATTGTAAAAAATGCGATTGGCAGCCGGTTAGTGAAAAAGATCTTCCGGTTTTATTGCCTGATGTTAGAGACTGGAAGCCAAAGGGAACCGGAAAATCTCCTCTTGCATCGGTTGAAAGTTTTGTTAAAACAAAATGTCCGAATTGCGGGGGAGCGGCAAAACGAGAAACAGATGTTTCGGATACATTTCTAGATAGTGCCTGGTATTTTTTCCGCTATACTTCTACAGAGTTTAATGATAGACCCTTTGATAAAAAGAGAGCTACGAAATGGCTTCCTGTAAATATGTACATTGGGGGAGCCGAACATTCTGTTCTTCATCTTCTATATTCCCGATTCTTAACCATGTTTTTTAAAGATTTAGACTTAATTTCTTTTGAGGAGCCATACTCAAAGTTTCGCGCGCATGGGCTTTTGATTAAAGAAGGTGCAAAGATGAGTAAAAGCCGCGGAAACGTGGTTGTGCCGGATCAGTACACTAAAAAATTCGGCGCAGATACTCTAAGATTGTATTTAATGTTTCTAGGCCCTTTTATCCAAGGAGGAGATTTTTATGATATGGGAATTGAAGGAATGTACAAATTCCTCAAGCGAGTCTTTCGACTCGTTTCGGAAAATTCAATCCCGATTAAATCGGGACAAAATTCAAAATTCAATAAAGAAAAAGAAAGGATGATGAATAAAATTATTAAAAAAGTTACCGAGGACATTGAGAATCTAAGATACAACACGGCAATAGCCGCTTTAATGGAGTATTACAACTTTTTATCTAAGCAAAGCGCTAGCTCTCAAGAAGAAATTAAAAGCTTCTTGCTGCTTTTGGCTCCTTTTGCGCCGCATATGACAGAGGAGCTGTGGCAAAATTTTTCTAAAAATAAATCCATTCACAAAGAACCTTGGCCAAAATTTGACACTGCGGCAATTGTTGAAGAAGAAGCAATGATTGTTATTCAAATTAATGGGAAAATAAGAGATACTTTAAGAGTTTCCCGGGAAGAATCCGAAAATCAGCAGTTGATTGAGAAGATTGCCAAAGAAAGTCAGAAAATCAAAAAGTACTTAAGCAGCGGGACGATTAAAAAGGTGATCTACGTCAAAGAGAAGGTAATAAACTTCGTTGTAGTATAATGGATATTGAAGAACTGATTAATCGATATCTTCCGCTGGCAAAAAGACATTGGCTGCCTCTAGTCTTTGGATTTGCGGGCTTGATACTTTTAAGTTATGGTTTGATAGGGTTGAGTGGTTCCTCTTCGGGTTCAAATGATGTAATATTTGAAAAAGCAGATTCTCGTGAAAATTCCAGTCAGAGTGCAAATTTAGTAGTCGATGTGGAGGGAGCGGTGGTTTCTCCCGGAGTTTATAGTCTGCCTAAGGAGTCAAGAATAAAAGATGCTCTTATTGCAAGCGGAGGAGTTTCGGGGGAGGCAGATAGGCTTTGGGTGTCAAAAAATTTAAATTTAGCGCTTAAAATAAGCGACGGAGCAAAAATTTACATTCCTTTTGAAGGGGAAAAGCAAAGCAGCCCTGCATTATCCGGTTCTACGGGAGGCAGTTCTGCGGTAGAAACTCAAGGATCTATCAATATAAATTCGGCGTCGGAAAAAGAGCTAGACACATTGCCCGGAGTAGGTCTGGTGACCGCTCAAAAGATAATAGACAATCGGCCTTATCAGGTGCTTGAAGATCTGGTTTCAAAAAAAGCTGTAAGCAGTAAAGTATTCGATAATATAAAGGATAAAATAACGCTTTATTGAATGAAGACCGCCGCAATCTCTTCCATTCTCCTCCTGTTTCTTGGGGTTCGAGTATTTTTGTACTACCAAAATCAACCTCAATTTACAGAAGGACAGTTAGTTAGCTTTAGAACAGAACTTCCCACCGAACCTAAGATTAGCAATCGACAAAGCTTGTCTGCTAATTTAGGAAATAGGAGAATACTCGTTATTACTTCTTCATGGCCTCAATATCATTATCAGGATAGCCTAAAAATATCTGGCAAATTAGAATCTAGAGTGCTAAGAGATGGAACAAAAATTTTCGTTCTATTCTTTCCTAAAATAGAAAAGCAAAACAGCAATAATTTTCTGGGAGTTATAGTTGGGATCCGGCAAAAGTTTATTGCGATATTTAACAAAACTCTTCCTTCAAACTATTCAGCACTTCTTTTAGGAATAACTTTCGGTATTAAAGAAAAAATGACAGACGATTTTCTTAATGAACTTCGGATAACGGGAGTTCTTCATGTTATCGCCGCATCAGGGATGAACGTAACGCTCTTCGGCGGTTTTATTAGCGCAATATTCAGCTTTTTCCTTAAACGGCAATTGGCACTTTTTTTCAGTATTTTTGGTATTCTTATTTATGTAGTTTTGGCAGGATTTGAGGCATCGATAATAAGAGCCGCCATAATGGGTATCCTAGCATTTTCTGCGCAAATTTTAGGCCGTCAGAGGCTTTCATCGTACGGTTTGATACTTGCCGGATACTTCATGGTTCTTTTAAGCCCTGACACAATTTTTGATATCGGTTTTCAGCTTTCTTTTGTTGCAACAGCCGGGCTCCTATATATTCGTCCAATTTTTTATTCTTCTGAGTCTATCAAACGAATTTTGGGTAAATCTTTGGTCGGGGAGGATATTGCTACAACAATTTCTGCACAGGCTGCAACTTTACCAATACTTCTTGCCAATTTTGGAATCTATTCTATTTGGTCGATAGTTGTAAATGCTTTAGTTTTGTGGACAGTTCCAATTTTGATGATTATAGGCGGAGTCGGCGGGGTATTGGGATTATTTTTTGATTTTGTCGGTAAATCGGTTATTTTTCTTTCACTTCCTTTTATCTTATATTTTGAGAAAATTATAGATGTCTTTTCGAATTTTGGCGGGATTTTAAAAATAGAAAATCTTTCGTGGCAGATAGTTTGCGGATATTACTTATTGTTGGGAGTTGCGGTTTATAAACTGAAAAATTTTAAGATATGAAAAAATATTTCGGAGTCTTTATTCTTATTCTGATTTTCTTAGGCGGGATAGTTTTTTATCAGTATGCAAGATTCAATGATAACAAGCTTCATGTAGTTTTTTGCGATGTAGGACAAGGTGATGGAATTCTTATTAGGACAGCCTCTGGTAAAAATTTCTTGATAGACGCCGGACCAGATGAAAAAATTATCGGCTGTCTTGAAAGACATATGCCTTTTTGGGAAAGAAAGATAACACTTGCTTTTTTAAGCCATCCTCATTTAGACCATTTTGCAGGGTTTAGCCACGTTTTTAAAAGATATAATTTGTTATCTTTTGCTGCTGAAGATTTAAATAATAAAAGCGCAAGCTTTCAGGGACTTTTAAGTCAGCTAAATGATAAAAAACTTAGGATCCAATATCTTTATTCCGGAGATGCTTTTAAAATAAAAGATGGCACTAGATTTTCGGTCTTAGCGCCTACAAAAGATTTTATTGACAGGACCAGTCCGAATGGACAAATCGGAGAAAATGGGGAGTTTGCATCATTGATTATTCTGGTATCATACGGATCTTTTAGGGCTGTTTTTACAGGCGATAGTCAGGCTTTTGAGTTGAATCAGGCAATTTCGGATAATTCTATTCAAGGCACGAAAATTTTAGAAGTGCCTCATCATGGTTCAAAAACCGGCTTAAGTATCGAGATATTAGATAGATTAAGACCAGATTATGCAATAATTTCGGTGGGCGCACATAATCGATATGGCCATCCTAATAAGTTTACCCTAGATCTTTTAAATGAATTTGGTATTAAAACTTTAAACACTTCCAAAAATGGGGATATAGAAATAATTTCTGATGGAAAAAACTTCACAGTTAGATGAACTTAATTTGTTAGCGGGTTGACTTGCGCCGCATTTAGAGAATGGGGAGTAGCTTCTGTTTGCTCCGGCTTATATATAGGAAGCGTAAGGGTTATAATTGTCCCGCGTCCTTCATCTGAGTCAAGGCTTATTGATCCGCCATGCGCGTCAATAATTTTTTTTGTAATATATAAACCCAATCCACTTCCGTCCCTTTCCTCTGCGCCGTCTTTGCTTTTTACCTGATAAAATTTTGTAAAGATCTTGCCTTGATCTTCTTTCGGTATACCGCGGCCAGTATCGGCTACGGAAACTCGCAGTTCTTGCACTCCTTTATTAAATAAAGTTGTTGCAGACAGAATGATTTTTCCACCCTCCGGCGTAAACTTAATACTGTTTGATATAAGATTATTCAGTGCTTGTCCCACCCGAACCTTATCTATATCTACTAAGGGGAGATGGTTATCAACATTGTAGGTTAAAAAAATATTTTTTCTTTCCGCTTGAGGAGTAAACATTTTAATTCTTTCATATATTAGCCCATCTATGGTATCGGGTTTTTTATTCAAGCTAAAAGTTCCCGACTCCAGTTTTGCAACATCAAGAATAGAGCCTACCTGATCCAAAAGCAGATGAGACTGCCTGTTAATCATTTTTAGAAATTGCTCTTTTTCATCATCTTTGAGCGTGTATTTATGATTTAACAAAAGCTCGGATGAATCTTTTATGCTCGTTAGCGGCGCGCGAAGTTCGTGTACGGCAAGGCTCGCAAAATCGTCTTTTAAATTTTTATCCTGGATCGGTTCTTTTTTAGGATCGCTATTTGGATAATGTAAAGATTTTTTTGACCTATCATCTTTTAAGGAAATAATTATTGAAGTTAGTCCAAATAATATTACAGCGCAGATAGATAATATTTCTAGAATCATTGTGCAGATGGGGCAGATTCATCTTTTCTAAGAACATTTCTGATTTTATTAACGATATCGGCAATTTCAACTTTATATTTAAAAACATAATCTATTGCGCCTTCATTTATTGCTTGCTTTACCAGTTCCTCCTGGCTAAAATTGGTTATCATCATAACCGGAATATTTTTTGTCTTATCATTAAGTTTTAACTCTTTTAATACTTGATTACCCGAAATATCAGGAAGAACCTGGTCTAAAAGAATAAGATCGGGAGTGTCTGATCTGGCTTTCTGCAATGCGTCGCGTCCTGTTTTTGCAGAAAAGGTAGTAAAACCCTCTTTTTCAAGGGCAGTTGTAATAATCGAAGATAGCGATTCATCATCGTCTACAATAAGAATTTTCATCTATATAATATAAACGCTAGCAGTTATGCTGCCCTATGTCAACCCCGACTTGGCCGGGGTTAATAGATTTGTATGTTACAATAGCAATAGATTATGGAAATAAAAAAAGAAATCTGTTCAGCGTTATCGGAAGCATTGGAAAGGTTAAAAATAGCCGATTTTAAAATTATTCTTACATCGGATAATCTGCATGGAGACTACTCGACAAATATTCCGCTTGTTATTTTTCCAAAAGTAAAGGAGAAATTCAAAAACCCCGTCGATCTTGCATCTTTTATCATAAATAAGCTTCAAAAAAAATTACCCGAAATCGAGACAATTGAGGTTTCAAAACCCGGATTTATTAATTTTTTTCTATCGGAAAAATATTTGCTCCGGGAAATAGATCAAATTACATCATCTAAAAATTACGGGAAAGGGGCGTTGCTTTCGGGCAAAAAAATCATGCTGGAGTTTGCAGATCCCAATCCATTTAAAGAATTTCACATAGGACATCTTAGAAATATTTCTCTTGGAGAATCTTATGCAAGGCTTTTGCAATTTCAGGCAGCAAATGTGCGGAGAGTCAATTATCAGGGAGACGTTGGAATGCACGTTGCAAAAGCCCTGTACGGGCTTTTGCAAATCTCAAATCTCAAATCTCAAATCTCGAAAAAAAACCAATTAGCGAGCGTTCAAAATTTCTGGGTAAAGCATATGCAGATGGTTCAAAAGTTTTCGAAGAAGATGAGAAAGCAAGAAAAGAAATTCAGGATTTAAATATCAAAATATATCAAAAAGACTCATCTATAAGAGAGATTTGGGAAAAGGGCAGGCAATGGAGCCTTGATCATTTTGAAGAAATTTACAAAAGACTTTATACAAAATACGAAAGATATTATTTTGAAAGCGAAGTTGCGCTGATTGGAAAGGAAATTGTTGTATCAAATATTAAAAATGGAGTTTTTGAAAAACATGATGGAGCGGTGGTTTTTCGGGGAAGTCATACAAGAGTTTTTGTAACGAGGCAGGATTACGCGACTTACGAAGCTAAAGATTTAGGGCTCGCAAAAATTAAATATTCGGAATTTCCTTATGATCAGTCAATAATAATAACTGCTAATGAGCAAGAAGGTTATTTTAGGGTTGTTTTAGAAGTTATGAAAAAAATATTTCCGCAGTTGGCTTTAAAAACAGTTCACAATTCATTCGGTTTTGTAAAGCTAAAAGAGGGAAAGATGTCTTCGCGATCTGGAAATATAGTAGCCGGTGAATGGTTGCTGGATGAAGCAAAAAAAAGAATAAAAGAGCGATTTACAGATATGGATGAGGATACGCTTGAGAAGGTTGCTGTGGGAGCTGTAAAATACTCCATGCTTAAATTTTCGAGAAAATCCGATATTACCTTTAGCTTCGATGAGTCGATAAGTCTTGAGGGAAATTCCGGACCATATCTTCAATATACGTACGCCAGAACTCAAAGTGTTCTGGCGAAATCTCAAATCGCAAATGGCAAATCTCAAATAAACTCAAAAATTCAAAACCCGAAATTAGAAAGTGAAGAACTTCTGGTTCTGAGATTGTTAATTCATTTCCCCGAAGTGGTTGAAGAATCAGAGGAAAATTTCGCGCCAAATCTTTTATGCAATTATCTTTTTGATCTTGCGCAAAAGTTTAATAATTTTTACCAAAAGCACAAAATTTTAGGGAGCGATAAGGAAGAATTTAGATTACAACTAACATTCGCAGTCGGTCAAATTCTTAAGACCGGCCTTTACCTTTTGGGCATTGAATCTCCGAAGAAAATGTAAAAATTACTGCTGAGTTTTATTGAGGCTTTCCCCATATTGTTTACTAACCTTGGGGGACGGTCCTGAGAAACTTTGAAAAGACAAGCTAAAAATAACGAAGTTTCTTATAGCGATCATAAAGAGAGAAATACTGTCTTTTGGAAAACGACTGTGAAAATAATGTTTAGTTTGGATTATCATAGCGACAAGCTTTAGGACCGTCCCTAAAGTCCTCCGTCGTCGTCCCTTTTTAAACTTTTGGTTATTGAGGGAAGCCTTAAGGTGTGGTATCATTAGGCTTAATTTGATGGTGGACGCTAGAAGCTAGGTGCTAGAATTTGAGGTTAAACATTAGAAGATGGGCTTCAAGATCTAGTTTCTACTTTCAATCTTCTATCCTCAAGATATCTCTTATGCAGTTTCAGAGAAAAGTTTTATCAAACGGACTTCGTGTCTTAACAATACCAATGCCGTCCTTTTCAAGCGTAACCTCGATGATCCTAGTAGGTGCCGGCAGTAGGTATGAAACCAAACTAAACAACGGTGTTTCTCATTTCTTAGAGCACATGGCATTTAAAGGAACCAAAAAAAGACCTTCCGCTCTTGAAATATCCTCCTTGATAGATGGAATCGGCGGAGAATTCAATGCATTTACAGGAAAGGAAACAACCGGTTATTATATTAAATCTTCATCCAGCCACTTAGAACTCTCTTTGGATGTCATGTCTGATATGCTTCGGAACTCTTTGTTTAAAACTGAGGAGATTAACAAAGAAAGAGGCGTTATCATAGAAGAGTTAAATTTATACGAGGATACACCGGCCCGAAAAATTCATGACATCTACGAAAGTCTTTTGTACGGCGATTCTCCGATGGGATGGGATGTAGGCGGAAGAAAAGACGTTATCAGAAAGCTCACTCGGGAAGATTTTATTTCGTATATGGATAGTCTTTACTCAGCAGATAATATGGTGGTGATAGTAGCCGGCGGAATTGACAGCGATAGAGCAGTACAAGTTGTTAATAAGTTTTTTGCCGACATGAAGTCTTTTGATATAAAAGGATATAAAAAGGTAGTAGAAAAACAATCCAAACCGGCTGTAATGGTAAAAAGAAAAGAAACCGAGCAGGTTCATATTTCCATAGGAGTACGAACTGTTCCCCTAAACCATAAGGATAAATATGCTCTTTCGATTCTCGCTTCAATTCTGGGAGGCGGAATGAGCTCAAGGCTCTTTCATGAAGTAAGAGAGAAAAGGGGACTTGCTTATTATGTAAGGACTTCCTCTGATCATTATCAAGACGGCGGAAGCTTGGTTTCAACTGCGGGAGTTGATCCAAAAAGAGTCGATGAGGCAATCTCGGTGATAGTTGGAGAGTATTACGGAATTGCCTCCGCCAAGTCGGCGGATCAAATTACCAATAAAGAATTAAAAAAAGCCAAAGAATTTATAAAAGGTCATTTAGTTTTAGAAATCGAAGACTCAAGGGCAGTTGCAGGATTCTATGGATTTGCGGAAATTTTAGAAAATAAAATTGAAACGCCAAACGAGTATATGGAAAAAATAAACCAAGTAACTCTAGATGAAGTTGCAGATGTTACGGCAAGCTACCTCGTTGAACAAACCCTAAACCTTGCAGTAATTGGAAATTTTTCCGATGGACAAAGATTTGAAAAACTGCTAAAGTTATAACTAGTTGCTAGCCACTAGCCACTAGTTGCTAGAAAATTATGGAGCAGACAGTTGTTTTAATTAAACCGGACGGCGTAAAAAGAGGCTTAATCGGAGAAATCTTGCGAAGATTTGAGAGAGTCGGACTTAAGATTGTAGGGATGAAAATGGTTGCGGCCTCCGAGGATCTTCTCGTTAAACACTACCAAAGCAACGATCTTGCGACCCTTAAAAGATGGGGAGAGAAAACTCTTACAACATATACGCAATACGGCAAGAATGCAAAAAAAGAATTGGGAACAGATGATCCGATGCTTCTTGGGAAAATGGTTAATAAGTGGCTTTTTGATTATATAAAAAGCGGACCAATCGTAGCTGTTCTTCTTGAGGGAAAACACGCCGTTGAAAATGTAATTGCCCAAGCAGGTCCTACTATGCCGGTTCAATCACCTGCGGGAACAATAAGAGGAGATTTCTCAACCGATTCAGCAGCTTATGCAAATGATGAAAAGAGGGGAGTAATGAATTTAGTTCACGTTTCGGCAAGTACTAAAGAAGCAAATCTTGAAAAAACATTATGGTTTACTGCCGAGGAAATCCACAATTACAAAAGAATGGAAGAGTTTATTTAGTTTTTTTACCTGTCTTGCCCAAAGAAAGGTCTCCCCAAAATTTTAAAACTACAAAAATTAAGAGCGCTGTGGCTATTATTTCCGAAAAAATGCAGTATTGACAGAAAGAGCGAAGTATAAATGCCTGGATTAAAAAAAGCATAACAGAAACAATGAAACCCACGAAAACAACAAGATATAATATATTAAGATATATTTTTTTATAGTTTGTAATTAGAAATAGACATAAAACAATAACCACAAGATAGAAAATACTGCCAAACAAAGCAAGCGGCATTGGTCCTAGTGTTGAATAAGCGCTTGTCAAAACTTTTTCGCATCCCGAAGTGACACTGCAGGGAGGGAATGCGTTTTTATAATGAAGAATCGTAAGATAGACAGAATCCAGAAAACCTAAGAATGAGAGGGCAAGAAGGATTATAAAAAGGTTATTTTTTATTAATTTCATTGTCGATTAGGGATTTAAAGTCATTGTAAGTTCTAGGATTTTGTATTTTTTCTCCGTTTAAGAAGAAAGTTGGGGTTGAGTTTACTCCAATTGCCAGTCCTTTGCTGTAAGTATCGTTTATAAAATTTTTCCCCTTATCGGACTCAAGATCAATTTTAAATTTATTTATATCTAAATCCAATTTTTTAGCGTAATCGATAAAAGTTTCTCGGGCTTTTTGAGAACTAGCCCAAGAATTTTGAGTTTGGAAAAGCATATCGTGCATTTCCCAGAATTTATTCTGAAGCCCGGCGGCATAGGCAGATTGGGCCGAAATCATTGCATTTTGATGAGTTTGAGTTAAGGGAAAGTATCTATAAACAAAATAAATTTTTCCGTTATATTCTGTGAGTAGTTGTTTAACCATAGGATAGTATGCCGCACATGCAGGGCACTGGAAGTCCGAATATTCCACAAGTGTTACTTTTGCACTCTCGGTTCCAGTTGTCGGATCTTCTTTTGTGATTTGCGGAAGTTTGCCCGAAGAAGCGCTCCCTGTCTGAGGAGAGTTTGCAATCTGGAATAATCCAAACACCGCCAACGCTAAAACAATCGCAGCCGCTGCCCAAATCCCAAACTTCTTAAATCTTCTATTCTGCTCTTGTTTCTTAAGTTTCTCCTGCCACTCTTCTTTTCTCAATTCCTTCTTTTCCTTCTTTGTCAATTTCTCCATTTTGTAATAATGACACAAAATTGTTTTATTTTCAATAATTATATGTTATATTTTAATTATGCTTCATCAGCATCCGCTTCATAAAAAGCATACATCAATATTTCATAAAGCCCTAAATGCGGTCATAATGGTTGTTGCAACGGCAAGCCCTTTAATCACTATTCCCCAGCTTTTTGATATTTATACAAAGAAAAATGTTGCCGGAGTATCGCCCGTAACCTGGATTGCTTATATTTTCACCGCTGTGATCTGGTTTGCGTACGGCATTATCCACAGGGAAAAAGTTATAGTAATTAACGGGGCTCTGGGAATAATATTAGGTTCTCTTATATCATTTGGTATATTGATTTATTCCAGATAGCGCTCTTCGTATATGAAATTATATAGAGGATATCAAAAGCCACCTGAATTCTTGACTCCAAAACTTGCCCAAGAGTATGAAGAATTAAAGCGTTTAAAAAAAGAAATATGGGCAAAAAATTTGAGCGACCCCTTTGAAGAAATGGGAGAAAAGCGTCTCAATAGACTATTTGAGCTGAGGGAAATTGCGGCATTGCAATTTTTTACAGACGAGGAAAAAGCTGCCCGCGACGTTGCAGGCGAAAAGGGATTCGTTGTTGCAGTAGATTTGCCTGATGAACTGGTTCAAAGATATCATCAAGGAGAAGTGTATATGGCTGCAGGAAGCAGAATCGTCTCAAATTTTGTAATCAGAGGTAAGGAACTTGCTCAGCATCTGGAGGATTGGAAGGTTGAGGTAATTGATATAGAAAAAGAAAGCACAGAAGGAAGAATAAACGGCGAAGGCGAATCTACTAAAATTTAAAAGTCGGAGTGGAGAGTTGTCATAGCGATTCTTAGGCGTCCTTATCTTTATCGGAACCCTCATTTACGGTTAAAAATCCTCTTAGATCGTAGGTAGCGAGGCTGTTCCACCACGTCAGACGTGGTTTCACCCTTCAGGTGGAGATTCGTTAAAGTGCTTCCAGTCAAATTTTGATGGGTCTTGACCTTGAACTATTAGTTCATTTAGTTTCAAAATAGCTGGTTTAATCTCACCAAGCTTTTTATGTATACCAGGATGTCTTCTTTCGATATATTCCTGATCATGTTCATACAATTCCAAATCTAGCGTGTAGTTTCTCCAGAAAAATGCACCGTTTCTGTCGATCATATGATGAGGACCAGATCTTTTAAAAACTTCGGGTTCCAGAATTCTTAAAAGCTGGTAAAAATCAAATTCTATTGCAAAGGCGTCTATATCCGGTTGATGGCCTCGATTTGCAAAATAGTCTATAAGTCCCTCAGTTCTTATGTTTGGATCTAGGATCATTTCCTGAACCTCAGGAACTCTAATTTCGTCCATTTTTGAGATTTTTCCATACGTAAAGGGCGTATGAATTCCAGCAAGCCTTTGTTCAAGTGTCAATTGTGATATCTTCTGTTTGATCGAAAGACGTCTTGGAGTGGATGGGTCACGTAAAATAGGTTGACCGCGTTCACGACGAAGTCGATTTACTGCCTCCAGATTCCCCATCCAGGATGTGTAAGCTATATTACCTTCAGTTTTGATGGGTGTTCCATGTGATGGTTCTACCATGTTGCGGATTATAGCACATACTATAAGCGTAATTCAACCCTTTTGTACGAGATGAGGATATCAGTAAGGCTTGGTTATCAATATATGCTAAAGGTGTTTGGTAGCCAAGGACTTGGTGAGGCAGCCCGATTTGTCCTCCAAATTTTAGCATTCAGCTTTTCAATTCTATTCAAATACGTCTCATGCTGCAATTTTTGGAGGATCCGCCTTTGACGGAAACGGGCGGCCTCACCGTCCTTGCCTGCCAACGCCTACCTTGTCGGAGATCGCGGAATCGAACCGCGTGCCTCTCGGTCCCCTGCCCGCCATAACTTGTCGGGGAGGAGGGAATCGGACCCTCTGTCTCATCGTCCCGAACGATGCGTGATGCCAGTTCACTACTCCCCGTTATGGCAAGTGCAGGCGGGCGAACCGAGCGTTCTGCCGATGAACTACACCCCGCAAAATGCGTCGCGTCGAACGCGACAGCCACATTTGACGTTGCGTCCCCGGGCAGAATCGAACTGCCATCAAGCGCTTAGGACGCGCCTACTCTATCCGTTGAGCTACGGGGACATTATCCGTTTGTATTTTAGCATAAAAGAACGTAGAATAAAAAAAATGGAAAGATCTGAAATTATCCGGTTTTTAATTCTTCGGAGTATTGGGAATTTTTTTCTTCTTTTTGCGATTTTTGGGGTTTTAGCAACATTTGGGCCGGCATTATATTACGAGGTTTCTTTTAAAATTGTTCAGGCAAGAGGAATAAGATATACTGTTTCGGATACTCAAACTTCCCCCCTTGGTGAAATTCTTAAAAAACAGCAAGCGGAAAATTCTCAGGGAATCAGTGGGGGATTTGCTTCTATTTTAGCAGGGCCAAAAGAACAGATTTTGATACCAAAAGATACAGATTTTAGTATTTTGATACCGCGACTTGGCGCGAGTACAAAAGTCTTTCCAAATATCGATCCGTCCAATCAAAATGAATTTCTCCCGATTCTTCAAAATGGAGTTGCTCATGCTAAAGGAACTGTTTTTCCCGGAATGGCAGGCAATATATATCTTTTTGCCCACTCAACAGATAATTTTTGGGACGTAGGAAGATATAATGCAGTTTTTTACTTATTAAAAGATTTAAAGCCCGGAGATGATGTTATAGTCTATTTTGAAAATCAAAGGCATAACTATGTGGTTACTGAGTCAAAAATTGTGGACGCTGAAGATGTTTCTTACATTACTCAGGCTAAAACCGGTAAAGAGCAGCTCATTCTTCAAACATGCTGGCCGCCTGGCACAACTTGGAAGCGGTTGTTAGTTTTCGCACGACCGAAATAAACTTTCTTTGTTTTTTTCCGTAAAATCTTTTCTTCTCTTGTTCCGACAAGAGAAGCAGAAACTCTCGCCAAGCCTTGTCTCACGCTCTCAAAGTTTCGTTCGTTTCTCGGGTGATAACACCCCCTCCGAATGCACGGGTTCCCCCTGATGCACTCACTCAACTTTTCGTGCATTCGACATGCGGATTGGCGATCAAGAATATTAAGACCCTAGTGTTTCAGTCGCAAAAATAAGAAAGTCATGCATTCAACTGCGAATTGGCAAAGAAGAAAGAATTTGGCGTCCTTTGTTCGATTGCAAGAAATTCAAAAAACTAATAACTCAGCACTAATAACTAATAACTGTTTTACTTGAGGCTGATTGTGTAGAGATTTGGAGGGGTATCCGAGTTTCCTAAGTTGGTTAAAATGACAATTCTTGAGTTATCCGACCAGGGGAAAACATAGCTGTCTATAAACGGACCTGCATAAATTTTTGTAACATTGGCTCCATCATATTCCATAATATCTATTTTTTTATCATGGAGATATATTAAGTGTTTTGAGTCGGGAAACCAGGTAAGGTAAATATCATCCTTATCGGCCGGAGTTTGAATCTTATAATTTTTATCTTCTTTTATATCGTAAACATAGATTTTGTCTTTTTCCAAGCTTCTCTCCTCAGGAGTTGAGTTTGCTCCTATTAACCTGGGGCTTCTTATAATTGGGAGTGTCGCAGACGATGATGCTCGATAAAGAATCTTTGTTTCGTCGGCCGACCAGGACATAATATTGAAATTATCATTTACTGTTTTTCGCAGTTTCGCAGAAAGCCCGTCCGCTAGTGATTTATCTCTATCGGCTTTTAATTTATCCCAAGAGGAATTTACGCTTGTAAGGGTTTCGGTAACATCGCTTGGAGACTGATTAAATGAACCGGCCCCAAGCAAATAATTTGCAGTAAAACCCTGGGCAGAAATGCTTGCTATAAGAGATTCTCCGTCCGGGGACCATGACAGTATAGCTTTTGAGAATAAACTTACGGTGTCATCAGAGATTTGTCTGGAAGAATTCTGAAGAGTCAGAATTGGCCTTGATGTCATATCGAGAATATAGACTCCGTTTTTGCGTATAGTCTGAGAGGAAACAGTATAGGCTATTTTGGTGCGGGAAGGATCAAGCGCCGGACTATCTACCCCCGCGTTTGTTATGCTCTCAAGTTTTGGAGCAGTGGGAAAAAGAAGAGCTTCTGCTTTAGTCACAACTCCTTTTTCTATTTTTAATTTCTTTTGCCAGGAGAAGTACCCGTCCTTAAATATTTTAATCTCGTAGTCTCCCGGCTGTAAATTTATTGTGTTATCTGTTGCTGTAGTTAAATGGCCATTAACAAAGACTTGGGCACCATCAGGATTGCTTGTTGCAACCAAAAGACCGGTTCCGGCTAAATCCGCTCTCCCGTTGTCAAACGAAAATCTGTAGCCCCGGCCGTACAGAACTATTCCTACTGTTGCTAAAACCAATACTAAAAGGATAGAGAGTGTTATAAGTATCTTTTTCATCACAAGCATTATACCTCGCACGCAACTACTTCGCAAGTTCACTTCCGCCTGCCATCGCCCCCGCCCGCTTCGACTTGCGAAGCATGTCGGGCAGGCTAATAATAACCCTTGCAAGATGTACAAACCGAATATATAATCAAGAATACAAGGCAAAAAGTTTTTTTGATAGATTAAGTTAATATTTTGATATAGTTATTTTATGCTTTCTAAACGAATTGGAATAGATTTGGGTACTGCAAACACATTGGTTTATCTTGCCGGATCGGGAATTGTTCTTAATGAACCAACTGTAGTTGCCGTCACCGCAGAAGAAAATAGAGTGGTTGCGGTTGGGAAAGAAGCAAAAGATATGCTTGGAAGAACACCCGGAAATATCGTTGCCCAAAGACCCTTGCGAGACGGAGTTATAGCAGATTACACCATTACAGAAGCAATGCTCTCATATTTCATAGATAAAGCTGTTGGTAAATCCCGATTCTTCAAACCCGAAGTTATGGTTTGCATTCCTTCCGGAGTAACGCAAGTCGAAAGAAGAGCGGTTTTGGATGCAACAATGGCAGCAGGGGCAAAAATTGCCTATCTCATCGAAGAACCCTTAGCTGCCGCAATCGGAGCCAAGATTCCAATTGCTCAGCCGGCAGGGCACATGATTGTAGATATTGGAGGAGGATCAACGGAATGTGCGGTTATTTCCCTGGGTGGCGTAGTGGTGCATAATTCTGTAAGAGCCGGAGGGAACAAGATAGATGAGGCTATTGCTAACTACACAAAAAAGAAATTTAATCTTTTAATAGGAGAAAGAACAGCCGAAGAAATAAAAATAGCAATAGGAAATGCTTTGATTGATGAGTCAACTGCCAAAGAAATGAGAAAAATGGAAGTAAGAGGGAGGGACATCGTAACAGGACTGCCTCGAACCATAGAGCTGACCGAAGCTCAGATAAGCGAAGCCATTGCGCCGGTTCTTCTTGATATAATTGCGGCAGTTAAAGGGGTTTTGGAGCAGACACCGCCCGAGCTTGCAAGTGACATAATAGATAAGGGAGTAGTTATGAGCGGGGGAACATCTCTTCTTAAAAATCTAGATAAATTAATTACTAAATTAACAGGCGTTCCATGTCACGTTGCAGAAGACGCGCTTCTTTGTGTTGCAAGAGGTACAGGAGTGGCTCTTGAAAATATAGAACTTTACAAAAGAAGCATTGCTAAAAAATGAATTCCTAAATACCTACCGCAAGATAAATTTAATCCCATAAGAAATTTTCGTTTACTTTTTAATTTTATAAAATGACAAAAAAGCTAAATTTTTTCACAACAGAATAGAATCATAGTATTTTTTATTGTAATAACAAAGAGAAATGATCATTTCCCGAACTTACAGACACAATAGCTTATGCCTAATTTTGAGTATATTAAATACCCGAAAAGGAACTTTTATGAAAAACAAAATAAAATCTGACAAATCTTATAGTAAATAAGATATGTTTAAGAAAAAAAGTATTTTAGGAATCGGCATTACAAATGCAAAGGAGGACGAAGTCCTAGAGTATATTCTATTAGGCCTAGAAAAAGGTAGACAAAAATACTTTATTGTTACCCCAAATCCCGAAATCTTAATGTTGGCAAGAAACGATACGAACTACAAAAAAATACTGAATTCAGCAAAAATAGCCTTGCCGGATGGTATAGGCGTAATGATAGCGGGAAAAATTCTCAATAAAGAATTAAAGGAAAGGATTACGGGTGTAGATTTAGTTGAAAGCCTCTGTAGGGCAGTTGAAGAAAAGCCTATAACAGTGGGATTTTTGGGCGCAGGACCGGCAGTAGCAGAGCAAACTGCTGAGTGCTTGATAGCTAGATACCCCAACCTTAAAGTTAATTTTGTTGCGGAAGAATGGGGAGAAGAGGGTTTTGTTCGTGCAGGAAAGTATCAAGTATCAAGTATAAAGTATAAAGAAAAAAGAAAAAAAATCAAAATACTTAATACTCAATACATAATACCTAATACTATCGATATTCTCTTTGTGGCCTTCGGCTCTCCAAAACAAGAAATCTGGATATATGAAAATTTAGAAAAATTACCGGTTAAGGTTGTAATAGGAGTTGGGGGAGCTTTTGATTTTATAAGCGGAAAAGTAAAAAGAGCCCCCGCCTTTATAAGAAATATGGGCTTTGAATGGCTGTTCAGATTAATTAGTCAGCCATGGAGAGCCAAAAGACAGGCTGCTCTTATAAAATTTATATATTTGGTTTTGAAAGAAAGATTTAAAAGGAGTGATGTATAATAGGGAATAAATTATGAGAATATTATATCTTCAGATGTTTCCCCTGTATGGTTCAGGCTCGGGTACTTATGCAAGAGAACTAGCGCAGGAGGTTGCAAAGACAAATAAAGTAGCAATTGTTGTACCAGATAAGCGCAAGATTAAGAACGTCAAAAATTACTACGTAGATCTTCCTGCTAAAATATCTTTTACCGGTCACCCCGAATGGCCCGATTCAAAACTTTATACTAAAGTATCCGGACAAGAGCTTTCTGCAAACTACCTTGCCTACTTTAAATCGGTTGTATCTGCGGTAAATGAATTTAATCCCGACATTATTCACGCTCATCATCTCATGCCTCTTCCGTGGATAGCAAGATTTATCAAAATAGCATACGGCCTTAATTTTATAGTTACTGTTCACGGTTCGGAGCTTCCTACCTTAGAAAACGACAAAAGGTATCCGTATTTAACCACCGAGGCACTTCTTAAAGCGAAAAGGATTGTTCCAAACAGCTTCTGGACAAAGGAATGGATGCAAAAAGTTTTAGGAAATCAATTTCAGAACCAAATCAGAGTAATCCCGGGCGGAGTTGATTTATCAGCATTTCCGGAAGAAATGGAAACATCGGATGTAAACAGAAAATATAATTTAGAGGGGAAAAAACTCATTTTGTTTTCTGGAAAACTTACAAAATACAAAGGCGTTAAGTATCTTATACAAGCTGCAAAAAATATAGATGCGGTTATCGGAATAGCCGGAGATGGTCCCGAGCGAAAAAATCTTGAAAACCTTGTAAGAGAACTTAGACTTTCTAACGTTCGTTTCTTTGGATTTATAGACAATCATAAACTAATTAAGCTTTATTACAGAGCAGATATTTGTGTTGTTCCAAGTGTATGGGATGAACCGCTAGGCCTTGTAGTTTTAGAAGCAATGGCTACGAAGACTCCGGTAGTTGTTACTCGAAAAGGAGGAATACCTCTTGCAGTTAAGGATGGAGTAAACGGGTTGTTTATAAGGCCCAGAAATCCAAAAGAAATATCGGAAAAAGTTAATTTGCTTTTAAAAGATGAAAGTCTGCGAACAAAAATAGGACAGAGAGCCAGAAAAACCATCATCGAAAGATTTACATGGGAAAAGGTAGCGCATAGGTACGAAAGAATATATAATGAATTTAGAAAAAAAGAAGTAATAAAAGATGCAGGATCTCTTGATAAACTAGTAACAAGAATGATAAAAGGTAAATGAGAATTGCAATTTTAGGATCCGTTGCCCTACCTGTTCCGCCGCCGCTTGCGGGGGGAACAGAGTGGATTGCGTATTATCAAGCTCGGGGACTTTCAGAAAAAGGACACGAAATAATTCTTTTTGCCGCAAAGGGAAATTCAAAAAATTTTAATTCGAATATAAAATTAATTGAGATTGGTAAAGGAGATATTGTAACAGGTAGTGCCCAGGAAAAAACGTTTGACCCCACTCTTACGGAAGGTTCAAGGGGATTGCGCCTTGAGATGGTCTATCTTTCAGAAGTTGTCCAAAAATTAATAGATCTTAAGGATTCATACGATATCGTACTAAATAATATGAGGGGAGAGGCTATTTTTCTTCCTATTGCCAAAATGTTAGATAAACCCTTTGTTAGCGTAATGCATTTAAATATCTTTTCAGAGCTTGCTGATTTGTTTCAATTTTTCAAAACTCCAATTATAACAATAAGCAATGCTCAAAGAAAAGACTTTCTAAGTCTTTCATATCTTGCAACCGTTTATAATGGAGTTGATATAAGTCAATTCCCATATAATGATAAGCCTGAGGATTATCTTTTGATGGTGGGATCAATCGGCCGGCACAAAAATCAGGGGGATGCTATTAGAGCCTGCAGGGAAACCGGAAATAAACTGATTCTAATTGGTAAAATCCGTGATAAAGATTATTATGAAGAGATTAAAAAAGACATCGATGGAGCGCAGATAATATATAAAGGAGAAGTTGGTTTTGAGGAAAAAATAAAATTGTACCAAGAAGCAAAAGGATTATTATTTCCAATATCGTGGGAAGAACCTTTTGGCCTTGTAATGATAGAAGCGATGAGCTGCGGAACGCCTGTAATTGCGTATAGTAAAGGTGCAGTTTCTGAGGTAGTAATTAATAATAAAACAGGTTATGTTATAGAAAATATCAGTCAAATGATAGAAAAAATTAACAAAGTAGATCAAATAAATCGCCGTGATTGCAGAAAACATGTAGAGGAAAATTTCACAGTAGATAAAATGGTAGAAGATTACGAAAAAGCCCTATTGAGTATCTAGAATTCGTGATATCATTATCATAGATATGAAGATTGCTCAGCTTGCTCCTCCCTGGCTTTCTGTTCCTCCTAAAGGATACGGCGGAACCGAACTTATTGTTTCTTACGTTACGGAAGAGCTTGTAAAAAGAGGACACGACGTAACTTTATTTGCATCCGGAGACTCAAAAACTTCTGCAAAATTATTTTCTGTTTTTGATAAAGCAATCGGAAACAGCGGAGAGCTAAAAAACCAACCCCTAAATCCACTTCTTCATTATATTGAATGTTTTGAGAGAGCAGATGAATTCGATATTATTCACAATCACGCCCAATATTACGCAATGTTTTTGGCAGATCTTGTAAAAACACCGGTTGTTAACACAATTCACGGTTCATTCAGCAAGGAAGATGTTCCTCAAGAGGAAAAAAGACAGACCTTAAGAAAATTTAAAGATCATAATTTTGTATCTATAAGCGATTCTCAAAGGAGAGGACTCGAAAGTCTTAATTATGTTGCCACCGTTTATAACGGAATAGATATGTCAGAATTTTCATTTTCAGACAAAAAAGGTTCGTATCTTTGCTGGATGGGAAGAGTAACGGAAAAAAAAGGACCGGTTGATGCAGTAGAGACTGCTAAAGCTCTTGATATGAAGCTTAAAATAGCAGGAACCGTAGATACAATAGATAGAGAATACTGCGATAATGTTCTTTATCCCCTGATCTTAAAAGACAAATCCAATCTCTTTGAATTCCGCGAAGAAATAAACCGAAAAGAAAAAAATGATTTATATAGAAATGCTATCTGCACTCTTTATCCAATCCACTGGGAAGAACCTTTTGGTCTGGTCATGGCAGAGTCAATGGCATGCGGAACACCTGTTGTTGCCTTTAATCATGGGTCGGTTTCGGAAGTTATAAAGGACGGAGTTACGGGTTTTATAGTTGATTTCGATGATGGCAATTACCCAAATAAAGGCAGTTTTATTATAAAGAAAACCGGAATAGAGGGTTTGGTTGAGGCAGTTAAAAATATTGATAAAATAGATAGAAATGCATGCAGAAAGCATGTTGAGGATAATTTTACAGTAGAAAAAATGGTAAACGGATACGAGGCAGTGTATGATAAGTTGGTAGATTATGGCTGATTTTAAGTTTCTAGAGGATCCTGTATCGAAAAAATGGGTAGTTCTTGCACCGCGACGGGCAAAAAGGCCGGATATTGCAAAGACTTCCTCACCTTTATGCCCGTTCTGTATAGGAAGAGAAAAGGATGAGCCGGAATTATATAGGGTTGGAGGAGAGGAAGGGACGAGCAATTGGCAAATAAGAGTAGTTCCAAATAAATTTCCTTTCGCGCCAATCCATGAAATTATAATTCATTCTCCCGACCATCATAAAAATTTTGAAGAATTGCCGGAAGATCAGGTTGAGCTAATTTTTAAGACTTATCGGCAAAGATACAATACTCATAAAACTAAAGGACAGGTATACGTTTTTCACAATAGGGGAGAGGGGGGAGGAGAAAGTCTTCCTCATCCTCACACTCAGCTTACAGTTATACCAAATGAAGTAAAGCTTGAAATTCCGCCGCTTGGGCCCGATTCATTGTCTCTTAGCAGGGAAGAGACCGAGAAAATAGAAACCCCATATTTCTTAATATCAAGCCCCATTACAAGTCAATGGCCGGATGAGGTTTGGATCTATCCTAGGAGTGGAGGCCGCACTTTTGGGGATATTTTGGATGAAGAAATTTCAGACCTTTCTTCCATTGTTTCAGGATTAATTCAGATTCTCGATCTAAGACATGGCCATGAATTCTCTTTTAATTTTTATATTTATCCGGGGAAAAATTGGTACTTGCGGATAATTCCGCGGGAAAAATCATTGGGCGGATTTGAAATAGGAACCGGAATTTTTATAAATACTCAAGATCCCAGAGAAACCATGGCTTTTATAAAAGAACATCTTTCCGCCAAAGGCGGACCAGCCTCTGGCTGGGATAGAATTAATGTCGAAAAGATCAAGAAAGAACATCAGGCAGAATACGAAAAATCTGTCTGAATGAATTGATTTTTTTTGACTTTAGTGTTAGTCTGTTATTGATAATCTAAAATGGCTAAAATACTTATTGTTGAAGACGATAAAGCCCTTCAGGAAGTGTATTCCGATACTCTTGGGGCAGAGGAGGGGTACGAAATAGATACAGCCGATGATGGAGAGACAGCGCTTCAAAAAATGCAGCAAGGCGGATGGGATCTGGTGCTTCTTGATATTATTCTTCCTAAGATCAATGGCCTGGACATAATGGAGCGGTTAAAAAGTCAGCCGCCTCTTCCAAATCCAAACAAAGTCGTAGTTTTCTTGACAAACCTTGATAAAAGTGAAGAGGTTGAGAGAGGATTAAAACTTGCAAATGGTTACCTTATAAAGAGCCAAATCACCCCCGGGGATTTAGTACGGGAGGTAGCTATTTATTTATCTTCGACTCCTGCGAACCCGCAACAGCCCCAAGCTGCGTAGCTTGCTGCGAAAGACCGCTATCGCCCGGAGGAAGAGTGAATGAAAAGGTTGCGCCTTTTCCTTCTCCTTCTGACTCCGCCCATATTCTGCCTCCGTGTAATTCAACAAGAGATTTGGAAAGATAAAGACCAAGTCCGGTTCCCTGGCCTCTGTCTTTTGTGAGGTGTGTATCTCCAACCATATTAAATTTTTGGAATAATTTAGACATATTCTCCTTGCTTATTCCGCGTCCGGTATCTTTTACTTTAGTTACAGCAAAGCCTTGCTCATTTTTTTCTACTATAGCGGTGACACCTCCGTCTTTTGGTGTAAATTTAAGAGAATTTCCAATTAAATTTATCAAAACTTCTTTTATTCTTCCTACGTCGGCTTTTACAATCAGCGGCATATGAGGCGGATCGTAGAGGAGATTTACCCCTACCTCCGTAGCTCTTGTCTGCATCTCGGTTACAACACCCGATACAAGTTTGCCTATGTCCGTTGTGACAGGTTCAATAGTAAGCCTGCCCGATTCGATTCTTGAAATATTAAGCATGTCATTTACTAATTTTATTAAGCCTTCCGTTGAGGCAAAAATTCTTTCCAGGTAGGTTCTTTGTTTTTCGGACAAATTTTCTACAGTTTGATTTAGTAACATCCAAGCATAAGATTTTATAACGGTCATAGGAGTTCTTAGCTCATGAGATGCAAGGGAAACAAACTCATCTTTTAATTTATCCACTTCTTTTAATCTTTCATTTGCCTTTTCCAGCTGCTCTTTCGTATCCCCAAGCTTTGTGTAAAGTCGAGCGTTTTGTACGGCGAGTCCTACAACATCCGTAAACCCTCTAATAAGATCTAATTCGTCCTCCGATACTTCTTTTTCGTCCTTAACCATGCTGAATATAAGAACTCCTTGGGGTTCATCTTTGACGATAACCGGGTAAACCATGCTTGTCTTTATTCCTGCAGCAGTTTGGTTTTTAAGGGCTTGCTCCTGTGTTAGAGCGGGAGTGAATATCTCCGGCCAATAATGGGTAACAAAAGATTTTTTGTCTTTTAGGGCCCTAATTAAAAGATTGTCTTTTGCATCAAGCGGAATTTCTATTTCGTGAAAAGGAATTGCAGAGGCCATGAGTGCTTTTTCTGCCTCATCTGTTTGAGAGAGAGAAATTCTTCTTAAAACTTTCTTTTCATCATCGACCAGTGCAAGAACTATTATTCTATAACCAAGCTGAAGATAATCCAGTTCGGTAAGTACGCTATCTACTATTTTTTGTACTACTTCATGGAAATCAAGCGTGTCCAGAATAATTTTTTCCAGTTTCCAAAGAGACTTAATAGTATCTTTTGTTTTCGGGGTGGTTGAAATCAGAGCCATTAATATCAGTATAATACGGAGACTACTGTTATTTCAACTCTACATCGGCTTTAGCAAGAACAGAATATCTTTTTTCTCTAATATCAAAGAAACTTAAAGCCCTATTCACAAAAGGTTTAGATTGATGTCTTTTTTCATAGTTGGTGGCTGTTTTATCTCTTACCTCACTTACAAGTTCATCCAGAATTGCATCTTTTGGATGCCCTCTGTCGGCGATTTTATCTTCGTCAAGAACTCTATATGGAAAAGGTGAGCTTATCGCTTTCATAAGTCCATCCGCGCTCATAGAACCCTTACGAACGATAACCCATTCCTTTTTTTCTCCTTTTAATGCAGGTCTTATCTGCGTATGAGAACTCATGACTCCAACCCCTTCACATTCAGAATCACGTACTACAAAATCAAACGGAGCGCGCTTATACTGTAAAATAAAGTCAATCACACCCTCAAAATTAAAAGCTGGAGGTTCCTTGCTTTTATTGAAAGAGGAAATTCCTGCGGTTGCATGCGGATTTAAATTATAAGTTAAATTTGATATGTCTTCCCAGTCTGGGTCGTGCCACCAAAAAACACTCGCATCCCAGTCTCCCTCATCTCTTATAAAAACCGGATGGATGTAAGCAGCGTCCTTTGGAACTCTTACCATCAGGTGAAAAGATACGCCGCTCTTAAAGAGTTGTTCTCGGGTTTCTCTTGTTTCTAAAAATTTTCGAAAATCATCATCAATTACTTCTCTGTCCATATAAAGATGCTGAAATCGTGGAGGGGCAAAAATCGGAATTCTGGAAGAAAGCGGACGTCCTTCCTTTGCTTCATAATATGCCTTCCATGTATCGGGATTTCTACCGACTCTCGGGTCCTCGACTAGCACGGAGATGCCGTAAAGCCCTACGCCAAAAGCCACGCAGCGTTTATAACTTGCAAGCAGCCTGGCAATATCTTCTTTGTGACTGTCTTGTCTGCAATCAAAAACTGGGATTATTCTTGGTTCTGCTTCACCAATTTGAGTTTCTATTGTCCACAAACCGCCCGGGTGATTTTTATTTACATGCAGCTTTACTTGTGGTTGATCTTCACTTATTGAATGACCGCCAAGCTCTTTCATCAAATTAATTGACTATAGCCCATATTATGGGGTATAATACAACAAATGAATACTGAAAACAAGCTTGGACTAACAGGTTTTGCAAGAGATACGGTCATGAGGAGCGGAGCTATAATAGGACTAGGATTTGGTTTCCTTTCCGGAGAAACTAATATAAAAGATAATGTGGGTTTTTATCCTAGCTCTTCTAGTTCTCATGCTGACCATCTTGTAATAGAAAAGCATCCTTCTCTTGATGTCGACACGGGGATTGTGGAAATTCCTGCATCAGGAAGTGAGATTGAGGAGGATATTTTAAAGTTAGGTATCACATTGTTTATGGCTGGTTTTTGGCTTAGAGTCCGAGCAAGCAGCAAAAGAGAAATGGAGGGCGCTTTCGAAGAGCAGAAACAACAGGCGGAGATAGGAACTGCGCTCATGGGTATGGGTCTTATTCTTGCCGATGCCGCGCTCTGGAGTATAGACCTATTAAAATAAGTCCCCATTTGCCAATTCTACATAGAGTAGGATAAGATATAAAAATGCTAGAACAAGTTCAAAGAAAAATAGAGATTCTAAATGGTCGTCCTCCTTTTAACGAGGTTATTCGTACTTTTAACGATCAATCAATTAAGCCACCCGGAAACGATCCGAGCATTGCTTCTTTTAATGCATCGCTCGTTGCTCTTTGCAAATCGGATTCAGAAATCTCTTCTTTTCTTGCTGATCAGTATCATATGAGAGCAAACATTAGTCCGGTACATTTTGTAAATTTAACATTTAGGGCTGTTCAATATATTCAACTTTACGTTGAGCAAGGCGGAGATCATTTGGCATATAGGTATTTTGATTCTCCAGATCAATGGATTGACAGAATACAACGTGTTTTTGGGGAGCATAAAAACGTAACTACAGACATCTTACAAAATAAGGATACGGTAACAACGATTTATCAGAGGTACGCCGGTCCGCGCTCGCTAATTGGCCGTCTGTTCCCTGATCAAAAAATACGCATAGCTGATTTAGGTTGTGGAGCAAACCACGGATTAAGAGGAATAGATCTTAACGAGCCATTCGGAACGATTGTAGATGAAACACCTGATTCGAAGTTTTCTCAATCGCTTTCTCTGCCTGTTTCTATCGAGGATGCTCTTGCAATTGATTCCGAAAATTTTGAAAGTCCGGATGCAAATGCATGGTACGTTGCCTGTTCTTTTTATCCTAAAGAACTTGATAATGTCGCGCATGTAAAAGAACTTGAGTCAAGACTGAAAAGGAGCAAGCGGGTGCGTTTTATGCAAACCGACCTTCTTGAAGCTGGTCTTCCTGAGCCGTTTTTCGGGCATTTCAACGTTGTAATTCTGAGTACAATGTTATATCAGCATACACCAGAAAATCAACAAAAGATTCTTGAGGAAGCAGTAAGAGCTACTAAAAGGGATGGTATCGTTATTGTGCAGGATTTTGCAGAAAAAGATGGTACTTCCGCTTTTGGTATTAAGTTTACAGATTCCTGGTTTAACGGTTATAGATACAGAACTTTTGTAATTAGACCAAAAAATCCAAGTGAAGTTCTTGAAGTATTCAGGTGGTCTGACGGCAGATGTACGCAAGTAAAAGATGGGGAAGACTTCAAAAAAGTTTTTGAATCATAAATTAACTTTAAACATTTTTTGCTATACTAAATGGATATATGGAAGGAGGTGATTTTTGTGCTTACGCTTGAAGAAGCCAAAAAAGCCGCTGAGGCTGCTCACAAGAAGGCTGAGTCGTTGGGTATTGCCATTTGTGTAAGTATAGTGGATGAACATGGAACTTTAATTTTATCGAGCCGAGATGAAAAGTCTTTTGTAGTCAGCCATAAGTTTGCTTTTTCTAAAGCCTATACTGCTGCTATTTTTGGGATGCCAAGCGGGGATATTGCCCCTTTTGCTGTAGAAGGTAAACCTTATCAGGGCATAACTGATGCTTTCGCGGGAGAATTTATGGTACTTGCGGGTGGTGTTCCTGTTAAAAAGAGCAATAAGGTTGTAGGTGCTGTTGGGGTTGGTGGCTCAACAGACCCGTCGCAGGACGCAGAATGTGCAAAGGCTGCCGCAGATTTGCTCTCGAAAGACTGATGATGTGCGAGGTAATTAGACATGCCAATACTTGATACACGTCATAGCCTTATCCAGCGGTTGGTTATTCTCAAATCCGAATGTGTCTTTACCGTGGTTTAAAAAATAACAAATCGTATAAAAACTAATAGGTGCAACCAATAGCTGGCAGTTTTTAGACGTTTGTTTCGGTGATGCTCAATAAGATATGGGCTTCGTTTTCGTAAACCTTTAAAACCCCGTTATCTATTTTCATTTCCTTATCTTTTCCGTCTTTGGTATGTATTATAATTTTATCTTTAATAACCGAGATAAAATTTTCGTGCTGGGGCAGAACATCAAAAATACCTTTTTCGTTGAATGATGTAATTGCCTTTACGTTATCATTAAATGAGATTCCTTCCTTGGTCTGAATCTTAAGTAAAATTAAAGCTTTGTTAGCCTGATTTTTGTTGTCCATTTAAAAGCTCCTTAGCCGATCCTATAAACATAAATTTTTCCTCCGGTATTTCATCATATTTGCCGCTTATAATATCATTTACATCGGAAACTGTAGTGAGGCGGGGGACATACACGCCCGGCCGGCCGGTCTGGTTTTGCACAACGTAAAAACTTTGAGTCATATAATTTTTTAATTTTGACGATCGTCTGTATTTTAATCTATCTTCTGTAGACAATTCGGCCTCGCCAACAAGAGAAACAATTCTCTCAAATTCAACCACTTCTTTTAAAAGATTTTGAGCACGAGGTGCTACTTCATTATGAAGCTCTCCGACAAGCTCCGGGTTTAAATTTGCCGACGCTGAGGATAGCAGATCAATAGCGGGAAGAAATCCTCCCTGATAGGCAGCTCTTGATAAAATTACTGTCGAGTCAAGAAAAGGAAATATTGACTGGACTCCCTGATCCAGAATGTCATCATTAGGTACATAAATTGCTTCAATCGTACTTATAGCATTGCCTTTCGTAGAGACCAATCGTTCATGGAAAGATCCCATTTCAGATGCAAGGGTTGCCTGGTAACCATCCTCCGATGGAATAGTATTCATTAAAACTGCAAGCTCATTTCCTGCTTGGGCAAAACGGAAAACGTTATCTATAAAAAATAAAACATCTTTTTTTAAAACATCTCGGAAATACTCTGCAATTGTGGCTGCCGTAAAGGCAGTTAAAAAACGAATTGCGGGATTTTCTCCCATAGGTCCAAAAACTAAAGATACGGAAGGCAGAACTTTTTGCTCGGAAAGAGTTTGGTGAAGTTCATGTCCTTCCCGAGTTCTTTCTCCAACACCTGCAAATACAGAAACATTTTTGCCTGTCTTGCTCGCCTCGCTGCGAAGCGGGCCGGCAGGCAGGCCACCGTCTTTTTTAAGAACAATTACGTTATGAATTATTTCGGTCAAGAGTAATGTTTTACCGACTCCTGCTCCTCCAAACAAGCCGATTTTCCCCCCCTTTACGATAGGGGAGAAAAAATCTATTGCCTTTATTCCCGTTTCAAGTATTTCCTGATGAGTTGAAATATCTTCGTATGATGGATAGCTGCCATAGATTGGCTGTCTTTCTGAACATTTTATCTCACCCAATCCATCCAGATCTCCTCCGAAAATATCCATAACTCTTCCTAGAACACCTTCACCAACAGGAATAGTAATCGGTTCTTTTGTGTTTATAACCCGGGCCCCTCTGTAGACACTCGTAGTTGGGGAAAAACATAAGCTATAGAAAGTTGAAGGACCCGAGGATACAATAACTTCCATTTTTGTTGTTTTATCATCTTCAAGAATTAAAAGATCGTGAAGATTGGGCGGATTTTGTGCAAACTCAACCTCGACAATTTGTCCCCGTACTCCGATTATTTTTCCGCGATCTTTATCCATTTTGACTCCATAATGCCATACTTGAGAATGTCTCAAGCTGTTTTTTATTAATAATTCTATGTCTAATCTTTTCTTTTTCAAAAGCCACCTCTTTTAAAATGACTTTTATATTTTCTACCCGCATTTCAAGCGATGTCATTCTCGATGCAAATTTTGCAAGTTGGGATTCAAATACTGTTTGATCAAATAACGAGGCAAAAATCTGGGCTTCGAAAAATTTCATAATTTTATCCAAAGACGGCTCAAAGAAATACTTTACCTGAGTCTTCGTTTGCTCTTGGACAAGAGGATCCCCGGATATTCCTGTAACCGTTGGCTTTTGAGAAACTATATTCTCAAATCGTCCGTAAACAATAAAAATCCTTTCATATTGAAGTATATATGAAATAATTTTCGCTAAAGCTTCGTTATCAACCTTATTATCAGGGAAATCGAAGTAGTTATAAGTTGTTAGAAGACCCGCATCTTTAAACAGTTCCAGGCCGACCCTGCCAATTATTACTGCGTCAGCCTTCTCTTTCCTGACTAAATTTATGAATAATTCGGATGTTTTTTTAATTATGTCTCCATACAGACCTGAATTTGAAGAAAGGAGTACGTATAAAGTTTTTCCGTTTCTTTCTATAAATGTTAGCTTACTTGGGTCTTTTATATGTCTTGTTTTCATCCTTCTTAACATCTCGTCTCTATGGGAAGATTTTACCTGCTGGAAAATATAGTTTAACTCCTCGATAAAAAGACGGCCCACAACAACAGAACTTCTGGTATTTTGTATGCGTGCCGCCGCTATCTCTTCATAGGTTTCGAGAACATCTTTAAGTGTTGAGATTCTATCAAATTCTTCCGTCACCTCTTTTTTAGTTGCCATATTTTTGAGATACCTCTTTTATTATCTGTGGTCCTTCAACTTTGAGTACTCCGAGAAGTTTATTAAAAGAGTCATTTTCCACAAGCTTATCAATTCTCGCCCTAATTTTTGTATCAGAATTGTAAGCTTCAAGTATTTGATGCAGTTGTTTTCTTATTACAGCGGTATCTTGTCTCTTCCATAAGTTTGCCCATAACATTGAAAAAGCTATTATTTGTAAATTGATTGGTACAACCTCATTGATTGCTTGATTGAAGAAATTTATAATCATCTCTCCTGTTGCAAGAGTCGCTTTTACGCTCTCGTTAAGTTCTGCTCCAAAATGAATAAAACTCTGCATCTTTTCATATAAGCTTAAAAAGCTCATTATTTCATGGTTTATGTCTCTTCGCAGTTGAGTTTGAGTTTGTTTTCCTACGCGGGTAACAGAAAGAAAAGGATTGATAGCCGGTCTTCTGCCAAGATAAAAAAGATCTTTATCAAAATAAAGATGCCCATCTGTCATAGACATTAAATTTGTTTCTATATATCCTGAGAGATCGCCCGCAGCGGCTTCTGCAACCGTAAGACAAGTTATGGAAGCTTCCCCCTTATCTGTAATAAAATTTCCTGCTCTTTCCATTAGTCTTGCGTGAGTATAGAAAATATCGCTTGGGTAAGAGTTTCTCCCAGGGAATCTTCTTCCTAAGAGAGATATCTCTCTATAAAACTTCGCATGTGATGAGAGATCATCTAAAACAAGCAAGACATCTTTTCCCTCGTCTCTAAAGTATTCGCTTATGGTCATTGCGGTGTAAGGGGTTAAATATATAACGCCTGTTGGATCTTCGGAGTTGGAGGCAAGAATCACCATTTTATCCAGAACACCATTTTGTGCAAAAAATTCTTCGATCCTTTTTACATCAAGCTTCTTTTTTCCAATCGCCGCATATATGCAGATATTGCCTCTTCTTGTCTGATTCAGAATTGTTCTGGTCAGAAAACTTGTTTTTCCGGTTTTTCGATCTCCAATTATCAATTCCCGCTGTCCATGTCCCAGCGGAATTGCAAGATCAACCAGAAGAATTCCTGTTTCAAACGGCTTAGTTACAGATCTCCTTTTAACAATTCCTGCTGCGGCTATATCTATTGGTCTTTTCTGCAAAGGAGTTTTTAGCGGTTTCATGCTGTTTATAGAGTTTCCAAGAGGGTCGATGACCCTTCCTAAAAGCTCATATCCTACAGGAACTTTTAGCACTTCATTTGTCCTGGTTACCCGTGTCCCCTGTTTTATGTGTTTTTTAGAAAAAACTAATATTTCTACATAATTTGGCGCAACCGAAAAAACCTGACCAAATTCTCCTGTTTCAAATACTACAATTTCTTCAGGTTTTACTTTTGGAAGACCGTTTACGTATATAATTACGTCTGCAACTTGTTCAACAAATCCTATTTCTTCTGTTTCATTTAGATAGGCGGTAAAATCTTTCATTTGGCAAAATTCATTATCTCGTCCTTTTTAGTTTGAAAAATTCCTTCAAGAGTTTTCCTTAGGGAAAGATCTTTATACGTGCCGTTAAAAGATATTATTGCACCCCCCAGAATAGATTCATCCTTATCTATATCAAGAACTATTCCTTCTCCTAAATTTTTCTTTACCCAATCGAATAGGCGGTCGATAATTTCGCCTGTCGGATCAATTGCCAGAGACATTTTAAGAATCCTTATTTTTTTTAAATCCTGCTTAATGCCGTTTAGTAGTTTATCTAAGGAATTATAGTCCGAAGAATCTATTTTATTTTCTTGCACAAGTTTTTTTACAATTCCTAAGGTTTTTTGTCCTACTGTCTTGTCTAAAATTTCTTCAATGTTTCTATTTTTTACCTTAAACAGATTCGAAAGAATATTATCGATCTCCGAAGAAAATTCCTCGAGCTGCTCCATAAGCTTAATATCTCTTAAGGCATCATAATATAACAAAATACTACTCATGATTTTCCATCTCCGAGTCCGTCTTTTTTTGCTTTTTCCAAAGCCTCGACTATAAGCTGTTCATGCTGTGCAAGAGGTATGCTTTTTCCAAGAGTAAGTTTTGCAACAGCTTCCAATATTTTATAAATTTTTTCTTCTGCTTTTCTAAGCATTTCATTTTTGTAATCTTCAACATTCTTTTGAGCAGATGAATATTCTTTTTCGATTTTTTCTTCAACGATTTTCTGAGCGGCAAAAGTTTCTTTTTGCAGAATATTATCAAAATCCTCGACCTCTTTAATTGTATCTTCTTCTATGTCATTTGATACGTTTTTAACTATTTCGATATTCTTTTGTTTTAAGCCATCAAGCTCTCTTTTGTATGCTTCTAAAAAATCTTGAGAGACTTTTTCAAAGTAAGAAGTTTGATGTTTTAAAAGCGTGTCCAATGCTTCCCCCAACATCTTGTTTGACTGCGTATTAAGATTATTGCTTTCTCCAATTATCTGCGCAGCTTTTTTATTCGCATCTTCTACAATTTTTCCTGCCTTAATCCTTCCATCTTCAAGCAAATCGGATTCTCTCGTATGAACTTGACTCATCAGCTCATCTGCCTCTTTTTGATAAGCGTTAAACTTCTTTAACATTTGGGAATAAGAGATAGCCATTGCAGCCAAAGCCACCGACACAACAAAAAGAGCGATTACCAAGTCAAAAAATACCAGCGGATCTATGGTCATAAATTTATTCTACAAGATTAAAATTAAATACGCTATACCAACTCCTATAAGAATGATTCCTGCGGTCAAGACTACATTAATAATTATTCCAAGCTGTATTATGCGGGCCGCGAGCGGATTTCTGCCTAATGCTTCAACTCCGGTTCTGGCTATTCTTCCGAAGTATATGAATCCGATAACAAAAGATGTTATCGTAACGATTGCGGCAAGAAGATATCTAAGGGTTGTGAGAGGAGACAAAAGCGGAGCGCCTGCAACTACTTTTAAATTTTCTACAAGATTTGTTCTGATTCCAATAAAAGTCGCGTTATAATGAGGATCGATAGATACTAAAATTTTGCCAATCGCATTCGGGTTTGAGGAAGAGTAATTCTCAAGAGCAATTCCCAGAATAAATCCGTTTACATCGGCTTTTTGGCCGGCCCCTTTTATAGATGAACTTGTTATTGGGTTGTTTTTTTTGATTTGACCATTTATTGTTGATACCCTAACAAGCGCTTTGCCAAACGAAATTACAGGCATTGCTTTACTGTTTTTTTCTCTCAAAGAAACAGCAGGGTTTGTAGCTACGACTCCGTATACTGAAGGATCGTATGCGTAACTGCTTAATTTATATCCATCGGAGGTGGCTGTAATAATGTCTCCGTCTTTTACCGTTCTTTCATTTATTAGAGTCGGGAGTGCTATGCCTGTTGCTATTTCCTGAGCCAAAGCCACTCTAGCTATACAAAAGAGCACTATAATTAAAATCAGAGCAGGCAATTTTTTCATATCATACTTTAGTATAGTACACCGATCTTCCCTTACCATGGGTAAAAAGAAGCCCAAGATTTGTAAGCTTAGAGAGGTCTCTTGAGGCAGTAATCTGGGAAACTTTAAACTGTTTTTGAACCTCCCTGTTTGTTATAGACAAACCCGGCTGATCAAGCGTACTTATTATTGATTTTTGTCTGTCCGAAATATCCCAAAAAGAAGAATGAACACCTAAATTCTCGGAAGTTGAGTCCTGAATTTTTTTATAGGCAAGGTTAAGCGCAGTTAAAACAGAATTCGAAAAATACTCAAGCCATAGTGTTATACTTGTAACTTCAAGTGCAATTTTAATGGCTTCCAAATAAGTTTGCCTGTCCGCAGTCCATGTTTTTTCAAACTCGATTAATCCTCTTATATCATAGCCGTTCTTATAAAGAAAAACATAAGACAAGAGTCTGGATAATCTTCCATTTCCCAGCGAGAACGGTTGAATCCTAACGATTCCCAGCCCCGCAACACCTGCCTGAATAACGGGGTGATCTTCATGGGCCTGAACATAATCCAATACCTCTTGAATCCGGGAAGCCGGCAATTTTAAGCCACCCTTACAAAATATATCGTAAAGTATCAATACATCTCTTACCGTAACGTTTTTTCCAGGCATTAACCAGTGCTGAGAAATATAATCCAATGCTTTTTTATACGATACGACATCTTCAATTTCTGAGCTTGCCTTTTTTATATTTTTATCTTTATCTCCCGCAAAGCGGGATCCCGCTCTGCGGGAAAATATGATACGCGAAGTCAGTATTTTTACCATTTCCGGTTTTGTCAATGGACTGTTTGCTAAAACTAAAGAATTGTAAGTGCGGCTTATCATAGCATCCCAGCGCATTTGCAGTTCAATTTTTGGCGAAAGCGGAATCACTAGAATATCTTTTCTGATTAAATCAATTTTTTGCAATCTATCTTTTAGGATTGGCGAAAGATTATATGAGAGATTTAGCATCCAAAAGAAATTTATCACAATCTTATCATTTTAGCAAGTGTTAGTGTTGTGAAAAACTTTGAGCTCGGGTCTTACAAATCCTACGTTTCTTTATGAATAGATTGATAAGATTATGATAAGATTATATTACCCCTTGACAAATTTTCACGTATATGTAGTAATATATATATTATATAAAACTTGGACAAACTTAGACAAAAATATGGACAAACCTAGACAAAGCTCAAAACAATCTTCCCCAAACTTGGACATTACAATCAACCTGCCCTATGAAACTATTTAGCATACAGGAAGTTGCAAATCTTTTGGGAGTATCCACGAAAACCTTGCGTCGCTGGGAGGAAAAAGGAATACTTTTATCCCAAAGAACCCCCGGAAATCAAAGAAGATACACTCAGGATCACATAGATAATTTTAGAAGACAAAGCGGTACTTTTGTAGAAAGCACAGTCGAAGAGATACCGTTTAAATCTCCCACAGAACTTATTTCATCCGTGCCTCATCAAAAACCTCTTGATGTTACGGGGCACTCTCAATACTGGACAGAAGAATTAGTCAAGAGTATTTCGGTTTTTAAAAAACTCGCTGTTTCTGCAGTATTTGTAATGCTTTTTGTCGCAGTTGCCGCAACAGCGGTGGCAGCCTTAAAATCGGCAAATCTTTTAAATATAGCCAGCCTTCCCAAAGTTTTGTCAATTGTTGGAATAAACAAAAACAAACCTCAGCCCCCTGAACTATCGGAAGTTCTAAGAACAGGAGATAAGGCTGTTCTTGGGGCAGGAACAAGCGCTAGTAATTTAATTTTTGGCGTAAATGTTGCGAGCGAATTCGCAGACTCTGCCCAATTTTTAGACACAATTAAAGTCGCAGGAGTTGCGACTTTATCCGGCGGAGTAATTACAGAAAATCAGGATGTAAATGCAGGAGCGGGAAAGCTTACCGCATCAAATGTTTTATATGGCGCAATCGGGGGAACGGGAATCACAGTGGGCCCGGGACAAACACCTACAATTTCAAGTACCGCGGTTTTATCTTTAACAGCCGGATCGGGAATATCTGTCGGTACGGGAACCAAACCGACGATATCAAATACCGGCGTACTTTCTTTAGGAGGAAGTACGGGAGATCTAACGCTAAAAGCGGGGACAGGAATTTCCGTATCAGGACTTACTATAACAAACAGTGACACAGGAACTTCTCAGAATATTTTTAAGACTATTGCCGTAACTGGATCCACATCCTTTGCCGCCTCAGGCAATACCGATACTCTAACTTTTGAGGCAGGAACCGGAATAACTCTTGCAACAAATACATCAAGCAAGAAAGTTACGATTACGGGAGCAGGAGGATGGCAGGAAAATAATGGAGCGCTCTCTCCTGCAAATATTACAGACGACCTTCTCTTGGGAGGCATATCTACATCAACTGCTAAATTTGCCTTCATAAATGTTGTAGGTGCGGGAACACCAACAGCCTCACTATCAGCAGGAACCGCAGGGGGAGCATATCTAAATGCAGCAGGTACTCTGGCAACAACAGCCAAACAGAGCTTAACCTTAGGAGATACAAATACAGGCAGCATTATATTATCCAATCTTACCCATGCTAATGCAGGACTTACTGTTCCATCAGGGCAGAGTTTGACCTTTGCAGGTATTACCGGAAATAACCGAGCTCTTTATGCTGATACAACTACAGGAGTAGCAACCGGAGTAACAGCGACATCAACCTCTCTTCAGTGTCTTATGTCTGGAGCATCTGCTCCGTCATGGGGTAATTGTCCCGGTTCCGGAAGCGGCGGATCAAAATGGACAGAATTGAATGGTCTTCTTTATCCAAATAATCTCACAGTAGATCTATTGGTAGGAGGTACTACCTCTTCTTCTGCCAAGTTTGCAGTCTTAAATATAAACTCAGGAACACCTACAGCTTCTGTATCTGCAGGGACAAATGGGGGGACATACCTAACAGCAACAGGAACTCTCCAGACTACAGCAAACCAACTTCTTACCATAGGAGGAGTGACTACGGGAAACATAACCCTGTCGCCACTCAATGGTTCGGGGACCGTAACAAATACGGGAAACCTGAACCTTTTGAACGGAAAAGAGTATCAGATAGCAGGCAGCTCAGTTTTGACTGCATCAACTTTGGGATCAGGTGTTACAGCCTCATCTCTAACCTCTGTTGGAACTATAGGAGCAGGGGTATGGCAGGGGACTGCAGTAGGCGTATTATATGGCGGAACAGGACAAACAACATACACAGACGGACAGCTTCTTATCGGTAATACAACAGGAAATACCCTAACAAAATCAACTCTCACTGCAGGTACAGGTATATCAATTACAAACGGTTCAGGCTCAATAACCATAGCAAATTCTCAGGGCAGTATTGATTCCTTCTGGAACCAATCCTCAGGCCTTCTTTTTGCAAACAACTCAACGGTTGACTTTGCTCTGGGAGGACAGGCT